>Ga0326727_10000060_pt1 | contig 465488 bp, 364 predicted proteins | sample MB2enrmetagenome_FD_207643 | JGI IMG/M metagenome (GOLD analysis project Ga0326727, IMG submission 207643) | Lab enriched peat soil microbial communities from McLean, Ithaca, NY, United States - MB29MY | ecosystem: Environmental > Terrestrial > Soil > Wetlands > Peat | place: USA: New York... | reverse complement strand
GCCACCCGGCCGCAACTGGCAGAGGTCCCCAACTAAAACAGAAACGAAGACCAGGGAAACCAAGCAGGTCTGTGAAAGAAAACGGGCAGTCTGCATCCCTGTTTTAACCGACTTTTTCAACAGCAACGCGATTTCACAACAGTAACCCGTCAGACCCCTCAACTGATGCGGCTTCCTGAGTGAACGCATTGGGCAAGAAGCGATAGCAAGAATAGGGGGAAGACTAGCACGATAAGATGCGACGCACCGATTAGGATGAGCAGAAACGAACACCCGGTGACAATCCACATTCCTGTCGCAGCCAAGCCACTCCAGCGCCAAAGGATGAGATACAGGGGCACCGATAAGAGCGACGCATACAGCACGAACGCCGCCGAAAACGTGCCGAAATCACGCACCGGATCGGTTGCAAATCCAGCCGTCAAACTGACGAAGACGGCGTTTATGGCGCACAGTACCGCACCTGCGACAAGTAGCGCGAGATTCCGCGACGAATAACGAGTGTGTGTCATCGGCGTGACTGGCGCAAGTAATCCTCGCGGTGATATGGGGATGTTACAACAGCGATGTTGAGCCAGAAGAGTTAGTCGCTGCTCATTCATTGACTTACCTTACGTCTAGGACCTAACATTTCGGCCCATGATCGGCGCCGCGATTTCCCATTACCGCATCCTTGCCAAATTGGGCGGCGGTGGTATGGGCGTGGTCTATAAGGCCGAAGACACCGACCTTGGCCGTTTCGTTGCGCTCAAGTTCCTGCCCGATGATGTGGCGCAAGACCCGCAAGCGCTGGAGCGCTTCCGTCGCGAAGCTCGTGCCGCCTCGGCGCTGAACCATCCGAACATCTGCACCATCCACGAGATTGGCAATCACGAGGGCCGTTCGTTCATTGTGATGGAGTTCCTCGATGGCGTAACGCTGAAGCATCTCATCATGGGCCAGCCACTGGAAACCGAGCTAATCCTAGACCTCGGCACCGAGATCGCTGACGCGCTCGACGCGGCGCACACCGAAGGCATTATTCATCGCGACATCAAGCCCGCCAACATCTTCGTCACCCGGCGCGGCCATGCCAAGATTCTCGACTTCGGACTGGCGAAGGTTACAACCAAAGTCTCGGCGACCGGACAGAGCGCAACCGAACTGGCATCCTCGGACGCTCAACACCTGACCAGTCCGGGGGCGATGCTGGGCACGGTGGCCTATATGTCACCGGAGCAGGTTAAGGCGAAGGATGTCGATGCACGTACCGACCTGTTCTCCTTCGGAGCAGTGTTGTACGAGATGGCCACGGGCAGGATGCCGTTCAACGGATCGAGTTCGGGTGAGATTTGCGGCTCCATTCTGCGCGACGAACCCGTACAGCCCATGCGGCTAAATCCGGAGGTTTCTCCGGATCTCGATTCCGTTATCCGCAAAGCGCTGGAGAAAGACCGCAATCTGCGCTATCAGCACGCCTCCGATATGCGCACCGATCTGCAACGGCTGAAGCGGGATACCGATTCTAGTCGCCAGCTTGCGTCGGCCCGGTCAAAACCTGCAATCACCCCTGAGGCGACCGCCTCGCGCACTGACAGCAGTTCAGCTGTTGTTGTCATTGCGAAGCAACACAAATGGGCGATGTTGACTGGGTTTGCTGCAGCGGTAATCGTGCTCGGGGCGGCGAGTTTCGGAGTCTACGCCCTTCTGCATCGTCCGGCTCACCTTCCCTTTCAGAAATTCACTGTCACGCAAGTCACAAATTCTGGCAAAGCCACGCGGGCTGCCATTTCACCTGACGCAAAGTACGTGCTTAGCGTGATTGATGACAACGGATTGCAAAGCCTGTGGCTGCGCAACGTGCCCACGGGAAGCAACACTCAAGTATTGCCGCCATCGGATTCCTACATTGCAAGCGTGGCCTTTTCGCCTGACGGAAACTACATCTACTTCCGCAGAGCACAGAACGCTATTCAAACCGAGTTCAACCTCTACCGGTCTCCGATTCTGGGGGGTACATCGCAAACGGTAGTGCGGAACATCGATAGCGATGTTTCGTTTTCCCCGGACGGCCAGCGCATTACATACTTTCGACGGAACAGTCCGGAAGTCGGCAAGTACGAGATCCTAGCGGCATCTTTGGAGGGAAACGAGGAGAAGGTTCTAGAAACTGGGGACGCTATCGCCGAAGCGCATTCCTTGGCATGGTCGCCGTCCGATAATGAAATCTATTATTCGCTAGATTTGTACAAGCAAGGTTCTGGTGCTATTGACCTGTTGGATGTGGCTACCAGTACATCGCATCGCTTCGCTGCCTTCAAGGGTCAGTTTCCTTATGAAATCCAGTGGGCGCCAGATGGTCACACGCTATTTACTAATTACGGCGGACCTGGGGCGGATCGTTATCGAGGGCAAATCGGACTTGCACGCAGGGGATTGCAAGGCATCGAGCCGATCACCCGAGATACGAACGACTATCGCACGCTTACGCTTTCTGGCGACGGAAAAACAATAGCTACGGTTCAGAAGAGAAGCTACGCGACTATTTCAGTGCTTTCCAACGGCGGAAGCGGATTTCGAGAGTCTCGCCCATCTCTGTCCCAACCAAACGTGTTTAGCTCGCGGAGTGCCTTGAGTTGGGGTGCGGATGGTAATCTGCTTGTCAGCAACCTTGGACAGGTGTTGAAACTGGGATCTGATGGAAAAGTGCACAATCAAGTGCTTGCGGATGCGAGCGCCTCCCTCTTAACTTTTTCCTCCTGTGGCGCGAATTACCTGGTGCTGACGTGGGCGTTTCATGGTGGTACAACGGCGATGAATATCTGGCGCACCAATGTAGATGGCTCTGAACCAATCAAGTTGACGGAGGGTCAGTTTGACTCGTGGCCCGTTTGTTCACCAGATCAAAAGTGGGTGTATTACCTCGACTGGGAAGAGCACAAACTCCGCCGGGTCCCGCTGGACGGTTCCGGCAAGAGCGAAACGGTTGTTGACGCTCGGCAAGATTACCTAGGCGGCTTAAGCATTTCACCAGATGGCAAATATCTGGCGGCGCCAGTTCACCAACAGGAGGAACAGAAGGTCGCAGTCAAGATTGCGCTATTTGAGATCGGATCAATGAATTCGCCTAGGCTAATTGACGCCCGCCGTTGTTCGAGCGGAATCGAGTTTACTCCCGATGGGAAGTCCATAGCCTTTGCACAGCGGGAGAATGGAGTGGATAACGTCTGGGTGCAACCACTAAACGGCTCTGACGGATACCCCATTACGAGGTTCAACTCCGAGCAAATCTGGTCTTTCAGCCTCTCCGCCGATGGAAAGAATCTCGGCGTTTTGCGCGGCCATTTTGACTCCGACGTCGTTCTTCTGCACGAGTCTGGGCCGTAGCCTGTAGTCCGTAATCTTCCTCAAACGCCGTATTCACTCTCTGGAAAGATGTTACCCTGGAATCCCCATTTACAAATAGCCCAAGCGGAATAAGCGCAGTCAGCAGTAGCATGTACCAGATCACAACTTGGTTTGTTATGGGGAAGATAGAGGTTATCAACTGTTGAGAACAGGCGATAGCACTCAGAACCCTTCCCGCCGTCAATGAGTGCTATGGCGATATAACGCCAACTGAAGAATTCGCGAAGGCTGCTCACTGAAGGAATTCCTCCGCCGTAGCGGCCCATTTTGCGTTGTGTACGCACACAATAAGATGGAGAAAGCCGTCGACTATAAGTCCGTCCCTAGACAATGCAGGCGCAGCAAAAAAACTCAAAGCTTCTTGCAAACTATAATGGTCGAGCCACGCTGTCCGGATTAAGTAACCTGCAGTGATCCCGGACAATCGCTCATCGCTGAGAATGACCTCACCGAAGACACGACAACTACGCGGTCAGCAGGGTGGCGCCGCAGCAGCGCGGTAAGCTTCCACGGATATAGTCGCGGCACCTCAGGTTCCGGCGATGTTTGCCAACATTGCAGGCAAGCCAGAGCGCAGTCCATTCCATATGATCTGTACACCGATAGCCATCAGAATAAACGCGGAGAGTCGCGTTACGATGTTAGTGCCTGAGCTGCCAAGAATCTTAACCAGGCGATTAGCGTTTCCGTAACACAGCCACACCAGAAGACAGAGCAGAGCCATTCCCACTAGGGCCGCGAAAAAATGGCGCGGATAGCCATGTTCAAAACCCGGACCTGCCTGGTGCCTTAGGTGAGCACCGAGGGTGATGGCGATGGAGATGCAGCCGGGGCCCACCGTAATCGGCAGAGTCAAAGGATAAAACGCATGCTGCAGTGCGTCTTCGAGGGTTTCGGAAGCTTGTTCCCCAGAAGACGCAGCGACCTGCTGATTCAGCAAACTCCAACCGGTGGATGCCACGATGAGCCCGCCGGTAATCTGGATGATCGCGAGGCTGATGCCGAAAAACGAGAGGATTTCACTGCCAAACAAAAACGATACGGCCAGCAAAGTAAATCCATACGCCGCTATCTTCCGCGCCAGTACTTCTTGGGCGGCTTGCGAGTAGCACCGCGTCAAGCTTAGAAAGATCGGCGCATCCCCGATAGGATTGACCACCGGGAACAGCGTGACAAAGGTGACGGAAAGTACCTTTATAAAGCCTATTGGGTTCACTAAGCTACTCCATCGCGATTCAGGAGCGTCTTATAACGGATTAGCACGCGCGGATAACCGGGCTGTGCATCTGGAATCTCTGCTCATTGCTGCTGACGAGGGTGCGCGTTGCTATCACGGCTTCCCGTCTTGTTTACCCGGCTCAGGCTGTATTCAGTTCTTCTCCGATTGCTGCTGGTCCAGCTGCTTCAATTTTTTCTCCAAAAGCATTTTTTCTTCAGCCGGCTTTAACTGGGGAAACAGGAATTGAATCTGCAGCCGCATGCCCCAGGGAGATTCACCCGTCGGATGCACTGCGTTCCCATAAAATTGACCGGTGATATTGACCGGCTGGAAACCGAGTTTCATGATTCTACCGACGCCGCCCCCGAAGGGAACCACAGCCTGGTTGCCGCTCGGGGCACGCCAATCGGCAGTGATGATCGGCGATGTGGTCAAGTACCAGCCCTTCTTCATGTTGTAGTTCACGAAGTATTGCAGCAGCATCTGGTTTACTACTGCCCGTTCATGCGGCCCAGCAACCGACCAGACATTGTTGACCAGCGCCCCAATGACCCAATGGCCTGGAGTGGTTAGTGCGACAACAGACGGTCCCAAACTGAATTTCCCCTGACCCAGTTGGGCGGCGGTAGCTGTCGGAAGAACGAATGCTGGCCCGACACCCCAGATCAGCTTGCCGGGCTTGGCCGGAGACAGGAACAAGCTGGGATTCAAATCTCCGAACCCGAACCAACCCTGCGTAGGCAGGTCATTTGGCTGCCAGACGACTGGCAGGATGGTGCGGGTGATCAAGTTCCACTTCTCCGAGATGTGAAATGGAATAACGGGCTGGATGTTCAGTACGTTTTGGGCGCGTTCATACGGTCCTATACCGAAGGCGGTGTTGTTCTGTAGCGGAAAACTGATCAGGTTGGCCACTGGATTTTGCGCAGCTTTCGCTAACGCTGCCGTCCTGGACTCCTCAGATTCGGGGGCCGCTGGCTTTTGATCACTGGCGGCTGGCTTTGCCTGTTCGGGAGCATCCGCCGGTTCAGGGTCCGCTGGCTGTCCCTTAGCGGCGACGAGCGTTAGCTGACCGGAAGCGGCTGAAGGTTCGGCAGCCGTCGGCGGCAGGCTCGGGGTGGAACTCTGCGGGGTCAAGATAATCTGATTCCCCTTGATACTTACGGAACTGCCCGTGAGACGCGCCAGCGCATCGATGTCCACATAAGACTTGCCGTTCATCTGGACAACCGGAATTTGGCCCGGCTGACCGGCTACGGTGAGCGTCAGGTTTTGCTGTGCATCCTGCGACCAGATCAGCCCCGGGAAAACCGGGAACAGGAGACAGAAGAATGAGAAAAGCAACAGTCGTTTGAACACTTCGAGTCCTTTCAATTTGTCGCCGGGACCGCCGCCGTGGTGAGCTTCCCAGCGCTTCTCCGGCACATACTTAAACTTCATTTGTTCTCCCCAGAGAAGAATAGATACACGGCCAATCCAACCGCGTTCTCCGGGTGGTTCGCCCGTCCACCGGTGTTGTTCTCGTGCTCGTAGTAAGGGTTGAACTCAACGTGATGACCTACCGGCAAAAGACAACCGGCGTAAAGGGCCGTCGTACTCCATTTCCCGAACTTGCTTTCGTAATATGGCTCGACCGCGGCGTAAGGGATCAGGTGGTAGGAAGAAACGGCAAACGTCCGCTCAACTGTTAACTTGTTCCGGTAGCGCCAGGTGAAGTTCCCGCTGGTCCAGTCCAGATCGGCGCGGCTGCGATCCGACAGATGAAATCCCGCACGCAGCGGAAAGTTAAACGTCGCACAGTTCAGCATGCGATTCGTCGTGGGAGTGTCCGGGGCGGCAATATAACGATACCCGGTTTCCAGCACGAACAATCTCTTCTTCGAATTGTCCAAATCAAAGACGGTAACTTCTTTCAGCGTAACCAGGGGCTTCAGATAGAGCTGAAGACTCGGGCCTATGCCCGCCTGCAGAGGATCGCCGGCGTCCTGATCGCTCTTGGCCTCAAGATACGTCTGCAAAACAGAGTTGAGCCTCACGTAGGTATCAACTTCCGGCAAAAACTGGACGTTCTGCGCGCACGCAGGTAAGAGTGCGAGACCGAGAAAAATCACTTCCCGCCGAAACGTCCTGTGAAGTTGTGCCATCAGCTGTGCCAGGAATTGCGTCGAAACGGGCAGCCGTTCCAGCGTGGAAACACGCTGCCCGGTACTCACGAACAATTACTGGACCGGCATAACTCCCGGCGGGCCTTGGAAGGTGCTTATGTTGTCCAAGCCCTGGGTGACCGACGGCTCGGGTGCGTAATTGCGGAAAATGAGATAGAAAGGCCCGGCTGGCGAAGGTAGCCAGTTCGATTCCTTATCCCCACCCGGGTTGTCATGCTGCAAATACATCGTTATGGATCCGTCCGTATTCTTCTTGAGGTTGTCGTAGTCCGCGAGGTGATAGCGGTTGATCGGATTGGGCGTGGTGTAGTTGGTGACTTTGTCGTACATCGTCACAGACCAGAAGCCCGGTGCAATCGGTGTGGCGTAGCCCATCGGTTGCGTGAGGGTCAGGGTGTATTTCTTCGCGCCCGTCATCACCTGATCGTTGCCATCCAATATCCCTGAGTAATAGATTGCTTGCGCGGTGGTGTTAGCAGTCAGGCCAAACACCGCAACGCACAGCCGCGACAGGTAGTCCGTGCCGCCATTGCCCGTGTTCGGGGGCGGAATAACCCAGCCATTCGACAGCCGTCCGGCGAGAGGCATGGTTCCCAGCGCGAGGTCTCCGATCGCCGCAGCCGCCTGCTTCATCTGCGCAAGGATTATCGGGTTCACGTCTTCAGGCTTCCACTGCTTTCCGAGTTCGATGCCCAGGTACTTGTACTGCGGCAGAACCGCTTCGATCTCGCTCTTAGGTGGCGGGTTCTCGTTGAGGGCCGCCGAGAAGATAGTTCAGAATTGCAGTGGATCATCAAACTGCATGTGGCTGGTGGCCACTTTGGGATTCATCTTGGGAACTTCATAGTTATAGGCCACCGGTTTCGGAGCGGGCCCGCCGTTGTACTGCGACAGTGGCTGCAGCGTGATTGCCTGCAATACTTTTCGCGCGGCCGGCAGATCAGCTTCACCCTTAACATTCACGCGCGGCTGAAGCTCAATCCAGCGGGTTGGAGCGTCGATACGCTTCACGTCAGCCGGCAACGTACCTTGCCAACCCGGACCGACCAATGCGAACTTACCCCCTTTGTAACCAGAGGCGCCCCCTGCGGGATACGCGAAGGCGTTGGTCCACATGTCGCAGATTTCGATCATGTAGTAACGGCCATCCGAATCGGGTGCGGTGAGAATGACCGGCTCAGCAGCCAGGTCCACGAAGCCGAATCCATACACGACGTCGAGGTTCGGCGACACATAGCCCGATTCTGCCGCCAGCTTGGGCGTGGAGATGTCTTCCATCCGCCAGATTTGTCCAGGAAGGGCCTTGGGTTTGGGTCCGACGGCAACGGTGTTCCGAAGGTTGTACATTGCGACCAGCGGAGCTCCGTAGGTCGCAGCCTGAACGGCCAGCGTGCCGGTCCATGCCTGAATCGCCTTCACTTGCTCGGGTGACGCGTGCGGCGCCTTGGAGGCTGCCGGGGCGGATTGTGCTCGGGCCGAAGCAACCAGCGTCACTGCACAAACCAAAGTCAAAAGACAGGCACATGTTTTATTGCTGTAGTTCATTAGTTTCATTTTTTTCCTCCAACATCATCGAACTCTTGCAGGGTAAGTGCGGGCCCTGGGAGCCAGAGCCCGCATTGTGAGTTGTGCAGCCAGTAAGTCTGCTAGTACGTCTGCACCTTGCCGATGCGTGGCGGCTTCACTGGCGCTGCCACGCCATAGATCACGGTGAGGCCAGAACCACCGCCCCATGTCGAGGTGGGTCGAAATGGGTCGCCTGACGTAGCTGCCTGAGCATCATTCCAGTTATTTGCGGCCCAAACGTTCCCCGCCGGGTCGATATTCACATCGGTCAGCATCTGGATGCTGCCACCCTGGAACATGTGAATGACATCACCAGTCTTGGTTCCGGCCGGATGGCCTTTGGTGTCCACTCCCGCCATCAAAACAACAGCGCGTTTGCGTGGTGCGAGGTTGCCGATCCAGACGTCGTCGTTTCCGTCGATATTGACCCCCCACGGGATATCCACGGCGCCGTTACCGCTGTAACCTGCCGGATCAGCTTGCGTGCCATCGGGATGGATCATGCTGGCAAAGCCAGTGGGCTTCGGGTACTGCAGCATGGCTGCGCCCATTAGTTTGAATTGCTCCATGATGGAAGCGCCGTCCGGGACTTTCGGTACGGGAAAGTCCAGCGACATATTGCTGACGACCCAGACATTGCTTTTCGAATCGAGCGCGAGGGCGCGGACACCGAGCCCTACATGGAAAGTCTCCGTCTTAGTGGGGTCGTTAGCCGGAAACCGCACGACCGTATCGGACTGCGAGTTGCTGACCCAGACGCGGTTCTGATCGTCGATCACCACGTCGAAGGGAGATTTCAGGCCCGCAGGTTTTACGATCTTGCCGTCCTTGATTCGTCCGCCCGGGAAGAAGAGCATCTGGTTATCGGAGCCATCGGCAATCCAGACGTCGCCATTGGGCGCAACGCCAATGCCCATCAACCCAAGAAATTTCTCTTTGAACGGGAAGTCGCTTTCGCTGGCGACTGGTTTCCCATTGAAATCCATCACCAGGATCTTTCCGTTGAAGCTGGAGATCCAGACCCGGTCTTTCGTCACCGCCGTGCCCCAGCCCACGCCGTCAATACCCATACCGGTGAAGCCGGTGATGGCCGGCGAGAGAATGGTTCCGTTTGGCGTGACTTTAATGACTCCGCCGCCAATACTGTTCACCACTCCGGACTGCGAACCAGGCATCCAGTTCTGCCCACTCCACAGGTTGCCGTCAACATCGAACATGAAGCGGCCATTGGCGTACATGCCGCCGCCCGCGAAGCAGAGACTCAGAGCGAAGTCGTCCGGGACGTAAGCGAGATACGGCACGAACGGAGCCGCCCGACGCGCACCATCCTTGGGTTGCGGATAAGCTTCGTCGAACAGTGCATACAGGTCTTTGGGAGCAGCCCATGGCTCGCGAGCGATACCGGCAATCGCTTCGAGAGTATTCTTCGGAGTCGTTCCGGCTGTTGGGGTTGCTGCCTTGTAAAAACGCGCGCGCCAGTCATCGTTGGCGACTGTGAACGATGCTGTGAGAAGGGAGCCGAGCGTATCCAGATTCGCGAGAGTCGTAGTCTGGGTACTGTTCAGCGGATCGAGAATTACCTTGCCCCATCCGCCGGTCGTGAGATCGACCAGGTTGGGAACGTTGCCGGCAGCGATCTTGAGTCCGAGAGGATTGCCGGATATGCCGTCGCCGCTGATGAATCGCGCATTGGTGAACGCCGACGCGACGGTCGTGAGTTCGTTGATCGTCACGCTGGCCGGGGGATTGCTGCCCACAACCAACAACAAGGCGATGGCCGGATTATCTCCGCTAGCCTTGCTGGCCTTTGGGACTCCGCCGGTCGCCACCAGATAGAGGATCCCGTCTTTGCTGGCGACTTTGGCGCGAACTTCGAAGCGGCCATCGTCATTGGTCTTAGTCTGACCCAGTTGTTTTGGAGCAGCGGCACTGGCTTCCCACAGGGTCACCGTTGACTTGGCGATCGGCGCACCTCCGCCCATAACTTCGCCCTTGATGCTGTCCGCGGCAAAAGCCTGCCCTCCGGCTAAGAGCGTGAAGGCAATGAGAGCAGGGAGTGTCAAACTGCGAAGGAAGGTTGGAACGTTCATGGATTGCTCCTTGTAGTGAACACGCAAACCCGCGAGGGGCTTTATACTTCCGGCACGCGGTCGGAAAGGGCTGTTAGCAACATTTGCGTATAGGGGACAGTTTAGGCACTCGGAAGCGATACGTCCAACGCTTCTGCCGCATTGTTGGCGGTACCAGAACGCCATAGCGCAAGTAATCGCCGGACGAGTGGTGGAGCGGACCGGCAGGCTAGTCAGGATAAATGAGGCTGTCCGTTTAGGTATACCCTTAGGGACAACCTCCCGATGACCTCCCACAGGATTAATCTCCCGCGAGCGCGTTTCGGGATAAGCTCCGGCCTCTGTGGCCGACCCAACAGGCGGAGTATGAACCATCCCGGCAAAACGTGACTTAGATCACACGAAGTTGCTAGCCGAAGCGATAGGGTTAGTATCACAGAGAAGTGCGATGTCCACACAGTCTTTCTCTTCGTTCGAGGCTTTCTTCGACGCTAACCGGCACGCAAACTTGCGCGCGATGGTTCTCGGGCCCGACCGCGGAAATTGGGTTCTCACCAATCTGACTGTCGATAAGTTAAGCGTTCAATTCGGTCAAGCCGGAGGCAATGCTGTCGTGGAAGGGTCGCCGCAGCCGGGCGGCGTCTCAATCTTCGTTCTGACGCAAGGGTTGTCGGCGATGTCGGGCAATGGGCGCCGGTTCGACGATCACACTTTCTTGGTCGCTCACCCGGGCGACGATTTCTGTTTAGCTGCCGACTCTTGGAGGCGTTGGTGTTCCCTCTATATTCCGAATGAGGAGCTTGCCGGCGCAAACCAAGACGCGCCGGATGCCGCGGTCGGTTCCATGCGTGGTGTTTTTCAATTACCACCTCATCGCATGGAGAGGTTTCGATCGGTCCTTCAGCAACTCGATGAGGCTGTTCAGCAAGCTCCTGATGCCTTCAGATCAGCCGCGGCACAGAAGGCTGCGCGGCATAGGCTGTTGCCAGAGATCCGAACCGTGCTCGCCGTGCCGCTGGAAGTCGAACCCACATTTGGCCGGCATGTGGTTCCGCGAAGTCAGATCATTCGTACGTCGATGGACTTTGTCGACCAGCACGGCGGCCAGTACCTGTCCGTGGAGCAGCTCGCCGCAGCGGCTGGGGTTTCCGAGCGCACGTTGCGCGATGCATTTCAGCAGTACTTCGGAGTAGCGCCAGTGCGATATCTGAATCGAAGAACACTTAACCAGGTTAGAAAAGCCCTCAAGATCGCTGACCCTTCGGTCAATACCGTCACCGAAATCGCCATGCAGTTCGGTTTGTGGGAACTGGGCCGCTTCGCACGGGACTACTGCGCCCTTTTTGGTGAAGTCCCGTCTGAGACCCTGCGCAAACGGCGCTGAACGCCACGACAAGCTTTACAATGCAGGTTCCGCAATCCTCTGATCACGTCTGCGCCCCTTCAATTTTGCCGAAATTGCATAGCCAGCTTGCAAGCCGAAGCCTTACGCTTCTCAAGAAGCTAATTCACAGTTGATTCGCAGGTGGTTGGTTGGCGTAGGGATTCGGAAAGACAGGAGCCATGATCAGGCCGGAAGACATTGGGTCGCTCACAGATTTCGCCCGAAACACAAAGGCCCACCTTAAGCGACTCAGGCGGACTGGTCGCCCGGAGCTGCTGACCGTCAATGGAAAAGCCGAGGTGGTCGTACAGAGTGCTGCGGCGTACCAACGCTTGATCGAGTCGCTGGAAAAGCTTAAACACGAACGCCGCGAAGAGTTGGACTGAGAAGAGTCAAGCGCTACGACTAAAGCGGGAGCCCATTGCCTGTCCTTCAAGCATAGAGTTCCAGTAAGCGGATTTGTGTGGGGACCTCAGCGAAGCCAAGGGCAACTTCTTCATGGTTGAGTGCACCAGGGCCGTGTCAACGCAGGTCAATCATTTCAGCAAATAGTATTTAGGAGAGCACTGATGGCGAACGATGAGAACCCGAAAGCTCCACAAACCGATTTAACTCGACGGAACATGCTTAAGGGCGCTGGCGCGTTGGCGGCTACGGTCGGCCTTTCCGCCGTTGATCCTACTTCCGCACAGGCGCAGGCAAACTGCGAACCACCCGTGAATCCTTACGGCGGCGGCCCGAGCAAGGGACTGCAATTCCCGCCTTATTACAAGCCAACGCCGTCCGTGCGCAGCCGGATGAACTATTTTCCCGGCAGTGAGGCGCTGGGGCCGGACGAGATGCGCATCTCATTCGTCGGCAGTTGCCCATTCCCGCCGCGGCGCGATCAGGCCGGCACTTGCATCATGGTCGAATTAGGCAATGGCGATCGCTTCTTCTTCGACTTCGGCCCCGGCTGCGTCAAGAACATCCTCGCCATGGGCGTGCCGTGTCCAGCTATCAACGACATCTTCATTACTCACTTGCACGTCGACCATTACCACGACCTCTCTTATCTGCTGCCATTTTCGGCGTGGTCGGGACGTTGGAAAATGCCGCTGCGAGTGACCGGGCCCTCAGGACGCACGCCGGAGCTTGGGACCAAGGGCATGGTCGCCGGCATGAAGCAGATGCTGAAGTGGCACCTTGAAGCTTTCGACGCGTGCCCGATCGGAGATGGCTACGAGATTGAAGTCAACGAGTTCGATTGGAAAGACGAGAACGGCATCTGTTACGACAAGAACGGTGTCACGGTCCGACACTGGCGGCGCTCGCACGTCAAAGACGGCGCGTCGGCCTACCGCTTGGACTGGAACGGCCTTTCCTTCGTTTGGACGGGCGACGGCCGGCCTGACGATCTGACGGCCAAGTACGCCAAGAATGTCGATGTCTTTGTTACTGAGCTGCAACCCGATCTGGCGCTCATTAATCAGCTCAAGTATGGGTTACCTCAATTCCTCTTCAATTACACAGTGGACATCCATCACACCGTGGCTTACGCCACGGGCTACCTCATTAATCAGGTCAATCCCAGGGTCGGCATAGCCACGCACCTCGCGTTCGACAATGACACGCTCAATGAGCAAACAGCCGACATTCGCTCCCACTGGAATGGGCTGTTCCTTTATGGTGCGCCGGACGTGGTTACTGTCAATGTAACCAAGGATGCCATCTGGTCGCGCGACGCAGTCCTGCCAGGGTTTGCGGGCCAGCCTTTGCCGAATCCCACGCTGCTCTTCGGCGATCCGCTGCCTCTACAGACGGGACAGGGCGTGGTTCCGCAGCCGAGATTGCCGCGTGAAATGCAGCAGGAGGCGCTCACACGCGAACTCGAAATCGACCCACACAAGTACTACCCGCCAAATGTTTACCGCCAGCCGCTCACTACACTGCCCAATCCGCAGCTGGTCGATCTGATGGAGATGGCAAAGGTAATGGGCATCGATATAAGCCAGTTCAAGAAGTAGTGTGTCCCGGTTCCCACTGCGAGCGCTGCGGGAACCGCACTTCTGTTCCCTGAAGGATTACATGCCTAAAGACACTGCTTCTGCTAAAGAAACGTCTGTGGGCAGCTCTGTTGTTGGCTTTTCCACTCAGGATCGTCTGCGGAACAACGCACCTTGCGGCCCAGCCACCGTCAAGCGCTGCCGCCGGCGCTTCGGCAAGCAAAACTCCTTCCCAGGCCGCTACCTCTGGGTTGCCGGTCAATTTCGAGCGCCATACCGGCGACTTAGATGCGATGGTGAACAGACGACGGCTCAGTACGTCAGCAATATCTACAAGTACTATGTCGCCTACAAGCTCGTGGTGGAACAAGGGCAATCGCTCCAGTGACCGGGTGGCACTAATGATTCTGGCGCGGACGCCTTGAAAGGTAAATCGTGGAACTCATCGACGACAACGGCAAGACGACTCCGATAACAATCCTGACGGGCTTTCTGGGAGCGGGAAAGACGACGCTGCTGAATCGGATCCTCACCGGCGATCACGGCCTGCGCGTGGGAGTCCTGGTCAACGACTTCGGCGCCATCAATATTGACGCTGAACTCGTCGTCGGGGTAGACGGAAACATGATCAGCCTGGCCAACGGCTGCGTCTGCTGCCAGATTCGCGATGACTTGGTCGAGGCCGTCGTCGCCTTGCTGGTACGCCCGGAGACCATCGAATACATCTTGCTCGAAGCCAGTGGCGTCGCCGATCCTGCTGGGATCTTCGCGACCTTCAGCGATGCCAATCTACGCGAACGGATCAGGCTCGATAGCGTTACCTGCGTGCTGGACGCGGATCAGGTCTTCGCACACCCAGAGTATCCCCCGCTGATGGAACTCAAGCTCCACCAGGTGGGATTTGCGGACATGGTGATCCTAAACAAGGTGGGCCTCGCCGGTCCCGAGCAAGTGGTGAAGGTTAGAGCTTGGCTCGACGAGCATTTCAACCGTCTTCGCATCGTCGAAACCGATTTCTGCGGCGTGCCCTACCAGATTCTGTTGGGTGTCGGTCGTTTCGATCCTGCGCGAGCAGACCACAACTCGCACATGGTTGATAGCTGCACCGACGCAACCTGTCATGACAACAACCACGCGCACGATCACTCTAAAGTGTTCAGCACCTGGAGCTATGAGACGAGCCAGCCGTTGGTGCTGGACGCGTTGCGGGAAAAATTGCGCAAATTGCCGGGTAGTGTTTATCGGGCCAAAGGAGTGGTCTACACCACCGCCGCGCCCCAGCGACGAGCGGTGCTGCAGGTGGTCGGCAGGCGCGTGGACATCTCGTTGCAGGACGAGTGGGGTCAGCGCGCACCGCGCACGCGCATCGTAGCCATTGGTGCGGCCGGCAGCACCGAAGCGAATCTCCTGGAAGAGACATTCGCCTCCTGCATTTCGGCGACGACCCCAAGTGGGTAATTACACAGTCGCCACTTTCGTTCCGTCGATTTTGTCCTGGGGACCGCCGGCAGTTACGGCTCGTGCGTTGGATTAGTAATGAGAGACGGAGTTGTATGGGGCTGACCGGAACAAATTCCTAGGTGGTCGGCAAACCGAAGGAACATGTGGGAGGTCATCGGGAGGTTGTCCCTAAGGGTATACCTTGCGGGACAGCGATTTTAGCGCTCTGCGAGTGAATGGATTCAACAAAGTAGAAGGGCGCCGGAAGGCGCCCTTCTGGGACAAGGTTCAGGAGAGCCGGCGAGACACATAAGTAAGGATGCGGTGCTGCCGATCGAGCCGGCGCTGCAGATCCTGGAACGACGAGAGCATCTTCCGTTCTTGCTGGTGTAGGTCGCAGCGAAGCTCCCGCAGCATGTCCTCTCGATCACATTTGCGCTTCCACTCCCGCTGCTCGTGCACCTGCCGCCAGAACAGGTACAGCACGACAACAGCAGAAACAACCGTGATTATCCAAAGCATCGTGACGTCATTCATGCCGTGCCTCTTCCCTCTGACTTTCTTCTAAAACGCGACACACCGAGGTCTTGGACAGCCGGTGCGTCCTCGCCAGTTGCCGGAGGCTGAAGCCATGCTGGCGATCACGCAGCACAGCATCACGATCGACCATCAGCCGGGGCCGGCCGATATGCTGGCCCTCCAAGCGAGCGCGCCGCATGCCGCTGCGCACTCGTTCGATGATTAAATTGCGTTCCAGTTCGCTGACCGCGCTCAGAATGATCATCACGATGCGTCCCGTAGGGCCGGTGGTGTCGACGTTCTCGCGGAAGGAAACGAACTGGACGTTGAGGTGCTGCAGCTCATCGACGGTCTGCAGAAAGTGGCGGACGCTTCTGCCCAGCCGGTCGAAACTCCAAGTCGCCACCACCTCGAGGCGGCCGTGCCGGGCATCGTTCATGAGCCGGTCCAGCCCCGGCCGGCGCGGCTTCACCCCCGAGATGGTGTCGACATACTCGTCGACCACCTCCCAGCCCCGTTGCTGCACCATCTGCAGCAGATCACACCGCTGCGCCGCAGGGCTCTGATCCGTCGTGCTGACTCTGAGATACAGCCCTACTTTCATGCCTGCACCTGGATCCCATAAGCCGCCAACCGCTCCCGCAGTATCTGCAGCTCAGACCAGAGAGCCTGGAGCCGTTCGTGATCCTGCTTGCCGAACAGCTCGCGGTCCGCTGCCTGCTGCAGTTGCTTATAGCGCCGCACTCCACTGAGGATGAAAGCGTCCTCGTCGTTCTGAGTTGCTGGCGCTGACTCAGTCTGCGCCAGGGCGGCGGCTTCTTCCGCCGTAACCAGGTGGAGTTGCCGAGCTTGGTTCTTCTTCGTCATTTACGCGCCCCTCCCCGGCTCACCCGTTCGGGCTGGTGCTGCTGGACATATTTATGAATGAACTCCATCAGGACATCGGTCATCTGCCGGCCTTGGGCCGCGGTGGCGGCTTTGAAGGCGTCGTGCAGGTCGCGCGGCACATGCATGTTCAAGCGCTTCACCTCCATCGATTTAGGGGCTCGGGGACTCATGGCTCACCTCGTCGCGAGATCTACCGCATAGGGGTGAGTATATACACACCGAGGTGGGCCGGCCGAGCCCAAAAAGGGGCGCGCCCCCAGCCACCCATCCGGAATGGCTGTTTGGATGTGTACTCATATACTCATTATACCAGACCGCCTCTCCCCGTCAACAGCTGTCGCTCCACCACGTCTTCCTCGATGAGTTCAACTCCATCCTGTGGGAGCTGCAGGCCAACCTCATCCCCAAGTTCGGCTATTGCTCGCAGAAGTTCGACGACGTGGCCTGGGGTAAGGGCCCGATCCAGGGCCAGTTGGCCATCAACTTCGTGACCCCCGGCTATCTCATCGGCGCCCTGCTGGGCCAACAGGTTACCGCCACCGGCTCGGCTACTGCTCCCAGCAACGATTCCACTGCCGCCGCCCAGCAGCAGCGTATATCGTCAAACACACTCGTTCGGCTCATCCATACCAGGGGTCGTTCTCCAGGGGAGAAGTAATCCCCGCGCACGCGCGTCTCCTCCGCCGCCAGACCCAGCGCACCGTAGCCGGCTTCATCCCCTGGCGGCGGCCGATGGGACGAGCTGGTAACCGTCAGCTTCGCATTCCCCAGTCCTGTTCCGGTTGACGGGGCGGGAACGCTGCCGACGCCGATGGGGATGGCTTCTGTCGGGACAACGGTGGGAGGAGCCAGAGCTTCGTTTGTCAGGACGAGTGTGAGGATTCAGGTGAGCCGGAGGAATACAGGTAGGGGGGAAGGGGAGGAGAAGAGCAAAGATCAAAGAGCAAAGATCAAAGAGGAAGATTCACAGACAAGATCGAAGAGAAGATCCTGTCTGTCCTGCCCCGCCTGCCGCCTTCCCGCTCCCGGGCGCCGCTCCCCCCGAGCGGATCAAGAACGTCGACTGGGGTATTAGCGTTCCATTCCCCTGGCCCCTGCCAGCCGATCCTGCTAAACTGCGGAGCCGACCGCTCCGCATCCGGGCGGAGTATTCCCCAGACACAAGCGCATTTATCAGAAGCGATCTGGAGGTATTACCTTTTTTGGATTGTCCGCGATTCAAGAGCAATTTCTAAGCTATCAGGAGCGTCCCTAGACATTCGAGGGACGCTTTACTGCATTCTCCTCGTTATCAAGGAAGTGTTGAGCTCTAACTGTTAGTTCTTGCCCTCCGCGATTTGGAGATCAAGAGCGGAGCGCTCTCCGTTAATCACGATGGTCCCTGAATCGAGAAGTTGCTGGCCCGTGCAGTCGTAGTTAGCGAAGCAGCGCATCATCCGGAAGGGAAAGAAGAACTCAACCGCCAACGGAGCGGAGCCATCGGCGACGTGGACCATGGTGCTGAAATCGACTCCGTCGAAATCCACATCTTGCGGAAAGTAAGTCAGCAACGGCCGCACGAGATGAGACACGTGATTATCAAAAGCCAGCGCCGCCAACTTGTACCGAGAGGTTCCAGCAGCGGCATCTAGCTTAGTAGCGATCGAGAGCTGCAGGTACGCACCCTGACGAAATCCGATGAAGCTTGGTGCCGCATAGGGCAAGAAGTGTGCCTCAGTTGCCAGACCCTTAGTCATCAGGGTGATCGCGTCATCGTTCTGATGCTCGAGGTTGGACAGCTCCTGCTGGGTGAAGATCCGCATGGGCGCTGGCGAGGTCTTCATCAAGTTGGCGGCAACGGAAGGGGTGTTCGATGCCGCGGGATTCGAGGTTACGGCGACAGTTTCGACGACAGCCGCTTTCTTCACTGGCTCTGCAGTGTTTCTTTCCTTCCATTCCTCCGAGGGAGCCCCCTCCTGCAACCACAGAGAAATGGGCTGTCCATTCAGAAATACTTTCGCCTCCAAAATAGCGGCCTGCTTCTGATCGTCGTTCTTGGCATCCACAAGCTTCTGGGCAACCGGAACAGAAATAATGACAGTAACGTTTTCGGGAATCTCGGAGCTTACGCCCATCACCTTCTGCCGGACGTGGTGGGATACCTCGATGGCAAACGCAGCGAACTCGGAATCATCCGGAAAGCGCGGCGCCTCCACCTGCAGTAACGGCATGACTACCTGCTGAAATGTCTCCTTCAGTCGCGCATATGAATCCATGCGGTCTGCAGAATAAGCTGCATAGTAGTTGCCGGTGATCTCCAGCACTGTTTGGCCTTTATAAACGTCGAATCGGATAGATCGCTGGTCGGCGAGCTGCATCTTGGGAAGGTCGACGTCGAGAACACGGCTGAAGTAAAAAGGATAAGGAAATTTATGGGCTTCAATCTCGGTGCCGATAGCCATTAAGGTTTTCAGGTGGCGCTGCTGGAGGTGCTGCGCCTTAGGATCGGACAGCTCCACCGGGGTGACAACCTGTGCGCGCAGGGGAGCGCTCGCTACCAGCGCGGCGACCAGGATTGTAATGCCTTGCAACAACTTCATGACAGCTACTCTCACTCCCGCCGGCAAACTTATCTCTGTGCGTACACCACTCCGCCGGCCTCATAGGGTGGATCGGCTACCGCGCGAATATAGGAAACCAGCGCAGCTATGTCGCTCTTGGAAAGCGTGTATCCCCAGGGCGGCATTTCTGCCGATTTGTTCAAAGCCGGACCACCGTGGCTGATGATGGCAATCAGCTCCGCATCGCTGATCTTGTTGAGCGCGTCCCCCTCGATGAAGGGATGCGGCTTTACCGACAGATTGTCCATGTTTGAGACCCGAAGCGGCGTCGACTCCGGATCGTGACAGCGAATGCAATATTGCGCATTGAGCTGAGCCCCTACGGTTTGCTGATAACCCAGCGCGATTTCGTCCAGCGGAAGTTCGAGCTTCTTGCCAGATGCATCCGGCGTGCTGGCAACGATTTTGTATCGCCCGGCTTGTTGACCGAGCGAGACAGTGCTGGTGACCTGTCCGCTGGAGTCAGTCAATGCTGAGGCTGGAGTAAAGGTGACCCCCGTTGGTCCGGTGAAGTACACGGCTGCTCCGGCAACCGCGCTCCCAGAGGCGCCGTTCACTTGGACCACCACCGGTTGGTCCAGCGGCATTCCGATGTAGCCAATTTGTTTGCCGCCACTGGACTCGACAATTGCGGTTCCCGCGGCCGTGGCCTGAAGTGAGGCTGGCTGCTGCTTGGTCTTGTGCGAGCATCCGTTGATAACGAGCGCCAGCGTGCAAACGGCGACGGCTATGAGCGCGCGTTTCATTTCTTTGCCGCCTCCTTGGAACCGGTCGAACTGAGCGACATCAGGAACGCGGTCAACGAGCGCGCCTCCTCTACAGTCATGTGCTGATTGGGTTCGATAGTTCCCGGACGCAGCGTTTGAGGGTTCTGCAGCCAGTGGTACACCCATGCTGCGTTGAAGCGCTTGCCGGTGCCTGCAAGAGCCGGACCGATGTAACCCTTGTCTTTCGTAAAGTCCGCAATATGGCAAGACTGGCAGACAAACTTCGAATAAAACAGCTGCCGCCCCTGCTCTACCATCGCCGGCGTGAACTCTGACGCCGGCAGCGAATCACGATCAAACTCCGGCGTCTGATAGACCGTCATCACGTAGTCGGCGACGGTATTGATTTCTTCCTCCGTGAGGTTGAACTTCGGCATGCGCCGGATCAGCGCCGGCCGTAGAGTCTCAGGATTTCTCAGGAACTGCGTCAGCCACTCCCGCTGTACCGCCGTGCCTTCCCAGGTGAGGTCGGGCGCCATCTCACCGCCGTGCCCGTTGATCATGTGACAAGTGAAGCAGCGCAGGTCGCGCATAAGCTGTCCAGCATGTCCGGCCGGCTCGTACTTCGTTTGCTCGACGGAAGCGATTCGCATGGCAGGTGGCTGAGTTTGCGCTCGGTCGGTCTGCGCCAACAGCGCTGTGGTAATGGCATCGATCTGCTGCGGCGTTAGATTGAACTGCGGCATCTTCAGTGATGGTCCGAAGGCTCGCGGATTGCGTACCTTCGCCGCTACGTAGCCTGGCAGGCTGTGCTCGACCCCTTCCACGAACAACACTTGCGACAGTGGCTTGCTGCCGATGCGGCTCAGCTCAGGCGCGAAGTTTTCGGGCTTCTTGATGCCATTGATCTCATGACAACTCGCACAGCCGTTCTCGATCACCAGCTTCTTGCCGTGCTCGATTTGCGCAGCCGTGGCAGGCTCGAGATGGACGTTGGCCACAAAATCCGGCTCCGTCTTCGACTCCAGGAAGCTGGCCAATGTGGCCACTTGGTTAGCATCGAAGCGGTAATGCGGCATCATCGTGTCCGGATCGTAGTGGTTGGGGTTGGCCACCCAATCTTGCAGCCATTCCGGTTTTGCCTTCGTGCCAATGCCGGTGAGCTCCGGCCCGACATTGCCTCCGACCAGGTTCCCCGCAGCATTCTGCATGGCATGGCAAGACGCACAGAACGACTGCCCATAAAGGGTAGTGCCCGCTGCAGGATCTTCTGCCGCCTTGGCATCGGTTTGCACTTGGATGAGTGGCTGGAGCGCCGTGCTCTGCGCGATCACGAATGCCGAGATGTCGCGGGCATCATTATCATTCAGGTGATAATTCGGCATCGTTGCCGTGCCGGCATATGCCTGGGGTTCCTTGATCCAGGCATAGATCCACTCGCGGGTCGTCTTATCAGCGACGTGTTTCAGCGAGGGAGGGGCATCGTTGGGCAGGATGTATGTCCCGTCGCCTCGCTTGATGGTGTGGCAGTGTGTGCAACCGTTGCGTGAAATGAGCTCCCGTCCTTGATTCAGGAACGGCGTGGCTGTTTGCTTCTCCAGATGGCATTGTCCGCAGCCGGCCTCGATGTACTTCGCCGGCAGCAGCGGCTGTTCCCACTGCTCGGTGCTGTTGTGCGCTTCTTCGACCGTCGTCGCCGGGCCTTGTCCACGATGGCAAGTCGTGCAGCCAAACTCAGTCAACGAGTGGGGAACGACTGGGTGCTTGCGAAATGCTACGGCACTCACATCGGCAAGGCTGGCTTCTTTAAGTCCCAGATGGCAAGTGGTGCAGCGATCGGTCACCTGCTGCTCGGGAATCCAAATCTGCTGGATTCCGCCCTGGAAGTGGCGCTCCAGCGTAACAGCATCCGCGCGTCCACGGATGAGATGTAAGTATTGTTTCTGATAATAACGCCATTGGCTGAAATAATTCTTGGCTGGTGAGACGGCAAGCAGTGCCAACAGGATGAGGCTTACCGAGCCAAAAGCGCGCGCGCTGTCGCCGAAAAAGAACCGCCAGACCGACTTGGGCTTGTTCGTCATCTGCGCTCAGGCCCTCCACGGCAGGACCCAGGACCATCCTGGGCCACGGAAGAATGTTCCGATGGCGGTTAGCACAAAAAGCTCAACCAGAAACCACGTCATGATCCAGAAGGAGAGTGGTTTTCCCACCAGCCATCTCTTGAATCCCGAGGCTGTCTGAGGATCGGTTCGAGCTGCCAGCAACATGAATGCGGCAACGATGATCGTCGGAACCAGAGCGACCCAGACATCGAACACCGCCAGGAAAACGCAGAAGATCACGACGACAATGCCGAAGATCCGCATGCGCTTGACCTTGTCACGCAGCCAGAGGCCTTCGGCTTCGACGTTGATGTTGAAGTACGGAATGACGATGAGAGCCATCACTACCAGGCCAGGAATGAGAACGCCGGCCACGACCGGCGGGAAGTAATGCAGCAACTCCTGTAAGCCGAGAAAATACCAGGGCGCCTTCGCCGGATTGGGCGTGTGCATCGGATTGGCAAGCCCCTCAAGGGGAGCGTTCCACAACAGCGATGTAACGACCAGCGCAATGGCGAGCACTTCGATCGCGACCGCGGCCCGAAAGAACGCTTCAGGGTAGGTCATCACCCGGTCTTCATCTTTGACGCGCACCTGCGGTGAAGTACGCTTGGTGATGAAGGCAATCCGCCGTGGCGTTTTTCGCGCGTCGGAATCCAAGACCGCTACGAAGTCCTTGGGATCGCTCATTTGCTCTTCACCTCGGTTGCAGGTTCGCCGGCATAAATTCCGCCGTCTTTACGGATCCGCCAGAAATGAATAGCGATGAATAGAACGGCGGCAAACGGCAGGATCACGCAGTGCAGCACATAGAAGCGAAGCAATGCGTTTGCATTGACGGCCGTTCCGCCCAGCATCAGGAAGCGAATCTTGCTCCCCATCACTGGAACCGCAGAGGCGATGTTGCTGCCAACCGTAACCGCCCAGTATGCGAGTTGATCCCACGGCAATAGATAGCCGGTATAGCTGAGTAACAGCGTCACCAGAAGCAGCACCACTCCAATCACCCAGTTGAATTCGCGCGGGGGGCGATAGGCTCCGCGATAGAACACCTTGAACATGTGCGCGAATACCAGGAAGACCATGGCGTGGGCCGACCAGCGATGCAGGTTGCGCAGGAAGACTCCAGAGGAGACCACAAACTGCAAGTCCTTCATGTCCGCGTAGGCTTGCGGGACCGAAGGATGGTAGTAGAGCATCAGCAAAATACCTGTAATGACCAGAATCAGGAAAGTGCCGAATGTCAGCGCGCCCAGATACCAGGTGGCACTGAATTCCAGCGTCCGCTTGCGCGCCTTAACCGAAAACAGGTGCAGGAAGACGTTCTGTTGCACAAACAACGCACGGCGCAGGTTGCTCTCGCCGCTTCCGCTGCGGAAGATGGAGCGCCAGACGCGGTTATCGCGCACCTGGTCGAGCAGTTGATCGAGGGTACTTGCCATGGTTAGACCCTCACTAGTTGCTTGATTGCGACCGCGCTGGAGCGATCGACCATGAGATTGCCATCATCGCTGAGCCACATGCGCAGCCAAGGCAGCGGCCGCGGCGCTGGCCCTTCGATCTTCACGCCGTCTGTCTTGAACTTGCTGCCATGGCAGGGGCAGGCAATGATGCCAAGTTCCGGCTTATAAGCCGTCATGCAGCCGAGATGAGTACATATTGCCGAGAGCGCGAAGAAGCCTTCTGCCGTGCGCACCACGTAAATTGCCGTCACCGGATCTAGCGTGACCGAGTCCGGCGGATAATGGTCCGGCTTTCCGGCATCTACAACCGGCGACGGCTCATACAGGACATTTGGCGACAGGTACTGATAGGAGAACGCCGCCGTGCCTAGCGCCGCCACTGCAGCCGAACCTGCACCCATCTTGATGAAAAAGTTTCGCCGGCTCATCTCTGCAGGATTGTCGGGCGGATTCGTTGCTTTAGGGTCGTCAGACATGATTCCTCATTGTGCTCATGCTTTGGCACCCGCATCGGACAGCCTGGGCCCATCAAAGCTTTGAATGGTGATGAGTCCCGTCGCTTCCGTCGCGATGAAGTGATACGCCTCCATAGTGATCGTGCTTGCGGGGCAGCGCGCCGCACACAGTCCGCAGCGGATACAGCGGGTCTCGTCCTTCAACATCGCGGTTCCGGTAATGCTGACTAGTTCGTCGGCCTGGATGTTTTCCAACTCGAAGCTGAAGGCCTCCGGCTGACTTGCGATGGTGTCGATGGCGTCGGTGTCAAACTGAATGCGATCGAGAGAGACCAGTTCCAGGCAATTCTCAGGACAAACATCGACGCAGCCACCACAAAGCACGCAGTCTGTTCCATCCCCTTCGCTGCCTTCCAGGATTGTGTTGACGTAGCACCTCAGGCAGCGCTGCGCTTCGGCCATCGCTTCCTGTTCGCTGTAGACCAGCTCAACCTCGGTCATACCGGTCCGGCGGTCGAGCGGCAGCATGGGGATGGCTTGGCGCTTGAGGTTCATGTAGTCCACCGCCATCTGCCAGCGGTCCAGGACCTGCACCTCAATCTGCGGTTCAGGATGCTTGTGCCCGCGCAGGTACTCGTCAATACCAACCGCCGCGCGTTTTCCATCGCCGACGCTATCGATAATCAGTCGCGGACCGAAGGCGCAGTCGCCACCAGCGAACACGCCGGGCGCCGAGGTCATCAGGGTTTCGCGATGCACGTTGATCAGGCCGCGAGGCGAGACCTGCACGCCATCATCGGGGCGCAGGAACTCGAGATTAGGCGCCTGGCCAATGGAGAGGATTATGGTGTCGCATTCAAACTGGGTTTCGCTGTTGTCATAGAACGCGGGACTGAAGCGATGGTTCTCATCAAAGACGCGCATCGTCTTCAGGCATTCCAGGCCGACCACTTTCCCCTCGCGGCCGAGGACGCGCTTCGGCCCAAAGCCGGGATGCATGATGATGCCTTCGGTTTCGGCCTCTTCGATCTCTTCCAGCGCGGCGGGCATTTCATGGCGCTGCTCAAGGCACACCAGGCCGACTTCGCGGGCGCCCATGCGCAAGGCCGATAGGGAAATATCCATCATTTCGTGCGCAGCAACGGCTTGCGCGTTTTCTTCCGAGGGAGTCATTTCGCCTGGCGCGTCATGCTGGCGAAGGACCTCACGCGCGGCCGATCGCGCGACGTCCATGGCGACATTCCCTCCTCCAATAACCAACACCCTCTTGCCGATGGTGAACTTGTAGCCAAGATTGACGTTGAGGAGAAACTCGATGCCGCGATGGACGCCATCGAGATCCACGCCGGGTATCGACAAATCACGGCTGCGATGTGCGCCGACCGCGATCAGCACCGCATCAAAGCCTTGCCGCCTCAACTCGCCGACAGTGAAGTCGCGCCCCGCGGCTGAATTCAGGCGCAGCGTGATATCGCCTGTTTCGAGGATCTCGCGCACCTGCGCCTCGACCACGCTCCGCGGCAGGCGATACTCAGGAATTCCGAGGTATAGCATTCCACCGGCGACCGGCGAAGCTTCGAAGATGGTCACCGAATAGCCCATCAACGCCAGATCGTGTGCGGCTGATAGACCAACCGGTCCTCCGCCGATCACGGCAACGTTGTAGGAGAGCTTCTCCGCAGCCCGCGTAGTAGGCGTTACCGGATGACGCGACTCGGGGCCGTGCCGCTCGGTCAGGAAGCGTTTGAGAGCGCGAATGGAGATTGGCCGATCAATCTGACCTCGTCTACACGCGGTTTCGCAAGGATGTGCGCAAACGCGTCCGCAAATGCTCGCCATGGGATTGGGATCGCGCGCAAAGCGATAAGCGTCTTCGAACTTACCTTCCGCAATCAGCGAGACGTACCGGCCGGCATTGGTGTGTGCGGGGCACGCCATCATGCAGGGGAAGTTGGTATTCAGCCACTCCCGATCGACCTTCTTGTTGGCGAAACGACCTAACATCTACCCTCTCTGAAGAAGCAGTGCCCTGCAGGTAGTGGGCGGCGGGCGAGTCACGCCGCCCGTCTCTTACTTCTACTTCGAAAGGGTGAAGTCGGCCTTGCCTGTGCCGGAGACATCCACAGATTTTGTCTGCGGCTTCATGCCTTCATGCCAGGCAACCACGTTGTACTTGCCATCCGGGACGTTTTCGATCTTGTAGTTTCCGCTGGCGTCCGTCTCCGCGAAGTATGGCGTCGGGCTGACAACGATGTAGCCTGCCATCTCCGGGTGCACGTTGCACAGCAACGACACCACGCCGGTGTTATCGAATTTGAAGGGGCGCTTGTCGCCTTTCGGCCATGTGCTGAGGTTGTGGCCCAGTTTTTTGTTGCCGCTGATCGAGGGCCAAAAAACGTTGTGCTGCACGTTGTCACTATTCAAGAACTGGACAGTCGTGCCCACCTCAATCACCATGACGTGCGGGCTGAACATCAGGCCCTTCTGGTCCATGACCGGCTGCTGCGACGGCGCCGGAAACGTCTTTCCCTGGATGGTGTCTACATAGACGACCGAGGATTTACCGGGCGAGACCGTCCCTTCAATTGTGCCCGCGGAAGCTGTAACTGCTACTGCGGCGATGAGCAACAGCATCCCTAGAAAACTGCGTATCATGAGCATTCCTTTCGTGGTTTGTGCGTCTTCAAAACGATGCAGTTAATACACCCACTCCAACCCGGCCACGGCTGTATTGGTGTGAAATGGATTGAATGCCATTGGCAATCCGGTCACGGGATTGGTGGCGATAACGACACTTTGTGACGGGCGGAATTGATACTCAAACGACGCCTTAATGTTGGCATGGATCAGGAACTGTACTCCCGGCGTGAAACGATTGCGCGTCGAAGCGAATGGAGCGTTGAACGGAGCGCCGGTGAAGGAAGGGTTGGTTTGCAACCCATTAATCCGATCCGAAGTCGAATTCACGCCGTCGTAGCGCATCAGGACCATCATCCAAGGATAGGCGAGCCACTCCACATCCGCGAAGCCGCCGCTGAAAGTCGCCGGCGTGCTGTGGATAAAGCCAACTGGCACGGCGGTGCTCAAGTTCTGTAACGGAATGAGATCGCCAGCGGCATCGATCGGCAAGAGGTTATTGTCGTGGCCGTACATGTACAGAGCGTTGAACTGGAGGCAGCAGCGATAGTTGAAGGTCATGTTGCCGCCGACCCGGTAGAACGGCTCGCGGGCGGTGACTACTGCCGCCGTGCCGTCGGAAGCTCCCAGCAGCCGCTGTACCGAACGTCCATAAAAATAGTAGGTGCCGAAATTCAAATAGGTATGATCGCGCGGACCAGTGGGACCGGCGGCCTGGATCGCCTGACGGCTTTCCTTGTCCTGCTCCAGGTTGAAGCGATAGTTGAAACTGGCGTAGATGTCCTTGAAGTTTGCATCGGAGGCGACGCCCACTCCGCCCAGGTTGCTGCCGGTCGCCTGGGGGACATATGGACTGCCTGGGTTCTGATCCTGCCCAATGCCACTGGTGTTCTGGTCGATGAACGCAATCGAGTAGTTGTAGCCGCCAGTGTGCAGTCCGCCGCTGAACTCTACACCCTTCCCTACATCTGCCATTTGGAACTGGTTGTTGACAAATTGCTGCAGCGGAACCAGTGAGTTCATCGCTCCGATATTGGCTTGCGAATAAATGTCATAGGGACTGATCCAAATGCTGCGGGCTTGCGTAAACGGCAATTCAAGTTCGAACTGACCGACGCGGAAATTCAGGGAGTTCTTCGGCAGCTTGAGGAGGCGGCCGATATTCACGAACTTGAGATACCCATCGCCCAGCTCGCCGTTAGCGTTGGCTCCGCTCACGCTGATGTCATCGTCGACCCAGAATGCTATGTCGCTGCCGAAATTGCCGGCGGTGAAGATACTAAAGAAGCCAGTCTCAAAGTCTGTGGTGGGCACAAACGGTGGCAGCGTTCCCTCCGGGGTCAGCGACGCAAACTTCCCACTGCTGGTGCCGGTGTATTGAAAATAGTTATTCATGCGTAGCCCGATGGGCGGGATGCCTGGGATGGTTCCGGGCCAGATGGCTTTCGGCCACAATTCTGCGTTGGCCGGCGCTCCCAGCATGACGGGCGGGATTTTGAGCATCGATTCGTCGTCTTTGGGAAACTTGAATCCGGCATCTTTGAACGCTTTGCCGAAATCGTTCAACTTGGGAAAGTCAATGTGACAGGTGCTGCAACTAGTTCCGTATAGGCGTGAGAACGCCGGAATCGCAGCGCTCTCGCGCGACGGAATGATCAAGGTGCCCATTAGAAGGAGGAACTGCAGAAATGTACTACCAGCGCGAGATGACAGCCGACCCATACACAACCTCCTTGCGGGGGCGAAGCAAGAAAGAGATGGAGTGCCTCTGTCCCCACAGCAACTCGATAATGGGACAGAAGTATCGGTCTACATGAACTATTTGGCTGTGACCTCCATCACTATGCCCGGTGATAGGGGTGTCTCTCAAACATCCCCGGGTTGCGACCCCTCACGCAACAAAAGCTGATTGATTGCCCAAGACAGAATCAAAGAGAGGGTCACTGGCAGGGGTGAAGCCGAAGTGCCGCAGAATCGTGAAAGACTGCTCCAGGTCAGGCTTTCGAGCGCACGTGCGGCTTCTTCAGCCCAGGATCACGGCTGCAGACAGGGCGCCGTCAGAGGTACCACATTGTGAGGATACAGCGGAACATCATCTGGCGATGCGGTGGAAAGCGATGCCCTATCCGGTCACATGCAGGAGTGATCGCGATCACCGCGTGGCTGTACAGATTGTGGCATAAGCGTGGGATCATGAGTGCGGGTGAGCAAAGCAAAGTCCTAGAAGCGTCGGATGTCCTTAAAGCGTGTCTTTCCCAGATTGGCGAAAACAAGCATCTCGCCGCCGCCGACATTCTGTTTGGCGAGCACGGTGACAATGCCGGCGTCTTCCTAGTGGTCGGCGGCACAGTGTGTATGAGCGTGAAGGGCCTGCCTAGGCTGGATCGGCTGTTTGGCAGCGGGTCGGTGTTAGGGCTGCCATCCAGCTTCACCGGACGGCCTTACACTCTGACCGCGATAGCCACCAGCGAAGTTGACGCGGTGCACGTTCCGCGAGAGGACTTTCTCCGTCTGATGTTCGAGCGTCCGGACCTGTGCAGCGAAGCCACGGAGATCTTGGGCCGGGAAATGACCTTCATCCAATCGGCACTGACAGAGCGTCGAAGGCAAACCCCTCCGCGGGAGTCTCTGGCGGTGACGTAGCTGTCATGTATCGGAGCCGGTCTGGGAAGGCTCCGACGTTCTAGGACGGAAAGCGAGAGGAATATGGTCTTCCTAAAGAGCCTTGTCGCTGGAACCGTGGCCGTAGCCATGGCTGGTGCCTTATCGCCAATCGTAATGGGCGTCTATTTCTATGTTGTGTACAGGCCAGCCGCAAATGAAGCGATTGGATGGGATCCGACTTCATTTGTGAAACAGCCAATGATTTGGGCTGTTACCGCCGTGATATTTCTGGCCGGATTCGTCTGGGAATTTCGGCGGGCACATCCCAAGTAACCAACTACCCTGCACGGGCTCAGGGCTTATATTCCCAATTTCACGCGCTTGCGAGGAATTTGGCTTTATGGCACTACTCACTGGCCGCAAACAGCTTTTCTTCTGGCTTCCTGCGGCGTTAGTCGCCGTGACCTTGGTCATTGCCATATTCGTGCAGGTTACACGGCTACCCTCCACGCGGCGTGCCCCATACATTGTTGGCGACCCTGAGAAGGGGGCGGCACTGTTTTACGGCGACAAGCAGTGCGGTATTTGCCACTCCGTGGGTGGATCAGGAGGGCGAACCGCCCCGGAACTCTCCGGGAGCCGGCCCGGAACTCCCGCGATGGCATGGCTGGCGACCGCGCTGTGGAATCATGGTCCGTACATGTGGCGACAGATCCGCGGGGAAAGCAAGCCTTATCCCGAGTTGAACTCGCAGGAGATGGCCGATATCCTGCCGTTCCTCGATCAGGCCCGCAGCATTGACCGGCCCGGAGATGCTCGCCGGCCAGGAGGTATTCAATGACAAGGGCTGCAGTCGATGCCATTCAGTAGGAGGCATCGGCGGCAAAGCAGCGCCCGAATTATCCGCCGTTGCCACGGGAGGCGATTCGAATGTCTGGTGTAGGGCGATGTTGAACCATGCCGGATCGATGATGGCTCCTATCGCGAGTACCTTGGGACAATGGCCTCGCTTCTCTGGTAACGAAATGAATGATTTGATTGCCTACGTGTGTGCTCGCCGTTTCCGCGCGGCTAACACCACGCCGGACGTGAGGGGCGATGCACAGCAGGGTTGGAGTGTGTTTCAAAGCAGATGTATTCAATGCCATGCGGTGCGTGGGAGGGGTGGCAGTGTGGGTCCTGAGTTGGGGCCGGAGGCAGACCTTCCCCTTACCATGGCGCAGTTTTCCAGCGTAATGTGGAACCACGCCCCCGCGATGCTTCGAGAGGCTGGTGAGAGGGGAAACGCTCCCACGCAGTTTCAAGGTCAGGAGTTGGCGGATCTTCTGGCATTTCTTGCCAGCTTGCGGTACTTCGAGCCAGCGGGATCCGGATTGGTCGGACGACGCTTTTTTGCCGAACGGGGCTGCGCAACTTGTCACGGACGAAGTTGGGGCCTGGGCTTAAGGCAGAAGGAGACGCTTACACCACGGTTACCTTTGTCACGGCGCTATGGCGACATGGACCCCGAATGAACCAACGCGCTGAAGAGCTTGGAACGCCGTGGCCAACACTGGAGGCCAACGACATCGGCGATCTAGTGAGCTTCCTTAACGCGCCTGCGAGTCCGAAATAAGGAATTGCGGAAATGCCATCCTTTCCGAAGCACGACGCTCGAGAGAATGATCTTTATGGCCTTCCTTATGGTCAGACCCTCGAAAGGATTTTTTCTAGCGGCCTGCGCAGCCGGACGGGCCGCCGATCCCTGCGCAGCTGCTCGAAACCCTCGCCCTTCGCGTCCCTGCCTTCCGCGCGGCCCAGGGACTCACCGATCTCCTGAAGTGTCGTTGACACCTAAGTTCTGTCTTCAGGGCTGATTTGCGGCCTGGCTGTTCGCGTGTGACGTGAATTTGCGGAGCACGAATTCTTGGAAGATGCCACCGACCGCACGGCCAGCGATCCCAACTAACGCGTTCTGAACCACCAATCCACCGCTACGATCGCTTTCGGGATAATACAAAGAAGACAGTCCGGCGTTGGCGAAACTGCCGATGATACCGGAGTAGTTGGGCTGCCACCGCCCATTATCGCCCTTGCGCATGATCGCATGGCTGAGAGCGTGCTCAAGCCGCGAGCCAGTTGCGGCGGTGCCTTGATAAAAGTACCGGGGATCCTGTTTGAACAGAGATGCCAGAACAGCATCAGAGATAAAGGATCTGGTAACTAGCGTGGCGTAAGCCGACGAGAACCGTTTTCCATAGCCTCCGGCCTCTTGTCCCAACCCACCATAATCACTGGTAGCCTGTTGAATTCCTGCTAACGCGCCCACCCCAAGCATTGTGACGGGATCCGAAACCGACCTCCAGGCAAGCTGGAACTTCTGCTTGGCGGTCAGCGGAGCTGCATCGGGAACATAGCTGACGTAAGAATTGGGAACGATGCCGAGCACCCGCTGTTTCTCCTGTTGCTTAAGCTGGATCTGCGCCACCTCCTCGGCCGTGAGCCCGACTTGCACCGTCGTTGCCGCCGGCGTAACCTTCAAAACCATCTCCGGCACGAGAAATGTCTTCCCAGATTGCAACACTCCACTGAAAATCTTTGTTTCGAAGCCCGGAGCTGTGACGGTAAGCTGAAAGGAACCAGGGGCGAGATTGCCAAAAACAAATTGCCCGTTGTCACCGGAGGACACTTGCTGAGCGTGCGGCTGATCCGGGCGCGTCAGCCGTACCTGGGCCCTCACTGCGACCGCGCCACCTTGGTCAAGCACGGTTCCGAAGATGCTGCCACTAGGTTGAGAGCCAGTCTGTCCCGAGGACACCGCCGACGCTTGAGAGATTTGCTGCGTCGGGGTGACACTTTGTTGATGCAAACTTGATAGCTGCAGGCCGTGAGCTACGGTTAACAACAACGTACACGACAGCACCGAACCTGCGAGAGCCATCACTCTGCCCATGGGATCCACTTCACGCTTGTAAGATCGAACTGACATTCCAACCCACGTCTAAGTCACTCTAGCAGCTCGAGTCCGGGAATGCGGTTACTGCAAAATGAAGACTTTGTCATCTCCGATCCTGGGCTGGTATCGGACCGCAGCAAATGTTGACTGCTCGCTCGAGGTCAATAGAACGAATGAGAGCGTTTCGAACAATAAAATGATGTCACAACGCATGACGTCTGGAAACTCCGAACCACATCAGTGGGCTGGCGTAACGACGGAGCTATCTGTGTCCGCCTCCGAAGGTACATGGAAAGCTGGAATGGCTTTTTATGCAGCGGCCTTATTGCTCATTGAAGTTTAGCCAGTTGCCTGGCGTCTAAAGATGCTGATGTCAGATGTTGATGGCACGGCGCGCGATTCCTAATGCATCCGACCAGAACGAGCCCGACGAGTGCATTAATTCGACAACATTTTGAACCGCGTTACAAAGCCATCGATCTCTAATTCTTCAACTACCAAGGGCGGAGCGGCCTTCAGCACCATGAAGTTGTTTCCGCACATTTGGGTCAAGATGCCGCGCTCAAACAGATTCATCACGACCATCTGCCCGAATAGCCCGGCATGGATGGCACGAAAAGCTTCGAAGGCCGTGCGCAAGCGTAGTTGCCTCGGTGCGCAGAACTCTATTCCGCAGAACAGCCCCACACCGCGGACCTCCCGTATCATCTCGTAGCCGTCCAACGCGTGCTGAAGTTTGTGGCGAAGTATCGCTGGGCCGAGCGTTCCGGACGGCGTGGTGTTTGCACCGGATGCGAAATTCAGCTACGACTTCAACAAATACATTTCTGGCGGGCTCGAGTACTACGCCACTTATGGACCAATCACCGGTTTCTTTCCGTTACATGATCAGCAACAGCAATTCTTCCCGGCGATTGATCTGAATGTGTCGCCGAATTGGGAGATCAACTTTGGGGTGGGGTGGGGCGCCACGGCCAGTACCGATCATCTGATTGTGAAAGGTATCCTCGGCCGACGCTTCGATTGGACACACCATCGAGCGGGCAGTTCAGACAGCCCTTAGCAGGACAAATGCGAATGGATCGCCGCGATTTTCTGATCAGCGCGCGTTTTGCGTTGCTGGGTGCAGCGCCGAGGACAAGTTTGTGGCCGCAGACGCCGTCGGCGCCGGCCGATGTTCGGCTTGAAATTGCGCCACTCAAATTGGAGATTGCGCCAGGCAAGGCAATCCACACCATTGCCTACAACGGAGGCGTTCCCGGTCCTCTGATTCGCTGGCCGGAAGGAAAGCCGATCACGATTGATGTTGTGAACCGTACGAACATCCCTGAGATTCTGCATTGGCATGGATTGTGGATTCCGTCGGTCGAAGATGGCGCGATGGAAGAGGGCTCGCCCATGATCGCGCCAAGCGGACAACGACGTTACAGTTTCACGCCGCAGCCCTCAGGGTTCCGCTGGTACAACACGCATACGTTCGCCGGGCATGATTTGCAGCGAGGTACGTATACCGGTCAGTTCGGATGCTTTTGCATTGAGCCGAAACAAGAACCCGGTGCGTACGATCAGGAGATATTCCTGACGCTGCACGATTGGAATGCGTATATGGGCGGTGGCGGGGATACGTCCATGGATGCACTTTATGACTATGCAACGATCAATGACCGCATGCTGGGCCATGGCGATCCGATTAAGGCACGCGAAGGGCAGAGGGTGGTCTTCCGCGTGCTCAACGCGAGTGCGACGGCGACACATTGGCTGGCATTGGCCGGACATGAATTCACCGTGGTAGGCATGGATGGGAACGCGGTGCCGCAGCCAGCGAAGGTCCCCGCAGTACGACTGGCTCCGGCAGAGCGCATTGACCTGTTGGTGGAGATGACTCGGCCCGGAGTGTGGGTGTTGGGCGAGACGCGCGCGGAAATTCGCAAGGCGGGAATGGGGATTGTGGTGGAGTATGCCAACCAGCAGGGTGAGCCGAAGTGGATCGATCCGCCAGAAACATTATGGGATTACACGCTGTTCGCAAGACGAGAACCGATGACGGTGGAGCCGGACGAGCGGGTTCCATTGGTCTTCGAATCCAAATTTCGCGGGCACGGCGATTTCGACTATTGGATGATCAATGGCAAGTCGTTTCCGAAAACGGACACCATTCCGCTGAGAGAAGGCAAGCATTACAGGTTGGTGATGCGGAATAAGAGCAGCGACGATCATCCGATTCACTTGCATCGCCATACGTTCGAGGTCACCAACCTGGACGGTAAACCGCTCTCGGCGTTACGGAAGGACGTGGTGGTGGTAAAGGCGAAGAGCAATGCGGAGATCGACTTTGTCGCGGCGAACCCGGGTGCGACCCTGTTTCACTGTCACCAGCAGAGCCACATGGATTTTGGTTTCATGATGCTGTTTCGCTATGTGTAGTTCCGAGAGCAGTAGTCCGCCTATGCGCCGGGCCCGGCTCAAAGTTGATCTTCGTAGTTTTCGAGCGCGATCCGCCAGCATAACGCAGTGACGACTCTTTGGAGTTATGCAACCTTGCCGGCGTTGATCTATTCCGGCTTTCCTGTGTAGTGTTCTTTCTCGTGCACGGCCGCGTGGTCTTCCGCCGACTCCAGATGCGTAAACACTTCTGCCGGCTCGCTGAGTTCTCTGGCCAGCCGTTCTTCCAACAGCGTTGCCAAGCGATGTGCCTCTCCGACAGCCATTAAGTGCGGGAACAGCAGGTGCACTTCGACGATCTGCCGATATCCAGTAGTGCGGTAGCGTACCCCGTGATACTGCAAACCGAGCGCGTTGCAGATCGCATCAAGCTTTCCGCGAATTTCCTTCCCGACTTTCGGGTCCGAATGATCGAGCAATCCTACCGCCGACCGCCACACCAGGCGCCCACCCGCCCACAAAATGTTGATCGCCACCGCAATCGCCAAGAGTGGATCGAAGGGCTTCCATTTAGTCAACATCACCAGGCCCAGCCCCGCAACCACACCGAAGCTCGTCCAGCTGTCTGTGAGAACGTGCTTGCCGTTGGCCTCGAGAATGAGGGAGCGGTTGCGCCTCCCCGTTCGTATCAAGTACCAACCCAATCCAGCATTGAGGAAACCTGCTGCCAACACTACCAGCGTGCCCACTCCCAAATTCTGCAGTCGCAGCCCGACGATCCATTTCTCTATGGCGGCATAAAGAATGAAGACTGCTGCCAGTACGATCATCGCGCCTTCAAATCCAGCGGAGAAGAACGTGATGCGCTCGTAGCCGTAGAGAAATTCCGGCGCTGCTGGTTTGGTACTAAGCCGGAGGCTGAAGGCGGCAAACGCCACCGCGACTACATGAATCACGGACTCCGCCGCATCGGACAGGATCGCCGCCGATCCAGTCATGAGATAGGCTGCCATCTTGCCGACCAGCATCAACACGCCAAAGGCCAGCGACAGTCGCATGGCAAAGCGCATGTCGCTTAGCGCCTCTTCGGGGCGGTGCAGGGCATTCGGCCGGGGCGTCGTCAAATCATCCAAAGCGGGCATTCTCCTGTTGTAGACCTGTCTATGGTTCCATGACGGTTAGCGATGAGGATGTGACGGCACTCACAGAGATTGCTGCTAAGCGTGAGGGTGCTTGACGCCTCGCATCACGTTCGCGATCCCGTTCGCCTTGTCGGTCAGAACATGCAGATCATCGCCATAGATTTTTTGCCAGCTCGCCCTTTACTCCGCTGACTGCTTCTTCCATGTTGTCTTCCCCTCAGGTGCACGCTCAGGCGATTCTTGTCAACGGAAGCATGGCATCCCAATGCTTGCAATGCGGACACGAACTGCACGCCGAGGTAGTGAAGCTGCAGGGGAGTTCGAGAGAATCCTACACTGGCCGGTGTCGTGGTCTTCGAACCCATCGGTGCGCTCGCGCATCTCGGGCTTGCGCGCGCTCATGCAATGGTGGGGGACACTGCGGAAGCGAAGGCCGCGTATCAACATTTTCTGACGCTCTGGAAAGATTACGACCCCGACGTCCCCATCTTCAAACAAGCTAAAGCCGAGTACGCGAAGATGTTGCGATCTTGGAACGACGGTCAATGCGAAGCAGTGGATCTTTGCCGTAATCAGGCAGTTGCGCCCATTGAGAATTGCCGACCCGGGCGTGTTAAGGCACATGCAAACGAACTAGGAAAGTACCTTCAGCCGCCGACGCAGGTTCTATTCTAGCTTGGCGTTTTGAGTGCGATCCTGAATGCCACGCCGCCGTCATCAACCGCTCCCGGCTGTCCCAACCTGGACCTGTCCTCACTGTGGTTTTGTCCACCGGCGGCCGATATCATGCGGATCAACTTCCACGAGATGAGGTGCAAGAACTGCAGCCAGGCATCCCCCAGACAAGCCGGACAAAGAGAAGCCACGGATTGACCGTGGCTCTCTCTGGCGAATTCCCTGTGCCTCAATGCCTGAGAACTTGGGTCCAACTTGGGTCCAAAATGCTCATTTTCACAGGCTTTTCCAACGTTTTTCCTCAGCTAAGCCCATTGATTTCATTACTACTTAGCTGTGAGAGGTTGGGCTCGTAACCCAAAGGTCGGTGGTTCAAATCCACCCCCCGCAACCAACCTTTTCAGTCACTTACTCGAAATCCAAGACAATTAAGAGAGTGAAACCGAGGCGAAGCGGCCCGGTTTCTGTTCGCTAATGTTCGCGGAACGCTGGAGCTCGCCTCACGTTCTTCAGCCGGAAGAATGCACGATCGCCACTAACCAACTACGGGCGGCATGTCGCCGAATGTCCATCGCTCGACGGAGGTCAGTGAAGGCATGAACACGAAGAAAAAAGCGAGCAAGGTCGGTGAGAATCTACTCAGCCGCGGCCGGCACGAGCACCAATGCCGGATCTGTCGGCACGCGCGGCGAGCCGACGTCGAAGAAGCGTTCGGCATCGACGTCAGCCTCAATGCATAGAATGTCGGACTCCTCTCGAAGCCATGCGGGCTGGCAAGGGAGATGACAGGATCCTCCGCTCCCCACATTTGAGCACAAGGCACGAGACCGTGAGTGCTCATGAGGCATAGGAAAAAACAGCCGACACTTGACGATAGTACTGCTGGAACGGGCCAATAATGCCGACTAGAAGCAGATCTCCTGCGCCTGGTCGGGCGGCGCGTAGCCGTCGCATTGTTACGGTCTACTTCGGCTTGGCGCCAAAGGTGATGCCGAGACCGGTGGTCAACACCAAATCGTTGTCCTTCTTGCCGGGGATCGGCTTGCTGTTATAGATATCGCCGAAGGTCAGGTTCCAGGTAAGTGCTTTGTAGAACTTGCTGGCCAGACCAATGTTACCCACTCCGCGATAGTTACCCGCGTCATTTAGGTAAGGATAGAAATACAGATTCTCGGTCATGGAGGTAGTGGCCGTGAAGTTGTGAGTCAATACCTCGCCGATGTTGGCGTTGATGTAATTGTTGATCGTGCCGTTCGAATAATTCTCATACGTGTAGCCGATACCGCCGAGGACGTCGAAGGTGGTCGTTTTGCTGGCGATCACGTGATAGCCCAAACCGCCGTTCGGGCTGAGGCGTTCGTTCAGATCCTGGAGGTCGTCATACATGCCGGAAAACATGCCGAAGCCGAAGAGACGCGGCGTCAGATTGTGGCTGTAGGTAAGTGCGCCTCCGAAGGTGTTGGCGGTCGTACTGGTAACGCTGTCGGCGGTGCTGGTGGTATACAACGACGCCACTGTGATGTTCCACTCGTCGGTCGTGGTCTTGCGATCGGCAGTGAATCCGAGAGCGAGGTTGGTGGTGTCGGTGTTGCCGCGAGCCAGCGCGAAGCCGAAGCTGCCGCCTCCCGTCCAGTACTCGAGAAAACCTGGGTGAAGCGAATGCTCGTATGCAGCCTGATCAGCCTGCGAGCGGATGACGGCAACGTCAGACTGTGGAATGGTCTGTGCGCCGGAGGTGGTAGCGACCACCACCGACGAATCCTGTGCGTTGACCGTGCCGGAGACGACCTGCTTGTCGGTCTTGGTCACCACCATCGGCTGGTCGGAAGAGAACTGCGCGACCGCATCCCAGGCAATCGTGACGTCGCCGGCGTAATCGGTCTTCACGGTAAGCTTTTTGTCGCTCAGGCTGACAATTGTGCCGGTCAGGCGGTCGCCGTTTTTTAGCGTAACTTGTGCGGCGTTGAGTGCGTTACAGCAAGAACAAAATAATGCGATATAAACAAAGGTCTTCAACATGTCCTAGATTCTCCATTGATGATGTGGGCAGGCGAGCGGCGAATTGCTTCTCCCCGTCAACAGCCAGTCGAAAACGTTTTCTAAGAAATCTACGATCGAGACCAGCACTCTCCTGAACTAACGGGCCGCTTAATGCCGTTTCAATTGACGACTGCTGACCCCAAGCCCAACCCGCGCAATCCGACCACTGTTACTTGCACCCCGAGTGCCACCTGAATAATTCCCAGCACTGTACCCAGAAGCTGCAGAGGCATGCCCGCATATTTCAGCACTGGCTTTGCAAACAGCATGGCCAGCAGATCGAGCACCATTAGTCCCAGCAAAACGAGAAAAATCTCGCTTCGGGTGACAAAATCGGGGGTCAAAGTCATGAAGACAATCACCGCCGCCACACCATAGGGAGTGACGATTGTGGGAAAGGCCAGTGGCGAAACCGCCAGTCTCAGGGAAGGTTCATACACGTGCTTTACTGCCGGCCCACTTGAGTCAAACTGGTGCATCACTGTCTGTAATGCAACCAGGAAGAGGATGATTCCCGCGGCGATGGCCAAGACAGGGACAGAGATGTGGTATTTCCGCATTGATCTCTCGCCGATTACTGCGGCAAACACCAGCGCCAAACATGAAAAGATGAATGCTCGAATCGCCAACCGCCTCGCAAACGCCGCGTTGCCTCCGCGCGTCATCTGCACAAAGGGTCCGAGTATCTTGATGGGGCCCAGCATCAGGAACAGAAATGCGAACATTTCGGTGATGGTCACCGTTCGAGTGGATGCATTGGAAAGTATCCGGCCTTGATCGGCCAGCAGGTTAGTTGGGAAGATACAGATGGATAGAAAGACCGCAGCACCGAACTTCACAAGTAGTCTTCCGTACGTGGTTGCTCGATGCATTAAGTCAACTCCTTCCGGGGAAACCAACCAGCTACCGCCGGGAACGCAGGGAGGTCGCCATCGTCCAGCATTTTTTCAGAGATAACTCATGAGGAGTCTCCTGGCTGCATGTGGAGGGAGACTCCTCATCGCATTAGGCGGGCTATGGTTGGTTGACTACGACATAGGTCGTGCTTCCGCCGGAAAACTGAGGTTGATAGTAAGTACCGCCGCACTGCTGGTAGGTAACGCCGTTAGCCATAACGGTCGTGCAATTGGGCGGAAGCGAATGAACCATGGATCCGACCACCACCGCGGTTGCGGTTGTCGCTGCTGCGACTGCCACAGCCGTACCAACCCCGCTGTGATAGCAACAACCTCCTCCGCCGTAGTAACCGGAGTTGTAGCTGTTGTGGGTGTTGACGTTGACATCGCGATTGACGTTAACGTTGGTGTTCTTATTAACGTTGGTATTCCGGTTGACGTTCGTATTGTTATTTACGTTCCGGTTGTTGTTCGTATTCCGATTGTTGTTCGTATTCCGGTTAGTGTTGTTGTTTGTGCTCCGATTCGAGGCGGTGTTCTTCGCTCCACTCGGCTGGTTGACGTTGGCCCGCGAGCTCGAACGCACTGATCCGTTGTTGCCGCCGCCGCGGGTACCGGCGAAAGCGGGAGTGGTCGTCAACAGGAGCGCGAGTGCAAACGCTAGAAAGGGTCGAATATACAGTTTCATGAGATGGCTCCTAGTTCTGCTCTGCGGCGGCAGATGCGCTCTGCTCGGCAAATACGATTTTGTGGGCATCCGTCGGAGGATCGAAGACGAACGCTGCTTCGTTGTAGGACGGCGCTAGATTCCAGGTGAGAACCGACGTGTGCTGCGGCCGCGCGTCGTCTGTGAGGGTGGTCAAAACCAGCTTCTTCGGAAGCGGATGGTCACCCAACTGAATCCAGACCTGCCAGTCAAGCCCTGGCTGGCGATACCCGTAGTGCTCGCAGGTAATTCCGCCGACGTCGCCAGGTCCGAAGTCAGTCGCTTCGGTGATCTCGTTGGTCGAGGCACGGGGACCGCCCCAGAGGAAGAGATCAAGTAAAGGGATCTCGATGCCGTACTTGTCACTCACCACGTCGATCAATTCACCGATAGTGGGAGGAGCGTCTACGGTGGCGTAGTACCCAGCGCGACGGGCGAAGAGCGTGAACGTCTTGCCGTCATACAGGAAAAGACGCGACTTCTGATCGCCTTCGACCTCGACGCGAAGCCGATTGGGCGACTTGGCCAAAATGTCCGTGGTGTGTGCGAACGTCAACTTTTCCCCGTTCTCCAGGACATCCTCGGAGGTAACGGCGGCTTTAACCTGGAAATCCTTGAGGGAGCGCAGATAGGTGCCCATGTGGTTCAGGGCCTCCATCGCCGCCGGCTCGATCAGGTCCGATTTCTGGGTGCCGGCTTCTTGCGCCAGCAACGCCGCGGAAAGGCCGGTAGTGAGCATGAGCAACGCGATGGCATATCCGACGTTTCGTTTCATTGATTGTTCTCCATATTCTTTATTGCGGGTGTAGCTTCGGCCACATTGAAGTCCGCCTCTCGGCAGGCAGCTTTGCTTCATCACCAAAACTATCCTTGGAAACTGCGCTCTGGTACTCGGAAAACTACTCTCTCTGGACACCGAATAAATACGGCATCGTCAAACGGAAGGCCATCTCGGATCCGTAGTTCTACGGCCGAGCAATCAAGTACTTTTCCGACTATTGGAGTGCCCGCTCAGAATGTATTTTTAGAAATGGCCGTAAGGTCAGACCGGCAGCTTGGAAGCGGCTATGAAATGAGAGCGTGTATTTTCAAGTCTTCGGAAGGTAATTGTAGAACTGATGGCTCTTATTCTTCCCCACCTCAGTCCGAAGTCCACTAGATCAACCGGCGGTTTTGCAGCCGGGCACCAGCTCCTTGCTGGTTGAGAAACCATGCGGCCCTCAATCCTGATCGCCGATGACCACCGGCTCTATGCCGACGCGCTTCGTTCTATGTTGAGCCCGTCTTACGAGATAGTTGGCATTGCTACCAATGGGCGCGAACTCACCGAATTGGCTGTGCAGTTCAAGCCGGATCTGGTCGTGACCGATCACTCGATGCCGCTGTTGAACGGCCTTAAGGCGATCCGCGCTCTAACAAAACTCGGCCTGCGCAGCAGATTCGTCGTTCTAACCACGAACAGGCACGCGAACTTCGTGGTGGAAGTGTTTCGCTCGGGAGCTTCTGCGTTCCTGCTAAAGACTGGAAGCAGTGACGAATTCACCAAAGCTCTTTCCGTTGTACTGGATGGCGGGTACTATTTGAGCGCTCAGCTCACTTGCGACTTGGCGAATGTTCTTGAGCAGGCCGGTTGCCCGGCGGTTTATGGAAATACCGGGTAAGTAGAATCGCCCCTCTCAGGAGCACACTGCCGGAAGTCGAACAAGAATTTCGGTGCCGCTTCCGGGCTTGCTGTTAATGGTCAGCTTCCCATCCAGAAGGCGAACGCGCTCTTCAATGTTCGCCAAGCCAATTCCGTGACTGCGTTCCTTGTCCGGGTGGAAACCTTGGCCTTCGTCACACACGCGCATCTCAAGCTGGTCATTCTGACGCGCCAGGCTGACATGGGCGATACGGCTTCCGGAATGCTTTGCGATGTTCATAAGGCTCTCCTGCAGCACTCGGTAGAGGCACATCGCAGCCTGCCCGGAGGCATCACCATCGGAAGCTGACGCCGTGAACACCGTCTCGATTCCACGAGCGCGCTGGAACTCTTCGCATAGCGCTCGCAAGGCGCGAACCATTCCTAGAAGTGCCAGCATAGTGGGATGAAGCTGATGTGATAGATCGCGCAGGTCCCCGGCCACGGCGACAATCGATTCTCTTACGTCCTCCAGGCCAGCATCCAGTTCGCCGGATGTCGAGGCTCGATCACGTCCGGCCAGATTTCCAATCTTCATGGAAACCACCGCCAGGCGCTGGGTGAAGTCGTCGTGAATTTCACGCGCGATTCTGCGCCGTTCTTCTTCCTGCGAATCGACCAGGCGTCCAGCCATCGCGAAAAGCCGCTCCGCCGACGACTGCAGCTCCTCCTTTTGTATCAGGAACTTGATCTGCGCTCGCCGCCGTTCGAACAAGCGGGAGAGGCGCTCGCCAGCGGCTACTAATGTATCTATAACTTCTTGGTCGAGGTTGATCAGCCTTTCGCTTCCGAATTCTAGGATTGCTTCTACTTTGTCATCCACCAAAATCGGAAGATGAACACCCCCGCGCAGCCCTGCTTCATAGGACGCCTGCGAGCGCGGATATCGCTCCGGGAATTTGGTGTTGGCCAATACGTCTGTAATCAATGGTTTCCCGGAGCGCAGCACCTCTCTCGGAGCGCCAAAGTCGGCCGGCCAGGTCATGCGATTGCTCATCGCGAACAGATTTGCGAACCGCACCCGGTCCTTCACAAACACAATGTGCGCCGACTTCGCCAACTCCGGCTCGTCGTCGGTGATAAGGAGAGCGTGGCCCACGGGAAACTCCATTGCATCGCAGATCACATCGAGGGAACGCTGGAGGGCCTCTCGCATGGTGGTGGCGGAGTTCGCAATCGCGGCAACGTCCTGCACCAAGCGAGCGTGTCGGGTCGCCTTGTGGGCCTCGTCAGTCGCTTGCCTTTGTTCGCTTAGGTCCCACACTGAGCCGGTGAATCCCAGGAACTGGTTCTGCGCGTTGTAATGTGGCGATCCGCGATCGCGGACCCAGCGGTATGCGCCATCTTTATGCCGCAGTCGATATTCGTGCGCAAAGTCGTGCTTCTGGTCGAAGGCAGTACGAAAGGTCTCTAGAAGGACATCGCGGTCATCGGGATGTGCGAACTGTAGCCACCCTTCCCCAAACACGTCCTCCAACTTGGCCCCCGTAAATTCCAGCCACTGACGGCTCACAAAAATGGCGTGTTTGTCCGGCCCGCACATCCAGATCATCACCGGGGCTGAATCGGCCAGCGAGCGAAATTCCTGCTCCAAAGTCAGTGAACTGCCCTGGCCCAGCTTCTCGCTGGTGATATCGCGGTGAAAGATTATGGCGTTTGTGCCAGCCTCGCGCCACGAGTGGACGGTCATGCGAAACCAGCGAAACGTGGGCGGAATAGGGCGGATGTACTCGTGTTCGAAGTGTTCGCTACTTCCGCTCAAGACGGACTTGATACCCATGAGGGCTCGGGCCGTACTTTCATCTGCCGTCGAGGACTCGAAGAGGGCCAGATAGTCGATTCCAATCGGGTTGTTTGCCGCAGCGGCAGCTTCGTTTCTGCGCGGCAATTTCGTCCAGGCGCGATTTACGGCAAGCACGCGTCCGGCCTGATCAATCACCACACAGGCGTCCGGAAGTGCCTCAACAAAGGATTGCAGAAGTGTGTAATCCAAGCTGGGGGATGCAGGTCCGGATTTCACTTCTTCCTCCTGTGGGATCGTGGGGCAAAAGGGTCATTTGGCCCGAGACCGGCCCAGATTCAGTTCCTTCTGCGCTCTGGGAGCGATCAACGATCAATCTAGAGCTAGACCGTGCCTTCGAGCGGTGTAACCGTGATTAAGCCAATCTTGATGGCATGTTGAACCAGCTCTGCGGTCGTGCGGATGCCAAGCACGTTCATCAAATTGTATTTGTAGGATTCCGCGGTGCGGGTCGAGATGCTCAGCTGAGTCGCGACTTCCTTCATCGTCTTCCCCTCAGCCACCAGTTGCAGCACTTCACGCTGCCGTTTGGTCAGTTGGGGAGTTTTGTCTGACGCCGGACGCCGTGCCGCCTCCGCCAGAACTGTGACCAGGTCACAGGGAAACTGCGGGCTTAGATAGCATCCACCGCGATGCGCCGTGGCGATCGCCTCTTTGAGTTCGTCGCCGCTGGCTGTCTTCAAGACAAACGCCGAAGCGCCGGCGCGGAACACCAGCACCGCCAGGCTCACATCGGCATGCATCGTGAGAACGACGAACTTGCTGCGTAGACCCATCGCCGTCAGGTTTTGTACCGCATCGAGGCCGTTCAGCACCGGCATGGAGAGGTCGGTTACGGTCAGGTCCGGCTTGAATTTCATTGCCAGCTCAGTGAGTTCGCGCCCATTCGTGGCGATGCCGACCACATCGTACAAAGGACTTAACAGTGAGCGAAGGCTCTCGGCAAAGAGCTGATGGTCGTCGGCTATGAGAATTGTGGGCCGCATCGTTCTCTCCGCAGGCGGGGATTGGCGCTCTTTCGCCTGATTTGCAAATCCGATTGATCAGCGTTGAGGAAAATCGCAGCCGGGTGGGCGCGGCAAGGCTGGTTACACATCAGCGTACTACCGTAGTTTTACTATGGCCAGCTTTAGTTTTCGCCCACCCTTCCGTCTTGCCGATACTAGGCCACTAAGGCGCTGCTAGTTTCTGGCCGGTTGATATCTCCCGAACGACACGCTGCCACCTACCGTAGTTTTCCCGTCTGAGCTGAGTTGGTTTTACGGATTGTGGATATCGGCTGCGTCCGCCACAGTCAGACTACGGGACGACGCTCGAAGGTTTTGGCGACTAAAGACGCGGTTGCGCGCTATCCAGTTGCGTGTCAAATCCCTCACTGAACCTCATCAATAACCGAAACGCGAATTTCTAAGCGTGGAACGAGGTAACCCGACATGAATGGCAAGCTGGCAATTATTTCTACTTTGTGTGCATTGTTACCACCCGCCGCCTACGCCCAAACGCCTAGCGATGGACCTGCGCTGCCATTTCCAGCAACACCTTCGGCGAGCATCGCCGCGCCAAGCTTGCAGGAATCGAAGCTCGTGCCACGAGTTGAGCAGAGCCATCTGCCCAAGAACGCGCCCAACATCCTGATCATTCTGTTGGACGACGTAGGATTCGGCCTCGCCGACACGTACGGCGGCCCGATCCACGCGCCCACGCTCACGCGAATTGCGAATGACGGCATCAGCTACAACGCTTTTCACACGACCTCAATCTGCTCACCAACTCGAGCTGCAGTTCTGACCGGACGCAATCACCAACGCGTTGGTTCCGGAACTATTGCGGAACGTGCGGTAGATTTCGACGGCTACACAGGAATAATCCCGCGAAGCTCCGCGACGCTCGCCAAGGTCCTCGGCTATTACGGTTATGACACCGCCGCTTTCGGCAAATGGCACAACACTCCAGCGACAGAGACCACAGCTATGGGGCCGTTCACTCTCTGGCCAACCGGAGAAGGCATCGGCTTCGACTATTTCTATGGATTTCTCGCGGGCGAAACATCGCAGTGGGAGCCGAGGCTGTTCGAGAACTGGAATCCTATTGAACCGCCGCACGACCCAAGTACCACCTCTCTACAGACTTGGCCGATCAGGCCTTGATCTGGATGAAGCGACACCGCTCGTACGCCCCTGATAAGCCCTTCTTTATCTATTGGGCGCCCGGTGCCGGACACGGACCGCACCAGATCTTCAAGGAGTGGGCGGACAAGTACAAAGGTCAGTTCGACGACGGATGGGATGCACTACGCGTAAAGACCTACAAGCGCCAGCAGGAGCTTGGCTGGATTCCCCCTGACGCAGAACTGACGCCGCGCGCGGCATCAATGCCCGCGTGGGACAGTATTCCCGAGGCCGAGCGACCATTCCAGCGACGGCTGATGGAAGTGTTTGCGGGATTCGTCGAGCATGCCGATGCTCAGGCAGGCAGGCTGATCGACGGCCTCGACGAGCTTGGTATTCGTGATAACACCATCGTCATTTACATCTGGGGAGACAACGGCTCCAGCGCCGAAGGACAGGCAGGCACCATCAGCGAATTGCTCGCGCAAAACCAGATTCCTAACACGATCACCCAGCAGATTGACGCGCTGAACAAGATCGGCGGGCTAGATGAGCTCGGCGGACCGAAGGTCGACAGCATGTACCACGCCGGCTGGGCCTGGGCCGGGGACACACCTTTCCGCTACACCAAACTGATCGCGTCGCATTTCGGCGGCACTCGCAACCCGATGGCGATCTCGTGGCCGGCAGGCATCAAGCCTGACAAGACGCCGCGGCCGCAATTTCACCACGTCAACGATATCGCTCCGACTATCTACGAAATTCTTGGCATCAAGCCGCCTAAGGTAGTTGAAGGATTCGAACAAGACCCTATCGACGGCGTAAGCATGGTCTACACCTTCGCGGACCCCAATGCGCCCGGCCGGAAGCACACTCAGTACTTTGACAACAACGGCAGCCGAGGCATTTATCACGACGGCTGGTTCGCCTGCACCTTCGGTCCACTCACACCTTGGCTGACGGTAAGTCCGGGACTTGCGACTTGGGATTCACGCAAAGACGTCTGGGAACTCTACAACCTTCAGACCGATTTTTCGCAGGCGAACGACCTTGCCGCGAAAGACCCTCAACGTCTGCAATCCATGCAGGCTCTGTTCCTGAAGGAAGCGGAAGCGAACAAAGTTTTCCCCATTGGCGCCGGCATCTGGCTGCGTCTTCATCCGGAAGATCGCACGAAGACGCCATATACGACTTGGCATTTCGACTCCACCACGAGACGCATGCCGGAGTTTGCTGCGCCCGGTCTGGGTCGCGAAAGCAATCACGTAACCGTCGACGCTGAACTGGGCAACAACGCATCGGGAGTCCTCTATGCGCTTGGTGGTGCGGGCGGGGGACTGACTCTGTACATGGACAAAGGCCAGCTCGTCTACGAATACAACATGATGATCATCGAGCGTTACATCGTACGCTCGACCACTCCCATCGCCGCTGGCAAACATAAGATCGAGGTCGATACGAAGATCGCCAAGCCCGGCGCTCCAGCGAATGTCGTGCTCACCGTCGACGGAACAGAGGTTGCGCGCACGACGGTCAAGCGCACAGTCCCTGCCGCCTTCACCGCGAGTGAAACCTTCGATGTTGGGGTCGACCTCGGCTCACCCGTCTCGCTGGACTACTTTGACCGGGCGCCGTTTGCGTTCAACGGAAAAATCGACAAAGTAACTGTCGAACTGCAGTAGAGAAGGAGTCGGCCGTGAATTTGAGACAAGCAGCGGTGTCTCTGGCTTTCCCGAAGAACCGGAATCCCAGATGAAGAATCGTCCGTTCAAGAAGCTGATCGCAGGGATCGCCGTGCTTTGCAGCGTGATTTTAACGTCCGAGCCGCGCCTTGCCATAGCCGAGGAAGGCGGCTCAGGCCACTATTTCCCGGGCTCAATGTCCGATTTCATCGATGCGGTTCCCACGTCGCCCACATTCATCGTGCGCTACAACCAGTTCTATTACAGCGGCTCGGTCGGCGCGCACAAATCCATACCTGTAGCTGGGCTCACGACGCTCGGCCTTAACGCCACCTCGTGGGGAGAAGGCCTGACCCTGGTCTGGCGTCCTCCGATCGACATGGGCAAGCGCTGGAGCTATGCGATGGGGACGACGGTTCCTTTCCTGCAAATGAGCGTATCGGCCAGCGCGGTCGTGCCAATACCGGGCCTCGGCTTGACCACGGTCTCGCGCACTGGCAACCGCGACGCCCTCGGTGACCTGGTAGTGCAGCCGCTGATGTTGAACTACAACGTCAATCCGAATTTCAATGTGAATTTCCGCACGACACTGTATCTGCCAACCGGCAATTATGCCGTCGGACGGCTGGCGAATACCGGCAAGAACTACACAACCTTCGAGCCGACGCTGGCGTTGCAGTATTTCGGACAGAAGAACGGGCACGAGGCTGCATTGTTTATCGGAACTGATTTCAACACGGAGAACGACGCTACCCATTACCAGACAGGCACGGAGTTTCATCTAGATGGCACGCTGGCGCAGCACTTGCCGCTGCTGAAAGGTTTGGCCGGAATCGGTGTGAATTCGTTTTATTACCAGCAAATCACGGCGGACAGCGGTCCCGGTGCAACGCTCGGCGCCTTCGAGGGAACGACGGCCGGCATCGGTCCCGTACTTTCCTACATAAAACCTAAATCGAAAACGGGTCACGTGGACTTCATGGCCGATCTGAAGTGGCTCAACGAGTTCTATACCAAGAACCGGCTGCAGGGAAATACCGTCTTCCTCAAAGTCGTGGTCAAGTTCTGATGCCCGCTGCTCCAGAGATCGCATGGTCAACCGAAATCGGCAACAAACGGAGTCCTGAGAAATGAAAATGAAACGCAATGTCACGTTGACGCTCGCCAACCTCGCGCTGGGAGGGCTGTTCGCGCCCATGGTAGCGGCTCAGGAAATCCTGCCTTTTCCACCCACCCCGTCCGCCTCCACTGCGGGTTTGACGATGAAGGACTCCACCTACAAGAAGCGCGTCGAGACTAAGCACCTTGCCGACGGGGCTCCTAACATTCTGATCATCCTGATGGACGACTTGGGGCCGGGAACGCCCTCGACCTACGGCGGCGAGATCAACACTCCCACCCTCAGCCGCGTTGCGCAGATGGGCATCTCGTTCAACCGCTTCCACTCCACGGCGATGTGCTCGCCTACGCGGGCTTCTCTGCTGACCGGACGCAATCATACTTTTGTTGGGAACGGCCAGATTTCAGCTTTGGCCAACGAATTCGATGGCTTCACCGGCATCGTCCCAAAGTCGTCGGCCACAGTCGCGGAAGTGCTCAAGGACTACGGCTACAACACCGCCGCCTTTGGCAAGTGGCACAACACGCCTGAAGATCAACTCACCGACAAGGGGCCGTTCGACTATTGGCCCACGGGATATGGCTTCGAGTACTTCTACGGTTTCCTCGCCGGTGAGGCTTCGCAATACGAACCGACCCTGACGCGCAACACTACTCAGGTCACCGAAGAGAAGCCGAAGGGCTACCACCTCACCGAAGACATTGCGCAGGAGGCCATCAAATGGCTGCGAGAGCAAAATGCCTACGCACCCGACAAGCCGTTCTTCATGTACTGGGCTCCGGGCGCGGCGCACGGTCCGCACCAGATCTTCAAGGAGTGGGCCGACAAGTATAAGGGCAAGTTCGACGACGGCTGGGATGCGTACCGCGAACGCACCTTCGCACGCGCCAAGGCGATGGGTTGGATTCCGCAAAACGCCCAACTCACGCCTCGTGCTGCGACCATGGCTTCATGGGATTCCATTCCTGAGGCGGAGAGACCGTTCCAGCGCAGGCTCATGGAAGTCTTCGCCGGGTTTGCCGAGCACGCCGATTACAACGCCGGCAAGGTCATCGACGAGATCGAAAGAGAAGGAAAGCTGAACAACACGCTGATCTTCTACATCTGGGGCGACAATGGATCCTCATCGGAGGGGCTTGAAGGCACCATCAGCGAGCAGTTGGCGCAGAACGGAATTCCAACCAAGATCTCGGAGCACATCGCGGCGCTGAACGAGATCGGTGGACTTGATGTACTGGGCGGTCCCAAGACCGACAACATGTATCACGCCGGATGGGGCTGGGCGGGCAGCACGCCGTACAAGGGCACCAAGCTCATGGCTGCTTACTTCGGCGGCACGCGCCAGCCAATGGCCGTTGCCTGGCCGGATCGCATCAAGCCAGATCCTACGCCGCGGCCCCAATTCCACCACGTCATTGACATCGTGCCGACGATTTACGAGGTGACGAAAATTACTCCTCCTCGCGTTGTAAACGGATTCGAGCAGGATCCGATCGCCGGCGTCAGCATGGTCTATGCGTTTGCCGATCCCAATGCGCCGGGGACGCGACACACCCAGTTCTTCGACATCATGGCCAGCCGCGGGATCTACCACGACGGATGGTTTGCCAGCGCCCCGGGCCCGCGCGATCCGTGGGTTGGCGGAATGCCGAAAGGCATCAAAGAGTGGTCGCCGCTGGCCGACAAGTGGGAGCTTTATAACATCGACGACGATTGGAGCCAGGCGAACGATCTTGCCGCGGCGAATCCGCAGAAGCTCGCTGAGATGAAGGAACTGTTCCTGATCGAGTCGACCAAGAACAAGAACCTGCCCATCGGCGGCGGCATGTGGTCCACAGCGATGTTCCATCCGGAGGACGCTCCCGCCTCGTCACTCACCGAATGGACCTTTGATGGCCCGATGACTCGAATGCCCGAAACCGCTGCTCCGAAGCTTGGAAAGGTCAGCAGCCTGGTGGTCATGGACGTCGAACTTCCAGCAAATGCCAATGGCGTGCTATACGCGCTGGCCGGTTTTTCCGGAGGCATCACCTGTTACGTGAAGGACGGCATCCTCAAATACGAATTCAACCTGTTTGAGATTCAGCGCACCAAGATCCAGTCCAAGGAGAAGTTGCCGGCAGGCAAAGCGAAGATCGAGGTCGAGTCGAAGTTGGCAGGCCCCATAGGCGGTCCGATGAACGTCACCTTAAGAGTGAACGGGCAGACCGTCGCAGAAGGCCAGGTGCCGCGCGCGATGTCGTTGCACTTCACCTCGAATGCGACATTCGACATCGGAGAGGATCTCGATTCGCCGGTGTCGCTTGACTATTACGATCAGGCGCCGTTCGCCTTCAACGGGAAGATCGGTACCACAAGGATTACGTACCTTAAGAAATAGGAACGACGGGTGCATGCTCGCCAGCGCGCAAACCGTCGAAACTTGGCGATGTCTAACTCGATAAGCAACACCGTAGTTCTTCGGTTCTGGCAGCGAGTAGTTTTGCGAATACCTTGCCGGAGGCTCGGAACGTATCTTCTTTGCCAAAGGCTTTGGCCTTAAATGAAAGGATATAACATCCCCGCGCACGCGCGTCTCCTCCGCCGCCGGACCAAGCGCACCGTAGCCGGCTTCATCTCTGGCGGCGGCCAATAGGCTGATTCAGCGCGAGATCACGCCCATGATGATTAAGTCGCTTTCAATCGAGCTGTCATTGACTCTTTGAACAAACGCCAATTGCGAGGGCGCATCAAAACACGACCTTGATGATTCGCGTGACAAGCTCTTCTGGCGACCAGACGGTCAGCAGCAAAGGCACCATAGGAGCGGCTGTGGCGATCGCCAGGCGGGAGATGTCCTGCAATCCGAACGGAACGACACGCATCTCCTTCACCACGGCATAACTGTTACCGAGGTCGGCGAGCGATTGAATGTCGCCGGTGCCCAGTAGTTCCTCGCCGGAGGGATCGACCACCCATTTCTGTTCGAAGCCTTCGACATATTGTTGTGCGAGCAGACCATAGTCCGCCAATCCTTTTCGCTTCGCCTGAGCCAACTGCGAAGTAAACACCACCAGTGGTGCAAGGATGGCGAACACGAAAAAGGCAACGAAGCCGATGGCCTGCAGCTTGAAGGACAACAGGCTCTCGACGCGATAAAGTACGCGACTGGCGATCACGCCGGCGAGCATCGCGCCCTGGGCAAAGAGAATTGGGCCGAAGGCGTAAGCACTGCTACCCACGAAGGCGAGACCGCCGGCCCGATCGGGGTGAGTGGGAATTAGGTGAAGCTTGATCCGGGCGACATTCCACAGAAAGCGATACCAGATGAACAATCGCACGTACCAGCGGAGGAGAATGAATTGCAGGATCGGGATGCTGACGAAGACATACCAGATGCCGGCAGGCGTGAGATGCCACCGTCCTCCGGGCCTGGCATACCAGGTCGCGACATCGATTCCCACTCGCCCATTCCACACCCAAAGGCTGGCCGTGTACACGATGAGCAGCAGGCCCACTTCGAGAGCTATAGAATTGCGAAGCTTCACGGCGCGGTCGACAGCGCTATAAAAGCGGGGCATCTCGGCCAGCGGCACGATGCGGCGTTCGACAAAGCGCCTCACTACCGGACGCAGGCGGGAGTGGGCAATTAGCTCGGCAGCGATGAGGACTGGAGGCGCTGCCAGAAATCGTACGTGGACCTCAACATCGCGGAAGAAGGAAACGCGAGCCGAGCTTTCACCCAGCGATCCGAACAAGGCGAGGAGTAGTAGCGGCAACCAGGCGAGCAACGGAATTAACAAACAGGTGGCGGTAAAGGAGCTCCAGATGATCGCCTTCGAGATGCGCTTTGCGAAAGAGCTGGTAAAGCGGACCGCCTAGAACCAGCGAGAAATCTATCGGCTCTTCGAGCATCTTGGGTTTCGTCGTCACGAGTGCGCGATTGACCCGGCCCTTGGGCTCGCATGGCTGCCGCTGGCTGCGATTCACCTTGTTGCAGCGTCAGGCAACGCAAGCAATCACAGGTATTTCTTTTGCTTACTTACCAACGCTGTGAGACGACCTGGTGTTTTAGTTTAGGCTCTTTGTATCCCTTGGGCTTCTGCCGTCCCGGCAGCTTGGGAGGGGTATAGGGCACTTCTTCGTACGGAATGCGAGAGAGAATGTCTGCGATGCAGTTAAGCCGTGCTCGCTTCTTGTCATCCGAGGGCACAATGCGCCACGGCGATGTCGGCGTGTCAGTTGCAGACAGCATGGCATCCCTGGCTCGTGAGTAGTCATACCAGCGACGATGAGACTCCAGGTCCATCGGGCTGAGCTTCCAGCGTTTTGACGGGTCCTGAATGCGAGCGAGGAAGCGCTTATGCTGTTCCTTCTCCGAAACCTCCAGCCAGTACTTGAGCAGAATGACGCCATTGCCGACCAGAACATTTTCGAAAGCTGGACAGTCTTTCAGGAACTTCTTGTATTGGTCCTCGGTGCAAAACTCCATCACATGCTCGACGCCAGCCCGGTTGTACCAGCTCCGGTCGAAGATGACTATTTCACCGCCCGCGGGTAGTTGTTCAATGTAACGTTGCACGTACATCTGAGTCTTTTGTCTCTCGCTGGGAGCAGGTAAGGCAACCAGACGAAAGACACGGGGACTTACGCGCTCCATCATGCGCTTGATGATGCCGCCTTTTCCGGCAGCGTCCCGTCCTTCGAAGATGATGACGATCCGTGCTCCACTATGCTTGACCCAATCCTGCAGCTTTACTAGTTCGACCTGCAGGTTGAATAGCTCGGCCTCATACTCTTTCTTAGCGAGTTTGGCATCCCCAGTGGATTCGGAGTCTTGCTTGTGCTTCCCATTCGCAGCAGACTGACCTTCTTTGTCGTTATGAACTTTCCTGGATTTCTTGCCCATGCTGTTCCTTTCCGTAGCTGAGTAGGCAAAGGCCAAGACGAGACACAGCGTTTATGCAGATCAAGTCTCTTTGGCTTGGTTGGCTTACCGATGTGCTGCCCGTGACGGGGCTCAGACCTGCACAAGTCCTGCTCGCGAGTCAGTTGCTTAGTACCCCGGGGCATGGCTACTGCGAGGCTTGTGTCGATGCAACCTCCGTGTTGGTCGATGGCCACGCATCGTAGGTTGCCCGCCATGTTGCATCCGGATTGTACAGCTCCATGTTCTTCACGATATCAAGTGAGTTAGGACCCAAGTCTTTCTGGTACACGACTCCATCGTTGCTGACGATGAAGGTCTTGACGCCGGTGACTTGGTATTCGGCGGGGACGGCGACGAGCGCAAATCCGCCGATCATGATCCCCTCGATCACGTAGTCCAGCTTGCCCAGCGGCGCCGCGGGACCCTGACCTTTCAGGATCTTGAAGTAATAGCCATGAAAGCCCCCTTTGCCGATCGAATAGCCCTCTTCCAGCGCTTTCGCGACAGTATCTCCGATCGGCCCCGCAGAGGTTCCGTCCGCATTCGTCCAGTACAGGCCGTCCTGCTTGCCGGGGGTGCTGAAGATTTTCTGTGCGTATTGATTCACGCCGGAGTCATCGTGGATCGTCAATGAATATTCTCGCTGCGCCTCTACATAGCCGCGGCAAACCGTGATGGCGTCCAGCTCGTTTGCTCCAATCCGGCGGAAGAGAATCGCTTTCCGGCCGGCCTTAGCATCGAAGTACCACTTGCCAGCCTTCTGCACCAGCGGCACTGGGAACGGCCATTGCTCTTCGCCCACAATAATCGTCGCGCGAGTCGGCTTTGCCGGATCCGTCGAGATGGAGTGACTCGCCTTGGCCTCCTGGGCAAAGTCAACAGCACTGTTTTTGGCCTGTACCTCGTCGCCACCGGAGACGAAGTCCTCGCCATCCGGACCGAAGATCGCCATCAATTTCTGGACATCGTAGTCCGCTGCCGCTGCAATCACAGCGTCAGCAGCTTGCTGTGGAGTGTCGAAGCCCATCCCTTGCGGGGGCGCCTGCGCGGCGGGCTGCGATTGCTGCCCTATGAGCGGGGACGCGATTAACACGGCAACCAGCACGACTAAGGCAGTCAGCAGGCCAGAGCTGAAGAATTTCGTTCTCGTTTTCATTTTCATTCTCCTCATGACTTGCTGTACCTATCTCCGGCGTCCACCGCCACCGCCACCGCGCCGGCCACCACCGCCACCGCGTGAGCCCCCGACGCTGGAGGAGCCGCGCGATTGACTGGCTCGAGCATCCCTTCCACTCGCACCGCTGCCGCCGAATGCGCTTCGGTTCGTCCCGCTGGGACTATTCGGGACCCGCTGGTTCCCTACGCGGTCCCCACCTCCTCGGCCTCCAGCGGAGTTGCCGCCGCCCGCGCGGTTGGAGACGTCGCGGGTTCCGGCACTACCGCGGTCACCCATTCCACCTTGTTGCCGGTTCGCCACTCCGGCGCCTTGTTGGCGATTACCTGCGCCTAAGTTTCCGCTGCCCTGCTGCCTGCCGATGTTTTGCCTGGCATTGTTCTGGCGATTCGACAGGCTATCCCCGCGAGCCGTGCCGCCGTACTTATTCGCTAGGGCCCGATCGGAATACGGTGCGCCGCCGCGATGCTGCGCGTTGTGCTGCCAATTACTTCTGCCACCCGCCGGCTGCTGGCTCGCTCGGTTTCCATTGCCTATGTTCTGTCGATTGCCGTTGCCGACGTTCTGGCGGTTGCCGTTCCCGATGTTCTGGCGGTTGAAGTTGGCGTTTGAGTTTCGAACGAAGTTATTGTTGTTGTTGACGTAGACGTTGTTGCCGCCGCCCCATCCGCAACCACAGCACCAGCCGCCACCGCCCCAGAAGGCCCCCATCGCAACGCCAACGCCAAACGAGATCGCCATCCCCGCGGCGTAGTAACCGGGAGGAGGATACGCGATCGGCGGATACGCATAGACTGGCGCGCCGTATACCACGGTCGGGTTATAGCTGGGGACGTAGACAACTTCCGGATTTGCCTGCTCGATGACGATAACCTGCTTGCTTTCGACTGTCTTTACTTCGACCTTTTGCTGTTCGGTTGATTTCAGGTTGCCGTTGCTCTGGGCCTTCTGACGCATGCGTTGCACGGCGGCCATGACGTCATCCTGTTGCGCGAGGAAGGCGTTTCCCAGATCCGTCGTCCACTTGATGTTCTCTGACAACAGTTTGACAACCTCGGGTAACCCAGCCAGCGACTGAATGCTTGGGTCCCAATCCTGCTTCTCCACCGCATCAGCCAGAGCTTTGTCCTTCAAGTTCTTGTTCTGGTCCAGCCACTGCTTCAGCTGAATAACCTCGAGCGGATACGTCGAAGCAATCAGGACCTGACTGAGCATTGGGTCGGGATAGAGCGCCACCGGCGCAACCAGCGAATCAAGTTGCTCCGGAGGAAGCTTGGCAGCGGCTTGATCCGTGGAAGCTGTTTGCGGCGCGCGGCTAGCCGTTTGAACGTCGCTTGCCCAGGCCGCCGTTCCCGGCGCAATCACTCCTATGCAGACGACAGCCGCTAACTCGCGGAGTAGCTGAAGCGGACTACAGGTGAGAACCGATTTTGACCTCATGGAACAAATCCTCTGTGGACCGAGCCGACACATTGGGGCACTGGGAGTATTGGTGAAATACAGGTTTCTTGTACGTCCGGCGGGGAAGGAGAACAACTAGGGAAATCCCTAACCCCGTCAACTAGTCTGAGAAATGAACGACCGGCCGGAAAGGGCTGCGTTAATCGCCGGGATCAGGTCGGTTTTCATGTGCGCCTTAACAACGTATCCCAGAGCTCCCTCAGCCCGGCAGGCATCTCTGAATTCATCGCTGGCGTGAATCGTCAGGAAAACCACTTTCGCCGCCGAGCCCTTCTTGCGCAGCTCCTGCGCGGCTTCGATCCCGCTCAGATCCGGCATGGAGATATCGGCCACGATCACATCCGGAGTTAAACGCATTGCCTCGGAGATCATCTCCCGGCCAGTACGGGCAGCGCCGACTACGTCGAACAGGGATTGCAGCAGGCTTCTTACTCGTTCCAGCACAGCTTGATGATCATCCGCCAGCAATATGCGTGGACGATTCATTGGGCCCTCACCGTCTATCCATTCCAGACACGGTTGGATGTTAGGATATAAGCCCAAGCGCAACAACTGGGGAAATCCCTAGTGCACAAAAGCGCCGATCTCTCGAGGATCAAGAAACCTGTGCCGCGCTCTGATCGGCCGCGTCCTCTTCCAGCCACGCAAGGAACAGCTTGTAGCCTACGGACAAGACCACAGCGCCGATGAAGAGGCCGATGATACCCATAGCGAAGAATCCGCCGAACGCGCCGAGAAAAATGACTGCCATTGGAACAGCAACTCCACGCCCCAACAGCAAAGGCTTCAGTATGTTGTCGAGCAATCCGACAACAATGCACCAGATGAGGAAGATTACGGCCTTGGTAGTGCTGGCGACGGCAAACATGTAAATCACCGCCGGAATGAGTATCAATCCTCCCGCCTGCAGCACCGCAGCAAACACAAAAATCACTGACCACAAGCTCGCCGCCGGCAGCCCGACGACGAAGAAGCCGAGCGCCGCGAACCCAGACTGAATGAGGGCGACACCGAGAATTCCGAAGGTGATGCTGCGAATGGTCTTGCCGACCAGTTGCTGGAACTCGGGACCCTTCTGTCCAAAAAGCCGAGTCGCCAGCGAGCGGGTCACTTCATAAGCGCCTTTTGCATTCGCCAGCAAAGCTCCCGAAACGATGATGGAGAGCAGCAACTGCAGCACCGTAAGGCCAAAACCTGCAGAAGCTGACAGCACTCCGGGAAGGGCCGCCTTGATCTGCGGGCCGAACTTTCTGATTGCCTCGCTCAGGTCCTTGGAAGCCAGAGTCCACAGACCGTTCAAAGGAGGACCAATGATAGGCCAGGCTTCAATACTCGCGGGCGGCGGTGGAATGATTGCGGCGCCGGCCTTGAACTTGGCTGTCGCAGCCTGGGCGCCTTCCACCAGACTGTGGCCAAGCAGGATCGCGGGAACAATCAACAGAGCGAGAAGAACAAGCGTAAACACGACTGCCGCTAAGGTTGCGCGGTCGCCGAGCCATCGCTGTAACTTCTGAAATCCCGGGTAAGCGGCGACTGCAATGATGATCCCCCACGCGACCAGCGGGATGAATGGGTAGAGGATGAAGAGGCATGCGGTAACCAGCAGAATAAGCAGGCCAACATGGATCGACACCTCGACAGCGCGGTTCACACTCGCCCTCACGTTTGCAGCGTGGTCAAGAGCCACGGCGATTGCTCCTCGGAAAGCGAACCCTGTCAAACGGTCCGCATGTTTTTGCAGCCTTAGCTTAGGTACGACGCACGAAGAGTCGCAACTGGGAAAAACCCTAGTTAAAGGCAGGAGCTTGGGGAGAAGACTGGGGGCAGACTAAGTAGATTTGGGAGACTTGGCTTTCTGGATTGGGGCATCGAGCAAGATGAGGCCCCGCTTTAAGGCAAAGAGCACCAGATCAGCGTTGCTCTTCAAATTGTAGACCTCCATGATGTGGTGTTTGTGGAACTCAACCGTCTTCTCACTCAGGTTCAGCTCTGCACCAATCTGCTTCAGCGAGTGGCCCTCGGCCCACAACTGCACGATCTCGCGCTGGCGAGGGGTCAACTCTTTTGAGAACTGCTTCGCCCGCTGCTTCATGGTCGCCCAATCATCGGAACGCAATTTGGGCGTCAGGTAACTTCCGCCATGAAGCACGTGCTCGATCGCGGTCAAGAGCTCAGAACCTGCCGAATGCTTGAGAACAAATGCTGCCGCCCCCATCTCCATCGCCGCGGCTGCGAGATTGGGATCGTCCTGCATCGTCAAGAAAACCAGTTTCACCTTTGGCATCCGCTCTCGGATTCGTAGTGCCGCGTCCAGACCGTTCAGCAGTGGCATGCCGATATCCACGACGATGACGTCGGGAGCCAGCTTGGTAGTCGCGGACAGCAGCGCGCGGCCATCAGCAACGGTTCCGACAACTCTGTAGCTTTTCTCCAGGAGAAGCCGAAGAGCCTCCGCGAAGATGGCGTGATCGTCGGCGATCAGGACTTGTGGCCGCAGGTCTGACATCAACCGTTCTCCCGAAAGTCTCTTTATGTTTCGTACACAGCCGGCTGTTCTACGACAGCCAGTGATTCTGACTTTGCCTGTTGTTGCCGCGACACCCAGACATCGATGCGCGTTCCTTTGTGTGTTTCGGAGTGGATCTCGAAACGAGCTCCGATCAGCCGCGCCCGCTCCTCCATGCTGAAGAGGCCGAGACCTTGCTTTTTCGCGGTATCTTGTACATCAAAGCCGGCGCCATCGTCGGAGACGGACAGGTGTAGATTGCCATCGAGCTGATCCAGTGCTACCTGCGCCCTGGATGCGCCACTGTGCTTCTTCACGTTACGAAGACCCTCCTGCACGATACGAAACAGGCACAAGGCAACAGCCGGAGGAACGCGAGCACCCGCGTCATCGTGAGTGAAGACCACCTGGACACCCTGCTGCGCCGAAAATTCCTTGCAGAACGCACCGATCCCGGGAACCAGCCCTAGTCTTTCCAGGGTTGAAGAGTGCAAGCGATGGGAAACGGTGTGAAGGTCCGCGCCCAATTCACTCGCCGAGTTGATGAGCTCATGCAACTGCTCGTTTGCCTCCTTAGGAGAATCCGGCACCAGCTCGGCAGCGGTTTCCAGACCCAGCGACAGCAGCGCTAATCTCTGGCTGAAATCGTCGTGCAACTCCGATGCAAGCCGCTTGCGTTCGTCTTCCTGAGCATTGATCAGCATGCCACTGAGCCGGATTTGCTGGTCCCTCGCCAGCCTGAGCTGCCTGCGGTTAAAGAGGAGGTAGAGAGTCAAACATGCGAGGCCCAGGATGACAAGAACAGTCGTGAGTATGATCCACTTGGCCCGCTCCCACACGCTGAGCCCTCGAAAAAGAACGATGCTGCCGGGCGGGAGATCGCGCTCTGACAGGCCCCAGCGCTGCAACTGCTTCCAATCGAACATATAAACGCTTGGGCTGATGTTGATATCACCGGGCTTCTTTCCCCGGAAGATGTCGAGAACCAATTCGGAAGCTGTCTTGCCCTGATCCGCAAAACTCAGGACATATCCGCCCACGATTCCGTGTCCCAGATAGGTGTCGGAGATGCCAAACACCGGAGCGTTCGCGGCTGCAGAAACCATGGGGAGGGCAGTAGTCGCATTAACGAACTGATTGCCGGCCGCATCACGGAAGAATGTCGTGTACAGAATGACTGTTCCGCTCGCCAGATGCCGTAGCCTTTCCAGCAAGTCGGTCATGGTCACGTCTGTTAGATAAGTAACGTCCACTGCCGCTGGATGATGCGAACTAAGGTCTGCCCTCACCGGGGCTTCGATACCTTTATCGAAGGCTGAGGTCCCGCCGACAACCACCACGTGCTGAGTTTGGGGAAGCAGCTTGAGTATGGCGTCCAGAGTTTTTGCCGGCTCGAGCTTCATCCATGAACCGGTAAAGCGAGGGCCAAGAGTGGGATTTCCAGCCTGCTCCTCGGAGCTTCCGCCAAACACAACTGGGACATCTGGAAAGAACGTCTTGGCGAAATGGGACATAAACATGATCGGCCTCGGTCCCATGGCCACGATGACATCGATCTTGCGCCCCTGGTATTGCTCAACCAGCAGGTCCTCTAGCTTCTGTTGCGAGGCTTCGTCGGCAAAGGCCGGCGTGTCCAGGTTCTCGCTAGAGAACTCAACCTGGTACTCCTGATTGGTGGCAAGAGCCGACAACAACGACTCGGTGATTGATGCGGCGGCGCGGTGGGTAACTCCCACTTCCGTGATGACGAGGACGCTCTTGCTGACAGGTGCGCTTGAGGTTCCATTTGACGCCGAGGGAAGCAGAAGCGTCACCAAAACGACGGGAACGGCACACCAGCGCAGAACCGAATAGCGTCGATCAAGAAACCCTTGCATTGGGGCTAACGCCTTCTGGCAAACAGGTCCGGTTGCGGGCGCAATAACGCTAAGCAGAGCTAGTTTCAGTACGTTGGCTTGGGTGGCACTCCCAATCATAGAACCTGACGCAGACCAGCACAACCTTTCAACAGCACACCGGCGCGCTGTTGACGACTATCGGAACACTGGGGATTTCCCTAGTTGTGTAATCCAGCCTGCCACCCTACGATTGCCTCGATACCAAGCATTGATGTCTGTGCAACGCAGAGACTCTGGAAACCAGCAGAGGCTATTCCACGGAGAGTTATCAACAGCGCAACGGCTGCTAGTTCATCAGGTTGCGCTACAGCACGCATTATCTACAGGAGACCTTATTTATGTTGACGAAAAGAATCGGAATTGCGGCGTGTTTATTGGCCCTGCTTGCCTTGGCCGTTGCGCCGGCAGCGAGAGCGGCGTCAGGTGACAAGGTTAAGAACAAAGGCGTCATTACCTTGCGGACCGGGGACACGTTGACCGTCAAAACCTCGGAAGGCGTTTTCATGGTCACCATCAACAGCGATACCAAAATTCAGCACCCAGTAGGGCTTACCGGCATGCGCAAGAAGCAGGATACGCCGGACGTTCTGATTGCGGGACTCAAGATGAAATTCGAGGGGGTCGGAGGCGACCAGGAAAACCAGGTCATCGCCAAGACGATCGACTTTGATGAAGACGATCTGGCGCTGGCCGAGGTAATCCAGGCCGGCTTGAATCCCGTGGCTCAACAGCAAGCCCAAAACATGCAGACGTACGCAGCCAATAAGGCGGCCACTGACGCGGCTATCGCGGCGACTAATGAAGAGATCGCGGCAACTAAGCGGGAAATCGCGGCCAACCAAACCCAAATTGACCAGGTCGCAGCCTCAACCCAGAAGCGCTTCAGCGAGATGGGTGAAGTTGTTACCAAAGACCAATACACCGTGCTGTTCGCAACCGGAGATTACAGCCTCTCCAAGGAATACAAACAGGGGCTTGCAGCTCTGGCGAAACAAGCGCTCGCATACCCGAAAGGCTGGGGCATCTCGGTTGCCGGATATGCCGACTCCGTGGGCACCGCCTCCTCTAACCAGGTTCTCAGCAAGCAGCGCGCGCAGGCAGTCGTCGCTTACTTGCTTCAGGACTGCGGAGTTCCGGTAGGCCGCATTCTCGCGCCTGGAGCGATGGGCGAAACCAATCCGGTAGCTTCCAACGAATCGGCCTCGGGGCGTGCCGACAATCGCAGAGTCGACGTCAAGCTGCTCCTCAATAAGGGCGTTGCAGGCGGGATGTAGGAACGCTAAGCTTCGCGCTGATAACAGCGGCGCATGATGGTCTGTAGCGCTCCCTTTTGGCGACCGGCCGGCGACGGCGCAGGGCCAATGGGAGGAGAGTGAGGGGGCTGATCCGAGATCCATCGGCCTCCTCTTTTCTATTTTGGCGCGCTTCCACACTGCAGGATCGAAGCCCACGACGATGCTGGTCAACTTCGTAAGCGTCGGCGCGTACTTCCATTTTGCGAGCAAAGGATCGGAGGCAGGAGGATTTCTACGTTCCCATTTCGATGAGAGGTTTGTACCGACAATCAAGACGAAAGGTTGTCGTCGTCTATCTGTCTCCCACGTTCCCCAGAGATGGATTCCACACTGGCGTCTAATCTCCTGTTTCCCATTTGCTCTTCTTTAAGTGATAGTCAGGAAGTGATAGTCAGGACGAGTGCGCTGCTGGTTCCCCCGCTCGAGCAGGCAAGGGTACCTGTCGTCCCGCCGGGAGTATTGACTGTCACATTGACTGTTCCAGGACCGGAGATCTGAGTGGTCGTGATCGTGGCTTGCAACTCTGTACTACTCACGAACGTAGTGGCTAGTCCCGTCCCGTTGATGACCACGACCGAAGCCGTTACAAAATCGCTACCATTGACCTTGGCGTTTGTGTTGGCAATTGGTTGACCCTCGAACAGTCCAAAGCCTTGCTCGGTGGATTACCATCAGGCAGCCTTGAGGCGAGAATATATCTCCATGACAAGTGAGCGACCACCTGTTCCCGATTTTCTCTACGGCACCGCCTGGAAGGAAGACCGCACTCCGGGCCTCACCGAACTAGCTCTGCGAGTGGGCTTTCGGGGAATTGACACAGCCAACCAACGCCGGCATTACTTCGAAGCTGGAGTGGGACAGGGGCTGGCCGCGTCTTATCGCGCCGGAGTGGTCGCGCGCAGCGATGTTTTTCTGCAGACGAAATTCACTTATCTGGGTGGCCAGGATCACCGGCTACCCTACGATCCTGCGGCCAGCCTTTCCGCTCAGGTGACTCAGTCGTTGGCCAGTTCGCTCGAACATCTTGGGACCGACTATGTGGATAGCTTTGTACTCCATGGCCCCGCGTCGGCCTACGGTTGGAGCAATGCTGACGCCGAGGTCTGGGAGGCGATGTGCAAAGAACGTCAAGCTGGACGGACCCGTTTTCTCGGGGTGAGCAATGTTTCCCTAAGGCATCTCGAGCAGATGGCGGCCGCTCACGGCGACTTTCCTGCATTTGTGCAAAACCGCTGCTTCGCGCAGCTCGGCCGGGACCGCGAGGTTCGCTCATTCTGTCGGGAGCGGAAGATCCTCTATCAGGGATTCTCTCTTCTTACCGCGAATGTGGAAGTGCTGCACCATCCTCGGGTGCTCGCTCTCGCCGCGAGTCAGAAGGCGACTCCTCCTCAGGTTGTTTTCAGCTTCGCACGCACGGTCGGGATGCTGCCTCTGACTGGTACCACCAACGCGGAGCACATGACGCAGGACTTGTACAGTCGCGACATAACGCTTTCTCCGGAGGCAGTGCAGGCGATCGAGTCTCTGGCAGGCTGACGGAAGAAAAGCCCGATTGGGTTCCTCGTTGCCGCAGTTCGACAGCCGCAAGAATAATGGCCAGCGTCGCAGCAGAGAAAGTGTCGGCAAGCACCTACTGAGAGTGTTTCGCGTTTGGTGTAAGTCGCCGGAAGAGGAATTCCTGGGCCTGCAGTTCAAACTTCATGCAACTCCACATGCCACGCAGGTTGATTGCCATTACACGATCGTAGTCATCACGAGAAGAGTCAGCCGAGCCCTCAAGGACCGGCATCCTTCGACGATCCAGACCTCGTCATTCAGGCGGTAGTGGATGGAGTCGGGATTGGAACAGCGATGGAAGATAGTCTGGCAGACCTGATCGCCCAGAGGCGGCTGGTGCAAGTGCTGAGGGACTGGTGCCCATCATTCCCCGGATACTTTCTCTACTATCCCAGCCGTCGGAATCAACCTGCCGCTCTGGCCGCTTTGATTGACGCACTTCGACTTTCGGATTGAACCCCCGCCCTAGCGAATAAGCACGGGCAGGGGCGGTGTCACAGCTGCAGGTGATTGGGAAGCGGCAAAGAATTGCTAATCCTCATTGACTCTTCCGGAGAACCTTCTCCGGTTGCCGCGTTCGCCAACATTCCCGAAGAGGACATCTGGCTCGCTAAGCAGAAAAGCAAACGCAACCGCCGCGCCTACAAGCTGGACGTGGAGCATTTCATGCGAACGCTGATGATTCGTTCCTGTGATGAGCTGCGTCGGGTGGACCAGCGCGCCGTGATCACCGGGGAGCGCATCATGCGCGAGGTTGACGGCGCGGCATCGTCGACCGTCGACGCCGACTCGCGGCGCTCCGTCGAAGCCGTGAATCGAACTCTTCTGAACATTGCGCACGAAGCCAAACGCTCCATGCTTGAATCGCATACGAGCCGCGCCCGACCTGATGTATTCCTCTTCGATCATTCAGTGTTGTCGGGAGTGCGCTGATCGCCGAGACGGCTTGCTTTCCCGAGGCGGAAGAGCACATAATCCGCCATCCCGCGGCAGGGAAAAATCGCTGGCTCAACCAGGATTTGGGCAACGCTGAAGGAGACCAAGGTTCCAGAGTTATCTGCACGCTACCCCGGCGCGGCCGGCATTGCCTTAATGGATCCAGATACGGTCGACTCGAGTGTGTGCGCGGGCGTTCTGCAGATCGTTGTGATGTTGTGACTTTCCGCCCAATCAGGAGATGTTGTGCTTGATTTCGCGTCAGCCTTGTATCTGGGATTGGATCATGCTTCGCAGCGGCTGCCCGAGTGGGACCGCTTGACCTTAGGTAAGCCACGCGCATTGCAGACCCCGCCAGGCGCAAACAGAGTGGAAAGGCAACTGGCGACGCTGGTCGGTTGCGAACGCGCGTTACTCGCCACATCCACGCTACATTTGTTCTGTGATTTGTTTGCCCTCCTCGCACAATCCCAGATAAACATCTTCCTCGATGAAGATACTTACCCAATCGTTCGCTGGGGGGTGGAGCGCGCAGAGTATGCCGGCACGCTGGTCACCAGTTTCCCGCGGCACGACGTGGATGCTTTGAAGAAAGCGCTGAACAAAGTGGACGGAAAACCGCCGGTGATTGTGGCTGACGGGTATTGCCCCGGGTGCGGGAGGTTGGCGCCGATCGCGGATTATCTGGCGGAGGCCACAGCACGTGGCGGATTCGTCGTCGCGGATGACAGCCAGGCATTAGGAATCTTTGGGAAACCAGCACGCTTGGCGGCCTACGGAGTCGGTGGTGGCGGCTCGTTGCAACGCACAGGATTGACCAGCGATCGGTTGATTATAGGCTCCTCGCTTGCCAAGGCCTTCGGGGTGCCAGTTGCGGTGCTGGCCGGCAGTACCGCCATCGTCGAAGAGTTCGAGCGTAAAAGCGCAACCCGAGTACATTGCAGTCCGCCCTCGGCCGCCGTCATAGCTGCCGCTGCTCGTGCTCTGGTGATTAACCGCCGGCACGGTGACACGCTGCGGATGAAACTGGCCGAACTGGTGTTGCGCTTTCGTCGGGGTCTGCGAAGGCTCGGTTTGATTGCAATTCCAGGTCTGTTTCCGATGCAACCGATCCGTCTGCCAAAACACGTTGCAGTTCAGGACCTGCACGAAGAGCTGCGCGAGCGCGGCGTAGAGGCGGTCTTGCATCGTGGAGAACGCGGCGAGCGCCCGTGGATCAGTTTCATCCTGACCGCACGGCATACTGCCAAAGAGATTGACATGGCGCTGGTTCATCTCGCAGGCGCCCTTGCGATGGAAAGAAGAATGAAAAATGGAAAGTAGTTAAGCTGATGGCCTACCGGAAGTATCATTCATGTGCAGTTCGTCACACAAGATGGTTGTGCGATGGCCGCAATGTGAAATTAGCCCTTCCCCCGGTGCGGTTGGTCCTGCAACAGCACGTAACGGCTATTGACCGAGAGCATCTGCTTTGGTAACGTTCTTCGCCTCCCGCTAAGACCAGTCGTGGTCCGGTCAATCATATTCCGGCCCTGGTGACAGTCAGCTGAGGGGACCGAAGAATGTGGCTGCGATTTGTTACTTTCAATCCCCTCTAACCCGAACTGCAGTCCTCAACGCAGGAGGCCACAATCTGCAGGAGGAGAAGAGTAACACTGTTTACCATCCGATCCCGCTGATGGAAACGATACTTTGTGAATACGATGTCTTGATGGTTGGTCGTCAAAAGGCAGGGGTAGGAGTCGCGCCCACAACGCTAATTGTTGGGTGCGTTTAAGAAACCTGGAACGATATCGACGTTTGTGTTTCACTAGAAAAAGCGACTGGCGCCCCCATCGGCCTTGGATTTATGTTCCGGTAATCGCGATACCTTCTTGCTCCCAAGAAAACTTTGAGAAGATTCAAGGCATGCGTCACGAAGTCTAGCCGAGAGGGCAGGTTCTCAGACCCAAACTTGCTTCCGCGAAGGAGAGACTCAAGTGTGCGCAGCGCCCTCCATCGAAACCCGGGCTCCCGAGCGGGAAAGTCGGGCGACTATCCATCAGGCGTTCGCGGCTGTGATTGCGCTGCTGGAGGCTCGCGACGGAGGGGCCAGGCCGGAAGCATCGGGTAACGGCTCGGAGGAATTACTTCTGGATACGGAGCTAGGGGGGTGCCGCTATTTGTTGCTGCGTATGTCTGGCCCCCAGCCTACTCGTATTCATCTCAGCCCACGCGAGTCGGAGATCGTGCGCATGGTTGCCAAGGGACATCCCAACAAAGTCATCGCAGACGTGTTGAACATCAGTTCCTGGACAGTATGCACGCACCTGCGACGGATCTTTGCCAAGCTGGGAGTAGGTTCGCGAGCGGCGATGGTGGCGCAGTTACTGGAAATTGGAGCGCTCACCAGCGATAATCGCGGGACTTACGACGTGCGATCAGTCCGCCGGTCATCCTAGAGTCTGTATTCCGCTTCCCGACTAGCCTCTTCCATTTCCGGATCGGAACGGCGCGTTGCGGCTTCCCACTTGGTCGCCAAATCCTCGTACTCCTGTTCTGCTGTTGCGCTATTTCTTACCTTGGCAGCGGTGTCGCCGGTGCGCGCGTGTCGCATCAGACGTAAGGCGTTGCCTTCCAAAACAAGCTCTTCCTGGTCTGATGGCAGACCCAACAGTCGAATTTTGTGAAGTTCGAGACCGGGATGAAGCCAGGGGCCATCCGAGGCAAAAAGTAGTTTTTGCGGCCCGCTTCGTTTGATGGCCTGAACCAGATAGTCGAACTGACGCACGCCCGACGTATCTGCGTACACGTTAGGGTATCGAGCCAGTTGATAGATCACTTGCTGGTGTGCCTTCCAGTCGTCAGTAAAACTCCCCAGATGGGCGATGATGAAGTTCACGCCTGGATATTCCGCAGCGAACATGTCCACTACCTCGGGACGGCCCACAATATCCACCAGAACCGGCAAGCGGAATGTTCTTGCCGTTTCGCATACCTCGCGTGTCGGCATCGCTTCAAACCCATGAACCTTCATGCCCCGGAAGCCCCAATGTGACACCGCATGCCTAACCATGCGGAAGATTCGGCCGGCGTCACGTCTTGCGTGCACAAAAGCAAATCCGATGAGGCGATGGGGATAACGAGCGACGATGCAAGCTACCTGCCGGTTTGCCTTCCGATAGTCACCGTGAAGGGGTGCGAGGACTATGGTCTTATCGATTGCCGCCGCAGTGGCGCGCCGCAAATAGGTTCGAATCGGCGCATCGGTGTTCCAGGGGGCGGTCATCTTGTCGCCCTTCCCCGCGTGGCAATGGCAGTCGATGATCACGCGGTCCACACTTTCTGCCGTTGCTTCCCTCGATGAACCCGCTTCAGCAGGGAGCCTGACCCGGTCGCAGCCAGATACCAAATAGAAGCGTCAATGCCGCGGAAGAAATTGGGCAGGTAGAACTTTTCGTTGGGCGCGTGAATGCGGTCCCCAGGGAGCCCGAAGCCCATGAGAACCGTAGGAATGCCCAGAAACTCCCGAAAGGCATTGACGACCGGAATCGATCCTCCAGAGCGGAGGAATACGGGGCGGGCCCCGAAGCCTTGCTGGTAGGCAAATGCTGCCTCGCGCACGGCGGGATGGTTGCGGTCGACGAGAGCCGGCTGGACGGGCGAAAAAGTCCGCACCGCTGACTGCACGGCAGGCGGTGTGATACGCGCGATGTGCTCGCGAAAGAGCCTGCCGATGCGCTCCGGGTCCTGGTCGGGCACCAGCCGAAAGCTCAGCTTGGCGACGGCACGCCGAGGAATGATTCCCTTCACGCCCGGCCCGGTGTGCCCTCCTACAATGCCGTTCAGAGTGAGCGCCGGTCGAATTGTAGTGCGCTCGTATACGGTGTAATCGGGTTCACCCCATCCATGTTCGACCCGTGCATCCTGCAGGATCTTTTCATCGCTCGGGCCGGCCCGCAACATGTAAGCGCGCTCACTCTCGCTAAATTCACGCACGTCGTCATAGAAGCCCGGAATCTTGATCCTTCCGCGTTCGTCATGCAGTCGGGCGATGATTTCACAGACGGCCTGCACCGGATTCAACACCGCGCCTCCGTAAGTGCCGGAGTGTAGCTCCTCCTGAGGCCCTCGCACCTCGAGCTCGGCTCGCAGGCCGCCTCTTTGCGAATAGCTGATGGCCGGCTTGTCCGGGGCGAGCATACGGGTGTCGGAGATTACTGCGGCGTCGGCACGAAGGGCGCGTTGGTTTCGGGCCACGAACTTCAGCAGCTGAGGGCTGCCGATTTCTTCCTCGCCTTCGAAGATGCACTTGACGTTGATGGGGAGTGCGCGCGTGGTGCGCAGGTAAGACTCAATCGCCTTGACATGACAAAAGAGTTGGCCTTTATCGTCGCATGCGCCGCGGCCGTACAGGTTAGCGCCCTCCACGGTGGGAGTGAACGGCGGGATGCGCCACTGCGCTAAGGGTCCGGCGGGAACCACGTCGTAATGCCCGTAAATCAGGAGTGTCGGCCGATTCTTCGCGTGCTCCCACGAGGCAAACACCAGCGGATTGCCACGCGTAGGGATGACCTGCGCCCGCTCCATCCCGATGCCCTGCAGATGCCGTGCGAGCCAACTGGCGCACCGTCTGATGTCCCCAGCCCGCTCCGCTTCCGAGCTCACGCTGGGGAAGCGCATGAATTCCTTCAGCTCGGAAACAAACCTTGCACGCCGGGCTCGAGCATATTTGAGGGCGCGGACCGGACGCATATCCTACCCACTCCCAGGTCACACCTCAAACTGGAATTCTCGTTCCGGTGGCCGGCGCGGCGAAACCCCGGGCTTGGGCCGGCCATTTGCTTTGACCGGAGTCGGTTGAGTCTGGTCCCAGGGCAACACACGGTGTGATCCGGTGCGCTTGCTGACACCCATTGCCTGCGCACTGGTGAGCCACTCTTCCGACTGTTCCGCGATCTCCAGCAACAGGGTTTCGAATTGCGATCGCGTGGTCTGCAGGATGTGCGGCTGCCCCAGCCAGCGCAGGACCTCGCGGCCGGTGACTCCCATGCGCTGACGGGGCGAAGTGACCAGGCGCTCGTTGAAGTAACGAATCAACACTTCTTCCACTACGTCCCAGGCATTGTCGGCTCCGAACAGACGCTTGACGTCGTTGGAGTCCAGGATCTTAAACGCCTCCTCCAGCAGTTGCATGACTTCCACGCGCAGAACGTTCAGGTGGCCGAAGGACAACCACTTGAGATTGTTGCGCAGGTCCAGGCCGGCCCGCCGCACAATGGCGATAGAACCGAAGCTCGGGTCGTAAGCACGTTCACGGATCACATCCGAAATACGCTTGTCGCGCCAGAACAAAGTGACCTGATGAACGAAGTGCGAGAACAGCTTGTGGAAGTCGCTGTTGGCGCGCGAGCCGGTAGGCACCGGAGCGGCGCCGTATCCGAAGATTCGTTTGTACGCCGACAGCCGATCGTTCTTGGTGTAGCGCAGCACGTCGCGGCGATCGAATTGGTACAGCGCAAATGCTCCTGGACCAGCCGACAATCGCACCGTGCCGGCTTTGAACAGCTCCTGCAGCTTCTGCACCGCGCGGAAAACGCCGATCCTCTCATGCTGCCACAGGTAGTACATATCGCCGACCGCCATGATGCGTTCGGAGGTGATGGTCTCGTCGTAGGGTTGTACGCCCGGCGGAATGCGCGTTGCACCCAGCTCCTGCGAAGCCTCGGGACCAACACCGATCAGGGACGCGAGACCTTGGTCTGGAGGCGGCGGGGTCTTGCTGTCCGTCTCCACCACCGACTTCAGCATGTCGTCGATCTGTTTGGTGAGAGCATCGGCGAGCTGCGGATTAGAGATCAGGTCAGCGCCCAGCCGATCTGTCACCTGCTCGCGCAACGCCGCTATGCGGTCATATAAGCTCTGGTGATCCTTTTGCAACGCCATGGATACGCCTCCTGTTGTATCGGTCCGCTCAGCAAGTGAGCGCTCCGACTAGGCCCCCTTCTTACTGCCGCGGCCGTTTCTACCAAGTGCCGGCCGCGCTTTCATTGCTGCCACGGCGGCGGGACCTGCATCCCCACCTGTTCAGCCAGGGTGTAGAGATACTTCAACTGGTCGCGCAGATCGTCCAGCGAGCGGCGAACTCGTGGCGTCCGGAAGCCGTCCGGCAGCTGCGCAATGTTCATCGGGTTGCGCGCTCCTTCGATCATCTCGATCAGCGTCCGCAGGACCGGCTGGACGTTGTTATACAGAGCGATCCTGCCACCGTCCTTGATGAGACGTGGACCTTCGTCGTTCACCGAGCTTTCGATCTCCGTCAACACGTCCTCCAGATACATGGATGGAAGCTGGTGGCCAGCGATCGTGGGAAACTCAAGCAGCAGCTGTTGCCGCTCGTTGGGCCCGATGAATACCGAGTCCAGCGCGAAGCGCACTTCGTTCACCGTCTCGGCCACCACGTTAAATTGCCGTGAGATCAGGATCAGTTGGGTTCCCAGGAATGCCGGCAGCTTGTTCATGGTCAGCCTGAAGTACTGGAAGTTGCTCAACCACGTCAGCAGCAGGGATGTCATGTAATCGGAGATCACGCGGAAGTTGGTTATATCCTGTTCGTCCTCCACCGAGTTGGACAGTGGGTTGTCCCTGCCATCACGCTGGAAGTAAATTCCGTAAATCTTACGGATATCTCCTAGCGTGCCACCGATTCTGTCGGGATCCGTCTCCAGCCAAGGGTTGCCATGAGTGTGTTCCAGAACCTTCTCCTCGGCGATCAAGCGCTTGCGATCAACTCCGAGCAGAATCTCAAAATAGGTGTTGACCCGCAGAATCGAGGGCGGAACAACGCCGAACTGCTTTACGATCTCGGTGATCTGGCTCTTCGCCATCTGGCGCAGCGCGTTCACATACTCGGGGTCAGCCCGGGGATCGAGCGCGTACAGGCCGTCCAGCAACGGCAGGCACTTGTCCTGAGCCACCTGCGCCCGGGTATAAAGGCTGGCCTGGGCTCCGGTGATTCCGCCGGCCAAGTCGGTTTGCACGGTGTAGGTCTTGGGATTCCATTTGGACTCAATGCGGCCCTCGACCTCGGTCAGAGAGAACGATTGCGTCAGCGCGCCGATAAAGCCCTTGGCATCGGCAGCGTTGGCTTTCCACCCCAGCACATCACCAATCGCCTGCGCGGCAACTTGCCCCAGACCTCCCCGGCCACCGCCGGTAGAAGGTGCGCCAGGCGCTCCCGGGCCGGGCCGTGACAAGGGTGACGGCGGATAACCCACCTCTTCGGTGAGGACCGGGTAGGACGAGAGGTCCACGATCGCATTCTTCTCTGCCTTCACTTCTTTGCGAAGACCCTTGAGTATGCCGTCCATAATTCCTCCTCAATCCTATTTGGTTAACAGCTGAACTCCATCAAGCGCGAAACCCGAGTCGTCCTCGTCAGCCCATGCCAGGGAGCCTTCGGGGGCTTCAAACCAACCGTCGGGGTCGGTACGCACGTTTTCCTTGTATCCACCGGGATGCGCCAGGCGGATCTCCCGATTCCTGAATGGCTGGCCGCTCTCATCGACAAACTGAAAGCGGCTCTTGCGTCCAACCTGCACCTGCTGGTCGGCCACTTCGATGACAAATGCCATTGGCGAGTCCTCTTTCAGCTCGATGGAGGGCGGCGAAAATGCCTTTCCCAAGGCCTGAAAGTCGATTCTTCCAGTTGTTCCTGGCTTCATATTCCAAATCCCCTGGTCGTCCGCACACCCAGCCTGACCTCGGGCCTCAAAACTGAGGTTTGGCACGCGCATGCCAGGACAAGCCTGTTGCACAAAGATCACCGAGCGGGACGGAAATTCGCCGCAGGGTTGGAAGGCGGCCGGCCACACATAGTTTTGGCCGCGATTGACAAGCAGTCGTGGCGGAGGTGGATTGGTGCAGACATATCCCGGGGGGGCGCTGATGTAAGTCTCGTAGAGCTGGCCAAATGCCAATCCCGGGATTTCCGCGAAGCCCTCCTTGGTTGTTGCCGAGAAGCTGCGACTTCGAAACGTGTTTGTCGTCGTAGTCCCGCTCGCCTTCCTGGGTCCCTCGACTTCCCTCAGTTCCAATTTGACTTCGTCGAGCAGAGCGTCCGGGTGCGCGATGTAGTCTCCGATGCACTTGTCGTAAGCGAGCAAGCTGAACGTGTAGGACTGCTCAAGCTTGGCTAACCCAATGGGAACAGGAGTGCATGCTTCCTGATCCTGCGCCGGATGATCGCTTGCCGTCGACATCATCTGGTAAGACTGACAGTTCACCGCGACCGGAGTTGTAAACCTCTTCATCAGGAATAGGGGGCTGGCATCCCGTGGAATGTCACACGGGATCTCCACATCTTCAGCAGTCTCCTCGTCGGAGGCGGAGTCGAGCGACTGCGCAGCTGCCGGAGGCACCGCAATGTAGTACATGCTGGCTTTGGTGTCGTGTTGGAGGCACACATTCGTCAGCACCGTGCCGTCCGCCTTCAGCAGCTCTATTTCCGTGCCTTCTATGGGCGGCGACAGTGGAGCGAGAGTTCCAACGTCGTAAAAGCGTAGATTGACCCTCATCGCAGACCCATCGGAGACGGCTTCGTCCCCTTTGCCCTTGACGCTTTGCGCGGGGGCCATGTCGTTGATCTTCGCTTTCTGCCTTCTCTTATCGGCGGCGTCAGCCATAAGAACCTCCCGTTGCGCTATCGCAAGTCCACAACTTGCGGCTAGTCAAGTCATTCGTTCCCGGACCATCTCGTCGTTGAGTCGACCGCAGGCGACAATCTTCTGTCCGGTGTTCGTCACCGAGATGGAAGTTGTTCCGCTGTGCTCCACCAGCTCCTGCCAGCAGGCCGCGAGGGCTTTGCTGGTCTGCTCGATGGGATGACGACACTGCTCAATGGCTTGTTTCGTGCTACTGGCCCACGGGATCCATTCCCGTTGCCGTGTCCGGCCCAGCCGGGCCAGTTCGCTCAACTTCTCGTAGGACGCCAGCTCCGACGCGAACTGCTGCTCGATGCGCTGGCAGCGCTCCTGACAAAGGGCCAACGCGCGCCGTGTCAAGTCAAGATCCGGCGGATGTCCGACCCCTTTGCGCGAGCGCAACGCGAACCTGCGCGCTGCGTGCAGCGTTCCCATGATGTCCAAAACCGTGTTCTCCAACCCGTCCACCAGGGCCGCTTCGTCATCCGGCGGTTTATCGCCGACCGTGACCTGAAGCGAATTCAACGCATCATGCAGCTTGTGCAGTTGAGCAGACAACTCCCGGAATGTGGCTTCCAGTCCCACGGTTATCTCCGCACCAGTTCCTTGTAGAAGTTCTTTGTGATCACGCCCGGACGGGCCAGGCGACGGTTCAATGCAATGCGCGCCGCGCCAATCAGAAAGCGCTCGGGGATAATTCCGGGATCCACTCCCGCCGCGATCCGCCTCGCGGACTCTTCAATCATCTTCTGGTCTTTTTTCTCAAAGCGGATTACTTGCGAAAGGCTCTTATTGCCCAGCGATGGAAAAGGTTGAAAACACATTGCGTCAACTGCCAGGGCGCACGCCTTGGGAAAAGTGGCGACCACCTTCCGCGGAATTGTGCCGGCCCGCGGGTTGGGGTAGATTCTAGTCCACGCCCGGGCATACTGTTCTGCCTCGCACTCGAATCCCATGCGGCGCAATAGCTCGGTGCTAATCAGCAGGCGCAGGTAAGGCGTGGGGTGCGGCCCGTCCGGGTTGAAGGCAAACACCGCCGCCGGCGCCCGGCCGATTACATCCATCAACGAACCGACCACCTCAGGCCCACCCAGCAGCAGCGCACTCATGTCGGCAAACATTTCACGGTTCCAGCGCACCCATACGGAGGAGACAAAGCGCCCCAGCTTCGCCTCAAGCAATCGCAGCCCGACCTGGCGAGGCACATCCTTGTTGAGCCCAAGATCGTGCTGCAGATTGTGGCTCACCTCATGCATTACCGCGCCCAGTGTCCAGGGATTCACCAGACGGTGATACGGCAGCTGCACGATGGGAAAGGGATTGTACTGTTTACCCAATCTCCGCATGCGAATGCCGCGGCGCGTAGTGGCCGGCGCAAAGCCGGTCCGCATGTAGCAAAAGGGCGGCGGTGATGGAACGGACCTGGCCACTCCAATCCCGGTGTAAGCGGCCTGGTAACAATCCATCGCGATGCGATCGCAGCTCAACAGCCAGTCCCCGTACTGTCCCTGGCGCTGGCCGAAGAGTTCAAAGTAGAAATCCCAGATTTTTTCGATTCCCTGTACCCAGCGATGAGCGCTGTCCTTGCGCGTCACTACCCTTTGCAACTGAGGCGCGCTCGGTTTCTTGCTGGCGGTGGCAATCGAGTCGTGAACTTTCTCCGACATCTTGAGCAGGCCACGACGTAACTTCGAAATCATCTGGTTGACAACTTGAATGTGGCCTTCCGAGGGCGCAGCCGGGCCCGCGCCAAACTCCTCGCGCTTAAAGGGGCGGAGCGCAGCTGCGTGGCGCGTTACGTTTATCGATTGCGCCCGCAACCAGGGCAACAACACGGGGGCCGCGCCGCTAGCGGCTGGCCGCCGTTTGCGGGGACGCGGCTCCACTCGCGTTGTTGCTTCCGGTTGCGTTTCTGGCAGCGTAGCCATCGTCTGTTCCCCTGTTGCCGATTACCCTGGTTATCTCTACCCACGCCCGCAGCAGCAGCATTGCCGTAAGACCGTTCCGCAGGTGGGGCATTGTTTGCCCCTTGCCCGCCCGTAGCGCACCGGACGGCCTCCAATTGCCGGAGCACCCGGCCCCGTCCGATAGACGCCCGAGACGCGGCGAGCATAGCCCGGAACTGCCCGGCCAGGAACTCTTACCCTCTGGCCGTAGCGCCATCCTGGACGCCTCCCAGGACGCCAGCCATAGCGCCAATGCATGTGAGGAATGCCGGGTCCGCCGCGGCCATGGAACCTGCGCTCCAGATGATGATGGCGGCGCAGTGCCTGTGCTCGGTGCGCCGGAGTGCCCAGCACCCGGCGGGTCTGTCGCACCAGGGTTCGCACCGCGTTGCGGGGCGTTATGTGCCCTCCGCGCGCCGCCCGATGAGCGATGGTGCCCACCGTCCGGCGGGCGATGCCAGGCACCACGCGAAGCAGGTGCCGCGTCTGGGGATTTCGGTGAAGTACCTTGGCGACTTTCCCGATCCCCCGGGTCAATCGAGGTGTGGCCCTGGTCAGCACCTTGGCTATCTTGGGAAGAGCCCTCCTGGCCGCGGGAGCGACAGCCTTGGCTACCACCGGAAGAAGCTTGCTGGCAGCCATGCCGACCAGAGGCAGGAAGTGCTCCGCGGCTTCCTCTTCGCTCTCCGATTCAGCCGCGAGTTCGCCGAGGTGCTCCATCACCGCGTCTGGATAGACTTTGCGGATGGGGCTGACCTCTTCCTCGTATTCCTCTTCGCCTTCGTACTCGTCTTCGGCTTCGGCTTCGTACTCGCCTTCGCTTTCGCCGAGGAGGTCGCCGAGAAACTCCTCACTCTCACCGAGCAGATCGCCGAAAAAATCCTCGCCTTCCAGTTCCTCTTCGGACTCGTCCTCGAGTTCATCTTCTAACTCGTCTTCGAGCTCCAGTTCACTTTCGAACTCGTACGCCATGATGAATCCTCCTGCGAAAGGTGGTCGAACTTAGCCGACCGCTATGGCTAGTAGCCCATGGCACCGCGACGGCGGCGTGCTCCGAAGCGACGACGCATGCGGCGCGGGCGTTTGTAGGCGCGGCTGACCTTCCAGTTGCGCCGGATGGCGGTAGCGGCGGCTTTGGGACTGCCGAGCACGCGCCGGACCTGTCTGGCGGCGGTTCGTGCTACGCGGCGGCGAGTCAGGCGCTTGCCTTTGGCCGCCTGGCGCTTGAGGCTCTTTACCGTGCGGCGCATGATGGTGGGCACGGCTCGAACCCCTGCCCGGGTGCGGCGACGGCGGCGCAGAATGCGAGTCAGTATTGCCGCGCCTCGCGTGAGATGGGGCAGGATGCGCCGTAAGGCTCGCCGGTCTCGCGGCGAGATCACCGTGGCCACCGCGGCCCCGGCCATCGCCTCCGCTTCACCCTCCTGCGCCTCATTGCTGGCGGCTTCCGCCATCATCTCGGCCATGGCCTCGTTGTGCGTCAGCTCGTGCGAGGCGATTTCGCCGGCTACTTCGGACTCGGATTCGTCCTCGTATTCTTCCTCTTGCTCGTCTTCGAATTCGCCTTCGCCCAGGGCTCCGGCCGCCATCGACCCCAGCTTGCCGCCGAGGGGACCGCCGATCGCGGTGCCGACAATCGGCGCGGCGACTTTGGCAACATTCTTGAGAATGGGAAGGGCTTTCTTCAGAATGTTTCCGAAGAACTGCTCACTTTCCTCTTCGTACTCCTCTTCCCCTTCACCGAGCAGATCCCCGAGGAAGTCTTCGCTCTCACCCAGCAGACCGCCAAGAAATTCTTCGCCCTCGTATTCGTCTTCCGCTTCGAGTTCGCCTTCGAACTCCTCTTCACCTTCCATCTCATCTTCACTTTCGCCGAGCAGGCCGCCGGCGATTTTGCCGAGGCCGCCGAGAAAATCTTCACCTTCCCCTTCGCCCTCGCCTTCGAGTTCACCCTCGAACTCGTCCTCAAGCTCCAGTTCCAGCTCGCTCTCCTGCATATCCGCCATTGTGCTGACCTCCTCACGGTTGATGACGATTGGGCGAATGTAGACTGGAGCACGGCATGAGTCTAGTCGCCTTTTGCGGTGAGCCAAGATTGAGTTCACCAGGATCGGGCTCGCTGAAACGTGCGACGGGAGGAGAAAGACGGCGTCTTGCGAAACCAAATCACAAATGTTGCTGGGAGCTCGGAGGAAGGATAAGGAGCAGGGGTAGTGTCCTAATTCGGTCGGCGGCCACGCACTTTGAAGAGGCGAGCCCCTGCCGGCTTGTCCTGGCGGCATCCGCGCCGAAAGCGTCGCCGCGTGGGCCGGAGGCCCGCGTTACAGCCGGCCGGGAGGCCGGCGCTACTCTTGCTCGAATTCAAATTAGGACAGTACTAGAGCAGGCGAAGAGGCGCCAGGAACTCAGTTGTGGTAGTAACCTCCGGCACTCTTGCGGGAAAGTGACGTGGGCGATGGATGTTTTGCAAAGTGTTTCAACGCCGCTCGCATGTCTTCCAACAACAACCCGGCGAGGTCGCGACTAACGCCGAGGCGAGTCAGGATGCGCTGCACGACCAGATCGCTGCGCTCCGGCGGCATGGGATATGCCGGAACTTGCCAGCCTCTCACGCGCAACCGGTCGGCAAAATCGTACAGTGTGAATCCCCGGTCCTCACCTTTCCTGACGGTCCAGGCGCATCCCGGTATCCCGCCGCGGCCGTCGTAGACAAGATCAAACACTTGCAGCTTCTTTATCTCGTCAGCGAACCACGCGCCTACCTCGGCGCAGCTCTGCGTGATTTTGTGGTACCCGGCCCAGCCCAGGCGCACGAAGTTGTAATATTGCGAAACGATCTGGCCACCTGGACGAGAAAAATTTAGCGCGAAAGTCGGCATATTGCCGCCCAGGTACTTCACCCGAAAGATCAATTCTTCCGGTAGATCTCCAGCTTCCCGCCAGATTGCCCAACCACAACCGAGCGGCGCTAAGCCGAACTTGTGCCCTGAAGTGTTGATCGACTTCACCCGCGGAAGCCGAAAGTCCCAGACCACGGAAGGGTGGATAAATGGGGCGACAAAGCCTCCGCTGGCGGCGTCAACATGGATCGGAATGTCCAGCCCACGTTCCTCTTCCAGATCATCGAGGGCGATCGACACTTCATGCACCGGCTCATACTGAAGGGTGTAAGTGACTCCGAGCGTCGGCACGACTCCGATGGTGTTCTCGTCGCAATGTTTGAGGACTTCTTCCGCCGACATATGCAAACGCTGGCCCCGACACGGAATCTGGCGCAGCTCGACATCGAAATACCGAGCAAACTTATGCCAGCAAACCTGCGCCGGGCCGCACACCAAGTTTGGCCGGTCCGCCGGCTTCCCCGCTCGCTCGCGGCGCTTGCGCCATCTGGTTTTCAAGGCGAGCCCGCCTAGCATCGCGGCTTCGCTGGACCCGGTAGTGGAACAACCGAGCGTATTGGCAGCACTAGGAGAATTCCACAAATCCGCCAGCATGTGGACGCATCGCGACTCGAGTTCCGCCATCTGCGGATATTCGTCCTTGTCGATGATGTTCTTGTCCAGACACTCGTCCATCAGTTTTCGAACCTCAGGTTCGACCCATGTCTGGCAGAATGTCGCTACGTTCTGGCGCGAATTTCCATCGAGCAGCAGTTCGTCATGTACGAATTGATACGCCGCGGTGGGATCTGTTTCTTGCCGGGGAAACTTATACTTGGGCAGCGGATGCGGTAGGAAGCTGGATCTGAATACCTCGTCGTCGAGGCTGGAGAAAACTTCCTCCTTCGAGTGAACCGGCATGGCATCTCCCAAGAGGTCATTAGCTCGACGTGCGACAGTCCCAATGCGGCAGGCTTGCGCACCTTCGGATCGGACATTCTAGCTCCCGCCGCCTTGCCTTGGGCAGTAGCTATTTTGGGGTACGTCGGCGTTCTCCAACTTGTCGGGTTAATGCCCAGAATGAAATCTGGCTGCAGTTCAGCGAACTTCAAAGTGGAACGCTATAGATGGCGGTAGCAACTTTCCTCAAAGCCGAGGACAAGCCCGTGGAAGACACCCTGCCAGCGTGGGTCCGCTGGCGAGGCTTTGAGTTTGACCTCCGCACCGGAGAACTGTTCGGCAGCGGGCCACCCGTCCGGCTCCCCGGACAAACCGCGGCGGCTGCTGAACATCCTGATCGAGCACGGCAACGAATTAGTTATTCATGCAGAAATCCAGCGAGAGCTCCGGCCCAACGATACCATCGTTCGACTTTGAACAAGGTATCAACCCCGCCATCAAGACTGTTCGCCAGGCATTGGGTGATATTGCGGAATTGGCGAAACCTCGCCATGTCACCGCAAACAGTTCGAAAGGAAACACCCCAGCCGACTACGCGGTTACGTCGAGATGAGGTGTTGCTTCTATCGTCGCTGGCCTGGTCGCTTTCATCATTGGCTCAGGTGCAGGGCGAGTGACTGCGTTTGGCCCTGGCTTGGCTATGGGCGATGATTCCGCTTTCAGCTCCCGAGCCGGCCGATTGACGGCGTTCGGTCCCGGATGGGCAACAGGTGAATTCGGTTGAGCAACCTGAGCAGTGATAGCTGAGACAGTCATGTACACCTCCAATGGGCGGTAGCTTCTTCATTTGCATATCGGCACGATTCGATTGTGACTTTAGTCAGGCGCACGGGCTGGAAAAGATTGCAGCGCCGGCTGCGGCGTCGCGTGAGAGGTCGCTTCGAAGACGGTCGTCGGGCGCCGTCCGGATAAATCCCTCGCTCGAAAAGACGCGTTATCGCCGCCAGGTCTTCCGACTGGCGAATCGCCGTAATAAGGTCGCGCTGATGTCACTGACCCGGGGTGGAATCAGCGGCGATAATTGCGGATTAGGCGAAAGGTGGACGCACATGCTGGATAATCAGGAAATCGTGATGTCGGCCAGAAAGCAGATCGCTCTGGTTGCACACGACAACAAGAAAGAGGATCTGTTTGCCTGGGTGAAGTACAACCGAGAGCTGCTGGCCTCGCATGATCTCTACGCCACCGGAACCACCGGCGCGACCCTCAGTTCGCGCCTGGGATTGAAGATCACGAACCTCGAGAGTGGGCCACTTGGCGGCGACCAGCAGATCGGAGCGCGAATCGTCGAGGGCGCCATCGATTTCATCATCTTCTTCTGGGATCCGCTGGAGTCGCAGCCGCACGATCCTGACGTGAAGGCGTTGTTGCGCATCGCGGTCGTGTGGAACATCCCGGTCGCGTGCAATAGAGCGACGGCCGATTTCATCATTTCTTCCAGCCTGATGAACTACGCCTACCGGCGGCTGGTGCCCGATTACTCCAAATACAAGAGTCGCCTCAGCAAGGCCGTAACCTCATAGCCGCCAGAAACGGCTGCTGGCACACGGGCGCGGCCGGACCGCCACAATATCGTGATTGACTAGAAGCGGACTCGCCGGAACTCACAAAAAGTGACCGCGGGCCTTTGAGTACTTCAGGGACTTCATCGCTCTACGGGTTTCCAGGTTGTATCTGGGTTGAAGTCCGTCATCGCGCTCGCAACCGTATCCGTGGATTTACCAAGATCCTTCTGATAGACGATGCCGTTCTGGTTGATGATGAAAGTCATGGTGCCAGAATCGTTGTACTGCGCGGGATATGCGACAACCCCAAACCCGCCGGTCATTTTGCCATTGACGAGATAGCTCTTTGCGCCGCCCTTGGCAGCAGCCCCTTGAGCATCCAGCATACGGAAATAGTATCCGTGGAAGGGCTGATGTGAGTTCGGCTTAAGCTGCAACCCTTCGGCAGTCGCGAATGCCACCAGCGGTCCAAGCGGACTCTGCGGCTTTCCCTGGGGTGACGGCCAATACAATCCATTTTGTTTACCTTCGTCGCTGATAAATTTTTGCGCGTATGCCTTTACCCCGTCGTGAGCTTGTGCGAAGTAAGTTTTTTGGGCATCGGCAATAGCTGCGCACACATCGATCGCGGCGAGTTCATTCCGGCCGATGCGGCGGGCCAGCAACTCTTCCTTTCCGGCGGAGGTATCGAACACCCATTGCCCGCCGGCGTTTTTCATCAGCGGTATGGGAAACGTTTTGTTGTCTGCGCCGGTGATAAGAAGTTCGTTCCCATTGGCCATCTTGCGCAGGCGATGCATGGTGTCATAATCCGAGACGAAGGCGGCGAAGGATGCCTTGTCCGCCGTGGCGTCGCCCGAGTAAATGAGGTCCGTCGACTGCGGACCGAATATGGCCAGCAGTGCGTCGCGATTATCTGTCTTTACTGCTTCTATCAGCGCCTTAACTGCGTCGTCCGGTGAAGCAAAGCTCTTCTGGCTTGCCTGCGTCTGCGGCTCCGGCGCTTTCTGGGGGCTACTGCAAGCGCTCAAACAGACCAGCATTGTCGCAACTACGAACCCAATCAGCCACCGAGGCACCTTCGATATTGTTGCCAGCATTGCAACCCTCCTGGTTTCCTTGTTCCACAGCTGTGAACGGTCGGGCAGCTATCTTCTGAATCCACCGCCTCCGCCGAAGTGACCTCCGCCCCAGCCGCCCCCTCCACCACGACTGCCCCAGCCGCGCGAGCTGGCTGAGCGATCTCCCCAACCATTACTGGCAAAGCTCGAGTCGGAGTGGTTGCCATAGCCGCTGAATGCGGTTGAATGGCTGCCGGAATCTTGCGATCCCCAGCCCCGGGCCGCATCCGAGTTCGACCATCCCGACTTGTTCCAGGAATTGGAGGCGCCGGTGTCGCCGTGGTTGACGTTTACCGTGTTGCCACTGACATTGGTGTTGTGGGTGTAGTTGTTATTGCCATAGTGCTGGTCGCCGTTGTTGTAGTTAGGATGGTAGCCGTTGGCGTTGTAGCCACCGTTGTAGTTGTTGGGATGATAGCCATTGGCGTTGTAGCCGTTGTTGTAGGGGTGATATCCGTAGTTGTTGTAGCCACCGTAATATCCGCCGTGCCATGCGGCGTTTCCGTAGTAGGGAGCGCCACCCCAATACGCGCCACCGTGATACCAATTACAGTTCCAGCTACTCCATCCCCAACCGCCGCTAATCGCTGCCCCAACGGCGATGCCGGCTCCGAAAGAAAGCAGGCCAGTCGCTACCATGTCCGCGGTACTGTAGCCGGGCGGATTGTAAGGAGTTCCGTAAACGACCGTCGGGTTGTAGGCAGGAACATAGACCACCTGAGGATTCGCGGGCTGAATCACGATGACATGGGTACTGCCCTGAGTCTGGGTCGTGACCGTTTGCTGTGGCGTAGTCTTTAGATTGCCGGCGGCTTCGGCCTGCTTGCGCAGAGTTTGTATGGCCGCCATCACGTCCGACTGCTGATTGTGGTAAGCCTCGCCCAACTGTGAAGTCCACGACAGGTTCTGCGCCATGTTATTCAGCACAGAAGGAAACTGGGTGAGAGCTTTCACACTGGGATCCCAAGACTGACTGTTCACCGCCTGTGTCAACGCGTTGCCCGTCAGGCTCTTGTTCTGCTGCAGCCAGTAGCTGGCGACGGCAATCTGATCGGGGAAGGTCGAACCAGCGAGAATCTGCGCCACCAGAGCATCAGGGTATAAGGCAATTGGAGCGACCAGCGCCTGCAACTCCTGCTCGGTCTGCGGTGCGCCCTGCCCGGTATAGCTCGACCCCGACGTGGCTCCAGACTGCTGGTCCTGGTACGCGACCGTGGCCCCGGGCATCGTAGCAATCAACAACAGGACGCTCAGCAGGTGCGGAAGGATCCTTGTTCTGAAGATTGCGGTCATGTTCTTACCTCCTTGCTGGATCGCGGACTTGCAACCGCCGTGCAATGTCGTGCCATCTGCGATGCTAATGCCTGTTTGGGCTGCGAACAGAGTGGTGGACCAGGCATAACAAAACAGAGGACGACGTATTATCAGGCCTCATGAATGAACGAGATTTCTTGCCGCCGAAATGAGAGCAATACGCCCGTTCGCTAGCAGTCTAGTCGAAGAAGGTGAAAAGGCAGAACTGTCATTGTTGCCAGTCCATCGCAAAAAACTTGCTGGACCGACGGGCGTGCACCGTCAAACATGTGGAGATGTAGCGATGGAATTTGTCCGGAAGCCGGCCGCGAGTTGGCGTTGCACGGCTTACTGCAGGTGCGGGTACTCGGCTTGGGCTTGTTTGTAGATGGGGAGGTCGGGGTCGGCATCTTTCCAGAGGGTGAGGAAGGGCTTATACGAGGCCAGGGCGCGGGTGCGGGCGAGATCAGCATTTGGCATGGAGCCGGGGGGAATATTCTTCTCCGGCACACCCCTATATCGGGAGCCATCAATCCCACCAGAAGAAACAGCGCCCAGCCTCTGCCAACTGCTTCGCGAACTTGGCGACGGCTTGCGGATCTTTGGCGGAGACCTGCACGTCAGGGCAGAACTCGGCAATGCGGGCGGCGAGTTTTTCGCTATTCTGGATGGGCTGCGCAAAACCCAGATCCATGAAATCGAAGCCCACGCCGATTACGGTCAGTGGATGCTCGCGGCGGGTTTCGGCGCACCAGTTCACAACATCGCGGGTGTCGTGGCCATAGTTGGCGGCGTTGGTGCCACAGGCGGCGATCGCGGCCAGCGGTTCGTTCAGCGGAAACAGCAGCAGTTGCTGCAACGACGTCTCCGCCAGTCCGGTATAGACCAGCGTATAGCCCTTGGCTGCCACCTCGGCCTGCAGGCGTTGCAGCAGTACTTTCTGGCCGGCAGCCGCGGGCGCGGTCTCCTCGTAATGCGCGCCCAGCGCCTTGTCCAGCAATGACGAGTAGTGGATGACGCCCTTGCGCCGCTTCCACGCAAGCGGCTTGGCGTGCAGGATCGCGCCGATACGCGCCGCCTCCGCCTTGAACTTCTCGTCGGCCAGCACGGCACATTGTTTCAGCGCGTCACGCACGCTCTCGTAGAAGAATTCGGTGCTCTCTTCCGGGGCGCCCGCGTGAGTATGAAGTAAATAGTAGACATCGCGCGAGGCGAAATGCTTCGCGAATTCAAGTACGCTGCACGGGCCTTTTAGATCTTCCGCAGCGCCGCTCTGACGATTGACGGGCTGTCCAAACGCTTTCAGAAATTCTGCCGATTTCTGACGTTTCTGCGTCGCCTTCTCGATCACCTCCGCCGGCACCTGGGCGTGCACGTCAGCGCCATTGTCGAGCAGGAGCTTCAATATGTCCTTGGGCTTGTACAAGCCGAACGTCAGCAACAAGGCTGGTGCGGATTTGCGCGTCTGGTTGGGGCTGAGACCATGCTCGATCAGACAACCTATGATCTCCGCATTGGGCTTGGCGAAGGCGCAGGTCCAGAGATCGCCACCATCGCCGCGCGTGGCATGCACATTGGCACCCGCCTCGCACAGCATCTTAACTACCTCCGCATGGCCCGCCGTGACGGCGAGCATCAGCGGAGTCTGGCCGCGCTCGTCGCTTTGCTCGACCTCCGCGCCTGCCTCGAGCAATGCTTTCACGCGATAGAGCGTACCGGTGGCCGCCGCTTCACGCAGAGTCAATTCTCCGCCGGCGTCCCGCTTTTCATAGGCCGCATCGAGATAGGCGACGACCCGCTTGAATTTGCCTTGCTTGGCATAGGTCAACGCGGTCCTGCCCTTTTTGTCTTTCGCGCCTAGGTCCGCGCCCGCCTGCACCAGCAGCTTGACCGCATCGAGACTGGATGTGTTGGCGGCTATCATGAGCGGAGTAATGTGAGCGGCATAATCGTCGGCATACTCTATCGGCGGCATGGATACGAGGGCCGCGTTGAGCGCCTTGAGCCGCGAGAGCGTCTGTGAGGCGTCGTCGGAGTCGGGCTGAACGGGCTCAGCTTGCTTTGCCGCCTCTTGGGCGCGGGCGAGCCGCCTGCCTATCTCGAGGCCGCGCTCATGGGCTCCGTCGAAAAAGGGTCCATGCAGTTGGGCCTTGGCATCCGGCTTCGCGTTGGGATCGGCGCCGGCCTTTAGCAGGGCCCGCATCGCCGATGTGCTGCCACGGGCGGCAGCAAAGGTAAGGAGCGGCCATTTGTTCCAACCGTGAGCAGCATGGGTGAGTAGCGGCAAGTCGGTTCTGTTGTCATGTGGGCAATTGATGCGGGTGTTGGCGCTCAAACCCGCGGCGAGCAGCAAGTCCACGATTTCGGAATTGTCTTGCCGCACCGCATCGACCAGGCACCGGTGATACTCCTCCGCATTGCTGTCCTCGAGTGGCGCGCGCTGAATCGCCGAGCGAACGGCGGCAGGGTCTCCGGCGTTGACGGCGTCGTACAGCGAAAATCGCTCCACCGAGAGCAGCAGCTTCACGATCTCGGCGTCATTCTGATCCACCGCATGGGCCAGCGCCTTGCGATAGTCGCCGGCATCGCTTTCCGCGTGGCGTGCAGGCTGAAGATTGTGGTGGATTGCGGCAAAATTGCGGGCGACGACGGCGTCGAACAGAGAGAATCGCTCAATCGGCTGCGCCTGGCTGTGCTCCAGCAGCAAAGCCGCTATTTTGATCTGGCCCTCGGCGAACATCCGCCCGCTGACCGATTTTTCCTTGCTCTTGGAGGCGCGTAATCCGAAGACCAGCGCCTCGGCCAGCAAGGTCTCGCCCCGCTGAGTCTTGGCGAAGATGTCCGCGCCCTGCTCCAGCGCAATTTTTGCCCAGTCAGGTTTGTAATTCAGTATGGCGGTAGCCAGCGCGTGAGTTGGGTTGGTGGAAGGCGGCGGCGCAAAGGACACGACAGATCTCCCGGAACGACGGAAGGGCTAGGCGCGCTGGTTCATGGCATGGCGCTTCGCCGACCGGTACTCACAGTTTCGGCCGACTCTGCCGAAGTGTGGGAGCAGGTCGTTCTTCTCAATCCACAATATTGGCGCTAGCGAAGGCAGTCAATATATTCTGGACCGCTCTTTCACCTGCGGGTCGGTCAACCATCCTTAATTGCGGAAGATGTTTGCGTCATAGATCAATCACCACATCTGCGGTTGGTTGCGAGCAACACACGAGCACGTTCCCTGTAGCCGGTCTCTCGAGTGGTTCGGGCTGATAGGCAATCGAGCCGCTTACCAGGCCCGTCATACAGGTGTGGCAGACCCCGGTCCGGCAGGACCATCGGACAGGAACATCGCAGGCTTCGGCCAACTCAAGCAAACTCGCGAACCTGGGATCCCATGCAGCAGTGATCCCGCTTCGCGCGAATGAAACCGACGGACCAGGTCCGGGCGCTCCTGACGGCAGGTGCGGGGTATGTTTAACCTGCTCTATACCGGGCGTAATATCCGCTAGCGCACCAAAGATTTCCATGTGCACCCTGTCGGCAGTCACGCCCCAGGTTCGAAGCCCCTCGCGCATGCTCTGCAAGAATGCAGACGGGCCACATAGATAGAATTCGCTGTCTCGTGGCACACCGATTTTCTCGAGCAGAGCGATGTCAACGTGTCCTGAAGCATCGAAGTCCGCCTCAAGTTGATCGGTTGCAGCCGGCTGGCTGTACACGATGCATCTGCTTCCGCCAGATAACTGCTGCAGGAGAGAATGGGATTCTTTTGCAAATGGATGATTCGCGCGATCGCGCGCGCCGTAGATCCACCACACCAGCCGGGGTGATTTTTCCGCGACGAGTGCATGCAACATCGCGAGCACGGGAGTTGCGCCGACGCCGGCACTTATCAGAACAACTGGATTCGCGCCAGGTCGCAGCGTAAATGTTCCCCGCGGTGCACTGACATCCAATACATCACCTTCTTTCGCGCGGTTGCACAGAAACGAACTTCCAATCCCATGCACTTCGCTCTTTACGCTGATACGGAAGTGATCCGCGGCGGGCAGATCCGATAATGAATAATTGCGCAGAACCGGCGGCTTGTCCGGATCTACCTGCAATCGTAAGACAACAAATTGACCCGGCTGGGCTGAAGGCAATGGTTGTCGATCAACCGGCAGCAGCGTGAATGAGGTCACGCTCTCGCTTTCCTTGCCGATATGGGCGACGCGCATCGGTTTGAACCCAGACCATGCCGGCGCTTGCTCCTCATTGGCGAGGCCGGGATTCCCCGCTGCGGCGTTCGCGCCCGATTCCTGCTGGAGCATCGCCTGGAAAGAAGCTTGCCAGCCTTTACTCAGCGCCGGGATTCGAAGAGCTCGTTCCAGTTGCTCGCGGGAATGTCCGGGCAGATACAGCAGACCGTCCATCTCGGCGATCGTGATGCGCTCGGGACCATCGGCGACTTTTGCGACCTCGTCGCCCGCACCAACTTCTCCCTCCTGCAACACGCGAAAGTAAAATCCCGGCCGATGTTGAGCGACCAGCAGGGCCGCCATGCGAGGCTCGTTCATGCGGATGCCGACGCGGTAGCAGGTTACGCGCGGCTGCGTCACTTCGAATAAGGCACTACCGATGCGGTAGCGATCGCCGATGCAGACGTCGTCATCGAGCAAGCCTTCAACCGTAAAGTTTTCGCCGAACTGGCCGAAGCTGAAGTCATTGCGGCTCAGAAAATGCTCCCAGTAATGGTAGGAGTCCATCTGGTAGACGAATACAGCCCGGTGCTCTCCACCGTGGCCGGCGAGGTCTCCTTGCCCGTCACCATCGATATTCAGCTTGCGCACTATCCGCCGACCCTGGACCGGAAATTTCCAGACTGCCGTTCGGACGGTCTTACCGTTCCACGTGACTTCGCGTGGAAGGCCGACGTTCACGGAGAGTAGGCGAGCCATTCGTACCTCTTATCGAAATAGGGGCAACAACGGAGCAAGCGTTAAATTCTCTTGATCTCGCCTCCGTCCATTCGAACGGATGCACCGGTCATCCATTTCGCTGCAGGAGAAACCGTGAATGCGAGCAGGTCGGCGATCTCCTCCGGTTGTCCGTAGCGACTGATCCTACCTGCTTTGGAAATTCCTTCGTTGCCCTGTTCGACATCCATATTATGTGCTGGCGCCCACTTCTCCATGAAAGAACCGGCGCTCGAAGGTAATTTGACGATTTGTCTTTACCTAGAATGTGGTGGTGAGGCGCATCATCGCACTACGGGCCGGCCCAATCGCATTGCCGGAGAACAGCCCGCCGAAATCGATCACATCCAGAACATTGTTCAGATTCTGACCATCCACCTGGAAGCGAACCTTCATGCGATCCGACTGATAAACATCGACTCCCGCCGATGCACTGAGCAGCGTCGACGGCAGAATGCGCCCGCGGGCGAAGTTCAGGCGCGAGATTACCTGCGGCCCGTATGTCTCCAGCGCTTCCTGCTCCGTACCCTGGAAATCGAACGGCAAGCCGCTGCCGAATTGCACTCCGCCCGCCACCCAGAAGCGTGGTTTGATCTGATACGTCCAGCGCGTGAACAATGTGTTGCGCTGATCCTGCGAATCGGGAAAATGTCCGGTCAGCTGCGCCAGCGCGGCCTGCGCATCCGCGCCAATGAACAATCCACCGGACACGGGATTCCACGCGTTGCCGACCATGTACGAGTAGCTGGCAAATCCGGAAATCTTGTGCCAGTTGGGGACCGAGATCTTCCCTTCCGCGCCGTAGATGATGGCCTTGCGAAAGGCGATTGGAAAACTGATGGTCGTGTTGTCGATCTGATCGTCGTCGGCATAGTTGGCGACATCGCGCAGGTAGTAATTCGCGTCGACGCGCAGATTGCTGCCAAAGGCCTTCGACACACCCGCCTCGTAATAGTTGCCTTGCGAAGGCACCAGCGGCAGTTGAACGACATCGGGATTGATGAGGTCGACTTCGAACGAAGTTGAAAGCAGAAGGTTCTCAAACGAGGGCGTCTGAAAGACACGGTCGTACGAAACATGCGCCAGTAGTCCGAGTTTGGGGAAGTAGCGCGAGATGGCCACGCGCGGATCGACCGCCTGCTTGTTGACGACGAGTTGGTAATGGTCCCAGCGCAGTCCGAGATTCATGGTCCAGTTACCCAGGCGAATCTGGTCCTGCACAAACGCCGACTGCTCCAGATCCTGCCGCGCTCCCTGATCGGGATAGGCTCCCGGGAAGCTGAAAGTCAGCGCCGTTCCTGGATCGAATTGCGATGGGTCAGTGATGTTGTAGTCAAAATTTTCATGCAGCCAGGTATTGTCCGATTCGACTCCCGCCTTCCACTGATTGCGGCCGTGGTCGATGGTCACCATCCCTTTGAAGTAGAACTCGTTGAACCAGTTGTGTTGAAGCAGAATGATGGGCGTTGACAGATCGTTAGAGTAGAAGTCATTGCCGTTGTTTCGGCCCATGAAATGAAAATCGCCAACCACGTTGGGAGAAAAAATGTGCCGGTAGTTCACCATCGCCATGGTCTCGAAGTTGTTGCCGTTCTGCTGCTGGCAGGGTGGACCCTGCGTCTGGCCCGGAGGGAGGCACCAGTTTTGCTGTACTAGTTCGTTGGGCTGCTGATAGCGCGACAACTCGTAGCGCACGATAAAGTTCAGGCGGTCATTGGGCGTGAGATCGCGCTGATAGTTCCCGGAAAAATCGCCGATGGTCCCGGTGTTGGTGTAATTCTCCGGCACGACCGGATTCAAATAGTGATCGGTTTGTGCGCCCGATGCGCTAAAGCCGAGCACGTTCTTGCCCCAGGCGTATTCGCCTTGCGCAAAACTTCCCAGGCTGTCATAGCTGCCGCCCGACAGCACGAATTGACCATGAAAGCCGGTTTGGGGATCGGGAAGCGTGTTCAGTTCCACCACCCCGCCCATCTTTCGCCCGTATTCGGCGGGAAATCCGGCGGTGTAGATGGTCATGGAGTCGACATCGTTGGCGCCGATCTCCGGCCCGAAGCTGGGCGAACGATTGTCCGTCAGCGGAATGCCGTCGACCACAAACTGCGTCTGATATTCCGAGCCGCGGGGATGCAACACTGCGTTGCCCTCATAGAGCCAGCCGGGCTGCGTGTTCACCAAGTCCTGAATCGAGCGCCCCGGTACTGAGGTAAGCCGGTCCTGAATTTGCTGCGTGCCGATCTGATTCACCGACCCCGCGCGATCGGGATCCAGCAACGTCGCCTGCGCCTGCACCGTCACCGACTCGTTGGCGCCCGCGACCTTCAATGCGATGGCGTGATCCACCGGAATCGGCGAGTGAATATCGATGGATTCGGAAACTGGAGCAAAGCCCGGCTGCTCGATAGTCAGCCGATAAATTCCGTACGACAGACGCAGAACCGTGAGCGCGCCTTGCTCGTTGGTGGTCAGGGTCGTGTGATACTGGTTGGCCTGACTGCTGAGTTCGACCGTCGTCTTCACGCCCAGTCCGGCGGGATCGGTGACAGTCAAATGCAGCTCGCCGCGATTGCTTTGCGCGAAAGAAAAGCTGTGTGCGGCGAGAATCAGCAACATCGCAACGCCGCATTGAAACTTACCCATAGGGATGGACCGTGAGGATGCTTGCCGTTCGAATGCGACTATACAGGCTGCTGAAAAACTCGAAAGCCAGCACACCTGTGCCGTCGGCTGAAGCCGACTCAGGTTTCTGAATAAAGGACTTGGACGCTGGCGTGAAGGCCAGCTCTACCCGAAAAGCATGTTGCGATCGGCTTTTTCAGCAGCCTGTATAGACGCGGCGTTTGGCTCCGTTAGAATATCCTGCGAGGTGGGGTCCTCGCCACCGCGCAACAGGACGTGGCCACCGACTGGATTTCCGCTTACAAGCGCTCAGGTGGGCGGGCCACCTTCAAACGGCGCCTGCGCCAGCGGTCCAAGCACGTGATAGACCTCAGACCAGCACTCGCTGAATGGCCGCCCCAGTGCAGCGTGGGGATGCTTGTCGCCCAACACCGGCCGGTAAGCGTCGTTATAGAGCTGAATGAACTGCGGTCCCCACCACAGCAGCATGGGAAACCGGTTGGCCAATAGCAGCTTGGCCATCACGCGCAAAGTAGGAGACCACTGCTCGACCGGTCCTAAGGGTGTCTTCGACCAATCGAATGCGCGCATTATTGCGCCCATCTCACCGCCGCCGGCAAGAACGTTGTGGCTGGCGGACTCGGCTTCCGCACGCGAATGCTTAGCCATAGAGGAGTCGTTTTCCAAGCGCTTTCCAATGATCGGGCCGGTGGTGCACCCGCGTACGAAGTAACAGAGGAGCGAGCGAGACGCTCTATGATTTCCGGATTTTATCCGACCAATTCCGCCTCGGCAATAAGTCCCGGCTGCACCTCCGGGATCCATTTCTTGAGACCAGCTATGAGGCCAGATGATGACCTGCGTCCGCACGATGTCCACCGGTGCAACGCCGATTCCGGCTGGGCAACGGGCACTTCGTACGGCATCATCGGTGGTTCTCGACTCGGTTTCAAAGCCGAACGTTGGTACGACTTCATCGCGAAGCACGAGATCAGCGTGTGGTATCCGGCGCCCGCGGCGATCCGCCTGCTGAGGAAGCCGCTCCGCAGTGGGGCGGATCGAGTGGAACCAATTGCTTTACTTTCTGAATACATAAAAAATCTGCTCTTCTCATGGGGAATTTCTCTGGGAGTTGGGGTTTGAGAGGTAGGGGAGTTGTGGTCGGAGCTCCCGTTGAAGAGTGGCCTCGGGTCAACTCAACAGTTGTAGACGGTACGGACTTAAGAGTTATCCTTGCAGGTGGAGAGCTAATGTATCGGAGTTCAAAAAAGGGGAGCAAGCTGCTTCCTTCCGCAATACTCATGTTCTTTGCGCTGACGGTATCAGCCGCTGCACAATACGGGGCGCCGCCTCCTGGACGCGCTCCGCAGCGGCCGGCCTTCTTGCAGTACATCTCGGGCGAGGTGTCGTTCGCGCCCAGTGCTACCAACGAGTGGAAAGCGGCGCAGCTGAACCAGCCGCTGAGGCCATCGGAATATGTGTGGACGGCGACGAACTCGCGTGCGGAAATCAGTTTTGGTGATGGCTTCCTCCGCATGAATTCTGAAGCGAGCTTGACGCTGACCGCCTTGAGCCCGAACAACGTGCAAGTGAGCGTGAATCAGGGCGAGGTCAGCCTGACGGTTCTGCGGCTGTTTCCAGGAGAGATTTACGAGATCGACACGCCGAACGCCACACTGACGATAACAAAATCCGGTGCGTACACCGTCGTGGTCAAACCGTCCGAGGAAAAGACGTTGGTGACCGCGCGCAAAGGCTCTCTTGTGGCGACCGGCAGTGGACCGTCAGTTACCGTGAGCTCGGGCCATCAGATGACTTTTCTAGGTGGGAACTCGCTGCAGCACACGGCGGAGAAAGCGCCGCCGCCCGACGGCTTCGAAGAGTGGGCCTACGTTCGCGACAAGCGGCTGGGAGCCAACCGTCCGCCGTTTGTGGTTGGATTTGGACCGTATCCTTACGGGGCAGTGGCCGTCCCCGGCCCGCCGCCACCGCCTCCCGCGCCATACTAGAGGCTAGCGCATAGATTGCTTTTGGTTTGTATCAGGGCACGACCTTGGTCGTGCCGGACGGCGCATGGTGACGGTGAGGGCTTCAGCCCCTGCAAAGTATTTCCTCGGGGGCTGAAGACCGGTCCTTTGAAGCAGCAACTGGAGCAGACGGCAAACTCCACTGCTCCTACTGCGGACGGGAGCTGACAAATGAGTCCGGAAAGCCAAACTCCAGAGAGTTAGACCATGTATTCCCTAGGCACAAAAAGGAAATTCGTCTGGGAGCAACATTAAGGATGCCTGTAGAACATGCAATCGGCAGAAAGGCACACGTACGCCAGACGAATGGCAAGGGCCACAGCAATGAGTTTTCCCAAAGACAGCCACCACAAGGCCTACGTCTGCAGTCACATTTTCGAACAAACTCGTCCCATCCTCTTGGTCAGCAGGGCCGACAGGGATTGGTGCTTTCTGTGTGGCGGAGAGCACCCGAATGATGCGTCTGCGTATAAGGTTGTTGGAATCGGCCACGTACTCGGACAGGACCCTTCGCTGATGGAACTGGAGGACCTTCCTCCAAACTGGGAGGCAGAGCGTAAGGCCGTTGGTCGAGAATGGGCGCGAAATCGATATCTTTCGTCCGAAAAATAACCTGTTCGGGCGGGTGGCCCTCGATAAGGACGAAGGCTTTATATGGCCCGGCAACGGCACGGCTGGAGGCGCGCCCTGATACAAGGCGATTTACGAGATCCGAATCTCCTTTGCAAGTTGGACCGGCGCAAATCAGACCGGCGCGAGACACCGTGGGTGGTGCTTGTCGCGCTCGATTGGACCGCCGACAAGTCGCGCTAGAAATTCCCGCCCGGTAGATCCGCAGCAGCTCTCACCACCTTTATTTCCTGCGGTGAGAGATTGCTGTATCGGCCAGACTCGAGTTGCCGCTGCCGCGCCTCCGGCGGCATGGCGCGCAGAGCGCGGACGACATTCTGCACCTCGGGACGCATCGATGAAAGCTGGCGCTCAGCCGCAGCCGGACGATAGCTCAATGCCGCAGTCGAAGCCGTTCCGGGATGGCGATACACCGCTTCATGCAGGGTCACGCTGTTCGCAGGACTTGCCGGTGGGCGAACCGGGGTGCTGCTCTGATACGCAGGAGGGGCGTAATTCTGATAACCGCTGCTAGCCTGCGCCGGAGGAGCGGGATCCGAATAGCTTGATGGATCGCCACTCGGAGGGGCATAAGAGCTCGGAGCGTAGTAGCCCGGAGCATAGTAAGAATACGGATAGTACGGGTAATAGTACGGATAGGAATAGGCGTAGGGATATCCGTAATATCCTCCGTAATAGGGCCAGCCGAAATTGAAGCTCACGCCCCAGCCCCAGGGCCATCCCCATCCCCAACCGCCGTAGCCGCCACCCCAGCCGTAACCGCCGCGATAACCGTAACCCCAGCCGCCGCGGTAACTGTAACCCCAGCCGCCGCGGTAACCGTAACCACCATAGCCGCCACGATAACCGGCATAGCCGCCACGGTAGCCACCATAGCCTCCACGATAACCGCCGCCATAGCCACCGTGGTAACCGCCGCCGTAGCCACCGCCGCCATGGAAGCCGCCTCCGCCACCATGGTAGCCACCACCTCCGCCGCCGTGAAATCCGCCTCCACCGCCTCCGCCATGTACGCCGGCAAAAGCCAACTCAGCGGAACATCCGAAGATTGCAAAAACGATGCTGAGGAAAAGAACCCGCAGAACACCAGGCCGATTCATTTTGTCCCTCCACAATTGCCCGCGACGGGCGCCACCAACCATATTGTAGGACGAATTCTCCTCTCTTGACCGCGAAAAAAGGCCAAGCCCATCGCTCCGACACGCTACGTGGCCAACGGCATGAATACTCCGGCAACCTCTCGAAAGAGCGAGACGTGGGGTACCCGGCTTAGGCTAGTATGAATGCGCCGCAATCTCTTCACTGCAGATGTCGAGCAAGAAATGAAAGGCAGGTATCGGATGGTAAAAGTAATGACCGGTAGCAATGCGTTCATTCTGACGAGTGCTAACCCCGATCAATCGGTTGATACCCCTAACATAAATGGGCGGGAGTTCAGGCTGACGCTCACGATTCACTGGGAAGAGTATCGCAACCCTTCTCAGCCTGCGGGAAGCCTTTGGCTCGAGTATCAACTCGGCACGACCACGCCCGCCCTTCCAGGAATCGAGGCGGTGGTACCAATCGTCCTTTCGGCACCAGAGGATTGCAAGACGTTTCTAATCGTGACCCGTGGCGATGTGGACGTTCATTACACGGGACAGGCCAAAGCGCACGTTTGGTTGAGCTACTACGCAGAATATGTCGAGTAGTGCCCACGATGTCGCTTATTGAATGCGCTGGTGCCCCGGAGCCTGCACTGAGCGAAGTCGAAGGGTCTCGCGACGTTCGAGACCCGGTGAGGAAGGATCCTTCACTTTGGGAGAGCCGTCAGATCCAGAAGCTTCAGTGTCTGTACATTCCATGAATCGGTGCAGCCCCGAATATCTCTCAGGTCTCGAACCCCGCCAGACCTCGGGGCGCCCGGCGCGTAACCGTCTGCAAGCTGCGCGACTTAAGCGGCAAACCCCGGGTCGTCGACGCACGCTGAGCTGCGGGTTGAGCATCGGTGGACTGGGGGGGCACGTGGGTTAGCGTAATTGGGCGGTGGGGGCGTCAGTTTCTCCCACTCGTTCGAGAACCGGGAATGAGTGGGGCAGCGGGTAGTGCTTAGGGCAAGAGAACCATCACTCCTATAGACTGCCCGTTATGCCACTTCGGATCGCATATTCAAGGAGTTCCGCGTTGGTGCGTAGCTTGAGGGCCTTCATCATTTTATATTTATGGAAGGCGATGGTCCCTTGGGATAGGTTGAGAACCGTGGCTACCTCCCTCATGCTCATTCCTTCTGCAAGCAATTGCAGAATCTCCCGTTGTCGTGCGGTTAGCAAATGCTTGTCCGGATTCACACTTTGCTGTGCCAAGAAATAGGCAACATCACGGGTGATTAATGGGGTAATGTACGGCTCGCCGACCAACGCCTTACGTATTGCGACAAGCAATTCCTCCGCCGCCGACTGCTTTAGCACGTATGCAGCGGCTCCGCGTCGAAAGGCTTCTGCAGCCACATCCGCAGCAGCGTTCATCGTGAGGAACACCAATTTCGTCGACGGCAATTTTCTCTTGATCTGCTCAGCCGCGTCCAGCCCGTTTAGTTGTGGCATCCCAATGTCTACGATCACCAGATCTGGCTTCAACGCGAGCGCCGCCTTTACCAAGGCCACGCCGTCTGTAACTACTCCCACCACTTCGTATTCTGGCTCAAGAGCTGATTTGACAGTTTCGGCAACGAGCCGATGATCGTCCGCGACGAGAATACGGGTGCGTTTCGATGTTGAGCCAGCCCTTTCGTCTAGTTGAGCTCTCATAGTTCCTCGGCTCTCTTACTCAGCCCGCGGCGGATAGAGCAGGATCAGTTTGTGTATATGCTGTAAGGACTGCTCTAGGGAAGCAACGAGTAGGCCAACGGCTCGAGTGGGGTCGATGTCCTCGGCCTTGATAGCCTCCGCGATATTGCGCACCTCAACGCACGCATTTTTCGAAGCATCCAGATGAAAGTTAACTTGGGCTGGGTCGACAGCCGCTTTTGCACTCGTGTCTGCGAGACCATCATTCGGAGATCTCGTTCGCGCAATTTCGAAAGACATATAGTAATCTCTCATCATTTTTGTTAGCTCAACATGAAGCTCTGATGCGCGGGTTGCCTTACCCTTGATGAAGGCGAGTTCCGAAGGATCCTCTCTGTAGGACAATCTCACCAGCCGTTGATATTGGGCAACGATTGAATTCCATGCTACTAACTGATCCTGATTCCTCGTAGAGGAGACGAGATGTCTAAAAGTAACCTTTTGACCAATCTTGTCTATATACACAATGTAGCTTGTATCGAGGGGAAGAGGATAGTTGTCCAAGTCATACTGTCGGTAGTTTGAATGATTTTCGAATTCGATTCGAACTAAGGATATTACTTGATCTTCGCTTAAGCCTAAGATTCTGAGGTCTTCGCGGCATTGATCGGTTAATTCGCAATCCGCGGATCTTATGCTTCTGAATGGAAAAGGAGCGAAAGCCTTGACTGTTGTCTTCTTACCGGGAATAACAAATGGGAAGATGCCATCGAGTTTGTCGCCCGTTGAGTCCGTGTCCTTTTGCCATTCACCCCGCCGATCATTATAACGACGAAGATGAATCTCACCCCTTCCGCTATCGAGATCAACTTGTACAAAATTGTATGCGTTGGGGGATGTACGACGGTCAAACACCGAGCCCGCAGGGATGGTTAGATATTGCCCGTCTAAGTTACTCGTCGCAAGTAAATCGGGCCGGTGAAGATGGCCTCTCAAGACGATTGCTCGCCGGTTCGCAAAGAGTTGTTCCACAAGTAACTGATCTGTCTCCATGAGCCAGTCAGAGGGATGGTGCATCAGAACTATCATTAGCTGGTCGCGCCCTAGTGTGCAGTTCCGGAGTTGGAACTCGCTGACGCAGAGATGTCGGCAGTCGTCCACCTCTTTTTGGACATTAAGGTTGAAACCTCCTAGCCAGGCGGTGTTGATGCCCACTACTGCGACCGAGAAATCCCCCTTTTGTAAGACCTGGCGGTAGCCGAACGTGGAGTTGCTGGTCAGCGAGGGACGCTGACAGTACGAACGATAGAATGACTGAAAGTTCGCGAAGGGTGATAGGAGAAGGCTACGTTCGTCCGGACTTTCGACTAGTCTTTGTATATCGTCCTTGTTGCGGATGAACGGAAGAGGACTACTGAGCATTCCCGTTTTCTTCCTATCGATGTCGTGGTTGCCCGGGACTAGAAACAGACGACGCCTGGCAACCTTGGCTGCCCTCATCAACGGATCGAAGAAATCTCTGGCGGCGAGTTCGTACTCTTCGCGCAAGCCTCGATAAGCCACATCGCCAGTAAAAGCTACGAAATCCGCCCTGAGGCCTTTGTCCCAAAGAGAATGAATATCCCTCCAAAGAGACGATAGAACCACCGAACGGTTGAAGTGGTCCGCCGCCTCCATGTGAAGGTCGGACAGATGTATCCAACTGATCCGATTCCTTCTCAAGGCTAATTAGGCTCCAAATTGTCGCGACTGCGATTGTACACCGGGTCTCGTGGCTGGCCCAGATCTCCCGCTTAGGTCTGCTCTTCCTTTCTTCTTGCCGGCCATCAATAAGCTGACGCGGCTTGCGATGAGGGAAACGAAACAGGTGCCGCCGGCTGAAGCCAGCTCCGTGTTCATATAACCAGCGTACCCAGGGCTTTCGTCCTGAGCCGGGTGCCCTGGGTCTCGCTGGGGTTCGAGACCCGGGAGTTGCAAGGTCTGTTTGAGGGCTAGCGTGCCTGTGGTCGCTGCGTCGCGCAACCACTACTTCTACGCTGCTGGTATGCCTTCGGGTCTGGAAGGCTGGCATGGCGGAGACGATCTGCACTTCATCACCTTCAGCTGCTATCATCGGCAGCCGCCAGGAAGTTGACTCTTAGACCTGAGGCACCCGCACAAGTATGGTGCCGCCGGCTGAAGCCGGCTCTGAGGAGAAGATAAACGTCTGATCGGCACGACTAAAGTCGTGCCCTGACACAACCGTTCGGATCCGGGTTTTTCAGCCGCCGGCTGATTGCACCCCAACGAGCGCAACCGAGGCACTCGCCGGGGACCTTGCATCTCGCCGGCTCTGAAGAGAAAATAAACGGCTGGTCGGCACGACTAGAGTCTGCGTGAGAACGCTGTCGTCCCCGGGGGACTTGGATCATTTTCCCATTTCACCCAGCATTCCGCTTCGCTCCATGCTGGGCTATCATGCCACGCGCCTGCGGCGCTCTGGTTTTTCAAGCCTCCTACACCACAGCCTGGAAGAAAAGCCAGTTCTCACGCAGACACTGAAGTCGTGCCCTGACACGAAGCGCGCCATGTCCGAGTTTTTTAGCAGCCTGTAAAGGGCGTCCCCTGACACAAACCGTTCCAGATCCGAGTGTTTGTGCCGCCGGCTAAAGCCGGCTCTGGATTCTATGTAACCAGCATACCCAGGGCTTACGCCCTGGGCTACGATTGTGGCGCCCTGACGGGCTCGGTCGTTGCTATTCGTAGCGTTGATGCAACGAAAAGCCGGGTAGAGACGACAGGCAGAACCACAGATCTCTCCGCTCGGGCTTAGAGCCCTCGGTCGGGATGACAAATCAAAAGGGGCTGAAGCCCTCGGTCGGGATGACAGATCTGGGAAGGGTCGCAACCCCGGTGCAAGGCAGTCGACGTGCCGCCGGCTGAAGCCGGCTCCGAATTCTATAAAACCGGCCTACCCAGGACTTACGTCCGGGACTAACTTCGCTTCCGCCCTGACGGGCTCGGTCGGCCGCGATTCGTGTTGTCGATTGAGCGAAGGCAGGTTGATGGCACGACGCAAGAAAAGCAGGTCCCTCGGCTGCGCTTCGCTCCGCTCGGGATGACACATCAGTTGTGAGTGGTCAGTGGTCGGTGGTCGATGGGTCGGGGTAGCTGCCAGTGGGCGCGAATCGTTACGCTGGGCCACGAACCGCAGATCCCTCCGCTCGGGCTGAAGCCCTCGGTCGGGATGACAAACACCTGTTAGTCGCCGGCTTTGGACGATAGCGCGGGCGAATCGATCTGCACCAGAGGATTGTGGGCGTGGACGGGCTTGGTCGCTTCGTGCAGCATGGCGAGGGCTTCGTCATCCTTATACTTCGTCGAGAAGGTGGCGCGGACGGTGGCGACGAATCCTTTCCACGAACCAAAGGTGTGGTTGACGGCGGAGGCTTCGTATCCGCTGTGGACCATGCAATTGGCGCACTTGGGATTGCCGCTCTCGAAGCCGTAGCGGTGCCATTCGGTCTCGCGCATGAGCTCGGCGAAGGTGTCGGCGTAGCCGTCCTGGAGCAGGTAGCAGGGCTTCTGCCAGCCGAAGAGGTTGAAGGTGGGCATGCCCCAGGGCGTGCAGGGGTAATCGCGCTTGCCCATGAGGAATTCTAGGAAGAGCGGCGACTGGTTGAAGACCCAGCGCGAGCTGCGGTTGGAGAGGATGGCGCGGAAGAGGCGCCGGGTGCGGGCGCGGCCGAGGAAGTGCTTCTGGTCGGGCGCCTTGTCGTAGGAGTAGCCGGGGGAGAGCATCATGCCCTCGACGCCGAGGTCCATCATCTGGTCGAAGAAGTTGCGGACGCTGACCGGGTCGGCGCCGTCGAAGAGCGTGGTGTTGGTTGTAACACGGAATCCGCGGCGGAGGGCTTCGCGCATGCCGTCGAGGGCGAGGTCGAAGCCGCCTTCACGGCAGACGGAGAAGTCGTGCTGGTCGCGCTCGCCGTCGACGTGGACGGAGAACGTCAGGTACTTCGAGGGCGTGAACAGGTCGAGCTTCTCTTTGAGCAGCAGCGCGTTGGTGCAGAGATAAATGTACTTTTTGCGCGCGACCAGGCCGGCGACGATCTCGGCGATCTGCGGGTGCATCAGCGGCTCGCCGCCGGGGATGGAGACCATAGGCGCGCCGCATTCCTCGACCGCGCGGAAACATTCGTCGGGCGTGAGATTTTGCTTGAGGACGTGCGCCGGGTACTGAATTTTGCCGCAGCCGGCGCAAGCCAGATTGCAGCGGAAGAGCGGCTCCAGCATCAGGACGAGCGGGTACTTCTTGCGGCCGCGCAGGCGCTGGCCAAGAACATAGCTTGCCACCGTCCACATTTGCGATACCGGAACTGCCATCGCGCTTCGAACTCCCTTCCAACTTTCGCGATCGCCCATCCCCTTCAGCCAACCCGGCAACCGGTCCTGCCCAAAGCCGCAAAGCCGATTTCACTTTCTCAGCCGGCCCACCAATTGTTCCACGAGGAACACGAACGCGAATTCTCTTTCGCTTTTACACCTTTCCGTGCCACAATGTCAAGTGCAGTCAATCACTTGCGATCCCCTATGCCGCCCAACACCGCTACCTTCATCCCGATGTTTACCGTAACATTGCGCGCCCCCGCCCCGCCGCCGCTCACCAAGCTCCCGGAGCCGCCCCATGCCCGCAACTAAGCCTGCCCGTTCCGCCAAGTCGCTCCGCAAGCCGGTCCAGGAGCGCAGCCAGAACACCGTGGCCACCATCATTGGCGCCGCCCGCGCCCTGCTCCGCCGCATGCCGCTCGACGACATCACCACCACCCGCATTGCCCGCAAAGCCCACCTTTCCATCGGCGCACTCTACCGTTTCTTCCCCGACAAGCAATCCATCGTCGACGCTATCGCCGTCCATCACGTCCACATGTTCCGCCTGCTGGCGCAGGAAACCATCATCCGCCCCCTCATCGCCGACACGCAGAACTTCGAGACCTTCGATCCCGCCTTCGTCCTCCACATCATGATCGACACCTACGTCATCTATCTCGACACCAATCCCGACTTCCGCACCATCGCCTTCGGCCGCCACATCAGCGCCGCCACCAAGGAGCGCGAGGCCTCGCCCATCACCGGCCTGCCCGCGCTGCTGAAGAACTTCATGCTGGAGCAGCTCGGCATCCCCAACACCCCCGAGCTCGATCTCAAGCTGCGCGTGGTCAGTGAAGCCGGCGAGCGCCTCATCGCCTACGCCTTCGAGCAGCCCACCCAGGACGACCGCGACCACGTCATCGCCGAGATGAAGCACATGCTCGCGGGCTACCTCTTCGGCAGCAACTAGCGGCGCGTGAGGTTTGTATCAGGGCACGACTTTAGTCGTGCCGATAAGACGTTTATGTTCTCTTTAGAGCCGGCTTTAGCCGGCGGCACCATAATTGTGCGGGTGCCTCAGGTCTAAGAGTCAACTTCCTGGCGGCTGCCGATGATAGCAGCTGAAGGTAATGAAGTGCAGGTCGTCTCCGCCATGCCAGCGTTCCAGACCCGAAGGCATACCAGCAGCGTAGAAGTAGTGGTTGCGCGACGCAGCGATCACAGGCACACTAGCCCTGTGACAGACCTTTCACTCCCGGGCCTCGAAACTCGGCGAGGCCCGGGGCCCCCGCTGGGGGCAGACCTCGTGTCCTTTTCGGTTAATCCGAAGTCCACCAATCGGATTGGAACCCCGGCTATGTACAGTTGTAGTGCATTGGTATAACATCGGTTGACCATTCCATTGTTAGGACCTCTTTGATGGAGCACACGTATCCGTCGGTTCGCTGGAGCACCGGTAGCGAGAACGGAATCAGCTTCTACATTGTGGAGCCCGGTCCAGCGAATGGCAGGCAGCATCGGCGAATGATTGGTGTCGGTCATGGCAACCCGCTAGTGGGGAGGCCCATTGCTTATTCGGATACCTATCTCCGAGAGAGCGAACGCACCTATTTGTACGCCCGGCATTCTGCCGAGCCGAGCGAGTTCTTTCGGGTGCTCGACTACTTCCTACTGCAGCAGCAGGACGAGTTCCCAGAACTCCGGGGGAGGCGCTTCCACCTTCTGCTGAATAATGGAGGGGCTCCGTCAGAAGTTACGTCGCAATTGCCCTTTTCAACCGCGGTGTCTCTTGAGGGACTGCAGTTCGTGAGAGTCTACCTGCCCTTTGGTGATGTCGCTATCGAATTCGGTGAATCCACGACAACCGGCGACGAACTAGAACTGATTCGAAGTGCCCATGCTTTAACGTGCAAACTAGAGAGTCCTCTCATAGGCTGTGACCTCACGAGGTATCATGTGTTGGCTAGCTTGGTTGCGAAACTTCACTGGGCGAGAGGCGTTGTTCCCCAATCCATTTTGGAGGGTCTAATTGAGCAGCTTTCGTTCAATCCTGTCGCCGCTTAGAGACACCGGAAAACTGCAAAAAGAGCAGTTTGTTATGAACACCGTGCTTGTTCGTAGCCGTATTCTTTTCGAGAAAAGCGACAAGGTCGCGTCGACTCTTCACCCCGGGTTTGCCTACGGCCATAACATAGAGTTTGTCCGCAACATGGCCCTTTGGCCGTTGGAGCTGCAGGTTCACACAAAAATCAAGAACGAAGATCAGCTTAGGTACTTGAATACGAATAGTGGGTGGGAGTGGGGCTTCGAAGTCAGTCTACCGCCCTACCATGGCGACCAGCGAACTGCGGTTGTTGACTGCTTGAACAACATTAGCGGCACCGACGATCTTTTCACTTCGATCCTTTCCAATGCTGGGTACAGGGACACCGTTTCCATACAAATTGAAATCGAGTGACTGCAGACACACCAATACTGCTTCTGCCCTACGCCGTTGCGGTGCTGGTGAAGCTGGCATCCATCGTACTGGAACGACGAATAGTGCTAGGCACATTAGAGGACCTAGATTCGTTGCCAAAGCCGGCCTCAGCCGTCGGATTGGATGCCGACCAGCGGAACGTAATAGCTGCCCGGATCATCAATTCCAATCTAAAGACGACAATTCTTATAACCTTCGTCACATCTTTCGTAAGCGCTGTCGTCGCCGTCTTTGAGGCTCGCGGTCTGCCTTGGGCGCCTTGGATCCTGTTGCTGTTCCTGGTGGCGGGCTGCGTCATGCTAGTGTGGGTGTTGCCCCGAAAGGCGTATTACTTCTCCGAAAAGGGCTGGTTCGGGCTTGAAAGGTCCTCTTGGGCCTTATTCTTGTCGTGCATGTATGATGTCGCATTAGCGGCGCTTGCCTGCTACGGCGCCTCAGCCTATTAGAAGTGCCAACGCCTCGCGCCCGTTCGCGCATTCCGGATGAGTCGGAGGTTGGCGAGGCCCCAAGTCTCGCGGGGTTCTAGACCTAAGAGATGCTCCGACTTTGGTTCATTGCTGCTCCAGGTCGGCGGCGACTGTTATCTTTCCACCGGAAACCGCTAGTTTCCGCTCCCAAGTTTTATAGCCCTTCTTGGCGATGGTGACTGTATGCGAACCTGTCGGCACGTTAGTTTCTGACGGAGTATCTCCCACGAAGTTGCCATCAATCGAAATTTCAGCCCCGGTGGGGTTCGACGTAATCTCCAAATGACCGCTAGCCGAGTCAGAGGTTGCTGCCGTGGCTACGGCAGAGGCCGCTGGGGGCGTCGGCGCGAACTTTGCGGGATCGAGTTCCATCACACCATTTGTGTACGCAGTGATCTCAGTTCCTTTTGGAATAGTTACGTCTTTTCCGTGCATGAAAAGGAAGAATGGAGCCGCGGGCCAAACGATCAGAGCGGTTACCACGATGCCGGCCGTCATCGCGCCTGTATGACCGCCGCCGGACGTTTCTTTCACCGCCCTGAGGGTATCTTTCTCCCCGTCGGCGAGCTTGACATAGTCGATTTCCACGTTGAGCTTGCCGCCCCGTGCCATGCGCTTCTTATGTTCAGCGTCGGTGACGGTGCCGATGGCGATGCTGCCCTTGGGGATTACTACCATGTCATTGACCTTCACGTCTTCCACGACCTCGAAATCGATGCTATCGCCAGTTTTGGCGTCGGCGGAGCTAAGGTTTCGGTTTAGTCGAAGTTTTATCGGCGTGCCATCGTCGAGAACGAACTTCGCGCCCGTTGTTGCCGGTGGTGGGTTTGAGCGAGGTGCAGCTGCATTTTGCTGTTGAGCGGCTGAGAACGGCACCTCAACAAGCAGTGCGCAAAGAACCGAAACAAGGACCCTTCGGCCAGTGAAGAGCATATTTGTTTCCTCTTGTGGGCAGACTGTAATTGTACGTTGACCGTGTGCTCTCAGGAACCAGAAAATAATCGCCGGGTGCCCCAAGCCTCGCGGGGTTCGAGACCTGGGAGATATTCGGGGCTGCACCGATTCATGGAATGTACAGATACCGAAGCCTCTGGCTCTGACGGCTTCCCAAAGTGAAGGGTCCTTCCTCACCCGGGTCTCGAACGTCGCGAAGACCCGGGGCACCCACCGGTCAGCACGCGTTACTTCCCTCCGGTGAGTGCCGTCCAGCCGGATGATCCGCAGAGTTCCGCTCCAACACCACACCCCGGAAGCTATACCTTCCCCGATCGCCCCACCATGCTGAAGAGAAGTGAAGGGGACATCTGGCGCCCGCCAAACATCCCCGGTTTAGATCTAGTGAGTGAACAGGTCAATCCGGGCATCGGTTCTTGGCATCAGGACGACGAACTTCGTCGGCGAGATCATGTAGACGATCGACGGCGTGTTGTCGCCCTGCGCTTCAGCCGTGCCCCGGCCGTTGCTGGAGATGTTGTAGGTGACGTTGGTGCCCGTCCAGTGATCGAGGCCGCCGGAACCGCTGGAATCGCCGCTGACGATGAGCGTACCGCTGCCGTTCGCCGAGCCGGCCTCGATTTCGTTGCCGGCGTTGGCGTAATCAAGCGGCGGGAGCGAACCGCCCACGTAACTTCCCGACATGGAGGAGTCGGAGAACAGGCCGCCGGTCTGCGGCTCCATCCAATCGAAATCAGCGCTATCGCCACGACCCACCCCGAAGCACTTGTTCTGGCTGACCAGGAAAAACGCCGGCGTGGTGCCGCCGCCTTGTTGGGTTATGGCCACGGCCCCGTTGGCCGCCACCGTGTAGGTTCCCTGGAACGGCGAGATCGATTGGATGGTGCCTTCGTAGTCATCATCGCCGGCAACGAAGGTAAAGTTGCCGTTGCCATTGAAGCTGAGGATCAGCGCCTCGGACTCGTCGCCTCCCGAGCCGGTATTGATGTCCTGGCCATAGACGACCACCGCGCCGTTCAGCGAACTCTTGCTGAAGCTTCCACTCTGCTGCAGCACCTGACCCGCCTGGATCGGAGGGCCGCTGGAATCGACATTGGTGATCACCATTTCGCCGGTGGAAACCACATAGATCACCTCGTGCGCAGTTCCCAGGCTGCTTTGGATGGTGACGGTGGCGCGGCCGGTTTGTGTATTCACCGCCGCCACCGTACCGCTGAAGGTCGACGTCTTAAAGGTTCCGCCATCGTTTTCATAGCCTGTGCCATTGCTGATGGTGCCGGAGTTCAAAGTGAATTGGCCGGCCTGAACGTCGCGAGTTCCGTTGTCGGAGCCGCTGGTCCCCAGCACCCAACTGCCATTGAGTGCGCTCAGCGAGAAGGCGCTGGCAGTGGCTTTGCGTAATAGGCCGGAACCGCGGCTGCCCGAGCCGGTAGTGTCGTCGTATTCGATGATGCGGCCATTGCCGGTGGAATCGAGAACGAAAGCCAGCGTCATCGGCGTCCGTCCCGAAGCTTGCAGGGTAATCGTGTTGAGACCAACGGTGGTGATGGAGTACGTGCCGCTGAAAGTAACCGTGTACGGCTGACCAGCGACCGAGTTGCCATCCAGCACGCCGCTGGTGATGGTGCCATGGCCATCGGCGATGAAGCTGCCGGCCAGGGTCCACGCGCCTGAGGTGCTGAAGCCGTGGAGATAGAAGGCGTAGTCGCCGTTGAGCTTGCCGGGATCGCCACCTCCACCTTGCGCGATGGTGATGCCCAAGGACGCGGTGGTGCTGGCGGGCGGATTCTCGCCGTCCGTGACCTGCACCGTGAAGTTGAAGTTGCCGGCCGCGAGCGGCGTGCCGCTGATGCTCCCGGTAGTGCTGTTGAGCAGCAGACCGCCGGGCAGGCTACCGGAGAAGATGCTCCAGGAATAAGGATAGACGCCGCCGATTGCCGCCAGTGGCGCGTAGTAGGACGAGCCGGTTGTTCCGCCGGGCAATGAAGTCGTGGTGATGCTCAACGGCACCGCGGAAGTGATGGTGATACTTAGCGGCATCGTGACGGAGACCGATGGCAATTCCGAATCGGTGACCTTCACCGTAAAGCTGGAGACGCCGCCTCCGTTGGGCGTGCCGCCGATGACGCCGGTGCTGGGGTTGAGGCTCAGGCCGCTGGGAAGAACGCCGCTAGCGATGCTCCAGGCATAAGGAGTGACTCCGCCGGTAGCCGCGAGCGCCGTACTGTAAGGCGAGTTCTGCGTGCCCGAGGGCAGCGAAGCGGTAGTGATGGTGAGCTGCGCGAGCGTGCCGCTGACGTTAATCGCCAGACCGGTGCTGATGCTGGCGGGCTGCGATTCGGAGTCAGTGACTTGCACGGTGAAAGGATAGTTGCCGGAAGCGGCCGGCGTGCCCGAGATCATTCCAGTTTGCGAATTCAGCGTGACGCCGTTGGGCAGAGATCCGGAGGTGACGCTCCACGAATAAGGTTGCACGCCGCCGGCGGCAGTGAGCGTCGTAGCGTAAGCGTAGTTCAGCGTGGCGTTGGGCAGCGCGGCGGTAGTGATGGTCAGCGGCTGCACCGGCGCGAAGTAACTGAAGATGTCCATGATGAGGTTGGTGGGGTTGTAGGCAAAGGCATCGACGTCACCGTTGAGCGTGGGAACGATGGCCATGTTGGAAGTGACCGCGCCATCGTAGGCATTGAGCGTGGAGACCACGGGCATGCCTTCCGCGTCCGGCCACAAGGTGAGATAACCCATGGGGCCGTTCTGCGGAACCACGGTGGCGTTGAACACATAGGCCAGCGCGGCCGGGACACTGCAAGTGCTGCCGAGAACGTTGACCGGAATCATGCCGCTGAAGGTGCCGCTGCCGGGAGGACGCGTGTCTAGCACGCGGCACGGCGTCATGGGATAGAGCGAGAGGCCGCTGGGCATGCCGTCGGCGAAGGTGCCGAGATCGGAGGCAAAGTAGCCGTTGATGTCGATGATGACATCGGTGGCGTCGCTTGCGAAGACGCTGATGGCGCCGCTGGTACCGGCGGGCACCAGGGCCGCGTTGGCGACCACGGTTCCGGTGGGCGCGTTGAGCGTGGAGACCACCGGCATTTGCGATTCGCCGGTGGGCCAGACGGTGAGATAGCCGAGTGTGGTTTTGGGGATGACAGTGAAGTTCAGCGAATAGGCCTGCGCGTTGTCAGGAATATTGCAGGCACTGGCCAGGACGGGAAAGTCGCGCTGCTGATTCTTGGTCATCGCTGGACCGCCGAGCGGACCGCTGGGACCGCGCGTGTCAGCCACGCGGCAGGGCGTGAGCGGGAGGAATGCCATGGTGGACACGGCGGCAGGCGCAAAGTAGCCATCGATGTCGAGGATGACGTCGGTGGTGTTGGTCACGTAGACGCTGACCGCGCCATTGCTGCCGGCGGGAATAATGGCGGCATTGGCCTTGACCCGGCCGTCATAGGAATTCAAAGTCGACACCACGGGTTGCGTCTGACCGGTAGGCCACGCGGTGAGGTAGTTCAACGAGCCGCGCGGGACGACAGTGACGTTCAGCGAATAAGCCGCAGCGCTGCTGGGAATATTGCACGCGCCTTGCGGAATGGCAAAGCTGCGCGCGCTGTTGGCGCTCATCACCGGTCCGCCGAAGGGTCCGGATGGCTGGCGCGTATCGACCACGCGGCACGGCGGAACGTTGACCAATTGCAGCGCGGTTTGCGAATGCAGCGAAATGGATGGGCTGAGGAGAACGAAGATCAGGAACAACCACGGGGCCTTACTGCCGGATGACATTGATGCGCTCCTTAAGCTGGCGGCGCAACGGGGGCATGCGTCCGTTGGAGCCGTAACAGGATTGGCCGGGGAGCGACAGCTTGCGCCATCAGGTGAGGCAAACATGAAAGCGAGTCGCCGCTCGCACCGGCATCTTTCAACGACAATTGTTCTGCTGCATCAACCGGATTGATACAGGCGTCTTCACATGGTTTGGTGATGGAGTCCGGGAATAGGCGGGCGTTTCAGCTTGGGAATGCTAGGTCAGGCAAGAATCAGAGCGCGGCTTCTAAGCCGTCCAGGAGTTTTCGCTCCTTCCTGAAACGATGACGGCTGCTTGCAAAGATAGCGGCTGGGACCGGAAGTATTCCGATCCCCAGCCGCTTGCAAAACAAGATGGGTTTGATGCCCTGTTAATCCAGCACATCAGTACGTAAATGCCTGCAGCTCCGTCACCCCCGAGTCAGGGCCGTTTACGTATCCGGTTCGCTGACTTGGGTTCAGCGCAATGTAGGTGGGAACCACAACGAAGCTATTCGAGAAGCTGAATCCGTTGATGGTTTCCTGCAGGTTGCCGTGAATGTCGTACACATAAATGCTGCTGCCGGTGGGTGCCGAGCTGGAAGTGGGCTGCGCGATCAGGAAGAGCTTATGGATGGCGTCGAACTCGACATCGGCGCCGCTGAAGTTTTGTACGCCCCCCGATCCCGGCAGAGTCACCGTGAAACCGGTTTGCGTGCTCAGGTTGTAGAACTCCACTGCGGCGTCATCTTCGGTGTCGGTACAGAAAATGCCGTCTGCTGAATCCACTGCGATGCCGTTGACAAAGCCGAACCCGATCCCCTCAAACTCCGAGAACGTCCCCGCAGTAAGGTCAACCAGGCCAATGACCGGCCGGCGCCCGAACTCACCCGTCCCTCCCCCCAGGATCGCCTGATTGGTGACACTGTCGTAGCCAATGGGCGGAGGCACGCTGCCAAAGTTCGTGGAGTCGGTGATCATAACCACGGGACCGAAGGTGTTGTTAGCCACGTTGGAGCTGAAGACATAAGGGATGAAGTTGTCGCTGTTGTCGTAAGCGAAAACCGCCACGTTAGCCACGCCCTGGTTGTGGCTCACCCCGTCCGGCATAATGATGTGCTGCGATCCGATGGGCGGAGTCCAGGCGCCATTTACCCGGTTCAAGGACAGCGGATTCAAAGTATCGAAAGTACGGCGGCTGACGAACTCGTGCGATACGATCTCGTGCTCGAATAGCCCCACACTATTGCCCACCACGCCCATGGTCACGAAATCATCTTGGTTATTCGATGGTTGCGCCAGCTGCACCACGTTGACGATTTCGCCGGTCGCTTGATTGAAGGTTTCCACCGCTGCCAGCACATTGCCGTTGTTCAGCGTCTTGGATTCCGCCAATAAACCTTCCGTACCGTTCTGATCGATATCAAATCCGAAAATCTGTCCTCCAAACTGGCTGTGAACCAGGACGCCGGTTGGTCCGGCCGATAAATTGGGTTGAAATTCCTTGCTTTGCGCTAATGCTCCGGCGCTACAGAAAGCCGGCAGAACCAGGCACAGTGCGATGCGGATGGCCTTGGCAGAAAGCCGCGAAAAGGTCAGTTCGTTCCCTGGGCGCATTTTCAATGTCTCCGATTTATGAGTTGATACCCGCATAGCGGGCTTGACTCGTCAAATCCTAGGCTGGGCGCGCCTTTCACGTGTCACCATTTCGTCAAAGGTTTGTGAAGCTTGGCGAACATGCAGTAGCCAGCGTGAGCGTGCTTAGATCTCACGCAATATCCGTTTGCTTGCGTGGGGTCTCTCAATTCTTGTCGCGCTGCGCTGATGCTCGCACATTCAACCACCAGCACTAAACCCGCGCTTCTCTCCAACCTCCGCAGCCCCAGACACCACCATCGTGTTCTATGCAACTACCATAAAGCCCCATATAGTTATCGAAAGCAGTTTTCAGACAATCTGTGAGCAGGAAAGGATTCCGCAATGTTCAATCGTGAGGGTCCGATCAGCATCGCTTCACCTCCGCCCTCTTCGTCTGACACCACTTCGTCCAACGCCTCTTCGTCCAACACCACTTCACAAAAGAAGTCGCCTGCACGCGAGAAGCCTCCCGTGCGGGCCAACTACTACCGGGAAAGAACGTCGATCTGGAAATATCTGCTGGCGGTCGTGGTCGTGATCTACATCGCCGCATCGTCCTACTTCATGTATTTCACCTACAACGTGTATGAAATGCGGCCCCGGATCATTGCTTTGGAACAGAAGCAGAAAGCTCTGGAGGCGCAACAGGCTGATCTGAACAAACACCTGCATGCCCGGCTGTCCGAGTTCAAGCAGACCTTGAGCTCCGAAGTTGACACGACGAAACAGGAGATCACCCTGCGCGCTGCTGAATTGGAGGAGCAACAGAAAGCTGCCGCTGCACGCCTGGCCACGGTGCAGAACCAGGAGAGTAAGAAGTTGGCCGCGGTAAGCGGCGAAGTCAGCAGCGTGAAGAACGACGTCGGCTCAGCAAAAGCCGACATCCAGAAGACGCAAACCGATCTGGTTGCTACCAATGCCAATCTGGTTACAACCAATGCCAAGCTCGAGCGCGCCATGGGGGATCTCGGCGTACAGAGCGGACTGATCGCCCACAATGCTGGCGAATTGCAAGAGTTGAAGCGGAAGGGTGAGCGTAATTACTACGACTTCACGTTGCAGAAAAACACACGCACCCGGGTTTCCAACTTGAGCCTGGTGCTGAAGAAAGCCGATCCCAAGAAGAGCACGTTCACTCTCAGCGTGTTGGTGGACGACAAGACGATCGAGAAGAAGGATCGTACCCTCGGCGAGCCCTTACAGTTTTACACTGGCCGGGATCACGTGCTCTATGAGCTGGTGGTCTTCACCGCCAAAAAGGACAGCATCAGCGGCTATCTGGCGACGCCGAAGAGCGCGGCTCAGCCGACGACGCCGTAGGTTCCAAAGAGGAAAATTAACGCGCCAATAGATCACCTTATTTCTATAAGACTCGCGCGCCCGGCGCTCAGGTAATTGCGCCCCAACTGCGCAGTTCGAAGTCCCACCAGTTGGGACTCATCAGGATTTCTTTCACTTCGAACGACTGAAACAAAACCTAGCTGACCGCGCTCGATCCAATCAATTTAGTGCTTTCTACAGATCAAGCACTACGCGGAATCCGTCGCCAGCCTCAGGAACATAACCAAACTCGGCACTCGATTAATGATGGCCGCCGCCGCCGCCGTGAGATCCTCCTCCACCAGATGGCTGCTGTCTCTGCTGCATCTGCTGCATCTGCTGCGTGTGTGCTTGCTGCATCTGCTGCGTCTGTTGCTGGTGTTGCTGCTCCACCTGCTGCGTTCTCGCTTCATTAACCTGCTGTTTTGCCATCTGCTGATGTTCGTTATCCTGCTGCTGCTGGAGCTTCTGCCGATCCTGGTTCTGCTTCGCGACTAGCTTTTCCTGCTGCTGCTGATATTTCTGGTCCTGCTTCGCGTTCCCCGTGTTCGGTGCAGTTGGCCGATCGACCGGCGGCAGGTCCTTCGGATGGACTGCCATGTTGGCCTGAGGAGTTGCAGCGACTCGAGGCGTGCCGTGGTTGGCAGAATACTGTTGCTGAGGATTATTGCGGGCGGCCCAGGCGTGCTGAGTCTGAGCGGCTACTGGCCCGATATGTTGTTCATGAGCGGCAGCTTCTTCTTGCGACGTGGGGCGCGCATCAATCCCGCCCTTACCGCCGTTGTAGCCGACATGGTTAACTGCTCCCTCGTTGACCCTGGTGTTGTAAACGTTATGGATAGAGTTAACATTCACGTTATTGACGGTCGTATTGTAGTAAAAATGCCCGTTGTTCCAGCGTCCGCCTTCATAGCCATGACCGAAATAACCGTAGCCATAGTTGATCCCGCCATAGAAACCTACAAACGGACCCCAGTAGCCTGGATAGAAGAGAAATCCACCGCCGCCCCAACCCCAATAGCCCGGAGTCCAGAGGTAACCGACTTGCGGAGCGATCACCCACGTGCCCGGTACCCAGTAATAGCCGCCATCAGCCCAAGCCCAATACCCAGGCGTCCAGATATAACCGTCACCCGGGCAAAGAGGCTGCTCGTAAACCGGCAACTCAGGAGGCGCGATGGTGACGGATACTCCGACTTGCGCGAAAGACGCCGTCGCGAGAGTTACCAGCAAAGCCAGCGTCGTGACGATCAGAAGACGTCTCAACATTTCCTTATCCTCCTCCAAGATTTGATCGTAGATATGGGGAGCAAGCACTTCTGTGCAATAAAGAACACCGGTCAAGTCTGGCCAGGTCAGCTCTGCTGTGCCAAGGGCCCGGGGGCTTCAAGAAAATCAAGGCTTCGGAATTAGATTGCGTGCCAGGACTTGACCAGTCTGGTCCGACCGGTCCACTGGGACAAGCGTCGGCGTATTATCTTTTTCTCACAGGCATCAGTCTTGATTCAGTTTTACCGATGTATTTCTGACTGCCCTACGCAGTCGTTAACTCTTTGAGCTTTCCCTTCAACTTTGCGACGGTTTCTTTAGCCTGGCCTATACGCTGTTCAACCTTGCCTGCGTTCTTTTCGGCTTTTCCTTCGGCTCTCAAGTTGCGGTCATTGGTGGCCTTTCCCACCTGCTCCTTGATGCTTCCCTTCACCTCGTGGAAGCTACCCTTGATCCTGTCTTTCGTGCTGCTTTTCATGTTTCTCCTTTCCTCGTAAAACTCGGATTCTGGTTCTTCCGAGCCACTCGGAGGGCTCTCACCTTTGTAGTTTCGGGGCGTGCTGAGGTCTGAGCAGAATTGACCACATCTGGAGTTGGCCACGGCTTCATCCCAAATCCAAGACACACGCGGAGATCAGTTGGGATTCCGGGCGCCTGTTCGGAAATGCTCACAAGGCCAGCGGAGACCGGCGCCGCTCGACAGATAGAAACAACCAGTCAGGATTTGCTGGTCCGACGAATCACCCTTCCATGCTATCGGAGATGTGGAGTTCATCGATTTGTTTGCCGCCACAGAGAATCAACACGCCTTCGTCACAAGCAATGAGAACGTTTGTCGCTTCCTGGCAGGACCAACCGAAGCTGCTCTTCTGGCGGACTGCACCGTGCGAGGCTTTGCCATTTCTTTTTCCACTGCGCGGAGGGTGGCGTCGCTGAACGCTCTCCTTTTCTTCTTCGGTGGCATAACATCATCATGGCACGTGCAGAAGAGCGAGAACGGTCAATTTAGACCAACGCGGGCAGATTCTGAAGATGCATCGCAGGTGGAATGACGGGTGGTCTCATGCAGTAGCCATGTCCACACCACACCGGCAAGATTCAGTCCTTCAGAAAAATATTAAGGAGAGTGTTGTGGACCCGGATCTCCCCGTTGTATTCGATGAATCCCAGTTTCCTGAAGCGATTCATGAAAAAACTCACTCGTGATCGGGTGGTGCCAATCATCTCAGCCAATATCTCCTGGCTGATCTTGGGAACGACCGTTTCGGGTTTACTTTCCTTGCCGAACTGCGCGAGCAGTAACAGAGTCCTCGCCAGCCGCTTTTCGCTGGAGTTGAAAAGCTGATCAACCAGGTCCGCCTGCATCCGGGCATTGCGTGCGAGAAGAAAAGACACGAACATCTCGGATAATTCTTTTTCCTGGTGAAGTACGCGCACCATTTCCGGCTTGCTAATCCTGAGCAATATACACTCGGTCATCGCCGTAGCAGTCGCGAGTCGAAGAGGGTGAGCTGAGAGCATGCAGTTTTCACCCAGGAATTCCCCCGCCCCTACCAAGGCAAGCGTCGCTTCTCTTCCGTTCGCGGAGGTGATCGTTACTCGCAGTTGGCCCTTTCGCACGTAGAAGATCGCATCGGCGGGGTCGCCTTGCGCGTAGGCCGTCTCGGTTCTCTTCAGACGAACAATTTTCTTGCCCAACCCAACTCTTTCGAGGAAGGTCGCGGGATCGAAAACTGTACCGCCGTTTATTGGTTGTGACTTGGAGGTTCGGGAGCGCTTTGGCTTTTCGCCCGTGGTAACCCGGGCTGATCGCATCGAATCAGCTGTCGCCGCTCGCTTCGCTGGAAGGACTCGGCTGCGGGCTGGCATCGCGCTGGAGTTCATTTCACACCTCCGGAGGGGCCGCCCTCAATTGGCATCATACGCTTTAAGAACCGTAGCTGTGAGGGTGCCTGTTCAATACTGCACACATCCACCAATTGCAGAGTTTAGCCGATTGAGCGATTTTGCTCAGTTCGCCGCGGCTCCTGAGCGGTAGGCTGGGTTTGCAGAAGACCTTGCATGCCAGAACCCCCGAGGACGTGCCAAAGCGCCCCCTTGCGAGGCTCACCCCGAGATGGAGCTACGTCGTGCTTTGGATCGATCAGACTGAGGTACCACCAGGTCATGTACTAACCAACCCCGCAGCGGGAAAAGCCAACTCTTTGGGAGGTACCGATGCCAAGCAAACGCGCGCTAGTCTTTAAGCCGGCGGCATTTCTCAAAAGAATCGGCAGCGCGCATACCAGCCGGGAGTACCGAAATAAACAATCCATCTTTTCTCAGGGTGACGCCGCGAATGCGATGTTCTACGTCGCGGCCGGCAATGTGAAACAGACTGTCCTCTCCAGACGCGGCAAGAAGGCAGTTATCGCTATTTTTCGAAAAGGCGACTTCTTCGGCGAAGGCTGCTTAGGAGCGCCGTCACGGCGGATGTCTACCGCAACAGCGGTACATCTGTCCACCGTTGTCCGAGTGGAGAAAGCGACTATCGTTCGCATCATCCATGACGACCCTGTGTTCGCCAGGCTATTAATCGCCCACTTGCTCTCTCGCATTGTCCGGATCGAAGAGGATTTTCTCGATCAACTCTTCAATACCAGCGAAAAGCGGCTAGCGCGAACTCTTCTGTTGCTCGCGAGTTTTGGGGCACAATCCAAACCTGATCCTGCCATTCTGAAGGTAAGCCAGGCCACCTTGGCCGAGATGATTGGCACCACTCGGTCGCGAGTCAGCTTCTTCATGAACCGATTTCGCAAGATGGGCTTCATCGACTACAACGGCAGCTTGCGAGTGCACCGAGCACTGCTCACTTTTCTTCTCCGCAAATAGACGCCCCACCTGGATCGCCGATTCTGCATCCGCATTCGAATAAAATGGAAAAGTGAGCAATTTTGATCAGTTTTTACAAGGGCGGCACGTTATTTTCCGGGGGTCTAACTCTCATCAGCAGTTCGGCCGAACCGGGAGGTGCAGTCGTGATCGATGTCATTTTCGCTGACCATCAGGAGCTTTTTCACGCTGGGATAGCCGACATAGTGGCGGATGCCGACGATATTTGCCTCATGGCTCAGCCGCGGTCTGCCGAACAGTTGCTGAACATCCTGGAAACCTTCATACCTCACGTGCTGGTCCTGTCAACGAACTTTCTGCCGGCGTTTTCGAAGATCCAACCGGTGTTGAAGCGGCGTCAGACTGCACTGCTGCTACTCGCCGAGGACAACGATCATGCCGCTTATGTGCGCTGGGTGGGAGCACAAGGCGTGGTCTATCGTTCGACGGACGGACCCGCTCTTATCGATGCGATGCGCCGAGTGGCGCGAGGCGAGTTATTCCTTCAGGACCGCAGCTCCGACCTAAGCAAGATCGCGTCCCCCCGAAGCAAGTTGCTCACTGAGCAATCTTGAACAGCGTTCCCCGGACATCTGCCCCATGAATCGCCTTTGAAAGGCGGACGGCCTTGCGATAGAGCACGGCCTCATTTGAGCCTGAATACGGGCTCCGGGCGATTTACGTCCTTTATCAACAAAAACCTAGCCAGGGAGACTAACCCGTTGTTCGGATGATTTCCTCCTCGGCGATACTCTGGTCTTTCGGATGTTATCGCCACGAGTTTGGAACGACCGTCCCGACCCCATCAGCTCTGCAGAGATCGATGATTTAGTCCTCAAACTTCAGGAGGAGCATCACATGGCATCCATCGTAGTGACTCACGATCTGCACAGCGCGAAGACGATTGCGGACCGCCTGGCCCTGCTCAATGAGGGAAATGTGGTGGTTGAAGGCAGCTTTGAACAACTTGAGGAAAGTGACATCGAATTCGTTAGAGAATTTCTAAAGCAATCCTAGGGGGACCAATGTCCAGAGCGGCGCGAATTGGAGCTTTCATCGTTGCGACACTTGCAATTCTGGTGGCAGGTATCTTCGTCATCGGAAGCAAGCAATATCTCTTCAGCTCCACGTATCAATTGAAAACCAAGTTTGACAATGTGGTGGGTCTGGACGCTGGCGGCGATGTGCGGGTAGGTGGCGTTCACAGCGGAACTGTACGCAACATCGTGTTGCCCCACAAGCCGGGCGACAAGGTCACGGTCGTCATGGATCTCAGCAAGTCGACGCACGAGATCATCAAGCAAGACTCCGTGGCCTCAATCGAGACCGAGGGGTTATTGGGGAACCAGTATCTGGCGATCTCATTTGGCTGCTGGTGCAGCCAACCTACGCGACGGCGATACTATAGCCAGCCAGCCGCCTCTCGAAATGGCCGATCTACTCAAGAAAACGAGTGGCATTCTCGATAGCAGCCAGCAAGCTATACAAAACGCCACTCGGGCAACAGCGAACATAGACTCGATCAGCGCCAAGATCGATCAAGGCCAGGGAACAGTGGGAGCGCTGGTTAACGACAAACAGCTCTATAGCAGCCTTGAACAGACAGCGAACACGATGCGTGACACGATGGTCCAGGCGCAAGCAGGAGTTACCGACTTCCAGGAGAACATGGAAGCGCTGAAGCATAGTTTCTTCGTGCGAGGATATTTCAAGAACCGCGGCTATGAAGATTCCAACGAACTGACACAAAATGAGATCGAACGTCTGCCTCATAGCTCACCGGTAAAGGAATTCACCTACTCAGCGAAACAGCTATTCGACAAGGAGGATTCGGCCAAGCTGAAGAATCAGAAATCCTTAAACGCTGGAGGCGAGTTCCTGGCCAATAACCAATTCGGGTTCGCGGTGGTCGTGGCATCCGCCGGCATGGAAGGTGACACCCAGAAAGACCTGGTGCTAACGGAAGGACGCGCCATGGTAGTGCGTGAGTATCTGGTCGAGAACTTTGGATTTGATGACAATCCCCTCAAGACCCTGGGATTGGGTAAGCAGACGGATGCGAATCCGAACGTTGGCTGGGGTACGGTGCAGATTCTCATATACTCAACCGGGTCCGAAATGCCGCCTGACAAACAACCGCACGCTGGTGCCTTGTCCAGAACAACCTCGAACCAACCGGTCCAGGCTTCCGCGGCTGCAACACCGAAACCACAGTAGTGATCGCCTGTCTCCGGTCTCTGAGCGGAACACTGTTCCGGGGTCACGCACGTAAGACACAATGGTCCGCTCAGTGCGCACCGCTGATACCTCTACAACCTTGTGGCGATTTGAAGTCTGCGCTTGCCTCATTGCGCTGAGCAAGATCTCGCGGAATGACAGCATTAGTTTGTCCCGCAGGGTTCAGGCAATTCTGAGCGCAATTCGCTAAGGAAGCTTGCCACGCGTTCGGCCGTCAATCGGTGGCAGTTAGCTCGAAGCGAAACCCACTCCGGCTGTGCAGAAAGAACTTCGATTTCGGTGCGCCAGTCGGAGTCGGTCGCGGCGCGGCTGGCGAAGCTAGCGATCTCGTGTCCGTCGAAGGGTGCGCAGAGACAAACAAAGACACGAGCGCGCCGAGTTACGATATGCCAAGACGAGCAAAGACAGGGATTTTCACTCCGTCCGACTCATCACCACCAACCAGCGTCTTCTATCCGCCTCTATACTGGAAACGTGCTGCACATTGCACTCTGGTTCCTGGCCTCTTCCCTGCTCTCGCAGAACCCGGCTGCGCTCCAAGCCGGCGTCATCATTCCCCATCAAACCTGCGCGGCCACGCCCGACCAGAGCTACGCCCTCTATCTGCCGTCGCATTACTCTCCCGACAAGCGCTGGCCCATCGTCTACGTCTTCGATCCCAACGGTAGCGGCAACATTCCTGTCGAGTTGATGAAGGATGCCGCCGAGCGTTATGGCTACATCATCGTCGGTTCCAATAACTCGAAGAACGGATCGTGGAAGATCGAGGGCGAGGCTGCGAAGGCCATGTGGGACGACACCCACGCGCGTCTTTCCATCGACGATCGCCGCGTCTATTTCGGCGGATTCTCCGGTGGCGCCCGCGTCGCCGCCGTCCTGGCTCAGCGCTGCAAATGTGCCGCGGGGGTGCTTCTTGAGGGTGCAGGCTTCGGCGGCACGCCTCCATCGCGAGATAACAGCTTCGCCGTCTTCGCCGCGGTCGGAACTTACGACTTCAACTATCCCGAGCTCTCCGATCTCGACGAGAAACTGGAGCAAGCCGGCTTCCCGCACACCCTTCGTCACTTCGATGGCACTCACCAATGGGCGCCGGCAAACGTCATGGACGAAGCTTTCGCCTGGTTCCAACTGATTGCCATGAAGCAGAATCGCGCAGTACGCGACGAGGCTTTCATCACGCAGCAAAAGAACCAGGCCATCGCGCGCGCCAAAGCTCTCGAACAATCTGGCCAAATGTACGAAGCCTGGCGTGAATATCGCCAGACCGCCGCAACCTTCGACGGACAGACCGACACAGCTTCCCTGCAACAGGCAGCCGCTTCTCTGGCGCAACAGAAAACTGTGCGCGAAGGAGCCAAGCGCGAAGCACAGGAATTTCAGGAGCAGAATCAGCTCACCAGCCAAATCTACGCTGGCTTAGTGGCTCTTCGCGGCAATCCCGTCGCTCCTTCGGAAAGTCCGCAGCAGAATAACCAATCAACCGGCGCGCCGCAGCCGCGCAGCGAACTGGCTAGGCCCCACGACATCCCAGCTGACAATGCAAATATCTTCCATCAGGTCCAGCAACAGATCATTGATCTGCGGCAGCGCGCCGCTTCGGAGAAGAAAGAAGACAAGGTTCGCGTCTACCGTCGTGCCCTCTTCGGAGTTTATGTTGGCTGCGGAGAATCTGGCGACGAGGCCGTCACCGCCAAGAACTACGCTCTCGCGAAGGATTATTATCTGCTCGCCACCGACGCCTACCCGGAGAGTTCTGGAGCTTTGGTAGAGTTGGCCACCGCCCAAGCGCTCGGCGGCGACCGCAAAGCCGCTCTGGAAACGCTCCGCCGCGCCAGGGAAAAATCCAAAGACCTTGCGGCATTCTCTGCGTGGCTCAACGCCGAGCCCGCCTTCGCCAAGCTCCGCGACGATCCTCAATTCCGCGCTCTGGCCACGCCGTGACGAGTCACCCGATCACTGCGCTATGCCACCGGCTGGCACATTCTCCTCCAGATACCGCGCGATCAAGCTATAGATGTGATACGACGTTCCCGGTCCCTCGGAGATCGAATGCGTCCGGTTGGGATAGTCCATCATGTCGAACGGCTTGCCCGACTCAACCAGCCGGTTGATCAACAACTCCGTCCCCTGAAAATGCACGTTGTCGTCGCCCGAACCGTGCACTACCAGCAGCTTCCCATTGAGGTCCTGCGCGAAGCTGATGGGCGAGCCATCGTGATAGCCCTTGGCATTCTGCTCCGGCAGTCCCATGTAGCGTTCCTGGTAGATGGTGTCGTAGTGCCGCTGATCGGCCACCGGCGCCACCGCAATTCCCGCCTTGAACAATCCGGGATAGCGAAACATCATGTTCAATGTATTCGATCCGCCGCCGCTCCAGCCCCAGATCGCCAGGCGCGATGAATCGATATACGGCCGCTCCTTCGCCAGCTCGCGAATCGCTGCCGCCTGCTGCACCGATGACAACACGCCGACATCGCCGTACACGCTCTTGCGCCACTCGCGTCCCTTCGGTGCGGGTGTGCCTTGGTTGTCGAAGCTCACCACAATATATCCTTGCCGCGCAATCAACTCATCAAACAGCCGTCTCGACCCACCCCAGGAATCCACCACGGTCGTGGCCGCCGGCTCGCCATAGATGTAAACCAGCACTGGATACTTTTTCTTGGGATCGAAGTCCGGCGGCTTGATCATCCATCCATCCAGCTTCACGCCGTCGCCGACTGGTACCTGAAAGAACTCCGTCGGCGTCGAAATCAGCGCCTGCGCTTTTCTTATCAGCGCATCGTTAGCCTCAAGCACGCGAATCGCCTTGTGATCCGGCAAGCTTACCAGCTCCGTCACCGACGGACGATCGATGGTCGACATGGTATGAAAAGCCCATTTGCCGTTCGGCGAAATGTCGTACATGTGAGCGCCGGGCTGGTTCGCCGGTGTAACCCGTTGCGGCGATCCGCTGCCATCCAGGCGCGATCGATAGAGATATCTGCGAACCGCGTCATCGGGCGATGCGATGAAGTAAAACCACCCTCCCGCATCGTCGACCGTCACTTCGGAAATCACATCGCCCGAAAACTTAGTGATGAGCATCGGCTGGCCGTTCGCGCGAGCAATCACATAGGCATGCCGCCAACCATCGCGCTCGCTCAGCCACACCAGCCCTTTGCCGTCCTTCACCCAGTCGAGCGCTCGCACATAATCAACCCAAGCTGCATCTTTGTCCTCAAACAACGTCTGCACTGAACCCGTTTGCACATTCGCGATGAGAACCTGATTCGTATTCTGCAGCCGATTCAGATATTCCAAAATCAGCTCGTTCGAGTTCTTCGCCCACTCCATGCGCGGCACATAGTGATTGCGTGGATCGCCCGGCAACTCCATCCACTTCGTCGTTCCACCCTGCGCCGGCACCACACCGATCTTTACCGCCGAATTGGTTGTTCCCGGCTGCGGATACGGATACGTCGTCACCACCGGATACTCTTCCTTCGTATCGTTGATGAGCGAGTACTCGCCTACGCCCGTCGTATCGAACTGCCAATAAGCGATCGACCGGCTGTCGGGACTCCAGCGAAACGCATCGCGCAAGCCCAGCTCTTCTTCCGTCACCCAATCGGTCGTGCCGTTGATCAGCGTCTTCGAGCCATCCTGGGTGAGCGCGTGAATCTGATCGGTCGCCAGATCCTGCACATAAATATTGTTGGACCGCACGAATGCCACGCTCTTGCCGTCCGGCGAGAACTTGGCAAACATCAGCGTCGACTCGGGAGCATCGCCTCCCAACTTCTTCAGGCGCCCGCTGACCAAATCCAGAACCCAGTAATCGCCACGCGTATTCTGCCGCCAAACCTTCTTCGTGTTGGTGAAGATCAGCAACTGCTTGTTGTCTGTCGACCAGGAATAATCGTCGATCTTCATCGCTGCGGCACCGGAAGCCGGCCGCAACTTCTCGGCTGAAACCAGCACCGTGCGCTTGCCGGTCGCGGTCTCATACTCCACGATGTCCTGCCCGTCCGACACCGTAGCCGAGGACTCGACCGTCGTGTACTTGGCCCCCTGATCGAGCCAGCGCGCCGGCCCAAACCGCTTCGAATCGTATTCATGCTTATTGAAGATGGCGTTGAGCGTGGTTGAAAGCTCTTGCGCCTGGAGCAAACCGCAAAGGCACGCCGCAAGCACGCAAGCGCAGGAAAGACGACGAGCAACAGAACGTGTAGGAATCATTGCAGGCAGGCTCTTATCGATTGACTTCGTGTGATCCAGAGAATTCTAGTGCGTCGCAGCGTGCACCGCAATCGATGCGCCCCATGCCTTCAGACATTTCAGCCCTTTGCCGTCTCTATCCCACCCCTACTCACACAACCGATCCCTTGCTGTCGCCCGAACTCTGCGGTAAGAATTAACTGCTCCCTTGGAGATCGGCTTTGGATATCTACCTGGTGGACGGCACCTACGAGTTGTTTCGGCATTACTACGCGCTGCCGTCGGCTCGGGATGAAGAGGGACGCGAAGTGGCTGCGGTCCGGGGTGTTCTCGCTTCGGTCCTCGGTATGATCAAGCACGGCGCCGCATACATCGCCGTAGCTACCGATCACGTCATCGAATCGTTTCGCAACCAGCTCTGGCCAGGCTACAAGACCAGCGCCGGCGTCGAACGCGATTTGCTGGCCCAGTTCCCGCTGCTCGAAGAAGTTCTCACCGCCGCCGGTGTCGTCCTCTGGCCGATGGTGGAGTTCGAGGCCGATGATGCCCTCGCCGCTGCTGCCGCCGCGGCATCACGCGATGCGCGCGTCGAACGTGTCGTCATCTGCACGCCTGATAAGGATCTCGCCCAATGCGTCCGCGGCGCGCATGTAGTCCAGCTGAATCGCCGCGCGCAGCTTACCTTGGACGAATCCCGCGTGGTCGCGAAGTTCGGCGTCACGCCGCAATCCATCCCCGATTACCTCGCGTTGGTGGGCGACTCCGCCGATGGCTATCCCGGATTGCCCGGCTGGGGTGCCAAGTCATCCGCAGCGGTCTTGGCCAAGTTTCTCCATCTCGAAGCCATTCCCAAGGACTGCGCTGAATGGCGCGTTAACGCCGCCAGCGCCGGTGCCCTCGCAGCTACGCTTCGCCGCGAGTGGGATAATGCGCTGCTCTTCCGCACCCTCGCCACTCTTCGCACAGAGATCCCGCTCTTTGACGACGTGGAACAGTTGCGCTGGACTGGCCCCACCGCCGCCTTCGATGCCCTCGCAGCGCGGTTGGACGCGGCTCGTACCGAACGCCGTCAGCCCCCGAATGCCGATTCCTCTAACCCCACATCCCGGCGCTCCCCATCACGCCGAAGCCTTCATTGATTGGAGCAAATCGCCCTTCCAACCCCGCGTTTCGTGCCGAGTGGCATGTTTCCTGAGACAGCACGCTGCCCCGACTCGCCGGTTGTATGATATTGCTCCGGCAGGAGGCTATTTTGACCAGTCGCCGGCTTGTTTCGCACCTGCTTCTTTTCTGGCTGATAACGGTTTTCGTCGCAACAGGCGCCGCGTCGACCACGCCGCGTGTTGCCGATCTCACCGCCTCCGACGGCACCAAGCTCAAGGTCTCCTACTTCTCTGCCGGCAAGCCGGGTCCCGGAGTTCTGTTGCTGCACCAATGCAACCGCCAGCGCACCATCTGGGATGGCCTGGCGCAGCAGCTGTCCGCAGCCGGCATCAACGTCCTCACGCTCGACTATCGCGGTTATGGCGAGAGCGGCGGCAAGCCATTCGACAAGCTGACACCAGACGAGCAAGGCGCAGCGGGCGCGAAGTTGCCCGGCGATATCGACATCGCATTTCAATATCTGCTGGCACAGCCGGGCGTAGACAAGAGCATGATCGGCGTAGGTGGCGCCAGTTGCGGCGTCGACAACTCCGTGCAGACTGCGCTTCGCCATCCCGAAGTACGCTCGCTGGTGCTGCTCTCCGGAACCACCGACTACAACGGACGCCAGTTCCTGCGCAGTTCAAAATCTGGGCCGGTCTTTCTCGCCTACGCCGATGACGACGAATTTCCGGAAAGCATCTTGACCACACAGTGGCTCTACGTCATGACCGCCAATCCAGAAAAGAAGCTGGTTCACTACAGTAACGGCGGCCATGGCGCTGACATCTTCCGCACGCATCCCGAGCTCATGAGCGCCATCACGGACTGGTACGTGACCACACTGATCAAAGCTCCTGGCCACGCTCCCGCAACTCAGGACACCGTCACAATGTCGGAGCAGGTTCGTGTGCTCAACCTGCTCGATCAGCCCGGCGGTCCGCCCAAGGTGACAACCATGCTGGCAGAGGCGCGCCAGAAGGATCCTAAAGCTCAGCTGTTTCGCGAGGATCTGGTCAACGCCATGGGATATGAGCGCATGGGGTTGGGCGATTTACCGGGCGCCATCGCGATCATGCGGCTGAATGTTGCCGCCTATCCCAATTCAGCCAACGCTTACGACAGCCTCGGCGACGCTTATATGAATGCAGGACTGCGAGACCTGGCCTGGCAAAGCACGATGAAGTGTCTGGAATTGCTGCCAACCGACACCACCGATCCACCGAAGCAGCGCGATGCCATCAAGGCCAACGCCGAGTTCAAGCTCAAAGAGCTGGGCGACATGTCGCAGTAACGAAACCGCCGTGCGTCTGCCATGTCTATTGCTAAAAACCGCTTTCGGAAAGCGCAGAGATTGCTCGCGCGATCGAGCCGGAGCCTGATGCTTCGCCTCAGTTTGGTATAGAGTGTTATCCCGAATAACGGAGATCGTTCTGTGACATTTTCATTTCTCTCTCGTCGCGGCGCGGCTGCACTCTTAGCAGGGTTTGCAACCGCAGTTCTTGCTCTGGCGCCAGCCTATGCGCAAAGCTCAGCCGGTCCGCAACCGGCGCCTCTGCCTCCGCCGATCATTGCTCCCGCCGACACGCCTTATCCCGGCACACTGACACTCATGGTCGATGCCACCAACGTCAACGATCGCATCTTCAACGTTCACGAGACGATTCCGGTCAAGGCCGGCAAGCTGGTGCTGCTCTACCCCGAGTGGCTTCCCGGAGCACACTCGCCGGCGAACCCTGTCGTCAACCTGGCAGGCTTGGTGCTAACGGCGAATGGCAATCGCGTCGATTGGGTGCGCGACCAAGTCAACATGTACGCCTTCCATGTGAACGTGCCCAAGGGCGTGACGTCGCTGGAAGCGAATTTCCAGTATCTGGCTCCGATCAATCCCAAGCAGGGTCGCATCTCGTCCAACTTTGCCGATGTGACGTGGATCAGCACCCTTCTCTATCCCGCCGGATACTTCTCGCGGCGTATCACATTCTCCCCATCAATCCGTTTGCCCGAGGGCTGGAAGTTCGCTTGCGCGCTGGAAACCAAGTCGCAGGACGGCAACCTGGTCGAGTTCAAGGACACGACGTTGAACACGCTGATCGATTCGCCGCTTTACGCCGGCGTCAATTTCAAGCGCGTGGACATGTCCACGGGTCCGGACAATCAGGTCTTCCTCGATCTCTTCGCCGACAAGCCTTCGGATCTCGAGGCAACGCCGGAACAGATCCAATTTCACAAGAATCTGGTGATCGAAGCGCAGAAGCTGTTCGCCTCGCATCATTACGATCACTACGATTTTCTGTTTTCGCTGAGTGACGTGGTAAGCGGCAGCGGCTTGGAGCATCATCAGTCCAGTGAAGACGGCGAGGGCGCCAATTACTTCACCGATTGGGCCGCTAACGTTGGTTCGCGCTCGCTCCTACCGCACGAGTACACGCATTCATGGAATGGCAAATTCCGCCGCCCTTATGACCTCTGGACACCAAACTTCAACTGGCCAATGCAAGACGATCTGCTGTGGGTGTACGAGGGCCTGACCGACTATTACGGCAATGTGCTCGCGTCGCGCTCTGGTTTATGTACCCCAGATCAGACGCGGGATATCTGGGCCATGATCGCCGCCAACTTCGAGATCAGTCCCGGACGAACGTGGCGCACGCTGGTGGACACCACCAATCAGCCGATCATTTCGTCCCGTCGCGCAGTGCAGCTGGCGTGGCCGAGTTGGCAGCGCACGGCTGATTACTATCCCGAGTCTGATCTCATCTGGCTCGACGCCGACACCAAGATCCGCGAGCTCAGCGGCGGCAAGAAGTCGCTCGACGACTTCGCTAAACTTTTCTACGGAATTGACAACGGCAGCTACATCACCAAGACCTACACGCTGACCGATCTCATTACCGCGCTGAACACGGTGCAGCCCTTCGATTGGGGCGGATTCTTCCGCGACCGCGTCTATGACATCAATCCCAAGGTTCCGGAAAATGGTTTCACCCAAGGCGGCTACAAGCTCGTCTACAACGACGTTCAGTCCGAGTGGACCAAGCACCAGGATCCCACCCGCGGAGCGAGCTTCGCTACTTCCCTCGGATTCTCGGTAAACGGAGAAGGCAACATTGGCAACGTCTGGTGGAATAGTCTCGCCTTCAAAGCTGGCATTGTTCCCGACATGCAGTTGCAAGCTGTCAACGACCAGAAGTACACCGCGGCTGTCCTGCGTGAAGCAATCGTCGCTGCGGAAAAGACTAGCAACCCGATCAAGCTTCTGCTGAAGAATGGCGACCAGTTTCTCACCATCAACCTCGACTACCACGGCGGACCGCGCTATCCGCATCTGGAAAGAGTAGAAGGAACGGAGGATCGTCTAGACGCGGTACTGGCGCCGTCTAAATAGAAGCAGTTCGCGCAGCGTTAGGTAGGGCTACGTTGCCGGCGTTGATCCCCATACGGGACGTGCGCCAAACTGGGCTTGCTGGCGCTGACATCCTTAGCTTTGTCATTGCGGATTTGGCTGCCGGAGTTAGAATGGCAGCAATTCAGCCGGCACGAGGAGGCTTATGGCCGAGGCGTCCGCACTTCCTTTTGAGTATGAGATTGAGGTGTCAGGCGACACCACCGTTATCAAGTGTCACGGCCGGGTAGTCAGCGACACGGCGGGCGATCTGAAACAGCTTGTCAAGCCGATGATTCCGAAATGCCGCCGCATCGTGCTTGATCTGACCGACGTCAATCACATCGACAGCTCCGGTCTGGGGACTCTGGTTGGGCTGAAGGTGTCAGCCGGTGCCGCCGCTTATTGCCACCTGGAGTTCATCAACTTCTCGCCCAGGCTGAAAGAACTCCTGCATATGACCAAGCTGAACCACATGCTTGAGAGTTAAATTAACGCCTCCGCCCAACGCTTCTCGGGTGGAGCGCGCCTTCAGGCGTGCATAATTGCGGCCCCAATTCAACCAGCGCTTTAGCGCCTGCGGTAACGCTGATTGACGCGAAACGTATAATGCCTGCGGTTTGAGAGGAAATTGGATGGCCCTGGGATTCAACGTTGAGTGCCCCAAATGTCACGCCGATCGAACCATGCTGGAAACCAGCTTTGGCCTTCCCGGCTACCGAGGTCCCGGAGCTTCGGCAAACGGCGGCGATAGTTCGGGCATGTCCTGTGCCGTGCCGGTTCGCTTGATTGTGTGCGTCCGTTGTCACTATCTTGAGCTCTACCACGACGTGGGATTGGGCAAGCTCACCTGATCCGACCGCGTGTTTCCTACCACCCAACTCCCGGCAACAAACAGTTCCCGCCATTCTGCAACCAACGCGCACCCGAGCCATTCAGTTCGAGAATGTTGATCGGCGCGCCCACCTCTGCCGGATGCGCGTCCATTTCCATGTGAATGAGCCGGTCGATTGACGCGGCCGAGGCGATGGTTCGCGGCTGGCCGGAATCTGCCACGTAGGGTTGAATGCGCTCCCAATACCCTAAATAGAAAATGGCTTCATTGCGGTCGCAATTGCCCGGACAGACGGTGGTGCTGGTCGTGAAGGAACTCTCCCCGCTGGCACGCCGCAGTTCGACCATTCCCAGCATCGGTCGTCCGTTCACACTCTGCGCCACGGCAAGCTGAACGAAGTCAGCTGTCTGGCTCGATCGCAACCACAAAGATCGATACGTGCTGGGATTTGTCTGTCGCAGATTGCTGAGCAACCGCTCGATCCGCTGCCGAAGAAAATATGCCGTCGCTGAAACGTGATCCTGAAAACTTCCCTGCTTGGCAAAACCATCTTTGATCGCATCCGTGGCGCGGTACTTTGTGCCGTAGTGAGCGAGCCCCGACACGGTTGCATAAACGTCTCGAATCTCGAACAGCTTGCACTCGGTTGCGACACGGTTCGCGCTGTAGACGGCTCGACTATCCGCTGCCAGCACGATTCGATAGCGGCTGCGCAACGCCAGCGCCGATGTCCCGCTTGACTCCGACACCGGAGCCGCGCAGATCACCGCCAGCAAGAAAACTCGAATCGCATTGTGGACGGCCCGACGCATTTGTCCTGTTTTATCAAACCCGTATAGGTGGGTTAAGACTCGTTTGATTGAGACAGCGTTCAGCCGACCTAGCCCGCGAATGAATGGCGCGCCTACGACCATGCATACTTATAGGATGCAGTATGACTTATGGACTACGGCGTCGAGAGAGGCTGCCACAGCGCAATCGTTGAGTCATCCACCTGTATGCAGGGCGCACATTAATATTGTTCGGGATTCTGCGACGGGGATGTAGAGAATGACTCTTTTGCTCCGACTACCCCATGAACGCGCAGAAAACGCGCGCATCGAAAAGGAGAAACGATGAAATACATGCTGATGATGAACACCATGCGCGCCGGACACGGCGTCCCCGAGTGGCCGCACAAAGACCTTCAGGCGCACATCGCCTTCATGATGAGTTTTCTCAAGGAGTTGCGCGAATCCGGTGAGCTGGTTGCCGCCGAAGGCTTGTCGTTTCCGGATCAGGCAAAGCTGGTGCGGGCCGATAAGAATGGCGAACCCATCACCGACGGCGTTTTCCCCGAGTCCAAGGAATTTCTTGCCGGCTACTGGATCGTGGATGTCGACACGCCGGAGCGGGCCTATCGAATCGCTGCCAAGGCATCGGCTGCTCCCGGACCCGGCGGCGCGCCATTGAACATGCCCATCGAGGTCAGGCCGGTGATGAGCGGCCCGCCGCCGGAGATGCTGTGACAACATCAGCTGCCATGCCGGAATCGCCGGATCCATCTACCGAGCATCTGTTGCGCGAGCTTGCGCCGCAGGTGCTCGGAGCGGTCATTCGACGCTTTCACGACTTCGCCTCGGCCGAGGACGCGGTGCAGGAGGCGCTGATCGCGGCGATCACGCAATGGCCGCAGCAGGGCGTTCCCGACAATCCTCGCGGCTGGCTGATTCAAGTCGCCAGCCGTCGCATGACCGATCAGCTACGCAGCGACATCGCCCGACGGGCCAGAGAGACTGCCGTGATGCTGCAGTCGGAGCTCGTCGTTCCTCCGGTCGATCTCGACCCTGATATGAACCACGACGACACGCTTATCCTCTTCTTCATGTGCTGTCATCCGGCGCTCACGTCGTCGTCTGCCATCGCGCTGACGCTGCGTGCCGTCGGCGGCCTGACAACCGGCGAGATCGCACACGCCTTCATGGTTCCCGAAGCGACCATGGCACAACGCATCAGTCGCGCCAAACAGGGCATCAAGGCCTCTGGTGTCCCTTTCAGCCTGCCCTCACAGCGGGAACAAGTGCAGCGCTTGCGCTCCGTGCTGCATGTGCTCTACCTGATCTTCAACGAAGGCTACACCAGCAGCTCGGGCCCCGATCTGCAGCGGCTCGAATTGTCGCAGGAGGCCATCCGGCTAACGCGGTCCATCCACAAATTGCTGCCGGAGAGTTCGGAAGTTGCTGGACTGCTGGCGTTGATGTTGCTCACCGATGCGCGGCGTCTTGCGCGAACCGGAGCAGGCGGCGTTCTGATTCCGCTCGACAAGCAGGATCGAACCTTATGGGATCAGGCCGAGATATCGGAAGGCATCGCGCTGCTGACTGCCGCGTTGTCGAAGGGCTCGATCGGCATCTATCAGCTTCAGGCCGCCATCGCCGCAGTCCATGACGATGCGGCTCGACCCGAGGACACAGACTGGCCGCAGATTCTCGCGCTCTACGAGCTGCTGAAGAGTGCCTCAGACAATCCCATGGTGGTGCTCAATCACGCGATTGCGGCTGCGATGGTTCACGGCCCGTCGAAGGGGCTCGAGTTGCTGACGGCGCTGGATTCCGACCCATGGCTCACCGAACACCATCGTCTCGACGCGGTTCGCGCTCATCTTCTGGAAATGGCCGGCGATCATCCGGCGGCGATCACGCATTATCGTCGCGCAGCCAGCCGCACCACCAGCCTTCCAGAGAGAAACTACCTGACAACCCAAGCTGCACGACTCAGCGAAACCTTATCGGATCACACAAACCACAGTTCTGATCAGTGAACGGCCGCGGACGGCTGAGCGATCGCCGCACGCTTGTTCACGGGGAATTGCTCGTCGAGCTCGAGATTCACTTCCAACACATTGACGCGAGGCTCGCCAAGAAAACCAAGCTGCCGCCCCGCGGTATGCCGCTGAATGACTTCGCGAATCTGCTGTTCCGAAACTCCACGCTCATGCGCCAGCCGCGGTACCTGAAACTCGGCTGCCGCAGGAGTGATGTCGGGATCAAGTCCGGACGCCGAGGCAGTCACTAAATCCACAGGAATCGGTTGCGAGGGATTCTCCGCGTGCAGGCGCGCGACGTCAGCGTTGACGCGGTCAATCAGCTTCTGGTTAGTCGGCCCGTACTGCGAGCCATTGGAATTCGCCGCATCATAGCCGTTCCCCGCAGCTGAGGGCCGCGGATGCAAGTATCCCGGGCTGCTGAAACCCTGGCCGATAATTCGCGAGCCGACGACCGTCCCGCCGCGCGTCAGCAGCTGACCGTTGGCCTTGTCATGGAACAACGCCTGCGCCAGGCCGGTCACCACCAGCGGATAGATAACGCCCAACAGCACCGTCGTCACGATCGTCATCAGGATTGCGATTTTCAGATTCTGCTTCATAGATCCCTCTTAGAAATCATGCTCACCACAGAGGTACAGAGACACAGAGCAATTCTTTCTCTACAATTCGTTTACTCGCCACATCAACCTGGAAATAATCGGTTCTTGAATTTCACCAGGTTCATCATTTGGAACTGACACCTGATCAATATTCTCTGTGCCTCTGTGTCTCTGTGGTTAATAATCTCGCTATGCCAATCCGATCCTCGTGATCAGCATGTCGATCAGCTTGATTCCGATGAACGGCACGATGATTCCGCCCACGCCGTAGATCCACAGATTCCGCCGCAACAGTGCCGCGGCGCTCATCGGCTTGTATTTCACGCCGCGCAGGGCCAGCGGAATCAGCGCGATAATGATCACTGCGTTGAAGATGACCGCTGACAGAATTGCCGACTGCGGCGTCTTCAGATGCATGATGTTGAGTGCGTTCAGCACTGGGAAAGTTCCCGCGAACATCGCCGGGATGATGGCGAAATACTTGGCAACGTCGTTGGCAATGGAAAACGTCGTCAGCGAGCCGCGCGTCATCAGCAACTGCTTGCCAATCGCGACCACCTCGATCAGCTTGGTCGGATTGGAATCCAGATCGACCATGTTGCCGGCTTCCTTGGCCGCCTGCGTTCCCGTGTTCATCGCCACGCCGACGTCGGCTTGCGCCAGCGCCGGAGCGTCATTCGTGCCGTCGCCGGTCATCGCCACCAGTTTGCCCTGCGCCTGCTCGCGCCGGATCAGGTCCATTTTGTCCTTGGGAGTCGCCTGTGCCAGGAAGTCGTCGACACCCGCCTCGCGTGCAATCGCGGCAGCAGTCAGCGGATTGTCGCCGGTGATCATCACCGTCTTTATTCCGATCGCGCGCAACTGATCGAAGCGCTCGCGCATGCCGCCTTTCACGATGTCTTTGAGGTAGATCACGCCCAGCGCGCGTGTCTTTTCCGCCACTACCAACGGCGTACCACCGGCCCGAGCGATTCTCTCCACCGTCGCCTGCACTTCGGCCGGCATCTCGGTTCCGTTATTCGCCAGGTAACGGGTGATCGCATCGACGGCGCCTTTGCGGATCTGGTTGCCGTTCATGTTCACGCCCGACATGCGGGTCTGCGCAGTGAATGGAACAAATTCCATATCGTGCGAGCTCAATTCCCTGCCCCGCAAGCCATACCGTTCCTTCGCCAGCACCACGATTGACCGGCCTTCCGGCGTCTCATCTGCCAGCGAAGAAAGCTGCGCGGCGTCCGCCATCTCCGTCTCACTCACTCCCGGCGCGGGAATAAATTCCGCCGCCTGCCGATTGCCCAGCGTGATGGTTCCAGTCTTGTCGAGCAGAAGCGTGTCTACATCACCTGCCGCCTCGACCGCGCGTCCTGACATGGCCAGCACATTATGCTGAATCAAACGATCCATTCCTGCGATACCGATCGCCGAGAGCAATCCGCCGATCGTCGTCGGGATCAGACAGACCAGCAGTGAAACCAGCACAAACACCGTTTGCGGTGCGCCGGAATAAATCGCGAACGGCTGCAGCGTGACTACGGCCAACAGGAAGATGATGGTCAGTCCTGCCAGCAGGATATTCAGCGCGATCTCATTCGGCGTCTTCTGCCGCTCCGCGCCTTCCACCAGCGCGATCATGCGATCCAGGAATGTCTCGCCCGGATTCGACGTCACCTTCACGCGAATCTGGTCGGAAAGCACGCGCGTGCCGCCCGTAACCGCCGAGCGATCGCCGCCCGCCTCGCGAATGACCGGAGCGGACTCACCGGTAATTGCCGACTCGTCCACCGAAGCAACACCTTCGATGATCTCCCCGTCGGAGGGAACCAATTCACCGGCCGAAACGATGACCACATCGCCGGCGCGCAATTTTGAACTGGGGATCTTCTCGAGCTCGCCGTTTTCTCCCTGGCGATTCGCAATCGTCTCCGATCGCGCTTTCCGCAGCGTGTCCGCCTGTGCTTTGCCGCGGCCTTCTGCCATCGCCTCCGCAAAATTAGCGAACAGCACCGTGAACCAGAGCCACAACGTGATCTGAAGATTAAACAGAAAGTCTCCACGGCCGCGAGCCAGCAGCACGGTCGTGATCACGCTGCCGACCTCGACCACGAACATCACAGGATTGCCCATCATGTGGCGCGGATCGAGCTTTTTAAACGAATCCAGGACGGCGCGCCAGACGATCTTGCCCTCCCAGACGGCTCTTTTTCGCGGCCTCATCGGCGACTGTCCGAGGCGTACCATGTGCGGCTCCGAAGCGATTTTAGGTTCCATTGTGCTTGCCATTTGCAGAATCCTTTAGAACGTCTTGCCCGCTGCCATGAGCAGGTGCTCAAGAATTGGTCCCAGGCTCAGCGCCGGGAAGAAGGTCAGTGCACCGACAATGATGATCACCCCAACCAGCAGTCCTGAAAACAATGGGGTCGTCACGGGAAACGTTCCCAGCGACGGTGGCACATACTTCTTTTGCGCTAGATTTCCGGCAATCGCCAGCATCGGAATGATCATGAAAAACCGGCCCAGCAGCATGTCGAACCCGATACTGGTGTCATACCAGGGCGTGTTGGCCGTCAATCCGCCGAACGCCGAACCGTTGTTGCCGGCGCCCGAGACATAGGCGTAGAGCATCTGCGTGAAACCATGTGGACCAGGGTTGCTGATGCCGGATGTACCGAAGTTGTGCACCGACGCCACTCCGCTGAAGACCAGGATCACCAGCGGAAAGACCAGCGCCACCAGCATCGCCATCTTCACGTCGTAAGCTTCGATCTTCTTGCCGAGATATTCCGGCGTTCGCCCCACCATCAGCCCGGCAATGAATACCGCGAGCACGACATAGATCAGGACTCCATACATGCCGGCGCCGACTCCGCCGAAGATCACCTCGCTCAGCATGATGTTGACCAGCGGAACCATGCCGCCCAGTGGCATGTAGGAATCGAACCAGCTATTGATCGCACCACAACTGGCGTCGGTCGTGACCGTGCCGAAGAGCGCCGAGTCGGTGATCCCGAAGCGGACCTCTTTGCCTTCCATGTTGCCGCCCGACTGCAGCGCCGTGACCTGCTGATTCACTCCATGCAGCAGCGGATTGCCGCGAGCTTCTGCCCAATAGGCGACAGTGACTCCAGCGATGAACATGACGGCCATCGCCTCCCACACCGCCCAGCCATGTGCCTGCGAGCTTGTCATGCGTCCCAGGGTGTACGTCAGCCCCGCGCCGATCGCGAAGATCGCAAACATCTCAATGAAGTTGGTGAGTGGTGTCGGATTCTCAAATGGATGTGCACTGTTGGCGTTGAAGAAACCGCCGCCATTGGTGCCGTACTCCTTGATAATCTCCTGCGAAGCCACCGGCCCTTGCGCGATCGTTTGCGTTGCAACCGTGTCCATTACCGGCTGGCCTTTGGCATCTACCGCAGGCTTGCCATCAGCATTCACATGCTGCACCTGTTGCGCTTCGATCAGCTTCGCGGTGTCATACGGCTTCAGGTTCTGCACCACACCCTGCGAAACCAGCAGCAACGCGCCGATTATGCTGAACGGCAGCAGCACCCACAAGCAGCTGCGGACCATATCCACCCAGAAGTTGCCGATAGTTTTCATCTGCCGCCGCGCGATGCCACGAATGAACGCGATCGCCAGCGCGATACCGGTCGCTGCGGAAATGAAGTTGTGATAGGCAAGACCGGCCATCTGGGTGAAGTAGCTCATCGTGCTCTCACCGCCATAGGCCTGCCAGTTGGTGTTGGTAGTGAACGAGGCGGCGGTGTTCCACGCCAGATGTTCAGGCATCACGCCCGAGAGTTTTTGCGGGTTGAACGGCAGATGCAGCTGTATGCGCTGAATCAGGTACAACAGCAGCATCGAGACGACACTGAACAGCAACATGGCCGCGGCGTACTCCGTCCAGTGCATCTCGTGGTTCTCATCTACGCCGCTCAGGCGATAGACCAGACGCTCCACCGGCCGCATTACAGGATCCAGAAACGTGCGCTCCCGACTGAATACGCGCGTCATGAAGATACCCAACGGCTTCGTCACCGCCAGGATTAGCCCCAGGAAGATTGCGATTTGTAGCCACCCATTGAAAGTCATGTCAGAACTTCTCCGGTCGCAGCAAGGCGTAGAAGAGATAAATCATCATCAACGCGCAGATTACCATCATGATGGCCGATTCGGTTTGCATGGTTCCCCCTTACTTAACGCGGTCGCAGAAGTGTACATACCCCAGCGACAGCGCGAAGAAAGCAATCGTGATTGCTACGAATAAAATATCTTGCATGTCATTAACTCCTGAACTTGCTCTCTACCACGGGCCTTGTTTTCGGCCAAACCACCAGATCACTCCCATGGTCGCGGTATTCTGGTCCGTGCTGAGCACGCCTTGTTGGCTGGTGAGAAAAATGGGCCGGTTAGACATATCGCGCCGGAATTCCCAGCGCATGTCAAATCCATTTGCCAGCGTGACGTCGTATGTGGCTGTAACTTCCTTCAGCGCTTCGGTATAGCTGGTTATTCCGGTGAAGAGTCCACCGTGATCGTCGAGATACTCTGTACGTCCCGCGAGATAAGTCCGAGGCGTCAGCTGATACTTAGCATAGGCCGCTCCACCCCACACGTCAGCAGGGGCGTCGGACTGCCCAGGGCCATTGTTGGCCCACAAACGCTGAATCACATAGTCACCTTCTAACTCGAGCATGAGCTTGGGCGTGGTTTGCCATGTGACGTAGCTATCGAAGATGTTGGTCTTGCCATCTGGCGCCGGACTGATCTTCTCAAAACAAAGTCCCGGCTGCACGGGAGTAGGACCACATGTTGGTATCACAATCGAATCTGGATGGTCCTGGCCGAAGTAATAATTAATCGTCCAGCTAATGTTCTTGTTGGGGGTAATGGCCAAGCCGAAGAGCTCATCCTTAAATCCATTCGTAGGTTCGGTCTGGTTTGTGCCATTCACAATCCAATAGTTCAGCGCTATTTTCTTGTTGAATGGATAATTCACCCTCGCGCCCATGTGATAGAAGGGCAGAAAGTCGAACCAATAAGAGCGGGAATAGTTAATCTGGTATTGCGTGTAGTTACCTTCGGCTCCAAGGGAGCTGGCCCATTTGCCAAAATCTACGTTGAGACCATTGCCAACCGGAACAACGTAAGTGCCATAAGCTTGAAAGATGTTGCGATAGATGTCCGGCCGCGGCTCATTCAAAGGATTTCCCTGCGACGTCGAGGTCGCCTGGCCAAATTGCAGGTCGAGGCGCGCTCCATAGCGTCGCCCTGCATCTACGTCCGGCGCTCGTTCCACAATTAAGTCCGCCTGATTCAGGCTGAACGCGTTGCTGAGCACATCATAGGCCCGGAGTACATTCACCCGTCCAATCGGATCGTTGAAGTTGTACGCGTAGTAGGTGTCGATCATCGCGTTAATGGTCGTGCCCTTCAGGAAGTCGAGCGTGGAGCGGTCTTCGGCCGTAAGCGGTTCCGGCGAGCCCGCCACGCTGGAGGCCTGCACGTCAACTGTGTCGTGCGGCGCACCGTCGCTGTTCGCGTTCACCGGTTTCATCGCCATCACCGCCTTCATCTCTTTCACCTGCTCCCGCAACTCCTGAACCTCAGACTCCAGCTGATTCACATGCTGCTGGAGTTGCTGATTGGTTTCCCCCGCTCCTGACTCTGGCGCCGCGGACAAATCCCCCGTATTCCGCTGCTGAGCCCAAGCTGGTACGACCCACGCCAGAGCCAAAAGCAGAGGCAACCACACTGTTGGAAACTTGAAACCACCACACGCATTTGCGATCACTGGAATACCTCCTCGTCGGCAACCATGCTGTTCCCACCAGCGGGATGCCGCAGAGCCCCCTTTCGGCTCTTCTCGAGTAAGTATTCACCTTTCAGCCTCCCGTGACAGTTTTTTCTCGAACCCTCAGAACATGACCAGCAGCGCGCCGGTCATGCGGTTCTCATTCTTAACCAGGTCGGGATACCAACCCGGCACCGCTGACCCCGGCGCCCCGGTGTTCCCACCTGGAGGCGTCACACCACCTGACCCGGAGAAGTACGGCACATTCGCGGCGCGATGGTTGTACTCCAGGCGGAACGTCACATACTGGCTCGGCATGTAGTCGGTGGTGACGGACACATCCCATGCCTTGAACGGATCGCCTGGATTTTCCGTGAAGTACGGCGTTCCCGACGCAGCGGTCGCTCCGTTGATCGGTGGCAGCAGCACCAGGTAGCGGCCCGGGTTGTTGATCTGACCTCCGCCCAGCGTCAGCGCGTACAGGTCCTTATGGAACCAGAAGCGGTTGTACAACATGTATCCCAGAAAGCTTTGTTTCGGCCCCTGGACTGAATCACCGGTACAACTCACACCGCCGCCGTGTTCGCACCCCATGTCACCCGTCAGGGAGAATGCGATCTTGTCGAGTCTGCGATCCGGATGGTCGTAGTACTTGACCTGGATGCTGTCGTCCGTGTGATAGCGCACCCGGCCGGGGACGCCAAGAGTGTCCTCGCCCAGCGCGTACTGGTTGCCAACAAAGGAAAACCAGCCAGTCGGCCGCCACAAGATCTGCCCGCCGAAGCCCGGCCGATGATTGAATCGGCCGTACGACTGCCAACCGTTAATCAGCCAAGGCTCGATCTTCAGGTGCTGGTTGGGATAGATCTGTACCCGCATGCCGTTAAAAAACCAGGGCGTGTTGGAGGAGACATACGACGGCTGATAGGCCCAGTTATCAAACTGGTAGTAACTGAAAAGACCGATGTAGGACATGAAAATGCCCGCTTGCACGTTGATCCCGTCCCACACGTCCCAGTGATATCCGCCATAAGCCTCCGAAATGTAACGATACGCGTCGGCTAGTTGCCATTGACCGCGCGCCGGGCTGGCATCATTGCGCGGCGTGGTCTGGGAGTACAAGCCGAATTGCGTCATCAGTCTGGCCTGAACATTATCCCAATGAAAATCTCCGCCAACCCCGAACTGGGTCAACTGGAATTCGTTGGCGCGAAAGATCTCACTCGACCCGCCGATGGTGTCATCCTGAGGATCGTGGAAGTCGTGGGTGTAGTTCACGTCGGAACGGATTTCCGGCGTAAAGAACTTGGTATCGAAGGGCACTTCCTTGATGCGGCTGTTACCGTTCAGCCAGGTGAAGTCGGCAAAGGAAAACGGCGCCGGCTTCTCGCTGGCAGGTGGCGCCTGGGTTGACAAGGCCGATTCTGCCGCGGCCGGTGCGGCTGCGTTCTGCTCGCCAACGAAGTGCACGGGCGCGGTGGCCTTCGAAGTCACCGGCGCCTCTTGCGGCGCGCGAGTTTTCAACTCCTGTTCCAGTTGGTCGATGCGTTTCTGCATGGCATCGAGCTGCTTCGCTACCGCCGGCGGAATGTCCTGGCCGGCAGTGCCAACCTGCTGGGCCGATCCTGCGTCGCCCTGGTCGGGCGAAGGACCGCTCTGATCCTGCGCTAACGCCACGAATGGTATTAAAGCCATGGCCACGAGCAACGCCGCTGCAGTCCGGCCATGGGTTGCCAGGAACTCGGCCATTTCTTTCTCGAGACGAGTAAACAGGCTCGGTGCACAGGCGACATCTACCACTTTTGATTCAGTTATTCTGCGAACTACTAGATTGGTCCCGAGTTTACGGTGGAACCTCCGGGTTTTGCGTGTTGGCAGTGAACACTGCACGAGGAAAACAACGAAGAACATCACACTCAGCGCGCAAATAATGAGAAATACATCTGTCATGAATCCCTCTCGCACACGTCAGCGTTTTCGCTGTCAGCATGTTGATTGAAGCACCTCGTGCGTAAGTGTGGTCTAAAGAACTTATAAAAGTTTTATAAAGGTCGTGAGAGTGGTCAGTAGGTCATCTATCTTTATGAACAATTTATGAACGATTTATTCCTTCCTTACACTCCCAAATGTCTAATCGTGTGGGGCGAGGAAAGGCGCCCACACCCAACAATATGTCGACCCATGAAGTGTTCGTTCAGCAATTCACCAAGCTCTTCCAGCACTACAGCAGCGCACTTTCATCGACGGTACAGGAGGCCGCACCGGCGCCGTCCAACTCCGAATTGGCGGATGAGTCGAATCGTCTGGTAGCCGCAGCGCGTCTGGCGATTCTGGAGTTGGAGACCAATGCCAGCTTGCGAGGAAACGACAGGCGCTATTTCGCCAAGCCTGGCGAGGCAGAGTGGGGATGCTGAATCAACTGATTTTGACCGCTCGGCTTTGGATGGGACAGAGTCCATCACTGCTAGTGAAGGCATGGGCAGGACCTGCAAAGCCACTGCTGGATAGGCTAAAGAGCATCGCGGAGCGGGATGTTACGGGCCGCTCGTCACGCACCGTACTAAAGACTGGCTTGGCAGAAGGCAAGCTAAGGAGCCCGGAGTGGTCGTGACTATCGTGATCGTAGCCGGGATGATCCTGGCCAGCTATGCAGTGGGCCTCTGACCAGTTCGGTCGAGACGAAAAGGAGTTGCCACATCGCTGCTGAGTAGTAGCAAGGGTAGCGAGGTACAGGACTAGTCATGATGGGCCGGAATACAGATCAGTGGACAAGCATGGTTTCCTATAAGATTCGTCCTGCTTTAGCGGAAGCCCGCCTGATGAATAAGAAACGTGCCCGCGACGTAGTCTATGTGGCGACCCTAACCGAGGAGCTTCGCGACATTGAAGCAGAGATCGAGGCAGTGGAGCAGGAACTTCAACTTAGCACCTCCGCATTCAATAATGATGAAGCGCACGTCGCCCCAGCTGGGCTTCCGGACGTGGATTGGATCCACACCAAGTCAGGAGAACTGGAAGCTAGACTTCACCGGATTCAGCAGTTATCAATCGCGACGCAGCCTTCCAGACGGGCTAAGGCTTCGAAGATGTAGGTTGTCTGCGAGTAATACTACTGCTTGGCATGGGACTCTCCTGGTTCGAAACGATATCCCACCCATGGTTCCGTCAGAATATATTTGGGAGATCCCACCTCGGGTTCGAGCTTCTTACGTAGTTGGCCGACGAAGACGCGCAGATAATCAGTCTGCTCAACGCTATTACTTCCCCACACAGCATTGAGGATGGCACGGTGGGTTAGAACTTTGCGCGGATTCTGCGCCATATATGCCAGAACATCAAACTCTTTTGGCGTCAGGTGAACCTCTCGTCCGGCCAGCGTCACCCGATGACCATCCAGGTCGATGCAGAAGTCTCCGTCCTCGATCTTAAGATCCGGCTCGCCCGCCTTGGGGCGCGCGCGGCGTAATGCAGCGCGGATTCTCGCCAGAAGCTCGCTCGTACTAAAGGGCTTTGTGATGTAGTCATCTGCGCCCGAGTCGAGTGCCTCGACTTTGCTTCGCTCCTCGCCGCGAACAGAAAGCACCAGAATCGGGACTTGGGAGACGCGGCGAATCTGCCGGCATAGTTCGATGCCGTTCATGTTGGGCATCGCGAGATCGGTGATCACAAGGTCGGGCGCGAAATCTTTACTGATCTCCAAGGCAGCCTCGCCGTCGCCGGCCACACGAATCTCGTAGCCTTGGGCGCTAAGGCTGGTCCGCAGCACTCGCGTGATCTGCGGTTCGTCATCCACAACCAGAATATGGGGCCGAGTATGCATATTAAGCACTTTGCTGTTGCGTGCGTATCTTGACGCGGCGACAGCTGACGGACTTATTTTGCGGTAGCAGCACCGCAAATGTCGACTGTGTCAGTAAAAGCATAAGGCGTGCCAGGCTCAATGTGCCAGATGCTCCAGCACTGGCCCGAGGGTCAAGACCGGCAGGAAGCTCAGCCCGCACGCCACCAGTGCAGTCCCCAGGAGCAGCGCGCCAAAGGTGACCGTATCGGTTCGAATCGCACCTTCCCCGGTGTAGCGACGTTTTTGCGCGGCAAAGAGTCCGGCAAGCGCCAGGGCTGGAATCGCCAGCCCGAAACGACCCACCATCATCGCGACAGCCGTGGTGAAGTTATAAAACGGCGTGTTCACGCTCAGACCCGCGAAGCTCTGTCCGTTATTGGCTGCTGACGAGGCAAAGGCAACTATGATCTCCGTAAGTCCATGCGGTCCAGTATTTGTCGTAAGACCGGCCAATCCCATCCTCGTTGCAACTGTCAAAGCGGCACAAAGAAGAATGACTACAGGACCAGCCAGCACATAGAGCATAAGCATCTTAGTTTCCGAAGGGCCGATCGTCTTACCAAGATATTCAGGAGTTCGGCCTACCATAAGGCCCGCCAACATTAAGCCCAGCAATGCCACAACCACAATGCTGTATAGTCCAGTGCCAAGGCCGCCATAGATGATCTCTCCTAGCAACATGTTGACCAGCGGGACGGCGCCGCCGACGGCGGTGTAGCTGTCATGCATAGAGTTAAAGGATCCCGTCGCACCGTTGGAGGTAACCGCCGCCGCCAGTACGGATTGGGTAATGCCGAAGCGTACCTCTTTACCCTCCATATTTCCCGACGCGGGCGCCGGCGAGCCTGCGTTGGTGTATGCGAGTTGCGGCAAGTGCCGATTGCCGTTCTGCTCAGCACGGTCGCATATAACCAGGCCCGCTACAAACAACAACGTCATCACAGCATAAAGCGTCCATCCCTGGCGAGGATTTTCGACCATTCGTCCGAAGGTATTGGTGAAGGCCGCCGGCAAAACAGCAATGGCCAGCATAGCAATCAGGTTAGTCAGCGGGGTTGGATTTTCGTAGGGATGAGCTCCATTTACATTAAAGAAACCGCCGCCATTCGTGCCGAGATTCTTGATTGTTTCCAGCGCAGCGACCGGACCTTGCGCAATGATTTGCGTAGCACCCTCAAGGGTTCTTGCATGAGAGTACGGGTGAACATTCATCGGCACTCCCTGCCAAACCAACACCAGAGCACCGACCAAGGCGAGTGGCAGTAGAACCCAGAGCATCGCCCGCACGACATCAACCCAGAAATTGCCGACCTTCTCCCTTTGATGCCGTGCCAGACCGCGTACAAATGCGATGCCGACCGCTAGTCCTGACGCACCGGCGAGAAAATTCTGCGCTGTGAGGCCGACCATTTGGCTGAAATAGCTCATCGTAGTCTCGCCGCCATAAGCCTGCCAAGTCGTCGTGGTAGAAAAGCTGATTGCCGTATTCATCGCAAGATCAGGCGTTAGCGGTGTGGTTTGATAAGCGGGATAAAACCAAGGCAGCCACTGCTGAATTCGCAGGATGACATACAAAAATAGAGTGCCACAGAGGCTAAAAAACACAAATGAGATGGCATAGTTCTTCCAGTCCATCTCTTTCCCTTGATCGACACCGGTGATTCGATACAAGAGCTTCTCAATAGGTTTGAGCACTGGATCCAGGAATGTTCTTTCGCCCTGGAACACACGACACATGAATCCGCCAAACGGCTTAACGGCAAGTGTCAACAGGAGAAGAAAGAAGCCGTACTGCACCCAGGCCTGTAGCTTCATAAGTTGTCAGAAAAAAGAATCCTGTGGGTAGAGCCTTGGCTTGTCATAGAAGAGCAACTAGCCGTGTTGCAGGCCTTCTTTGGGCTAGGAGAGCTTATTAATTTTCGCTTCGTAATCAAGTTGCGTCGCAACAGCACGCCTCCAACCTCCGTGCTCAGCGCAAATGAACTGCGCCACCCTGATTCTATGCCGGAGATCATGCAAGTGATGCGAGGAGTTCATAAAGAATTTGTAAGGAGTTCATAAAGAGGCCGACAGCAGCTGTTACTTCGACTATTTGCAAAGTCTCGGGGTTTCTTACTCACCCAAGAGTGACATACGCTTTCCGGCTCTTTTTAGCAGCAGGACATCTTGCCTTGAATGCCCCTGATTCCCTCTCGCCCGATGATTGGTGCCATGACAAGCGCGGCCGCAGGATCCGCCCACCATGAGCCGAATAGAGCGTTCAGAAGCAAACCAGCAAGCAGAATCCCCGACAAGTAGAAGCAGAAATCGCTTTGTTTGGCATCAGCACACATCGCGCCGCTAGCCAGAGCCATGCCGACTTTGCGCTTGGCCGCGGCTAACGCCGGCATGATGACGAGAGACAGGCACGCCAGAATGATACCCGGAATACTATGCGCAGGCGCTTTCCTCAGAATCAGGCTGCGAATAGCTTCGCATGCGATATAGACAGCCAATGCGCCGAAACACCCACCAACAACGCGCAATGCGATGCGCTCATGTCGCTCGCGGAGCTGGTGATCGGCATCTGTGTGCAAGCGCCACAACACAGCTACAGCGGACGTGACTTCGATGAAACTATCGATGCCGAAGCCAACCAGCGATACGCTGCCTGCTATCAGCCCGGCAACGACTGCGACGCAGCCCTCGAAGAGATTCCATGCAATTGTGAGGTGTTCCAGCCTGCGGCCTCGACGAGCAACCAGGGCACGACTTGTTACCGCTACTGCCATCATTCCTGCAGATGCCGACCTCGTTGATGCACGTACTTGATCACTTCGACATCGGACACCACAATCAGCCCTTCGGAGACCATTTCATCCAGCGTGGGAATAAGCCGTTGGATGTTTTCGTGTGTGTCAATGACCGTGACCATGTGTACGCACCGATGAATCCGATTGGGATCAGGTAGCGCAAACTCGCTTGCCGTAGTATTTCATAGCTCGCGCCCTGATCGAAGTTGAGTGCGTTGGTTAGCTGGACGAGGCCGGCGCCAAACGACTCGGTCAAAATTTTGTGAATATTGGGTGACACTCCGGTTAAAATTGTGTTTCACGATCAGCTATGCGCTACCCCTATGCTGTTCGCGAGCAGTCGGTCTGCATGTTGGGCCTCTGGGGTCGAGCACTCCTCAAAGGGATGCCCGAAAAATGCCTATGAGTTTATACGTTGGCACGTGCAGGACCGGTGAAGCTCGAACCCCGGTGAACGAAGGATCTTCTCGCGGGTTAGGCCGCGTCTTCTGGCTGACCGGCTTATCCGGCGCCGGCAAGACGACGCTGGCGCGAGAACTGTCGGCCCGTCTGCGTGCCGCCGGCCGTGCGGTCATCTTCCTTGATGGCGATGCCCTGCGAGGCGCCATCGCTGAAGACCTGGAGCACAGCGCAGCTGATCGCCGGCGGTCGGCGATGCGCAATGCGCGCTTGTGCCGATTGCTGGCCGAACAGGGCATGGATGTGGTCTGCGCGACCATCTCCCTCTTCCACGAAGTGCACCGTTGGAACCGTGAAAACATCCCTGGATATCGTGAGATCTATCTGCGTGTGCCACTTGACGAGCTGCGACGCCGCGACAGCAAAGGTCTCTATGCCGGAGCAAAACGCGGCAAAGCGCGCGACGTCGTGGGCATTGATGTCCCCGCGGAGACCCCGGAAGCACCTGACTTGATCCTCGACAACTATGGAAGCCTGGACGTGTCCAGCGCCGTCGACCGTATCCTAGCCGCATGCGCCGGCCCGGATGCTAAGGGCACGGCGGAGCGAGCACGCTCACTCAAGTTCAAGTCCAAAGCGGAAACTTTGGAATTGCTCGCGCCGCTGCTCCACACCGCTCGGATTCTGCCTCAGGTGCGATTCTCGGTTGCTGACTGGCGGGAACGCGCATCTGTGGTGCTTTCGGAGGTTGAGGCAGAGCCCTGGACTTCAGGACGCATTATCGTGCGCAGCAGCGCGCTGAGCGAGGACGGCGCCGCGTCGAACTCCCAGGCTGGTAAGTACGACTCGGTTTCCAATGTGTTCGGCCATGCCGCGCTGAAGGAGGCGATCAATCACGTGATTGCGTCCTTCGGCAAAGATGCCACGGACGACGACCAGATCTTCGTCCAGCCGATGCTGGAACACGTGGTGATGGCCGGAGTGGCTTTCACGCGCAATACCAGCGGCGGCCCGTATTTCGTGGTGAATTATGACGACCGTTCGGGAATGACCGATCAGGTCACGGCGGGAGTTGGCGAGAATCTCAAGACTTTTCTTTGCCTCAAGTCGCGGCCGGATGCTTGTCCATCGTCACTCACTGCGGTTGTCGCCCTACTCACAGAATTAGAGGTGCTCCTGGCGTGCGAGGCCATCGATGTGGAATTCGCCATCGCCGGCGACGGACAGCTTTATTTATTGCAGGTCCGGCCGCTCAGCGTTGTCGATGATGCACCGGTAGCAGACGCGGAAGTCGACGCCGCGATTGCCGAAGCGGCGCGGAAGATTGAGCTGCTCAGCCGCCCGCATCCTTATTTGCACGGCAGCCGCGCGATCTTCGGAGTTATGCCCGACTGGAACCCGGCGGAAATCATTGGTGTGCGGCCGAGGCCGCTGTCGCTGTCGCTCTATCGCGAGCTGATAACGGATGCGATCTGGGCGTACCAACGCGACAATTACGGCTATCAGAATCTGCGAAGTTTTCCGCTACTGGTCAGCTTTCACGGACTGCCGTACATCGATGTACGCGTGAGTTTCAATTCATTTATTCCGCGCGATCTGCCCGGGGAGTTGGCTGGGCGCCTGGTGAATTACTACATCGATCGTCTGCTGGCCGAGCCGCACCTGCACGACAAGGTTGAGTTTCAAATTGTCTTCTCCTGCTACACCCTGGATTTGCCGGCGCGACTGGGTGTGCTCGCACAGCACGGATTCTCGGCTGACGATGCTGCTGAGCTAACCGGTGCTCTGCGACGCCTCACCAATCGCATCATTCATGGCGATACAGCGCTGTGGCGACAAGATCGGGCGAAGATCGACATTCTGGCAGAGCGATTTTCCACCATCGACCACGCGAAGATCGACAAAATCAGTCGTATCTACTGGCTGATGGAGGATTGCAAGCGATACGGCACGCTTCCCTTCGCCGGTCTGGCGCGCGCCGGGTTCATCGCCGTGCAGCTGCTGCAGTCCTTCGTGGAGGTCGGCATTCTCAGCGATCAGGAAGCGGCCACGTTCATGGCGAGCGTGGACACAATCGGCTCGCGGCTGGGCCGAGACTTCGCGGAGTTATCGAAGGCGGATTTTCTCGCGCGCTACGGACACTTGCGGCCGGGAACCTACGACATCCTCTCGCCGCGATACGACGAAGCGCCCGATCTTTACTTCGACTGGTCGAAGGCGCGGCCTACGGTATCAGAAACGACGCGCTTCGCACTCTCCATCCAGCAGTTGCGCCAGCTCGAGCAATTGCTGAAGCAGCATGAACTCGAAATCGATGTTCTGGGATTGATCGAGTTCGTCAAGGCGGGCATCGAAGGGCGCGAGTATGCGAAGTTCGTCTTCACGCGTAGCTTAAGCGATGCCCTGTCGCTCATCCGGCAGTTGGGCGAGGATCATGGGCTTGCGGCGGAGGATTGCGCCTTTCTGGACTACAACGTCATTCGGACGCTCTACAGCGAGAGCGGTCCGGTGCGCGAGACGCTGCTGGAGAGCGTGGCGCGCGGGCGAGAGCAATATGCCCTGACCCGCCGCCTCGTGCTTCCGCCAGTCATCGCCTCGCCGGAGGACGTGTTCGCGTTTCATCTGCCTGCGAGCCAGCCGAATTTCATCACCCAGAAGGAAGTCACCGCACCGGTGGCTTCGGTCAGCGATGCGCCGGAGAACTTCGCCGGACGCATTCTCTTCGTACCCAGCGCGGACCCGGGCTTCGACTGGATCTTCACGCGTGACATCAGCGGATTCGTCACTCAGTATGGCGGCGCCAATTCGCACATGGCGATTCGCGCCGCCGAACTGGGCATACCCGCTGTCATCGGCGCGGGCGAAACCTTGTTCCGGCAATGGCAATCGGCGGCGAAGCTGTGTCTCGACTGCACGAACCAGAGAGTTGTTGTCATCGCATGAAGTCAGTCGGGGTCACGCAACGCGTCGAGATCGTACCCGGTTATGGCGAGCGGCGTGACTGCCTGGATCAAGCCTGGACCAAATTCCTGATCAGCTGCGATCTGCTTCCGGTATTGCTTCCTAATGTTGCGGAAGCTGCTCTGGCTTTGTGCGAGAAGAGTCGCGTTGCCGGATTGCTATTAACCGGCGGCAACGATCTGGCTGCACTTGGCGGCGACGCTCCGGAACGTGATGAGACCGAGAATGCCCTGCTGGATTTCGCCGAGCGCCAGAGTTTGCCTGTGCTCGGTGTCTGTCGCGGCATGCAGGTGATCCAGCAGCGTGCAGGCACACCGTTGCACCGCGTCGAGGGACATGTTGCGCAAAGGCAGCTCATCCGGATAAACGACGCTCCAGCCGAGGTCAACAGCTATCATCATTTCGGGGCGTTCGAGTCGCAGCCGCCGCTCGATGTATGGGCCATTGCCGACGACGGGGTCGTGAAGGCGATTCGCCATTCCGCTAAACCTATGACCGGGATCATGTGGCACCCTGAGCGCTGTTCGCCGTTTCGCGCTGCCGACGTGGAGCTGTTCCGCCAAGTCTTCGGAGTTCAATGATGCGTGCAATTATTCTCGCTGCCGGTCGCGGCAGCCGTTTGGGACATCTAGGAGACAACCGGCCGAAGTGCTTTGTTGAGCTCGCCGGCAGACCGCTGATCGAGTATCAGACAGAAGCGCTGCGGCGTGGTGGAGTGACTGAGATCGGAATTGTGCGCGGGTATCGCGCCGAGATGATCAACTTCCCAGACTTCACTTATTTCAACAACGAGCGCTGGGCTGAAACTAACATGGTGATGTCGCTGGCGGCGGCAACTCGCTGGCTGAACGAGGAACCGGTCATCGTCAGCTACGCCGATATTTTTTATCGCGGCGACCTGGTGCGACGCCTGGCCGAGGCACCCGGCCAGTTGGTGATCACTTATGATCGCAACTGGCGTGATCTGTGGGCGCGGCGTTTTGCCGACCCGCTGGCCGACGCCGAAACTTTCCGCACCGATGCTGCCGGCCAGTTGCTGGAGATCGGCGGCAAGACGACTCGGATCGAAGATATTCAGGGTCAGTACATGGGGCTGCTGAAGTTCACGCCAACGGCGTGGAACGAGGTCGAGATGTTTCTCAACGAACTCGATCCGGCGACCCGTGATCGCCTCGACATGACGGGATTGCTGCGGGTATTGCTGAGCGCGAAGTTTCCGGTCGGCACGTTGGGGACTATTGGGCAATGGGGCGAGATCGATAATCCGGAAGATGTCGCACTGTACGAGAGCATGGTGAGAAAAGGCGAACTCGTCCTTGAGGAGCAGCAGACCGCCGCAGGCTAACGTGATCGTCGCCGTGGACCCGGAATACGAAGGTTCCGCACTTCAACCAAATGATCAAACATGGAGATTTCACAGGATTAGCCGGCGACTACGCCAAGTTTCGTGCCGGCTACGCACCGCAGGTCGCAATCGCAATCCTCCGCTATCTGGGACGCGATATTGCCAGCATCGATGCGGTCGACGTCGGCGCCGGCACTGGAATCTGGACGCGCATTCTCGCTTCTTATGGGCTGCATTCCATCATTGCGGTCGAACCGAACGATGACATGCGCGAGCAAGGAATCGAGAGTTCGCGTGGCCTCCGTATCGAGTGGCGTAAAGGCGCAGCTGAAGCGGCGGGGATGCCGGATCAATCGGCCGATCTGGTCTCCATGGCGTCTTCATTTCACTGGGCCAATTTCGACCAGGCGTGCGACGAGTTTCACCGAATCCTACGGCCAGGAGGTTTGTTTGTCGCATTGTGGAATCCGCGGCTGATCGAGACCAACCCGTTGCTGGTGGAGATCGAGGAGCAGATTACGCGCCTGAAACCGGACGTGAAGCGCGTGTCGTCCGGGCGCTCCGGTATTACCGAGCGGCTGACGGAGATGTTGAGCGCCAAGCCGCAATTCACCGATGTGCTGTACCTGGAAGGCAGGCACTCCGTGCAGCAAACGCCGCAGCAATATTTGGGAGCGTGGCGCTCGGTGAACGATCTGCGAGTACAGCTGGGGCCGGAGCTATTTGACACGTTCCTGGATTTGACGGAGAAGCGAATCGCCGGCCTGACGGCGATCGAAACCACCTATCTGACGCGTGCCTGGGCGGTCCGGCGCGCCTTTGCGCCATCCCCTAATTTGTGAAAAGTAGTGGCGACTTTTGGCTGAGAACAGGGTTGTGACGATGGGATGGTTGTGTGTCTAAACGCGTTGGCGAATAACGGAATGGGAGACTAGCAGTTATCCCGACTGCTGAGGAGTTTAGCCGTGACGGAACTCGAATATGCAATCAAACACGATGGACTGACACCGAAACGACTCCTGAAGAGCATTAGCCGCAGAGACTTCGGAGTGACCGTTCTCGGCGGCCTCGCAGGTACGGCGGCCTCGCGCTTCATCAACATCCCTTCGGCGGAGGCAGCAGCCAACGATTTCACCATCGCGATTATTCCCGATCCTCAATACCTGGCCGCGTCGTGCCCCAATGGGAGTGGCCAATACTACACCGCGATGATGCAGTGGATCATCGATAACAAGAACATCTCTCTGAAGTCCGGTAAATCGCCATTCGCAGCCAACATTAAGGCGGTTATCGGCGTGGGCGATTGTGTAGACGGGCTCGCTGACAACCAGTTCAAGATAGCCGAGACCTCGTGGAAGATTCTCGACGCCAATGGCGTGGCCTTCACGACGCCTCCGGGAAATCATGATTATGATTTTTCGAAGGGAATCACTTCGCGCGATTACCTGGGAAACCAGTTCAAGAAGGGATATTTTTCAGCCAAGAGCCGGGCGAGAGCTTACGGCGCCGGCATCAATCTGGGTGACGGAGATATGGCCTACTGGGTGGGATCTCATGACAGTACCGGGGCCAATACCGCGGTGAAATTCGTGATCTCGGGAATACGCATGCTCGTACTGGCTATGGATTTCTTTGCCGGTAGTGACGCGTGGTCGTGGGCTTACGACGTCATGACCAAGAATCCGGATTGCGAATGCTACATCACGACTCATGCGTGGCTGACCGCAGGCGGAACACAGTATCGTGCGACGGGCGACCCCTATGCGCCGGAGTTCTACAAGATGGGTCCTGCTCCTTATTCCAATTCTGCGGTGGAAGCATGGAACACGATCGGAGTCAAAAGCTGGGCGAACCTGTGCGGCATTTTCGGCGGGCACGATATCTTCGATTACGCGAAACCCGATCCCAACGTGCCCAAGGCATGGTTCTGGCAGCAAGTTCCAATCAAGAGCGACAGTAAGCGACAGCAGACCGTACAACAGTTTTTCGTGAACGCTCAACGAGTCGATGCTTTGTGCGCTCAGTCGGTCAGCCAGGAAACCGGTGCGGGCGAGGTCGCCAGCGTTTTCCTGCTCAGCCGGCGGCCGGGGTTGGGAGTGCTGGAAGGGCGGATGATCTCGACGCAAACCGGTAACTGGTTTAAGGCGAAGTCCTCAACCTTCCCGGATGGTCCCAGTTTTAGCGATTCCGAGACGCTGCTATTCTCAGTTCCCTTCACCGGGCTGAAGTAACCCAATGGCGCTGCCCTGTGCTTAAGCAAGGCAGCGCCATTGCAACTACTCGTCAGCACCATAACCTATCTTCTCCATCCGTTTCCTGGTTTCCAGGTTGAGGCGATTGATGAAGTTCCTGAAACGAGGAACTTTCTCTTTGGCAGCCCGATAACCAAACGACTTGCTTCTGGGCAACGGTATCTGGAGACCGCTCAAATCGAGGTTCGCCCCCATCAGTTCGACAATTTTGGAAAACTCCCTGATGGGATCGATAGTGAAGTCCTCAAGGCGCAACGCCAAGCTGGCAGATTGAAAATGCAGTGCGCTCTCCTCGACAAATTCCGAAAAGGAGAGAAACCGGGGGCCGGTCAGGCCAGCATAAAAATCCAAATCGCCTTCAGCGAAGGCTTTGAACTCGAAGAAATCGCGATCCAGGTCGGCACATAGATCGTCGTAGCTGGTATAGACCTCGTAGATGCCGCCAACCTCGCGGCGATCACGCACGTAGGTCCGCCAATAGACCCAATTGGTCAGTAAGGAATCGAGAGGATGACGATAGACAAAAACCGTGTCGGCGAAGCGATTGCGGACCGCCTCCAGGATGCGATACATAATCGCCGGCATAGCCTGAGCGCGCGAAACGTACTTCATGGTAACGTGACCGCTGCAGATCATCGAAGTCGGGCAGGGATACAAGCGAATCACGTCGCGGAAGTATTTGGCTCGCAGGCCGATATTCTGCAGTATCAGATCTTGGATATACACACGCCCGCTGCCAAAGAGCCCGAGGACATAGAGCGTGCGGTCATCTCCCACGCGTGTTTCCGGCTGATAGCGAAGGTCTACGCCGTCTTCCTGATCCCGGACGTCCACGACAATGGGGGGAGCCTCTTCAACCGCGATATTCTCTATCGCAATTAATGCCCTAACCTGATCGTGGAGTAGCAGAATTTGATCGTGTGCCAATCGCTGGTCAAGCGCAACCGTGTTTGCGGAAATGAACTCCAGGGCGCTGTACATTTCAGTGAGCGATCGCGCAAGCGCGGCATTCAGGTCTTGCAAGGGCCGCGTATACCAGCCCAGCGAGCGAGCAACGGACTTCTTCACCCATTGCAGCAAGCGATTGTGCAGACCGGCAGGCCGCGGGTTGACGACCCCAACCGCTTGCCGGCAGTTCTCAACCACCGCGAGTGCATGGCGGAGCTCTGAGAAGTTGAAGCCGGAGACGCAGAGGCCAGCCAGCGGCTTCGTCAATTTCGATTGCAGGGTCACTTTTTCTCCCTCCCAAGTCAGTCCAGCATTGCTATCCCTGGACCAGTGCCGTGCGACGCGGTACTGCAAAACCCTTCTTCAATTTTGGGTTGTAATGCATCTGTAACATATTCGGGCTGACATCTCAATGGCGTTGCGCCGGCCCGGGAAACTTTTCTCTGATTTGCGGTTGAGATTCCACAACTGATGAGCCGCAGCAGGGACGCGCTCACCATCGGATTTCATTCTGTCGAGAAAATTCGCGAACGATCGAACTTTGAGGCACGTCTATCCGAGATACCCGGGTGATGGCATTCAGCGTAAATGTGCCTAGAAAGAGCACGGCTTCCGCCGTGCCCTCCATAGCATTCACCGGAAAGGGTGGGCACTCAAGCGCTTCGGGTTCGTCCCTGTTGGGCGACTGCTTCCTGCGCCTTGCGGATTTCCTCCGGGTCACCCAGATAATAGTGCTTCATGGGCTTGAGATCGGCGTCCAGCTCGTAAACCAACGGGACGCCAGTCGGAATATTCAGCTCCACGATAGCTTCCTCGGAGATGTTGTCCAGGTACTTGACCAGCGCCCGCAGGCTGTTGCCATGGGCTGCAATGATCACCCGTTCGCCTGACTTGATTACCGGAGCGATGGCATCGTGCCAATAGGGTAGAAAACGGCCTACCGTATCCTTCAGGCACTCAGTCAACGGAATGTCGTGGGGAGGCAGCTGATGGTAGCGAGGGTCGCGACCAGGCCAACGTGGGTCGTCTTGGGTCAGCGCCGGAGGCTGGATGTCGTAGCTGCGGCGCCAGATTTTTACCTGCGCGTCGCCATACTTCGCTGCCGTCTCCGCCTTATTGAGTCCTTGCAGCGCTCCATAATGGCGTTCGTTGAGACGCCAGGAGTTGTGTACCGGAATCCACATCTGGTCCATTTCGTCGAGCGCAATCCACAACGTTCGGATCGCCCGCTTGAGTACGGATGTGAAAGCCACGTCAAAGATGTAGCCATCCGCCTTCAGGAGAAGACCGGCACGGTGAGCCTCGACCGTACCGCGCTCTGACAGATCGACGTCTGTCCAACCGGTGAAGCGGTTCTCCAGGTTCCAGGTGCTCTCGCCGTGGCGGAGCAACACTAGTTTGTGCATAGCACCTCCGATTTCTTGTCGTTGAGCGCCGCCACGTTAGGCAGCACTCGGCCTTCCAGTAGTTCCAGCGCCGCTCCACCGACTTGTCGGCCACGACCGCGTCGACGGGCAGCAGCAAGCGATCGCCCGCCTTCGCCATGATACCCTTCGCAGCTTCCACCGAGCCGGTTTCCACCAGGCTATCCTGCATGTTATCGCACGATCCACTTGGAACGACTGGAACCAACTCGGATGCGATGGTACGTGCTTGGTTACGACCACGATGTGACTCCTCTCACTTGCGAGCGTGACCCCTCCGCTTCGATCAGTTCCGTCTTCGCTGGTCACAGCACAATGCGATAATGGTCAATAACAACGATGCGGCAGGGCCGAGAAACTCGAATTAGAGCGAAGTGGAACGGTCAGCTTGGGTCATTCGATTTCCTTCCCAGAAGTGCCAAGTATGAACCTGCTTTGAAGAGGACACTGCATGGCTCGCATAGTTGAAGTGACGGAATTGGCCCTGCGTGACGCGCATCAGAGTCTGATGGCAACGCGTATGGCGATGGAAGACATGATCCGGGCTTGCGAAGACATCGACCAGGCCGGCTATTGGTCGGTGGAGTGTTGGGGTGGGGCGACGTTCGACGCCTGCATTCGCTTCCTGAACGACACGGCCGTGCCCACGTACATTCCGCCGCACGGACTGGCGACCACGCTGCAAACTGTTACTTCATCCGTCCTTGGAGCTGAGGAGCCTCCCGTCGACGGTGGAAAGATAGTTTGCGGCAGCCCAGTAGCGGGTGTCGTGATGCGATTGAATGTTCAGCCGGGACAGCAAGTGCAGACCCATGACTTGATTATGGTGCTGGAAGCAATGAAGATGGAGACGAACATCACGGCTCCCCTTGCCGGCAAGATCACGAAGATCAATGTCGCGTAGGGTGACGGCGTAAGGGTAAATCAAGTGCTGGCGGAATTCGAGTAATTCCAAACGGACAGCATTTACAGGAGATCTTCTGTGGCTTCATTTGACCTTAAAGACTACAACCTGACGGTTTCATCCATTCATCGCAATCTGCCGCCCAGCGTGCTTTACGAGCATGCTATCCGGCACGATAAAGGCGCGAGCATCGCTGAGAATGGGGCACTGGTGGCGTATTCCGGAGCCAAGACCGGGCGCTCGCCCAAAGATAAGCGCATCGTTAAGAATCCGCGGTCGCAGCAGGACGTCTGGTGGGGCAGCGTCAATGTGCCCATCGACGAGCGCACGTTTGACATTGTTCGCGAGCGCGCCCGCGATTATCTGAACATTTGTGACCAGCTCTACTGCTTCGACGGCTACGCGGGATGGGACCCCAAATTCCGCATCAAAGTACGCGTCATCTGCGAGCGGCCCTATCATGCGCTGTTTATGCATACCATGCTCATCCGTCCTACTCCTGAGGAGTTGGCCAACTTTGGCAAGCCGGACTTCGTCATCTACAACGCCGGCCGGTTTACGGCCAACCAATACACGGCAGGCATGGGCTCGAAGACCAGCATTTGCCTGAATCTGGAGGAACGCGAACTCGTCATTCTGGGAACGGAATATGCCGGCGAGATGAAAAAGGGCGTGTTTACGGCGATGAATTATTTCGCGCCCAAGAACGACGTCTTGTCGATGCACTGCTCGGCGACGGCCGACCGGCAGACGGGCCGTTCGTCGCTGCTGTTTGGATTGAGCGGTACCGGCAAAACCACGCTGTCGGCGGATCCCCACCGTCTGCTGATCGGTGACGATGAGCATTGCTGGAGCGATGACGGCATCTTCAATATCGAGGGCGGATGCTATGCCAAGGCGGTCCATCTAACTCCGGAATCGGAACCCGACATCTTTGCCGCGCTACGGTTTGGCGCTGTGCTGGAGAATGTAGTTCTGGAAGAAGACCACACTGTGGATTTCGACGATACCCGCATCACCGAGAACACACGCGGGGCTTATCCCATCGACTTTATCCACAACGCTAAGATCCCGTGCGTGGCCGGACATCCGACCGACATCATCTTTCTCACCTGCGATGCCTTTGGCGTGCTGCCGCCCGTCAGTTCCCTTAATCCGGCGCAGGCCATGTATCACTTCATCAGCGGATACACAGCCAAGGTTGCCGGCACAGAAGTAGGGGTACAGGAACCACAGGCGACCTTTTCTCCCTGCTTCAGCGGGCCGTTCATCGTCTGGCATCCGAATAAATACGCCGCGCTGCTAGCGGAAAAGATGAAGAAGCACGGCGCGCGCGTTTGGCTGGTGAACACCGGATGGAGTGGTGGCGCCTATGGCACGGGCAAGCGCGTCAAGCTGGCGTACACGCGCGCCCTGGTCGACGCTATTCATAACGGTACCCTGGCGAACGCTAAGAGAGAGCGCGATCCGGTTTTCGGAATTGAGGCAATTACCGAATGCCCCAATGTCCCGTCGGAGATCCTGGTTCCACGCAACACCTGGGCCGACAAGTCTGCCTACGATGCCACAGCTCGGAAACTCGCCGAACTCTTCCGCAAGAATTTTGCCACATACGAGGGCGGGGTAGACGCAGAGGTCAGGGCCGCAGGGCCATGCGTAGAAGAGACGACGCACGCGTGAGGAGATCGATAGTAACTTACTGAATCAGTCCCGATGGAGTCCTGCGGGCCGGGAGTTTACGTCTTTCCACATGCGCCACTCGCGCCTGTGCCTACCTGTCTGATGCACCTCGATAGGACGATCATTTCGCTCAGACCCATGATCCAGTCCTCGAGCGTCAATCAGTCATAGTCCGCAACCAATCCAAGCTGTTGCTTTCCTCCGTACCGATGCCCGCAGCGCGGCTGGTCGCGCTGCAGGCGCAACTTCGCGAACTAAAGCAAATAAAGACCTCTGCCTCGCATCTTACTCGAACGGGTATTGCCAAAATTTGCTTTCGATGTAAAATCGTCCTACTTCAGTGGGGAAAATCGAGAAATAACAATTTGCAGCGAGGCGACAATGCTTAGGTCTATTGCAGCGGTAGTGTCTCTGCTGGCCGGCTCCTTTGGAATTCCGGCATTGGCCCAGAACGCCGATGTCCACGTCACGCCGCGAGAGGTCAGGCTGCCTCCCGCTGACGCAACGTCAGATTCCAGCGGGACCACGGATCCCGAACTGCGATTGCACAGCAAACCACTGAAGAAAGACGTTGACCTGGTGCTGGTCCCGGTGACAGTCACTGATCCCATGGATCGCATCGTCGCCGGCCTCGAAAGAGACGGCTTTGTGGTGATAGAAAACGGTCAACCGCAGCAGATACGATCTTTCTCAACCGAGGATGCGCCGATTTCGTTGGGGGTGATCTTCGACGTCAGCGCCTCGATGAAGGACAAGATTGAGCAATCGCGCCAGGCCGTGCTTGAGTTTTTTCGCACTGCAAATCCCGAAGATGAGTTCTTTCTCGTAACCTTCTCGGATAACCCAGAGCTCCTGGTGAATTTCACATCGTCGATCGACGATATCCAAAACCGTCTGTCGAACGCGAATCCTAAAGGGGCTACTTCCTTGCTGGACGCCATTTACCTTGGCGTCAACCGCATGCGCGATGCGCGTAACGAGCGCAAGGCGTTACTCATCATCTCCGATGGTGGCGACAACCATAGCCGCTATACCGAGGCGGAGATTGCCGACATGGTGCGCGAGGCTGATGTTCAGATCTACGCCATGGGCTTATTCAATCTTCGCGGAGCCACCCGCGAGGAACTCCACGGCCCTGAACTTCTGGCCGGAATTACGGGCGCTACCGGTGGGCAAACATTCTTTATTCAATCGGCCAAGGAGCTGCCGGAGGTCGCCACCAAGATAGGAATCGAGCTGCGCAACCAATACCTGCTGGGATATAGTCCGGCGAATGCCGCACACGACGGCAAGTGGCGCAAGATCAGGGTGAAGGTGAAGCCTCCGACCGGTTCGCCCCACCTGCGCGTATACGCCAAGACCGGCTATTATGCCGCTACGGAGTGATGACCGCGCTAAGTGCACTGCAAGGCAGCGAGCCGCTTTACGGACGCTTCAGGTCGAGGCGGTTTTCCGTCCCCGATAGTAAGCGCCGAATGTTCTGGTGATGTTTCAGAATAATCAGCAAGCACACGACTGCCACGAACGGCAGCAGCATACGACGTTCGCCGGGCGCAATGAATACCGCCGCAATGAATGGGAATATTGCAGCTGAGGCGATCGATGCCAGCGACGTGTAATGCGAGAGTAGGTAAATGACAGCATAGATCCCGGCCGCTACCAGAACCGCCCAAGGCGTCATGCCCAGGAAGGCTCCCATCGCCGTAGCCACACCTTTTCCGCCTTTACCCTTCAGGAATATAGAGAACACATGTCCGAGCACCGCGAAGAGCGCACTGCCGCCGACGATCAGCCCAGTGCTGCCCAGCCCATCGGGACTCGATGATGGGTGAGCTGCGATGGCCCTGGCAATAAGAACGGCAACCAGTCCTTTCGCTGAATCGAGAATCAGCGTCCAAAGCCCCAAGCCGGGCGCGATGCGCGCAACATTGGCGCTCCCTATGTTGCCGCTGCCGGTCTGCCGGACGTCGATCCCACGGAAGAGCCGGACCAGGATCAGTCCGAACGGAATTGAGCCCAACACAAATGCGATCGCACTCGCCAAGACAAAACTTCTTACCATTGGGGCTCCCGGCGTTGTATATGGCCCATCGGCAAGAAGTATTTTCTCGCGCCAAAGCAGGACATGCAAAGAAAACCGACGGACCTGCCGGTTGATTGCCAAGCTGCGTCCGCTCGAATTAATCCGCAATGCAGATTTCGTTACGGTCGGGCTTGGTAAGCGGCGTATAGAACCTCGGCCGGGTGGAGTGCCTTCAGCCCGGTGCCATGCTCAATCTGGAGCTGACAGGTTCCGCACTCGGTGACGACCGCGTCCGGCTTATGGGCTTTGATACGCTCGAACAACTCACCACCAATATCCATTGAAATCTGATACTTCTCTTCCTTAAAACCGTAGGTTCCGGCCATGCCACAGCACTCCACCTTCATCTCTTCGATGTCGATACCAGGCACCGCACGGAGCAAACGCAGCCAGGGACGTCCGATACCCTGCGATTTCTGATGACACGGTGAGTGATAGGCAAGCCTCGTCGTTCGCGGCTGGAAATCCGCACGCAGTTCGCCAGTATCCATCAGCCCAGACAGCAACTCACCGAGGTCGTAGGTGCTGGCAGCAATCTTTCTCCCCGATGCCGCCAGCGCGCCGTTCGAGGGCAGATGAGAATAGTCGCCCTTTAAGGCGTATCCACAACTGGTGCAGGCGGTGACGATGCACGCACCGGCATCCACCGGCTTTTCCATAGCCGCGATGTTCTTCTGCACGCAATTCATCAGTTCAGCGGCATCGCCATTCGCCCCGGCTGGCATACCACAGCAAATGTCAGGCGTAACCTCAACCGCAAATCCATTGAGGCGGAGCAGTTCAATCACTTGCCGTCCAACGGTGGGCTTATTGTGACGGATGAAGCAGCCGGGAAAAAACAGAGCTTTTCGACCGCCACCAGCGACGCCGTCTCCTGCTCGTAAAGGACGAGCCGAATACTGGGGAAGCTTCCGCTGCGGAGCTATGTCAACAAGAGAGGAGATGGCCCAGCGACTCGGCGGCAGATTCATGAGTACATTGGTAAGCGCAGCCGTGCTGGACGACAGCTTTCCCACCAGACTGGGCCGCGCCATCCAGTAATCCCGCCGCGCAATCCGGCCACTCTTCTTGTGTTGGGCCTTGCCCCTGGCGATCAGCTCTGAAACGTTAACAGCGTGCGGGCAAGCGATATCGCAACGATGGCAGCCCATGCAATATTCCACCCATTCGCTATCGCTGTCCACGCCTTCACGCCGGAAGCGCTCCATATCCGGACCCAGTGCTTTGGGTCCGGGAAAGGCGGAGTAAACTTTCAACACAGGGCACGCGGTATTGCAGTCGGAACACTTCACGCAATTGTCCAATGCCAAATCACGGTTTTGCATAGTGCACTCCTTTCCGACATGCCAGCATGCCAGCCTGATATCCGCTGACCAGGGCGATCGCGTTGCCGTAGCGTGGTTCGAATTTCCCCAGAACGCTTCCGCATACGAAGATGTTTTTCGCCACCACGAGGCCATCGCTATTCAGCGGCTGCAGCTCCTGGTTCACCCGCATGAGTCCTAAAGCGTCCTCCCGGGCTATGCCGCCTTCCAGCAGGTGCGAGAATTTGCCGGCGGCGACAATGATGGAATCCGCGTGAACGGTGCGCGGCTTGCCTGGGGTGTCGAGAACGGCGCCGGTGCAGCGCTCTCCGTCGACACAAAGTTTCTGAACTGAAAAGCCGCTGCAGATCTCCGCTCCTGTGGCCGCCAAATATGATTCGAGCTGCCGCAAAATACGAAGTCCGGGGACGGAGGGCGGTAGCGTCGGCAGCTCGCAAATCGCGCAGCCGATGTCATCCTCAAAGCGGCGAATGTCGCCATCGCTGGAGTTTAGTCCGAGAACACCGGGAAGGATCAGCAAGTCCGCCTGCTGGACCAGCGGCTTGACAGCAGCGATTAGAGCCTGCCGATAAAACGAATTCCGATCGATTTCGCTGGCGATATCCAGCGGCGTCAGCCAACGCTGATCCCGACTTTGCGGCAGTTCGATGATCTCCGCGCGATAGGAAGTTGACAGCCCCATGTGTTGGCTGTGGACCCACAATCGTTCCGCGACAAAATCAGCATCGAAGGCAAACACATTCCTGATACCTACGACCAGCGCGTTGCCTACACCGCGAGGATCCCCCTTCCACAATTGCCTTGGAGCAAGCGAAATCTCCGCGAATGTACCCATGATGGTGGGAACCAGCCGGTGCTCTCGCACGCCCCCCTCATAGGCACATCCGGCAGTGGCAGTCAGCTGAACGAAGAAGCTGATGGCCTCCACGGTTTCAGATGCACCGCATTTGCCAAGACCCAAAGTGCTCCCATCAAAGCCGTCCAGATCAACGCACGCGGTGCCCAACACGAAATTCCCCGGTCCTTTGCTGGCCAGAATGACGCGAGCACCTTGTTGGCAAGCCGCTACTGCTGCGGTGATTCCGGAAAGACCTTCGCCGATCACGAGTACGTCGAATTCATCGCCCCGCATGGCTCACCTCGCTAGGCTTGTGAAAGTTATAGGATGTGCCGAAGAGCTCCTGGCTCAGGTTGAGCTGTTCTGCTTGCTTGCCATCCGGGACCCAGGACTGCCCCTTCCAGCGATCATCGAGGTAGGTTTCCAGAAGCTGGCTGGCCGTAGCAGCGGTCCATTTCTGATTCTGATACCCGGCAAGCATGGCTTTGTAGCCGCAGAATGTACCTTGGCAGGGACCAAAACCCAGCCGCGTGCGTCTGCCGACATCACCAATGTTATGCACCGGAACGCGAGCCGAGCTTCCCAGTACGAGTTCGAGTTCGGATCGGGTCACCAGTTCGCATTCACAGACAATTTCCGCCAACGCCGGACGCTCCTGGATAGCTCTCACCATCGCCGCCAACCTGCTGCCCAAACGCCGATGCGCCTTCTCGACGGCGGGTGCGGGCATCCATTTGTGCGCTTCCTTCAGTACCTCCACTCCAGCGGTGTCGCGCAGGGGAACCTGGTCCGTGCGACAAGGCTGATCGATGTGAAGCTTCTGGCAGACCAGATCCGCCGTTGCCTTGGCCATCAAGCGATAGGTTGTGAGCTTGCCTCCAACGATCGACATGAATCCCTGAATGCCATCGGAAGCCTCGTGATCCAGAAGGGCAAAGTTTCGGCTGACCTCACGTCCGCCGGCGCCGGCAGCGCTCTTGGGAACGTATAGCGGCCGTGCGCCGGTAAAGATGCGGAGCAATCGCGCCTCGGCCAATGCGGGGATTAACTCCACTCCCAGCGCCAGCAACTTCTCAATTTCGTCGCGCGGCACCGTCAGGTTTTCAGGGCTGGGGACCGTGACCGAACTTGTACCCAGAAGGCAAACCGGCCCACAGGGGACAAGGATGTCAGCGTCGCCTGGCTTGCGGCAGCGATTGACAATGCGTTTGGTCAGGCAATGGTTGAAGATGAGGAGAGCTCCGCGATCGCAGCGCACGGGCACCTCGACACCGGCCATGGCGGCGGTCTGCTGCGCCCAGCCTCCCGAGGCGTTGATGACGATCTCGCATTCGACAGACTCTTCCTCGCCAGTAGTTACATCGCGATAGCGGACGCCTTTGACACGATGGTCCTCAATGTCAATCCCAGTGACTTCGGAGTAGGCGCGGAAGACCGCGCCTTTGGAGAGTGCGGCTTCAACGTTGGCCAAGGTTAACTGGAAGACATCGATGTGCCCGTCGGGACAGGTGTAAGCTTTGACAATTTCGCGGGGCAGATTAGGCTCGAGGCCCAGTGCCTCATCGGGAGAAAGCTCCACGGTAGGGATTCCGATTCGCTTACAACCCTCGGCCCACTGTTCAACATAGTGAGGATCATCGCCGCGAATATGCACGAACATCCCGCCAACCTCGTGCACGCAGGGCGCGGCGATGTTTTTGAGAATCATGTTCTCGCTGATGCATTCTTTCGCCGCCTCGGCATCTTTCACCACATAGCGGCCGCCACTGTGCAGTAATCCATGACATCTGCCCGTGGCGCCATTGGCGAGGTCCTTTTTCTCCAATAGAACCGCAGAAATCCCCCGCAGCGAAAGATCCCAGAGGATTCCTACTCCGGTGATGCCTCCTCCGATGATGACGACCTGTGTTTTTTCCATGGCAATCGGCTCCGATGTGAGCTCGCAATAGAAGGCTGGCTATTTCGCACCCGCGGCATCAAACGAAAGTTTGCGGCGCGATGCAAAGCACATGCCAACCGAGCAGAGAGCAAAAGTATTCAGGGATCGGGAACGGACGCAGATCATTCACGGCAGGAGGGATTCTGGATAGGATCTAACTAAGGATTCTTAGCCGGCGCTCGGAGCCTTATATCGAAGATTAATAATAGTGCCAAAGCGAGGTAGACCGGCGCGCTCAACTCTATCCAAGACCCCTTCCGGGATCCCAACAGGGTGCTCCACGCACAGTCACCGCCGCAGGTTTCTCGAGTGCTCTCCACGTAGCGGTGCTGCTTAAATTATGATCGGTTCAACTCTTGCCGTCAACAAAAACGATACGGCGGTCGTGCCTCAGTTTGAATTCAAGATGGCGCAGACGACATCACCGCACGCCGGCATCAACCAGTCTGTCAGCAAGAGAAGGGGCGCGCGCCAGCAGCTCCAGAGCTGCCGACATGAATACGGGCAAGTCATCGGGCTTTCTGCTGCTGACAAAATACCGATCAACCACGACCGGCGAATCCTCGAATATAGCGCCAGCATTGACCAGATCGTCCTTGATTCCGAGGCTACCGGTCACGCGCACGCCGCCATACACTCCAGCAGAAATTGGGATCCATCCGCCATGGCAGATGGCAGCAATCAGCTTGCGCGACTGATTGAATTGCGCAACTAAACTCTTGACCTTGTCGAGGCGGCGCAATTTGTCCGGGGCCCATCCGCCGGGACAAACTACGCCGGCAAACGCCGACTCCTCTACATCAAAGATCGATGCATCGCTAGCGCACGGATACCCGTGTTTTCCAAGATACTGTTGTCCGGCCTTGGGCCCGGCAACGATCGCCTTGTATCCCGCCTCCTGGAGCCGGTACTTGGGATACATCAGTTCCATATCCTCATAACCATCTTCTATAAAAATGAGCACCGCCGGTGAATCGTTGTTCCGCATCGTCATGACCTCCTGATAGTCGAAGCGCTTGCCGAGCCGTGTTGTACGGGAGCACGTCCTCCGCGCTTATCGATGCGGAACACGTTGCTGGCGTCGAATTTTGATCGGCTCCTTGGAACGCTGCGCCTGCACAGCTCGCACCCCGGGCTCTTCCCTTCTGCGCGACTCGTCAATCTTCGTCCAGAAAGTAACAAAGTAATCTGCAGCCGAGGCGACCGACAGCGCCACCATCGACCAAATTGTTATCTTCGCAATCAGATGAATGTTCAGTGAGGGCGAAAAATCAGCTATCTGGAATTGCACCGTAGGCCAACGGTGATCCAGTATCGCGGCGATGACGGCCACGACCTGTACTGCCATTTTCCATTTGCCCAGATCGCGAGCCTGGATGGTGAAGCCTTCGGCAGCGCCCACCATGCGCAGCTCGGTGACCAGGAGCTCTCGGGCAATCACCACAATGACCACCCATGCGGCGACCAGCTGCGGATTGAATTGCACTAGCGCAATCAGGGCGGAGGCAATGAGCAGTTTGTCGGCCAGCGGATCAAGCAGCATTCCCATCCTGGTAATCTGGCCACGCTTGCGCGCCAGATACCCATCCAGCCGGTCGGTAATCGCTGCGAAAACAACCACCGCCGAAGCGAGCAGTTCCTTCTCACCGTGTGTGCTACTGATTTGATGGCTGGTTAAGATCCAGACCAGCAGCGGCACACTGGAAATCCGCGAGACCGTAAGCCAGTTCGGCAGGTTCACCGGTGGGAACTCCTCGTTTCCGCCACATCAGCGGTAACACCCGTTTATAGCACGAGGGCGGACAGAACGGCTGTGAGGTCTGCACTTCTAGCGTGTATGGCCCCGCAAGGCAACGCCTTGGCCAGTCTCGTACCTATGCTGCCAAGCAGGCCACAACGGGCTATGCTTCCTCACCCAATGCGTCAGGGTTGGAGCGCAACATGAATCTCCGATGCGGATGGACGATTTCGTAATAGATGTAGGCTATCAGACCCCAGAAAAAAGGTGGAATCAGGGCTTTCTTCCACATACTGGGGGGAACGCCAGGCTCAAGCACGCTGCGGGCCGGATTTTGCGGATCATAAGCTGCAGTCGTCTGGCCTTCCGGCGGATAGGCAGCCAGGACGGTCTGGGCCTCCTCTTTCTCGTAAAAGACCGGCATCATGTAGCGGATGGTTTCGGAGTGATAGGCACGGCCGCTAACTTGATAGCCATACTCTACATCCGGTGCCCACCACGTTCCCAAAGTGGAACTCCCGGTGTTAACGCCGGAAAAGTTAACCCGAACCGGCACCTTGGGCCATCGTAGACTAACTATGCAAAGATAGAAGTCGCTGCCCAAGCTGATGGTCAGCCAAACTGCGATAGTTCCCAAGCCAATCAGTCCCAAAAAGCGTGCTTTGGTATCGGAATTCATAACGGGCGCTTCGGAGTAAAAGCAACTGATGAGGACACTAGGCAGTTGGATGCAGAAATCCTCACCCCGTTTTCGATTTTCATCGAGATCGTTAAAAAACGCAACATCGCTCCGGCGATGCGTGGCAGCAGGGATACTCGACGTCAGCAAGAGGAGGTTGTAGTGCTGCTAAGTCGAATGCCACGAGCGAACTGGCGAGCTTGAGCCGTAAGAATGTTTCAGCTGCACCGTATCCCGATCGGCTACAGGAGGACCTCGCATGAGCGATCCCGTTCCCAGGACGGCTTTAATTACAGGCGCTTCCAGCGGCATTGGGTTGGAGCTCGCGCGCCTTTTTGCCGGTGATGGCTATCGCCTTGTCGTGGTGGCACGAAATCGCGGCGCTTTGCGCGAACTGGCCGACGAACTGTACTCGCGACACAGAGTGGAAGTGCGAGTTGTGCCAAAGGATCTTTCCCATCCCTCTGCTCCCGTGGAGCTTTATCAGGAGTTGCAGGAAGCCGGAGTTGGTGTCGATGTCCTGGTGAACAATGCAGGCTTTGGCGGTAGCGGCCCGTTCCTGCAAACTGACTGGAACCATGAAGCTGAAATGCTTCAGGTCAACATAGTGGCAGTGGTGCATCTGAGCAAGCTTTTCCTGCCGCAGATTTGCGCACAAAAAGGAAAGCTGCTGAACGTCGGCAGCGTGGCCGGATTTCTGCCAGGTCCGTATACCGCCATTTACTACGCCAGTAAGGCATTTGTCTTGCACTTCACGGAGGCTCTGGCGGAGGAACTGAGAGGAACCGGCGCGACGGTCACGTGCCTGTGCCCGGGTCCGGTGGAGACTAATTTCCAAAAACGTGCGCACGGCGGCGGTTCCAGCCGGGCCAACCAACGTCTCTCTATGGACGTGTGCGAAGTCGCTCGGTTGGGCTACGAGGGGATGAAGGCGGGCAAGAGAGTCGTGATTCCGGGATGGAAGAATCGGCTGCTGACAAATGTTCTCCGTGCAGTCCCCCGCGACACGGTGACGAGAATGGTAGGCCGTATGTACACAGCAAAGAAAAACAGCACGTGAAAGGTAAGAGCGAGGCGTGAAGATCCGACCGCCGGAGCGTTCAAATGCGATATCTGCGGTGGGCTAAATGCCGGATATAAGTTCTGGCTCCGTCCAATCCACGCGGTTCTCGACAAGTCGGATAACGTCTTGCAGTTCGATGTTCCGGCTCGGATACAAGACGGGGTCCCAATACTCTTCTGCACAGGTTGCCAATTTCTGGTTGATGCAGGTTTCGAGCAATTTGTTGATTGCGCTCTGCCGATATGAGGGCGGTACGTGGGCAAAATAGTGGAGAATGTAGGTTCTCGCCCCGGTGGAGACGTGAACGGCAACATGTCGCCTTACGCTACTTGATTCCACCTCGACAGGAAGACCTTCGGAAGGAATCGTGCCCGTATCCTCGCAGCGCTCTGCCTTGTCGTAATCGAGGTTTACGACTTTCCATTGCGTACGGATCTCATATTCCAACTCGATGCCCTGTCGCTCAAGATCGCGCTTAATTTCTGCCGCAATACTGCTGGCCATGGCCACTGCACCTACATCGTCAAGCACGAGCCGCATCGATAGATGGATACCCTGGAAAAAGCGGGGCAGCTCGTCAAAGGCACTGGTCTCGACATCGAGCGATTTCAGCAGACCGCTGGACTCAAACTCTTCGACAACTCTGTTCTTAAGGGCCTCTGGGGTCATGGCCTAGACCTCCTGGGTCTAGCTCGGATTCGTGCCAACCGGGTCACGGCAGACGCTCGCTGCGCCATCAAGGTAGTGCCCGATCAAGTTACGGACGGCAGCGGCATCCTGGCAAACTAATGCCTCGCTGGCGATTGCTTTCAGCTCTTCAACGTGTAGCTGTCGGAATAGTGCTTTAATTTCGGCAACCTGTCTCGGCCTTACGCTTAGGCTGCGGATCCCAAGTCCAGCGAAGGTCGCCGCCGCCAAGCCATCGGAGGCGGCATCACCACATACCGAGACATGCCGCCCTCGCCGACTGGCGCCCTCGACCACAGCTTTCATCAGGCGCAACACCGCCGGGTGAAGTGCATCCTGCAATTGAGCCAGCTCTGCATTGCCGCGTTCAGCGGCCATGGTGTATTGGGTGAGATCGTTGGTGCCGATGCTGAAGAAGTCGAGCTCTTCCGCAAGCTGCTCGCTCAGGAGCGCAGCGGAAGGTACTTCGATCATGACACCGCATTTCACTGGCCAAGCATGAGCAGTTCCTTCTTCCCGCAGTTGCTCATGCGCCTGTTTCAAGAGCCGTAGTGCCCGCTGCGCCTCATCCAGGAGCGAGATCATGGGAAACATGATCCAGATTTCGTGTCCTGCACCTGAGCACAGGATTGCCCGCAGGTGGGTAAGGAACAGCTCCGGGGACTGTAACGATTGACGAATACCGCGTACGCCGAGGTAGGGATTGTGCTCTTCGGGCTGGCGCAGAAAGGCCAGGGGCTTATCGGCGCCCACATCGAGCGTACGAACAATGACCGGCCCTGCAATCGAGGAATAGATCTCGCGTAAGGCCCGAACTTGCTCGTCCTCGCTGGGTGCTTTCGCGCGGGACGCAAAGAGAAACTCGGTTCGCAACAAGCCGACACCATCAGCGCCATTCTCCGCAGCCACGACGGCGTCGCGTGCGCTGCCAACATTGGCGAGGACATCAATGCGGACGCCGTCAAGCGTTACAGCCACCTGGCAGCGTGCAGCCGCAGCCCGGCTCTTGCGCTGCAACTGAACCTCCTGGAGCTTTTTCAGTTTGGCGACGGTCTGCTCATCCGGATCGATCCACACCTCGCCGGTCGCGCCGTCCAAGGCAACGGTTCTTCCAATGTCGGCTTGATTGATACAGTTTGCTCCCACAACCATGGGAATGCCCAGCGTGCGTAGAATGATGGCGCTGTGGGAGGTTGCGCTGCCCTTGGTTGTGACCAGCCCGAGCACCGTGGCGGGGTCGCAGGCGGCCGCTTCGCTGGGGAGCAGTTCGTCGGTGAAGAGAATGGCGGGACTAGGGAGACTGATCAGAGTTTGCGACCCAGCACCTTTGATCTGCCGGAGAACACGGCGGGCTATATCGCGAACATCGGCAGCTCGCTCGCGCAAATAGGGATCGTCCATCGCCCCATACTGAGCAGCAAGCTCGTCTGTCACCGTAGTCCACGCGCGAGCTGCCGAAAGCTGATCGCTCTGCAGCAGCGACTGGAGTTTCGCCAACACGACCGGATCAACTAGAACAAGTGCCTGAGCTTCGAGAATGGCACTGCCGCCCGCGGCCCCTCTAGAACCGCCAATGGCTGCGCGCTGGATTTCGTCGCTCACCGACTTGATGGCGGCTGTGAGCTTCGCCTGTTCTTCAGCGGGCGTTCCCGAGGGGCCATCGATGGCCGTGAGGTCTCCGGCTTGCAGCATGACGAGAGGACCGATGGCAATACCGTCCGAGCCGGGAAATCCGCACGCGCCGGAAGGTGCGGTTGCGATCACCGGCGGTGGAAGGGGGCTGGCCTCGGCCTTCTCGCCGAATGCGGAATCGGCAAGTTCGCGAATCGCTTCTAGCGCCGCGTGGCAGTCGTTTCCGCTGCAGGCTATCTTCAGTCGATCGCCTTTTCGAACCTGCAGAAGGGCCAGGCTGGTGAGGCTGCGACCGGAAACCGGGCCCCGGCTCGAGGTCAGGTTCGTCACTTCGCATGAAGAGGAGAAGCGACTGACCACCTGTACCAACTTTGCAGCCGGCCGGGCGTGGAGCCCATGAGGGCTTTCCACGGTGAGCACGAGTTCCGCACCTTCTTGGGGAGCGGCGAGCAATGGCTTTTCTTCCGCGAGGAGAGTTCCGGCAGTGCTTTCATCTTGGAGTTGTTGCTGTTTGGCAGCAAGACCCAGTTCCGCTTCCCGGGCGACCTCAGCCAGAGTAGCGCCTGCCTGGGCGCAAACAGCCGCTGCGATTGCACCCTCGACCAGCGGCCCTGAACATAGTCGGATTGATTTGGCGGCAGAAGGATCGAGGAGTTCGAGCGCAGTTTGCGCGCTCAACACCGCACTGCCCAAATCCATCAGGACCAGCACGCCTTCCGGGCGCGCCAGCTCCTGCAAGACATCGGCGATATGAACTGCGTCGGTCCCTAGATCCTCGTGGTTCTCGCCTACACCACTCGCGATCGCCAGGGGAAAGTCGCGCGAGGTCATCTGCCAAACAAGCTCGCAGACTGATTCCGCCAGCTTTCGACTGTGTGAGACCAATACCAGGCCGACCATGTTCCCGCCTCCGCCTACGAAGCGGCTTCAGACGCCGATGCGAGCGCCTGCAGTAAGAGCCAACTCGATGTGGCGCCGGGATCCTTGTGACCGATGCTGCGCTCACCCAAATAGCTGGCTCTGCCCTTGCGCGCCTGGAGCGGAATAGTGGCTTCGGCGGACTGCCGAGCCTGCTCTGCGGCCGCTTTGAGTGCTCCAACGAGATCGCCATCAGGGAAGGCGCGAAAAGTTCCCAAAGCCGGCGCGAGCGCATCCACCATGGTCTTGTCACCCAGTTCAGCTTTGCCGCGCCGTTGAATGTCGGCGAGTCCTTCCGCCAGCACCTGTCCGAGTTCATCCTTACTGAGGGTTTCCTTACCTGCACAGGCCTTGCTCAATGCAAGGAAAAAGCCTCCGTAAAGGGGGCCGGCCGCACCACCTACAGAAGAGAGCAAGGCCATACCCACTTGCTTGAACAACGCTGCCAGGTCCATGGGCGGCGCTCCGGTTTCCAACTTCTTCTCAATTGCCTTGAACCCGCGCATCATGTTCTCGCCATGGTCACCATCACCAATGGCCGAATCGAGTTCCGTGAGCATGCGCGCATTTTCGGCGATAAGAAGCGCGGCCGCTTTGATCCACGACCGCGCATTTTCCAGCTTGAAGGTTTCCATAAAGTTGAAATCTCAGCTCCAGCGTAACGCTGGAGTATCAACCGGAGCATCCCAGAGCTCGCAGAGCTGATCATTCATTCGGAGCAGGGTGATTGAGGTTCCTGCCATCTCAAGGCTGGTGATGTACGAGCCTACCAGGTTGCGAACGATGTTCAGTCCGCACTTCTTGGCAATCTGCGCTGCCTTGCGATAAATGATGTACAGCTCGATGAGGGGTGTTCCCCCCATTCCATTCACAAACAGGAGCACGTTGTCTCCCTTTTTGAATGGAAGGTCGCTCAAGATGGGATCCATCAGCATTTCCGTAATTTCATCGGCAGTGCCAGATTTCACCCGGCGACGTCCGGGCTCGCCGTGAATGCCAATGCCCAGTTCGATCTCGTCTTCCGGCAGTTCAAAACTGGGTTTTCCGGCATGCGGCACGGTGCACGGCGTCAGAGCCATTCCCATGCTTCTGCCGGAGTTACGGATTAAATCGCCGAGACTCTTGACTTGGGCAAGACTCTTGCGCTGCTCCGCCGCTGCTCCGAGCAACTTCTCCATCAGAACGGTCAAGCCCACACCGCGGCGGCCCGCCGTGTACAGGCTGTTTTCCACTGCGACATCGTCGTCGGTCAAAACGCTTTCGACTGTGATGCCATCGGCCTGCAACATCTCTTTAGCCAGATCGAAATTCATCACATCGCCGGTATAGTTCTTGACGATATGCAGAATTCCGGCTCCGCCGTTTACCGCCTTGCTGGCTTCGTACATTTGATCAGGGGTGGGGCTGGTGAAGACTTGGCCGGGGCATGCCGCATCGAGCATTCCTTTGCCGACGAAGCCGCCATGCATCGGTTCATGACCGCTGCCGCCGCCCGAAATCAAACCTACTTTGCCCTTTATGGGAGCGTCCTTGCGCACAATGTAAACCGGATCGTAGTTGATGCGGAGACGGTCGCCGTGTGCGGCCTCCATGCCCTCGAGCGCCTCGTGCACGACCTCTTGAGGGGAGTTGATGAGCTTCTTCATCACATCAGTATGAACAATCTCTGGCACAGGCATACCTCCTTCTGCGCTACCGCAGACGAGTTCTCCTTCCACTGGCGGCACTAGCCGCCGATGGTGCCCGGGGTACGGGCGCCATCGTAACAGCTAGTTCGCCGCCGCGAGGAGAGGTTCCATGACAACGTTCACTGCTCGCACTCATCAACCGGAATACTTGAAGAAGTGCACGCTGGCCGCACCCAAAGCGCCGCCAATGAGAGGGCCGATAATCGGAATCAGCGCATAGCCGAAGTCCGAGGAGCCCTTGCCCGCGATGGGTAGAATGAAATGCGCCATTCTGGGCCCAAAATCACGAGCTGGGTTCATGGCATAGCCGGTCGGTCCGCCAAGACACAGGCCAAGCACCCACACCAGGAGGCCCCACAGAAATGGGCCGAAGCCCGGAGGCAGCCCGGTTGCGGAAACGGCGGTGGCCCCAAAAGCAAAGCCCACACCGACCAGGGTTGTGGTCGCGATGACTTCCGTCATCAGGTTATCCGGAAGGTTGCGGATAGCCGGACCGGTGCAGAAGATTCCCAGCTTGGCTCCCTGATCTTCGGTAACTGCCCAGTGCGGCAGATATACCAACCAAGTCAAGGTAGCGCCTACAAACGCGCCGGCGAACTGAGCTGCCCAGAAGGGAAGAACAGTCGACCACTTGCCAGAAAGAATGGCCACAGCCAGTGTAACTGCGGGATTGATGTGTGCTCCCGGGCTTCCACAGGCAATGGCGACGAAGATCCCCGCCATGACCGCAAATGCCCATCCCGTTGTGATGACCATCCAGCCTGACCCTTCACCTTTGGATTTCTTAAGGAGGACGTTGGCCACTACGCCATCGCCCAACAAGATCAGAACCATGGTCCCCATGAATTCGCCAAATAATGGTCCGTGCATAGTTAGTCTCCTTGCGGTTAATTTGCCGCGCCTGCCAGTTCTTTTTCGCGTTCTTCGACTTTGGGATTCTCTTCGACCCAGTCGAACGTTCTAGTGACGGCCTTCTTCCACAGCTTGTACATGGACTCGCGTTGTCCCTCATCCATGTTCGGCTTCCAAGTCTTGTCCACGGCCCAGTTGGCACACAGGTCGTCGAGGTTCTTATAGAACCCGACGGCCAAGCCGGCGGCATACGCCGCGCCCAATGCCGTGGTTTCGTTAATGACTGGTTTTACGACGGGTTTGTTAAGAATGTCCGCCTGGAACTGCATGAGCAGATTGTTTTCCACCATGCCGCCATCGGTGCGCAGGACATCGAGCTCGATGCCGGAATCCTTCTTCATGGCATCCACGACTTCACGGGTCTGAAAGGCGGTAGCTTCCAGGACGGCGCGAGCAATGTGACCTTTGTTGACGTAACGAGTCAGTCCAGCGATCACGCCGCGTGCGCTTGCCTTCCAGTAGGGAGCGAAAAGTCCGGAGAAGGCGGGCACGAAGTACACGCCGCCGTTGTCATCCACGCTCTTGGCCAGCGCTTCGATGTCCGAGCTCTTGTTGATGATGTTCAGGTTGTCACGCAGCCATTGCACCAGCGCGCCGGTGATGGCGACGCTGCCCTCCAACGCGTACACGGCGGGCTGATTGCCCAGCTTGTAGGCTAGCGTGGTCAGCAGGCCGAACTCCGACTGCACCGGAGTGGTTCCCGTGTTGAGCAGCAGGAAGCAACCTGTGCCGTAGGTATTCTTCGCCTGGCCCGGCTTGAAGCAGGTCTGGCCCACCAGTGCGGCCTGTTGGTCGCCGAGATCGCCGGCCACCGGAACGCCCGCCAGCGACGTCACCTTCGCCGTGCCATAGACTTCGCTGCTGGAGCAGATCTTCGGCAGCATCGCAATGGGAACTCCGAAGGTCTTAGTGACTTCCGTGCTCCAATCGAGGGTTTCCAGGTTCATTAACATGGTGCGGCTGGCATTGGTGACATCGGTAACGTGAATTCCACCATTAACGCCGCCGGTGAGCTTCCAGATGAGGTAGGTGTCGATGTTGCCGAAGATCACCTCACCCTTCTCGGCCAACTCGCGGACCCCGGGGATGTTTTCCAGAATCCACTTGATCTTCAGCCCGCTGAAATAGGTAGCCAGCGGCAATCCGACTTTACGGCGGAACTGATCCTGCCCACCGAGGCGCGAGTACTCGGCCACATAATCCGCGGTCCGGGTATCCTGCCACACGAGGGCGTTGTAAACGGCTTTGCCGGTCTTGCGATTCCACACCACGGTGGTCTCACGTTGATTGGTAATACCTACTCCCGCGAGATCTTTGGCGGTGAGGTTCTTGGCCTTCATCGCTTCCTCAATGACTTCCTGAGTCCGCGTCCAGATCTCTTCCGGGTTATGCTCTACCCAGCCTGGCTTGGGATAGATCTGCTCGTGTTCCTTCTGGGCCGTAGTGACGATCCGTCCGGAACGGTCAAACACGATGAAGCGCGTGCTCGTCGTGCCCTGATCAATTGCTGCAACATAATTTGCCATTAGTTCCTCCGTAGAACCGTTGCCGCGAGTGCACCGGCCTCACAGACTTCTGGAAGGCATTGCTGCCATTCGCCTGAGAAGCTTCATTGCGGCATTGCCGCTAGAAAGTGACCTTGGTCCGGAAACCGATTGCCTCAGCCGTTCCGGCCTTTGCAATACCACCTACGTCCTGAAATATCTGCACATCTGGCTGAATGTACCAGTACGGCGTGAGTTGGAAGACGTAGTTGAATTCGTATGCCTTCTCCGAAGAATAGGGAGGGGCAGTCGGATTCGAGAACGCATAGTAGCTGGCGTACTGACCGCTCACGTGGGTGTACGACAATCCGAAGTTAACCGAATCGTTGGGCCGGCTCGGGATCGGACCGAAGTAATTGACTCCGAAGAGGGCGGTATTGTTTACAAAGTTGTAGGGTTCATTCGGCGAGAACGACATGCCGCCTACCAGGTCTATTCCTCCCACCTTGGTACCGGCTTTCGGCCTGTAGACCGCTTGCTGACCAAAGAAATACCAAACGTAGTTGCCGGTATTCGAATAGAACAGCGGATTGGTGTAATACGAGGACCCAACCGGGGCACAGCCAGGAACTTGAGCTGTCGGGTTGCAGAACGAGTTCGCGAACTTGCCACCGTTGTAAGTCGATCCGATCTCGTACTGGCCAGAGTAATACTTGTCCTTAGCCGGCTTGCCAGCGGCAGGTTGATTGATCTTGAACCCAACCGAGTCGCTTAACACACCCGAGTTGATCTTTACATACTCGACACCGGTGGGATTCTGTTGAAATGGGCTCCGGTTACCCGAGGTGTACGCCGCGCTGAAATACATCCAGTTGAAGGGGCTCACCATCAGCTGGGCACCAGGGCCGGAAGCAGGATCGAACGAGGCGTAGTCGTTGAAGCGGTTCTGGAAGCCGTAGGAGAGTGGTTCCATCATGTATTGCCAGATCCACGGCGGCAGGCCGTAGTAGTCCATGCTGGCGAACTGGCCGAACTTGACGGTAACCTTTGAGTCCAGCATGGCATACTGCAGCCACCAGGAGTCGAGCATTGTTGTACGGGCGCTGACCAGGGTACTGGGATTGGAAATGCTCCCGAGATAGTTGGCGCCAAGGTTAGGACCGCCTTGCCATAGGCCGGTGGCAAACAAGGACCAACCCTTCATCTGGGGTCCGACCAGTTTGCCGAAATCAATGGTCATGGTTCCGCGGACACGATTCCATCCCGCGCCACCGTCTTGGATTCGGGCATTGGCGGCATAAAGAAAGTCGCCGAAATAGTGGAAGTCGAAGCTCACGCCCTTTTCTTCTTCCAGCTTGGTGCGAGCGCCACCCCAATCCCCCAGAAGCCATTTTTGGGTCCAGATATCTGTAGTTTTTGGAGCGGTTGTCGTTTCTTGGCTGAAGACCGTTCCGGAGAGTAGGAAAGAACAAACCAATATAAGGAGAGCAAATAATGCTGCCTTAGTGTGTGTGTGCGTGTGACATGGGGACGTCGCCATAGCATCTCCTTTGTACTTGTGCGATTGCGACTTAAGACCGAGGAAAATGGAAAAGCCGTCCAAAGCCGAAGGGGCTCCAACCATCAGAAAACCCCTTTTTACTGTGGACGGCTACTCTTAGATCTCTAAGCCTACACTACTTCGTCAGTAGAGTACTTTGCACCCTTATGGCTGTCTGTGATAGATCTCACCCCGGCATGTGATGTGGTCCAGCAGGTTCCTTGGATCTGGATTCTCCATGTTTTGGAGAGATCTCAAGCTACCCATAACCGGCAATCACTGACCGATACGGAAGAAACGCCTTGCAGGACTAGACCTTCAATCTCCCGTAAGTTGGAGATGAGGCCTCCGGCTATTACGGGAAGATCTGGGTAACTCTGGCGCAGTCTGGGAAGGATCTGCGGCGCGGCGATTGCCGGCATGACCTCCAGAGCGTCGGGTAAGAACTGTTTGAGGCTCTGCATACAGCTCTCCAGCGCCGCAGAATCCAGCAGAAAGGTGCGCTTAATCGCAAAAAGTCCAAAATCCCGGGCTGCTCGTAGCGGCTCAATGTGGGTGGAAATAATGCCGCCTACTTGGCGACGAGCAAGATACGAAATTGCCGCCTCGTCACGCGAAAAGCCGGCGACCAGGTCGACGTTGACCATCGGCACCTTACCGGCTGCCGCGACCACCTCCATCATCCCAGCGATATGTTCCGGATTCCCAAACAGGAAATACACCAGCTTGCCGGGGGCACGAGCGCTGCGGGTAATGAACTCGGGCGTGCGGACAGACGGAATGATGTGAGTCTGCTCGAGCAGCGCAGCGAGCCGATGGATGTTGTCGTGTGAGCGAGGCTGATGATTTCTAAATGCAGAGTGATTCATCACCCTGCCGGCTCTTGCTGGTTTCAGGCATGTCGGTTCGCAGTCCACATCGGGAGGCACTCTAATCTTCCGCCTTTGCTAGTCAGTGAACTTCTTGGCCAGATACAACGGGTGGGCGCCCGCCTGGGAGAGCGGCTAAACCGAGACTTCGCCGACCATCTTTAAAGATCTTTACCTGTTCGGGGATGTGCCTGCAAGTACGCAGGTCACAATATTACAAAGTTTCTCCCGTTATGGACCCACCTAAAAGTGTCATTTGTCGCTTTACCCTTGCATTCTTCCTGCAGTTGCGCTGCTTAAATCAGCTGTGATTGGGGTGCTCCGTCACGAGCACGTGAGAGCATCGGAGCGTACAAGAGCAGGCTAGTCGACTCGTGCTCCTCGCTGATGAGGCTCGCTAAGAACCTTCGGAGCCGAAAACGGAGGCGTCTCAAATAGCCATTCGTTGGATTGGCAACCCGCACAATCACGGTTCTCGTGGAGGCAGAGGCGGTTTCTCGGAACTTCCTTACTTTGTTGGCGTCCCCGACGGGGTTTGAATCCGTGCAATGACAGGGACTGGTTAGCTCGCCTCTCCGGTTTTACAAAGCAACTGTACTGACTGGTTGTATAATCCGGCCCACACCCAGGGTTCCCCGTGTAGTCCGCTCATACAAAAAGCCGAGGTGCACTCCCGTGACCTTTCGCTCGGTCGTCTGCGCGCTGGCGATTCTGACCACCCTTTTCTACGCGAAGCTGCGTGCCGATGACGTACAGCTCGGCGCAACCTTTGTCTGCAACGGTGAGCGCCTGTATGTCGAAAACTGCAATATTCGCGACCTGTCCGACAGCGCTAACTGCATGGTGGCGCATCCCGACCGCCCGCAAAAGAACGGCTTGATGGTCTACACGTACGAAACTCGCGGCTCGCTGAAGAAGCTGCTGCCGACGTGCAAACAACCGTCGTCCGACGAAGTCAGGAAGGCGAACGATTTCCAGAGGATGCAATCGCAGAAGCTGGCTGCGAACATCAAGAAGGCGAACGACGAACTGGATGACTCCGACGCCAAATGGGAGGCGGCAATCAATGGAGGGCACGCGCTCTCCGCGGAAGAGCGCCAGATGTATCGTTGCATCGCCGCCGGCCGCGCTTCTGATCTGTGCACCGGCAAGATCTTCTCTAACTTTCTCGCTTCCGCGATCAACATGCTGCTGCCGGGAGCGGTGCACGAGGGCGAACCGGGCCTGAGTCTGGCAGGCCGTTATCAAGGCAAGGGATGGCTGATCGATTTTGACTCACGTTCCGCCAACACGGCGTGTTCTTTCCTCAACAGTGAGCCGTTGGATTACACCGTCGAACTGAACCACAACCTTCCCGTCATCACGATTCAAACCAAGCCGAAAAATCTTGTGCTGACGGGGAGACCCGACGGAACGCTGGTGGGCTCCGGGCCGATCACGATTGACGGCTTCATTGCAAAGAGTTCTGGCGGCGGCACGTATAGTGCGGGACAAGGTACCTGGGAGACGCACACCGAGACCACCACACACGAGTACACACCGCTGGAAGCGAGTTCCAGCGGGATCGCGCAGGATTCCACCTTGCGGCAGAACGGCCAGTATTACTACACCACCAGCACTAACACGTTCAGCACGTATAAGCCGGCCACGCCTACGTATTCTGGCCCGACCGTGACCTTGATTCCCAAGACGGCGAACTGCACCCAGCCGGTTCTGGCCGCGCCCGGCGCGGCGAAGGACACGACGCTGGGATTGCGCATGCGCGGAACGTATGAAGGCTTCAGCGGTTTGAGTATTGAGTTTTATCCTGACTCCGCCATTGTGGGATGTGGCAAAGTCGCACGCGCCTACCCCTACATTGTCAGAGCTAACGGCGCGCAGGCCGCAGTAAGAATCGAGGATCCAGCGCATCCGCTAGTGCTTTCCATCAAAGCCGACGGCGAACTTGATCCCGGCCAGGGTCAGTTTGAAGTTCACGGCCGAACGATTACGGGCAGCAATGGCCACGGAGGATTAACCTTTGCGCCGGTCAGTGCCACCTGCAATCTTGAGACGCTGGCCGCGGCCAATGCTGCTCCGATGCCGTCAAGGCCTTCGTCCGCGTCATCGTCGGCGACTACAGCGGGAGGCGCGGTGTCTTCGCCTGCGGGAGCGCCGGCCGCTTCCAATGCAGCAGCGCCATCGGCGAGAGGCACGACCTCCGGCGGCAATGCAATCCTGGTGATTAGCTCGGGTCTACAGGCCCAACTGGGAGGCCCGAATCCCCTTGCCAACCATCCCTATGTTTTGCTGCGCGACAGCTTCGCCAGTGTTATGGCCAGGGCAGGTGTGCAGGTTCCCGCAGGTGTATCGCCGTATAAAGTGCTGGGAAATGCGTGCGGCAATCGTACACCGGACTGCCAGAAGATCATGGCAGCGGTGAATGCCGACGCTGCTTCGGCCGTGCGTGCCGACGCCAATGGCAAAGCAACCTTGCCCGCCGTTCCCGCCGGGACCTACTACCTGATGATTTCTGTGCGGTACAACAATCAAGCACTCGTATGGGACACGCCGGTCCAACTCAAGACGGGCAACAACTCTCTGACGCTTAATGAGGCAAACGCTTCGGTTGTGAAGTGATTACTGATGTTGCCCGACCATTTACTGGCGGATTACACGCTCGCAATCCTATCATTATCCGTCGCCTTTCCAGATCGAATTGACATTGCCTTGAGCGTCGTTCTCCGCAAATACGACGACCCCGTCATCATTGATGGCGCCATTAGAGACGGAGCCTGGTACTTGAACGATGGTGGTCAATGTTGGCAATCCATTGCCGGTGCCGACATAGATTCCCTGACCGCCCGTGGTCAACGAAGCCTGGAACGCAACCGCGTTGGAGGAGTTGTTACGCTCGACCACGGGGCTGCTGAGAGGTGAATCCGGGACCAGAGCTTAGTTTGGCAATGAGGCAGTTTAGAGGGCCGTCCCCCAGGAGTACGTTCTCCGTGCCCGAGGGGCGAGGCGAGCAAAGGCCACCGGGCTGACGGAAGGAGATCCCTGACCATGGTTCGTCAGGTTTCCCACCATGCAAGTACTGCCAGGGCTGCTGTCGATCAGCGTGAATGTCCTGGGGCCCTGGCATAGGGCTACGCGGCTGGTAAGTAGCAACATCAGGATTTTGGTCGCGCTCAGCGCCCGCTTTAGCTTCAGTGGTCACAGCACATGTGCGCCTGCCGCAGCTCCAGCAAACCGTCCTTCTCCTCCATTACACGGCTCGCTTTCCAGGGCATGCGCTCCTTCTACATGCCTCTAGAATCACTGCACAGTGTCAGCTATGTTCCCGCTTGTTCTGTCAGGGATGTGCCCGATCTAAACGGTCAGGGATCCGCCTGGCCATTCAGCGGATCCCGTCCTTTAACCGGGCCCTGAGGTTACCGCAACCCTCCGGTGGAGGCAGTGGTTGCTGCCGTTTGCACTTCCGATGCAGTTTTCATCTGAGTGGCGACATAGGATTCCAACTTCTGCAGACGCTCCTGCAAGGACGCGTTCTGCAGTAGCAAGTCGCGCTTCAGGCCATCGATCTCCTGCCGTTGAGCTTTGATCTGCTGAAGCTGGGTTGTAAGTTGATCCTGCTGAGACATAACCACCGCATGCTCCTTCTGCAATTCGTTCAGCAGCATGGGAGTCAGCAGTTGATACCTAACCGCGTAGGGCTGACCGTCTTTGTCGTACGCCGCCATTTCGGGATAGACCTTGGCTACTTCTTCTGCAATCAATCCATACTGGAGTGCGTGGGAGCCATTCTCGTACTGTGACTTATAGAAGAAGGTCACGGGACGCAATTGGAACAACTTGCTGCTGTTGTCGCCCATGTCGGCGATGTGGTCCTTGAAGCGGCGCGATGAGGTGGTGCAGTCTGTTCCGAAGGCTGCGCCGTAAAGCTCTCCAGTATTCTGTTGTACGCAAACGACTTGATCGCCTGCGATTGGGGTCGCGGTCGAGTTCCAGATACCGGCAACGAAGGTGGTCGTCTGGCCACCGCTGGATGGGGTGCCAATGCGGATGGTCTCAGATTCGGGTGTGCCTCCCGAACTGCAACCGGGCCCGGTCCCGGCTCCGAGATCAATGTTATTTTGTCCAGCGTTGATACAATAGCCAGCCTGGAAACCAACGAAGGTGTTCGAGTTATACCCTATTCCGCAGCAATAGTATCCAGCGTACTCGCCTAGGGCCGTGTTTCCTTGGTGTCCGCCTCCCACATTGCTGAAGCCAGCGTATGGGCCGACAAATACGTCACCATCGAACGGATCTTCATTATTTCCAATAGTGAGTACTGGCGTCTCAACGATCTGATAGTTTTGGGCGGTGTTGATAGGGCCATTCACATCGAGCGCGACCGAGGGGGTCGTGGTCCCGATGCCAATGAAGTTGGTTGTGTTCTGCTGGAAAATCCCACTACATCCAACCGAGGTCATCGTTAGCCACTGCGTTATGTAATTGCCTCCCGAAGGCGGAGTGCAATTCCCAGTCACACCGCCGGCTGCGGAGATGGTTTGGTACCCCAGTTGCCCGCTGGTATTGTTGATAGTCACCACATACGGGCTCGTGAGGGTAGTCGGATTGCCGAGGATCGGAGTGACGAAAATCAAGTTTTGCTGACCCATGCCGGTGCCGTTGTCACCGAGGCGGAGGGTGTTGTTTTCAGAGTTGACGCCGGGATTGGCGAGGTAGACGTCGCTGTTACCGCCGGTGGCGTTGTTGCCGGCGAACTGGCCAACGAAGGTGTTGTAACTTCCGCTGGTGAGGGAACCAGCGGTCGAGATACCCAGGAACGTGTTGTAGCTTCCAGTTGAGCTGTTTTGACCCGATTGGTCTCCATAGAAGCTATTAAAACTTCCCGTCGTGTTGGCGACACCGGATTTGTAACCGGAGAAAACGTTCTTGCCGCCAGTGGTAGTGACCAGACCAGCCTCGTAACCGAAATAACTATTGCCGGCCGCGGCGTTCCCGGTCCCTCCTTGACCCGCGGCATCGCCCACGATGGTATTGCAGCAATTACCGCCGCCTGAGTCGTAGCTGTTTTGACCTGCGCTGTTACCAACAAAGGTATTACCACTGCCAATCGTGTTGGTGTTACCTGCATCGTTGCCAATGAAGGTGTTCTGCGCACCGGTCGTGTTGGCTTGGCCAGACTGGGAGCCGTAGGCGGTGTTATTGCTGGCTGTGGTGTAATAACAAGCGGCGTATCCTACGCAGGTGTTGCTGCTGCCGCCTGTGCTGTTGAAGCCAGCCGATCGGCCTATGTAAACGTCGTTGTTGCCATGACCGTTGTTGAATCCGGCCTGGTAGCCGACAGAGACATTCGAAGTGCCAGAATTGTGGTCTCCGGCTCTGTAGCCAACATAGACGTTGGCATCCCCGACAGTATGGTTTACGCCTGCCTCTGTGCCAACAAAGGCATTGTAGTTACCGGTATTACTGGCACCCGCGGAAAAGCCGACCATCAGATTCGTACTGGTTCCGCTGCCTGGGTTGCCAACGTACAAGATAGGCTGCTCAAAGAGGTCGTACGCCGTGTAGCTACTGATCGCGCCCTGCACGTCGAGCGGCTCCGAGGGATTGGTGACCCCGATGCCAACGTTTCCGTTTGCGATCTGTAAGATGCTGGAGGCACAGAGTGCCCCAGTGCTGTCCCAATATGTAAGGAAGCCGGATTGCGGGGTGCAGGGACCGGGTGGAAGGTGCTTTTTGGACGGCCCCTGTCCGGTTGAAACCACCCCCTGGTTCGCCACGTTCCCCAACGCGTTCACGGCGGTTCCCGGAGCGCTCGATCCGCTGCCGGAGGCACCTGACGGCGCGGCCTGGACGAAGGCCGAGGCGGGTAGTCCACCCAAAGTGTCGGCCTCATGTGCCTTGAAGGCGTAAGGCACGCTTACTAACAGGACGCGCGCCTGCTCCTCCTGTCCCTGAACTTGCACGCCCAGCCAGCGCTCGTCCTGGGTCGAGAACAAATCGTCCGGCAGCCCAGCCGCTGTAGTGCTGCCCAACAGCACGTTGTATTGACCGTTGGCATCAGGCGTAACGTTCTGCGTCTCCTGCCAGACGGCGGCGCCACCATCCTGCTGCTTGTAAATAGAGAAGATGACGCCTACGGGGGTTGACGAGGAAACGGCCGCCCCCTCGGCATTCTTCAAAGTTCCGCTATAGCGGATGAGGTTAGGAACGGATACGCTTGCCGTGGATTGAGCTGAGGCTGTCGCAGTCAGCAACAGCGTGGCCAGAGCAAAGAGAATTGTGAGCTTGAAACGGCGCATAGGGTCTCCTTTCGGGCGGTAGCCCGGACTGCATAAAGTGTTGTGAGCCTACCCGTGTGATCCGCACCTTGGCGCAGCAGGGGAAACGTCGGTACTCCGGCGTCCTCTGTTGGTCAAGGTCGATGAGAGCTGCGCAATTCTGACTGGCTTGTGCTGCGCCCCACTCTTGTCGGGCACATTAGAACGGAACAGCTTTCAACTCAATGTTCTGGCGATGGATTGCCGGTGGATTGCGGATGTATTCGGCTAACTGGTTGAATCTAAGATTGTTACGCGACCGCGAGGGGGTGTGGCCAGAGCTGTTTACTGGTGCTGCCAGTAGCAAACTAATGGTTTGAGGACTGGTGTACAGATAGTAGACTTTGTTGCAATCAGATAAATGGCCCCGCCATTACCATCGCGCGTTCGTTGCGGAGAGGTAGAGGTCGACCTCAAGGCGGGAGAGGTGCATGCGACAGGCCAGAAAATCCGGCTGCAGGAACAGCCTCTGCAAGTGCTGCGTATCCTGATTGGGCATGCCGGGAAGATAGTGACTCGAGACGAGATCAAGACCACTCTTTGGCCGAATGACACGATAGTAGAGTTCGACAATGCCATCAACACGGCGGTTCGCAAGCTGCGCATCGCTTTCGGCGATTCCAACGAGCATCCCAAGTACATCGAGACCATAGCCCGGCGCGGGTACAGGTTTATCGCCCCGGTGGAGGAATTGGCCTCCAGCGCAGGAGACGACCCGCGGCCGAATTCTGCGATACCTGCCCCGGAGCCTGCGGCCTTATCCGGCAAGACCGTCTCGCACTATCACGTATTAGAGGTCATCGGCGGCGGTGGAATGGGCGTGGTTTACAAGGCGGAGGACCTGAGGCTGGATCGTGCCGTAGCGCTCAAGTTTCTTCCGGAAGAGATGGGGGGCGACAACCGCGCGATTGAGCGCTTTGAGCGTGAAGCCCGCGCCGCCTCGACCTTGGATCACCCTAACATCTGCTCTATTTATGAGTTTGGCGAACACCGCGATCAGCCATTCATCGTGATGCCTTTTCTACAAGGGCAGACACTGCGGGACCGGCTGGCCACGGCCGCGCCGGTTAACAGTGGCCTGCCGCTTACGCAACTGATCGACCTGGCAATCCAGATTGCCCGCGGGCTGGCTGCCGCGCACGAGAAGGGCATTATTCATCGCGATATAAAGCCGGCCAACATCTTTATCACGACCAGCGGAATGGCAAAGATTCTGGATTTTGGCCTGGCCAAGGTACTTGAGGGAACGGACAATGCGGCGGCGGTTGCTGCCGGTGTGCAACCCGTATCCGGCTTTGATATGGCAGCTCTAGCGGCGGGTATGACCCTGAGCCATACCGGTATCGCCATCGGCACTGCGGGCTATATGTCGCCCGAGCAAGTACAGGGGGAAGCCTTAGACGCTCGCACGGACCTGTTCTCGTTTGGTCTGGTGCTGTTTGAGATGGCGACCGGGCGCCGCACCTTCAGCGGAGAATCGGCGGCGGATGTCCGCGATGCCATTCTTCATCAGACGCCGGTACCGGCCCGCAAGCTGAATCCCGCCATTCCGGCGAAGCTTGAGGCGATCATCGATAAAGCCATAACCAAGGATCGCGAACAGCGCTATCAGAGCGCCGCAGAGGTCATCGCTGATCTGGAAGAGATCGCTTACGGAAAACGCAACGAGGGTACCTGGCGGCGCCGGCGCAGCGTCATTAAGCCGCTGCTTGCGTCTGCGATTGGCATCGCCATCATCGTCGTCGGAGCGGTCTACTGGGGTGCACCAAGGGCTCCCATACTGTCCAGTAAAGATGAGGTTGTCCTGGCCGACTTCACCAACACCACGGGCGACGCGGTGTTCGACGACACCCTCCGCCAGGCGTTGGCTTACCAGTTAGACCAGTCACCCTATCTGAACGTGCTCCCCGACCGCAAAATGATCACGGCGCTTCGCCAGATGGAGCACTCCCCGGAACTGCGGGTGACGCCGGAAATTGCAAGCGAGATTTGCCTGCGCACCCACAGCAGCGCGGTGCTGGCAGGTTCGATTGCGCCGGCCGGAAGCGCTTACCAGATTGCGCTCAAGGCTCTGAGCTGCCAAACCGGACACACCCTGGCCACGGTCGAGGTGGAGGCGCCCACACGTAATGCGGTCCTCAAGGCAGTGGGCGCAGCCGGCAATCAGATGCGCCAGAGGTTGGGGGAATCCATAACTTCCCTGCGGAATTTCGACCAGCCTCTTTTGGAGGCGACCACCTCCTCGCTGGAAGCTTTGCAGGCCTTTTCTAAGTCGAAGAAGTTCGGCACTCCCACGGAAAGCATTCCGTATCTCAAGCGGGCTTTGGAGCTGGATCCCAATTTTGCTCTTGCCTACGCCAACCTGGGGGCGGCATACATCAACGTCAGCGAGTCGACTCTGGGAGCGCAGAACCTTACCAAAGCTTACGAACTGCGGGATCGCGTGAGCCAGCGCGAACGCTTCTACATCGAAGCGTCCTATTATTCGCTGGTCACGCGCGACCTGGACAAGGGCAAGGAGTCAGCGAAGGAATGGGTGCAAAGCTACCCGACGGACTGGCGTCCGCATAACGACCTTGCCATCATCTACGCCCAGTTGGGTGAGGCCGATGAAGCCGTACGCGAAACACAGCAGAGTATCGGGCTTGCCCCCGACAATCCCGGCACGTATGCCAACCTGATTGGCATGCTTACTGCGGCGAACCGTCTGACCGAGGCCGAAGCGGCCTCAGAAGAAGCACGCTCACGCAATCTAAGCGGCCCATATCTTTGCCAGTTCGACTATGTTCTGGCTTTTCTGCGCGGCGATGCTGCCGGCATGCAGAAGCAACTGCAACTGGCGGCGGGAATGCCAAGAACGGAGGATGTATTACTCTCGGCCCAGGCCGATACCGAGGCTTATTATGGCCGATTCGACCGGGCACGCAAGTACTCGCAAAGCGCAGTGGACTCCGCTCAGCGTGCTGATGCTACTGAGGCTGCGGCCGACTGGAAGGCTCAGCAGGCGCTGCGCGAGGTGGAAACCGGAAATTCGGCCAAGGCAAAGCGCGCGATCCAGGAGGCTCTGGCACTGAATAGCGGACGCGACCCAAGAATTTTCGCCGCCCTTGCCCTGGCTCGCGCGGGTGACGTCGCGCAAGCTCAGCAATTGGCCAATGACCTCGATCATGAGTTTCCCCTGGACACCATGCTGCAGAACTATGCGTTGCCGTCAATTCGCGCCGCAATCCAGCTACAGCAAAACAAGCCTCTGATAGCGATCGAAACGCTGGAGGTAAGCCGCCCTTATGAGTTAGGTCAGGGCTCGCTGACTTACATGTACCCAACCTATCTGCGCGGCGAAGCATACCTGAAGACGGGACAGGCTGAGAAAGCCTTGGCTGAATTTCGTAAGATGATGGACCATCCGGGCGTGATGGCAAACTTTGTCACCGGCGCTCTCGCACATTTACAGTTGGCCCGGGCACAAGCCGCCCTGGGAGACAAGCAAAAAGCGCGCAGCGCATATGAGCAGTTTTTCGAGCTGTGGAAGAACGCCGACCCGGACGTCCCTACCCTCATTCAGGCCAGGGATGAATACGCACGACTGCAATAGGGGGAACCGCTTGGCTGCGGAGGCAACGACCGCGTAAGCCGCAGACTTATGGCACATCCTGCCGCTATTTTTGTGGCATCATGCCCTAGAGGCAAACGGATGGCGACCGCGACAGCACAGACTCTAAATCAGTACTTTGAGGATTGGCTGGGTACGGACCCTGGATCTACCGCCGAATTCAGCGTCGGGAGGCCGCTGGGACGAAATGCCGTACCTGTGGCCAGCCCTTCCGCCGGTCGTCGAAATTAGACCCTGTGCTCATGGCGCACAAGCCACTCTCGCAAACCACTCGTTCGGAATATCGAGTGAGTGGGATTTTTGTTTATACCTCTGCACCGTTCGCACCAGTCCGGGCCGAGTTCGGTCACACCTGCTTTTGATCGGAGACACCCGTCACAGCGGGCATTGTCGCCATCCGGCTCAGACCAGTAGAACAAGGACCGTTCCAGTTCAGAAATTGTTGGCATGGAAAGGCCTCATCTTGATTGACGTACCTACCCCGGGAACCTACGATGCGGGCAAGCGGGCAGATTGAATTGAGAGCGGCACCCCCAAAAGTTAATTCAGATTGAGAGTTAGTTCCGGCAGAATCCCAGAAGCGGATGGGGGGCCGGTGACTCAATTCGGGGCGTGACTTCCAGAAGAAGTTGACGCGGACCTTAAGCCATCAAGCATAATCATCTGGGCGATCCTGAAGAAACTCGCCGGGCTCAGGAAGCCGTCGCCCAACAAGGACAAGAAGATGCGCTTGAGATCGAGCAGCGGGGCCGAAGCCGTGCCCTTTCGAGGGCGATTTACGAGATGTTGACCCGATTAGAAATGATCCATCGATTGCGCTCCCACACCACCGAGTGGGACATCATCATCGTGGGTGGTGGCGCTACAGGAGTGGGCGTCGCGATCGATGCCGCATCGCGTGGTTACGATACGCTGCTGCTCGAAGGCAGCGATTTCGGAAAAGGCACATCCAGCCGCAGCACTAAGCTGGCGCATGGCGGCGTCCGCTACCTCGAACAGGGAAATGTGTCCCTGGTGATGGAGGCGTTGAAGGAGCGCGGCATTCTGCGCCAGAACGCTCCTCACCTGGTGAGCGACCTCGCGTTCGTCGTGCCCAACTACGACTGGTGGGAAGCGCCGTTTTATGGCGTGGGACTTAAGCTGTACAACATCCTTTCGGGCAAGTACGGCTTTGGCCCCTCGAAGATTCTCTCCCGGGAAGAGACGTTAGAACACCTGCCTACCATCAAGCAGGAAGGTCTGCGGGGCGGCGTAATTTACTTTGACGGCCAGTTCGATGATACCCGGCTGCTCATCAACATGGTCGCGACCGCGGCACAACAGGGTGCCACGCTGATCAACTACTGCCGCGTGAACCAATTGACCAAGGGCCAGGATGGGTTAGTCAACGGCGTGGTCGCATGCGATGAGGAGGGCGGCGAAACCTTTACCGCGTTTGCGAAAGTCGTGGTGAACGCGACCGGCCCGTTTACGGATAATTTGCGCAGGCTCGCCGATCCATCCGTGCCGGCGATGATTGCGCCAAGCCAGGGCATACACCTGGTGTTTGACCGGGCTTTCCTGCCGGGGAATTCGGCCATCATGGTGCCCCACACCAGCGATGGCCGAGTTCTGTTCGCCATTCCCTGGCACGGCCATACGCTGGTCGGAACAACCGATACTCCGATCACCGAACCGACAGCAGAGCCTTCGCCGCGGCACGAAGAAATCGAGTTCGTTCTGAACACCGCAGGCCAGTATCTACATAAGGCGCCTACGCGCAGCGATGTACTGAGTGTGTTCACCGGCATCAGGCCCCTGGTGAAGACATCAAATTCCAGCAATACAGCGGCTTTGTCCCGCGATCATACGATTCACATCGATCAATCAGGACTGTTGAGCATCGCTGGCGGGAAGTGGACCACGTATCGCAATATGGCTGAGGACTGCGTCGATCACGCCACGATTTTGGGAAGGCTGCCCGAACGGGAGTGTTCGACCAAGCGATTGAACATTCACGGATTTCACACTCAAGCCCACAAATTCGGCCATCTCTGGTTCTACGGTTCTGACGCCGGCGCCATCCAGGACCTGATGCGTAGCGAGCCTGAACTGGCACAGCCCTTGACCCCAAGCCTGCCATACGTTGGGGCGGAGGTGGTGTGGGCAACGCGAAACGAGATGGCGCGGACGGTGGAGGACGTATTGGCCAGGCGGACACGTGCCCTTTTCCTGAACGCCAAGGCCGCCCTGCTGGCCGCTCCGAAAGTCGCTTCGCTAATGGCGCGAGAACTCGAACGTGACTCGCGTTGGGAAGCGGGGCAAATCGCGTCCTTTCAGAAGACAGCCATGCACTTCAATCTCGACACGGCAGTGGCCGCCTCGGGCTGAGAAATTGCAGAACGGACGCCGAGACGCGCTGGGCGATCGAGTAGAGCGGACCCTTCAAGCCCGCGTTGCGCCCGGTATCAAGACAGGTTCGGGCCTAAAGCTGGCCGCAGTGCTTTGTTAGCAGCCGTACTTCCAGCCCGAATCCTTGGCCCACTGCTGGAAGCAGCTTGACGCCGGGTCCAGCACGATGGGCAGCGTGGTCGCGGGGCGCTGGCCGTCGATGAGATGAGTCTGATTCAGCCACGTTCCAGGCCACGCAATCGTGATTTGTGTTTCGATCTCGCTCTTGCCCGCCGCCGGAATGCGCGGCGGAGTCGCAATTACCGGTTCCGGGCCGAAGACGGCGGCAGAGACGCGCTGTCCGTCGCTCCATCCGCTCATTACGACCCAGATCTGTGCCAGTTTTGCCGCTGCCATCGGCGCGAAAGGCGTGTCCACAGGATACGGCTGATTGAAGAGCTTCGGATCTTCCTGCATGGTCACGCCGGACGGTGCACCCATGGGAGCTGCGATGAGATCGGCGCGCATCGCGCTGAGGGTACCGAAGACCTCCGGCACCACCAATTCCTCGCCGAGCGCTAGACCAATTCTCCCGATCGGCGTCGCCACTACCACCCAATCGCTGCCCTCCTTCGCCCAGCCCATCCGCTGCGGCGGCAAATGAGTCGCGCGATAACGCGCCAGAATCTTGCCCTCAGGTCCGGCCAACGCAATCGTGTGATAAATGGTCGCTCCGTCGTGCTCCGGATAGCTCCCGACAACATAGCCTCCACCGGCTTTTGCGGCGTCACACATGCGCTGCTCTGACTTGCCACCGCTTGCTTCCGCCGCAGCGGCCATCGCCGCAGCATCGGCATGGGTGCCGACGGTGAACAGTTCCGGCAGCACGAGCAGTCCACCGCGCGGCGGCTGCGGAAGGTCAGCAGGCGGTTGACCAGATGCCGGCCACGACACGGCTTTGACCATAATGTCCTTGGGCGTTGCCGTTGAGCTCGGATCCGTGGGCGCGCGATGCAACGCGAGCAAGCCGTACATCTCCGGTCGGCGTCGCGCCAACACCGCATCGCGGATGGGCTTAGCCATCGCAGGCGTGATCTCCGCGGTCACGATGCCATGCGCGCCGGGCGACAGCACTTCCGGCAGCACTACCGGCGCCTGCGCGACCTTATTGCCAGATGGATCCCAGATGCTCGATCCGCCGTTGTAGTAAAGGGTCTGCCCGGTCTGCGGGTTCTTTTCGATACCATCGCGGGTCGCGGCGACCAGCCAAACGCCATTGAACGCAGCGATATGCTGCACCGTCGCAACCGTTGAATGGTCGCCTTTAGCCTGAGCCGGCGGCGTGCCCGGCGTTACTCGGTCAGAGCTGCTCAGCCACGCGACGACGTCGACGTTATGCAGCGCGGCCAGTCTGGGATATTGCCAGTAGGTGTCGTCGTAGCAGATCAGCATCATCAGACGCCCAAGCTCGGTGTCGAACACCGGAAAGCCGCCATCACCGGGCGTCACCCACGCCTGGTCCTGGGAATTCAAGCCGTGCTTGCGATACTTGCCGATGTAGCCGTTTGGACCAACCAGCGCAGCAGTGTTGTAGCCCAGTCCGGTGACCGGGTCGAGCTCTGCGATGCCGACAGCGACATACATATGTCGCCGCGCCGTGACCTTCGCCAGAGCATCGGTGGTTTTACCTGGCACCGTGTCCAGGTAGGGACGCACCATGGCAAAACTGTCGAAGATGTAACCGATGGTCGCCTGTTCGGGGAGTACGGCGAGCTTGACGCCTTGCGCGCCCGCCTCGTCCACCGCCGCCGCGATGCGGGTGATGTTGCCGTCCAGATCTCCCCAGGCCGGGTCGTACACAATGGCGGCGGCCTTGTATGATCGCAGCGGTTCATCCGCCGCATAGGCGCTCTGCACTGCCGCGCTTACCAGGGCTAGTGTCAAGAGAAACGCAGTGCACAAACTCACTCGTCCAGCCATGTTCACCCCTCACCGTGCCGGCGGGAACACCGCCAAACCGGCGCCCTGATTTCACTCCTCTACTTCGTCAGAAATACATCTTTGTGCGGGAACTTCTCGAACAGGGACTCCTCCTGCGAGAAGTTCGTGGCAAGAACATCGGCGGGATTACCCGCGATCCACTGCGACAAATCAATGGTCTGGTAATGGCCATTGTTGAAGACGATGAGGATGCGTGCCTTCTCTTTTCCCACGTTTTCGATGGAGTGTCCGAAGCCTTGCGGAATGTAGCCGACGTCCCCCTTGCGAAGGTTCTCTTCGCGCCAACGGCCGCGGGATCCGAACAAGGTTACGTTGAACTCGCCGTTCAGGATGTACTGCCACTCGGCCGCGTTGGGGTGCCAATGCAATTCGCGCAGCGCGCCAGCCTCCATTTCTAAGACGACGCCGGTCATGGTCGTCGAGATAGGAAATTGCGAGCCATCCACGCGCCACTCGATGCCACCGCTGAATACTTCAAATGGCTTCTGGGAAAGGAGGCTGTACTTGTGCGTCAGCGGCGAGCTCTTCCAACCCTGCAGCGGCGCGGTGGCGATGGCCGGTGGAATCTTGCCCTTGGCAAAGTAGACCTCATTCTTGGGGAAATTATCGAAGGCGGAAGCCGGAACGCCAAAGTTCTTGGCCAGCAGTTCCTTCGGCGCGTGTCCGATCCAGTCGGTGATGCTGAAGGTCCCGAACTCGGAGAAATAGCCGTTATCAAAGACCAGAATAAAATGGCAGGGCTCATCGCCCAGCGTCTCGATGACATGGCCGTGACCCCGCGGGAAGTACCAGATGTCGCCCGCCACGAACTCATTCGTCTCGGAGCAGCCTTGAGGATCGATGACCGTGGTGCGCACGCGACCCTCGGTGACAAAGGCCCACTCCGCCGCGGTAGCGTGCCAATGGAGCTCGCGCATTACACCCGGCTCCATCCGCATCGAGACACCGGCCAGTCCTTTCGATATCGGTAGCTGCTCCACTGTGGCCTCTTTGCCGTAGCTGCCACCCATCACGCGTCCTGCCGACTTCTCCAGCTCAAACTTGAACGTGGGGAGCTCCTTGCCCGAAGTTACGGGATCGGGAACGTTGTTCTGGAAGCTGTTGTGACCGCCTTCGGAACTGATGGGGAAGGACTGGGAAAACATAGATCTCCTGTCTAGCGTTACGTGGCGTATACGCCTGTGCTTAGGTTTTGCTTGGAAAAAAGTGGTTAGATTACGTTACCTGCGAGTGCAGCGCCGCTGCAACTGGAAATTTGTTTCCCGCTCGAAAGAGAAGTAGTTCCCGGACGGTCCTTTCCCTACACCGTTTTATCGAAGCTGCCGATATTTCTACTGTCTGGAGCAGAATTCGTGGTCAGGCCCGGTCTTCGCGCCATCGTTCTTTCGCAGGGTGACCGCACATGATAGTGAGACTCATTGGAGTACAACTCGACTCTAGCCTGCTGTCGCAGGGTTCGGCCGATCCGTCTCCGGGTCTCGTTCGCTCGGTTCGCGCAATGATCGGACAAGCTATTTCAGATCGCGGCGGGAGAAGCATCGCATGGACCGCCCCACAGAACCAAGTCAACTTACTCGGGACGGTGGCTCGAGATGGTCAAAATGAGCAGTCGCCATCGCCAGTTGATGCCGACGAAACAAGCGAGACCGCAAACTCGGCGGGAGCTTCGTCTGCCTGGAATGGTCTCGACGCTGCCGCAAAATATATGCTCTACGCTTCCATGTTCGCGGTACTTCCGCATCCCTACCTGTTGAACGTCTTCGCATAAGTGCCGGTTACTTTTCTCGCTCGCCCCCTTTTCGCTGCTCGCGACTTCCCGCGGCAGACTGCACCCAACCTGCACCTCGCGACATCGCAGCCGGATCCAGAGCTAAAACGGAGTGTTCGCACCTAAGTAACAGGTGATGCCCTGTTGACGATAAACCGCAGCGAGTGGCTCAAGAGACTGTTGGTCTGGAGCAGCCTGCTCGGCATACTCGTACGTCATGCCCAGCTGCTCATACTTTGAGGTTCCGAGCCTATGGAAGGGTAGCAGGTTGATTTCGCTCTGATCGATTTCAACCAGAAATGCGGCGGTCGCCTCGGCATTAGCAAGATCGTCGTTGAATCCCGGGATAACGGGCATGCGTAACACCATTCGTCCCTGCCAGTCGGTGCTGGCGATCCAGCGAATGTTATCGAGAATGGTCTGGTTCGGTACGCCGGTAGCTTCCAGGTGCCTTGCAGAATCCATGTGCTTGATATCCACAAACAGCCACTGAATATAAGGCAGAACAGCCTGCAGCACGCTTCGAGAGACATAAGCGCTAGTTTCCAGGCAGGCATCGATGTACGCCCGTTGGCAGTGTTCAAGCAGGCGGAGAACAAAAGCCTCCTGCAGGAGTGGCTCGCCGCCGGTGAGGGTAACGCCCCCTTGTGACCCCCAGTAGCCTCGATCACGGTTGAAGATTCGCATCAACTCGTCAACCGTATACCACTTTCCACTCGTCTGTAGTGCGTCTGTGTAGCAGACATTGACGCAACTCATCGTCTCGCAAGAGTCACATGCCTCCCGGTCGAAGACGACCGCTCCACCATCATTGCTTACCCGCCGTACCGCTCCGGCAGGACAAACGGGCACACAACGCGCCGGACAGTTCGTACACAGGCGCGATTTGTACATGAGACGCTGACGCAAGAGCAGGCCTTCCGGGTTGGAACACCACTTGCAGCGCAAGGGGCACCCACTCAAGAAGACAAGCGTGCGCGTTCCCGGCCCATCGTGGATCGAGTGGCCCTGGATATCGAAAATAAGTCCCTTCATCCCAGACTGCATGTTTATTACTGGTGCCCCGCGGCGTCTGCGGCAACAAACATCTCGCAGGTTACGGTGATCAGCTCTGGATACGTCATTGGCCTGGTCGACACGGCATTGCAGGTACCCAGGTATTGCTCGCCCGGAGTGAAGTGAGCGCAGAATTTGCACTTCAGCGTCTGGACATAATGCTCGCAAGAGTTGCCGTCAGCCGGAATTAGTTCCTTGGTGCGATGGCAGATACCTTTGGCTACATCGACAGCGGCGAAGTTACGGCAATCCATGTGCTTTGTCACAGCGTTCACCCGTCAAACTCCTTCGTATTCGGTCCTGGCAATCACTTCATCCTGGATGGGCTTGCCAATTTCAACCCAGTATTGAGTAAATCCCGCCACACGAACCATCAGATCGCGGTGGTTATCCGGATTCTTCTGCGCATCGCGAAGCAATTTACTATCCACCACGTTGTACTGAATGTGGAAGCCACCCTTACGCATGTAAGCCTGGGTAAGCGCCAGCAGCTTCTTGCAGCCCTGCATGCCTCCCACTGCGGTCGGGTGCAGCTTCAGGTTCATCTGCGAGTTCTGCGACATCGAGTGATCCCATACCGTTGCCGATCCGAACAGCGCGTACGGGCCGTTTCGGTCCGTGCCGGGATAGGCCGACATCGAGGCATCGGCGAATGTGGTGCCGGCCAGACGGCCGTCCGGCGTGGCACTTGTCGCCATGCCCATGGGGGCGTGCGTCGATACCGAAATCTGGCAAGCGTACAAAGGCTTGGCGTTGAGCGATTCGTACTCACGACACATCCCGCAGAACCACGTCTCCCACCGCTTGAGAATCATGTCGACATAGGGATCGTCGTTGCCGTACTTAGGAGCGGAGAGGCAGAGATAGTGAATGTAGTCCCACGTGCCCGCGTCATTTTTCTTTTCTTGATCTGCTAACGAGAACGAACCGACATCGGAGGCTTGCTTGAAGCCGAAGTTCTCATGCAAAGCCCGCTTGAGTTCGTCCAGGCTGACGGCACGATCATCGAACACCAGCTTTTTGATTGCGGCCAGACCGTTGATCAGATTGATGGTCCCGCACGATTCGACATTGAAGGTTCCGTTGTAACGGTAGCCCAGTTCGTTGATCAGGTGACCCTTGGTCAGACAGTCCGGTTTCAATAGCGAGTTGAAGACGGACATGTTCTGCTTGCGCCAGATGTCGTGCTGGATGTTGTTGCAGGCAGTCAGGCAATCGACGGTTCGGCGGAAATAATCCTGAAACACCCCAAAGAGAGTTTCGAAAGTGACCAGTTCCTTACCATGTGGTGGATAGACCTGTTCTCCGGTTCTTTGATCGATACCGTCGAACAACACAAGTTCAAGAACTTTAGGCAAGGAGATGAAGTGCACGCCAACGCTGGTCGGCTGACCCGATCCGCCGGAAATCCAGTGCTGGTTTTCGCCTAAGTGCAGCGGCAACCAGGAACACGGGGAGGTTTCCAGGCAACCGCCGATGGCCACAGCTCGCGCCTCTTCCAGAGACATTCCTTCCGGAGTGTATTGGCTCAGCAGAAATTCGATCGCACCACGATTATTTACCCAGGCCGGGTAGCCGGTGCCGGTTTTGTTGCACTCGGTCGCCTTGAGCAGGAAGTCTTCCGGGAGCTTCTCGTCATAAAGCACAGTGAGAGTGGGTTGAGTGCTGGCGCAGCGCATGGCGGCTTCGATGATCAGCCTCTCGAGATCATTCGCCGCCGACGTACCGTCTTTTGTAAGACCTCCCAAACTGAGATTGTTGAAGGTATTGCCGGAGAGCACGCCGCCCACCACCCCGGCGGAGGCAAAACAGTCGATGCAGGTGAACTTCACCCGTTGTAGCTGTAACCACTCGAGCACCTGGTCGTCCGTTATCCGGCCTTCAGCCTTATCGCGCTCGTAGTAGGGATAGAGAATCTGGCCCAGACGACCAGGCGACAGGCCCGATATCGCATCTTCATTCAAAACGGCGACATGGACCGTCCATGTCATCTGGATGGCTTCAGCAAATGTCTGCGGCTTCTTGTGTGCCACCGACTCTAATCGCAGCGCAATCTCCTCATACTCACGACTCTGTTGTGGGTCCGTCTCCAGCGCAGCCAGGCGATGAGCCTCTTTGGCATAGTTCAGGATCCAGTTCTGTATACCTTCCAGAACCAGGATTACAGCTTCATAGTTGTAAAGCCGGTTCATCCCGGTCAGCCCGTCTCCGCCCGCACGGCCGGCGACTTCCGCCTTCTTTTCTCTCGCCATCCGGATCAAGGCGTCAAAACCGTATTCCAGCGGGTAATAGTAGTTGACGACCTCGCGGCCCTGCGGAAGGGTGTAGCCCGAGTCGAACATGCAGATAATCGATCGCATGATCGCTTCTTTGGTCGGGTAGTCGGGTACCATTTGTTCGTACTTGTGCCCGAGGTCGTCCACCGACTTGCCAACCCATTGCCTGGCGATATGCAAGAGGGCGGGAATCTCCTCGCGGCGCATGCCAAACTTGCCGGCGATGGAAACGATGTTCCCAGAGCTCTCGGTTACGTTCCCGCCACCGCTGCCGAACTTGGACAACTCATCAGCACTGGAGCTTCCTTTATCCAGAGCAGCTTGATAGAGTTCGTCCGATTTGGCCATGTAGTAGCCTTCTGACAACCATGGCATGGGAAACGAACCGCGGTAATAATGGGCTCTGCCCATTACCAGCAGTTCACCCGGGAAGATTGTTGGGGTAAGGTGCAAGAAGGCTTCTTTGAGCGCTGCGGCGCGCCGGACGACGGGAATCTCGCCTTCCAGATCGTTGTACTTGCGAGTGTACCAGTAGGGAAATTCGTTCGTAGCCGAAGAAAGCGTTTGGAAATACAGGTCGCGCAGCCTCTTCGCGCGCGGACATGGTTCCTTCTTAATTTCCCGCTCCACAACTTGATTGGGAGCCGTGCCACCAGACTGCGAATGAAGAGGCATGCCGGATTGTTCCAGCAACTCAGCTAACTTTCTGGTCATGCGCGAAACCTTCCCCTCCGTTGGCAAGCGCAACGCGAGGCTAAACGGAAACAATTCGCTTTGACTTTAGACTGGTAGCGCACAGTTTGCCGTGACCCAAGTCACAAAACCCGGTAAAGGCATGGCGCGGTTGTGAACAGAGCTGGTAGGTGTTTCTCGGCGTGCGTTTTACTGCGCCATCCAGGTCGCAGTGTCGACTTCGACATGATGATTGTTGCGGCGCTGGCGAGCTTCCCATTGCGACTTCGCCTGAGCGTTTAGTAAGGCTGGGCGCACGTCGAGCTCGCGCGAAGTAAGCACGTGCGTTCCGGCGAAGCGCACATCCGCAACGGCCTGGGTTGAAGTCTGGACCCAAATACCGTTGATTTGCCCGTAGTTGATGGTAAGGGTCAATCCTTTAATCCACAGGGAAGGATTTTTGGCGGTCGTGCCTTTGATCTGCCGCAGCGCAAAATTCTGCGCATCGACCCAGGCCTGGCCATTGATCAGTTCAACTGCCTGGCGTTTCGGCGTGAGCTGCAAGACATAGCAGTCGCGACCATCGACCATCTCGCGACCGAGCAGGGCGAAGTCATAATTTCTGCGGGTTAGTTCGTGCTGCTCGTAATGCCCGGCCATTTCAGCTTCGTGGTCGAGCACCTTGCGCACAATGCCGGCACCACGATCGCTGCCTTCGGTCTTAACAATGCTGTAATCCTTGGACGACGGCGGCATGACATTGACTTGGGCCACGACGTCGGAGCTGGGGCGTGACGCTCCCTCTACCGAAAGTTGGTACTCGCGGGTAACAGTGTAGGCAATGCTCTGCGCACGCGAGTCGACCTCAGCCTGCTGCATGCGCGCCAGAATCTGATCCAGAGGGAGACTCGATGACTGCCCCCAAGATGGCAAGGAAAGGGCCAAAAGAAAACCGCAAGAAATAAGCCCGAGATGTGCCAGCGATCTGCCCCGCATTGGTTCGGCCCCGAGAGATTATTCGCGCATGTCTACTTAGAAGCACGTCGTGGGCCAACTGATGTCTGCCCAAACTAAAGCTGAGATTCAGAGCCTTGCAGCGGATAGAGGTAGATAGGGCTACGCTGCCAATTTGACTTAAGATGGGAAAGTCTTGCCTATGCCGTGAACGATGGGGGGCGCAAACCGCTCCGCCCTATTTCGCTTTCGCGACTTCGCGATACACCTCGAGCAAACGCCGCACGCTCGCCTCCCACGAGAACTTAGCAGCCTGCTCCAGGCCACGCGCCTTCAGCTTTTCGCGCAGCGGTTGATCCAGCAACACGCGATGCAGCGCGCGCATGATCTCAAAGACATTCTCAGGATTCACCATGACAGCGGCGTTGCCAACGACCTCGGGAATCGACGAGGTGTTGCTGGTCACTACCGGCGTGGCGTGGGCCATCGCCTCCAGCGGCGGCAGCCCGAAGCCTTCATACAGCGAGGGAAAAACGAAGATCTTCGCCTGGTCGTAAAAGATGCGCAGCACGTCGATGGGCACAAAACCGAGGAAACGCACGTCATTTTGCACGCCGGCCTTCACGCAAGCGCGCCGCAAGTCAGGATGCTTCGAGACCTCGTCGCCGATGATGATGAGCTTCAGGTCTTCGAACTTGCATTCCTTGCTCAGCTCGCCCTTCAGCGCAGCGAAGGCCTCGATGATGCGCACTACGTTCTTATGCGGGCTGATGCGCCCGGCATAGAGCAAGAACGGCGTGTTCACCTGATAGCGCTCGGCGACGGCCTGGCGTTCGACGTCGCTGGCATGCCCGAGCCGGAAGCTGTCGTCGATGGCGTTGTAGATGACCTCGATCTTCTGGGGCGGCACGTTGAACAGGCGCACCGTATCGGCCTTGGAAAAATTCGAGACCGCGAAGATCCGCGCCGCACGATGCAACACGCGCTTGGTGAACTGGAAGTGAAGGCTGCGTTTCAACGTCGACTGGCTGTTGACGCGATACATGTGGTCCAGCAGATCGTGTACGGTCACGACATAGGGACACGGGATACCCTGCGGCTTCCAGAACAGATGCGGCACGTGCAGCAAGTCGCAGCCGTTCTGCTTCAGGATGCGATGCAGCTCGAAATAGCTGGCGACGGAAAAATCGTTAGGCTGCCCGGGAACGGTGATGAAGTTGGGCGGCAGCGGACCAATGTCGCCAATCCGGCCCCGTGGGCCGATCTTGTCGGGAATACCGATGAGCAGGTATTCGTTATCGTGATCCAGCCGCGCCAGCGTACGGATCGCATTGCGGGTGTAGGTCCCGACGCCAAACTCCGTGATGCGGCGAATATCGATGGCAACGCGCACACAGTAGTGTAAACGGGATGAGCCGTTAACTCTCAGCTTTTAGCTCTCAGCACGCTCGCTCATCCGCGCGGATGGGCACACTGAAGCCTTTCACGGCAAATGTCCGATCGCTGGCGAATCCCTTCCGGGTTGCGGCCATGCGGACAATCCTTCCGAAGCGGCGATCAAGTGTGATTAGTCTTGATAAAATGTCAGATTAGATATATTCTAAATGACAATGGACGCGGAGGCGATTAAACATTCCCTGGAAAGTGGTGGGCTGCGGTGTACTCCGCAACGCTACGCCGTAATGGCGTTCCTGATGGAACAGAACCGGCATCCCACGGCTGCGGAAATCTTCGAAGCCGTCAATCGCGTGGATCCGCGCTCTTCCCGGGCCACAACCTACAACAATTTGCGGGACCTGGTGCAGGCGGGGTTGGTGCGGGAAGTGGCCGTGGAGGGCCGCGCCGCGCGATTCGATGCGAAAGGCATGCGCCATCACCACTTCATCTGCGACCGCTGCGGCAATGTTGAGGACCTGGAGTGGTACGACGTGCCCCGGCCTGCCAAGGGCTCCCTGGGCAAGCGAGTTCTGCGCGAATGCGAACTCATTTTCCGTGGACTCTGCACCAAGTGTGCTCCGCGGCACACGTCTCGCTAAGTGCCGCAGGAGTGTAAACGATGGACTGAATAACGCGCGTCGGCAAGTCCGGAATGGCGCTGATGACGCGAATGGAAGAACCAAGTACGGTTGGTAACTTCACGAACTCAATTTCTGACTAATTTCAAAGGAACGGGAACAATATGGAGAAGGAATTCGCGACCGCAGCAGGGGCATCTGCCTCTGGTACCCAGCAAACGTCGTCAACTGAAAGCAAATGCCCTGTAGCCCACGGTAACGGCCGCCCCCAGACGCCGACGAATTCGACCTGGTGGCCGAACCAACTCAACGTAAACATTTTGCACCAGCACTCTCCCAAGTCGGACCCGATGGGCAAGGAGTTCAACTACGCGGAAGAATTCAAGAGCCTCGACCTGAATGCCGTGGTTAAGGACCTTCATGCGGTGATGACGGATTCACAGCCGTGGTGGCCGGCCGACTTCGGCCACTATGGTCCGCTGTTCATTCGTATGGCGTGGCACAGCGCCGGCACGTATCGCATCGGCGACGGCCGCGGCGGTGCAGGCTCCGGCGAACAGCGTTTTGCGCCGCTCAACAGCTGGCCGGACAACGTGAACCTGGATAAGGCGCGGCGCTTGCTGTGGCCGATCAAGCAGAAGTACGGCCGCAAGATCTCCTGGGCCGACCTCATGATTCTCGCCGGCAACGTCGCATTGGAGTCGATGGGCTTCAAGACCTTTGGTTTTGGCGGCGGGCGCGAGGACGTGTGGGAGCCCAGCGACGACATCTACTGGGGCCCCGAGGGCAAGTGGCTGGCGGACGAGCGCTACAGCGGCGACCGCGACCTGGCGAATCCTCTTGCCGCGGTTCAGATGGGCCTGATTTACGTGAATCCGGAAGGCCCCAACGGCAATCCCGATCCACTTGCTGCGGCAAAGGACATCCGCGAAACCTTCGCTCGCATGGCGATGAATGACGAGGAGACGGTCGCGCTGATTGCCGGCGGACATACGTTCGGCAAAACCCACGGCGCCGGCGATCCGAACAAGTATGTCGGCCCCGAGCCTGAAGCTGCCCCGATCGAACAGCAAGGTTTGGGTTGGAAGAACACCTACGGCAGTGGCAGCGGCGACTACACGATCGGCAGCGGTCTTGAAGTCACTTGGACAACGACGCCGACGAAGTGGAGTAACAACTTCTTCGACAATCTCTTCAAGTACGAGTGGGAGCTCACCAAGAGCCCGGCGGGCGCGCATCAGTGGCAGCCGAAAAACGGTTTCGGTGCCGGTCTGGTTCCCGATGCGCATGACAAGGCCAAGCGCCACGCACCCAAGATGCTGACTACAGACCTCGCACTGCGTTTTGATCCGATTTACGGGCCGATCTCCAAGCGCTTCTACGAGCATCCAGAGCAACTTGCCGACGCGTTTGCCAAAGCGTGGTTTAAGCTGACGCATCGCGACATGGGACCGATCCCGCGCTATCTCGGCCCACTCGTTCCCAAGGAGCCGCAGCTGTGGCAAGACCCTGTTCCGGCCATTGATCATGAACTGATCGGAGAGAAGGACATTGCTGCTCTAAAGGCGAAGATCCTGGCCTCCGGGCTGACGATCTCGCAGTTGGTCACGACAGCCTGGGCGTCGGCGGCATCCTTCCGCGGCTCCGACAAGCGCGGTGGGGCCAACGGCGCGCGCATTCGTCTCTCGCCGCAAAAGGATTGGGAAGTGAACCAGCCGGCCGAATTGGCGAAGGTCCTGTCGACGCTGGAGAAGATCCAAAAAGACTTCAACACCTCGCAGTCCAACGGCAAGAAGGCCAAGAAGGTCTCGTTAGCTGACCTGATCGTTCTTGGCGGCTGCGCGGCTGTTGAGGAAGCGGCGAAGAAAGCCGGCCACGACGTGAAGGTTCCCTTCTCGCCGGGGCGCACGGATGCTTCGCAAGAGCAGACCGATGTGCACTCTTTCACCGCGATGGAGCCGAAAGCCGATGGCTTCCGCAACTACGTGCGGAAGACTAACGGAACTTCTCCGGAGGAACTGCTGGTCGATAAGGCGCAGTTGCTGAAGCTCACCGCTCCTGAAATGGCGGTGCTGGTCGGCGGATTGCGCGCTCTGAACGCGAATTACGGTGGAACCAAACACGGCGTCTTTACGAACCGGCCGGGGACGCTGACGAATGATTTCTTCATCAATCTGCTCGACATGAGCACCGAGTGGAAGCCCGCGGCGAGCGATGGCGTTTACGAGGGACGTGATCGCAAGACCGGCGAATTGAAGTGGACCGGAACGCGTGTCGACCTGATCTTTGGCTCGCATTCCCAGCTTCGGGCGCTCGCGGAAGTCTATGCCTGTGCGGACTCGAAGGAGTCGTTTGTGAAGGACTTCGTGGCGGCGTGGAGCAAGGTGATGAACCTGGATCGCTACGACCTGGCCTGATCTGGGCAAAGACACAGCCGTCAACTAGGTACTAACCCGGTAGTGTCTCAGTTTGAAGCTGAGACACTACCTTAGCCGTGTTTGGTGTGGATTGGCACATCAAATGTCGTGGTCAGATTCTGCTCAAAATCCCGCTTGCTCTATGTCGTCAAGGTTACGACTCTAGTCATTGCTGTTTTCCTTTACCGCTCTGTCTAAGAAGTTAGGTTTGAGAAGTTCGCCTGCGATGGCTCGTGCCGGTGCTTGGGGCGTAGCGTCCGCTTGTCTAAAATCGGGTGCAACCCCAGGAGCCTCCTAGTGTAGAATCGGCGCTACCTTCATCGAGGTATGCAGGCTCGGAGACTTGCAGAAGTGGACGAGGGAAGAACCAGTCTGGCGGGTCGCGCGCTGGCCCACTACCGGATCAGCACCGCCATTGGCGCGGGCGGAATGGGAGAGGTGTACCGCGCGACGGACACAAAGCTGGCGCGGGAAATAGCTCTCAAAGTTCTGCCGCCTGCCATGGCCAACGATCCTGACCGGCTCGCCCGCTTCCAGCGCGAGGCTCGCGCTGTCGCCGCGCTCAATCATCCCAACGTGGTCACGGTCTACTCGGTCGAGGAATCCGACAACGTCCACTTCATCACCATGGAGTTGATCGAGGGACAGCCGCTGGATCGGCTGATCTCTGCCAATGGCTTGCCGTCCGACCGGATCATTGAAATCGCTGGTGCAGTAGCCGAGGCGCTGTCCGCGGCTCACGAGAAGGGCATTGTCCACCGCGACCTGAAACCCGCGAATGTGATGGTGACGAATGAAGGCCGGGTCAAGGTTCTGGATTTCGGATTGGCAAAGGACGTGGGTGCCGAGACGGCAAACGGCGCAACCATGGCCTCGGCCGGTTACACCCAGGCCGGCATGGTGATGGGAACTCCGGCGTACATGTCGCCGGAGCAGGTCTCGGGCCGTCCGCTCGACCATCGCTCCGACATCTTTTCCTTTGGCGTGATGCTGCATGAAATGGCCACCGGGCGACGTCCCTTCGAAGGCAATTCATCGGCAGAGCTGATTTCGTCGATCCTGCGCGACAGTCCACCGGCGGTCACCGATGTCCGTCCGGAACTGTCTTCAGACATCGCCCGCGTCATCCGCCGCTGCCTGGAAAAAGAGCCGCGCCATCGGGTGCAGACTGCTCGTGACGTCAGCAACGAATTCCGCGATCTGGCTCGGACCATCACGCGCCCCACGCCCGTTTCTACAGCAAGCGTGCGTGCCACGGTCGCCGCGGACTCTGGCGCAGCCCGCGCCGAGGAGGGCTTCTGGGTCGCGGTGCTGCCGTTCAAATACACCGGATCGAATGAAGACCTGAAGGCTTTGGCCGGCGGTCTGACCGACGAGGTGGTCACCGGGCTGTCGCGCTTCTCCTACCTGCGCGTGATCGCGCGCGGCTCGACGGCGAAGTTCTCCGGCGAGACTGGAGACATTCGAGCGGTCGGCAGAGAGTTGGGCGCGCGCTACGTGATGGAAGGAAGTTTGCGGCACGCGGGCAACAAGCTGCGAGTAGCGGTGCAGCTTGCCGACACGACAACCGGTTCGCATGTGTGGGCTGAAACTTACGAGCGCACCTTCAACCCGGAAACCGTTTTCGAATTGCAGGATGAGCTCGTCCCCCGCATCGTCTCCACCGTCGCTGACGCCCATGGAATTCTGCCGCACACCATGGGCGAAAGCATTCGAAGCAAGAATCCCGATCAGCTGAGCCCGTACGAAGCGGTGTTGCGCTGTTTCAGCTACGCCGAGCGCGTCTCTCCGGAAGAACACGCGATCGCTCGGGACGCCCTCGAGCGAGCGGTTGAAGTCGCGCCGACCTATGCTTACGCGTGGGCGCTGCTTGCCCTTTGTATTAAGGACGAGTACGAATCGGGGTTCAACCCGAAACCCGATCCGCTGGAGCGCATGCTGAAGGCTGCGCGCCGGGCCGTCGAACTCGACTCCTCCGGCCATCGCGGCTACCACGCCCTGGCCATGGCTCACTTCTTCCGAAAAGAGATACCGGCCTTCCGAACCGCGGCCGACCGGGCGATCGCGCTCAATCCGCTGGACGGATGCAACGTTGCCCACCTGGGCAGCTTCATTGCCTACACCGGTGAATGGGAGCGCGGCTGCGAGCTGGTAGAGCGCGCTCTGCAGCTGAATCCCAATCATCCCGGCTGGTTCTGGTTCCCGCTTGCGATGAATGCCTACCGCAAGGGCGATTACCAGGGCGCGCTGGGCTACGCGCTCAAAATCAATCTGCCAAACTTTCTTTGGACCCATACCATGCTGGCGGGAATTTACGGGCAACTTGGGCAGCAAGAGGAAGCCGGCAAAGCGGTGCAAGAGCTGCTCAAGCTCAATCCGCAGGCCCCTCAGATCATACTTGCCGCGTGGAGGTCGAGGTACGATCCGGAACTCGTCACTCGCCTGATCGAAGGCCTGCGAAAAGCGGGTCTCGATATCTATGATGAAGCTGCGCCGTCTCCGGCACTTACTTCCGGTCCGATCGCAACGAGAACGGCTTCGGGAGAATCGCGCGCTTCCGATGGCTTCTGGGTTGCGCTGCTGCCGTTCAAGTACACCGGTAGTAGCGCGGAGTTGAAATCGCTCGCCGAAGGACTGACGGACGAGATCACCACCGGCCTTTCGCGCTTCTCGTATCTGCGCGTGATCGCGCGGGGGTCGACAGCGAAGTATTCGAGCGAATCGGGAGATGTCCGTGCCATCGGCAAAGAACTGGGCGCACGCTACGTCATGGAGGGCAGTTTGCGCCAGGCAGGAGCGAAGCTGCGCCTGACGGTACAGCTCGCGGACACAGTCACGGGAACACATCTGTGGGCGGAAACCTATGAACGCGCGTTCACGCCAGACGCAATCTTCGATCTGCAGGACGATCTTGTTCCGCGGATCGTTGCCACGGTTGCCGATCAATATGGTGTTCTGCCGCGCAGTATGAGCGAGGTGCTGCGCAGCAAGAGCGAAGAGAGTCTGACACCGCACGAGGCTGTGCTGCGCACCTTCAGTTACTTCGCGCGCATCGAGCCCGGGGAACATGCAACCGTGCGGCGGATTCTGGAGCACGCGGTTCGTGAAGCTCCGGGCCATGCTGACAGTTGGGCGATGTTGTCCATGATCTATCGGGGCGAATTTGCGCAGGGATTCAACGCCGGGCCCAATCCGTTGGATCGAGCTCTGGCGGCGGCACAGCGCGCCGTGGAGCTCGCGCCTACCAATGCGCTCTGCTATTACGCGCTGGCGACGGTCCATTACTTCCGCAAAGAGACACTCGCCTTCCGCACTACAGTGGAACGGTCTCTCGCGCTAAATCCCATGGACGGATCCGCCATCGCCTATCTGGGCATGCTGACCGCTACGATGGGCGAATGGGATCGCGGTTGCGCGATGGTGGAATCGGCGATGAAACTCAATCCCAATTATCCAGGCTGGTTTCAGATCGCCATCTGGGCGAATGCCTATCGCCAGGGCAAGTACGAGGAAGCGCTCCAGGCGCTTACTCGTATGAACCTGCATGGGTATTTCCACGCGCAGGCTGCACGGGCAGCCACCCTGGGCAAGCTTGGCCGCCGGGAAGAGGCGCAGAAAGCGCTGCAGGATTTGCTGGCGCTGCGTCCCGATTTCGCCGCAGTGGCCCGTCAGGAGTATGCCAAGTGGTACGACGCCGAGCAGATCGAGCAGCTGATCGACGGACTGCGCAAGGCGGGAATGGAGATTCCGGAAAATCCGAGACGAGCTGCCATTGCCGGCCCAGTTGCCGTAACGAATCCACCACAGGTCTGATGGCGTCCGGATATACCTCATCAGCCACTTCTTCTGCGATCGGGGCGTACTGGAGCGTGCGATCGCCCTTGGCGTATTCCGGTTTGTAGAGGAAGGTGACGGGACACAGCTTCATCAGAGCATGGGTGCTGTCGCCCATATCTTTAAATCTGCTCTTTGAAGCGGCGCGAGGACTGGCGCTGCCGAACTGGCCATCGGAGCTTACATCGACATAGTTGCCGAGGACGTTGGTGCCATAAACTCCGGCGACATAAGCTGCGTAATGGATACCGGGTTCTCCGATTCGGATGGTGCTACCTTCCGTAGCCACCCTGCGACCCATGGTTACCGATATAGATGTCTCTACTCTCAGAGTTATTGCGAGCGGCGCTCGCTGCGGTTACCCAGGCCATGGCGGCCGGAACCCTTCAAGCCGCAGGTGGCATTCAACAGAAGCCGCCGCTGTAATCAGTTGTTTCGGGAAGCCGCTCTCTCTCAAGAGAGGCGCGTGCCTTTCTCGAAGCTTAACGCGCCTCTCCGGCCAGATGCGGAAAGAAGCGCCATGATCCTCTCCGCAGAGAGCCGGGAGAATGCTACTGCCTAGGTTGTCATGTGTCCATGGCACACAAGGGGCAGCGTAGGGGGTATACAACGTAAGTGGTTGAATCTGGAGGCCCTGGGCAGAGTCGAACTGCCGACCAACGGTTTAGGAACTCGGAAACTCCCTCTGAAAACAGGGAAGATATAGCCCCCGCCTCGGAAGAATCCGGCAAAGTACGGCAAAATCCGCAACCCCCGCGCAACCAAAACAATAACAAGTCAGGCGGTGACGAATGAGCAGAATTCCTTAGATAACCCGCCGGAAGGCGGTTTTATTGTTTCCGGTGAGCCGGCAAAATTCCGGCCAACTTACATCCATTGACCGCCCTGTGACAGGGCGGTTTTTCTTTGGATTCTATCCAAACGAATTTCAAGGGAGAAGCACATGGAATCCACGCATGGCAACAGCAGCCTCCTCGGAGCCGGCCAACTCGTAACCTGTCGCCTGGACGAACTGCGCCCGCACCCCAGCTACGTTCGGCACAACCTTACGGTTCCAGCCGCTCAATTGTCCGCACTCGCTGAACTAGGTGATCTCGCGTTTCGAGAACGTATCGTGATCACCCATGACCGCATGATCGTTGACGGGTATGCTCGCGTGAAGCTGGCGCAACTGAAGGAGCGCTTAGAACTACCCTGCATCGTATATGAACTCACCGACACAGAGGCTCTTCAATGTCTGCTGCACAGACATCTTCAATCCAGCGGCTGGAACGCCTTTACGCGCGGCCAGTTGGCGATGGACCTTGAGCCCGGTCTCAGAGAGAAGGCTCAGTCGAACCAGCGGGCGGGTGGCCAGAACAAGGGTTCGTCAATCTTGACGGAAGCTCAAAAAGTCGATGTTAGAGCCAAAATTGCCCAGGCTGCGCACCTCTCAGTTGGAACCCTAAGCAAGGTCAATCACCTGTTGCTGACTGCGATTCCTGAACTATTAGAGGCCTTGCGCAAGGGCGAGGTTCGGATCGATCGGGCTTACAAATGGTGCAAGAGGTCACCAGAAGAGCAGCGGGAAGCATTGTGGCGTTATCAGAGCGAGAGAGGTATTCGCAAGACCATACGGGACCTGCTTTCGCCGTATCGGTCCAAAGGCCCACAAACCGCTCCCGAGGTGAGTGGCCTAACCAGGCTCTTGTGCGCGCTTCAAGCAGGAAAACTTGGTCCCGCCAGAGTGGTCTCCGTGAATGTTCCTGGAAAAGCCATTTTCGTGACCGAGGAATTATTCCGAACTCTCGAATCACAGGAGGAACTTGCCCTCACATGCGCTACCAACAACCCATAAAGCAAATCTTGACTGCCACGCGAAGCTACTGGGACCGACCCGGGACCCGGCCTGCCGTCCGCCAGAACTTCGACAAAGTGACCAAATGCCGGACCTTAGCCTTGGGGGCAGAAATTCTTGCGTCAGAAAACGAAGAGAAAAAAGTACCACACACCTGCAAAGCGAGACCCTGTCCGAGTTGCGGCCATCGGGCCACGATTCAATGGCAACGTGAGCAGTGGTGTGCCCTCCCCGACATCCCTTATGTAGGCATCGTGTTATCGATGCCGGATGTCCTGTGGCCAATCTTCCGGCAGAACCGCCATCTCCTGCATCACTTGCGCCGTCTGGGAGCTACGGTGATTCAGCAATGGGCAAAGCTCAAGTATGGCGTTCGCTTACTGATTATGGTGATACCACACACCTTCGGAGGACGCCTGAATTTCAATTCTCATCTCCACATCCTGGTGTCTGCTGGAGGCTTGAATGAGTCGGAAGGCCGCTGGATTGCCCCGTTGTACTTCGATAAGGACAGACTCATGCACATGTCGCGCTTCGCCGTGATCACGTTTCTGAGAGAGGCACTACTCGTAAAGGCCCTCACTTCGAACAGGAGCAAAATGGAGCTGACGACCGTCTTCAGAGACCAATACGAACGTTGGTGGAGCATCGATATCGATCACTTTGCGTCGAAGACCCACTTCTTGCGTTATGCCGGCCGGTACGTTCGTCGGCCGCCAATCGCGCAGTATCGTTTTATAAAGGTCACGGATCGGGAAGTCCGATTCTGGACCAAGGATAAGATTCAGAAACGGCGGGTGAACATTTCATTCACACCAGAGGAATTCGTGGCTGCTTTGGCAGAACAGGTTCCAAACCGTTACCAACATGCGATTCGCTACTTCGGGTTGCTGGCACCGGGATTAAAGGGTCGGACCTCTGCCGTTCTGTTCCTGTTGTTAGGACAAGAAAAGCGCCCTCGTCCACGACGCTTGAGTTGGGCGTTTTCGCTGCGCAGGGACTTTGGAGTGGATCCCCTTATCGATCACCGCGGCCAGCGGATGCGCTGGATTGGTCGGCTGAGTCCTTGCGCCTAGGAGCACTGCCCGCCACCCAGCAATTCCGCCAAGTTCCGTGTAGCGGCTGTCAACCAAATGCACTGACGCAAGCACTCAGACAGTTCACGAACTGCGGTTAGATTCCAGCCAATCCCATTCTCAGCTCACCACCGGCTCCTTTCATTTGATCCCGCTTCCTTTTGCTTCCGATAACCATTCCATGTCACTGATACGCCCGTCACACGCGGGCGTGAGCCCAGCGCTCCAAACGTCCGTGTTGATATGGTTTTTTGTTTTTCCTATACGTCAAGTGTTGACGAGAATACTTGCCGAAGAATCGTACACCGAAAAATATGATCCGTGCATTCACAGCTTCCTACACGCCGACCTGCGCGATAAGTTCTTGGCAATGGCCACTCAGCTCCAGGCGCACTCAACTGTTTTATAGAAGCCACCACCCTTCAAGGGGCGACCAGGCGATGCCTCACGATGTCCAGTCGTGAAAAATCGTGGTCGAGTTATCAGGGATCGTTGTCGTGCTACCGCTGACGGGAAGCAGCAGCGTCGGTGGCTCGATCACGTTTCCACCAGGGCCGGTACACATGCGATAGATGTTCCGCGTCACCGTTTGGCTCCCGTCTAGAATCGTGCCAGACCCAGTGGGATCCATCGGACAAGTTGGAACACTATCGAAGTAAGGATAGGCGTAGGGGTTTACGGGTATCGGGGCCGACCATTCGCTGAGCTGGGTTTCTCCTCCCGGCAGGACATACGTTACCGCGTACTGCACGTTATTGCCTACCTGCCAGACCTGGCTGTTGGCAATAGGGGCATCCGCGCCCCAATATTGATTGTTGGGAGGTTTGAGTTGCGGCGGAGCAGCAACGTTATAAGCAGGGCTGACGTCGTTCCAACCTGTAGTTCTGTTGTCGTTCACCGTCCCCACAAGCTCCGGCGGCCCGAGACTCGAGCCATTACTGCCGAAGAACTGCCGATACATGTTGCGCGCAGTCGCCCAACTGGAATTATCCGTGGGAATGTTCAGCTCAAAACCCATATAGCCGGTAATGGGGGTTTGTGCGCCCCAGGTTATGGTCGATTCCATCGCTCCGTTGACAAACGAAACGCCATAGTAGACGCTGTTCCCTTGTTTTCCTGCTGGCCACACCCCGTTTCCCCCAGTGCCGAGGTTGTACACCGCGCCATCTGGGATCCCTTGCGGCGGGGGAGCCGGGGTTGGTAGACTATCGCGAAAAACGGTGGCGACGTTATCGCTGATTTGCCCGACGAGCCTCTGCCCTGTAATCGGCGGGTCGATCTGGTCGCCATTGGAGTCGGTACAGATGCGGTAGATGTTCCGCGTGATCGGCAAAAGATTAGAATCTAAATCGTCCGTCGGGCAAGTTGGAATATTGTTGAAAGCTGGATCGGCGGAGCTGCCCACGGTGATTGCGTCTGACCATTGGCTGAGCTGGGTTTCTCCTGCCATATTATTAAGAACGTAAGTTACCGCGTACTGCACCTGGTTGCCTGTTTGCCACACCGGGCTGTTCGCAACCGGCGCAGACCCTTGCCAACTGTCTGGAGGCCCCAGTGGTTCTGCCGGAGCAGCGATGTTGTAGGCGGCGTTGGTGTCTTGCCACACAGTTGTGTAATTGTCGTTAACTGTTCCCACAAGCGTGACAGCGCTGTTCGGGAGGAGTAAGCCGTTAAGCAAGAACTGCCGATAGATTTTGCGGGCAACCGCCACGGGGGGATTGGAGGTATCGGTGGGGATAGCCAGCTCAGCGCACATGTAGCTACCAACCCCCAGTAATTGCGGACCCCACGTAACGTTCGATTCGTTCCCTTCGGCGTCAACAAACGAAACGCCATACTCGGCGGTGTACCCTGTCCCGGATGGCCAAGCCCCGTTCCCCGTACCGTTGTGCACCCAGGTCAGTTGTACCGGCGCCGCCGGCGGATTCGTCCCACTGTAGTTGTTGTTGGCTGAAGGGCCCGGGTAGGCGTTGTTCTGCGAAATCTGCAGCAGTTCCCAGAACGCGTCCGGAATAAGTATGGGCGCGGCCGCTTTCCAAATGCTTACCCACTGGTTATAGTCAATATAGTACAGACCCGTGGTCAACCCATCGCTTCCCATCGATGCATAGTAAATAGCCTGCTGGGCATCCGATTTGTACAAGTTTCCCTGCTGCACGTCGATTGTGTAGTCGTTGCTGCCTAAACCTTGATACTGGGGCAAACCCGAGTAAGCTGCGTCTGGTATTGTTGACGGCGTTTCGAAATGGCCGTTCACGCCGAGCGGATACCAGAGGTTCGGGCCGATATGGTAGCGGATGCCGTCGATAAACAGCGAGATCGAACCGTAGTTGGGACCGCTAGTAGCATCGCTCGCGATGGCACCGATGCCATTCTTGAAGCCGTTGAGCGTGCCATTCGTTGTGACCGCCTGATGGATTTGTTCGTCTGCGGACTGGTTTCCCCCGCCGTACGGATTCACCTGCCATGCCACCTCCACTGGGCCGGTACATCTCTGCTGGAAGCCCCCTGGATTCGAGAAGTTCTGGATTGGGTATACGGCCGCGACTTCCGTGCCGCTGTTGCCACTCTTGTAGTTCCAGGCAACCACAAACCATTGGCCGTCGTCGCGGCGCTGAAACACGGTCCCATTGGTTACGTCAGGGAGCATGACATCCTGCGGCTGCGCGGCGATCACCGGGTCCATATTCTGGAAGACGTTGTGATTGTTCGGGTTCACAACGGGAAAGGTGCTTGCGGGCACAAATTGAAGCTTGATGCCGTTGTCATCGACGACTTCAAAATAAACGCCTCCGGCGCTCTCTAGGTACGACCCGGGATTCGACCAGCTCGGCAGGTTCTTGCCGCCTGTCACCCAATTGAAGAAGGCCTTGACGTCATCTACGACCTTGTCGACGAAGTGAACGAAATCTTTGCCGAGATTCCGGATCTCGTTGAGGATATTCGAGAAGACGCTGTCCACGCTTGCCAGGATTGCTCGCCAGACGGCTTTCAACACGTCTTCTACGGTGCCCAGCAGGAAGTCACCCGTGAAGCTCGGAATCGAAAGCGAGAGTCCGTAGTACTTCAATGTGCCCTCGACCGTCCAGCTCACATCGCTGCCATTCACGGTCACAGAGAACGAGGCGGAGAAGTCAAGGCCACTCAGCTGGATGGTCTCGTTGTATGGCCCTGTGTTAATGCCCACACCATAGCCTGAATTAGAGTCATCGAAGGTTCCGGAGCACTGGAAACTGAACCATCCCTGAGCGGGGTCGAGCTGGCAATCGAAGCTTGCATCCGCCATGGAACCGATCTGCGCGTCAATGGAGAAGTCGAGCTCTGTGCTGGTCACCGTCACGAGTGCCGACACGCTACCCAGGTCGAGCAAGGTGACGGCCCAGTTCGCGTAAATATACGGGTTCGGGCTGCCAGTCGTGTTGAACTCGACCTCGGGACCGTTTGCTCCAATAGTCTGGCCGTTCGGGCCTGTCCAACCCGTTCCCCCACCCGAAATGCTAAGGATGCTGCCGATGGAAAACGGAGATACGGAGAAGCTACCGCTGCACCCGCTCGAGTCCACGGTGATGCCGGCAAAGGCGGAGAACGAGCCCCAGGTCAGGCCGCCCTGGAAGATGAGGCCGGTGGGCAGGTCGGTGCCATATCCCGGCAGACTGAGATTGAGCGCTGCGAAGTTGCCCGGGAGGTCGTCGCACCAGTAGAACAGAATATTGTTGAGAGAAATCCCGTTCAACACCTGCGCAATATCGGACGGCAACGTGTTTGGCGGGAGTAGAAGGCCGCAAATGTCGAACAGGGAAACCTGGTCGATACTCAGCAACACCAGGTCTATGTCGATAAGAGTCTCGGGGTCAAGGCCCACGATCAGGGCGCACTCCCACGCCGACGGCGCGGGCACATTGCCGCTAACGGGATTGTTATTGGTAGGCAGCAATGACGTAACGAGGTCCGTCGAAGACGTACTCGAGGGCGGGGCGCCAAAACTAAACGCCGCAGCGATTCCAACCTCGGCCTCACATTTCTCAAAGTCAATGCCGAGCAGACCCTGGATCGAGTTGATATACACATTGGAAGGGAAGTACTGGTAGTCGGGAAGCTCGAGCTGGATTCCACCGGACGACGTCAGCGAGAGGTCGAATAATAGCGTCTCCTCGCTGAGATCGATGCTCACACCGAAAGTCATATTCCTGACAGTGAGGGAGCTTGTCAGTTGGATCGTGACCGATCCTGCAAAAATTAAGCTGAGGGTGAGGTCAAGCGTGACGGCCGCCTGCGCGGAATTGTTCGACCAGTTGTAGAGCGTGCGCGAACCCAGTGCCGCCGTTAGCGTCGCCTCGGTGGCATTCAGGTCGGCCGTGATCAGGATGTTCTCGCTTTGCGGTTGGGCTTCCTGCGTTTGGGGAGGGTTGTTGCAATACGCAAGATTGCCCCCGCAGGTGCCGCTACTGACGTTGCTGAGATCGAGCATGGCGGCAATCATTACGCCGCCCCCGCCCGAAAAACTGATTGGGGAATTCGCGAACGAGTTTGCCGAATCAGGGACGGTATAATTCGTGATCCCGCCCGTCGAAACCACTAAGAAGGCGGCGGCGAGATCCAACGGTACCGAGAGATCCGCAGATCCGATTATCGGGAAATTGCTGAAACGGGCTTGCAGGTCGCCCCCGAATACCAGCGCCCACCCGTTGTCGAGGTCGTCTGTCGCACTGACAAAAAAATTGCAGGGGGCGGAGGCTGGGAGAACGCCCGTACAAGTCCCCGTGATCTGCAACGCCGGATTAGTTACATCGATCGCAAAAGAGGTGATTCCCAGGGAGATGTTCCCGGCCAGAGCCGTTGGCAGCGTTGGGGCAGTGAAGCCGAACGCCGCACAGAGAGGCTCAAGGGTTGGTTGTGGAGTCGGCGGCGTGGAAAAGGTGATCGTTCCGTCATTGGGCGGGGTTAAGGCTTGTGTGATGATGGAGGCCACCGTGGAGACCACGCCAGATGCCCCCGCAAAGTTAGTTGTCAACCAATGTTCGAGGTCTGTTATCGACGGGTTACTTTGCAGGTAGGTGAGGAGTTGTAGGAAGGGCGACGAAGCGGCGGCGGCGAGTTTTGCTTTCGGCATGATGGGCGCACCTTGTATCACAGCTTTGCTGTGGTGGTCAAAGAAACTTCGCCAGCCACGTTTCGCTGCATGGTGCGGGGACCAGAGGCGCTACGAGCAGGCATAAGAACCATGAAATGTTACTAAGGTGTCAGTGTCGCATAGATCCTCCTTTTCCAGTGAGGCTACTCGGGTCGGGTGCAACCGGTTGGTCGCACATCCATACGCCCTCCTGCGAATATGTGGAAACCTGGAATTTTGTAGCGGGTGGAAGCGAGGTGCACACGAGTCAACCATCTTATCCAAGACACTAGGATGCAGTAGGCTTACCATTTCACGCTACAGTCCGGCACCCGCTCTGGGATGCAACCTCTGACCGGCGGTACCGGAAAGTATTGGGTCGTCACTTGCACTTCCGCTGCGGTTGCTTCATCAAATAGGAGTTCGATCAGCTTCAGCGCCTCGTCGAGCCCTGCCGATATCCCGCCGCCGGTTAGCCGATTGCCCGATTGGATGAAACGGGGGTGGGTGGTGTCGACGTCGATCTCAGGGAATCTTTGCAGACATTTGACAAATGCCCAATGCGTTGTGGCCTTGTGGCCGTCAAGCAGGCCCGCACGGGCCAGCAATAACGCCCCCTCACATACCGAACATACCCATTTCGCCCCTGCCGCCACTTGTCGTAAGTAGGCAAGATACTGAGAGGCAGGATCGGACATGATTTTGCCTAAGGACTTGGGATCGCCGCCCGGTACCCATAGCACGTCGAGCGAGGTCGTCGTTGCGAAGCTCGCTTGCGCCTCGAAGCGCAGGCCATTCACGCTGGTCACCGGGCGCCCGTCGGCCGAAAGAATAACCGTTTCCAATCCCTTACTTGGTGGCACCCAATGGAACATTTCGTAGGGGCCGGCAACATCCAGCAGATCTACACCCTCATAGACAGGTATCCCAAGTTTCATGGTCATGCCTCCTCGCACTGACACGATGACCGAGTCTAGACCTGCGCAACGCTACACTGTGACCTTGATCGTCCGGACACGTATTCCCGCTAGCTCGCTTTGACTGCAATAAACGATGCGACCAGACCAGCGGGGTTGCCGTCATGTGGCTTGACCCGGATGACCGAACCCGTAACAGCCGGAACCTGGTTCACACCGTTCGGCCAGTGCTCTGTCAGAGAACCATCGTAGTCGTAGAAGAAGTGTTCAGTTGGGGTGCCCGGTCGTCCGCTCCCAACTATGTGGGCGTGTGCTGTAGCGCCGTTCTGGGCCGGCGTGATAACACCTTTCAGATCCATAATGCTATTCACCCCAAAGCTGAGCTCGCCTTCGAACACAGTGTCGGCGGCGTCCTTCACAGTCCACGTCCCTTCTGCGAACAGCAAGGCTTGGAGTTTCTCGCAAGTGCCGCCCGTGAGGGCCGGGTTGTTGAGGAAGCTTCTATACGTCCATTTTCCCGCAAAAGGATTACTCATTGTCTATTACCCCTCTGTGCTGCGTAGGCAGGTTTTACTGCGTTGTGTGCTGCATGTCAGGCATGCCGAGCCCGCCGCCGGGCGCGTTCAAGTTGGGCACGATCATAATATTCAACATCATCCCGGCATCTTCGTGATCCAGGATGTGGCAATGGATGACGAACTCGCCAATATAGCGGTCGTAGTAGGTACGGGCGTGGACCTGATAGTCAGGTTGGACAACCACGGTATCGCGGAACGTGTGATACATGCTGCAGTATTGGTCGGGCAGACCTTGCGTATCAGTGGCCATACAGTGGCCATCTTTATCGAAGATGGATACCTGATGGCCGTTGACTTCGTGGGTCACGTCCATTACCTCGAACGGGTTTACATGGATGTGGAATATGTGCGGCTCGCCTTCGGCTGTCAGGATCCAATCATCGGAAGTGTTGACCTGGCGCGTGATGTTAACTACGCCAGGGTCGTACGACGAACCATTGATGGTGAACCCGTTTTGGCCAATGGTGAAATCGGCTTTCTGCGCCTCACTGCCGGGAGCCGGGGCGGGGACTTCGGTAAACGGCGCCCAAGGAGAGATGTCACCTTGTAGAAGCCCTTTGCGCACGGGCTCGGGCAGAGTGGGGTTGGCATCGTACAGTTTCTTCTCGATGTACGTTTGGAGATCTCCGTCCACGGCCTGGCCGCCGCGTACGTGAACATAGGCTAATAGCTGCGGCTGATTGGGTCCCTGGCCGCCGCCTGAAGGCTTACGTCCCGGGCCGCCAGGATTGAAGCGCTCCGATGCAGGAGCGGCCTGGTCGAGCAGGCAGTAGTCGCCGTCTGATGGGAAAACCACCAAAACATCACTTCGATAACCCGGTTGCAGGTAGTTTGATTTGTTTTCGCCGCCCTCGCCAATCCTTTGAATATTGACCCGGGTTAGTCCATCCACAGCGATCTGGAACTGTGGGATGAGGGTATCCGGAGTGGCTTTGCAGACGCTCTCAACAGCTTGTACCTGTTCGAGACGGTTACCAGAGAAAGCGGATGTGGAGACGAGGTTGGCAAACTGCGGGGAACGCGTAATGCGAACCACCTGCAGATTGATGGTGTCGTGAAGCCCCGCATGGACAAAGCGCCAGCGTTGCACCTCGCCAGCCTTGACTGTGAGCAGAGGCTGCACGATGCCATTGACGGTCGTGAAGCGGCCATTCGTATCCCAGATGCTGGGAGAGAACATTTGCAGCCCAAAGTTCTCGACCACCCCGACCGTAGCGTGATTCTTACCGTCTGGCTTGGGGCATATCCACGGCGAATTAGCGGGGCTGGAGGCACCTACTGATGGCGACGAAGCTGTGAACAGCCCATTGGTCGTGAAGATCTGTTGCCAGGGTCCACCCTTCAGGTTCGGGTCATTGTCAAAGCAGGCGTAGGGAATCTGCTGCATGAGGAAGAGCTGCTCGGTGAAGGGCGTGCCGCTGCGGTCGTGCAGGATAGTGTCGATGTCCGCTATGGGATGTGGGTTGTCAGCCGTAGGCTCGGTATAGAGTCGGGTGCCGCGAATGATGAGGATCCCGGACGCCCCACTAGCAACTTGCATGGCTGTGGAGCCATGGCGATGGGCGTGGTACCAGAACGTGCCCGCCGGGTGATCAGACGGAATCTCGTATTCGTAAGGAAACTCAGTTTGCGGGGTAATGCTCAGCAACACGTTATCGCTGTTCCCGGCTGGCGAGACATGTAGTCCGTGGGTGTGCAGGTTGATGGTGTTGAAGCAGCCCACCCCCGGCGGCAGCCCGAGACCCGCCGGCAATGGGGGTTGTTGACAGGATGGGTCGTTCGGACTGAGATCGTTGATCAAGTCAATGTGCAGCGTATTGCCGGGAAGAACTTCAATGGTCGGTCCACTATGGCAGCCGCCGTAGGAGCGGAGTTCCACGGGATCATTGCCACGGTAAGGATCGTTGGGATCGGGATTGTTAATAGCGAATTTCGCCAGAACGAAATCCAGCTTCACAAAGACATCGTTGCCGGTCCGACGCACCGAACCTTGCGGGTGGCACTTCTCTTCGGGCGCCGGCTTGCTCAGGCGAAGGAACTGCATCGCTGGAGCTCCGGGCGTAGTTTCTTCCAGCACCGGCGGCGCGACGAACGGCTGCATAGCTGGTTGGGTTTGCTGCGCGACAGCCTGGGAAAGACTGGTAGCTAGAACTGCGAGCACAAAAGCCATTGGCATGCACGACCCTGCCTTCAGGCTGCGATATGTCGACAACGCATTCATGGTGCTTCCTCTTTGCATCGAGAAGTTGCAACCCCACGATTTATCCAGCAGTGCGGCCGACAAAGCCATGCCCAGAGTCTTTCTTCCCAATGACCAAATCATTTCGGCCACATGCCTTGCCGAGACTCTTGCACACCTATTTAGTTTCCGAGAGCACGTATGCTAGCACAAGGTATTAATTTGTCTAGCCAATTCGACAGATCTCTCCGTGATAGTGGGCATGCTATCTGGATAGACGCCACTAACGTGGAGAGCGCCCTTGAATGCTTTCTGTTATCTAATTTCTCATCAGTACTCTCCAGATACTATCGAGTTTTCTATCATTACTTGTGGGCCATTACTTAATGGGTTGGTTTTAGACAATGTGCGCGGAGTGAGAGATAACATTGAGACTTCTTAATTAACGTGAGCATTTTGGATATGCTCCTTCAATTTTAGAGAAAAAAGATTGCCTGGACGCACATTCGGTGTATAGTATCACCCGTCCCCCCGAAGAGAATTAGCCTTAAAGAAATTCTGATTAAGTGGCGGGTGAGAGGGACGGCCTTCCGGACATCCGCAAAGGTGCATTTTTAAAAACAGGTTGACCTTGACTTAAGCTCGTTATTGATTTCGCTCCCATTCGGAGTCGCGAAATCTTAACTTCAACGCCACTCGGAGGAGCAAATGGCCACCTACACACGCAAGAATGCATGGAACAATGGCGGTACCTTCGACAATCCGGACCTTCTGTGGTATGCAAAAGGGGTCGGTGCGATGCAGACTCGGAAACTGAATGAAACAGCCAGTTGGTGGTTTTTTGCAGCCATTCACGGCGAATACGTCACAACGGGTGATAAGCAGTTCCCGGGTTGGGGGTTTCTCCCCAGTCCGCCTAACGTGCCTACCACACCTCTACCGCTGCAAGAAGTCGTGGAAGAATATTGGGACCAATGTCAGCACCAGAGTTGGTATTTCCCTCCATGGCATCGCGGATATCTCATTGCATTGGAAGCGCAGCTGCGGAGCGATATCGTCGCGGCCAAAGGTCCCTCAACATGGGCGTTGCCGTATTGGGATTATTTCCAAGACGATAAAATTCCACCGGCCTTTACGCAGAAGAATTTGCCAGACGGCAGCCCCAATTTCCTTTACGTTAACGCTCGATACGGCCCCAAAGGCAACGGAAACATTTTTATTCCCATGCCTCCGGTGAATGACAAGTGCATGTCTAACGACATATATACGGGCAGCGATCCAGCCACCAAACCACCGGGGTTCGGAGGTCCAGCCACGGGATTCTCGCATTCAGGGCAGACGTCTGGGAATCTTGAGAACAATCCGCATAACCTTGTGCACGTTTTCGTCGGGGGGAGCGATCCTGGTAACCGGCACGAAGGCTTGATGAGTGATCCGGGTATTGCCGCCCTCGATCCCATCTTCTATCTGCACCACGCCAATATCGATCGAATGTGGGCGGCTTGGAACCAGACAAATGCCAATCCGACTGATCCAAAGTGGCTTAAGGGTCCGGCCTCTATCGGGGAGCGCTCATTCGTAATGCCAGTGAACGGCAAAGCGTGGAAGTACACTCCTGGCGACATGAGCGACCTTAATAAACTGGACTATCGATACGACAGTTTGCCAAAACCTGCTCCAGCTGTGAATCTATTAGCTCAAAGGCTAGCGCGGCTGGGTGCGACTGCCGCTGCAGGCAGAGTTAAGGAAGGAGCTGCCGTGACCCCAGGCCAAAATGTGGAACTGATGGGCGCCAGTCAAGAAGCTCTTCCGATCAAGGGTTCGGGGGCTAGCACGTCTATCAAACTAGACCCGAGCGTCCGTAGCAAAGTATCGTCGAGTCTTGCCATGGCGGCAGAAACCGCCGCGCCTGACCGTGTTTACTTGGAACTGGAAAATGTCCGTGGAACACACGATGCGGCTGCACTCAACGTCTATATCAACCTGCCGGAGGGCGCGAAACCAGGCGACCATCCCGAGCTCTTGGCTGGAAGTGTAGGCCTTTTTGGTCTGCGCAGAGCGACCCTGAAGGACGGCCAACACGGCGGTCAGGGTCTGAACTATGTGCTTGACATCACTGACATCGTTGATGCGCTGCATCTTGAGAATGCGCTCAACGTTGATTCGCTCAACGTGCAAATTGTGCCCTATCAGGACATTCCCGACGAGGCGCAAGTTACCGTTGGAAGAATCAGCATCTATCGACAAGGTCAGTGATCAAGGGGTTCGAATATGGCCTACGGCGCTCGGGAGTTCGTGCAAGTACGTAATACCGTGCTCCTGATTGCTGCGCTCACGTGGGTCCTGCTTTTGGTCGCGCCTGGGACTATGTCTGCCCATTGCGCGGCCAGAAGCTCAGGAGTAATGCCGGCATCGTTTCCGATGCTGTTGGCGATGAATCCCGCTTCTCTGGCGGCGGGCTGGATACTGATGCTGATCGCGATGATGTCGCCGGTGCTGATCCTGCCGATCTGCCATATCAGGCTACGCAGCTTTACGCACCGGCGCACACGCTCGGTCTTGCTTTTCGTAATGGCCTATGGCGCGATCTGGATGGCTCTCGGCGGTATTCTGCTGGCAATAGAGCTAGCATTCAACGTATTTGCACCACAATCGTACTTACCGGCGTTAGGCATAGTCCTCGTCGCCCTAGTGTGGCAGTTCTCGCCGATAAAACAGCGGTGCCTCAATCGTTGCCACTCTCACAGGGAACTGGCCGCTTTTGGCGCTGCGGCAGATTTCGCCTCGCTTCGTTTCGGGATATCCCATGGAATCTGGTGCGCTGGATCTTGCTGGGCGCTGATGCTGTTCCCGATGCTGCTGCCCCAAGGACACTTAGTCGCGATGGCAATCGTAACTATTCTGATTTTCGGCGAAAGGCTGGAACAGCCAGGGCCGCCAAGTTGGCGCTGTCGTGGCATGGGCAAAGCTATACGTATTGTAGTCGCGCAGGCACGGATTCGGCTGCGGGATCATGCCTCGCATGAAGCCGTGTGTCCTTCAGCAACACTGGCAACGCGGTCTTGACTGCGGTACCGGTGGGTGTCTGCCGCCGAGGAGGAAAAGGACGGGAATCCGCCTTGCGCATCTCAAGATTGTCAGATGATAAAACTCGCCCATCAACGAGTTCGCGCTGAGCATGAAAAGCGGAACCTCACTCGCCGGGGTTGAAGCCGCTGCTGAATCGCTCAATTGTGGGTTCGCCAGAGTCGGCTTCTGGGAAGTCAACAACGGTTACGCCCTTGCTCTTTGCCGGCATCATCACTGAGCTAAGGTGTTGGGCCTCTCGTGTGCGCAGCAGCCAAAGGACGTAGAACGCCTCAACTACAGCAAGGAGGCACTATGGATCGTCTTCTCCAGGCCGTCGCGATCTGCCTGATCGGTGGAGTGCAGGGCAGCATCGCTTCGGCTCAGACATACGAGGACATGGCCGGGACAAAGACGGGCTCTACGGCGCAAATTACAATCGCGACCACCGCAACAAAGATCGTGTTCCTGGGCACAGGAATGCCGAGTCCAAATCCGAAGCGGCAGGGGCCCTCGTTCGTGGTCGAGGCAGGAGGCAACACTTATCTCTTCGACATGGGCGTCGGCTTGATGCGGCAAGCGGCTGCGGCCAACGTGCATATCAATCCCCCGACCGCAGCATTCCTGTCCCACCTGCATACAGACCACACTTTAGGATTGCCAGACCTTATGTTCACTCCCTGGTCTGCAGGCGGCGCCGAGAGCAGTTTTCCCGTTGTATGGGCCTGTGGGTTTGCGATGGATGATCGACAACATTCAAAAAGCATATGTGCAGGACATTTGTATCCGGAATGTTTGCCAGATGTTTGGCAAGAACAACTATCAGCCACCCATTGTGACCGAGATCAAACTCCCCTATTCTACGGGCGGCCCCTCACCTCCGCCCATGGGCACCAGTGCGCCCACTTGTACGGGCTGTAACCAGACATGCCCGGCGGGTACCAATTGCACCTGCGGCGCCGAGCTGCCTAAGTCTCCGCCGCGCCAGGTCTACAAGGACACGGCCGTCAAGGTATCCGCTTTTCTGGTGCGCCACGGATGCTGGGATGAAGCTTTGGGCTATGTAATCGAAACGCTCGCCGATAACAAGAGGATCGTGTACTCCGGTGACACACGCTATGTTGCCAACATGGGATTGGCCTGCAGCGGCTGTGACGTGCTGATCCGCGAGCTTTACTGGGGAACAGGAGATCCGGCTTGCGGTAACTACATGACGTGCTTCCACACTACAGCGAAGGAATTGCAGCAGGTATTCAAAGAAGGCAGGCCCAAGAAGTTGGTAGTCGTGCACCAAGTGGGCTCGGGAACCGCCAGTGAGCTCGGCATACCCGAGTGCTCTCCGACCCAGACGTCCGGCTGTGTCATTCTTGCCAACGATCTGGAAACAGTCAGTCCCTAGCGACAGACATCGCCCATGGGTGACCGTGCGACAGCGGCGTACAGTTGCGCAATCGCTTATTGTCGCGATCTGCGCATCGGCTGAAGATGTTAGGCAGAGAACGACCCATGCGACTACCAGGAAGGCGTCGACTACAACCTTGTCCCGTAATGCTGAGACGCCGCCAACTCGCTGCAGAACGCGCTCATTTGCCTCAGGGTCATCTTCCAGAGTGCGGTCGAGGACCTTGAGATTCATGGCGAGAGGATTGCGGAAATTCGGAGTGCAATTCCGTTGGTAGTCAGTCTTCTCAATTGGGCGAACGGTACATTGCGATGCTCGACGCACGAGGCGAGGCAAGGGCTTGGATACCTAAAACACTTCTCGGACGCACTGGTATCAGCGCGAGAAGCCGACATCAGGTTCAAACATTCAGGACTGCTTAACGCGGAGGCAATCAGCACCATCAGCAAGGCAAGAAACATGGCTGATGACCTCCTTGTCCGGAGGTCAAAGCTGGCGTCTAAGTATGAGTTGAGTAATTTGCCTCCTGCGACTCAACTGCATAACTGTGCGGCTGCCCTCTTGGATAGCACTGTGCTAACTCGCTGGTTTCGCAAGGACTGTCGGTCGGCCAAGGGCACATTTCGGCGATTGCTAATGAAACCGCAACCGACTTCGCATTCAGCGATGATAACTGGGCTTCGTGAACTTGCTGAATATAGGGATCGTCTTGATGCGTTTAGCTCTAACTTAGAATTTCACGCTGTAGCGGGTCCGCACTATCTGAGCATTGATACCCCTTGGAGCGACCTGCTCGGTGCCTCTGAGTGGCTGGCTACCGCTGCACGACAGTTACAGTCAGAACGGCCGGAGCTGGTATCTCTACTCGCAAGCATGCCGCCTCCGGAGATCAATTCGCTGCGAGAACAAGCTCTAGACCAGCGATCCGCGCTTGAAGCTGCAAGGAGACTCGACCAACTGATCGAGTCCACCAGAAATACGTCGCAGGCGCTTCAGATCCCATGGAATGACTCGATTGAGCAGTTGGAGATCACTGTGCGGGACGTTGCAGAGAAAGTAAGCCAACTGCTGCGGTGTGCATACCAGTCTGGGCTGAAGAGGTTACTTACGCTCGACCACGCGAAGGTGCTTGCCGACCTGTGTCGCAGAGAGGCAGCCGCTGCCTCTGAGGCAGATCGATTGGCATCAACCTTGTCTCTGAGCGATTCTTATCGAGGCCCCGAGACCGATGTGGTTGCGCTGCAAAAAGCTGTAAAGTTCGCAACCGAAATCGATAGAAGCCCTCTGCCAGCAGCCGTGAGCAAATGGCTGCTGCGAGATTTTGATATCCACGCCTCTGTACTTACCGATGGAATCTCGACATACCTGGATCGTCTAAGCGAGTTCGAGCAGGCGTTAGTCACTCTCGTAAGTGTTTCTAGGGCGAATGTCGCTGAGGCATGGGGGCATGAGGATATTCATAGTGTCCCGTTCAACGTCTTCATACCTCTCTTGGAGCGGGCGCTTGATTTTGCCGACGATTTGCCAATGTATATCGATTGGCTTAGGGGATGGCGCGAGTGCTTAGTGACGACATTGCCGGAACTTCCGCGACTAGTTGTTGATGGGGCGGTCCCTACGGAAGCGTTGCCGCTGGTTCATGAATACGTTTTCTACAATTCGTTAGTGAACAACTGTCTTGCCGCGCATTCGGATCTCATGCTGTTCAAAGGCCTAGCACACGAACGTCTTCAATCTATATTCAGAGACTTGGACCGTGAAGTTATGGTGCTCAATGCCAAGCGAGCGGCTTGGATGCTGGATAGCTGGCTCATTCCTCACGGCTGTCATTCCGGCTCTGTTTCACAGTGGACTGATCTCGCACTTATTAGGCACGAGCTGACGAAACAGAAGCGACATATACCCATAAGACGACTAGTGAATCGATCTGGCCACGCCCTGAAAGCGTTGAAACCATGCTTTATGATGAGTCCTCTATCTGTTGCGCAGTATCTCGAGCCAAGTCACTTACAATTCGATCTTGTAATAATGGACGAAGCCTCACAGCTTAAGCCTGAAGATGCTCTGGGTGCAATCGCTCGTGGAAAACAAGTGGTTGTTGTCGGCGACCCGAAACAACTCCCTCCGACCACATTCTTTGAGCGCACTAATGAAGATGGCGAGGCGGGTGATGAAGACCTAACTGCTGCAGAGGACGCCGAGAGCATTCTTGATGTCGCGAGTTCCGTTTACCAACCTGCTCGACGACTACGGTGGCACTACCGTTCGCGTCACCATAGCCTGATCGAGTTTTCAAATCACGAGTTCTACAAGAATCTGATTGTCTTTCCGTCAGCCTACTCTGAGCATCCTGAATTGGGCGTAAAGCTAACTGAAGTTTCTAACGGACGCTTTGTTAACCGTAGAAATTTGCCCGAGGCTCAAATGGTAGTAAGCGCTGCGATGGAACACATGAGGTTGCATCCCAACGAAAGCCTTGGAATCGTTGCGCTTAACTTCGAACAGCGCGAACTTATTGATGATCTACTGGATCATGAAGCGATAAGTGATCCGAGTGCCGAGGCATTCATTGCTAGGTGGGGTGCCGACTCCGAGCCGCTGTTTGTCAAGAATCTTGAGAATGTGCAAGGTGATGAGCGCGACGTCATCTTCATATCGACGACATACGGGCCTAACGAAAGTGGCAGACAGTTTCAGCGGTTCGGTCCAATAAACGGAGCGACCGGGCATCGCCGATTGAACGTACTATTTACCCGGGCAAAGAAACGTGTTCAAGTATTTTCTTCCTTGCAGGCTGCAAACATTCTTACCGACAATGCATCCTGGGGCGTGAAGGTGCTCAGGCAGTACTTAGAATTTGCCAAGAGCGGTACGATTCGTGAGATTTCGACAGGTTCTCACGGCGGAGCGGAAAGCGATTTTGAGATTGCCGTCATCGATGTCCTCAAAGCATCGGGTTACGATGTCGTTCCTCAGGTAGGAGTGGCTGGCTTCTTCATTGACATTGGCGTACGTGAGCAATCGAACTCTGGAGTTTTTCTAGCAGGCATTGAATGCGACGGGGCTGCATATCATTCTGCAAAGTCCGCCCGAGACCGGGATCGACTTCGCCAAGAGATTCTCGAGAGTCACGGCTGGAGAATTTATAGAATTTGGTCAACAGACTGGTTTAAGAACAGACGACACGAAGAGACAAGATTACTGCAGTTTCTCTCAGCAGCAAGACTTGAGGGGGTACGGAACAACTCCAAATAACATCATGCGGATAAGATCAGTCCTGCACACGCTGATCCGCTCATGCCCACCTCCTGACTCTCTTCTGCTGTGCCCCACCATTTCTGCTTGGCCTCAGCGATACGCTTCCGAGCAGCCGCACTCATGTGAAACCGCTCGCGGACTGGATTAGAGGCGGTGCCCTTGGCTCGCCGTCCGGGACGACGCTTTCGACCATCGGCCTCTAGCGCAAGAATCGCCTGATGTAGTCGATTACGTTGACTGCGGAGATCGGAGAGTATTTGTCGGATGTCCATGAGGGCTGGTGTATCAGGCCGAGGCCAGATCTCTACACACATTCCAGAATCGATTCCTCTGGGTCAGAGAACGCACGCCTGTTACTTTACAGCGCTAAAATAAGAGGCATGCCGTGGAGAGAACTGAAGAATCCGGCTCACAACAAGGCTGCCCGAGAGCTATTTTCACTGATCACCTTCCCCAATCCGGAGAAGGCGACGAATTCACTGCGGATTATCAGTCGCATTGAATCGTGGGATTGCCCAGAGCAGTTCAAGTGTAGAAAAACGTAATAGGGCGGCCTAGTTACTACTTTGATTCCCTCGGCAAGGCCTTCGCTTTAGACTCTTCTGAGCAACTGTGAAACCGACAGCCCAAAGCCCCGAGCAATGATCTCCAGCGTCAGCAGTGAGACATTCCTCTTGCCCCGCTCCAAGTCGGAGACGTAGGTCCGCCGCAGTCCCAAGTAGTCGGCCAATTCCACCTGAGTCCACCCTCGCCGTTTGCGGAGAGAGCGCAGCCGTATCCCAAACCTCGCCCGAATGTCTGCTGGCATCCGGCTTGCATCATGCCGTGTGAATCCTTGTTGGCGTGTCCACTACTGGAGAAGTTGCTGTTTTGGAGTTAGAATCAGGGGGATTCTGTGGAACAGGCAACTCTCTAAATGCCCGTGCAGAACACACGCAACAGGAAGCAGCAGGGTGAAAGGCCGGAAAACTCTGGCCAGCGGATAATCGAGGCCTTCATCACAGAGTACCTCGCCGGGGTGAAACACGAATACAAATACCTGAAGCCATCCATCTTCAGAAAACCACCGATGAGCCTCGACCAATTCCGCACGGAGATACTGCTTTACGGGCTCCACTGTTTGGATAGGGTGGTATTCGACTACCGGGGTCCAGAATACCGAGAGCAGTTCATGCTGGGCGCATACTCTTGGGCACGAGGGGAGCTGGCCAGCTCAAGGCCGCCTGAACACAGAAGCGCGTTGTTACAGCGCATCGACGATCTTTACAACACACGACAGAAGGAGTATGGCGCTTGGCGATTGCCAGATGGTGTGGACCTGCAAGGCACCCTCTGTTGGCAGTTCGGCAGGCGAATGTGCGAAGATGCTCAGGTTTACAATCCCGCAGTCGTGATGACTCTCAGTTACACTGCACGTGGAATCTACGAAACGATGGTCGCTTTGGTCGAGCACACAGCCGTATGAATCGGCGACGAAATTAACTCAACCTCTATCCCCGCACTCTGGGCCAACTCAGTCCTAATCGAACGCAATCAGAAACAGGTTTGATGGGACCCAAGAAAAAAGGCCCACCCCCCTTCGGCAAGTTTCAAATTTCACTCTAGAGTTCGGGGTAACGAGTCCACATCAAGAGGCCATCCCGTCTGACGGAAGCCGAGACTTCTCGGGGAACATTTCGCAAATCAGCCTGCGACTCTCAAAGCCGCATAACGTTGAACCGCCCTCGCAGAGATTCCCTCCAAAACGTGCGGGGCACTTGACCTAGATTAAGGACGAGTCAAACATGCCAAGTGATCTATCAGCGGTTGAAAGAACCGCTGCTCACCTTCAACTCGCAGATAACCCACAGCTTGATAACGCCAGAGCACAGATGGCGCACGTTAGCGGCTCTTTCGAGGTGATCGACTCGACAGAACTGGCTAACCGCTGGTGTCTCCCGGAATCCTGGATTCGAGAACAAACGAGAAGCCGGGCTGTCGATTCCATACCGCATGTGCGGTTAGGCCGATATGTTCGATTCGAGTGGAATTCACCTGCACTGTTGCAATGGTGGAATAGACATCGCACTCGACATGGAAGAGAAAGATCACAATTTAATTGACCCATGCTTAGCGGCTATGCATCATAGGATACATGGTGCGGAGGAAAGTCCCCACTGAGTTTTCCGATTACTTGCGCAAATTGGGCCGCAAGGGCGGTAAGAAGCGCGCAAAGACTCTGACCCCTGAGCGCAGAGCGGAGATAGCGAGGAAAGCCGCAAAAGCGCGATGGGACAAACCCAAAACGTGAGGAAAAAATGCAGCGAGAAAGAAAACAGAACGGATATGTATACCGTCGTGCCGGTTTTTGGGTGCTGCGGTATCGGGTGCGAGTTATGGAAGAGGGCAAGCTGAAGACCGTCCAGCGCGCCAAGCAACTCGCCCCGATTGATGCGCAGCACAAAACCAAAGCTAGCGTGAGGCAGTTAGCAGAAGATGTACTCAAGCCAATGAATGAACGGCTCTATTCGCCGGAGACCGTTGCGACCATCGGGCAATTCGTCGAAGGCGTCTACCTTCCCCATATCAAACAGCAGAAGCGCCTCTCCACCCATAAGGGATATCGAGACATCTGGAACAATCACCTGAAGGCACGCTGCTCTGAATGGTGGATGCGCGAAATAAGGACGTGCGACGTGCAGCGCCTCCTGGAGGCCATAGCGATGAATGGCGAAGATCATCCGCATCTGAGCCGCACGTCACTGAAGCACATCAAGGCCTTGCTCTCCGGTATTCTTAATCATGCCAAGCAGCAGGGGTTCTTTGATGGAGTGAATCCCGTCCAAGGAACTGCGATACCCAAGGCTCCAGCAGGGGAAGAGACTTATGCCTATTCGCTGGAGGAAATTTCGCAGATGCTCGTACGACTACCCGAGCCCGCTGCGACGGTCGTAGCAACGGCGGCATTTACAGGGTTGCGGCGCGGTGAGATTCAAGGATTGCTCTGGGAGAGCTACGACGGGCAGCAAATGCAAGTGCAGCGGTCGATCTGGAATGGCATAGCCGCAGAACCCAAGACGGCTAAGTCAAAGGCCCCTGTACCTGTAATCCCTCGATTAAAGGTCATGCTGGACGCACATCGGGAACGCTCAAAGACGGCGACAGGGCCGATGTTCGTGAACCAAGCGGGGAAGCCCGTTTGCCTGAATAACCTGCTACGTCGTTCAATCCTCCCTGCGCTCCAACGTTGCGCTGTCTGCCATGAGAGTCGTACCGCTCATGACAACGACAACCACGAGTACAAACCTGACACTTCCCTTCCTCAGTGGCACGGCTGGCACGCCTTTAGGCGCGGCTTAGCGACAAACCTCCATCGGCTGGGAGTGGATGACAAGACGATCCAGGCCATTCTCCGCCACTCGAATCTCGCCACCACGATGAACATTTACGTCAAAACCGTGAGCGCCGACTCGGTTGCTGCAATGAATGCGCTCGATTCCTTCCTAACGTGCGCCAATCGTGCGCCAGAGCAACAGGACACCACGCCAGTGGCCATGAATTAGTCCTTTGAAATGTGCAAGGTAGGGATGGAGGCCCTGGGCAGAGTCGAACTGCCGACCAACGGTTTAGGAAACCGCTGCTCTATCCATCTGAGCTACAGGGCCACTTGTCGTAAGAGGCGGGACTGCTTTAGTTTACCGCAGCAGTGGTTGGTGAAAAGGTCGAATCTGTTGCCCAACAGCAGGAATAACGTTCTCCAGCTTCGCCACAGCTTCCGATTTCTGATGCTTCCTCTGTTCTTGAGCGAATTTCGGCACTTGATCAAGTCCCAGGTTGAGTTCATCGATATGGTGAATTCCACGTTCGTTGCGCCAGCGCAGTAATTCACCCGCGAAGAAACCAACATAGTGGGCGATATCAACGACATTCTCGCCACGATTGCCAAGAACTGTTGGATAACTTCCCGCATCGTCTTTCTTTCAGGAGACGCATTCAGCGTCAGTGACGAGGCGAGCCCAAATTAGCGAATGGTTGACAAAGATCATGTCCGGCCGTGCGCCGGGACAGTAGTCTGCGCGCTTCTTCCCAACTGGGGGTACCGGTCGATTCCGCGGATGCGTGTGCCATCTGGCGCGGTGCCCATGATGTGGGCTACGCAATTACAGCGACGGTTTCGCCTCGATCAATTTCCGCCCCAGGCGTGGAAGTTGCACTCGGGGCGAGTGACGGGTACAGAGGTGAAAGCCTTCGAGCTTTCCGCGCCAGTTCTGTACGCTCTAAAATTAAGCTGCTTATTTGCGAAACTCAGAAATGGTGGACCTGGTCGGGATCGAACCGACGACCTCTTCCATGCCATGGAAGCGCGCTCCCAGCTGCGCCACAGGCCCACTTTGCGGAAGGACGACGCTGTGATCTGCGCCTCTAGTATTCTCTCCCACTGACATCGCGTAGTCAAACTCCACAGCATATCTTGCTCATTCGCGCCACCGGAATCAGCGTCAGGCCGCTCTCCGGGAATGAGTCCTCTTCGCGTCGATCTTGCATTCCGGTTTATCGGCTTGAAGAGAAGGCGTGTCGCCGCGGCGCGAGATCATTCTTGATTCAGGCCAATGGGCATCTTTCCTATAACAGGCATATTCGATCTCACCGACCCTCGCCTTTTGAGCATCGTGCTCCTCTCTCTCCGCTATAATTCCGGCGAGTCCGCTATGGCTGTCGCAGCCGGAGTAAAATTCGGGCCCTACGAAGTGGTAGCGCCAGTCGGCGAAGGCGGAATGGGCGAGGTCTATCGCGCCCGCGACACGCGGCTCAATCGTTCCGTCGCCATCAAGATTCTTCCCGAAGCCCTCGCCTCCGATCCCATGCGCATGCAGCGCTTCGAGCAGGAAGCGCGCACCGTCGCCGCGCTCAATCATCCCAACATTCTTTCCGTGTTCGACGTCGGCGTGCAGGCCGAGACGCCGTATCTCGTCATGGAGCTGCTGGAGGGGGAGACGCTGCGTGAGCGGCTGAATCGCGGGCCGCTCGGCGTGCGCAAGTCCGTCGAGATCGGATTGCAGATCGCGCACGGTCTGGCGGCAGCGCACGAGCGCGGCATCGTGCATCGCGACCTCAAGCCGGAAAATATCTTCATCACCAAAGACGGTCACACCAAGCTCCTCGACTTCGGTCTCGCCAAGGCCAATGTCGGCGCGGCAAAGGCGAAGGCATCGGGCGGAATGTCCGATTTCACCATGGCGACGGTGCAAACGCTGCAAACCGAGCCGGGCATGGTGATGGGCACTGCGCCGTACATGGCTCCCGAGCAGGTGCGCGGCGAGCCGGTCGACCATCGCGCCGACATCTTCAGCTTCGGCGCCGTGCTCTACGAAATGCTCTCCGGCAAGCAGGCATTCTGCGGCGACACCGCGGTCGAAGTCATGAACGCGGTGCTCAAGACCGATCCTGCGGAATTCGACCTCGAGCAGGTGAAAGTCCCGCCGGCTCTGGATCGCATCGTGCGCCACTGCCTGGAGAAAAATCCTGCCGATCGCTTTCAGTCGGCGCGCGATCTGACTTTCGCGCTGGCAGCCCTGTCGGGATCGGAGTCGACTCAAGCACTGCGCGCGCAGGTTGCGCCGCATCGCTGGGGACCTTGGTCGATCGCGATTGCTGTGCTCGTGGTCGGAGGGCTGGTCGCAGGCGCTGTGCTGTTCTCCCGGCACACGACTCCGAAGGTGCGCATGGAATTTTCGATTCCAGTCCCCGGGGAAGTCGGCCACATTGCCATCTCGCCCGATGGAAGCATGCTCGCGTACGTCGCCGTCGACGAGGATACCGGCGAGGGCATGCTCTACGTGCAGCCCGTCGGCTCGTCGCACGCCAGCCGATTGGAGGGAACCGAAGGCGCGGCTTATCCCTTCTGGTCGCCACGCGATGATTTCGTCGGTTTCTTCGCGCAAGGCAAGCTGAAGAAGGTTCCTGCGACAGGCGGCACGCCACAGGTCTTGGCCGCGGCCATTCAGTCTCGCGGCGGCAGCTGGGGCAAGAAGGACATCATCATCTACGCGCCTGATGCCGGTGGTCCGCTGTGGCGCATCGACGCCGACGGAACTGATAGCGAGGCGCTGACCGACAAGGTATTCACTCCCGCCACTGACTCCTCGCATCGCTGGCCGGTCTTCCTGCCCGACGGCGATCACTTTCTCTTCTGGGCCGGCGACTTCAACGAGCGTCCCGACGACCACACTAGCGGAATCTACATGGGCTCGCTGAGCAACCGTGCGCAAAAGCAGCTATTGACGTTGGCGTGGTCGAATCCTGGTTACGCCAGGAATCGGCTCTTCTACGTCGACTTCAAAGGCATGCTGGTCCAGGTCGCCCTCGATCCTGACTCGGCCAAGGTGGAAGGCAAGCCGCAGATCGTCACCAGCCAGATAGGACGTCATCCGTCTACCTACTGGGGCGCGTTCGCCGTCGCGTTGAACGATACCGTTGTCTTCCATGAGGGTACCGGCTCTTCGCTGTCGCAGCTCACCTGGTATGACCGCTCCGGTAAGGAGCTGGGACGCATCGGCGAAGTCGGCATCCTCGCCAATCCCAGTCTTTCGCCTGACGGACATCGCTTGGCCTTCGATGTCGCCGATCCCAAGGCAAGGAACATCGACGTCTGGATCCACGACCTTCCTCACAACGCCTCGACCCGTTTCACCTTTGATCCGGCGGAAGAAACCACGGGAGTCTGGTCGCGTGACGGCAAGACCATCGCTTATCGTTCGGCCGCCAAGGATGAGGTCCTGCGGCTGAAGAATTCCAGCGGCTACGAAGCCGATCGCGGTCTGGCAGCTCCGCCGTCCAACATCATCGACATCGCCCCAAATTCGTTCACTGCTGGCGATCAGGACTTAATCGCCACTGGCACGGTCACAACCGGCGGCAGCGCTCTGGAGATTGCTTCCCTCAAGGATAAAAAGGTCTCGCCGCTGCAGCTTCCCGGCCGCGGCAACAAGTCCGATGGCCAGATCTCACCGGACGGCAAGTGGCTGGCTTACGAGTCGGACGAAACCGGCGAGTGGGAGGTGTACATCGCGCCTTATCCCGGCACCGGCGGCAAGCTCCAGGTTTCGCGCGGCGGCGGCAAAGAACCGCGCTGGCGCGGCGATGGCAAGGAGATCTTCGACCTCGATTCCGAGGGCAATATTGTCGCCGTCGGCGTCAATGGCGAAGGCACGCTGGCGACCGGCGCTCCGGAAAAGCTCTTCCAGGCACACGCTCGACCGTCTGTCTCCTCCAGCGACATGTTCAATTACGATGTGACGCCCGATGGCCAGCGCTTCATCGTCGACCGCTATGTGAAACCGGCGCAGACGCCACCGCTCAGCATCATCCTCAATGCCACCAGCCCGGCGGAGTAAATCGAATCCTGGTAAAGGCACAACATTAGCATTCCAACATGGATCAAAACCGGGGACGCGACCTGCTAAAGCTTTCTGGGCCGTCGGTTCTTCGCTACTGAGGCAATCACAATGCGCCCGGGCTGCTTGCGATCCAGTGGACGCGAAGCATTCGCAACCGCGTCTTTGATCAGCGCCTTCACCGCAGGCCTGTCCAACGTCTCCGGTCCTTCCAGACGAATGTGGCGCGCGATCTTGCCGCTGCCTTTCAGCAGCTTCTGCGGATCGGGCAGGCGATCGCCGGCAAAGAAGCACAGGCTGATGTGATTGGGATAGACCGCCAGCGACAGGATGACCTCCGCCGCCTGCTCTACGGGACAGAAGCCAATGACCAGCGCGTAATAGTTGTCGTAGACCATCTCTACCGCGCCCGGCAGACGAGCGCGCAGGGTCTTTAGCATCGCGCGAGTCTGCGCAGCGATCTCCGGGGAGTAGCGGGCGATGAACGCGTCGAGTTGGACGGGGGGAGATTTGGTAGCCATCGATATGACGAAGCCGAGCAGAAGTGTACAGCGATTGTAGCGCCGGCACCAGCCGGCCGGAGGCCAGCGCTACTCGATTGTTCGGTTTGTTACCGTGCCGCCGCCGTCTGCTCGGCCTGCTCGTGGACCGACACAGTCGTCGCTTCCTTCAGGCGTTCGGGACGCGCCGGCTTGGCGCAAGCTTCGGGAGGGTTGGTCATCTCTTTCGCGAACACGCGGTAGCTCACCGTTCCCGGCTGCAATGTCGACCAGTACGATGACTTCGAGATCAGCGGCTTGTGCTGGGTGACGATCTGATTTTCGAGGATCTTGATGCCGCATTCGAGATTGTTCTTCGGTTGCAGGATGGTTTTCGCCGGATCGTTGGCCTTCAGCTCGCGATCTTTCTCCCAATCGAAATCGCAGTCATAGCGCTTCTGGTCTTCGTAGGTGAGCTGCAGCAAGCCTTCACTGCGAACCATCTTCCCGGAAACGCTGTCGACCTTTGCAACCTCGGGTTGCGCGTGCCGCACACGCGTCGTGGGATTCAGCCCAGCCTCGGCGCCCGCCAGCGCCTGAAAGAAATACGCCCAGAAGACGCGCTTGTCGGTGTCGCTCATGCTGTAGAAGCGCGGGCAGAAGCGGTGTACGTCGCGCGGTACCTGCGAGGAAAGCATGTCAGCGGGAACCGCTTTCTCCACGATCTGGTCCCACTCGGGATTCCACGTCTTGGCGCCGAGCTCGGCTTTTTTGGCGTCGATCGGGGTCGGCGGAGCCGGCTTGGTTTGCTGCGCGTGCGCTGAACCAGCCAGGCACACGACTACGCAGCCGAGCGCAATCCGCGCGACAGTCTTCGCGTGCACCATGAGTCGGGCAGGCACCAGCATTGCCAGTATGACGCTAAAACTGCAGCGAACTGTTGCCTGAAGCGGGTTCTGCTGCCGGAGGTGCGAAGTCCCATCGACACCCAGGTTAGTGTCCAAACAAAGGACGCGAACCCTTCGGCAAGCTCAGGCAGGCTCCGGGGCACCGCCGCGTCGGGCCGGGCATTGTTCGGGTAGAGCTGGACTTCAGGCCAGCGTCCAGGCCGTTTATTTCCTTGTCTGAGTCGGCTTCAGCCGACGACACAGGACTTCTGCACTACACTCTTTGTCATGCCGCCCGACTTCGATCGCCTGCGGGTCGTACTGGTAGAAACGCGCAATCCGCTCAATATCGGCGCTGTGGCACGCGCCATGAGCAACTTTGGTTTCTTGCGGCTGCGCGTCGTCAATCCCTACGATGTCGCCTTTCGCGAAGCTCGCTCCGCAGTCGCAGCAGCACCTCTACTACAAGCGGCCGAAGAGTTCGCCAGCGTCGCCGAAGCAGTCGCCGATTGCACGCTCGTGGTTGGCACCACCGCGGTGCAGCATCGCGAGTTGCAGCACACGCTGCGGCCCCTGGCGCGCGGAGCACCGCTCATCCGCAAAGCGCTCGCCAGCGGTCGTGTGGCACTGCTCTTTGGATCGGAGAAAACCGGCCTCTCGAATGACGATCTCAGCCACTGCCATTGGCTGATACACATTCCTACGCGCCAACAGCATCTCTCGATGAATCTGGGTCAGGCGGTTGCCGTCTGCCTGTACGAGATCTCACGGGACGTGAAGAAGGCTCCGGCAAAGAAAAACAAGCCGGAGAAACGCGCGACCGCCGGCGAGGTCGAACGCATCTCGACCGTACTTCTAGAGGCGTTGCATCGCAGCGGTTACGTCAAAGCGAATGCTGTCGCTGCGACCGAAGTGCGCGTGCGCCGTATGGTGCGCCGCATGGAGCTCTCATCCGAGGACGCTGAGTTGTGGCTCGGCATGTTGCGGCAGATGTTGTGGAAGATTAAGAATGAGCGGTAGAGCCGGCCTTCAGGCCGGCGTCCCAATGGGCAAGAATTAAGAACGGCGGCGCGTTCATCGGTGATGAACGCGCCGCCCCGTTCTGAAATGACGCTGACGCGGCGCTAAAGCGCCGCTCTACCTTTACCCCACCGGCACGGTCTGCAGCACCTGCTCGCGGATCTCCTCGTCGTGCTTGACCTCGGCGTGTGAGGTGGGCAGAGCGATCTCGAGCAACTCCTCGATGGTCTTCACGTAATGCATCGTGAGACCCTGCAGCTGCTCGGGCGTCAGATCTTCTTCGACGTTCTGCTTGTTTTCCGCCGGCAAAATGATGTCGGTTACGCCGGAGCGTTTAGCCGCCAGCGCCTTCTCTTTTATTCCACCGATCGGCAGCACGTTGCCGCTCAAGGTGATCTCGCCGGTCATCGCCGTCAGCGGCCGCACCGGCTTGTCGGTGAGCAACGACACTAGCGCCGTCACCATGGTCACGCCAGCGGACGGTCCATCCTTCGGAATCGCACCCGCCGGCACGTGAATGTGGACATCGTGATCGGCGAAGAAACCCTCATCGATGCCAAGCTCTTTCGCATGAGACCTCACCCAGGTCAACGCTGCCTGCATCGACTCCTGCATCACCTGGCCGAGCTGTCCGGTCATGGTGAAGCCGCCTTTGCCCTTCATCTTGCTGGCTTCGACGAAGAGCACGTCGCCGCCGGTCGGCGTCCACGCCAAGCCCACAGCCACGCCCGCGCGCTTGGTGCGCTCGGCAATTTCGCCTTCGGTGCGGATCTTCATTCCGCCCAGCATGTCGTGCGTCTGGACCAGCTCCGGCGTCACCCGCAGCTTGTCGGTCTTGCCTTCGGCGATGCGGCGTGCCTGCTTGCGGCAGATTGTCCCAATCGTCCGCTCCAGATTGCGCACACCCGCTTCGCGCGTGTAGTGGCGAATGATGAAGCGAATCGTCTCTTCCGGAAACTCGATCTGATCGCCGGTGATGCCGTTCTCTTCGATCTGCCGCGGAACCAGGTACTGGAAGGCGATGTGAACTTTCTCTTCTTCCGTGTACCCTTGCAGCTCGATGATCTCCATGCGGTCGCGCAGCGGCTCGGCAATCGGATCGAGCATGTTCGCCGTGGTGATGAACAATACCTTCGACAGATCGAACGGCACGTCGAGGTAGTTATCGCGGAAGCTGAAGTTCTGCTCCGGATCGAGCGCCTCCAGCAGCGCCGAACCGGGATCGCCGCGGAAGTCGCGTCCTACCTTGTCAATCTCGTCGAGCATGAAGACTGGATCGTTGGTCTCTGCCCGACGAATGCCCTGCATGATCTGCCCCGGCAACGCTCCGATGTAAGTGCGGCGATGTCCGCGAATCTCGGCTTCGTCGTGTACGCCGCCCAGCGACAGCCGCACGAACTTGCGTCCCAGCGCGCGCGCGATCGATTTGCCCAGCGAAGTCTTGCCCACGCCCGGAGGTCCGACGAAGCACAGGATCGGCCCTTTCATCGACGGCTTCAGCCGGCGCACGGAAAGGTAATCCAGAATGCGGTTCTTCACCTTCTCCAGGTCGTAGTGATCGGAATCGAGAATCTCCTTCGCCTTCGGGATGTCGACCTCGACGCCCGACGACTTCTGCCACGGCAGCACCGCCAGCCACTCAATGTAGTTGCGCGTCATGCCGTAGTCGGCGGCCATCGGCGACATGCGCGCCAGCCGCCCGAGCTCCTTCAGCGCTTCCTTCTTCACGTCGTCGGGCATGCCGGCCGATTCGATCTTCTGTCGCAGCTCTTCGGCGTCGCGCGTAGTCTCGTCCTGCTCACCCAGTTCCTTCTGGATGGCCTTCATCTGCTCGCGCAGGTAGTACTCGCGTTGCGTCTGCTGCACGCGGTCCTGCACTTCGCTCTGAATCTTGTTGCGCAGCTGCTGGACTTCCAACTCCTTCGCCAGATGCTGGTTGATCTTCTCCAGCCGCACGCGCACGTCCGGCGTTTCCAGCACGTCCTGCTTGTCGCGCGTTGAGAGCGACGGCAGCGACGAGGCGATGAAGTCGACCATGCGTCCGGCATCTTCGATATTGCCGGCGACGGTAGACAGCTCGTCCGACAACGTGGGAGATCCCGCCACAATCTGCTGAAAAAGCGTCAGCACATTGCGCTGCAAGGCTTCAATCTCGGAATTCTTGGGAGCCGGGACTTCGGGGATGGACTCGACGGTAGCGTGCATGAAGGGCGTCAGCTGCGTGTACTCGGTGACCTTCACGCGCTCCAGGCCTTCGGCAAAGACGAACAGGCTCTGGTTCGGCATGCGAACGACTTTGTGCACCACGGCCAGGCTGCCGACGGTAAACAAGTCGGTCGGCTGCGGGTTGTCGACGCGCGCCTCGCGCTGCGCGACCACGACGATGGTCTTGTCCTCGCCCAGCGAATTGATCAGCTGCACCGAACTCTCGCGCCCGACGGTCAGCGGCAGCACGGCATGCGGAAACAAAACCGTGTCGCGAACAGGCAGTATGGGGAGGGTTCGCGCGGCTTCCGAATCATCCCGAAGTTCGGGATCAGGAGTTACTAACTCTTTATTATCCTGAGACATATGACTCCTTGAGTCGATGACACTCAACTCTTAGATGCCCACCCAAATGAAAGGATGCAGCCGGCTTCCGAATCCGCAGAGTGCTGAGGGCGCGATCGAGGAAGCTGCGCAAACATTTCCTGCCGTGTCTTCCACCCAACAAGCGCAAAAACGGCGCTTGTCGGGGACCCGGCTTGCTGGTCTTATCGGCAGGCGGTCTGGCGTTCTGCAGCCCTGGGAGCGAAAACCACCGCGGTTTCAGGAGCGACAGGATTCTACTCAACCGCGGTGCCGTCAACAACCCGAAATACGGCGGTTACAAAGTTTTTGCACTGGATCTCCCAAATGCGGACCGGGGGCCTTTTGAGAATCGTAGCGGGGTATGAGTATTCTCACATCGCCGGTGCCGGCGCCGGTCGCGAGTCGGCGGTCTTCTGCTCGCCGCTGATCTCCACAAAGCTGAACTGCTTGCTCATCGCGTCGTGAGGCTTGCCGTCAATTTCGATATAGGGATAGACGAAGTAATTCAGCGGCGCGCCGTCTTGTTTCGGTGAAAGGGTTATATCGCGGCCAGTGGAGAGTTGCACACGGTTGGCATCCACGCTTCCGAAGAAATAGTCGGCTTTCTCCTTGGCCTTCCACGCCTCGGAGATATCGACCGGAACCCAGCCGGTATTGCGCGCGAAGAACTCCGCCCAGCAGTGATAACCCGCAATGTCGCCCTGCTCTTTCTCCGGCAGAGGAAAGCCAATGTCGAAGCGCGCCGGAATATCGTCAGCGCGCAGCATCCCGATAAATGGCGAATGGAAATCGGTGCAGTTGCCGTGCTTGGCGTCGCACGCCCAGATGGCATCGCCGCGTCCCCAGCCCGTGCCGGTTTTGTCGTAACGCATGGTGGTGAAGAGGTAGTCGTACGCGGCTTTCGCTTTCGCGACCGTCCCCTGCTGGCTGCCGGTCACCTGCTCGGCCAGTTCTTTGATCTTGCCGTCGGTGGGAATCAGCTTGTCCGGCTGGGTGTAGCGCTCCATCGACGCTGGTAGAACTCCGGGCTTGGTATCTTTCGTCTCCAGTTGCGCGAAGTCGCCCCGTGAGTACTCACGCCGGGTCACTTCGTATTCCAGAGAAAAATCGACTGTCGCCTGCGCCGGATTATGAATCTCGGCGTAGAGAATCTGATTGCCGTATTCGGACTCCTCGCCCATCACCGTCTGTACCGGCGCCTTGACCTTGAGCAACCTGACCGTCTGATGCTCATCCGTATGCGCCACCGGGACCCAGACCCGCACCAGTTTGGCGCCAGCAGGAATGTCTTTTACCGTGAAGGAATAGGTGAAGCGAAATTTGCGAGACGGCGGGCTGAACTTCTGTTCGGGCGTGGCGCTTTGCGCAAAGGAAGAAGGAACGATGCAGGCCAGCAGCAGGAACAAACAAGCCCGAAGCTTCATAGCAAGACCTCTGCGACGATTGGATGTCGCCCGACCTGAATTGGTCGGGCAATTTTAGCGCGGATACCGGATCTGTCCAAATTGAGCGCCAAAGCCGACTAAAACGCTGCTTGCAGCGCCATGTCCTAGACAAAGCTCGTGCCGTAGGTCCACGATGGGAAGACCCTACTCGACTGCGCGTTATCGAGGCGCAGAACTCAACAGGAGCATGCTTTCATGGTAAGTATCCCGAAGGATGTGCAGGACTTTCTTCCCGGCAAGCTGGCGTGGGTGGCGACGGCCTCGCCCGACGGCGTACCGAACGTAACCCCAAAAGGATCGCTGAAGGTTCTGGACGAGAACCACGTGGCCTTCGCCGACCTGTTTTCACTGAAGACCCGTAAGAACCTGCTGGAAAACAAGAACATCGCAATTACGGTCGTCGACGCGGCGACGGCAAAGGGATTTCAGATCAAAGGTACGGCCGAAGTCGTGGACTCGGGTCCGCTGTTCGATGACACGGGAAAACAGATCGCCGCCCTGCAGAAAGGACTGCCGCCGGTGCATCACGTGGTGAAGGTCACGGTTGAGGCGGTGTACGACCAGTCGGTCGGACCGGAGGCCGGCAAACAGATCGCATAGGCAAGTGGAGAACGTCGCGAGTTAACGCCGGGCGGATCTCAACCGGTGGAGGCTGGGCGGATGCGAGCGCCTAGAAAGCAGCCCGCGCCAATCATCACGAATACCAACCCCAGGCTGGCGGTGATCAACGGCACGGCAAAGAACCGCCGGTTCCAGCCCGCGCCAATTCTCGCCTGCGTGGGATTGTTGGGATCGTAGCGAATCGCGTGCCGGCTGCCGACGGGAAACTCGGCTGCCCGGCGCGCGGTCTCTTCGTAGTTGCTGCTCTGGAAACTAGTCAGCCCGGCCGTGACCGGCCGGCCATCGACGGCGTAAACCATCTCCAGTCTGGCGGAATAAAGCTGGTCGTGCTTCGACGTGGGCTCGACCACGACGCGGCTGCTCAGAACCTGCGCCTGTCGCACCGGCCACGAGCGCAGCACCTGAATCTGTCCCCAGAAAAACGGCAGGCTGAAGATGAGAAACAACCCGCCCACGATCACGCAGGCAACACCGAGGAATTGCAGAACACCGCGCCGTTCAGAGGTCACAGGCTATTGAACCACAGAGACACCGAGGCACAGAGGATAACCGATTCGGAATTGATTATGGTCGGCGAGATCGGGGTGGGTGCCCTGCGAATAGGTTGTGCTATGGCGATATTGCAACCACTATCTTGAGAAATGGCTGGGCGTTCGTCACCAGATCGGAGTGGTGTGTGGGGTTACTCCTGTCGGATCACTATGGGTTCAATTCGAGAATCTTTTTACGCGATTAAGGCGTGTTGCCTCTCGCTTAATCGAGCATGATCTTGAACACCGCCCGAAGTCATAATGCCCTCGATTGGCGCCACTCGCCTGCCGGCAAAATCACGGTTGCTCGATCCCGCCCCTCTCCAGCACGTCTCTCCCTTCGGCTGGGAGCACATCACCCTCGTCCGAGGAGACTGTATGGCTGCAAAAGACACACGGATGACTGGGCGTCAACTCGAACACCGTACCGAAGCCGTAAGTGCCACCAGAGAGGGTCGTGCCGTAAAGGTTGCCGGTGGTACCGAAGATGAGCCCGGCGTAAGGCCAAAATCCGTCCGTTCCATTGTTGTTGAACCTATGTAGCAGCGTCTCCGTCCAGTTTCCGCCCGCTGTGGGCGTTAACTCGAACACCGTCCCGCAGTTAGGAAAATGGTTTATCCCAGTGCATTCGTAATAAAAGGCGCCGCGAGTCGTGCCGTAAAGGTTGCCCCTGGCATCGAAGATCAGCCCGGCGTGAGGCCAAAATCCGTCCGTGCCGTTGCCGAAGCTATGCAGCACCTCCTCTGTCCAGCCCCCGCCCGCTGTGGGTGTCAACTCGAACGCCGTCCCGCCCTGGTAATTGCCGCCCCCGATGGCGGTGCCGTAAAGATTGCCGGCGGCATCGAAGATCAGGCCGGCGGCAGGAACACTCCCGTCCACGCAATCGCTCTGCGAGCAGAAGCTGTACAGCACCGTCTCCGCCCAGTTACCACCTCCGCTGGGCGTCAACTCGAACACCGTCCCCTCGCCGACAACGCCGCCATAATTGGCTGTGCCGTAGAGATTGCCGGCGGCATCGAAGATCAGCCCAGCGGTAGGATTAGACCCGTCCGGGAGGCCCCCGAAGCTATACAGCACCGCCCCCGTCCAACCCCCACCCGCTGTGGGCGTTAACTCGAACACCGTCCCGCATCCTGAGTTGCAGTGGGAAGCGAAAGTGCCGCCCTGGTAGGTCGTGCCATAAAGGTCGCCGACGGCATCGAAGATCAGGCCGGCTTGGGGAGTCATACCGTCCGCGCAATTAGCTTGTGAGCAGAAGCTGTACAGCACCGTCTCCGCCCAGTTACCACCTCCGCTGGGCGTCAACTCGAACACCGTCCCGCATCCGTTCTCTGGGCAGTAGGCAGTGTAATTGCCGCCCGCTTGCGTCGTGCCATAGAGATTGCCGGCGGCATCGACAATCAGGCCGGCATAGGGATTAGCCCCGTCCGTGCCCTCACCGAAGCTATGCAGCACCTGCTCGGTCCAGCCCCCGCCTACTGTTGGCGTCAACTCGAACACCGTCCCGGCGGCGTACGCGCCGCCCCCTTGCGTCGTGCCGTACAGATTGCCGGCGGCATCGAAGATCAGGACAGCGAGAGGGTCAGCCCCGTCCGCGCAGTTGGGCTGTCCCGCCTTACAGAAGCTATACAGCAACGTCTCCGTCCAGCCCACTCCGGTTGCGGGCGTCTGCGCTTGCGCTGACGGGGCTAAGGCAACCGTCAGCGCAAATACTGCTATCCCCAATGCGGCCGTCGCCGTGCGCGCGATGATGTGCAAGAGTAAACTCCGAAATTGCCTTTTGCCGTTCATTGCGTTTACCTCCTCGCGTGCAGAGTGAATTGATCAGAGGAGCAAAGGGCGCACAAGGACGTGCGAGAGAGGAGTTCGAGGGCCTTGTTTCTCGCCGCGGAGATCGACCAGAGTGGGTGGGAAAAATGCCGGGAAACCTCTCCTGCCCTTCTAATTTCGCAATTTTCCTGAACGTCTGTCAGTGATCCATACCGCAGAACGAAGTGACAACGCCGCGCTGTTGGCTGGAAGAGAATTCGTCGTTGACGTAATCAGGCATTATCGCAACCTACGCCCGACCCGTTCGTGGCTCAGTGCCCCGGCGCGTGCCCCTGAGCTTGCTGAAAGGTTCAGGTCCCACCGTTTGGGCGCTAAGCTGGCCGAACTACTTCCCCCGCTCCAGCTCCTTGGTCTCTTCTTCCACTTTCTTCAGCCGCAGAAGAATCCGGCCGAGGTATCCCAGATACGCGACCCATGCCACCACGTACGCCGCCTTCAGGAAGATCATCGCATTCATTGTGACACTCCTTTCAGCGCGGCCTGCGCGTGGGCTGACTCCAACGCCTGCTCAGCCATCCCCAGCTTGTAGCGCAACCAGATGAACAGAATCCCGAGCACAGTGAACAGCGCGAGGTTGATCAGGAAGACGTGGAGCATCGCGGGGGCCAATCCCGAGTTCTCCCCGCCGCCCATCACCGGCGAAGGATGCTGCGTGCGAAACCAGCGAATCGACATGTACACGATCGGCACATCGGCGAATCCGAAGACCGCGAAGGCCGCCGCCAGCACTTGCGTCTGTTCGCCGGCAGCGAACCGTCGCAACACCAGGTAGCTCACGTAAATCAGCCACAGGACCAGCGTGGTGGTGAGGCGGGCGTCCCAAGTCCACCAGATGCCCCACACCGGACGCGCCCACAGCGGGCCGGTAATCAGCAAGACGGTGCAAAACACCACGCCGACTTCGGCAGAGGCAGCCGCCAGGGCGTCGCTGGCGAGGTTGCGCTTCCACAGGTACCAGATCGATGCCACGAAGTTGATAAAGAAGCAAAGCCCCGCCACCCATCCCGAGGGTACGTGATAGTAGAAGATGCGTTGCACGTCGCCCATGGTCGCTTCCGTGGGAGCAACTGCCAGCGCGAGATAGCTGCTGACTGCCAGCAGTACCAGCACAAGAGGAACCGTAATGATTGCGAGTTTTTTCATGTTAGATACAATTTTCAAAATTTCTATGTGAGCGGTTGAGGTAGAGCGAGCCTTTAGGCTCGCGTCCCGGGCCGCTCCCAGAACCCGAGTCGGCTTTCAGCCGACGACAGCTGCTGCCGCCGGGCTCAAGCCCGGCTCCAACTTTAATTGCGCGTCGACGCGGCGCTGAAGCGCCGCTCTACCTTCTTATTCCGCATTCAACACCGTTTCAAACAACATCAGACAAATCGCCGTGAACACGATATCGTAAACCGCCAGCAGCTTGATCCAGAACACGGGTGAGGCTTCGCCGGTCAGGATCGACGTGGTCGCATCCACCATGCCCAGCAGCGCCGGAATCGAGATCGGAAACAGGATCAACGGCAGCATGATCTCGCGGCTGCGGGTGCGAATCGACAACGCGGCAAAGAACGTTCCATTCACCACCAGCGCCCACGTCCCCAGCAGCGCGACCACGATCAACTGCCACACCGGCCCGACCGATCGCAGCTCGTAGAAGACGATGAACAGCGGCGTCATCAGGCATTCCAGCACAACGACGAAGAGGAAATTTCCGATCGCTTTAGCCAGGAACAACGCATTCGGCGGCGCGGGCGAGACGCGATAGGCGTCCAGCACCTGGTTGCGCAACTCACGCGCCCAGGTTTGGTTCAGTGCCACCACAGCTGCGAAAAGGAACGCAACCCAGATCAGGCCGCCGGCAATGTGCCGCGACTCTTCCGCCGTGGGATTGAAGGCAAAGCTGAAGATCACAACGACGAGCAGCGCAAAGAACAGCATGGAGTTGATGGCGTCTTTGGAGCGCCACTCCATGCGCAGATCTTTCAGCAAAGTCGCGCGGGTTACGGTGAGCGTGCTCAAGACGCGACTCCCACCAATCCTGGGTGCCCCGTTCTGTCATCCCGAGCGAGCGCAGCGAGTCGAGGGACCTGCTTGTCTCCACTCCATTGGCTGGGGCGGGGCCGTGACGCCTGCTGACATACCCCACCCTTGCCAAAGGAAGGCCAGAATGGGGCACCCAGGGTTTGTGTAGCTAAGAAAGTGCTCACAGCGCTGACCTCGCTTCCGAGGTCGCAGCATCCGCTGGGTGCCCCGTTCCAGCCATCATTTGGCTGGGGCGGGATTGGCGATCGACGATCTGTCCCGCCGCCATGTGCACGAACTCGTCGGCGACGCCTTCCATCAGCGCCGCCTGATGTGTGACCACGAAGATCGTCTTGCCTTGATCGCGCACCCGTCCAAGCACGGTAGCCATGTCGCGCGCGGAATGCGCATCGACGTTGGAGAACGGCTCATCGAGCAGTATCAGCTCCGGACCGTGCAGGATAGCGCGGGCCAGAGAAAGCCGCTGTCGCATGCCCTGCGAGTACTGTCCGACGCGACGCACGAGATCGGGATCGAGCCCGACCATGCGCATCGCGCTGCGGCTGACCTCGTCGTCGTGAATGCCGTACAGCCCGGCGAAGTAGCGCAGATTCTCCATGCAGCTGAGTTCGTCGTAGAGGAGCGGCGCATGACCCATGTAGCCGACGCGATGCGCAACCTCGCGAATCTTAGTCGCGCCCAGCAGCCCGCAACTGCCCTGGCTCGGCTCCATCAGGCCGGCAACGACACGCAACAGCGTGCTCTTCCCCGCTCCGTTGTCGCCCAGCACAACGTACAAGCGCCCGGGCGCAAAGCTGGCGGAGATGCCGCGCAGCGCGGCGAAGCGGCCAAAGAATTTCACCAGATTGTCGAGGACGATGACAGGCGGGGAGTGAGGGTCGCTGCGACTCATTCAGGAATTTGATTTGTATCAGGGCACGACTTCAGAGTGTGCTTGAAAACCGTGCCGCCGCTCCGCGGCTCGGCTCAATTTTTCCACTCTACCCGGCGCTCACGCACCGGGCTAACTTCATGCCGCCGCTCCGCGGCTGAATCGGCGGCAATCTCAGCATTCATATCCCACCGTAAACTTTCAAATCGAGTACTCACGCAGACTCTGAAGACGTGCCCTGATACGAAGCTCTGCTCGAGCATGCGACCGGTATCCTGATCTCGCGCTTTCAAGACTGAGGCAGCTCTCTATGTCTTCCCCTGCGTGGCCGGAGCAGCTCCCGGCTGGCCATTCTGCTTGGGCGCGTACTTCGAGGCGCACTTGGCCTGGATATTGGTCGCGTGGAAGACGCCGTCGCGCCCGAAGTGGCCCTCCGCCAGCGCTTGCGCATTGTCCTTGAAAGTGTCAGGCAGCGTTTCCGTTCCGGTATAAACCACGGGCAAGGTGCGGTCCTGCTCCACCAAGTCGAACTCGGCGTGGGTTCCTTGCCGTTTGATGGAACCGGGCGCGACGTTGCCGGCCACACGCAAGCGCTTGCTGTAGGCGCTGTTGCCCATCCCGTTCAGCTCTTTGATGGTGACGTAATAGCTCTTGCTATCCTGCACGCCGGTGTAAGCGAGATAGCCCAGCGCGATCACGATAACGGCTATCACCGCGCCAAAGCGCACGTACCTGCGTCCCTGCTCCGACATCGTGTGATTCCCTTCTCATCTTGCGGCCCTATGGCCGCGCCGAATGCCTTAAGGATAACGCCGTCAGGCGCACAACGCCATGTGACTTTAGTCACATAGGGATCATGAGCGTGGCCCGGGCACGAAATCGCAATTCGCAGCTGGATTTCCAGCACGAAAACCGTTCGCAACGCGGACTCCAGAGGACGATCTAAGCCGCGCCGCGTTGCTGGTTTGCCTGATTCAGGCTGGCATGCACCAGATCAATCAGATCGGGAGGAGGGATGGGCTTCTGCCGAAAGACGACTCCCAGACCCGTGTATTCAGCTTCGGCCTCAGCCAGGCCACTGAGCACAATCACAGGCAGCCACTGGTTGAAAGCCCGGAGCTGCCTTACCAGCTCGCTCCCGCTGCAGCCCGGCATAATATGGTCGGTTATGACGACGCCGATACGTTCTGACAACACTCGCAACGTCGCCAAGGCGCTTTCGGCCGTGGTGGCGACCGAAACCTGGAAGCCCGCGGTTCGCAATACCGCTTCGCGAACACTTAGTTGCAGTGGATTGTCGTCGACAAGCAGAACCTGACTCAAGCTACGGTCCTATGGTTGTAGTTCGTTGCCCGGCAAAGCGAACAACACCGGTCGCGCGCAACGCCTATTATAGTAGCTGATCCTTCTCCGTGCGTGCAAAGGCTGAGCCAGACAGCCCCGGCCTGCGGCCATCAGCAAGCCGGAGCGATGGCACTAACTCCATATAACACAAACGCTTATCCTGAGCCGAGGGTTGCCGGCTGATGAAAACCACCCAAATCGATGTCACGGCACACTAGGCCGTTGCCGTGCGGCCGCAGATCTCTTCCTTGGCGCGCAGCCAGTCCTGCTCCGGAGAGCCGCCATCGCCACTCCGCTCCAGGTAAATCTCGTAGGCACGTGCGCGGATCCGCTCCTCCAGACTGGCCAATACTGGTATTTCGCTGGAAACCTCCGGGGCGGCTGTTACGGATTTCGTAGCGCCGTTTCCGTTCGCCGCATGAGCGCCATTCCCAGCAGCTGGCGCGGCTTTGCGGGTGCGTTTCTTTGGCGTTGCGTTTTCCTTGTCCCGTGGTGCTTTCGGCATCTTTCTCAACTCCTGAAAAATTTACACCTTAGCAATCTTTCGATTGCGGCTGGCGTAACTCTACTATAACCAATTCCACCTAATTTTTGGCGGCAATCCTGCGGATCCGGGCGTTTTTCATCGCGCTTTAAAGCTCCAGCCAGCAGGTCATCTCATTCCTCGCTAAGTCGCTACCATTTCGGAAGTTAATAGAGTCCAATAGAACGTTGTACTGTCGATTGCCGGAACCAACTTAAGCATACGTTCGTAAATCACTATGGGTCGATTTTCTCCACAGCCGGAGCCCTGCCATCCATGATGTTCTTCGAGATTCTTCGCCAGATGCTGCGCACCTTATGGGCGCATAAGCTACGCTCGTTCCTGACGATGTTCGGCATCGCCTGGGGCGTGGGATCGCTGCTGCTGCTGGTCGGCTTGGGCGAGGGATTCCGTTCCGGCAATCGCCGCGAACTGAACTCGCTAGGCGAAGACATTATGTTCGTCTTTCCCGGCCGCGCCCCCGCGGTCGCCGGCAACATGAGCTCGGGCCGCAGCTACAACCTCACCGATCAGGACTATCGCGACATCCTGAACGAGGCGCCGCACGTCCGCGCCGCGGCGCCGGTGCTGTCGCGCGAGGATCTCCGCGAGGTCAGCGAATACGCCAACACCAACGGCGAAGTCAGCGGAGTCCCGCCGCATTACAACCAGATTCGTTACCTGCCGCTGGCGGCCGGGCGCTGGTTTACTCAGGATGACGAAACCCAGAAGCGCCTCGTAGCTGTCGTCGGCGACGAAATGCTGAAGAACCTCTTCCCGGGCCGGCCGGCGGTCGGCAACGCCATCCTGCTGGACGGCATTCGCTTTGAAGTCATCGGCGTAGTGGAGCGCGTCGGCCACGGCGACAACAACTCCACCAACAATCGCGTCTTCATGCCCTTCAGCACCATGCGCGAGTACTTCCCGCTGATCAAAGACGGCCAGCAGGACGCGGTGTCGTTCATCAACTACCGGCCACGCGTTCGCGACGAGCACGCACAGGCGCGTGAAGAGGTTCGCAGGATCATCGCCCGCAACCACAACTTCGACTGGCGCGACGAAGACGCCTTTGAAGATTGGGACACCATCAAGAACTCCGAAACCGTCGGCAAGATTTTCGACGCGATGGACCTGTTCCTCGGCGGCGTCGGCATCGTGACCTTGACGCTGGGCGCGATCGGCATCATCAACATCATGCTGGTAGCGGTCAGCGAGCGCACCCGCGAGATCGGTTTGCGCAAAGCGCTGGGCGCAACCAATCGCAGCATTCTGCTGCAGTTTTTCATGGAAGGGGCTTTTCTTACGCTGATGAGCGGCGCCATCGGCATGGGAGGCGCCGCACTGTTGATGTTCATGATGCGAGGCGTGGGCGAGGTGCCGGGCTTCGATCCGCCTACCATGTCGTTCCTGTCGGCGACGCTGGCGATTGGAACACTGGCCATCGCCGGAATTGTGGCGGGAATTTATCCGGCTCGCAAAGCTGCCATGTTGCAGCCGGTGGATGCACTGAGGCAGGAGTAACTTATGGTCCGCGATCTTGTAACCCAGGCTTACGAAGCGATGCGCTTCAACCGCCGCCGCACCGCGCTGACCATGCTCGGCATGGCGTGGGGCATCGCCACCGTCGTCCTCCTGCTCGCCTACGGCGCCGGCTTCGGCCGCGCCATCGAGGTCATCTTCGCCAACTGGGGCACGCGCATCATCGGCGTCTTCCCTGGCCGCACCTCGCAGCAGGCCGGCGGGCAAAAAGCCGGCACGCAAATCAAGTTCACCATCGAAGACATCGATCGCGTTCAGGCTGCCGCGCCGCTGGTGAATCGCATCACGCCCGAGGTAAGCAAGACCTTGAGCGTGCAGCACGACGTTCGCACCTACGATCTGCCCATCAACGGCGATCGTCCCAGCATCTTCCACATTCTGGCGCTGAACCTCTCCGAAGGCCGCCTGCTCAACGAAGACGACGAGGCCTCGCGCGCGCGCAATGCGGTGATCAGCTCGGATGCCAAGCTCAAGCTCTTCTCCGGCGAATACGCGCTCGGCCAGTACATAAGAATCGGGGGAATCAGTTATCGCGTCGTCGGCGTGCTTACACCACACATGCAGGAAGGCGACGACAGCGTCAACAAGACGATCTACATCCCGTTCAGCACCATGAGCGACTTCAAGGACACGCACTACCTCGACGGCATCTGGATGTCCTACGAAGGCAACGACTTCGAACTGGTCGAGCGGCAGGTGCGCGGCGCGCTGGCAGCACAATACAACTTCAAGCCCGACGACAAACGCGCCGTCTTCATCTTCAACATGATGAAACAGCTGAAGCAGTTCCAGATCATCACCGCGGGCCTCAAAATTCTGCTCGGCTTCATCGGCACGCTCACGCTCGGCATCGGTGGCGTCGGATTGATGAATATCATGCTGGTCTCGGTCACGCAGCGCACGCGCGAGATCGGCGTGGAGAAAGCGCTCGGTGGCCGTCGTCGTGACATCCTCTTCCAGTTCCTCGCCGAGGCGTTGACCATTACCTTCATCGGCGGTATCGCGGGAATCATCCTGGCTTACGCTGTGTCGATCGGCGTCGGCAGAATTACCTTCTACAGCGCCGTCGCCAAGAACGCGGAAGCCGCCGATATCCGCCTCATCATCAATCCCTCGACGGTTGTCGTGGCGACCATCATTTTGGCGGTCGTAGGCCTGGTGAGCGGAATGCTGCCGGCCATCAAAGCTTCGCGCCTGGACCCCATCGAAGCCTTGCGCTACGAGTAACACCTCGGGTGCCCCAGGTCTCGCGTTCTTCGAGACCTGGGTGATAACCTCTGACATAAGCCGCTACTTGTTCTGAACCTTGATGACGATATCCTCATCTGAAATTCACAGAAGGTAGAACATTAGTTGCTACAGTCGATGTGAGGGTTCTGTTGGAGATGGCAAACAAGATTCAGGCACTCGCCCGGGTTACTGGGCTCCTCCTGATTGCGTTTGGGACGGTTGTGCGCGCGCAGACAGTGCAACCGGTCGGCGCGCTGTTGCCAGACGCACCCAGCGCGATTCAGGAACAGCAGCAGCAGTCGGGCAGCACGACAGGTAACACTCAATCCGCGACAGCGGATTCCCAATCGCAGACACCCGGACCGGATGCCAAGCTGCCGGAATCTTCCAAGCTGGAGCAGAGTTCAAAGAGCACTCCCACGTCGCTCGAGCAGCCTAAACGTATTCTCTACGTCATTCCGAACTACCGCGCAGTCAGCGCCGACGCGAATGTGCCGGCGCTGGATCCCAAGGGCAAGTTCAAGCTTTTCTTCGATGACAGCTTCGACTATTCCACGTTCCTGTATGTGGGACTGCTTGCCGGAATTGCGCAAGCCGACCGCAATATTCCTGAGTTTGGCGATGGAGCTGACGCCTACGGCAAGTATTACTATCACTACTTCGCCGATCAGGCGGTGGGCAACTTCTTCACGGAGTTCGCCCTGGCATCCGCCTTCAAGGAAGACCCACGATACTTCACCCTCGGTCACGGCAGTTTCTTGCATCGCACCGGCTACGCGATCAGTCGCGAGGTGGTTACACGGACTGACGACGGCGGATCGTCCTTCAACTTTTCCGAGGTGATCGGCAACGGAGCGGCTGCGGGAATCGCTGGCCTGTACTATCCCCCCGGCTACGACACCTGGACCAAGACCGGCCAGCGTTGGGTTGACCAGCTTGCCCTCGACACCGTCTTCAATGTATTGAAAGAATTCTGGCCCGACATCCGGCAGTCGGTGCTGCATCAGAAGTGAAGCTATCAGCTGTCAGCTATGAGCGGTGAGCGGGTGGTAGAGCTGGCCTTTAGGCCAGCGTTCCACACGCATTTCATCCTCTGAGTTGGCTTCAGCCGACGGCAGAAGCTGTGCCGACCCCAGTGCTGTCGTCCATTTGCGACCCCTGACTGCTGATCGCTGACTGCTTCCGTTACGATTTGTTAAGCCCGCTGTCCGCAGCGCGTCGCCGCCGCAGCCGGCGTGTTCCTACGTACATCCAATGAAGTAAGCATCGGAGGTAGGAAATCATGAAACGCATGCTGCTGTTTACCTCGCTGCTGGCATTGGGCTTGGGAGCGGCGGCGCAAACGGCGCCGGTACTCTCGGCCGCGCTGCCAGCAACCAATATGGACACGCCGGCCGTGACCAGCAATGGTCCGGTGACGCTCGACATAAAGAATTTGCCGCCCGCTTCGGCTGATCCGACGGAGGCGAAAATCGCCCAACAGGTTCGCCACCAGGTGCTGACCCTCCTGCATTACGGTGTGTTCGATGATATCGAGTACAGCGTGCAAGGCCGCACGGTGACGCTGAGCGGCGCGGTTATCAACCTTCATTCGCAAACGCGCCAGGACGCCGAGAGAGCCGTCAAGCGGATCGAGGGCGTGGACAAGGTCGTCAACAACATCCGCGTGCTGCCGCCGAATCTCTTCGACGACGAGGCGCGCGTGCGTGTCTTTCGTGCTCTGTCGCGAACGGGTGGCTTGTCGCGATATTTCTACCCGGCTTCGCCTGATATCCGTATCATCGTCGACAACCAGCGCCTCACCCTCAAGGGCTACGTGAATAGCGAAGGCGACAAGAACATGGCCAACGTTGCCGCCAATCAGGTAGCCGACCTGTTTCAGGTGACCAACAATCTGCAGGTGGTGAAGTAGCGTTCAGCATTCGGCATTCAGCAATTGCAGTGACAGCGAGGCGGCGGGAGTGTCCCCGCCGCTTTTTTTGTGCCAGCGGACCGCTCCCTTTTTCAACCTGTCATCCTGAGCGCAGCGTCCGCAAGGTTTTCGAGCCGCGCGGTTTGCGGCTCGGCGGACGCACAGTCGAAGGACCTGCTGTCCTAGCCACCGCATCCATCTTCCTTCCTCCGGCTGTTACACTATCCAGTTTCTTACCGTGTCCCTGCGCGGGTGTTTCCTATCCTCGATCCGCGTGCTCGGAGGCTTCATGCTTCGTCGTCTTTTCTTTCTCCTGCTCTGCTCTTCCCTTCTCGGATTCGCCCAGACCAAACACCCCTTCACCTTTGAAGACATGATGCAGCTCAAGCGCATCGGTGAGCCCGTCGTCTCGCCCGACGACAAGTGGGTCGCCTTCAGCGCCGTCGATGTTGATCTGGAGAAGAACACCAAGACGCCGCACCTGTGGATCGTGCCGCTCGCCAGCGGGATCGTGCCGCCCGCCGGCGCAGAATCTGGACACCGGATCTACTCGCTCACCGGCCCCCAATCGCGACGACTGACCCCCGCGACCGGCTCCGGCGAAGACCGCATCCGCTTCGCGCCCGATGGCAAGCGCGTGCTCTTCGAATCATCCAAGGACGGCAGCTCGCAGATCTACGTGCAGGACTTCGATACCTCCAGCGGAACTTTGACCGGCGATCCGCGCAAGGTCACGAACATCTCGACCGAAGCTTCTGGCGGCACCTGGTCGCCGGACGGAAAGTTGATCCTTTTCGTTTCCTCTGTCTGGCCCGACTGCACCGACGACGCCTGCAACAAAGCGAAGGACGACGAGAAAGCGAAGTCGAAAGTCAAAGCGAAGATCTTCACCCAGCTCATGTTTCGCCACTGGACCAGCTACTTCGACGGCAAGTACAACCACCTGTTCCTGGTCTCAGCGGAAGAAGGTGGAGGTGGCGTGCGCGACCTCACGCCCGGCGCGCACGATGTTCCGCCATTCTCGCTCGGTGGACAGGATCAATATTCCTTCTCACCCGACGGCAAAGAGGTCGCCTACACCAGCAATATCGACGAAGTCCAGGCCACCAGCACCAACAGCGACATCTTCATCGTGCCGGTGAAGGCCGGCGAGCCGAAGAAGATCACCACCAATCCCGGCAGCGACTCGACGCCGCTGTATTCGCCGGATGGCAAGTACATCGCCTATCGCTCGCAGCTGCGCGGCGGATACGAGAGCGATCGCTTCCGCCTGATGCTGTACGAGCGTGCCACCGGGAAGATCACCGACATGACGCCGAACTTCGATCGCTGGGTGGATTCGATGGCGTGGTCGCCAGACTCGAAGACGATTTACTTCACTGCGGAGAACGAGGGCGAAGCGCCGATTTACGCGTTGAACATCACGCAGCCAAACTCCTGGCCGATGGAATTGGTGTCCGGATTCAATGACAGTCCAACGCCGACCGCCGACGGCAAGACGCTGGTGTTCGACCGCATGTCAGTCGAGTTTCCCAACGAGGTTTACAGCGCGCCGCTGCAATTCCCACAATGTAGGATGGCCGTCCCCCCGAACTCCTACAGTGTGGGAGATTGCCTGCTCTCCAAGGCGGAGCCGCTTACGAAACTCAACGACCCAGTCCTCTCTCAGATCCAAATGCAACCGCTCGAGCCCTACTGGTTCACCGGCGCGCTGAAAGAGAAAGTGCAGGGCTTCATCGTCAAGCCACCGAACTTCGATCCCAGCAAGAGATATCCCGTGAAGTACCTCATCCACGGCGGCCCGCAGGGCGCGTGGGGCGATGACTGGTCGTATCGCTGGAACCCCGAGCTCTTCGCCGCCAAAGGGTACGTCGTCGTGATGGTCAACTTCCACGGCTCAACCGGTTACGGCCAGAAGTTCATCGATGCCATTAATGGCAACTGGGGCGGCCCACCCTACGACGACCTGATGCTCGGCCTCGACTACGCCGAGAAGAATTATTCCTACATCGACAAGGATCGCGAGTGCGCGTTGGGCGCCAGCTACGGCGGCTACGCCATCAACTGGATTGAGGGCCACACCACGCGCTTCAAATGCCTGGTCTCGCATGATGGCATGTTCAACACGCAGTCGGCGTACGGGACGACGGAAGAGCTATGGTTTAACGAGTGGGAGTTCAAGGGCACACCGTGGACGAACCGCGAGCTCTACAACAAGTGGTCGCCGCACATGTTCGCCACCAGCTTCCGCACGCCACTGCTGGTCGTCCACGGGCAGCTCGACTATCGCCTCGACGTCTCCGAAGGCTTCCAGCTCTTCACCACTTTGCAGCGGCTGAAGGTTCCTTCAAAAATGCTGTACTTCCCTGACGAAGGCCATTGGGTGCTGAAGCCGCAGAACAGCCGGCTGTGGTGGAGGACGGTGGACGACTGGGTGGATGAGTGGACCAAGGAGAAATAGCCCGACTGCGGAGCCTTCCTTTCACTAGTTCGCAAGCTCCATCGAGAAGCGCCCAATCTCACGCGGCCGGAATGGCTGGCAACTGACCAGCCCTATTCCCCCATCCAACCTCTTTGGCCCAAGTTAGTCCCATGTTCCCATCAAGAACGACTCTGCGCCTGCTCACGTTGCCGGCGCTGGTGACATTTCTACTTCTCACCTCCGCGTGCCATCGCACCGACTTGCGCGCGTCGCTCGCGGCGAATAGTTTTGTCGGCGGCTCGGGCGAGCCTGAGATGATTGCCGCCTACTTGCCGTGGTTCGGTCGTCCAGGCCACATCGATGTCGGCTACTCGTCGCAGGATCGCGTCGTTCTCGGCAAGCAGGTTGAGCAGGCCAAGCAGCTCGGCATCGCGGCGTTCGTCGTCAACTGGTACGGCCAGCATCACGACTTTGAGGACAAAGCGTATTCGCTGATGCAGGAGGTCGCGGCGGAAAACAGCTTCAAAGTGGCACTGATGTATGACGAGGACGACGCCGATCCAGCCAGCGAGACCGATGCCGTCATCTCCGATCTGCAGTATGCCTACGATCACTACATCGGGCCACGAGCCACGGTGCCGCGCGACGCGTACCTGGCTTTCCAGGGCCGGCCGCTGATCTTCATCTTCCCCAAAGGCGGGCACACGGACTGGAGCCGCGTACGCCAGACCGTCAACTCGTGGGAGGATCCGCCGCTGCTGATCATGAAGGACATTCGCCCTGACGTCACCAACGACTTTGACGGTTTCTATGCGTGGGTCAATCCCGGCAAAGAGGGCTGGCAGACAAACGGGAGCAACTGGGGCGAAGGGTACCTTGACAATTTCTACAAGACGATGATCGCCGACTATCCCAACAAGATCACGGTGGGCGCGGCATGGCCGGGCTTCAACGATTCGAAGGCCAGCTGGAGCCAGAATCGCAAGATGGACTACCGCTGCGGCCGCACCTTCAATGACACGCTGCGGCTCTTCCGCCGCTATTACGATCAGCAGCGCCCGCTGCCGTTTCTCATGATCGAAACGTGGAACGATTACGAGGAAGGAACGGCGATCGAGCACGGCGTGCCGACATGTCAGTAGCTGTCAGCTGTCAGCCGTCAGCTATCGGCCGTCAGTTAAGTGCCATCCTGAGCTGAGCGCAGCGCGAAAGCCGTCTTTTGCTCGCGCGGAGATGAAGGAGCCCTATACAGAATCCCGGGCATGTGATTCGTCTCTCAAGCAAGCTATATTGTTGAACATGCCGAAGAAGCGCACTCCATCACAATCCCGCATAAGTAAGAAGAACCGTCTCCAGGTGCTGTCCTCGAAGGTTGTCTACAGCGGCAAGGTTTTCAAAGTCACTTCCGACGAAATCACAGAGCCGACCGGGATCACCGCCCGCCGCGACATCATTCGGCATTCCGGATCGGTGGTAGTGCTCGCCGTCGACGACACTGGCAACGAGCCACGCGTCCTGCTGGAGCGCCAATATCGTTACGCAGCGCGCGACTATTTGTGGGAGCTGCCGGCGGGCCGCATCGATCCGGGTGAAACACCACTGGCGGCAGGAAAGCGCGAGTTGCTGGAGGAGACCGGCTATCGCGCGCGACAGTGGAAGCGCGCCCTGCACTTCTACTCCAGCCCCGGCTTTCTCGATGAGACCATGACCATCTTCTTCGCCCGCCAGCTAACGGCCGGCGATGCCCAACCGGAAGACGACGAGTGCATCGAGTACGAACTCATTCCTCTGTCAGAGGCCGTCGACATGATTTTCTCCCGCAAAATTCGCGACGGGAAGGCTATCGCTGGAGTGTTGTGGCTGGCCGAGTCGCTGCGGCGCGGTTGAAGCTCAGCTTCGCCCCTGCAGCACTAAAATGACGCAGCGAATTAAGTGATTCGCTTTAGCACGTTGTCGAAAAATGTCGAAAACCCGCTACAAATGGGGCTCTGCACTATATACTGTATTGACAACACCACGAAGCGGCGACATAGTTAGGATAGAAAGTTCAAGCAGGCTCCGAACACCTTGCCAATGCTACGTGGGGAACCATCCTTATCCAGACTTTGGCTTCTGGGCTTCAACCTGATGAACGCAATTTAAGACTGCGCCCGAAGAGGCGTTGTAGGGCTTTGCCCGGAGGAAGAAGGAAAGTGAGATTGAAAGGTACGGTCAAGTGGTTCAATAACGCAAAAGGTTTTGGCTTTATCGGCCGCGACGACGGCGCATCAGATGTATTCGTGCACTACAGCGCGATCAACTCCGAGGGGTATAAGAGTCTGCAGGAAGGCGATCAGGTGGAGTTCGAGATTGTCGAAGGGCAGAAGGGTCCGCAAGCCGGGAATGTAATCCGAGTTCAGTAACAACTTATTCAACGACATCTTAGAGCCCAGCCGCCGAGGCTGGGCTTTGTCTTTGCGATGAAGCGCCGCGCTAGCTCTATGCTCCGCAGCACTTCTTGTACTTCTTGCCGCTGCCGCAGGGGCAGGGATCGTTGCGGCCGACTTTATCGCCGCGGACCACCTGCTGCACAGCGCCCATCTCTCCGGCGCCCGCCATGCGCGCCTGTTCCAGTTCGCGGCGCTTGCGGCGCTGGAAGGCTTCTTCCATGTCGTCGATGGAGGTTGTCGCGCGGCCGCGGCGATCGGTACTGAAGGTTCCCACCGGTTCGCCATTGAAGTCGCCACTCGCGGTAACGTGCTGTGGCGCAGGCCGCGGTGCTTCGATCACCTGCATCAGGTATAAGTAGCGGACGGTTTCTTCCTCGAAGCGCCCCATCATGGCTTCGAACATGTCGAACGATTCGCGCTTGTACTCCACCAGCGGATCGTGCTGGCCGTAGCCGCGCAGTCCAATGCCTTCGCGCAGGTGGTCCATCGAGAGCAGGTGGTCTTTCCACTGCTGGTCGATGACGCTCAACATGATGATGCGCTCATGATGGCGCATCGCCGCCGGGCCGATCAGCTGTTCCTTGGCTTCGTAACGCTCTTTCAGCTTGTCGAAGATCGCGTCGCCGAGTTCTTGCCGGTTGAGCTGTTCGGTATCGACGCCTTCCGCCGTAATGTCCACGCCGAAGCGTGTGAAGAGCTGGTTCTTCAGGCTCTTGATGTCCCAATCGTCGGGGCGCGTGTCCTTGCCGGCGTATTTGTCGAGCAGTTGGCCGAGGATGTCGCGCACGTAGTCTTCGAGGATCAGTTCCTTCTGGTCGAGACCTTCGAGCAGCTGGCGGCGCAGCGCGTAGACCGCCTGGCGCTGCTTGTTCATCACGTCGTCGTATTCCAGCAGGTGTTTGCGGGCTTCGAAGTTCTGCCCCTCGATCGCCTTCTGGTTGGCCTCGATGCGGCGCGTGATCATCTTCGATTCGATGGGCACGCCTTCTTCCATGCCCAGCCGCTGCAGCAGGTTCGACACCCACTCCTTGGCGAAGATACGCATCAGATCATCTTCCAGCGACAGGTAGAAGCGCGATGCGCCGGGATCGCCCTGACGGCCGGCGCGTCCGCGCAACTGATTGTCAATGCGGCGCGCCTCGTGGCGTTCGGTGCCGAGAATGAACAGCCCGCCGAGATTGATGACTTCGTCGTGCTCGACGTCGGTGGCCTGCTTGTGCTTCTGATAGATCTCGTTCCACTTCGCGGTGTCGACCTTGTACTCGACGCCGCCATAATAGAAGTAGGAGACGTTAGGATCGTCGGGCTTGACAGAGACTTCACCGGCGACCGCCTTCAGGGCCTGCGCAATTCCCTTCTTCAGGCACTCCTGCTTGGCCATGAATTCGGGATTGCCGCCCAGCAGAATGTCTGTACCGCGGCCGGCCATGTTGGTAGCGATAGTGATCGCGCCCTTGCGTCCGGCCTGCGCCACGATCTCGGCTTCCTTCTCGTGATACTTGGCGTTCAGGACGACGTGCTTGATGCCCTTTTTCTTCAGCAGCTCCGACAGCCGCTCCGACTTTTCGACCGACACGGTTCCGACCAGCACCGGCTGACCGCTCTCGGCGAACTTGGCGATTTCGTCGGCAGCGGCAAAGTACTTCTCTTTCTCGGTGCGGTAGACGATGTCGGGATTCTCGACGCGCAGCAGCCGCTTGTTGGTCGGGATGACGACCACTTCCAGCCGGTAAACCTTGTCGAACTCAGGCGCTTCGGTTTCGGCCGTACCGGTCATGCCGGCCAGCTTCTTGTACATGCGGAAGTAGTTCTGGAAGGTGACGGTCGCGAGAGTCTGGTTCTCGCGCTCAATCTTGACGTTCTCTTTGGCTTCGACAGCCTGATGCAATCCGTCGGACCAGCGGCGTCCCGGCATGAGGCGGCCGGTAAATTCGTCGACGATGAGGACCTCGCCGTCCTTCACGACGTATTCGACATCGCGACGGTAGAGCGCGTGCGCCTTGATGGCTGTCTCGACGTGGTGCTTAAGATCCCAGTTCTCGGGATCGGCAACGTTGCCGATGCCCAGCAGCTTCTCGACCTTCTCCCAGCCGGTATCGGTGACCGTAATGGTGCGATGCTTCTCATCAACCACAAAATCGCCGGTGAGGACCTTATCTTCGCCCAGGCCTCGATCAATTTCCTCGCCCAACTCCAGGGACGGGATAACGCGATTCACCTTGTAGTACTTGTCGGTAGACTCTTCGCTTTGGCCGCTGATAATGAGAGGAGTGCGGGCCTCGTCGATCAGGATGGAATCTACCTCGTCGACAATGCCGAAGTTGTGACCACGCTGCACGCAATCGTTCAAATCAAACTTCATGTTGTCGCGCAGGTAGTCGAAACCGAATTCGTTGTTGGTGCCGTAGGTAACGTCGGCGGCATAAGCCTCGCGACGCTGCTGGTCGTCGAGGTCATGAACGATGACGCCGACGGTCAGGCCGAGGAACGTGTAGAGCTTGCCCATCCACTCCGAGTCGCGCTTGGCCAGGTAGTCGTTCACGGTGACAACATGGACGCCGCGGCCAGAGAGCGCATTGAGATATACCGGCAGGGTCGCGACCAGCGTCTTACCTTCACCGGTTTTCATCTCGGAGATCTTGCCCTGATGCAGCACGACGCCGCCGATGAGCTGCACATCGAAGTGCCGCATGTGCAGGACGCGCCAGCCGGCTTCGCGCACCACCGCGAAGGCTTCGGGCAAAATCTCGTCGAGAACGGCCTTCAGGGCCGCATCTTTTTCGTCGGCGTCTTCGATGGGATCGACGCGCTCGCGAATGCGCTGGCGAAACTCGTCGGTCTTGGCGCGCAGTTGCTCGTCAGAGAGCTGCTTCACCGCCGGCTCAAACGAGTTGATCTCGTCGATGAGCGGCGCGATGCGCTTGAGTTCGCGTTCGTTACTGGTGCCAAAAACGGCAGCGACTACTTTGTTGAACAATGCGGTGTACCTTGATGACCTTGATGGACGGTGACCCGGCGGGCGGATTCAGTTCCGGCCAGAGACACTCTACCCCAGTAAAAGGCTACCACATTGGATGAGCCGCGGGGCACGCGGTCGCAGGGCTGACGACGCCGGAGAGCGGTGGGCGGCGCTAGTGAGAATCCTTCTGGCGCTGTTCTTCCAGCATTTTGAGCATCGCCAGGAGATTTGCCGTCTTCGGGAAATCCTTCATCTGATTCGGATAATAAAAGTTAACAAATTCCCAATGCCCATTCGCCCACATCACTTCCGGCGCTACGTCCGGTATGGCGCTTTTTTTGCCCGAGCAGATGTTGAACACCTCGACCCGATAGGCAGTTTTCACTTGTGTGATTTTCCCCAATTCAAATCGCTGACAGGGATCTTGCGTGTTGAGGAAAGGATCGAAATCCAGGCCGACAATGTCGTCTTTGACTTTAGCCTGGGCGTCGGAGTCGCTCTTTAAAGCCTGCGCCAGTTCGGAGCTAAAACTCGTTTTCTTGCCGTGGAGTGCGATATCCCAACTGGATCCGTGATGTTTGCTTAAGGCTACGGGAACATACCAACGATAGAACTGCTCGACGAAATCGCGCGCGGAATCGGCCGTCGCAGCCTGGTCCTGCGCGTACGACGAACCGGACAGGAGCGATGACAGGCAGCAGATTATGCCGATGACGATTCTCATGTGCGAGATCTTATCGAAACCCAGACTCTACTTCAGTGACAAGAAACATCTGCGAAAGTTGCCGCTGGTCACGTCGCCGATCTCTTCCCTGGACAATCCACGCAGCTCGCCGATTTGCCGCGCCACCTCGACGACGAACGCCGGCTCGTTGCGTTTGCCGCGATGCGGAATAGGCGCGAGATATGGAGAATCGGTCTCGATGAAGATGCGATCGAGCGGCGCCATCGCTGCGGCGTCGCGAATATTCTGCGCCTTGGGATAGGTAATGTTGCCGGCGAAAGAGATCATGAATCCGAGATCGAGAGCGGCGCGGGCGTGATCGACGGTGCCGGTGAAGCAGTGCAGAACGCCGGCGAGGCCGCTCGACGCCCAGTGCTCGCGCAGCAGACGAAACAGATCGTCCCACGCGTTCTCGCTGTTGTCAGAGGGCCGATTGTGAATGATGATCGGCAGCTTGCCCGTTCGCGCCATCTCCATTTGCTGAATGAAGACACGTTGCTGCACGTCGCGCGGCGAGTGATCGTAGAAATAGTCGAGGCCAATTTCACCCCAGGCGATGACTTTGGGATCTTGGGCGAGGCGCTCGAGTTCGTCGAAATCGGCTTGCGTGGCGAGCGCAGCTTCGTGCGGATGAATGCCGACCGTGGCGTAGACGTTTTCATGCTGCCGCGCCAGTTGGATGGCACAGTCGAGCGTGCCTGTTCCCGGACCATCACCGTTGCCTATTGCCAACAACGTGGTGACGCCAGCATCGTGGGCGCGCGCGAAGGCCTCAGCGCGGTCGGAGTCAAAGCGCTTGTTCTCGAGATGGCAGTGGGAGTCGGTGAACATGGTTGATCGTAGATCGTTGATCGTGAAAGTCTACTCTGACTGAGTTGTCATCACGAGCGAGCTTTAGCTCGCGAGGGATCTGCTTTCCGCCGCTTCCGGTAAAGCAGATCCCTCGTCGGGCAAACGCCCTCCTCGTGATGACGATTCCGGTTCTTCCACCGGCTCTGACAAACGCCAGCCGACGCGCTCGCTCACACCGTTTCCAGCTCTTCTTCCAGCAACTGTTTGTTGTAGAGATCGGTGTAGTAGCCGTTGCGCTCGATCAGCTCGTCGTGCGTGCCGTACTCGACGATCTCGCCGTCATGCAGCACGGCGATGCGGTCGGCATTGCGCACCGTCGAGACGCGATGCGAGATGAAGATGGTGGTCCGACCCTGCATGATTTCGCGCAGATGATTCAGGATGCGGTCTTCGGTATGGGTGTCGACGCTGGCGAGCGCGTCATCGAGCACAAGGATTCGTGGATTGCGAATGACAGCACGAGCGATGGCGGTGCGCTGTTTCTGGCCGCCGGAGAGCGTCAGGCCGCGTTCGCCCACCAGCGTGTTGTAGCCGTCGGGAAAGCTCTCGATCTCCGTGGCGATACTGGCAGCTTCGGCAGCGCGACGGACTTCGTCGAGCGTGGCATCCTCAGCGCCGAAGGCGATGTTCTCGCGAATGGTGTCGCTGAACAGGAATGTCTCCTGGGGAACAAAGCCGATGTTGCGGCGCAGAACTGACAAGGGGAATTCGCGAATGGGACGGCCGTCGATCAGCACGCTGCCGGGCGCGGCGTCATAGATTCGCGGGATCAGCGAGACGAGCGTTGATTTGCCCGAACCGGTCGGTCCCACGATCGCAAGGCTGGTTCCCGCCGGAACCCGCAGATTCACGTTCTTCAACACTTCGTCATCGCCATGTGAGCGGCCATTGCCGCTCTCCGCCGCGCGCAGCGTTTTGCCATAGTGGAAGGTGAGATTGCGGAATTCGATGTCGCCGCGAACTTCCGTTGGAGCGTGAGTCTTCGGAACGGCAACGTCCGTGATCTCTGGGTGTTCGGACAGGATGTTATGAATGCGGCCCATCGATGCAGTGCCGCGCTGGAAGATGTTGATCACCCAACCCAAGGCGATGATCGGCCAGGTGAGCTGCAGCATGTAGGTATTAAAGGCAACGAAGCTGCCGACGGTGATGCGATGCAGCAGCACCTCGCGCCCGCCGACGAACAGCACGATAACGATCGCGACGCCGAGCAGTGTCTCCAGCGTCGGCCAGAGCATGCCCATCAGCCGCACCAGCTTGAGGCTGCGTCCGATGTACTCGGTGTTGTCGCGCTCAAATTTCTCGATCTCGGCCTCTTCCTGGACATAAGCGCGGATGAGGCGCGCGCCGGAGAAGTTCTCCTGCGCTCGCGCCGAGATGTCGGAGAACATAGCCTGGATGCGCTCGAAGCGCTCGTGAATACGGCGGCCGAAATACTGCACCACGATGCTGAAGATGGGCAGCGGCGCAAACGCAAACAGCGTCAGCCAGGGGCTGATGGAGAGCATGAAGACCAGTGCGCCCGCCGTGAACACGATGGTGTTGGCGGTGTACATGATCCCCGGGCCGAGCAGCATGCGAACGGCGTTCAGGTCGTTGGTGGCGCGCGCCATGATGTCGCCGGTGCGGGTGCGCTGATAGAAGCCGTAAGAGAGCTGCTCCAGATGCGCGAAAAGATCGTTGCGCAGATCGAATTCGAGTTCGCGCGAGATGCCGATCAAAACCCAGCGGGTGAGGAATTGGAAGATGGCCTTTGCCCCTGCCACCGCCAATAGCATCAGCGCGTAGGTCATTAATTTCTGGCGCGTCACGCCGCGGTTCAAGTCATCGATGGCGCGGCGAATGATTAGCGGAAAAAGAATCCAGACGCCGTTGTTGAACAGCACGCAGACGGCGCCAAACCAATAGGTCGCCTGGTACTTGCGCAGATACGGAAACAGCGGGCGGAGGTTTTTGAACATGAGCTGTCGGCTGTCAGCTCTCAGCCGTCAGCTAAGTCCGGCCATTTCGAGCTGTATTCGTCTAACCAGATGTAGATTGCAGCAGCAGAACTTCGGATTCTGCATGTCCGGAACTGACGGCTGAGAGCTGACAGCCGACAGCTCTTTACGTAGGCACCCGCAGCAGCATGTATCCGCCGGCGATGGCGAAAATGAAATCCGGCGCCCAGGCGGCCAGCATCGCGGGAAGCTGATTCGCGTCTCCCATCGCCTCGAACAATCCAGACGTCACCCAATAGATCACGGCAATGGCGAGGGCAACCGCAACTCCCACGAGTGCGCCGCCGCGGCGTCCCGAGGCGGAGAACGGAATCGCCAGCACCGCCATGACCAGCGTGATCAGCGGGAAGGCGATCTTTTTCTGCAATTGCACCTTGAGGCGCACGGTGTCGAAGCCACTCTGCTGCAGATCGTCGATATAGCGCCGCAGCTCGTCGTAACTCATCTCCGAAGACTGCTTTACTTCTTTCTTGAAGTAGCCGGGGTTCTCGTGCAACTCGTCAAACGTGGCGACATCGAAGGTGCGGAAGTCCTGGATTGAGGCTCCGCGCAGGGATCGTACCCAGCCGCGTTCGAAGACCCACTTCTGGAGATGTGGCTCCCAGTACGCATGTTCGGCATGGATGCGCCGGGTCAGCTGGAAGCTGTTGGGATCGAACTCGAAGATGGAGATGCCGCCGAAGTTGTTCTGGTCGGGATCGAAGACGCGGTAGTAGTAAATCTCATTGCTCTGGCCGAAGATCCATTTGCGATCGGCCTGCAGATAAGTTTGCGGCGGCTTACCCTTGATCTCGTTGCGCAGAATCTCTTGCCGGCGATTGGTCTTGGGAATATAAAGCTGGTCGAAGACAAACAGCGACGCGGCAAAAACGGCGCAGATTACGATAACCGGCAGGGTAGCGCGATAGACGCTGAAACCGCTGGCCTTCATCGCGATCAGCTCGCTCGATTTATCCATCAGGCCGAAGGTGATCAGCACGCCCAGCAAAACCGCCATGGGCGCCATCAGGTAGATCATCGACGGGCTCAGGTTCCACAAGTAGGCCACGACGGTGATCAGCGGCACCTTGTTGCGCACAATGTCGGTGAGCAGCTCGAAGAACGTGAACACCAGCGCCAGCACCAGGAAGGTGGACATGATCAGTGTGAGGTAAAGCGCGAAGTCGCGCAGGATCATGTCGTCGAGAATCAGCGGGAAGCGCGCGCTGAAGCGATGCCGGTGCAGCGCGGACTCGGTATTCGCTCTACGTCCGCTGACCATTCGGCGACGATGGGTGCCGATGGATTGCAACTTTTGCAGCAACAGTTTCCAGCCGGCGGTGAGGTTCGCAATCTCGATGGGCATGCGGTCCACCCGCCAGAGCAGAAACAGGCCGCAGAGGAAGAAAAACATGTTGCCCATCCAAGCTCCGAACCAAGGCGTCATTTTGCCCTGGCGCGCCATCTGCACACCGATCATGGAGAAGAAGTAATAGACGACGACCAAGAGGATGGTGAGGACGAAGCCGGTGCTCTTGCCGCCCTTGCGCGCCGACAGGCCGAGCGGGATGCCGACCATGGCCAGCACCAGGCAAGCGGTCGGCAGCGCGAAGCGGCGCTGAAATTCGATCTCGTAATAACGCGCCTTGATCAGGTCGTAGGTGTAGCTGCCAGGATCCCAAGACTTGACCGTCGCGGCTGCTTTGCGCTCGCGAGCCGCATTCTGCAGCAAACCATGCAGGCTGAGTTCGGCGACGGGCAGCAAATCGTGCGGCTTGCCTTCATCCGAAGGCAGGGTAATGGGAATCTCGGTGTTATCGAAGGTGGTGATGGAATACTGATCCGCGACCTTGGGAACTGTCTCCTGCTGGGTGCCGTCTTCCAGGTGGAAACGCAGCTTGTTGGGAGCGTCGCTCAACAGCGCGCCGCGTTTGGCCAGCGTGATCTTGGGAGATGAAGGGTCGCTGATGTCGGCCAGAAAGACGCCGCGCCACAGCGCTTGGCCGTTGGACGGAATCGCGTCCTGAACGTAGAGCACGATGTTCTTGAAGTCTTCGTAGAAGACGCGCGGCTCAACCTCGAACGAAGCCTGCGACGACTTCAACCGCTCCTGCAGGTGATCCAGAGCGATCGCCGATTTGGGCGCGAGATAAATGCTGTTGCCCAGCCCCAGCAGCCACGCGCCTACCGCGAAGATCGCAACCGAGCGGATAAACATGCCCACACCCATGCCGCTAGAGCGAATGGCGGTGACTTCGCTATCGGCCGCCAAGCGGCTGAGCCCCACCAGAATGCCGACCAGCACGCCCATGGGAATGGTGATGGTGAAGGTGGCCGGAAGGGTGAAGAGGAAGATTTCGGCGACGCTCGGCAGAGGCGCGCTGTTGCGGACAATGAGCTCCAGCAGCCGTCCCAGATCGCGCATGAAGATGATGAAGGTGAACAGCGCCACGCCGATCAGCGCGTGCGACGCGATCTCCTTCAGGATGTAACGGGTGAGAATGCGCACAACAGATTAGTTTACCGGAAGGGCAAGGACTCTGTGACTTGGTTTCAGTCTTGGAGAGCTATGGCCGTGAGATGCGCGATCTCTTTCTTGGACAAGCGCAGAGTAAATCTATAGCTTCCGCTCAGACCAAAATCTTTGGCATCCCACCCTATCAGCAGGTCGGGACCGTCCATGCGAACATGAGTATTACCGTCCCACCACTCCGCGGGCGGACTTGGCTCTTGCGGAAATGTCTTCCTCTAGCAAATGGTGGTCTTCGACGTGTCGACGATCGCCGCAAAAGCTGATGTGCATTGCATACCTCCGGTCGGACATTTCGCCTCGAGGATTTCAAGACTTGTCCGCCCTCGAACGAACTAAAAGCTAAGTGCTAAAAGCTAACAGCGGTCTTTACTGCTTCAGCACCACCATGCCCAGCGGGGGCAGGTTGAGCAGCAGCGAGTTGTCGAAGCCGTGGCAGGCGAACGCCTCGGTCATCCTGCCCCCGAAGTTGCCTTCGTCAGTGCCGCCGTAGACCGCGGCGTTGCTGTTCAACAGCTCGCGCCAATGTCCTGCTTGCGGCACTCCGACGCGATATCCGCGCCGCGGCACCGGAGTGAAGTTGGCTGCGACCAGGACGGTATCGCTTCCATCCTTGCGACATCGCAGATAGGTGAGAACGCTGTTGTCGGAATCGTCGGCGTCGATCCAGCGCCATCCTTCGGGGAAAAAGTCGGTCTCGTAGAGCGCGGGCTCACTGCGATAAAACCCATTCAGATCGCGCACCCAGCGCTGCACGCCCAGATGTCCTGCAAAGCCGAGGGAGTGCCAATCAACGCTGCCGTCGTGATTCCACTCGCTCCACTGCGCAATCTCGCCGCCCATGAACAGCAGCTTTTTGCCGGGCTGCGTGTACATGTAGCCGAAGAGCAATCGCAGGTTGGCATACTTCTGCCACTCGTCGCCGTTCATTTTGCCGTAGAGCGAGCCCTTGCCGTATACCACCTCATCATGCGACAGCGGCAGGACGAAATTTTCCGTGAAGGCGTAGAGCCCACGGAAGGTCAGCTTGTTGTGGTGATACCTGCGATGGATTGGGTCCTTCGACATGTACAGCAGCGTGTCGTGCATCCAGCCCATGTCCCACTTCATGCCGAAGCCGAGGCCGCCGATGTAGGTTGGCCGCGAAACCATCGGCCAGGAGGTGGACTCCTCTGCAATCGTCTGGATGTCGGGAAAGTTCTCGTAGGCCTCCTTGTTCACCGCCTTCAGGAATGACACTGCTCCGAGATTTTCCTTGCCGCCGAACTGATTGGGAATCCATTCGCCCTGTTTGCGTGCGTAGTCCAGGTACAACATGGAAGCGACGGCGTCCATGCGCAGGCCATCGATGTGGTAGCGATCGAGCCAGAAGACTGCGTTGCTGATGAGGAACGCGCGCACCTCGTTGCGATCGTAGTTGAAGATGGAAGACTTCCATTCCGGATGAAAACCCTTACGCGGATCGGCGTGCTCGTAGAGATGGGTGCCATCGAAGTAGGCAAGCCCGTGCTCATCGTTGGGAAAGTGCGACGGGACCCAGTCAAGAATGACGGCGATGCCACGCTGGTGCAGGTGATCGACCAGGTACATGAAGTCCTGGGGCGTGCCGAAGCGGGCGCTGGGCGCGTAATAGCTGGTGATCTGATAGCCCCATGAGCCGAAGAAGGGATGCTCCATCACCGGCATGAATTCCACGTGGCTAAAGCCCATCTCGCTGACATAGTCGGCCAGCTTCACCGCTAGTTCACGATAGCTGAGTGAGCGGTTGCCCTCTTCCGGCACCCGCATCCACGAGCCGAGATGGACCTCGTAAGTCGACACCGGCGCGTCGGAACGGTTGTGCTCGTGGCGCGTGCGCATCCAGTCCTGGTCGCCCCACTCATACCCGGTATCCCAGACGATCGACGCGGTGCGCGGCGGACGCTCGTTGTAGAAGGCGAACGGATCAGCTTTGTTGACGCGGTACATGTGATAGCGCGAACGGATGTGGTACTTGTACACCGAGCCGCGGCCGAGACTGGGGATGAAGGCTTCCCAAACGCCGGAATTCTCATGCGACTGCATGGGATGAAGGTCGGCATTCCAGTCGTTGAAGTCGCCGACTACGGAGACACGCTCCGCATTGGGAGCCCACACGGCGAAGTGGGTGCCGCGCCGGCCATTGCGTTCGCCCGCGTGTGCGCCGAACTTCTCGAAGAGCCGGATGTGCTTGCCCTCGTTGAACAGATGCAGGTCGTAAGGGGTCAGCAAGGTCGTGGATTGTTCCTGGGTCGCCAAAGGTGCCATTCGTTCGGTCTCCTCAAGGCTTGGATGACGGTTTGCAAGGTCGCGACAAGGGTGAACAGTGACTAGTGTAGAGCAAGATTCGAGAGCCTAGCGAACCTTGTAGCAGCCGCAGAAGACGAATTGCCAATTGCTGTCTGCTGACATCCCGCCTAACATTGGGGGCGGCTCGTCCTCATGATCGGTCAAACGCTAGGACGGTACAGCATACTCGAGCAAATCGGCGCTGGTGGAATGGGAGTTGTCTATCGCGCCCACGACGAGCGGCTTAACCGCGATGTCGCTCTCAAGGTGTTGCGTTCCGGGCTGCTTGCCGACGAGTCCACGCGAAAACGCTTTCGTGAAGAAGCGCTGAACCTATCCCGCCTGAACCACCCCAACATTGAGACGGTATACGACTTCGACCACCAGGACGGCGTGGATTTCCTGGTCATGGAGTTCGTTGCAGGCATCAGCCTGGCGGAGGAGATTGCCGCTGGTCCTGTGGCGGAGGACAAGGTCATCCGCATCGGCATTCAGATCGCCGAAGGCTTGAGCGCGGCTCACCAGGATGGCATCGTGCATTGCGATCTGAAGCCCGACAACGTGCGCCTGATGCCGGACCGGAGGGCGAAGATCCTGGACTTCGGACTTTCGCAGTTTCTGCGCAGTTCGCGGCCCAGCCCGGCAAACGAGCGCGAGACCGTGAGCGAACTGCAGGTCGGCGGCACGCTGCCCTACATGGCGCCGGAGCAACTGCGTGGGCAATGGCCCGATGCGCGAGTGGACGTCTATGCGCTGGGCGCTGTCCTGTACGAGATGAGCACCGGACGCCGGCCATTTCCGGAGAAGGATGCTCCGGAGCTGATGATCAGCATCCTGCAGCACGCTCCGGTTCAGCCTCGCCTGCTGAATACGCGGATGTCGGCAGAGCTGGAACGCGTCATTCTGAAGTGCCTGGAGAAAGATCCGGAGCAGCGCTATCAATCCGCCAAAGAGGTCGCCATCGACCTGCAGCGTCTCGGCTCTCACGCGACGGCGGATCACGGCGTTGTGGAAGTCCAGCATCCGTGGCGGCGTTGGGTGCTCGGTTTGCTGACGGCAGCCGTTGTGATCGCCCTCCTGTTACTCGCCTTGCCGTTCAGCGGCCTGCGAGATCGACTGCTCGGCCGCTCTGGCCAGAAACACATCGACTCCATCGCCGTATTACCTCTGGTGAATCTGTCGGGTAACCCGGCGGAAGACTACTTTGCCGACGGCATGACCGAGGCACTGATCACCCAGCTGGCGCAGATCGGTTCGTTTCGAGTGGTCTCGCGAACCTCGGTGATGCGCTACAAGGGATCGGACAAACCCTTGCCGGAGATTGCACAGGAGTTGCATGTAAACGGAATTGTCGAAGGCTCGGTGCAGCGCGCCGGCGACCGCGTCAAGGTAACCGCGCAATTAATCGATGCGCCCGCCGATCAACATCTCTGGGCCAGCAGTTATGACCGCGATCTGCACAACGTTCTGGAGCTGGAAAGCGAAGTGGCGGCCGCAATCGCGGGCGAAATTAACGCCAAGGTCACGGCGCAAGCGCAAGACCGGCTGGCGCGGGCTCGCCCGGTGAATCCCGAAGCGCATGAAGCTTATCTGCGCGGGCTGTACAAGCTGAATGAAGCCCGTAATGCGCCGGTGGGTGACGACCTGTTCAAGCAAGCGATCGAATACTTTCAACAGGCCATCCAGATCGATCCCAACTATGCGGAAGCCTACGCGCAGCTGGCACGGGCTTACCATTGGCTGGGATCCCTCGGACATGATGAGTACTTTCCTCTGTCGAAGGCAGCCGCCACCAAAGCTTTACAGTTGGATGACTCTTTGGCCGACGCCCACGCGGCGCTGGCTTTCGTGGAGTTCGTCCATGACTGGGACTGGGCGGTCGCGGAACGGGAATTCCGCCGCGCCATCGAGCTGAATCCGAGCTATGACGAAGCTCATTCCGGATACGCGCTCTATCTGCAGACCCGAGGGCGACTGGATGAGGCCATTCGCGAAAGCCAGAAAGCTCTGGAGCTGGCGCCCTTCGAACTCACCACCCAGATCAATCTTGGCGCAATCTATGAGTGCGATCGCCAGTATGACCGTGCGCTGGAGACTTTGCGCAATGTAGCGGAGTTGTCCCCCCAGGATTCGTCCTCTCGGGCCACCATGGCGGAAGTTTATGTGCGTAAGAATCAGCCCCAGCTTGCGCAAGAGCAGGCGCGAAGCTCGCTCCAGCTTTCCAACAATGACGATTCCATAGTTGCCAGCGCGGTATGGATATTTGCCGCTACCGGCAAGAAGGACGATGCTCGCCGGATGTTGGAGCAACTGAAGAAGTCTCCCGATGCTGATCCCTATCTGGTAGCCACGGCCTATAGCGCTTTGGGAGATAAGGACGCAGCCTTTCGCTTGCTCGATGAGGCGTACACGAAACGAAAGGGTTCGCTAGTCGATATCGGATGCGAACCGGCCTTTGAGAATCTTCACTCCGATCCCCGATACCAGGCGCTGCTGCGCCGCATGGGGCTTGCGCAGTGAGGATGTTCAGCTCCCAATTGCCCCCTCCATCGCACACTCCCTGGTGACGGCGGTTACTGCCTCTTCGCCCATGGCAGTGCTCTTCTATAGGCGGAACTCCTGGCTCCCAGAGTTTAGCTTCTAGCCGAAGCGGATCCGATTGCTAAGCGCTAATAGCTAAAAGCTGATAGCCAATAGCCCACGACGTAGCGGCAACCATCGCACGTCGATTGCATCGCAAGGAGAACAGCATGGCTGACAAAAAGGCAGATCTCGCTGGCCCCGGAATCGGCGACTACACAGAGCTGGAGCATGTGCTTCCGGCGGATTACAGCTCGCTGCTGTCACCCAAAGACACCCAGAGAGCGATCTTCGAGGTCAAGAACTACATCGAAGACAACCTCTGCAAAGAACTGAACCTGATGATGGTCACCGTACCTCTGATCGTGGACGAAGAGTCGGGCGTGAATGACTATCTGGACCGCGACGGCTCGCGCACGCCCATCCAGTTCCACATCTCGAACGATCGCGACAAACATCCCATCAACGCGCAGGTGGTGCAAGCAGCGACCAAGTGGAAGAGAATGGCGCTCAAGCAATTCAACATGCAACCCGGCGAAGGCCTCTGCACCGACATGCGCGCCGTGCGCAAGGACTACTTCCTCGATCACGATCACAGCGCCTACGTCGATCAGTGGGATTGGGAGCGTGTGATCTCCCCCGAGCAGCGCAACCTCAGCTTCCTGAAGGGCATCGTCAGCAAGATCTGGAAGGTAATGGTTGGCGCCGAGCACTACGCGCAGGAGCTGTTCCCGCAACTGAAAGACCCGCGCTTCCCCAATCTGCCCGAGAACCTGAAGTTCCTCCATGCCGAAGAGATCCTTGACATGTATCCCGAGCTGCCGCGCAAGCAGCGCGAGACCGCGATCCTGCAGAAGTATCCGGCGGTGTTCATCATCGGCATCGGCTGGACGCTGAAGGACGGCTATCCGCACGAAATGCGCGCCGCCGACTACGATGACTGGGTCACCGAGACGCGCTCCGACGACGGCCACGTGCGGCACGGACTGAATGGCGACATCCTGGTGTGGAACCCGATTACCAGGCGGCGGCATGAACTGTCGTCGATGGGCATCCGCGTGAATCCCGAGTCGCTGAAGAAGCAGCTCGAACTGACCAACCAGATACACTTCCTGAACTATCCGTATCACAAGGCGATCGTCAATCACGAGATCCCGCTGAGCGTTGGCGGAGGCATCGGGCAGTCGCGCACGCTGATGCTACTGCTCCGCAAGGCGCATCTCGGCGAAGTGAGCGTCACCGTGTGGCCGAAGGTGCTAAAGGAGATGTGCGAAAAAAAGAACATTCATGTCCTGAACTAAATCAGTGGTCAGATGCCAGTGGTCAGTGGGCGCGGAGCGATCCGCGCCCGGTCTTTTGTATAAATATAGATTGCCTTTCAGGACGCGTCCAACGCCTCCATACAACTTTCTTGCACCCGAAAATCCTTCGTAAGTGCCATACGCTTTTGCGCTCCTCCATTCAGCAATGGCGCTGGTCTTGTTACACTGAACTCCATGGCTGAATCTTTCGATATTGTCAGCAAAGTTGAGCTGCAAGAAGTCTCCAATGCTATACAGCAGGCGCTGAAGGAAATCCACCAACGCTACGACCTGAAGGACTCGAAGTCGGACATCCAGATCGAGGGCAAGGACGCGCTCATACTCACTTCGGCCGACGACTTCAAGCTGAAGGCGGTGAACGACGTGCTGCAGAGCAAGCTGGTCAAGCGCAACGTGCCGCTGAAAGCACTGACCTATGGCAACATTGAGGCGGCTGCAGGTTCCACCGTGCGCCAGCGCATCACCATGCAGCAAGGCATTCCCATCGAGAAGGCGCGCGACATTGTCAAGGTCATCAAGAATTCGAAGAAGAAAGTGCAAGCCGCGATTCAGGGCGATTTGGTTCGCGTCAGCGGCAAAGATCGCGATACACTGCAGGAAATCATCGCGTTGCTCAAGCAGCAGGATTTTGGCATCGACATGCAGTTTACGAACTACCGCAGCAATTAAGGCGATTATTTTCACCACTGAACACAGAGGCTTTTTGTTTGACGACGGTTCTGGATTTTGAAGTCCTTCTTTCGATTTGAAGTTCTTTCAAGGTTTGAGCTTTTTCTCTGTGCCTCTGTGTCTTTGTGGTGAAAACGATTTTCGAAACAGTAAGCTCTGCGAGTATTGCCTAGAGGCCAGAACGTTTGAAGACCGTAATCCGCAACGCCAAAGAAGTCTTTGACCTGTTGCACGACGACCTCGCTGCCATCGAGCGCGAGTTCGGCCGCGACACCGTCTCGGGCGTGTGCGCAATTACCGAGATCGGCGAATATCTCCGCGCCGGCGGCGGCAAGCGCCTGCGGCCCGCCTTGCTGCTGCTCTCTTGCAAGCTGCTCAACTACTCCGGGCATGGCGCGATCAAGCTGGGCGCGGTGGTCGAGATCATTCACACCGCAACCCTGGTCCACGACGACATCATCGACGAAGCCGAAACGCGCCGCGGCCGTCCTGCCGCCAACACGCAATGGGGCAACTCGAAGTGCGTCCTCGCCGGCGACTGGCTCTACATGCAGGCCTTCAAGATCGCCCTGCAGGAGCGCAACTTCGCCATTCTCGACACGCTGATCGAACTGACGCAGGCGATGGTCGAAGGCGAACTGCTGCAAATCGAGCGGCTGGGCAAAGCCATCTCGATCGACGAGCACTTCGAACTGATCTTTCGCAAGACGGCGTGCCTGTTCTCGGTTTGCATGAAACTCGGCGGGATTCTCGCCGGCGCCGGCGACACAGATCAGCATAGGCTTGCCGAGTACGGCCGCAATCTTGGCATGGCCTTTCAGATTGTCGATGACGTGCTCGATCTCACCGCCTCGGAAGAGATGCTGGGCAAGCCCGTTGCCAGCGATTTGCGCGAAGGCAAAGCCACAATGGCAGTGCTGCATGCGCTCGAACATTGCAACGCCAACGAGCGCGCAACCATCGAGTCCGTGCTGAGCAACGGTGGCTTCAACGGCATCACACCTGCAGACATCGTTGCGATCCTGCATCGTCACGGTTCCATCGATGCGGCCTACGCACGCGCCACCGACTTCGCCAACAAAGCGCGCGAGGCCATCTGCACCTTCCCCGACTCCGAGATCAAGCGCGTGCTGCTGTGGGTGCCCGAGTTTGTCGTCGAGCGCGAGAGCTGATTCCCTGCCCTGCACCAATCCGCCGCTGCAACTTATAATGGTTTTCCCGCGACGATTGCGGGTCAGATCCATTTCAGAAAGGTCGTCTTGAGCTTGCGTCTGCGCCGGCCAGCCTTTGCGCTGGCCTCGGTTTGCCTGATGGTACTCGTCAGCGCGCTTGCTCGGGCGCAGAAGTCCGCGCCCTCCGGAACCGCCAAAAGTCCGGCGAGCACCAACGCTGCTCCAAAATCTCCTGAAACACAATCGCCCGCAAAATCCGCTAACTCGCTGCCGCCCGCAAAGCCCGCCGAAGCTCCAACCGGTTTCGCTGCCCTCGATGCCATCGTCAAGAACGCGATGGCAAACGGCAATATTCCCGGCGCGGTGCTGCTGGTGGGACACAATGGCACCATCGCTTATCGCAAGGCATACGGCAATCGCACCGTGGGACAGGGTCCCGAGCCCATGACGGTCGACACCATCTTCGATCTCGCCTCGCTGACCAAGGTCATCGCGACAACCACTTGCGTGATGCGCCTCGAGCAGCTCGGCCAGATCAAGCTCAACGATCCCGTCGTCAAGTACATTCCCGACTTCGGACAGAACGGCAAGGAAGACGTAACCATCCGCATGCTGCTCACGCATTACTCCGGGCTGCCTGCCGATCTCGACTTGAAGCAGCCGTGGAATGGCATCGAGGAGGGCTACAGTCGCGCTAACGCTGCGAAGCTGGTGAATCCGCCGGGCTCGACGTTCGTCTACAGCGATGTGGGCTTTGTCGTGTTGGGCGAGTTGGTGCAGAAGGTCAGCGGCGTGCCGCTCGATCAGTACGCGCAGCAGTATGTCTTCGGTCCTCTGGGCATGACCTCGACCCACTTTAATCCGCCGCTGTCGTCGGCATCTCATACCGCTCCTACACAGCGCGACGAACACACCGGCCAGCTCTTGCGCGGCTCGGTGCACGATCCCACAGCGCGCCAAATGGGCGGAGTCGCCGGCGATGCCGGTCTGTTCTCCACTGCCGACGACGTCGCCAAGTTCGCGCAGGCCATCCTCGATGGAGGCGCGCCGATACTTTCGCCGCTCATCGTCGAGAAGATGACCACGCCGCAGCAAGCGGCCAACATGCCCAACGTGCGCGGGCTCGGCTGGGACATCGACTCGCCCTTCTCTTCCACGCGCGGCGAGCTGCTGCCCGTCGGCTCGTTCGGCCACACCGGTTTCACCGGCACTTCGCTGTGGATCGATCCGACGACCAACACCTACATCATCCTGCTGACCAACGCGACGATGATGAAGGACGGCAACGTCATCTCGCTGCGCACGGAGCTGGCCACCGCAGTTGCCGCGGCGCTCAACCTCAATCCCAGCGAGCAGCAGAAGCTGCGCCTCTCGCGCATCACCGGCTACAACGAAACGCAGATGGCCGCGCGCCGCATCGTTGTGCGCAACGGCAAAGTCTTGCTCGGCATCGATGTACTGGAAGAGCGGCAGTTCGAGCCGCTGAAAGTTCCCAACGTCGCCACGCCGCGCATCGGCCTGGTGACCAACCAGACCAGCATCGACAGCCGCGGCAAGCGCACTATTGATGTGCTTTGGCAGGCGCCGGGATTCAAGCTCGACGCGATCTTCAGCCCCGAACACGGCGTGACGGGTGCGGCCGACACAACCGACATCCCCAACTTCAAGGACTTGCTCACCAGCGTGCCGATCTACAGCGTCTACGGCGACACCGACGCCAAGCGCCATCCGCCGATGGATGTCATCCGCAAGCTCGACGTGATCGTCTTCGACCTGCAGGATGTCGGCGCGCGCTTCTACACCTACGAGACCACGCTCGGCTATTTTCTCGAAGCCGCCGCGAAAGCGAAGAAGCCGATCGTCGTACTCGACCGTCCCGATCCCATCACCGGCGCGTACGTTCAAGGCCCGATCTCCGACGCGGGACAGGAAAGCTTCGTCAACTACTATCCGCTTCCCGTTCGCCACGGCATGACCATGGGTGAGCTGGCCAAGCTCTTCAACGAGGAGAAGCACATCGACGCAGACCTCACCGTCGTTCCCATGCGCGGCTGGCTACGCGGCGACTGGTTCGACTCGACGGGCGCAACCTGGGTCGCCCCGTCGCCGAATCTCCGCAGCCTGGAAGAAGCGACGCTCTATCCCGGCATCGCGCTCATCGAAGGCACCGGAGTCTCCGTCGGCCGCGGTACCGACATGCCGTTCCAGGTGATCGGCTCGCCGTACTTTACCGACAAGGAGCTCGCAGCCTACCTCAACGCCCGCAACATTCCCGGAGTGCGCTTCGTGCCCACCAGGTTCACTCCAACTTCCGGTCCCTACGCTCGCCGCGACTGCTTCGGGGTGAACATCATCGTCACCAACCGCGAGGAGCTCGACGCACCCGAACTCGGCATCGAATTGGCCGCCGCGCTTCACAAGCTCTATCCGCTGGGATACGACCTCAGCAAGATGAACCAGCTGCTGGTCAACAAAGCGATCTTTGCCGCGATTCAGGCCGGCGAAGATCCCAATCGCATAGCCGCCGACTGGCGCGTGCAGCTCGACCAGTTCATGGACGTGCGCGTGAAGTATCTGCTGTATTGATCGAACGTTGACTAACCGGGTAAACAAACTCAACGGGTCGTCGTGAGCTCCAGCTCGGTATCCAGCGCCAGGCGCCGCTTGAAGACGCGTTTGGTCAGAAAATAGATCGCCAGCTGAATCACCGCCGCGCCGCAGCTATCGATCACCACATCCTGCCAGCGCCCAGTGCGCGACGGAATGAACGTCTGATGAATCTCGTCATAGGCAGCCGTCACAATCGTGAACAGCATCGCGATCATCACCCACTCGCCGCGCCACCAGTCGCGCAGATAGATTCCCCACGGCCGCCGCAGTAATGGACGCAGCCGATCGCGATCGGTGTTGCGCAGTGCGAAGAAGACGAGCGCGCCGAGGATTCCGTAGCCCAGGAAATGTCCGGACTTGCGAAGTATCGCGTTCAGGAATTCAACGGAATCGAGGCGCACATGAGGCGCGACGACGGACAACACTTTGTACAGGACGAAGGAGGTGTTGTGGGACGAAGCCATGTCGGTGGATTCCATCCGGATGACCCCCACCCAGACGACGACCATCCACCAATTGCGGACCAGCGAACGAAACGACGGCTTCAGCAATGAAACTCCGGAAAGGCAGCTACGAGCTTCGAGCCGCGAGCTATAAGCTGGTAGGCCTTCTGCGAATAGCCGCCCCAAGCCAGCTCAGTCCGGCGGGAACTGGAATTGAGAACGAACGTCGGGTTTCCAACCTCCGCCGGCTTGCCAAATACTTCGAGCTCGCGGCTCGCAGCTCGCAGCTTCTTTACTCCGCCCGGTAATTCGGCGCTTCGCGCGTGATCATCACATCGTGAACATGGCTCTCGCGCAGGCCGGCGCCGCTGATGCGCACGAAGCGCGCCTTCTGCTGCAACTCTTCAATCGTCGCACAACCTACGTAGCCCATGCCGCTCTTCACGCCGCCGACCAGCTGATACACGATCATCCCCACCGTTCCGCGATACGGCACGCGTCCCTCGATGCCCTCCGGCACCAGCTTCGCCAGCCGATTGCTGTCGCTGCCGTTCTCAGTCAGCACCGGCACAGACGAGTCGTCGGAGTCGGCATCGGAGTTCTGGAAGTAACGCTCGCTGGAGCCTTGCGCCATCGCCGCCAGCGATCCCATCCCGCGATACGTCTTGAACGACCTTCCCTGATACAGAATCGTCTCGCCCGGGCTTTCTTCCGTCCCCGCCAGCAGCGATCCGATCATCACGCAATCCGCGCCAGCCGCAATCGCCTTCGTGATGTCGCCCGAGTACTTGATGCCGCCGTCGGCAATCACCGAAACATCACTGTCGCGAACCGCGCGCGCCGCCTCGGCAATCGCCGTAATCTGCGGCACGCCGGCTCCGGTAACGACGCGCGTCGTGCAAATCGATCCCGGCCCGATTCCAACCTTGATCCCGTCGGCTCCCGCGCGCGCCAGTTCGCAGGCGCCATCGAATGTACCGACATTCCCCGCAAGCAGATCAACCTGCGGCAACACTGACTTGATTTTCTTGATCGCCTCGATCACTCGCGTCGAGTGGCCATGTGCGCTGTCGATCGCCAGCAGATCAGCTTTGGCTCGCACCAGTTCCTGCGCGCGTTCGAGAAAATCTCCGGTCGCCCCAATCGCCGCGCCGACGCGCAACCGGCCGTGATCATCCTTCGCCGCCGTGGGATACTTCAGCCGCTTCTGGATGTCCTTCACCGTGATCAGGCCTTTGAGATTGTAGTGATCGTCAACCACCAGCAGCTTCTCGATGCGATGTTGGTGCAGAATCGCCTCGGCGTCGGTCAGCGTCGTGCCGACCGGAACCGTGATCAGGTTCTCCTTGGTCATTACCTCGCTGATGGGAACGTCGGTGCGGGTTTCAAAGCGGAGATCGCGGTTGGTCAGAATGCCGACCAGCTTGCCCTTCTTGGTGATCGGCACACCGGAAATGCGATAGTGCCGCATCAACTCCAGCGCTTCGGAGATCTTCTGCTCGGGCGCCATGGTGATGGGATCGACGATCATGCCGCTCTCCGAGCGCTTTACCTTGTCGACCTCCAGCGTCTGCTGCTCGATGGTCAGGTTGCGATGGACGATGCCGATACCGCCCTGCTGCGCCATGGCAATCGCCATGTGCGATTCGGTCACCGTGTCCATAGCTGCGCTGATCAGCGGAACGCGCAGCTCGATATTGCGGGTCAGACGCGTGGTGGTGTCGGCCAGCGCAGGCACAACATCGGACTTAGCAGGCAACAACAACACGTCATCGAAGGTAAGCGCCTCAGGAACAGGAAAATGGATCATCGTTATTTGATTCCGCGGAAGGGGTAAACGATTATTGTAGGGTTGCGCTGCCGCTTAGGCAAACCGTAATACGCTGAGTCTTTTCTTCAATCCGCAACGTATAGTAAGCAGCGGCATCGCAGCGCGCAGGTCTGCGGCGAGGTGGTACATGCAACGCAGGGCTTTTCTCAAGGGCGCGGGAGTCTTGACGGTAGTCGTGGTCGGTGGCGGCGTCTGGCGCGTGTGCGATCAAGGCGTCTTTAGCACCAGCGAAGGCCCAGCCTACGAGCCCTGGCGCGACTGGCGCAACGCCAAAGACAGCCCGCTTGCACTGGTCAGCGCAGCGATTCTCGCCGCCAGTCCGCACAATACTCAGCCCTGGCTCTTCAAGGTCGGCGACTCCGCTATCGAGCTGCACATTGACACTCGCAGGAATGTCGGTGCGCTCGATCCCTATCTTCGAGAGGAGCACATCGGCATGGGTTGCGCCCTCGAAAACCTATTGCTCGCTGCTCCCGCGAACGGCTATGCCACGAGCGTGACCTTCCAACAGGGCATGCTGGCGCCCATACCCGCCGACCCCAAGCCGCAGCTCCTGGCTCGCGTCGAATTTGCACCCGGAACGCGTGAAGAAGACGAACTCTACAACGCGATTCCGCGGCGGCATACCAATCGTGGTCCTTACGATCCGCACCAGCCGCTGTCGGCCGATTTTCTGACCACACTCAATCACGCATCTCCGGAAGACGCAAACGTCCGGCTGTTCCTGTTCACCGACGAAGCCGATCGCAAACACATCGTCGACATCAGCTCGGCGGCCAACCGGGAAATCTATTCCGATCCGCGGGTGGACGCCGGCAGCAACCGCTGGGTTCGCACGCGGTGGAGTCAGGTGGAGCGCTATCGCGATGGCCTGACCATTGACGCCTTCGGTCTGCCACCGATCGCGACCGCAATAGCCAAGACAATGCCCCAGAGAATGCTGGCTTGGCTGGGCTCACACAGCGAAAAAGATGGATATTCTAAGCTGATGCTGAGTGCGCCTCTGATTGGCTTCATCGCCGTGCGCGACCGTTACGACCAGCAGCAGTGCCTGCTTGCCGGCCGAACCTGGCAGCGCCTGCATCTGTTCGCTACCGCCAGGGGTATTGCCGCGCGGCCCTGTAACGAGGCGGTGGAGATGGTTGACCACGAGAGAGCCCTAGGCCAGCCTGCCACCCGCGCCGCAATGCTCAATGAAATCACAGGCGATCCCAGCTGGCAGCCGACTTTTGTCTTCTACATGGGCTATCCCATGCTAACGGCGCACGCCAGCCCCAGACGCCCGGTGGAATGGGTACTAACTGTAGGCAGCACCTCGATCCGTCGCCTGATCGCAAACTAGCTCCATTTCCCTAGCGACCCAGATGTTCTTGAGTTCTCGCTGGTTCCGGCGTATATTTGGTTCTGTACTGTTGTGTTTTTAGGTTCCTGTCACCGATCGCGGCGTGGCAGCGAACTGGTGCAGATTCGGCGAAGCACACCGGTGGGCGATCGCCCACTTTTTATTTCCACCCCGTAATCCGCTGGCGGCACGGCGAGTCCAGGTGGTTACCAGAGCCTGACGGGCGCTCTGTGCCTTGGGAGCGGGAGCATTAACGGAATACTGTGGCAGCCGGTTTGGACAAAATTCGCGAGATCGCCGAACGCGTGGCGCAGTCCAGCGGGCTGGAACTGGTCGACCTGGAGCTTCAGGGCGGTGGCAAGAGCCGCATATTGCGGGTCTTCATCGATAAGCCCGGCGGCGTGACCCATGAGGATTGCGCGAACTTCAGCCGCGAGGCGGGCACCATCTTCGACGTCGAAGATGCGGTGCCGGGCAACTCGTATCTGCTGGAAGTTTCGTCGCCGGGACTGGATCGCAAGCTGTTTAAGCCGGAAGACTACCAGCGCTTCCTTGGGAGCCTGGTGAAGCTGGCGACTCGGGAGCCGGTGAATGGTAACCAGCACTTTGAAGGGCGCCTGAAGGCAGTACACGACGGGCGCATCACGCTGGAGCTCGCGGGCCGCAAGAAGTCGAAGAAGCACGAGGCCGTAGAAGCCGGAGTAGAAGTCGACCTGGCGCTGGCCAACGTGGAAAAGGCGAACCTGGTTCCGGAGTTCTAGAACCAGGATGTGCGCTCGTGACGCGTGCTCTTCGCGGCTATCGGCCTTGGGTAACGAACGCTCACCGAGGATGAGTCCCTTTGGGGCGGCACATCCGTGAGGGGAAAAACAGATCCCTCGTCGGACTGAGGCCCTCCTCGTGATGACAAACGGTATTTCGGATCAGGTGAAGGTGGCACGAATTTATGGCGAGTGAACTGTACAACGTAATCGACGCTCTCAGCCGCGAGAAAGGCATCGATCCGCAGATTGTCGTGGGGGCGGTCGAAGATGCAATCGTCGTAGCCACCCGAAAGTATTACAAGACGCAGGAGAATCTCCGCGCCGAACTGGACAAGGAGACCGGCCAGATCCGCGCTTACGCGGTCCGCTCCATCGTCGAGAGCCCCGAGCAGATCGAAGATCCGATCTCGCAGATCACCATCGACGATGCCAAGCGCATCGATCCCGCGGCCGAAGTCGGCGGCGAACTCCGCACCTATAAGGCGACTGACGTTCTGGGCCGCATCGCTGCGCAGTTGGCCAAGCAGGTCATCTTCCAGAAGGTGCGCGAGGCCGAGCGCGACACCGTTTACAACGAGTACATCGGGCGCGTCGGCGAGGTTATCAACATCACCGTCAAGCGCACCGAAGGTCAGGACGTCATCGTCGACCTGGGCAAGGCCGAAGGCCGCATGCCGCGCAAGGAGCAGTCACGCCTGGAGTCGTTTGCGCCCGGCGAGCGCGTTCGCGTCATCATCGCGCGTGTCGAAAAAGCGTCGAAAGGCCCACAGGTGGTCGTTTCGCGCGCCGTGCCCGAACTGGTCAGTCATCTGTTCCAGACCGAAGTGCCCGAGATCTACGACAACACCGTCGTCATCCGCGCCATCGCGCGCGAAGCCGGCGAGCGCACCAAGATCGCCGTCATGTCGAAGGACAAGGACGTCGATCCCGTCGGCGCCTGCGTTGGCATGAAGGGTATGCGCGTGCAGTCGATTATCCGCGAACTGCGCGGCGAGAAGATTGACATCATCGAGTATCACGAGGATCCGGTAGTCTTTGCCGAAAAAGCGCTGCAGCCCGCGAAGGTTAGCCGCGTCACCGTGCTCGAGGGTCAGGAAAAACACTTGGAAGTGATCGTCGACGACAGTCAGCTCTCACTCGCCATCGGCAAGAAGGGGCAGAACGTTCGCCTCGCGGCCAAGTTGCTGGGCTGGAAGATCGACATCAAGAGCGAGGAAGAGAAGCGCCAGGAAGTCGAAGAGCAGATGCGCGGCGTCCTGAATGTCACGACCACCCCGCTGGAGTCGGTGCCCGATCTCGAGCCCGGCATCATCGAGAAGCTGGTCGCCGCCGGCATCACCACCGTCGAGGCCGTCGCCGACATGACGCCGGAGCAACTGGAAGAAGTTCCCGGCATCGGTCCCAAAACCGTCGAGAAGATCAGCATCGCGGTCAACAACTACTTCGCCAGCCTGGAAGCTGGTGTCGCCGAAGAGAGTGCGGTGGCCGAAGGCGAGACTCCTGCCGAAGGTGAGCCTGTCGCAGAGGGCGGCGAAAGTGAAGCTGCGGCGGAAGGCAAGATCGTTGCCGAAGACGAGGGCGCGGAAGGTGAAGCCGCTGCCGAAATCGCAGCGGCGACCGAAGACGAGGTCGACGCGGACCTCGAGGGCGCTGGCGAAGCGGTTGGCCAGGATGTCTCAGCCGAGGAAGAAGCTCGCGAGCTCGCCGCAGAGGAAGCTGCAGAGGACGAGCAGGCCGGCGAAGAGCCCGACGAACTGGAAGCGGCCGCTCCCGACGAAGAAGCTGCCGAATCGGAAGTCGAAGCGTCAGCTGAAACGGATGTGGATGTTTCGGACGAAGCTGGGCAATCGGGCGACGAAGAAGCTTTAGCCGATGTGCCCTCGGCTTCCGCCGAGAGCGTGGAAGAACTGGCCGACGAAGGCCAGGCCTTCGAGGCCGAAGTGGTCGACGCTGTCGAGAACGCGCCTCTCGCTGACGAAGCCGAGCGCACGATTCACGAGCGGATCGAGACGCCGAACGAGAACGTTCCCGACGAAGAAGAGCCCGGCGAGAAAAAGTCGTAACTGAATCGATTCCCGCGGGCTTCAGCCCGCACACATTAACCTGAACCGTGAGGATGCTATGAAGGCGTAACCGGACGGAACATAACGGAGGAAACGGGGCGGAATGCAGCACAAGATTCGAATCAACGATCTGGCGAGGGAGCTCGAAGTCAAAAGCAAGGCGATTCTCGACGTTCTCCCCAAGGTCGGCGTAACTGAAAAGAAAACGCACTCCAGTTCGATCGAGGAAGACGAAGCCGAGCGCGTAAAGAGATATTTTGCCGAGCATGAGCCCAGCAGCCGCGGCTCGCGCGCTTACGCGCCTGCGCAGGAAGAGTTCAGGCCTAAGATCGATCTGTCGCACATCTCCAAGCCCGGCGATGTACTGAAAGCCATCACGCAGCGTGCCGCTCAGCCTGCACCGACCCCACGCCCCGTTGCGCCTCCGAATCACGCTGCGCCCACAGTTCAGCGGACCGCCGTTGCGCCTCCGGCTGTAATTCCACCTAGGCCTTCGCCGCCCGCTCCTCCCGTGGCTGCTGCCAGCGCGCCGCCGATCACGCCGGTTGAGCCCAAGCCCGCGCCTCGTTTTATCACTCCCCAGTCGGTGCCGCGTCCGCCTGCGCCGGTCATTTCCCGGCCCAAGCCGCCCGCTCCTCCAGCCGCACCAGTGGCCGCACCGGTTGTTGAGGCAGCCAAGGTTTCGGAGCCGCTGGTGGAAGATCAAGTTGCTGTCCTCGACGAAGCCGAGACCGCGATCTCGGCGCCGGAGATTTCTATCCCCGAAGCACCGGTCGAAGCCGTGCCCGCTCCCCCTCCGACGCCTGTCGCTCCACCGGTCCGTCCAGCGGCATCCGTACCGGCCGCTCCGCCCGCGCTGCGTCCTCCCGTTCGCCCCGGACAGGCCTTGCAGCCCGCCGCCAGCGCTCCTGCGGCTCCGCCGCGCCGCTTGATTGTTCCGCAGACCGGGCCTCGTCCCGTTTACTCTGCGCCGGTGCGTCCTGCCGGTGCTCCACCGCGCCAGGTTATGCCGGAGCGCGGCAAGCCGATCTTCCAGCGTCCGCGTCCCGGAGTTGCGCCGACAGGTGCCCCGCGTCCGCCGATGCGTCCCGGCGAACGTCGCGGTCCACACCCCACTCGCTCCGGCCCGCCGGGAGCTCGTCCAGGATTTGGTGCTGGTGCGGGTCTTGCGCCTCCGCCGCCGACCGGTCAGCGTCCCATGGGACGTCCGGCGCGTCCCGGTCAGCGTTACGTTCCGCGTGGTGTGAAGGAAGGCCCGATGAAGGGCTTCGTTCCGCCGCCGCGTCTCTCGCTTTCCAGCGAGCCGCTGCCCATCACGCGTGCCATCACGATTCCTGAAGGCATCAGCGTGAAGGATCTGGCCGAGAAGCTGGAAATTCGCGCCAAAGATCTCATCGCTCGCCTGCTGGCGCGCGGTGTCTTCGCCACTGTCAATCAGACGCTCGATTCCAATCTCGCCACCGAAATGGCTCGCCACTTCGGCGCGGAGACCTCGGTCATCACCTTCGAAGAGCAGTTAGCGAAGGATGAAGGTCCGGCCGAGCGTGCCGGTGAAGACGGAGCGCAGGCCGTAACGCGTCCTCCGGTCGTCACCATCATGGGCCACGTCGATCATGGCAAGACCAGCTTGCTCGACGCGATTCGTTCCACCAACGTCGCCGAAGGCGAAGCCGGTGGCATCACGCAGCACATTGGCGCGTACAAAGTTGCGATTACTGATCCCAACTCACCCGCCTTCGGCCGCGAGATCGTCTTCCTCGATACGCCGGGTCACGAAGCCTTCACCCGCATGCGTGCGCGCGGATCGAAGGTCACTGACATCGTCGTGCTGGTGGTCGCAGCGGATGACGGTGTCATGCCGCAGACGCTGGAAGCCATCGATCACGCCAAAGCTGCGAACGTGCCCATCATCGTCGCGGTCAATAAAATCGATAAGCCCGACGCTCTGCCCGAACGCGTGAAGAAGCAGCTGGCCGATCGCGGCCTCATGCCGGAAGACTGGGGCGGCAGCACGGTGTTCGTCGACGTTTCGGCGAAGCAGAAGACCAACCTCAATCTGCTGATGGAAATGATCTGCCTGGTCGCCGATCTTGGCGATCTGAAGGCCGTGCCCGAGCGGCTGGCCAGCGGTACCGTGCTCGAAGCCAAGCTGGACCGTGGACGCGGTCCGGTCGCGACCGTGCTGGTGCAGAACGGCACGTTGCATAACAGCGACAACTTTGTCGTCGGCAATGTCTTCGGCAAGGTGCGCGCGATGTTCAACGATCGCGGCGCTGCGCTCGAATCTGCCGGGCCGTCCACTCCAGTCGAGATTCTTGGTCTCGAAGGTCTACCGCAGGCGGGCGATCAACTGGTCGCCGTCGCTGATCGCGAGAAGGCGCGCGGCATCTCCGAATACCGCGAAGGCAAGGCACGCGAAGCTGCGCTGGCCAAGAGTTCGCGCGTCTCACTCGAAGGGCTCGCCGAGCAGCTCAAGACCGCCGGCCAGAAAGAGCTGTACATCATCCTCAAGGGCGATGTGGGCGGCTCGGTGGAAGTGCTGGGCGACGTGCTCACCAAGCTATCCAACGATCGCGTGAAGATCAACGTCATGCGCGCCTCGGTCGGCGCCATCACCGAAAGCGATGTGCTGCTGGCCTCGGCATCGAATGCCATCATCATCGGCTTCAACGTGCGTCCGGAGCGCAAGGCACAGGAACTGGCCGAGCAGGAAAAAGTCGACATCCGTCTGCACTCGATCATTTACGAGGTGCAGGACGAGATCAAGAAAGCCATGACCGGCCTGCTGGAGCCGATCGTGAAGGAAACGTACCTCGGCCGCGCCGAAGTGCGCGACACCTTCCGCGTGCCCAAGGTTGGCACCGTCGCCGGTTGCTATGTGGTCGACGGCGTGATCAAGCGCGATGCCGAAGTGCGCCTGCTGCGCGACAATGTGGTCGTCTTCAAAGGCAAGGTCGGCTCGGTGCGCCGCTTCAAGGAAGACGTCAACGAAGTGCGCAACGGCATGGAGTGCGGCATCTCGATCACCAACTACGGCGACATCAAGGTCGGCGATGTGATCGAGGTCTTCGTGACCGAGCGCGTAGCCGCGGAAGCGTTTGTGTAAAGGCGGTTGTCGGTTGTCAGTTGCCGGTTGTCAAGAACGGGCTGACAACCATGACATCTAACCACCCGAGGCTTTTGGAACGGGCAGCTTTGTAACAGGGCACGGCTTTGGCCGTGCCGCACAGATGCTCATTCAAGTTGTCATCCCGAGGAGGGCTTCAGCCCGACGAGGGATCTGCTTTTGAATCGTCCCGGAGCTGAATCCTCCACAGAGAGGAGCCGGTATCCGGGACGTTCTGCAATAACCTGCCCTGACAGTTACCGGAGCAGGTCCATGAAAGACTTTCTGAGGAAACACCTGTGTGCCTCTGTGTGGAATAGGTTTTTTCGAAGATGATTGCGTATCTCCTGCTTGAGATTCGCATCGAAGGCGCGCACTCCCTCAAGGACAAGCGCCAGGTGCTGCGCAGTGTAAAGGATGGCCTGCGCAATCACTTTAACGTCGCGGTCGCCGAGATCAACGCCAGTGATGCCTGGCAGCGCGCGACCGTGGGCGTGGTCAGCATCTCCGATTCGCGCGATTATCTCGAAGGCCTGATGCACAACGTGGAGCGTCACGCCACGAAAGTCGCGAACAACGCGGGAGGCGAGGTAGTTGATTCCTTTTTGGACTTCCTCTCAGAAGCGGAATTTGGAGAAAAATTAACCGGGGAATCGTGATGGTTATCACCGCGATCCGCCCCGACTGGCGTATGCTCTAACGTTCCCCTGTGGCTTTGGCTATGAGCTGTGACCTCTTAGCAAGCCGGAACGTGGGCCGCCTGTAGTGATGAACGGACCGCGAACCGCAGAATTGGAAGAGCACAGCTAAGAGCTAGAGGCCAATAGTTAAGAGCCAACGATGGAAAACCGGGGACAGAAATATCATCGCGGACGTTTGCAGGAGACTCTGCGCGAAGAGATCGTCGCTTTGGTCGAGGGCGAGCTGAGCGATCCTCGTATCGGCCTGGTGAGCGTCAGCGAGGTACATCTTGGCCCGGACGGCAAGACCGCGCGGGTCTTCGTCACCGCCGCCGGTAGTGATGACGAGGCGGAACAGAGTCTGGAAGGATTGAATGCCGCCCGCGCCTACATCCGTCATGAGCTGACGCGCCGCCTGGGCGTGCGCCAGGCTCCAGAGGTATTTTTCGAACTGGACCGCTCCGAGCAGTACGGCGGCCGCATTAACGAGCTGTTGCACAGGATCGAGAAGAGGAAAAAGAGGAGTTAGCCGTTAGCACTTGGCATTTAGCGAAAGCGTTCCGACGCGAGCCGTCTTGAGCTAATTGCTAGTTGCTGGTTGCTCGAAACGGGCCATGTTGAACGAAGTCCTGAACCAGATCGGTAGACGACAGAAGTTCATTCTCACCTCGCACGCACGTCCCGATGGCGACGCCGTCGGCTCAACTCTGGCCTGCGCCCAGATCCTGCGCACCATGGGCAAGCAGGCCTGTGTGATCCTCCGCGATGGCGTGCCCGGCACTTACGGTCCACTGCCCTTCGCCGATTCGGTGCTGCGCAACATCGAGCAGGCGCCGGACGCCGAGGCGGTCATCATCCTGGAGTGCGACAGCGTGGCCCGCACCCGTCTCAGCGGACTGGAGAAGCATTACCTCATCAACATCGATCACCATGACACGGCGCGTCCCTTTGCCGACGTAAACTGGATTGACCCGCACGCCTGTGCCACGGCGGAAATGATCTTCCGTCTGGCGCGCGAAGCCGGCGTCAAAATCTCGCCCGAGGTTGCGACCTGTCTTTACACGGCGGTGCTGACCGATACCGGCTCGTTCTGTTTTCATGGCACCACTGAGCGAACCTTCGCGCTGGCGCAGGAACTGGTGCGCTGCGGCGCCGATCCTGTGCATATCGCACAGAACGTTTACTTCTCCACACAGCTTTCCAAGATGCGTTTGCTGGGCGCCGCGTTGAGCAGCTTGCGTCGCGACGGCAGCTTGGCCTGGATGCACGTCGACCGCGCCACCATGGAGCACTGCCAGGCCTCGGATGCAGATTGCGAAGGTCTGGTGAACTACGCGCTGGCGATTCAAGGCATCGAAGTGGCGCTGTTTTTCCGCGAGGAGTCCACCGATCGTTATCGTGTGAGCTTGCGCAGCAAGGGATTGGTCAACGTGGCAGCCGTTGCCGCGGCCTTCGGCGGCGGAGGACACGAGTGCGCCAGCGGCTGTGCCGTCGAGGGTCCGCTGCCGGTCGCCATCGAACGCCTGCTCGCCCAACTGCGCACTCGCGGCTACGACGCCCACGTACAGTGACCAAGTCGGGTAGTGCGGGCCTTCAGGCCCGCGTACAACGCCTTTACTCTTGTCATCCCGAGCGGCGAACTGGCTGCGGGCGAGGAGGCGAGGGACCTGCTTTTCTACCTCCTTTGCAGTTATGATTTAGTTTGACCTTGCGACCCACTTCCACTCTCAGCGAACGCACCCGTCGCTCTACCGACTCGCTCGCCCTGATCGCCTTCTGTGGCTTCTTATTCCTGCTCGGACTGCAACTGGTCGGCCTCATCGGCGTCGACGAGCCTCGCTACGCGCAGGTTGCGCGTGAGATGCTGGCCCGCCACGATTGGGTCACGCCGGTTCTCTACGGCGTTCCCTGGCTGGAGAAACCGCCGCTGTATTACTGGTTGGCGATGCTCTCCTACAAAGGCGCAGGCGCAGTCAGCGACACGGCGGCCCGGCTCCCGGCGGCGGTGCTCTCTTCCCTGCTGATCATCTTCATTTACGTCTGGTCGCGGCGCTTCCGTCGCGGCATGCAGCTGGATGCCGCGCTCATCACTGCGTCGGCCGCCATGATCATCGGATTTGGCCGCAGTGCGGCCACCGACATGCCGCTCACCGTGATGTTCACCGCCGCGATGTTGTCATGGTACGGCTGGTATGCCAGCGAGCATCGCCGATGGCTGTTGTCGTTCTATTTCTTCGCTGCAATGGCGACCCTGGCGAAAGGTCCGATCGCCATTCTGCTGGCTGGGCTCGTCATCGTCATCTTCGCCGCCTTGCGCCGCGACCCGCGCCTTCTGTTGCGCACGCTCTGGCCCATCGGAATCGCGCTCTACTTAGCGGTCGTCACCCCCTGGTTCATCGCGGTGCAGCATGCCAATCCGCAATTCTTCCGCGTGTTCTTTCTGCAACACAATCTGGAGCGCTTCAGCAGCAATGTCTATCACCACCCACAACCATTCTGGTTCTACTTGCCGGTTGCGCTACTCGCACTGGTGCCTTGGACGGTCTTCGTCGTAGTCGCACTGGTAGATGCACTGCGTGACTGGCGGTTCTGCACCCAGCAGCCAGCTGCTCAAGAAGACTTGCGAACCTATCTCGCGCTATGGTTCCTGATTCCTGTCGTCTTCTTCTCGCTCTCGCACTCAAAGCTGCCGGGATACATCCTGCCGGCGATTCCGGCGGGCACCATTCTGCTGGCCGACTTCATTCTCCGCCGCGAGCAGGAGGCTTCGAAACCGGCGTTGTGGCTGGTCCTGCTGCACTCGTTGCTTTCGTCGGCCATGCTGATCGCAGCCTTCATCGTTCCCTTCAAGCTGCTGCACCTTACTTTGCCCAAGACCGTGATCATCGTCGCGGCGGCATTGGCTATCGTTACCACCCTCATGTACTGGTTGACGCTGGAGAATCAGGGCTATCGCGTGCTGCGCTTCACCACACTGGTTCCGGTTGTAATTGCATTTGCGCTGATCCTGCGTGGCACGGCTCCCATCATCAACATCGTGCAGTCGGCGCGGCCCGTGGAGGCATCACTTCAGCAAACCGAAATCGGACGTATCCCGACCGTCGCGGCTTACGACATTCCGGCGAGCGTGGAATACGGACTTGCCTTCTATCGCGATCATCGCGTCGCCAGTTATGCGAACCACGAAATTCCCGCGGGCGATCATATTGTTGTTGCCGCTAGCGGCACTCAAAAGGAGCTTGAATATCGACTTCCGGGCCGCAAGGTCATCCTCTTTGGTGGTTTTCCCTGGCAACATCTCGACTTTTATCTCATTTCGGGAAGCCTACCGAGCCGAGCACAGCCGTAGCTGTTAAGGCAACATGAATTCTGCACAAAACTCTTGACCCGATCCCCGATCATGTGGAAAATCATCCCACCTTTCTCTGTTCGGCGGTCTGCATTACACCGCTTTGTTTCGGACGTCCCGCGCTGGGTTCGCGCGGATACCTCGTCCCAGGCCACTTCGGTTCCCAGGTTTATCCGGTAGGAAGCTGCGCCGATTCCGATTTGCTGGATTCGTGCAGCCCCACCGCTTCGTCCTTTGGATCGAAATCACCCTCGGGCGTTAGCACGCTCGTCGTGTGTTTGTCAGTGATCTGGTTCGTTACCAAAGTACGACTCGGCTCTTTGCACCTTCGTAACTATCGGCGCAGTGGGCCAGCCCAATAGGCTGCTAGTTGTGAGCCTCTACAGCTGGGTGTAAGCGTTCGTGTGCTGCGCAGGCCCGGCGGCTGAGGCGAATACCAAAATCTGGCCGAGAAAAGGGAGCAGTGTTGTGATATCGAATTACAGGGAGCATCAGCAGTCGCCCTGCGACTACACAGGGCGCGTAGTAAACCGTGTTGCGATTGCAGCGATCATCGCGTTCGTTTTCATGTTGTGCTTGGCCATGACGCAAGCGGCTCAGGCTCAGACTTATCACGTCATTCATAACTTCACTGGCGGAGAGGACGGAGCTTATCCTGCGACCGGCTTGACTATCGATGGCTCGGGAAACATCTACGGAACCGCTTTTGGCGGCGGCGCGCAAGGCTTCGGCACAATCTTCAATCTGGACAATGACGGCGGCGGCTGGTTCTTGACGCCTATCTATGCGTTTCCCGAAGGCGACGAAGGCGCTGGGCCCAGCGGCACATTGGTCATTGGACCCAACGGTGCTCTTTATGGTTCGACGGCTGCCGGCGGAGGAGGCCCCTGCCTGAGTGAGAACGGATATCGAGGTTGCGGCACTATCTATTCCCTGCAACCACCGGCCACCGCACCGGCTACGGTCATCTTCAACTGGCTGGCGACCACCCTGTATCGGTTCTCCCAGACCAACGGAGCGTATCCCCAAGGTCCGCTCACCTTCGATAGCTCTGGCAATATCTATGGAACCGCGGTCAACGGCGGCAATGCGGGCTGGGGGTTGATTTATGAACTGGTGCCGAATGGCAGCGGCTGGACGCAGAACGTTCTCTACCAGGCGCAAGGCGATGGCGATGGCGCGTATCCGTTTGGTGGCGTCGTCTTCGATCAGTCCGGCAATCTCTATGGTGTCTTCTCGCAGAACGGCCCCAACAACAACGGCGCGGTGTACGAGTTGTCACCATCAGGTTCCGGCTGGCAGGAGAGCACGGTTCACAGTTTCACTTTCAATGGCGATGACGGCTCGACGCCGCAAGGCGGCCTGATTGTCGATACCTCCGGCAATCTTTATGGCTCGACCGTCCATGACATAAACGGAGGCGGCACCATTTTCGAGATGCAGTCAGGCGGCGGTTGGTCGTATGACTTCATCTACGGCCTCACCGGAGGAATCGAACTTGGTCCTTATGACAAACTGGCGATGGATGCGGCGGGAAACCTGTACGGTACCACCTACGGCGACGGGCTCTATGGCTACGGCTCGGTGTTTAAGCTGACGCGCTCCCAGAACGGATGGACCTACTCTTCGCTGCACGACTTCACCGGCGGCACGGATGGCTCCAATCCCATCTGCCGGCTGGTGATCGACTCCAGCGGCAATTTGTATGGCACGGCGGGTGGCGGCGGCCCCTACGGCAAAGGGCTCGTCTTCCAGATCACGCCCTAAGCTGAACTCCATTCGCGGCAAAGAAAGCCCCACCCAAGCTCGTGGCCTGCGTGGGGCTTCTCCCATAAGAGGACCTTCGTTCTAGCGCTCCGGCTCTTTACTCTCGTGAGGCTGGCTCTGCGCGTGAGGCTGAGCTGCTTCAGTGTGCTGCGGCGGACGAGGAGCACTGGCGTGTTCCGCCGGAGCGCTCTCACGTTGCGGCGGCCGCGCGGTACTCTCATGCGGGGCTGGAGTGGTGTGCGGCTGGCTGGCATGCGGAGCCGGCTGCGCCGCATTTTCATGAGCAGGAGGCCGCGATGCGGAGCTGCTGGTCCGCGTCGGCGTGTTCTCTGCAGGCGGACGTGGAACACTGGAGTTGGTCGCTGTCCGCGTGGTGTTGTTGTTTGTCGGGCGCGGAGGTGTGTTCTCCGCAGGCGGACGTGGAACGCTGGAGTTGGCCGTTGGCCGGGTTGCGTTGTTGGTCGTTGGCCGCGTCGCGTTGTTAGCGGTTGGCCGGGTTGTATTGTTGGTCGTTGGCCGCGGAGTCGTGTTCTCCGCCGGCGGACGTGGAACGCTATTGTTAGCGGTCGGCCGCGTGGCGTTGTTGTTCGCTGGACGCGCCTCGTTGTTCGCTGTGTTAGGCCGCGTAGCCGTGTTGGGAGTGTTGGGCCGCGCGTTTGCCGCCTTGTTCGCCGTGTTAGGACGCGTCGCCGGAACGTCTACTGGACGGTTGGTGGCCTTTACCACGCCCGGTCCGCTGAACGATCCCGGCTTGGCCGTGGCTGCGATCGCGGGTTGACCATGGTTCACGGACGCTCGCAGCGACTGATCGCGGCTTGCCATCTGCTCATGTTGCGTCTGGGCTGCGGTCGCTTCGATATGGCGCTGGTTGGCGGCCGCCTCTTGTGCGGCTGTCGGCCGCGCGGTAATTCCGCCCGTTCCGCCGTTATAGCTGACGCGGTTGATGGTGGTGTTGTTTACGACCGTGGTGTTGTACACATTGTGAATGTTGGTGACGTTCACGTTGCTCACCGAGCGGTTGTAGTAGAACTGCCCACCGCGCCACTCGCCACCGTAGAATCCGCTTCCGGTGTAACCGAAGCCGTAGTTAATGCCGCCATAGAAGCCCACGGTCGGGCCCCAATAGCCGGCATGGAAGATGAAGGCCGATCCGCCCCATCCCCAGTAGCCCGGCGTCCAGAGGAAGCCCGGTTGCGGCGCCAGCACCCACGTTCCCGGCACCCAATAGTATCCGTCATCGCCATACGCCCAATAGCCGGGCGTCCAGATATAACCTGCCCCGGGGCAATACGGTTGTGTGTAAACCGGCAGCGGCGGTGGTCCGAAACCCACTGAGATAAAGACTCCCGCCGACATCGACAACGGTACGGCGAAAATCAATAACGCCAACATCAACATCCGACTGTATCTGACGATTCGCATATCCCTTTTTCCTTTCGATCTCCCGGCCCAGTCAGTCGTTCGAGGTGCAGCGTTACAACTGCTGCAATCCAGCCCAATTTCTCAATTCAGTCCCGAGTGTAATAACTGCGCCTAGAAAAATTAGTTGCGAAATCCGGCTGTGCAGTCTCCTGTAAAGTTTCGTGAACTACGCGTTTTCTTGTGCAACCAATTTCGTTGCACCTGTTTTTCCCACGCCCAAGAATCTGAACCATCGAATTTTGGTGCAATTTGACGTTGCTACGACTCGTGCTGGAGAGGAGCTACTGCAGTGCCTCAGCGCCTACCAGTTTTTTTTGACAAACCGGGCCGTCGATTTCCGTGTGCCAACGAGGCATGGTTCTGATCCGAAGGATTTGGGAGTTTCTTGCGAGCGTTTCGCTGCCGGCCTATCGCAGCGTGCCGAGCTTGCCTACCGGCCAGTAGCCGAAGACGGCTTTGCCGTAAATGAAGCTTTCATCCACCGGCCCGAAATCGCGGCTGTCGTTGGAAAGATTGCGATGATCGCCCAAAACGAAATAACAGTGCGGTGGCACCACGGTCTCGGGATAGGAGCGCACGTCTTCGTACATGCGCGGCACGTACATCTCCTGCTGGCGCTGCCCGTTTACGAATACCACGCCGGCTTCGATACGAACCCGGTCACCGGCGACGGCGATCACTCGTTTGATGTAGCTCTTGGCGGGATCGCGCGGATAGCGGAACACGATGACGTCGCCGCGCTCGATCGGCTCCAGCTTATACACAAACTTATTGATGAAGACGCGTTCCTGATCCTGCAGCGTCGGCATCATGCTGGTGCCTTCTACTTTTACCGGCTGGTACAGGAAGATGATAAAGAAAGCGGATACGGCAAGTGAGATGGCTACGTCGCGCACCCAGCCGGCCACAACCGGTCGGCTGCGAGACGGCGTGGTGCTGCTCGCAGGCACAAAATCCGTATTGGACGAACTGGGCCCGGTTGGGCCCCCCGGGCCGGAAGGCAAACTCATATCTGATGGTTAGACGACGAATCTGCATTATAGTTTCGCGGCAGCAGGTAGAACAACGGAATTCCTAACTATCGCCGGCCGACAAACGCCTCCAGCTTCTCGATCTCGTGACTCGCCATGTCGAGATATTTCCGCGCCCGGTCCGTGTCCGTGCTCTGCAACGCGTCCTTCGCTTTCGCCAAGTCTGTCTGCATGCTGGCTCGTGCCGTCACCATGTCGCCGCGTAAGCCATAGCCACTTTGACGCTGCTGTTGCTCCAAAGCACCGAGGCTGCTCTCGACCGCAGCCGCGCGACTGTCGAGATGATCCATCTCGTTTTCCATGTCGTCCATAAGCTTCTTCTGCGCAGCAATTTCTTCTGGCGAAGGCCCTGGAGGAGGCGGTGGCGGCGTCATGCTTGCTGGCTGTGAATGTCTGCCGGGTGCTGGAGGCGGTGGCGGAGTTGGCGCAGCCGGAGCAGTTGCCGGTAGCTGCGCTTCTGGTGTCGCCGGAGTTATGGACACGGCCGGTTGCGTCATCGGAGTCGCTGCCGGAGCGGTCGCAGCAGTAGTCGCGCTGGGTGCGGCGGCTGACTCCATCGCAGGAGCCGGCTTGTGCGAACGCAAGACTTGCGTCCCTCCGAACAGTGCCACCAGAAGTATGATGGCTGCCACCACGATCCACCCGATGTGACGCCTGCGCGGTTCCGCGGGCCGCGGCTCCAGCACGGCGCAGCCTGGCTGCTCCTGCGGTGGAAAAGTAGATGGAGCCGGTGTTGCCGGCGGCGGAGTTACCGGCGCCGACTGTGGCGCAGGTGCTGCTACTGCTTGAGGCGCTGCGACCGCTGCTGCCGCTGTCGCTCCACCGGCCTGCGACAAGGCATTGCGCATGGCATCCGCTGTTTGAAAGCGATGACCCGGATCCTTCGCCACCGCCATCATGATGATGTCGCTAAGCGCTTTGGGCAGCGTCGGCACGACCTCTATTGGTGGACGCGGAATCTCCTTCACGTGCGCCTCCATCACCGAAAAACTGCTGGTCGCGCTGAACATGCGATGTCCAGTCACCATCTCGTACAGCGAAACGCCGACGGAATATAGGTCCGAGCGCGCATCCGTGGACTCCGACTTCACCTGCTCCGGAGACATATAGTCCAGCGAGCCCAGAGTTGTGCCGGTAACGGTCATGCCCAAGTCCTGGGTCGAGCGCGCGATGCCGAAGTCCATCAGCTTCACCACGCCCTTCGGCGTCAGCATCATATTGGCCGGCTTGATGTCGCGATGAATCACTCCCTTGCCATGCGCATAGCTGAGCGCGCCGAGCACCTGCGCGATGTAGTTCAAGGCGTCTGCCGGAGAGAACGGTCCCGCGTGCAAGCGCTCCGCGAGCGTGTCGCCCTCCACATACTCCATGATCATCACCAACTGATTCTCAGCGGTGAAGGCCGTCCTGAGCTGCGCGATGTTGGGATGGTCCAGGCTGGCCAGCACCTTGATCTCGCGCATAAAGCGATTGGCCAGATCACCCTGCTGCGCCAGATCAGGCAGCAGCACCTTCATAGCCTCGATGCGGTCGGAGATCAGGTTGCGGACCAGGTAAACCTGGCCCATGCCGCCGTGTCCTAATTCGCGAACAACTTCGTAATCGCCAATCTGCTGGTGTGGTTCTGGCATAGCTCTGCCTCCCATGCCCTGAATGCGGCGCAATTATGCTCTCCTCCACAGGGCGGGTCAAGGACAACGTGCCCTTGATTCGCTCCGCGTAGTCGAGTCTTAAGGCCGACAGAAGTGGCCATGACAGAAGCATGTCCAGCTTGCGAGGGTAGGTGTTAGTCGGAAACCGGAACGTCGCGGAAAGTATATTCCGAACCGCGGGGATTATTGACATCCAGATACAGCGTCAAGGTGCGGGCCTCTTTGTCGGTATCAGGAACCTTGATGCTGTATTTCACCTTCGATTGCGCGGGGACAGTAAAGTCATGGACGTCGGAAAAGGTGGTCTGGCCTTTGCTGCTCAAATCGAAGCTGTTTCCCTTGCCGTCAATCACATTGACCCGGTCGAGCGAGATCTTCGAATCCTTGTCGCGCTGATTGGAAATGTAGCCCCAGCACTCGATACCACTGGGCGTGGCGTGCTCACAATTTTCCATGCTGAGCAGAATGTTGTCCTGCGCGCCTTCCGCCGGCTGGATGTGCAGCAGCGGCTTGGCGACGGCGGGCGCTGCCTCACCATTAACTGCGGCTTGTGCAACCTGCATCTGGGCGGATTTCTTGCTGCCCGAGGGTAGGTAGTACGTCCCGATGAATATCGCGCTCAGCACGATTACCGCAGCTACCGCGAGCCACATGCCGATGGGCTTTTTCCGGGAGCCAACTTCATCAAACGTAGCAAAGGAAGCGGGCGCCGATGACGGCACTGAATCGGCCGGCGACGGCTCGCCTTCGGGAATCGCGCTTGCTTCCGCCAATTGCACGACGGGCGTAGGTGAAGTGACCTTCCCCGCCTCGGCAGCATCGGTGGCCCCGTCCGCGCCGGAAGGCTGCTTGAGCACTGGCGCCGGAATCTTATAGCGTTCCGGTAAGCTCGCGATCTCCGGCATTTCGGGAGCAGACTCGGGAAGATCCTGCAGAGCGGCGCTGTCGAAAGGACAGACTTTGTAGCGACTGGGATAAGTCCTGCCGCATTCGCTGCAATACTTCAACAGCGGCGGAGCTGCTTCTGCGGTCGACACTGGCTCCTGGCCCGCAGGCGCCGCCGGCACTGTTTCGCTCGCCGTAGCCTCATAGCACAACGACAGTGCCTCACTGAAATCCCCGGTGTGAACTGCCTTATCGAAATGCGCTTTCACTTCCTGAGGCAAAGGAGCCCCGGCAATGCTGGTATGAGCGATGGGCTCAGCAACAGCGGCGATTGGCGGCTGGGTTGTCGAAGCCGATGTCTGGACCGCAGAAGGGCTCAGCACCGCGCGCTCTCCAGCTACCCAGAAGCCTTCCTCGATGTTGGCGGCGAATTCGTCAAGTGCAGAGAAGTGTTCGCGCAGCTCAGCGATGACGGCCGCGTCCTTGTCTTCTTGCAGATTGCAGACCCAGTGCACCCACTGGCCGGCTTCGGGACCCGGCAGTTCCTTGTCCTGATCCTTCTGCGCAGCCAACTCCCGTAACTGAGTCACAGCCTGCAGCCGCAGCGCATTCAGCGCCGCCGCGCGAGTGCGGTGCTTGACGTTTCCCGCCTCCAGCTCAGCCGCCAGTTGCAACAACCTGGTGCGACGTTGCTGGACGCGTCTTTCCTCGGCCGCGACCTCCGAAGCCAGCACCAGATGCTCCAGAGCTTCGCGATCGCTCCACTTCGCATCTGCATTCTCCGCAAGAATGAGATTACGCAGCGCGCAAGCGTGCTGCCGCGCCTCCGCAACGCTTTGCTTGAGCTGGTCTTCGTTCTCGTCTAGTCCTGATCGTAACCGGTCGACCTGCGACTGAACGGTCCGAAGACTACTATCGAGTTTGGTCAGTTCAGAAAAGAACGGGGAAGACATAAATCGACTCGTGACTGGCCGGCTGTTAACGGAATTCTAGCAAAAAGGCCACGCCTTACCGATCAGAAATAACCCCTAAGCCCTCCACCTCCCAAGATCTCTATCTCATCCGATTCCAAGCACTTGATTTCGATAGCCACACCGGCGGAGTGACCGGCTGGTGCGTTCCTGCAGCGCTTAGGAAGTTTAGCTGGCCCGCCTATGCAAGAAAATCGGGATTCTCTGCCAGTTGCCTCGGCGCTAGCCGGTTAGTGCCATGTCTATTAAGGCTGCCGCACATCTGTAATCGGCGGCTGCGTGCGAGACTTCAATTCGTGCCGGGCAGCCGAGACTAGGTTCGCAAGCATGTTCACCTCGACTGCTAACGTTGTTTCTGACCAAGCTCTTACATTCATCCTGCAATAGGCCATCTGGGTGTAAATATTCGGTGAAGAGTCGACGAATCGTTGCCCTCCTGTTCTTCCCGGATGTTCAATTCATCGCGTCCGCATTACAATGTACCTCTGTTTCTGTGTCTAAACACCCTATGAACACCTCCGTCAAAGCTGTACCAGCCAAGAGCCGACGTGTCTCCCCACGACCAACCTCAGCTTCCGAATCGCGCGACAACAATGGCTTGCACGGCGCACGAGCACTGGATGATCCCGCGCTGTACATCAATCGCGAGCTAAGCCTGGTGGACTTTCAGCGCCGCGTCCTGGAGGAAGCTCAGGACGCCCGCAATCCGGTTCTGGAGCGGCTGATGTTCCTGTCCTTCGTCGGCTCCAATATCGACGAGTTCTTCATGGTGCGGGTCGCGGGCCTGAAGCAGCAGATCGAGAAGGGCGTCAGCGAAACCGGACCCGACGGCTTGACTCCGGCAGAACAGCTGCGTGCTATCCGCGCCGCCGTCATTCGTCTCTTCCGCAGCGCTCATGAATGCTGGAGCAAAGAGCTTCTGCCCGCTCTGGACGCTGCTGGAATCCACATTCTCAACTACACGGATCTGACCGAAGAGCAGCGCGCGACCGCCAACTCTTATTTTCAGCAGACCGTTTTTCCAACGCTCACGCCGCTGGCCTTCGATCCCGGACGCCCCTTCCCTCATATTTCCAACCTCAGCCTGAATCTCGCCGTCATGCTGCGTGGCCGCGAAGGCGAAGAGCACTTTGCGCGCGTGAAGATTCCTGACACCCTGCCGCAACTGGTTCCGGTGAGCGGCGCTGCCAAGCCGAAGAGCCGCACCAAAACCGTGATCAAGGAGCTGTCGTTCGTCTGGCTGGAACAGTTGATCACTGCAAATCTTGCCGACTTGTTTCCCGGCATGACCATCGAGGAGGCCCATCCCTTCCACGTGACCCGCGACGCCGACTACGAAATTCAGGATCTGGAAGCCGGCGACCTGCTGGAGTCGGTGGAAGAAGGTGTGTGGCAACGCCGTTTCGCCGACGTGGTACGGGTTGAGGTTGATGAGGCAATGCCGGCGACGGTACTCGAAATCCTGATTAAGAATCTCGAGCTGGATCGCGAGGATATCTACAAGACCAGCGGCGGACCCTTGTCCCTGGTTCGCGTGCGGGCCTTAACCAAGATCGACCGCCCCGACCTGAAGTTCCCAACCTTTGTTCCCGCAATGCCGGCCACGCTAGCCAAGGACTCGGAAGATGAAGACATCTTTGCCACAATTCGCCGTGGCGACATCCTCCTGCACCATCCTTTCGACTCCTTCCAGCCTGTGGTTGGACTGTTACAGCAGGCTGCGCGCGATCCCAATGTGCTGGCCATCAAGATCACGCTCTATCGCGTGGGACGCAATGCTCCGGTTGTCGATGCTCTGCTCGAAGCGGTTGAGAACGGCAAACAGGTTGCCGTGCTGCTGGAATTAAAAGCGCGCTTCGATGAGGAGAGCAACATCGGCTGGGCACGCAAGCTGGAAGAATATGGCGTGCACGTCGTCTACGGCCTGATGGGGCTGAAGGTGCATTCCAAGGCGCTGCTGATCGTCCGTAAGGAAGGCGACATGATTCGCCGCTACGCCCACCTCTCCACCGGCAACTACAACAGCGTGACCGCGCAGCTTTACACCGATATCGGCATGCTGACCTGCGATCCCCAGGTCGGCGCCGACTGCACCGACCTGTTCAACTTCCTGACCGGATACTCGGCGAAGAAGTCCTATCACAAGCTGTTGGTTGCCCCAGTTACCCTGCGCAGCGGCATTGAGCATCTCATCGAGCGCGAAATTGAGCACCAGAAGAAAGGCGACGGCGGACACCTGATCTTCAAGATGAATGCGCTGGTCGACAAGAAGATGATCCGGTTGCTCTATCAGGCGTCGCAGGCGGGAGTGAGAGTTCAGTTGCTGGTGCGCGGCATATGCTGCCTGATCCCCGGTATTCCCGGCATCAGCGAAAACATCACCGTCACCAGCATCGTCGGCCGCTTTCTCGAGCACAGCCGCATTTTCTACTGCAAGAACGGCGGGCAAGATGAAGTTTATCTGGGCAGCGCTGACCTGATGCCGCGCAACCTTAACCACCGCGTCGAGGTCGACTTCCCTGTTCAAGACAAAAACCTGATCCGCGTCGTGCGTGATGAAATCCTGGCTACCTATCTCAAGGATGAGGCTAAGGCGCGGCACATGACAGCTGAGGGCAAATATGTCCGCGATCCGAATTATGACAAAAAGGATGCTCTCAACAGCCAGGAAACATTCCTGGCACGTGCCGCGAAACGGCAGGCTGCGGCGGCTTTGCCGCGACGCAGCTCCTGATTCACGCGCCTGCATTATTCCGTAGCGGGCCGCCTTGGCACGCGCCAGGGTGGGAGGATCTGGGCGCGCCGAGTCGTGCCAACAGTCTTGTCCTGCAGTTGGGGAGTCTCATGCCGCGTCCACGGATCACGACTTGCAGTCGAACCGGTCGACGGCTTCTGCTCGGCCTCGTGGCATTCGCCTGGATCGCCCTGTCGACGGCTCAGGGACAGTCCACATCCAGTGCCTCGAACACCGAGACCTTTACCGTCAGCGGTACGGTAGTGAACTCTGTCACCGGCGAGCCCATCCCACGCGCCCTGGTGCGCACCAATGGCATGGTGCAGCGCACCGTCTTTACCGACAGCGAAGGTCACTTCCAGATCGACGGGCTCCCGCCAGTACAAATCAGCGTGATCGCGCAGAAGCCGGGCTACACGTTACCCGGAGAGGACTTTCATTCCTGGTTCGAAGTCGGCGCCAACAGCCCGGCCCTGGTGGTGAAGCTGGCGCCGCAAAGCGCCATCTACGGCCGCATCACCGATCTCTCCGGCCAGCCCATCGAGCACGTTCCACTTCGCCTCACCGCTCGAAGCCTGCGCGAGGGGCGCAAGATGTGGGAGCAGCGCGCCATGACGGAGAGCGATGAAGACGGCCACTTCCGCTTCCCTAATCTCACGCCGGGCACATACTACGTCGCCGCTGGACCGCTCGATTCTGAGCCGCGCATCCCCGGCGCCGGCGAGAAAGCGAAGAGCGGTTTTCCGCATGTCTACTATCCTGGCGTGTCCGATTTCACTTCGGCCCAGCCAATCCAGCTGGGCCCCGGCCAGCAGATGGAAGCAGACTTCTCACTCAGCACCGTGCCCATTTATCAGCTCTCCGGTACCATCGCCGGTCGTCAACCCGATCAGGGCGTTGGCTTCCAGTTGCTGACCCTATCGGGCGATGACATCTCGCTCGCCTCCAACTTCAACATGGAGAACGGTACCTTTAAGGTGGAAGATGTTCCCGCCGGCTCCTACATTGTCAGAGCGATTTCGCAGTCCGGCTTGCAGCCGATGCGTGCCGAGGCGCGGGTGAATGTCGCCACCAACGTCGAGGACCTGCGGCTTACACTCGCGCCCACAGTCACCATTCCGATTGTTATCCGCATGGAATCGCGCGCTTCTTCCAGCACCAGCAATTCTCCCTGGAGTCAGGATCGGCCCCCGGTTTCGGTACGATTGATACCCGCCGATCCCAACACGGCAGAACAGTTCTCCACCCTCGAGCATCGCGGCGGACATGGCAACATGGTCTTACAGAATGTCGATCCCGGAACCTACACCGCTGTGCTGATGCCGCAGCCCCCGTGGTATGTGCAGTCGGCTACTTACGCGCAAAGCAATCTGTTGTATGACGATATGGTGGTTTCGAGCGGCCAGAGTTATCCCATGGAATTGGCGCTGCGCGATGACAGCGCCAGTCTGACCGCGACGGTGAAGTCGTCGGATGGATCGCCGGTGAATGCGACCGTCGTCGTGGTCTCGCAGCCTGCAGGGAAAGTCACACCCCACGTGGTGCGAGGTGGCAGCAATGAGTTCAGCGTATCCGGTTTGGCGCCGGGCGAGTATCTGGTCTTCGCCTTCGATCGCATTGATGATTTGGAATATGCCAATCCTGATGCCTACGGACCCTATGCATCGCAGGCTGCGCACGTCACCTTGACGCCCAATCAGAAGACCCAAGTGTCGCTCGATCTGATTCATGTGGGAAAGGGAGACTGAGACTCGCGGTGTTGACTCGAATCGCATTCGTGCTGCTGTTGGTTGCGAGCCTTTCGGCGCAGCAGGCCGCGCCACCGCCTCAGCCTTCAGGAGTGGCTCCGCAGCTTCCCGCCGCGCCCACCCCGGCGCCTCACGGCTTTCGCATCGCCGGCGTGGTGGTGAATTCCCTCACCGGACAAGGTGTGCCCGGCGCGGTTGTCGCTATCGCTCCCACCAGCGAAGGAACGGATCGCGACATATCGAAATCGGTCGCCACCGGAGCCGACGGTAGGTTCTCATTCACCGGCCTGAGCCAGGGCAAGTATTCGCTGATGGCAGCTGCGCGCGGCTTCTCGCTGCAATATTTCGAGCACCACGATCCTTTTGCGACCGCCATCGCCGTCGGTCCTGATATCGATACCGACCGTCTCGTCTTCCGCCTGCAGCCGGACGCTTCCATCGAAGGCCAGATCACCGACGAGAACAATGAGCCCGTCCAGAGCGCGCTGGTTCGACTCTTCCAGACCACGACCGAGGAAGGCCAGCAGAAGACCGTTCCCGTGAATCAGGCTCAGGCGGACGATCAGGGACAGTATCGCCTTGGACATCTGGCTCCCGGAACCTATTACCTGTCGGTCTCGGCGCGGCCCTGGTACGCTCAGAATTTCGGCTCAACCAGAACGAACACCGATGGCGATGCTCGCGCCGCCCAGGATGCAGCCGCGCTCGACGTCACTTATCCCCTGACGTTCTACGGAGGGTCACCCGATTCCGCCAGTGCTACTCCGCTGACCTTGAGCGCCGGCGAAAAGACGACCGCCGACATTACACTGCACGCCGTCCCATCGCTGCACTTGCGGGTTCACACCGGATCGAATGAATCTTCGGTTCTGGGCAAGATGGTCTTCCCGCGCATCTCGCAGCGCGTCTTTCAGGGATATCTGGATTCCGTCTTCAACGCGCCGGTCTCATGGGTGGCGCCGGGAGTCATCGAGATTTCGGGTCTGGCGCCCGGACATTACGTAGTTGAGATGCCACCGTCGACCGGTCTCAACGACAAGGCCGGCGCGCGCGCCTGGTATCGCGAGATCGATTTGTCCGGCGACGCCGATATCACCGCCTCCGAAGGACCGGGCTTCGCGGCCGTCAGCGGCAGCATTCTCTTCAGCGATGCTCGCGTGCCGATTCACACCTCGATCCGGCTCTCCAATCCCGACACCGGCGAGACTTTTCGCAGCGATCTCAATGAGCGCGGGCAATTCGACTTCAACTCCGAGGATATCCGGCCCGGCCGCTACCTGCTGGCGCTGGAGGGAGCGAATGGAGTTTTCCTGCAGCGGCTTTCCGCGACCGGAGCCAAGGTCATGGGCCGTACGATTGAGATCTCCAACAGCGGCACGGTTCGCATCACCGGCGTCGCTTCGCACGGAGCGGCCCTGGTGCAAGGCACGGCCCTGCGCAACGATCAGCCGTACGCAGGAGCGATGATCATCCTCGTGCCCCAGGATCCAGCCAACAACGGTCCGCTGTTCCGTCGCGATCAGAGCGACAGCGATGGCACCTTCAGCCTGCCGAACGTCGTTCCCGGCCAGTACACGGTGATTGCCATTGCCAACGGTTGGGACCTGGAGTGGGCCAACCCGGCGGTGTTACAGCCGTACCTGAAGCAGGGTGAGCGAGTAGAGGTGCCGATTAACGGCAAGTTACTGGTCAAGGCGCAAGTGCAGTAACAGGTTTTTGTGTCAGGGCACGTCTTCAGACGTGCTTAAAAGCTTGGTAAGAAAAAGGGCTTCAGCCCCTGCAAAGTCGCTCAACAGGGGCTGAAGCCCTACGTTTCCCTCTCGCATTCGGCACGACTGAAGTCGTGCCCTGATGCGAACCTGTGATACCGGACTGCGAGTTACGCCGTTACAGCTTGTTTTGCTTGCGGTGCGACGAAGCGAATCGCCTTCGCCTGCAGAATCGTTTCGATGCCGCGCAGCGCCTCCAGCACCTTCTCTGTGATTTCGCCATCGACATGCACTACGGCCACGGCCTTCGACTCCGGCCCACGACCGAGTGAGAAGTTGGCGATGTTTACGTTGTGCTGACCGAGTATGGTTCCGACGCGTCCCACCACTCCGGGAACGTCGATATTACGCAGGTAGACCACGTTGCCTTCGAGCGGCGCTTCCACATGAATGCCGTCGATCTCCAGCAGCCGCGGCTGGCCATCAGGCTGAACACAACCGGCAACGGTGTTCTCCTGTGGCCCGCTCTTGAAGGTCATCCGCAGCACGTTCGCGGCAGTTCCGCCGGCATCGCGAGCCTGCTTGCGCTCGGTCAGCCGGATGCCACGCTCCTCGGCAATCGAAGCAGCGTTCACCAGGTTCGCGCGCTCGTGCGCATGGGCGATCTGGTTGAGCGCGCCTGCCACGGCAGCGTTGCGAATGAGCGCGGTCTTCCACTCGGCGATATCGCCGCTGTAGGTCAGCCCGATCTCCTCCACGCCGCCTTCGCGGGACTGCGCCAGGAAGGCTCCCAACCGCTCGCCGAGCGCGATATACGGCAGCATCAGCTGGTATTCTTCCTCGCTGATGGAAGGCACGTTGACCGCGTTCTGGATGACGCCCTTGAGCAGATACTCGCGCACCTGCAGCGCGATCTGCACGCCGACCGCTTCCTGCGCCTCGTGGGTCGAGCCCGCGATGTGCGGCGTCAGGATGACGTTGGGCAGCGTCGCCAGCGGCGAGTCTTTCACCGGCTCGTGGCTGTAGACATCCAGCGCAGCGCCGCCGATCTGTCCCGATTGCAGGGCCTCGATCAGCGCCTGCTCGTTTATCAATTCTCCGCGAGCGCAGTTGACCAGCTTCACGCCCTTCTTCATCTTGCCAATCGAATCGGCGTTGATCATTCCGTGCGTCTGCGGCGTGAGGCCGACGTGCAGTGTGATGTAGTCGGATTGCGCGTACAGTTCATCCAGCGGCACCATGCTGACGTTCAGCTGCTGCGCAAAGCTGGGTGCGACGTAGGGATCGTGCGCGACCACTTTCATTCCGAACGACAGCGCGCGGCGCGAAACTTCCACGCCCACGCGACCGAGTCCGACGATGCCCAGCGTCTTGCCGCGGAGCTCGGTTCCCTGCAGCGCCTTCTTCTCCCATTTGCCCGCCGCCATACCCGCGTGGGCACGAGGGATGGAGCGCGCCATCGATAGCATGAGAGCGAAGGTGTGTTCGGCAACCGCAACCGCGTTGCCGCCGGGAGTGTTCATGACCACGATGCCGCGCTTGGTGGCGGCGTCGAGATCGACGTTGTCGACGCCGACACCGGCGCGTCCGATCACGCGCAGCTTGGGCGCCTTGTCCATCATGGCCGCGTCGACGAAGGTTGCCGACCGCACTACGATGGCGTCCGCATCAGGCAGCTCTTTGGCGAGTGACTCCTTGTCGGGCTGAACCACAAGCCAGTCCGCGTGCTCGGCAAAGACCTTCAGCGTGGAGGGTGAGACTTTGTCCGCGATCACGATTTTCATACTTTAGCCGCCTCGGCGAATTGCCCCGCAAAGACCTCTTGCACGGCGCGCACGCCTGCGCCCAGTTCGAAGCTATAGGATGGCGCGACCTTGAGCAGCACATGCTCCAGCGCGCCAATGACGCCGATGGCGTCGAGATAGTCGTAGTAGCCAAGATGCGCGATGCGGAACAGCTTGCCCTTCATCTCGCCCTGGCCGTTAGCCACGACCATGGAGAAGCGCTCGCGGAACTCCTTCACGATTGCGCCGGAGTCGACGCCCTTCGGCGCCAGAATGGCCGTCACAGCCGCAGCCGGGCAGGTGGGTGCGAACAGTCCAAGTCCCAGCGCCTGCGAGCCCGCGCGCACCATCGCGGCGGAGGTTTCCGCGTTGTGAATGAGCGCATCGCGGCCATCGGCAAGATTGCCGTTGCCGCACTTGCGGATGTAATCCAGCGCCGCGCTCAGGCCGACGACCAGCGCGACCGCCGGAGTAAACGCGGTCTCGCCCTTGGTCTGCGACTTGCGCTCCTTGCGGAGGTCGAAGTAGTAACGCGGCTGCTTCGCGGTTTCCATCCGCTGCCAGGCGCGCTCGCTGACGCTGAGATACGCCAAGCCGGGCGGAATCATGACAGCTTTCTGCGAGCCACCGATGATGATGTCGATGCCCCAGTTGTCCACTTCGAAATGCGTGGTGCCGAGACCGGTAATGGCGTCGACCACCAGCAGTGTGTCGGTTCCCTTCAGCAGCGAGGCGATAGCCTTCACATCATGGCGCGCGCCGGTGGAGGTTTCCGTCGCCTGCAGGTAGAGAACGGTGGCGCCGTCAAGCTTCGAGCCAACTTCACGAAGATCGAAGGTCTCGCCGTAGGGGGCGGTGATCAGCTCAACCTGGCAGTTATACGCCTTGGCCAGGTCGCGCCAGCGCTCACCGAACTTGCCGGCGCTGAGCACGACAACCTTGTCGCCGGGCGAGGTTAGATTGGAGACTGCGGCTTCCATGGCGCCGCTGCCGGAGGAGGCAAGGATGAGAACATCATTCTTGGTGCCGATGAAGGTCTTGAGATCAGCCAGGGTGCGGCTGAAGATCTCACGGAACTCCGCGGTGCGGTGATGCATATCCGCGGCCGCAATGGCGTTTTGCGCGGCCGGAAGAAGAGGTGTAGGACCGGGAGTAAATAGGCGAGTCTTACGTAGCATAGCGATTCCCCTGCTCAAAGATTGCCAGCCAGCTTCGGAGCCCGTTTCGCGCCATGTTGCGCAAAGTGGGGCCGGGAGAAGCGCCGGACAGATAACTATAGAACTCCGGCAGCGGGTAAGCTACCTCAGCTTGGCGGGTCCTCTGTGGCGTAAGTCACAGGGCGGGGTGACTTGGCATAATATTGCGGTTCAAGAAAACATGCACGGCTTGGTCATAACGGACCGCATGGCTGCCCACGCCCAGGGTTGCCTGCTGGGGCAACTTGCTGGAGATGCGTTGGGTAGTCTGGTCGAGTTCCGTAGGCCAGAGGAAATCATCAGGCGGTATCCACAAGGCGTTCGCGAACTACAGGATGGTGGTGCGTGGGATACGATCGCGGGCCAACCGACTGACGACTCTGAGATGGCGCTCGCCCTCGCCAGGACCTTAGTAGAGGTTGGAACCTACGACGCGAATCGTGTCCGCACCGCTTATATCGAGTGGCTCTATTCTCAGCCTTTTGATTGTGGCAATACGGTTTGCGGAGGTTTGATGGGTCAGCCACTTCACGATAGTCAGGCAAATGGCGCTATGATGCGGGTAAGTCCGCTGGGTATCTTCGGCGCCACGGCAAAGCTGGAAGAGGTTGCGCACTGGGCCGAGCAGGACGCGGCACTGACCCATCCCCACCATGTCTGTTTACAGGCGAACGCCCTGTTTGCCATGGCAATAGCGCACGCGGTCTCCACCCAAGCAGGACCACAGCATCTGTATCTGCAGATCGCACAGTGGGCCAGGGACAGGTCAGTAGATTCAGATCTTCTGAAATGTATTCGGGCGGCTTCGGACACCGGGCCGGATGATTACCTGTCTCAACAGGGATGGGTGCTGATCGCTTTTCAGAATGCCTTGTGGCAACTGCTTCACGCAGTAACCCTGGAACACGGCGTTGTTGATACTGTCATGCGCGGCGGAGATACAGATACGAATGCGGCAATCGCTGGAGCGCTGCTGGGTGCTGTCTACGGGCGCGATGCGATTCCGAAGCAATGGCTCGACACGCTGCTGGATTGCCGTCCGGAGCGAGGCCGGCCCAACGTGAAGCATCCTCGACCCAGTTGCTACTGGCCCGTCGATGCCTTGCGGTTGGCAGAGCAGTTGCTTCAGGCGGGCTCGCCTACGGATCAGTAATGCCGGCGTCCGCAACATCATTCTCTTACATCGAGCCAGTCCCTATAATGACCTCATGAGCCTGACCGAACGTGTCCAGAAAGACATGGTTGACGCCATGCGTCACAAAGAAGAGCTGCGTCTCTCGACCCTGCGCATGATGAAGGCGGCGCTGATGAACAAGCGCATCGAGAAGCGCGCCGACCTGGAGGAGAAAGAAGAATTGCAGGTCTTCAGCACCATGATCAAGCAGCGCCACGACTCGATCGAGGCGTTCACCAAGGGTGGCCGCCTTGAGCTGGCGAAAAAGGAGGCCGACGAGATCGTCATCATCGAAGGCTACATGCCCAAGGCGATCGGCGAGGAAGAGATAGTTGCGACCGTGCGGGCCGTCATCGCTGAGATGGGATCTCCCACAATGAGGGACATGGGCGCGGTGATGAAGAACGTGATGGCCAAGTTCGGTGGCGCGCGTGTCGATGGCAAAATCGTCAGCGATGCGGTAAAGCAGCAGCTGGCAGGAGGAAGCAACTCCACCTAGCAATTCAGCACCATTAAGTCAACTCGCGATCGGGTCCCTGCGAATTTTCCAGCCCACCGGCTTACCCTGATTCTGCTCATCCAGCCACTGCTTCAAGGGAGCGAAGTACTCCATCATTGCGCCCGCATCCATCTGCCGCTCGCCGGTTAGAGCATACAGCGCCTCCGGCCAGGGCTGGCTCTGCCCCATCTCCAGCATCGCGTTCAACTTGGCTCCGGCGGCCTTATTGCCATAAAACGACGAGCGATGCAGTGGTCCGGCACAGCCTGCTTCGCGCGCCATCGCACGATAGAACTGGAATTGCAGAACGCGCGCCAGGAAATATCGCGTGTACGGTACATTCGACGGCACATGGTACTTCGCGCCGGGATCAAAGTCAGCCTCACTGCGCTCCACCGGCGCAAACACGCCCTGATACCCCTCGCGCATCGCCCACCACGACTGATTGTAATCGGCAGGCTGAATCTCACCGCTGAACACCTTCCATCGCCACTGATCGATCAGCAGGCCAAAGGGCAGGAATGCGATCTTGTCCATCGCCATGCGCAACAGATAGCCCGTGTCGTCAGTTTGCGGAACCGCGTCCAGCAGCCCCGCCTGGTGGAGGTATTCCGGGGTAATCGAAAGCGCGATGGCGTCGCCGATGGCCTCGTGGAATCCGTCGTTGGCGCCGTTCTTGAACAAAAACGGCAGGTGCTGATAAGCACGCTGATACATCGTGTGCCCCAGCTCGTGATGCACGGTGACGAAGTCCTCGCCGTCGATCTGAATACACATCTTCAGCCGCAGATCTTCAAAATTATCGATGTCCCAGGCACTGGCGTGGCACACCACTTCGCGGTCGCGCGGCCGTACAAACAGCGAGCGCTCCCAGAATGTCTTGGGCAGCGGCGCGAAGCCCAGCGAGGTGAAAAACTGCTCGCCGTATTTCACCATGCCGATGGCATCAACGCCCTTCGCCGTCAGCAGATCGCTGACGTCATAAGGCTGTTTCTGTTGCGCCGGTGCGACGAGGGAAAAGATGTTGCCCCACTCCTGCGCCCAGGGATTGCCCAGCAGGTCGGCGCGAATCCTTCCGCTAGTGTCAACCGCAATCGGCCCATACTTTTCCATCAACTTGCTGCGGACATAGGCATGCAGCGATTCGTAAAGCGGCTTCACCTGTTGCCACAGCCGTTCCACCTCGGCACTGAATTCGTCCGGAGTCATGTCATATCCCTCGCGCCACATCGCGCTCAGGTCGCGGAATCCCATCTCCCGCGCGCCTTTGTTGCCAAGTTCGACCCAGCGCGCATAGCGCTCGCGCATTGGCGGCGAGATTTTGTGCCAGCCGACCCACACCTCTCTCAACTCCTCGGGGTCGGTGCTGCTCGCCATGATCTTTTCGATCTGCGAGATGTCCAGACACTCCCCCGCATGTTTGCCGCTGGTCGGACAATACTTGCCCTTGCCATAGTCGGCCTCCAGCGAGGTCGCGATGCGCGACATCTCTGCCAGCTCTTTGGGATCGCTGGGAGCCGGCGCTGGAATCGCGGCCGACAGCTTGAGCAGCAGCATCTTGCGCGCCAGCTCAGTCGGAAGTTGCAGATGGTCATACTGCGTGGCCTGTTTCGCCAGTTCGGTGGCGGCGCCGGTCAGCGCTTCGTTGGCCTCAGCCGCAAGAATCTCGGTGTCGTCGGTGATATACGTCATTTGTACCCACGAAGCGCGGCTGGCCTTCACCGAGAGATCCTGGAGCCGTTCTTCTGCCTTACGCAGAAATTCCTCGGCGTCGGCGACAGTGAGGGGCCTTGCTTCTGTGGCAGTTCGAGAATCGATAGTGCTTGCAGTTTGAGCATTCATAACGTAACCAGAATAGTTTATCGTTTATCGCTGTGTCTTACGCCGAGTCTCGCCGCTGTCCACTTGAAACTCGAAACCCGAAACTTGAAACTCGAACCTAAAAACTGACTCTAAGGAAACATGGCGCCAACTCTTATCGCACAACCCACCCGCATCACCGCTGCAGGCAATAAGCCCAAACTCATCGACGAATACATCGGCCGCGTGAACTCGAAGCATGCCGCCGTCAGCGTGGCGCACATGCGCAGTCCGCAGGGCTGGATTGAGCCAGGACAGGCGCCCGAATTCGATGAGTTCACCGTCGTGCTGCGCGGTCTGCTGCACGTAAAATCCAGCGCTGGCGAACTCGACGTTCACGCCGGACAAGCCGTGGTCGCTCACGCCGGCGAGTGGATTCAATATTCAACGCCACATCCGGATGGCGCAGAGTATATCGCCGTCTGCCTGCCCGCGTTCTCCATGGAGACGGTGCATCGCGATGAGTGAGCAAGCACTGGTACGCGCCGCACGCTGGATCTTCCTAATCGCGGGCATTCTCGGCCTGGTCGAAATCGTTCCCTTGTACTTCATGGAGGGCCTGATCGATCGCATGCAGCCGCCGGCCATCACCCATCCCGGTTTCTACTACGGATTCGTCGGCGTCGCGCTGGCCTGGCAGATCGCGTTCCTCATCATCGCGCGCGATCCGCTGCGCTATCTACCGCTGATGCCCGCGCTCTTTCTGGAAAAGCTGCTCTATCCCGTCGCCATCTTCACGCTGTACGCGCAAGGCCGAGCGCCCGCACAAAATCTAGGGACGGCGATCGTCGATCTGGTCTGGTTCGTGCTCTTCGTGATCTTGTGGGCAAAGCTGCGCAATGTCGAGCGGGAGGCGGCATGAAGCACGCAATTCTGGGCGCGGGGGCAATCGGTGGGCTGATGGCTACGGCTCTGGGCTACATCGGCGAGGACGTCGCGCTGATCGTGCGTCCCGAGAAGTTGCCGGGGTATCCTCAGACGTTGACGCTGCATCAGCCCGAGCGCACGGTCACAGCCGCGGCGCACGCCATCGCGAGGCTTACCGAGCCGGTTGACGCACTATGGATCGCGACCAAGACCTACCAGTTGGAATCTGCGCTGCAGTCGATTGTCGTACCGCCGCGCGCCGTTCTGCCATTGCTCAATGGCACCGATCACGTCGCGTTGCTGCGTTCGCGCTTCGGCAATGATCGAGTGATCCCGGCGACCATCGCCGTCGGCGCTGATCGCAAAGCCGAAGGCGAATTTGTGCAGGGAAACATGGTTCGACTGCATGTGGCCGCCAGCGGCGAAGCGCTGCTGGGCAAAGTCCTCGCCAGCTTGCAGGAGCGACTGGGCTTCAGCTGCGGTTTCGTTGCCAACGAGCACACGCTGCTATGGAACAAGCTCTGCTTCCTGGCGCCGTTTGCCCTGGTGACCGCCGCGTCGGGTATGGACAAGGGCGGCGTCTTCGCCGATCCGGAGTGGAAGCGCCGGCTCTATGCGGCGGTCGAAGAGGCGGTTGCAGTTGCGAACGCCTGGGGCGCCGAGATCGATGCTGCGGCGATCAAGAGCACTATGGATCCGTTGCCCAGTGCGATGCGCAGCTCGATGGCCAAAGATCGGATCGCCGGCCGCAAGCTCGAGCTCGACGCAATCGCTGGTCCGATCGTCCGCGGCGGTGAGAAATTCGGTATCGCGACGCCGATCACGAGGAAGTTGATGGCCGACATCAGCGCCCGCGTAAGCGCGGTAAGTAAGTGATTCTTTGAACAACTCGAAACTGCCTCTAGAACTTCTTTGCCGTAATCCTGTCCGTTCCGATGTACGCCTGCAGCGCTTCGGGAATAACCACGCTGCCATCGGCCTGCTGGTAGTTCTCGATGATTGCCACCCACGTGCGTCCGATCGCCAGGCCGCTGCCGTTTAGCGTATGCACCAACTCCGTCTTCTTGCCACCCTCAGGGCGATAGCGAATGTTGGCCCGCCGCGCCTGATAATCAGTGAAGTTCGAGCAGGAAGAGATCTCGCGGAACAGCTGCTGGCCAGGCAGCCAGACCTCGATGTCATAGGTTTTGGCCGACGACCACCCCATGTCGCCCGTCGACAGCGCCATCACGCGATAGTGCAGTCCCAGCCTTTGCAGCACTTCTTCCGCGTTACGAGTCAGCTTCTCGTGTTCCTCCCACGACTGTTCCGGCTTGGTGAACTTCACCAGCTCAACTTTCTGGAACTGGTGCTGGCGAATGATGCCGCGCACATCTTTGCCGTACGATCCGGCTTCGCTGCGGAAGCACGGCGTGTAGGCGGTCAGCGAGATCGGCAAGCGCACACCGTCCAGCGTCTCGTCGCGATAGAGATTCGTCACCGGAACCTCGGCGGTCGGAATCAGGTACAGATTCTTCTCGCCGTGCGGAACCTTGAATAGATCGGCTTCGAACTTCGGCAGGTTTCCCGTGCCGTACAGGGACTCCGCGTTGACCAGGAACGGCGGCAGGACTTCGGTGTAGCCGTGCTGGCGCGTATGGAGGTCGAGCATGAAATTCATCAGCGCACGCTCCAGCTTGGCTCCGAGGTCCCAATACACTGCAAAACGCGCGCCCGTCAGCTTAGCGGCGCGCTCCAGGTCGAGTATGCCCAACTCCTCGCCCAGTTCCCAATGCGGCTTGGGTGTGAAGTCGAATTGCGGCGGCGTTCCCCAGCGCCGCACCTCGACGTTGTCGGCTTCACTTTTGCCTGGGGGAACGCTGTCGTCCGGAAGGTTGGGAATGCCGATCAGGATGTTGCGCAGCCGCGCGTCCGCTTCTTCGGCGATCTTCTCGGCTTCGGCGATCTTCTCGCGCAAATCCTTTGTCTCATTGATCAGCGCCGTGGCATCCTGCTTTTCCTTCTTAAGCCGGGCAATTTCCTCCGTCGCCTTATTGCGCTGGGCCTTGAGCGTTTCGGCCTTGGTGATGGCCGAGCGGCGATCAAGATCGATTGTGTAGAAATCTCCGAGCACAGCCTCGGGATTCATGCCACGCTGACGGAGTTTTTCCTTAACCAGGTCCTGATGATCGCGAACAAAGGCGAGATCGAGCATAGAAGATCAGAGTAATTGAAAAGCGGCGAGTTCACCACAGAGACACAGAGACACTGAGATCACACGCCATGGTTTGTGTCAGGCACGCCGATCCCGTTACGGAGGTTGTCATCACGACGAGGCCTTCAGGCTGAGGAGGGATCTGCTTTTCTTGAGGCCCGTCAAAAAGCAGATCCCTCGCGAGAAGCTCGCTCGTGATGACAATCATTCCTGCGCGAGGCTTTGAACTGCGAAGAAGTGAAAAACCAAGAACTCCGTGCTCTCTGTGTCTCTGTGGTGAATCCGCTTTACCGCACCGATTCGAAGTCCTGCTGGTTGCGGGCGAGTTGTTCATGCCACTTGGCTGCGGCTTTCACAAACGCGCGAAACATCGCACGCGAGGCCGGTTCGCTGTCGCAAGTGCGTTCGGGATGCCATTGCACGCCGAGAACGAAGTGGTCAGGCGAAGTTCCCTCGACCGCCTCCTTCACCCCATCAGCCGGACACCATGCCGCCAGGCGCAATCCGTCACCCAGCACATCCGGGGCCTGACGATGGCTGGAGTTCACCGGAATGACCAACTCATTCCTCTCCCCAGCGGCAGCTCCGCCCCGGCCGCCGTCGGCGCGTTGCGGTGAGGCCAGCGCGCCCGCGTCACGCAGGATCGCGGCTAACTTCGATTGCGGATCGATTGCCACGCGATGAGCTTGCGTTACACTGCGTCCCGCCCGGTGATTCACTCCTTTAGGCAAGGCCTGATCCAGTGTGCCCGTACGCCAGACGTTCAGAGACTGCAGTCCATAGCAGATGCCAAAGACCGGCTTGCGCATGTTGTAGGCATCCTGCAAAAGCAGCTCGTCCGTGTTGTCGCGGAAGGGATCGCCGGGCGCGGTGTCGGGATGACGCGCCGCTCCATATTTTTCCGGATCAACATCCGCAGGACTGCCCGGCAGCAGCACCCCGTCACAGCGCTTCACCGCCTCCGCGATCGCGCGCGGCGTGGCGTTGACATCGATGATCACCGGCTCGCCGCCCGCTTGCCGCACAGCGTTTTCATATTGCGGCAAGGAAAGCCTGATATACAGCGGCCGTGTCGAGTGCGGCACCGGAATGGCGATGCAAGGTTTCATTGTCAGCAATTAGCAATTAGCGATTAGCAACTAGCGATCAGCGATCAGCAACGCCGTGTGTCGCTTTGATTCAAACACACGCTGCTAACTCGAATTACAAATGCCGAAGCAGCTGCAAACGAGCCGCATTAGCAAAGAGCGAGAAGCCGACAGCTGATAGCCTATCTCACGATCGCAGCTCCTCCGGTGTGTTCACCACTGCTTTGGATTCACTAGCCGGCGCATGCGACGTGCGTTTGGCATGGGAATCATACATCTCTACAATCGCCTGCCGCACCTGCGCTGTGAGCTTCTCCATATCGCGCAGGCGTAAGCCGGCAGTCGGGATGGGCTCGCCGATCACTAGATCGACATCGCCTGGAATCATATGGAAGCTGTTCATCGGCAGCAGCTCGTAGGTGCCGACAATCGCTATCGGTACCACCGGCGCCTGGGCACGAATCGCAGTATAGAACGCGCCGCCCATGAACTCCTGCAGCTCACCGCTCACGGAACGGCCGCCTTCGGGAAAGACCACCAGCGGCATACCTTTGCGCAGCGCGTCGCCGGCGCGGTTCAAACTGCGCAGCGAGGCGTGCGGGTCGCCAAATACGATCGGGATCTGGCCGGAGCGCCGCAGATACCAACCCAGAAACGGGTAGCGAAACAGCGACCGCTTGGCCATGATGCGGAACTGTCCCGGCAGGCTGGAGTAGAGCACGGGGATGTCGATGGCCGAGAGGTGATTCGCCGCATAAATGGCCGGCTGCGGCGGGTGCAGGTGCTCGCGGCCTTCAACGTGAACGCGAATGCCGATCGTCTTAAGGATTATGCTCGCCCAGATGTGCGCAATGCGATGCTGTATGCGTCCGGTGCCATCGAATAGCGAAACCAGCAGTGCCGTCGTGCCCAGAACACCCGTGTACAAGTACACTACCGGCACGCAGAACAGGTACGAGCGCAGGCGGCTAAAGAACGATCCGCGTGGTTGCGACTGCTTCGCGACTTGTCGATCGGCAGGGTTCATGCGAAAAGCTTATTCACCACAGAGGCACGGAGAGCACAGAGAAGCAAAAGACAGAAATTCCTGGTTTACGATCCATTTGTTAGCAGCATCAACGACGGTCTAAGAAAACTAACCTCACTCAGCTCCGTGTATTCCGTGCCTCCGTGGTGAAAACGATTTTGTTACGCGCAATGCCCATGGCGCTCATCGCTTCGCCGACAAGAAAGATCGATCCCGTAACCACGATCACGCTCTCCGGCTGGCTCACTTCTCGCGCACGAGCCAGCGCAGCCGGGACGTTCGGTTGTTCGTGCAACGACGCGCCAGTTCGGGATGCAGCCGCACGGAGTTCGCCGGTCGTGGCGCTGCGCGGATTGTTGACCTGGGTCAGCACCACCTGCTCGCCAATCGGAAACAGGATCTCGGCGATCTCCTGGATTGCCTTGTCGCGCATAGCAGCGAAGACGATCGTCAACTCGCGGTCGGGAAAATTTTCCGATAGCGCCGAGCGCAGCGCCCAGGCTCCTGCGGGATTGTGGGCTACGTCCAGCACCATCTCCCGCTGCCCCGTTGCGCTCGATGGCGGAAGCACGTGGAAACGTCCCGGCCAATGCGTTTCACGAATGCCTTTCTCGATATGCTTTGGCTTGACGGGGAAACCAAACTCGCCTAGCTCTTCCGCGGTGGCAATCGCCAATGCGATGTTGCGTAGCTGATGCCGCCCAACGAGTGGAGAATCGATCATGATTTCTTCGCCCATCACCGCAAGCGGATATCGATTCCGCCCCAGCATCTGTAGGGCATGCTCCATGTACACCGCCGCACCTGGCGAAACCGGAGGAACGTACTTCGCCGCGCTCACGCCGCGCGCGCCGTGATCCAGAATCGCCTGTCCGATGACATCGTTGGCCTGGGGATGCTGCGGCAGCGTGACCACGACACCGTTGTTGCGAATGATGCCGGCTTTCTCGCGCGCGATCTCGCCAATCGTGTCGCCGAGATATTTCTGATGATCGAGTGCGATGTCGGCGACCACGGAAATCAGCGGCTCGACTACGTTGGTCGCGTCCAACCGGCCGCCCATGCCCACTTCCAGCACTGCAATCTCTACTCCGACGCCGGCGAAATACTCAAATGCCATCACGGTGAGCATCTCGAAGAAGCTGGGATGCCATGGCAGCTTGCCGGAGTGCAGAAGCTGTTGCGCCGTTCGCTCAACCCGATCGTAGATCGCGCCGAACTCGGCGTCGGAGATCATCTCGCCATTGACGCGAATGCGTTCGTTGATGCGAATCAGGTGCGGCGAGCTGTAAAGCCCGGTCTTGTATCCGGCGACGCGCAGGATGGACGCGAGGGTCGCTGCCGTCGAACCCTTGCCATTGGTACCCGCGATGAGCACGCTGGCGAAGCGCCGCTCGGGATGGCTGAGCGCCTCCAGCATCTGGCGCACATAGGCCAAATCAAACTTGTGCGACGGCGTCGACGCAAGCTCGTGGCCCAGCGCGTAGAGCTGTTCAACTGTGTCCTGGTACGACATCCGGCCTGATTTCAGATTACAACAATTCCGCCGTTGGCTGGCCCGCGTGCGGCAACAAGGCAGGTATGGCTAATTGCTTCCTAGCTTTGTCCTGAAATCTTCAGCCTCAGATCTTCGGGAATGCGGTCGCGGATCTCGTCCGGCAGCTTCTCCAAACCGAGCCTGGCGCCGGTAAGCGCGGCATCTTTCATCACCAGCGGTGCCGGTGTGACCAACGCCACGATCAGCCATAGCAACATGGACAGCAGGAATCCTCCCAGAGCGCCGATCTCCAGCCAGAAGGCGTGGCGGGGATGGAAGTGGCGGATGACGCCATAGGCCAGGAGAAACACGACCATGGAGGCCGAGGCCAGCGCCATCAGCCCGATATCGATGCCGCGATGCAGGCGCTGGCGCGAGCGGCAGAAGGCACACTCCGCCAGATGGGCTTCGTAGTCGCCGCGCATTTCAGGGGCAATTCCGGAGATGTCGTAGCGCCACCCAGCCAGGATTTTGCCCACGACAGGGTCAGTACATTTTGCCATCGATGAAGGTCAACGCCGCTGAGCACGCCGGGAGGTGCACTGGCAGGCGCCTACTAAAGTCGAACCGCCGCCAGCGGCTCATGCTGGGCCGCCAGCAGCAAGCGATTGTGCAACAGATCGCGCTGTGCACCCAAAGCACGTTCCGCCGTCATGCGCGCAATTTCGGGGTGATTATTCTGCTCCGAAAGGTGCGCCAGTATGAGGAACTCAGCTCCTCCATCATAGTCGGTCGTCAGGAAATCCGCGAGTGCATCGTTGGAGAGGTGGCCGGTGGTGCTCATGACGCGCTGTTTCACGCTCCAGGGATAAGGACCTCCGCGCAGCATCTCCAGATCGTGATTTGACTCGATCATGAGCACGTGACAGCCGCGCAGATGATTGCGCACGCTGGCCGGCATATAGCCCAAGTCGGTGCAGATGCCGATCTTGATGCCATCACTGCGGAAGGTGAAGCCGACGGGATCGACGGCATCATGCGGGATGGTGAACGGCGTCACCGTGATGTCGCCGATCTGGAAGGCGCTGCCGGGGCTGAAGGTCTCGCGGCGATCGAGGTTGACGCGGTGACCGTTGGCGTCGCGCGCGCAACGCTGGTATTCGTGATACGTGGCCGCGGAGATGTAAACCGGGATCTTGAGTTTGCGCGCCAGCACGCGCAATCCGCCGATATGGTCGCCGTGCTCGTGCGTGATGAGGACAGCATCGATGCTGCCGGCGTCGTGACCACTGAGCAGCAGTCGCCGCAGGATCTCGCGACAGCACAAGCCGGCATCGACCAGCAGGCGAGTGCTGGAGTTGGAGACAAGGGTGCAGTTTCCTCTGCTCCCGCTCGCCAGGACCGTGACTGACACCGCCATAATCGCGAGCATATAGGGAAAGCGGAAGAGCGTGGTAGTGACTAGCCAGTTAACCGCTGTGGAAGGCTGGGCGGGAGTAAGCGATTGCGGGAAGGATGCCGGTTCGGAACAGGTTTTGCACAAGAAATGTGCAGGTTGCACACAAAAATCACAGCCTTGTAATTTTTCTGCTTGTGTGTTTCCACACTTTCAGGCATCCTGTCACGCATCGAGGCACAAGCGAATAGCGTGCCGCTTCCAGGTTGAGACGACCACAGGCGATGAGAGGTGATCCGGGTTTGGCGCGGCATTCCGTCAGGCGCTAAGGCGCGTGGCGGGCTGCTCAAGCGAGCACCGGCCCGGTTCGTTTCCGAGCGTTAACTTCGGTTGCGCTGGGAATTGCCACGTGCTGGACGTCGCAACCGCTAAGGCAGTTTGGGCCCTGATGTGGCTTTGTACGGACTACACTCGGGCCTCACAGGCTGCGAGCGCGTTCCTCCGAGTCCGTATCTCCAAAAGCGGCGCAACTGCGCAACACATCAGTGTTCATCGCCATTGCTCTGGGCTGAGCGACGGAAGCGACCCGAACGTCACACGGACGTTATAGCTTGGTCTCAAGCGCGGCGCGAGGTGGCTGGCCTCGCGCCGCAACGTTTTTGTGCGAGCAGTAGCCAGTTGCCAGTAGCCGGTTGTCAGACCACCATTCCCAGGAACGTGTCATCCCGACCGAGGACTTTAGTCCGAGCGGAGGGACCTGCTTTCCGCAGCTGCCCAACAACTGGTGCCTTGTCTTGCACAGCGACGGACAGTTTTTCCACCACTTTTGCTCAAAAAACGTCCTTAGAGAATCCCTTTAGCCATTGCGCGGAACACACTGCCATATCTAGGTTGAAAACGCTAGGCGAAAGTTTGGCGAAGCGGCTACTTGAGGCCATAAGAATGATGAAGGGCGGAGGCTGCGTTGCTCAACGATGCCGCCGGCATCGCAGCCGCTAACAAAAGGCCCACGTCGATTCGATCTTTGGGAGACTGCACCGACGTGAGCCGTGGTGGCTTTGTTTCCACGGAAAAGCGTATGACCGACCTAACAGTCGATCCTGCCTTTCCGCCATCATGGTATCCCAACCGGGTGCACTTGCACTCAGAAAAGTGAGCAGAAAAGATGGCGTTGTATAAGTACAAGAATGACGTAACCACGTCGACAGACGACGCTTTCGACAGAATCTACAGGCCGGGCGATACTACGCCGTATTCTGGAGTCTATCGTTGTCAAAGTTGCGCGGTGGAGATCGTTTCTGAGCAGGCCAAACCATTTCCTCCGACTCGCGCCTGTGCGGACCACAACCGCAAAGTCACGAGCGGCACGATAACGTGGCGCATGGCTGTGTACGCGCAGCACGCCAACTAGTCGAATCGTTGAGGCTCCTATGGGTCGTTCCACAGGAGCCTCGGCGTAGACCCTTACGTCTGCTTGAAAACTACCTTCCTTCATTCCCACAGTTTTTGCTCAGGAATCTAGTTACACATCAGCGCACGACGCGCATTCAACGTCAAAACAAATCAGCGGTGCGTTAAATTGGCAAAGCGCGATGGCCACCACCGATTACAGTCTGGAGCGCGGACTTCCGGTCAGCATTGAAGCTGAGCGGTCGATCCTGGGCGCGATCCTGCTCGACAACTCGCTCTACGATCAGGCGGCCGAACACATCGACGCCGATCACTTCTCGCTCGATGCGCATCGCCGCATTTACTCGCGCATGCACGATCTGCAGGAGACGGGCCGGCCGGTCGACATGATCACGCTGGTCGAGGAGCTCGACCGGCGCAAAGAAGTGGAAGCCATCGGCGGCGTTGCCTATTTGTCGTCGCTGATCGACGGCGTTCCCGAGCGGCCCTCCATCGAACACTACGTACGCATCGTCAAGAACAAAGCGCTACTGCGCGGCCTGATCAACATCGCGCAGAACGCCATCGCCGAAGCGATCGAGCACACCGACGAAGCCGAGGAGGTCCTGGGTCGCACCGAGCAGGCAATCTTCCAGCTCTCCGAGAACCGCATGGAACAGGGATTCATGGACATCCCTGGCATTGTCAAAGGCTCGTTCGGCTCGCTGGAGGAGCTGTATGCGCGCGGCCAGGAGATCACCGGCCTGGCGACGCACTACACGCAGCTGGACAAGTTAACCAGCGGCTTGCAGCCGTCGGACCTGGTGATCATCGCAGCGCGGCCCTCCATGGGCAAGACCGCGTTTGCAATGAACATTGCAGAGAACGCATCCGTCCTCGACGGCAAGACAGTTGGCGTTTTCTCGCTGGAAATGTCGCGCGAGGCGCTGCTGATGCGCATGCTCGCATCGCACGCGCAGGTGGATTCTAAGAACCTGCGCCAGGGCTTTCTCACCAAAGACGACATGCGCAAGCTGACCGGCGCGATGGAACGGCTGATGAACTCGAAGATCTGGATTGACGACACGCCGGGCATCTCGGTGAGCGAGATGCGCGCCAAGGCGCGAAGGCTGCGGCGGCAGGAGAAGCTCGATCTGGTGATCGTAGATTACTTGCAGCTGATGTCGGCGGTGCCGATCGGCGGCAAGCGCTTTGAGAATCGCACGCAGGAGGTGTCGGCGATTTCTCGCGGTCTGAAGGGGCTGGCCAAGGAACTTAAAGTACCTGTGATCGCGCTTTCGCAATTGAGCCGCGCGCCGGAGAGCCGCGGCGGTGATCATCGTCCGCAGCTGGCAGATTTGCGCGAGTCAGGTTCGATTGAGCAGGATGCCGACGTGGTTGCGTTCATCTTTCGCGAAGAGGTCTACAAGAAAGACGATCCCGACCTTGAGGGCATGGCCGAACTCATTGTTGCCAAACAGCGTAACGGCCCCACCGACACGATCAAGATGGCGTTCGTGAAGCGATATACGCGGTTTGAGAACCTGGCGGCGGAGAGCGACTATCAATAGCCGCGACTATGCGCCTGCAGCCCGCGCCTGCGGAACAGCTGCCGCCGGTCCCACATAGCGCGCGCTGCCGAAGGCCAGGATTAGATAGCCGACGCCGCACAGCAGAAACAGCAGCACGATGCCAAACGCGGCACTCTGGCCAAACGACTTGGCCATGTCCATGGAGATGATCACGGCAATCACAACGTTGACCACTGGAATGAAATACAGCACCAGCCACCAGGCAGGTCTGCCAACAATCTTGAGCATGATGTAGATGTTGAAGATGGGGACGATGATTGCCCATCCCGGCTGACCGGCTTTCTCAAACACCTTCCATCCCGCGGCGACAACCACAATGAAGATCGCCAGCCACACCAACAGCGCGGCTCCGCCGAACATCGATCCCAGAACACCGTTTGCATTGTTTTGTAGCAAGAACAACCCAACTGCTGACGTCATACGCCCTCCTCACCACGCCAGGTTTGTGATTGCAGAATGCTGCAGCCGTTTTCGGCGAAGCAAGCATATACCGGCGCGGCAAGATTGCAAGCAATAAAACTCTTCTCGGCCGGGGTAATTCGTTAGAAGGCCATCGAGGATCGAGGCGCTATTTTGCAGTCAGCTGCGCAAACAGCTTCTCGTACTTTTCGGCGATGGCTTCCCAGCGATAGAGCGCGTCGGCGCGTTGCTTGGCGCCGATGGCTAGTTGCTGGCGGGCTTGGGCGTCATCGAGCAGCGACTGCAGCTTGGTCGCGAGATCCTGTTCCGACTTCTCGTAGCGGATCGCGGCATCGCCGGCGGTCTCAGCGTTCTCGGGCGTGTTGAGATAGACGACGGGATTGCTCGCCGCCATCGCTTCGATGAGCGCGGGATGCACGCCGCCGACTTCGCAGGCGAAGACGAAGACTCCGGCGTGCTTCTGCAGCGCCCAATAGCCGTCGCCGTAGATGGCGCCGGTGAAGCGTACGCGCTCGTCACCAAGCGCCTTCAGCCGCTCAAGGTAGCCGGGGTCGTAGCGGTTGTCGCCGACCATCACCAGCGGCCAGTCGGTGCGCACATTGCGCCAGCTGCGGAGGACGAGGTCAGGGTTGTTTTCCGGTTCGAGGCGGCTGACGTAGAGGACGTAGCGGCCGGAGTCGAGATCAAGGCCGTTCAGGCCGTAATCGCCGGCAGGCATTTCGGAGCCGTAGCCGATGACCGCCGATTCGCTGCCGTATTTGGCGAGGTAGTAATCGTGAATGGCCTTGGCGTCGGTGACGAGCTGACTGGAGCTGAATGACGACATCCACTCGCAGAAGTGCAGCACCTGCGCGCCAAGGCCGCGCCACTTCTCGCGCTTGCGGTCGAGGCCGTCGACGTTGAGCACCACCGGCTTGCCGAACAGGCGCGGAATGTAAGCCAGCGCGCTGTTGGCAACGTTGCAGAGCAGCACGATGTCGTTGTCGGTGAAGGCGACGTGGACGGCGGCGAAGAAGGTGCTGACCCAGGTGTCGAGATGCTTCTGATGCAGGCTGGGCACGATGACGCGGCGCACGCGGCGGTCGTAGACATCGTCGGGTCGGGTGAAGGCGCGGCGGCAGTAAACGGTGACGCGATGGCCGTGGTCGGCGAAGCGCGAGCTGATCTGCTCGGCGAAGCGCTCGAAGCCGCCGTAGCGATTGGGAATGCCGCGGGTTCCGACGATGGCGATGTTCATGAAAAAAGCAATTAGCAATTAGCGATTAGCAATTAGCCTACGGCTGTTTGGCTGAGGGCCGACTGCTGACGGCTGATTGCGGAGGCGGCTCCGGCGCATCCACCGCGCGCGGCGTGTTGCTGAACCACCATACTAACTCGCGATCCGAGACGCGGCGGTGCGACTGGATGATGTGCCGCTTGCGCCGGACGCTCTCGCGCGCCTTCCACCAGTACGTTACCGCCGACAGCAGCCGGCGATCGCGAACGAAGGCATAGCCGAAGGTCATCGTATCGCGCCAGAGAACCGGGAAGAACAGCCGCCAGCAGAGCCATCCCGAGGCGTTCTTGCCGCGCATGAGAAAACGATTCTTTGCCGAGTGCCAGTTGATGAGCAGGGGCAAATCTTTGCGGCGCTCGGGCGTGACGCGACGCACGTGCCAGGCGACCGCCGTCGGCAGGTAGAGACATTTCCAGCCCATGAGCTGCGCGCGCCAGGACAGGTCGCCATCTTCGCGGAAGGCAAAGAATTCTTCGTCGAAGAATTCGCCTTCAACGGAGACGTCGTCGATGAAGCTGCGACGGTAGAAGGCCGCCGCGCCGGTAGCGCCGAAGACATATTGCAGGCGATCGTATTGGCCGTGGTCGATCTCCTCCGCGCCGCGATCGAGATGACGCATGTTGGGTGTGAAGTAGATGCCGGTCGAGTCGATGATGTTGGTCTGGCGGGGATCAGCCTCAAGCCTGATCTCGGGCAGATCGGAAGATGTCGTGGTTTCGTGGAGATTCGTATCAGGGCATGGCTTCAGCCGTGCCGTATCGTCACTGGAAGCAATGGGCTTTAGCCCCTGGGGCTGGTTTGTGCAGGGGCTAAAGCCCTCCTCGTTTTGGTACGCTTTCGGCACGACTGAAGTCGTGCCCTGATACGAACCACGAACTGTTGGATCCCAGCGCAAGAGTTTGCCGCAGAATACGCCGGCGTCGAAACAGGATTCGCCGGCCGCTGCCATCAGCTGGGTGATGAAGTTTGGGCTCAGCATGACATCGGGATTGAGACACAAGACGAAGTTGCCGCGAGAGGCGCGGATGGCCTGATTCTGTCCGGCGGCGAAGCCGACATTCTTGTCGTTGTAGATGACGCGCCAGGACGGATCGGCGGTTTTCAGAAGCGCGCGAGTGCCGTCTTCGGAGGCGTTATCGACAATGGTGACTTCGAGATCGCGGAAATCCTGGGCCGCAAGCGCGGCGAAGCATTCGCGCAGATACTGCTCCGAATTCCAGGTGACGATGGTGACGGAGACCATGGAGAATCGGGCTCCCACTCATCCGAAAACCGCGGATGAGTGGGGCACCCACACGGTTCAGTTTAGGCGACACAGCCCATAAATGCAGCCGAATCTCCCAGGTCTCGAAACCGCGAGACATGGGGCACCCGAACTTCGCAAAGCTGGAACCATGACTAGTACGCGCCACGGCCGGAGAGGACGATGGGGATAGTGCGGAGGAAGATTTTGGCGTCGAGCCAGAGGGACCAGTTGTCGATGTACTTGAGGTCGAGCTGCATCCAGCGATTGAAGTCGACGTGGCTGCGGCCTTCGAGCACCCAGATACAGGTGAGGCCGGGACGCATGCGCAGGCGGCGGCGCTGCCAATCTTCGTACTGCTCGACTTCTTCGGGCACGGCCGGGCGTGGGCCGACGAACGACATGTCGCCGCGGAAGACGTTCCACAGCTGCGGCAGCTCGTCGAGCGAGAAGCGGCGCAGCCAGCGGCCGACGGGCGTAATGCGCGGATCGTCCGAGATCTTGAAAACCGGCCCGTCGAGTTCGTTGAGCTGGTGCAGCTCGGCGCGCATCTGCTCGGCGTTGTTGATCATGGAGCGGAATTTGTAGACGGTGAAGCGGCGGCCGCCAAGGCCGCAGCGCGTCTGCTGAAAGAAGACCGGCCCGGGCGAGGTGATGCGGATCATGGCGGCGATTCCCGCCATCAGCGGCGACAACACAATGAGCGAAGCGAACGACAGCACAACATCGAAGACGCGCTTGAAGAAGAGGCGCAGCTCGCTGTCGGGCGCGCTGGAGAGCGAGAGCAGCTGGACGTCGCGGAAATTTTCCAAGTAGATGCGCGAATACGCCGGCGGCAGGAACTCCAGCTGCACGCGGGTGCGAATGCCGAGTTCGGCGCAATGCCGCATCACCGGCTCCAGCCGCGCCAGGGTCTGCAGATCGACGGCAAACATGACCTCGTCGATAACATGATTTTGCAGAATGCCGCCGACGGCCGACAGCGAAAAGACATCGTAAGCGCTGAGCTTGGAATTGGAAGCGCCTTCGAGATCGGGATCGACGAAGCCCATCAGGCGCAGACCCATGCCGCGGCTTTCTTCGATGAGGGTCGCCATTTCACGCGCGCGCGGCCCGCATCCGACGATCAGCAAATAGTGGTAGCGGCGAAGGCGATCGCGCATCAGCGAGACGCCCCAATAGGACAGCGCGCGGCCCAGCACCAGGAGAACGAAATCGACCGCGCCGATGAGCAGCACGTAACTGCGGCTGACGTCGCCGCGGCGCGAGACGTAGAGGCCGGCGTAGATGACGACTAACACAATCGCCAACTGGCTGACGATGTTGAGGACGAGCTGGATGGGGTTGCTGAGTTCGAGATCGCGATAGAAGCTGGAGAAGTAGCCGACGAAAGCCCACACCAGCAGGAACGCGATCATCAGCGGCAGATAGTGGCTAAAGGGATAGATTCCCGGCAGGTGATTGCTGAAGAACTCGAAATGCACCAGGAAGGTGCGCAGCAGGTAGGCCACGACGAAGGCGACGCACGTCACCCCAAGGTCGTGCAACAACGTAATCGTGCTGAGCAGTTTGGATCGTCGATCAAACACTAGAACGCCGTATTGCCGATAAGCCGTGGGACGGCCATGCAGCGACCGTGCCCGTGAAAGAGATCACCGAAGCAGGCGCAGGAGGAGCGGGATGTCGCAATGCGCACTTCGAAGCTTAACTTTAGCAGGTAGCGGGGCGGTTTTAAAGGGACGGGCCCGGGATGATAACAGCGGCAGATCGAGTCGCGCGCGCGCGCGGCGTTGTGTCGCCGGCTAAGTCGGCTCAGGATTTAGAAACGATCTTATCGGCACGACTGAAGTCGTGCCCTGTTACGAAGCGTTATTCGCGCAGGTGACAACGCTCGCACGCATTTTGTGGTTCGTCGAAGGGTGCAGTCTGAAGTCGTGCCCTGACAAGAAGCGTTATTCGCACGAATCGCTGCCCGTCAGAGTTTCTGCGGCTGGTGCAGTCGTGCCCTGATACGAAGCCTCTTGAGGATTTCTCGCCCCTATTCGAGTGGTGTAGGCTACTGAGTAACCCAGACGTCATCGATGCTTACTGAATCGCAAGCACAAATGCCGGGAGCGCAAGCGCCAGCAAACTCAAATGTAACTTTCCGTCGACCGATGAGGCGTGGTTCGGTGCGGGCAATCAACATTCTGGATGGCGCGATCTTCGCTTTCCTCTGTCTGTTCGCGATTCTGTTGCCACATTCCATCAAGGGCGCACAGCATTCCTGGCAGCTGGCGTTTCTGCTTTGGCTGGTGAAGCTGTTTGTGGACAAAAGCCGGCCGGCGCGGCAGCCGCTGGCGGCACCGTTGCTGGCGTATATCGCGTTCAGTGCGATCTCGACGTTCCTCAGCCCTGATCCCAACCTGAGCTGGGATCGTATGAAGATCGCCTGCCTGCTGCTGGTGGGAATTGTGGTGGCGCAGAACGTGCATCGGCTGTCGCAGGTGAGAACGCTGCTGTTTCTGTTGATCCTCTCGGGACTGGCGGCGGCCGCGTTTACTGGCTGGCAATACACCTACGGCGTGGGAGTGCGGGTGGCGTATGTTCGCGGGACGTCGCCGCTGTATCGCGCGCACGTCTATCAGGACGACATCATTCAGCGCATCAACGGAGTTGCGGTGCACACGCCGGAGCAGTTGCAGCGATTGGTCGAGCAGAGTCCGGCAGGCACGCTGCTGCAGATTGATCTGGTGCGCAGCTACCCATTTCACAAGCGGCAGACGTACATCCTGCGCGAGCAGATGATCGAGAGCGGCCTGGGAACGCCGGAGCTGCCGCTGATGCGTGGACACCCGTTGAAGGCGCAGGGGGCGATGGGGCACTACGTGAACTTCGCCGAGATGCTGATGCAGATCGCCTGCATGACGTGGGCGATGCTGTTGAGCGCCGACCCGCGCAAACGCGGAGTGCAACTGCTGTTGGCGGTGGCGTTCGTCGCGCTGACGGCTACGCTGTTCCTGACCGAAGTGCGCGCCGCGTTGGGAGGGCTGGCACTGGGCGGGTTCGTCGCGCTGCTAATGATTGCCGGCAAACGCTCGCGCATGTGGGCGACGGCCGCGCTGGCGGTACTGCTGGTGGCAGGGGTGCTGTGGATTCATCACACCCGCGGTGCGATTGGAATGGGCCAGCACGACCCGGGCGCGAGCTTCCGCACCATGATGTGGGAGGATGGCCTGCGGCTGATTGCGCAACATCCGCTGTTCGGCGTCGGCATGGAGACGATCCGCAATCACTGGATAGAGTGGCACATCCGCGCGTTCAGCTACTTTCACGACGAGAGCCACTTCCACAACGACATGATCCAGATCGCCGTGGAACGCGGGCTGCTGGCGTGGGCAGCGTGGGTGTGGTTCGTCGTCGCGTATGTCATCCTGCTGTTCCGGCGGGTTTGGCGGGCGCGGGAGCGCAGCCGCTTCGCCACCGGCGCCGCGGCCGGCCTATTGGGAAGCTTTGTCGCGTATCAAACTACCGCGCTGGTGCACTATGACCTGGGGATTGAACCGGTGGCGATGATTCTGTTCTTCTATTTTGGGCTGGCGATCGCGCTGGATCGCATACTTCCACCTCAACAGTTCCAAGTGCGCGACTTTGTGGGGTCGCGGGATCCAGCGGCGATGGATGTGCCGTAGGTGCGCGGCATGAACGAGAGTCCTGCAACTCTTCCGACAAGTGCGAATGAATCGGTGACGCCGACGCGGCTGACGCGCTTCTGGATTCCCGTCTTTCTGCTGGCATGTTTCGCGGCGCAATCGCTGTGGTTCATCGGGACGCAATCGCTGACCTACGACGAGCCCGGACATATCATTGCCGGGCTGGAAGCGTGGCAGCACGGGCGCTTCGAGATGTGGACGGACCATCCTCCGCTGGGACGGTTCTGGCTGACACTGCCGCTGGCGCGCGCGGACGTGCACATCGAACACCAGTCCTACCCGCACGGGTATCAGGTGACGGCGATGCAGCCGGGGCCGGAGTGGCTGGCGTGGCACACCCGGCCAATGAATACGCTGCTGGGGCTCGCGCTGGGGATCACGCTATGGTTTGCGACGCGACGGCTGTTTTCGGTGGGAGCGGCGAATGTCGCGCTGGCGCTGTTCGCGTTTACCCCTTCGCTGATTGCGAACTTCTCGGTGACCACGACGGACGGGATTGGCGCGTTGTTCGTCTTTCTCGCCGCAAATCAAGTCGTGCTGTGGAGACGAAATCCCTCGCGCCGGCAGACCGCGCTGATGGGACTGGTGCTGGGCGGCCTATTGCTGGCGAAGCTGTACACGCCTCCAATGATGCTGCTGGCGCTGCTGTTCATGGCAGTGATCCATCGGCACAGCTACAAGAAGGCGTCGGCGTTTCTACCTGCGCTGGCGGCGCTGATGATCGCGCTGTTTACGTGGTGGGCAGGATATTTGTTTCACGTGTCGCACTTGAAGGTCAGCGATGGGCAGGTGGTGGCGACGTTCCCCAATCGCGAGACCAGGACGTGGGCGACGAAGGCGAAGACCAGGCTCGATGTGCTGGTGCCGGCGGGCGAGTACGTTGAGGGCTTTCGCGAGGTCGCGTTCGCCAATAAGCATGGGCGGCCGACGTGGTTTCTGGGCAAGACCTATTTGCAAGGCGGGCCGGCGCTGTATTATCCCGTGACCATTTTGCTGAAGTGGCCGGTGGTCTTGCTGATGCTGTTCTTCGCCAGCCTGCTTGGCCGGGTGTGGAAGACAGGCCGCGCGCCGAATGATCTGCTGATCGTGTGCTCGTTTGGAGTGGTGTTTCTGATATTCGCGCTGCAGTCGCGATTTGCGATTGGCGAGCGACACATCCTGCCGCTGTATCCGTTTGCGCTGCTGATTGCCGGCGGCATCTGGCAGAAGGCGCGGCAAAGCCGGCCGGCGATGATTGTCGTGATCCTGTGGCTCTGCCTGAATTCGGCTGATGCGCTGCGTTGCGCGCCCGATTATCTGGCGTACTTCAACATCGCGGTGAAGCCGCAAAACGCTTGGCAGTTGCTGACCGACAGCAATCTGGATTGGGGGCAGGGGTTGATCGCGCTGCGTAAATATGAGCAGCAACATCCAAACGAGACATTGCGCCTGGCGTATTTCGGATCGGTTGTGCCGGGGTTGTATGGAATCAAGGCGAAGCAGATGCCGATCGAGGAGCCGGTAGTCGGGAAGATGGTGGTCGGGGCGAGCTGCCTGTCAGGACAGGTGCTGATGGAACGCGATAGCTATTGGTGGCTGTGGAAATATTCGCCGGTGGGAATGGTGGACCGGTCGATGCTGGTGTTTGATACGTCGAAGGCGGAGTAGCGGCGCCGGACTTCTGTGCCGCCCCTGAAGGGGCTCAGTTTTCTTTTCCTGCTCACCCAGCGCTGAAGCGCTGGGCTATCATCTTCCGTCCCGTTTTCACGGGACTCGATCCTTGGCCGTTCCGCCGTGATCACGACACAGAAGCGCCGTTCCTGATCACAACAGAAGGCCGTCGTTCTCCAGCTCAACTACTTCCCTGCTCCGATGGCACTCCATTGAAACTCAATCACGTCGGCGAAGCGGCGGATGACGAACTCCGAATCGTGGCGGCCAGGAGAGATGTGGAACTCGTGGGGAATGCCGCGTGAGGTCAGGATCTTGTCGAGCGCCTGCGCGCCCTGCTCGAAACCAAAGTCGTCGTTGTTGCCGACATCGAAGTAGATCTTGATGCGCTTGAGACTGGCGACGCTGTCGGTGCGCGCGAAGTAGAAGACGTTGTTGCGATCAAAATAGGTGCGACTGATGGGATTGCCGAAGACGTCGCCCATCAGGGCGCCTGGTGAGCCAGGGGAACTGGCCGCCATGTCCTTCGGCACATCGAGGATGAGCGCCGGCATCTGCGCGCTGACAGCGGCGAACTCGTCAGGATACTTGAAGGCCAGTCGCAGCGCTCCGTAGCCGCCCATCGACACTCCGGTGATGCCGCGTGTCGCGCGCGTGCCATCGACGCGGTACTTCTTCTCCATCTGCGGCATGAACTCTTTCATGAGGAAATCTTCGTAGCGAACTTTGCCATTCTCGGAGTTGAGGTAGAAGGTGTGACCGCCGCGGGGCGCGAGGATGATGAAGTCGCCGAGCTTGCCCTTTGCGCGCAGGTCGGAGATGATGTCCCACCCGCCGAAGTTCAGCAGGGATTGCTCGTCATCGCCGAGCCCGTGAAAAAAGTAGAGCACGGGATAGTGACGCTTCTTGTCCTGATCGAAGCTGGGCGGCAGAAACGCGCAATACGGCATGTTGCGCGAAAGGATTTGGGATTGGATGACCGAGCACTCGGCGCGGCCCTGAGCGCGAAGGAGCGGTGCGCAAAGCAGAGTGACTAAGACGCAGAGCAGGCTGGGGCAGGGGCGAAGAGGTTTCATTCGTATTTCAATGTTTGCACAGGATCTAGTTTGGCGGCGCGGCTGGCGGGATAGAGGCCGGCCAGCAGGCTCACAATGATCGAGAATGCGATCGCAGCGCCGATCAGCCAGGTAGGGAGGATCCAAACCGGCTCTGCCGGCAGTTGATGGTTGCGAAGATAAATGCCAGTCCCGATGTTGATCGCTTTGCCGATCGCGAAGCCCAGCGCAATACCGAGCAAGCCTCCGAAGAAACCCATTGCTCCCGCTTCCGCGAAGAACAGCTTCTTTACATCGCTATCGCTGGCGCCGATAGCTTTCATGACGCCAATCTCGCGGCGGCGTTCCAACACGGCCATTACCAATGTGTTGATGATCGCCAATGTCGCAACGGCAAGGGCCAGCGAGCCGAAGATGCCGAGGAAGAGATCGAGCACGGTGAAGAAGCGGCGCAAGCTCTTGGTGGCGTCGAGAATGGAGAAGGTGCGAAAACCCATCTGCTTGATGGCATCCTGCACCTGCGAAACTTTGGCCGGATCTTTGACGCGCACGGTCAACGTCTGATAGTTCTTGCCGCCGCCGCGGAGCGAACTGCGCATGTCGGTGAACTGCGCCATGTTCAGCTTCTCGGTGAGATCGACGGGCAGAAAGATGCGGCCGCGCGAGACGGTGCGCATTCCGCCGTAGGGCTCATCGTCGATGATGCCCACGACCTTCAAGGCCTGCATCTTGCGTACGACGGAAAAGCCGTAGGAATCAGGCGACGGGTTATCGGTGCTCGAATTCTGTCCCTCTGACATTGTGGGACGTCCCACATTGTCGGAGTCGGCAGCCAGCGGCTGGCGCTCGCCATAGCGCAGCGTAACCTCCTTTCCGATTAGAGAGACGGGATTGGTCGGTTCCAGTTCCTTGGCAAAGTCTTTCAGCAGGATGACTTCTTCGGCGTCGGAGCGGGAGAAGAACTTGCCCTGCAAGCTGTCGAAGGCTTCGTTCTCGCGTGCCGACATTGGCAGGCCTGTGACAAATCCGAAGTGCGTCTGGCCGTTGGAGACGATCTCGCCCATCACGCGGATTTCCGGCTCGACCTCGGTGACGTACTGCAGTTGCGTCATCTTGAGGCGGGCGGGCTCATCGAGGACGGGTGCATTTTCGAGATGCTGGTCTTTGCGATCCTCGTCGCGATTGAAGTCGCGGAAGTCCTGCTTGGAGGTGACGAAGACGGTGTCGAACATGCCGGAGCCGGCCAGACGGCGCGTGGCAAGCTGCTGCAGTCCGACGCCGAGCGACAGCATCGCAACCAGCGATGCCACGCCAACGGAGATGCCGACGGTGGTGAGTCCGTTGCGCAACTTGGACTGGCGCAGGTTGCGCACGGCGAGATCGAGCAGGTCGTAGCCTTTCATGCCCGCGCCTCCTCGGCACCAGTTCGTCCAAGGCCGGAAGTTGCCGGAGGCCCGGAATCGCTGGTGGAAATCAGCTTGCCGTCGGCGAGAAAGATGAGGCGTTGCGCAAAGCGTTCCGCCAATGCGCGCTCGTGCGTGACCATCACGACCGTCATGCCGAGCGAGAGGCTCACGTCGCGGATGAGGTTGAGGATGTCTTCGCCGGTGCGGCTGTCAAGGTTGCCAGTGGGCTCGTCGGCCAGCAGGATGGAGGGGCGATTGGCGAGCGCGCGCGCCAGCGAGACGCGCTGTTGCTCACCGCCGGAAAGTTCGGAGGGGCGATGCTCGAGACGCTTGCCCAGGCCGACCCGCTCCAGCGATTCACGGACACGCTGCGCGCGCTCGGTGCGATCGACTTCGGCAAAACGCATCGGCAGCTCAACGTTCTCGGTGATGGTCATCGCCGGGATGAGATGAAAGGCCTGGAAGACCATGCCGACATCGTTGCGGCGATAGCGTGCCAGATCTTCGGACGACATCTGCGCGAGATCGCGGCCTTGCACGATGACGGAGCCGGAGGTTGGGCGATCGAGGCCGGCGAGCAGATTGAGCAGCGTCGATTTGCCGGAGCCGGATTGGCCGAGCAGCGCGACGAATTCGCCGCGGCCGATGGTGAGCGAGATTCCGTCGACGGCACGGATGACGCTGTTGCCCATGGTGTAGTGGCGGCAGACGTTGTCGGTCCGCACGGCTTGCGTGGAGTTCATTGGTATTGGATTCGATGCTGACATAAAGGCCGGAGGAGCAAGCTCCTTATTGGAACATACGAAGGGGCGTGCGCGTTTGTGGCAGCCGGTGTGTAACGAAGTGTAAAGGAGTGGTCCGGCAGGGACAGCCTGGGAGTGACCATCGCCCAAAAGCCGAGGTGAACAAAGAATTGTCCCCGAAATCACAGACAAGGCGTTAGCGGAAGGTGTAGTCTGCTGTCGCTCAGCGCCCGTATATCCCACACACAACCATTCTCTCTCAGAAGGAGGAGCCCCATGCAAAGTCGTAAGACCCTGATTGGTGTGTTCTTACTCGTTCTGTGTGTATTCGTCGGTGTAGCGGTGGCGTTGTCGTTCGTATTCAAAGATGTGCAAGCCACCACGACCGCGCAGGAGACGGATACGTATGCAGTCAACAATGCTCGTGCCATCGCGGGCGATTATGTCGACGCCTCCGGGGTCCAGCACGCTGTGATCCTGGGTGGTACGAACGTCTTCATCTCCGCCGACCGGGCGGACTGCCAGACCGCGCCCGGCTCGACAGGCATTGCCTTCTACGCCATCAATACCGCAGGCGAGGCTGCGGGTTGGTGCACCAACACCAGTGGTGAAGAAATCGGGTTTACCTACTACAAGGGACACTTCAGCGACGTGACCATCTCGGGGGCATCGCTGGTTAATGCAATCGGAGTTAACGACTCGGGCACGGTGGTGGGCACCTATGTCACCGCCACCGGCGTACAGCATGGATTTGTACTGCAGGGCTCGACGCTTACGAATCTGGATCCGCCGGGTACGGTAAGTTTGAATACAGCCTGGGGGATCAACAATGCGGGCGTGATCACCGTCTACGGCGCAACCTCCAGCGGGGATTACCTCTCGTTTACAACGCCCGACATGGGCCAGACATGGACGCCATTTCATACTCCCGGAGAAGGGCCCATTGGATCGGTCGCCCATCAAATCAATAACAATGGAGACATCATCGCCACGCAATTCGATGCCTCCAGCAACCGTCACGCCGTGTTGTATCACGCGGGACAATACTATGTCTTTGACGATCCCAACGGCGTGGGCAGCACCCGAGGCGTCGGCCTGAATGACATGCTCGTCATGGTCGGTCGCTATGGGTCTGGTGTCTACGGCGGCGTCGGCTTTCAAGTGTTTACCACGCCGTAAAGCGATTGGAGCGTGTAGTTCGGGGGCGACGGAAACGCGTCGCCCCTTTCTGTTGAACGGCTATCCGCCAATGCAGACAGTTTGGGATCGTCCTTCACTCGAGCTGACACGAATCAATGAGGAAGGTTAGCGGGACGACCCAAGGTTGTGCCGTGACAAGGCGGCTGATGCTGCGCAGCGAGCATTCAGACCTTTGGCGCGTAGTTGACGCGACGGACTGTTTCGATGCGGCCGCTTTCCAGCGAACCTTCCACCAGTTCGTAGCCGAGCAGCGCGAGGATGCGGCCGTGGACAAACAGCGGACGCGCGTTGCCGTACCAATCGACGCAGGAGGCGCGACAGGCGTCGTCCTTGGCTCCATCTGGCTGGGCAGAAAGCTCGCCCACTTCCTGAAAATGCAGCGCGTCGTTGCGGAGAAACAGGATCGCCGCCGAATTCTCGAAGAGATGTCGATAGCCGGGACGCGCGGGCACCGCGATGGGCAAGCCGAGCACGCCGGAATCTTCGCCATCGGGCTTGTAGAAGAAGCCGTGGCTGCGCAATTCGCCTTGCGAGGCGTTTTCGCGCACGTAATCGTTGGCGACCTGCGGCGAGCGGCCAAGGTGCACGGAGGTGAAGTGCAAGTCGTTGCCGTCGGTGCCAATCGCAACCGCGTCGGAACCCATCTGCTCGATGCGATCGACTCCGTGCGTCAGCAAGAGCGTGCGCAGAGTGCCGCCGGTCCAACGCACCGCGTATAACGTGGAGCGTTGCCCTGGCTGCGGGTAGCCCCATCCGCTACCCGCGCCATAAAGAAGATAATCGCCGACGAAACGATTCTGGAACGTGCCGTTCCCCGGCGCTGGAAGCGGACGATAGTTGGAGGCCGCGACCGTCGCACTGCCATCGTTGAAGCTGGCGAGCGGAACGCGCAGCAAAGCCATGTCGCCGGCGGCGACTTCGGCGCGCCACATGCCATCGCCGGCGGCATCGGCGCGCACCAGCACGTTGAGATAGCCGTCGTCGCTCTCGAGGAAGGAGAACTGGTCCACCGGACTGCCGGAGACCCGCAGCGCTGTGGGGGCGGAGCCATCGAGCGGCATGCGATAGAGCATCGAGTCAGCGCTGGCCTTTTGCCCGGGGTATCTCCACTCCGTGACCCAGATGTAGACCGATTTTGGCGAGACGTAAAACACGCGGCCGGGCGGTCCGACGACCGAGGTGGCTTTGCAATCGAAGCCGCCGTTGGCGAGATCGCAGATAGTCACGGTGTGCAGCGCCGTGTCGCTGCCGTCGACGTCGACGTCTGCGCGGTAGACCTGCGTGGCGGAAACGATGCGGCGAAACTCACCATCGTCGGCACCCTTATGCCACTTGCGCACGGCGGGAAATTGCCGGAAGGGATCGTCGCCGCCGCCATAGATGTAGGCGGGCGAATAGAAGATGAGCTTGTCGCCGATCAGGCGGCTGGCGTAGTTGCGCGACGAATAGTAATCGTTGGAGCGCAGCTGATAGGTTGAGCGATAGCTGAGATTGCCGGTGGCGTCGATGTTGAAGAGGCCGACCTCGGTGCCGCCGCGCCCGTAGCTGTAGCCGATGATCACGATGCTGTTCTGCGAGACCAGCATCTCGTCGTACCAGGTATTCGCAGGATCGATGTCGGGGCCGAAGGCGTTGATGCTGGAGATGGGCGTCAGCGCGCCGTCTCCGATGGCGACGGTGAAGAGCCTTCCGCGCCGCAGAATGACGAGGTGATCGCCATGCACCTTGACGATGTCGCCCTCATCAACACCCGCATGCTGAACGTTGGTGACCGACTCGCCGGCGGGCGTCAGATCGTTGCCGGCGGCGGCCTTTGCCATCGCGGGAGGGGCCGGAGCTGCGGTCTCCAGAGCCATCGACAGCGATAGGGACTCGCTGTTCGAGCGACGCAGCTTTGCCTGGTTGTCGGCAATCTGCTGCAGATAGTTCTTCAGTTCGCGGTCGGAGCGGAAGGCCTGCATCGTCTGGTGCGACGTCGTGGTCTGCGCCTTCACCGTTGGCGGAAAGTGGTTGTCACTGCAGGCGGACAGGGTGAACGCGATCACTGCCGCACTGACGGCGGCCGCCAGAAGTCGGGGCATGGTTCTCACCTCTGCCGCTAGAACGGGCGCGGCAGAGGAACTTGCGGGGATCAATTCGGGGGATCGTGAGAGGAGTGGGCGCTGCAGTAGTGTGCAGTTTGTTTCACTCTCCCGGGATCGGAGCCGCGGCGGCAATTCCCTCGGCTGCTGGCTGCGGGCGCTTCTTTGGAAACTTCTTAGCGTATAACTCGTTGAAATTATTCTGGTGCTCTACCCAGTCTGCGACGATTGGATTGATCCAGCGGATCGCTTCTATGGTTTGTTCATATTCCGTGGGCAAGGGGCGGGTTCTACCGATAATCCGTTCATGGTGGGCTATTCGATTGCGGAGCGTTTTTAGCAAGACAAATCGTTCGTGAACCACGGCGCGATTCACCCTGATAGGGAAGATCCGAGACAGGTGGGGAAGCCAAAGTGTGTGTTCATAAATCCTGCTCGTAAGCTTCACCCAAAAGCCGAATGTCAGTTCCGAAACGACCCGTCCCGGCGTGGTCGGCTGTCCCTTCCCCAGAAGGCTGTCTTTGGCAAGGTCGATTTCCGCCCGCTCACTGTTGGCAAAGTGAAATCGGTCATACCACTTATCACACCCGAGCCTTTCAGACATGAGATTGTGAACGGAATTTCTGACTGTAACCTCAAGTCCTTGAATGACTCCGTAGAGCGCACCCGACAGCTCGGCGTTCTTCTCATAGAGTTTGATCGCAACCCACTGATCACCCCTTGAAAGTCGGTAATATGCGGCAAGTCGTTCACCGGAAATATACTTCTCAAGAGTGTCAAAGGCCTCATCCGTATAGCCGAACATTACTTGACAAATCTCCCTTTTGGGCCTACATTAACGAATGTAAGCCCCGGTTCCCGCTGGGGCGCTGGATGTTTGAAGAGGCCGCCTTTCCGGGCGGCTTCTTCCATTTCACCCAACTCGAACTACCCACACTTGTACACTCCCTGCAAGCATAGTGCAAGCATTTTCTTGCATGCACTATTTAATTCTTGACATGCTTGCTTGCAAGCAGTAGAGTCCTAAGCATGAACCGCCTAAGTCCTGCCAGGCAAGTGCAGGTTGTGGCCGCGCTAGTCGGGGCGTTTCAATTAACGCAACCGTACGGATGACACCTGTAGCCAAGCACGCGGTTTTGAACCCGTTACGGGACCTTGGCTGCGCCTCTGCCGATTATCACTCTAAGCATGTGCGCAATGTTCACGTGAAACGGGTTCAGCAAGAAGCTGGAAAACCACGGTCACGCTGTTGCGTTTGTATTACATGCATTACAACTTCTGTGGCGTACATAAACGCTGCGCGTAACCACTGCGATGGAAGCCGGGCTTGCTGATCATGTGGACACTGTAAGAACTCTTGGGGCTGCTCGCCCCATAAGGAAAGGCGGTAACGGTATGGGCGAGGAACAGCGCACTGATATTCAGGCGATGGGCGGCAAGGCGCGGGCTGAAAGGCTGACTGCCGATGAACGCAAGGCCATCGCCAGTGCAGCTGCCGAAGCACGATGGGGCAAGAAAGATGCCGCGAAGCATATCCCGAAAGCCGATTACGGCTCACCAGACAGGCCGCTAAAAGTCGGAAGTCTGGAAATCCCCTGCTACGTTCTAGATGACGGCAGGCGCGTAGTCACGCAGGCAGGAATGCTGACGGCGCTCGACATGAGCCAAGGGACAGCGACAAAAGGCGGCGGTGATCGAATCGCTAATTTTGCTGGCACAAAGGCAATCAGCCCATTCGTATCCAATAACTTGCGCGACATGATCACCAGGCCTATTCGGTTTAGGGCGCATGGCACGATGGCTTATGGATACGAAGCAACGATCTTGCCAGAATTGTGCGATGCCGTTCTCGCCGCAAGGGAGCAAAGGAAGCTCAATTACCAGCAGGAGCACATCGCAAAGCAGGCCGAAATCCTAGTAAGGGCATTTGCACGCGTAGGGATTATCGCTCTTGTTGATGAAGCGACTGGCTATCAAGAGATACGAGATCGCGAGGCGCTGCAGGAAATCCTTAAGCGCTACATCTCTGAGGAATTGCTGGTTTGGGTTAGAACGTTCCCGATGGAGTTTTATAAACAAGTTTTCCGACTGAAGGGATGGAATTGGAATGATGGCCGCATGTCTCCGATTGTCGGCAGCATCGTCAACGATATTGTATATGCGAGATTAGCACCCGGCGTCCTGGATGAATTGCGCAAACGCAATCCAGTGACAGGGAAGGGCTATCGGGAGCACCAGCACTTCCAGCACCTCACGCCCGACTTGGGCCATCCTGCGCTTACGCGCCACTTGTATGAGTTAATCGGCATGGCGCGCCCGTTTGGTTGGGGAGAGTGGCCCAAGTACTATGATCTAGTTGACCGGACATTTCCGAAGCTGAATACCACGCTCCTGCTGCCATTTGAGAGCGAAGCGACGGCTAGCGGTCGGTAGTTTCCTTGGCGATCCGCGCAGCGGCTTGGTTGGGTCCTCGACGCGACGTGCGCGTCGAATTCACTTACAACTCGGCGGCGGACCAGTTGCGGAACAGAAAAATGGGGATTTAAACGGACGATGGCAGGCAACTACGATCCTGAATCCTTGTTGAAGGTTTTTCTTGCCTTTTATAACCTTCGTTTATTGTTTTGGGAGTTAGTGCAGGTTAGTACCGGGACACCACCCCTCGGTGCACGGGCAAGCGACTCGCCTGCGCGCAGGTATAATCAAGGTTTGCGCACTTCATCTTGATCTCATCAGGACAACACACGTGAGTTCTCATAGTCATTCGCACATGCCGGGGCAGGCGCAGGAACCGCAACCGCTGCCGGGAGTCAACAGCATCATCGCCGTCGGATCGGGCAAAGGCGGGGTGGGCAAAACCACGCTGGCCGTCAATCTCGCCATCGCGCTGGCGCGCATGGGCAACAAGGTCGGGCTGCTCGACGCCGACGTCTACGGTCCCAACGTCCCGCTGATGCTCGGCTCCAGCGAGCCGCCCGCGGTGGCCGGCGAGAACCGCATCCTGCCGCCGGAACGTTACGGCATGAAGGTCATCTCGGTCGGCTTCCTCTCGCCCGGCGACAAGCCGCTGGTGTGGCGCGGGCCGATGCTGCACTCCATCATCAAGCAGTTCCTCAGCCAGGTGGAGTGGGGCGTGCTCGACTACCTGGTGGTCGATCTGCCGCCCGGCACCGGCGACGTCGTCATCTCGCTGGTGCAGACGGTGCCGCTCACCGGCGCGGTCGTCGTCACCACGCCGAGCGATGTCTCGCTGCAAGACGCGCGCAAGGCCATCGAGATGTTCAAGCAGGTGAAGGTCGACATCCTCGGCATCGTCGAGAACATGAGCTACTTCGTCTGCCCGCATTGCCATGAGGAGATCGACATCTTCTCCAAAGGCGGCGGCCAGCGCACCGCGCAGCAGTTCAGCGTGCCGTTTCTGGGATCGATCGAGCTCGACCCCGAAATCCGCAAGGGCGGCGACGGCGGCCATCCTATCGTGCTCGAAGGCGATCAGTCACCGCACGCGAAATCGATCTTCGCCTTCACCCATCGCGTGATCGAGCGCACCAAGGAGCTGCACGAGTCGGCGGGCGGCAGCGTGATCGAGATTCGGTGAGGCTGCTTGAGCGGGCGCAGCTTGAGCTGCGCCATGTTGCCTTCCTTCTCACATCGGGAACGAGATTTTGAGTGCCCCATTCAAGGCCGTCTTTTGGCCTTGAATGGGGATTTTGGTTGGTATAACGAAAAAGACCCGCTCAAGCTTCGCTTGAACGGGGCACCCGCCCAAATTTTTTCGTAACAGACGGCTGGTCGCGTCTTATCCCGGCAGCAGCTCATCTACCGCGTTGGGGCCGGGCCTTCTCTGCGGAAGAAGCCGTCCCGTCACCGTCCCCTTCATCACCTTCTGGAATGCGGCCTGGAATTGCTCCATTTCCGCGCTGGTTCCTATGGTGATGCGGGCATAGGTTGGCATGGCCGGCCAGACTCGCCCGATGACGACGTTCTGCTGCGCCATGGCGGCCATCACTTCTTTCACCGGCCGCTTCATCTCGAGCAGGAAGCAGTTCGACACCGACGGAATGTAGGAATACCCGTTGCGGTCAAGCCATTCAAACGTCGCGGTGCGCACCTGTTCGTTGATCCGCTTACGCGTAGCGACCAGCGTCGCGTCGTTCAGGCTGGCCGACGCCGCCGCCACCGCCGTCACCGGCATGAAATTGTATCCGCCGTAGTTGTGGATGCGATCCAGCAGCTCCGGCCGCGCGATGGCAAAACCGCAGCGCAGTCCCGCCATCCCGTAAAGCTTGGAGAAGGTTCGCAGCACCACCACATCTTTGCCCGCCTTCACCAGTTCGATCGCCGACGGCGCGTCCGTGAAGTGGATGTAAGCCTCATCCACCATCACGATGGCGTTCTTCGGCTTGTGCTCGACCAGATACTCGATGTCGGCGGCGCTGGTCACCGTCCCCGTCGGATTGTTGGGCTGGCAGATGTAGAAGATGCCGGCGTCGGCCCCCGCGGCCAGCATCGCCTTCACGTCATGAGCGTAGGTCTTGGTGAGCGGCACCTTGACCACGCGCGCGCCGGCTCCCTGCGCGGCAAACATCGGTCCCTCGAAGCCAGGGTCGGCGGTCACATAACTGGCGCGCGGAGAACAAAAAGCTGCCACCGCGAACTTCAGCGCCGGAGTCGATCCGGCGAAAATCGCCACTTGCTCGTCGGTGACGCCAACGCTTCGCGCGAACTGCTTCGTCAGCTCGTCGGTAGCTTCGCCCAGATATCGCCCGCCCTGCGGGGTGACGGCAATCACCGCTTCCCGCGCCGCCGCGCACGGGCCGAGCGGGTTCTCGTTGGCGTTGATCAAGATGGCGTCCTTGGGATGATGCGGCGCCTCGGCCAAGGCGAGCATGGGCTCGGTGACCATGCGCATTGCCAGCGCCGCGGATGCCATGGTGGACGCTTGCAAAAATGATCGGCGCGAGAGAGGCAAGAAAGGTTGACGGCCCATGCGAGGTGCTCCTGCGAACCCAACAATAGTAACGCGTGGAACCGGAAAATCCTGCGCGCTCTCAGACCTTATTCGTAGTGCGTCCACATGCGCAGAACCTTGACGATCCGCTGCTCCTCGAGCACCTGATACACCAGCCGATGCTGGATGTTGATGCGCCGGGAATACGCGCGGTTCAGATCGCCCAGGAGCTTTTCAAAGGGTGGAGGTTTCTGGAAAGGATCTTCGGCAAGCAGTGCGAGCGGTCGCTCAGCTTTCGGACGCAGGCCGGATTCGGCAAGTCGGCGAGCATCCTTTTGCGCTTGTTTGGTGAAGACAATCTGCCACGGCCTCACCAGCCGGGTTCTTTCTCGCACTCGTCGATTGGGGTCGCGAGACCTTCACGAATCGACTCCCGCATCCCAGGAATCGACAGCAAGTGCAGCGTTTCCTGGATCGCGTTCCAGTCTTCTTCTCCAACCAGAACGGCGTTGGAGCGCGGCCCGGTAATCAGCACCGGTTCGTGAGCATCTGCCGTTTCATCCAGCAGACGATACAACTTCTGTCGCGCCTCGCTGGCATTCATGCTATTCATATGGTTATCGTACGCTTTATCGTACGAGTCCACAACGTCCGTAACCAGCGATTGGCACTCAACAATTCCGAGTGCCAATCTTGACATGTATCCTCCTTGCTCCCTAGAATCAATGTGTCGGACTGTTTCTCAACATCCCCTTAACTTATTGCTAAGGCAGTAGTTTACAGTCCTCAGGTGGACGACTCATGGGTTCCCCGGCAGGCATCGGCAAGCGCGAACGCGAGATCCTTACGGCGATCGTCGAGACCTACATCACGACGGGCGAGCCCGTGGGTTCGCGCACGCTGGCGCGCAGCAATCGCGAGAGTCTCAGCGCAGCCTCGATTCGCAATGTCATGGCCGACCTGGCCGACGCCGGTTTCCTGGAGCAGCCGCACACTTCCGCCGGCCGCGTCCCGACCGCGCAGGCTTATCGTTTTTATGTGAAGCAGCTGACCGGCGAGGCGCGCCTGTCGCCCGCCGACGAGAGCCTCATTCAGGGCACGCTGGAAAGTTCGCAGGACCTGCAGGAGTTCATGGAGCGCAGCTCGCACGTGCTGTCGCTCATCTCGCACGGCGTGGGAGTGACGGTCAGCGCGGCTCCCGGGCAGCGCAATTCGCTGGAGCACGTTTACTTCCAGCGCATGGCCGACAAGAAGGTGTTGGCCGTCGTCGTCACGCGCAACGGTTTGGTGCGCGATCGCGTGCTGCGCCTGAATAACGATCTGTCGATTGGCGACTTGGAAGCTGCCGCCGCCTATATCAATCAAAACTTTCGCGGCTGGGAGATGGAAACGCTGCGCAACGAGATCGCCAAGCGCGTGCAGCAGGAGCGCAGCGAGTACGATCGCCTGATGGCGTCGGTCGAGCAGCTTTACGAGCAGGGTGCGTTGGCCACCGAAGGCGCCGCCCAGTCGGTTTACGTGGAAGGCGCGGCCAATCTGGTTATCACCGAGCAGGACAAGGAACGCCTGCGTCAGCTGCTGACGACGCTCGAAGAGAAGCAGCGCGTGGTCGAACTGCTCTCCGCCTACCTCGACACGCGGCAGGAAGCAGTGCGTGTGGTTGTGGGTCTGGAAGATGCCATGCCGCATCTAAATAATTTCGTGCTGATCGGCACGCCGGCGCGCGTGGGCGACGAGGTCATGGGTTCGCTGGCCGTCATCGGCCCCACCCGCATGGATTACGAGCACACCATCACCGCCGTGTCGTATATTGCGCGGCTGTTCGATCAGCTGTGGAACGAGTCGACGTAAGTAGTACGGGCAGTTCGAGCCTCCGTATGAGAAGTGCCTCACGGCGTGAGAAGTGCGCCACGAATTCGGCATAGCACTTCGACTGCAGAGAATCGAGCGCCGTAGGCGCGGCGACAGGATAGCCCAGCACTCAGCGCCCTCTTTTGGCGCGGAGTGCTGGGTAGGCTGGAAAAAGATCTGGAGTCCCTGGGGGACGGCACGGTTCTCACGTAAGACACTTTAGACCAGCGCTCAGCGCCTGCTTATATTTGTCATCACGAGCAGGCTGTAGCCTGCGAGAGATCTGCTTTTCAGAACGATTATGCCTTTGAAGAAAACCAACGGAAGCTCCGAAGCGGAATTGGAGCTGGATCACGAACTGCCACCCGCCGAACCGGGCGAAGAAGCACCTTCTGCCGACGCACCTGACGCCTCCAAGCCCGGCGAGCTGCAATCCGATCTGGAGAAGGCCAAGGCCGAATGCGCCGCTTACCTTGACCGCCTCGCTCGCCTGCAGGCCGAGTTCGACAACTACCGCAAGCGCAACGCCAAGCAGCAGCAGGAATATCGCGACTATGCCCTCGTGGAAGCCTTGAAGACTCTGTTGCCCATCCTCGACAGTCTCGACCGAGCCCTCAAGACCAGCGCGGCCTCGCTTGAGGATTTTCATCAGGGCATCGAGTTGATCGACAAGCAATTTCATGACGCGCTGTCGAAGCTGGGTGTCGAACCGGTTCCCGCCGAAGGCGAAGCCTTCGACCCAAATTTGCATCAGGCGGTGCAGATGGTCGACACCGACGAAGTTGAGGACAATCACGTGATCGACGAGCTGCAGCGCGGCTATAAGCTGAAAGATCGCCTGCTGCGCCCGGCCATGGTGCGCGTCGCGCGCAATCCGAAGGGCTAATTGCCAATTGCTAATTGCTGAGGTTTACTCTGGCCACTACTGTGAAACGTGACTATTACGAGGTCCTGGGCGTCGCGCGCACCGCGGGCGAACCGGAGATCAAGAGCGCGTACCGCAAGCTCGCGCTGCAATATCATCCCGACCGTAATCCCGATAATCCCGAGGCGGAAGAGCGCTTCAAGGAGTGCAGCGAGGCCTATGCCGTGCTCGCCGACGCCGAGAAGCGCGCGCGCTACGATCGCTTCGGACACGCCGGCGTAGGCTCGGCCGCTGCTCAGGGCTTCGGCGGCTTCGATCCCGCCGTCTTCAACGATTTCCAGGACATCTTTGGCGACCTCTTCGGCTTTGGCGACGTGTTCAGCCAGGGCGGCCGCCGGCGCTCGCGCGCGCAGCGCGGCGCCGATCTGCGCGAAGACCTCACCCTGGAGTTCGAGGAAGCGGTCTTCGGCGTCACCAAGCAAGTGCAGATGCGACGCCTGGAGGAATGTGACCACTGCAAAGGCAGCGGGGTTGCGCCGGGCAAGTCACCCATCAATTGCACCACCTGCGGCGGCCGCGGGCAGATGCGCTACCAGCAGGGCTTCTTCTCTATCGCACGCACCTGTAGCACCTGCGGTGGCGCCGGCAAGCTCATCGTCGATCCCTGCACGCAATGCCGCGGTCAGGGACGCGTCACCCGCGACCGCACGGTGACGGCGAAAGTTCCCGCAGGTGTGGATGAAGGCGCGCGCATCCTTTATTCCAACGAAGGCGAGGCCGGCGTACTCGGCGGCCCTCCCGGCGATCTGTACATCGTGCTGCACGTCAAAGAGCACTCGTTCTTCGAGCGCGAAGGTAAAGACCTGCATTGCACCATGCCGATCTCGATCTCGCAGGCCGCGCTGGGCACTGACATTCAGGTGCCGACGCTCGAAGGCGAGGAAAAGCTGAAGATTCCCGAAGGCACGCAAACCGGATCAACCTTCAAGCTGAAGAACAAGGGCGTCCCGGTGCTGAACGGCCGCGGACGTGGCGATCTCTACGTCGAAGTGAAGGTGCAAACGCCCGCGAAGCTGACCAAGCGCCAGCGCGAGCTGCTGCAGGAGCTGCACACCACGCTGGCTGTCGAAAACAAACCCGTCAGCCGCTCGCTGCTGAACAAGGTGCGGGAGATTTTCGGGTAGGGGAAGTCAGCAATTAGCTCTTAGCGATTAGCAATTAGCAGTCAACGGTTGGCGATCCTAGCCGCGGAACGGCGACATTTGTGTTAGCCGTGGGCGTAAGCCCGCGGTGCCGCAAAGAAAGTAGAATGGAGCCACGGAGTGGCGACACCTCTTAGTCTCGTTGCGCGACGCCCTTGCCTCTACCTTCGGAAGCATCTTAAATCGCTAATTGCTAATCGCTAATCGCTAATCGCTAATTGCTAATTGCTAATCGCTAATTGCTAATCGCTAATTGCTAATCGCTAATTGCTAATCGCTAATTGCTAATCGCTGCCTTGGATCGAACCCTCCGCATCTACGCCTGGTTCTTGCTCATCGTGACCGCCCTTCCTGCGGCTGCCCGTCTGGCCAAGCCGCGCGAGCTCGCCCGCATCACCATGCTGCGCTATCAGGACCCGCGCCGCCGCAAGCGCTCGCGCATCACCGGATTCATCTACCTTGGCCTCGCGCTCTTCGGCATTCCATTTCTGTGGCACGCCGAAGCGCACCAGGCGCGCTGGCTGATCATTCTTCTCATCCTGGTCATGCTCTCGGCGGTCGAGTCGCTGTTCAACAGCCGCGCCTTCGACGAAGGCAGCCTCGCCCGCCAGAATCGCCTGTTCGGCGGCGTGTACGCCTCCATCGCCATCGCCACGGCTCTGTTACTCTTCACTCGATGACCCGCCGCCGCTGGATCGCCAACGAGTTCACCATCGCTCGCGCCGCCCTCACCGGAGCGCACGCCGCACATTTGGCGCGAACCCTGCGCGCGCGTGTCGGCCAGGAGTTCGAAGTGGCTTGCGGCGATCAGGTGCGCCGCGCGACGGTATCGAGCGTTAGCGATGATCGCGTGGAGTTCACACTGGGCGAAGAAGTCGCCGCCAACGACGTTGTGCCCATCACTCTGCTGCTTGCCGTCTTCAAATTCGATCGCATGGAGTGGGCGATCGAGAAGTGTACCGAGCTGAACGTCACCAGAATCGTGCCGGTCATCGCGCGCCGCACCGAGAAGCATCTCGCCCTCGCCGCCGAAAAGCGCGTGGATCGCTGGCAGCGCATCGCCCGCGAGGCGTCGGAACAATCCCGCCGCACCACCCCACCGGAGATTCTGCCGCCGATGAAGTTGAAGGAGGCCCTCGGTGCTTGCACTGCCGAAAAGTCACCGCTTGCCCGCCTCAGCGCATCCACCTCAAAAACTGTCATCCCGACCGAGGGCGTCAGCCCGAGCGGAGGGACCTGCGGTTCGCCTGGTGGGCCACTTGACGTCCTCTCGGACGATGATTCGGGTAACAAGTCGGGTAATAAGAAGGATGTGTCATCCCGACCGAGGAGCGAAGCGACGAGTGGAGGGACCTGCTGGCCGCCCGCAGGGGCACTCAACATCGTGCTCGCCGAAACCGAACGCACCTTAACTCTCACCGACATCCTGCGCTCCAACACAGCTCCCCAATCGCTCACCCTCGCCATCGGCCCTGAGGGCGGTTGGACCGACGACGAGCTGCAACTCTTCACAAGTTCGCATTGGATCGCCGCGTCCCTCGGCGACACCATCCTCCGCGCCGAAACCGCAGCCATCGCGGCGCTGGCCATCGCCCGCTCTTTCGCCGACGGCTGATAGCTGACAGCCGACAGCTTTCCTCTTGCGCATTGGGTCCTCGGCCATCATAATTATTATTCGCCTTTTCTTCGCAGCGGAGCCGCAGTGTCGAGCAACGGTTATCACGATTTCCTCCCCACCGACGATCAGCGTCGCGCCATCGAGCATATTCACGGCCCGATGCTCGTCGTCGCCGGAGCTGGCACAGGCAAGACCACGGTTCTCGCGCGCCGCATCGCACACCTGATTCAGACCGAAGCCGCGCGGCCGGACGAAATCCTCGCCGTCACTTACACGCGCAACTCCGCCGCTGAGCTGATTCGTCGAGTCGGCGCGATCCTCTACCCCAATCTCGATCAGCAGCCATCGCTCTATCCCGAGCTGAATCGCTCGAAGGCCGCTAAGAAGCTGCTGTCCGACGGCCTGCAGGCACACACCTTCCACGGCTACTGCTACAAGCTGTTGAACGACGCCGGGGCAAAGTTCGCGCTGCTCGACGACAAAGACCTGTTCATCCTGCTGCGCCGTCGTATCGGCGACATGAAGCTGGAGCACTACATCAAGGCAGCGACCCCGGGAAAATTTCTGGAAGATCTGCTGAAGTTTTTCAGCAGCTGTCACGACGAGCTGCGCACGCCCGCCGACTACGACAACTACGTCGCCCGCCTGGAGCGCCATGAGATTCCTTTGCCGCGCATGGCCAAATCGCGCGAGGCACAAGCAATGTCGGAAACAGAAGTCCTGGGCCGCTGCCGCGAGGTAGCGCGCGCCTTCCGCTATGCCGAGGAACTGCTGCACCAGGAAGGTCTCGGTACCTTCGGCCACATCATGACGCGCGCCGTGGATGTGCTCATGCGCCGCAAATCGGTTCTGGAGCGCCAGCAGCGCCGCGCGCGCTTCATCCTCATCGACGAGTTCCAGGACTCCAACGTCGCGCAGATCAAACTCGCCAGTCTGCTCGCCGGCGAGCAAGCCAACGTCTTCGCTGTCGGCGATCCCGATCAGGCCATCTATCAGTTTCGTGGCGCCACCAGCGACGCCTTCGATCATTTCCTGCAAACCTTCGGCCCCGAGCGTGTCCAGCGCGTGACCATGTCGGCCAATCGCCGCTCCACGCCGCCGATCCTGCGCTGCGCGCATCAGCTCATTCAATGCAACCCGACCATCGCCAGTGTCGAGGGAGGCTGGTCGAGGCAGCCGCTCACCTGCGCACGCGCGGACCGCGATCCGCTCCTGGCGACCGCAACCGCGGTGCACGCTATCGTCCACAGCGGCAATGAGCAGGAAGCCGCCTTCGTCGCCGATACCATCCGGACGATGCGACACGACCAGCCAGGATTGCGGTTGAGCGACATCGCTGTGCTGTATCGCGCCCACTTTTGCCGTGAGCAGATTGTGGCCGAGCTCACCCGCCGCGGCATACCGGTGCGCGTCAAGGGTGCTGATCTTTTCGACACGCCGGAGCTGCGTGACGCCTTGGCCGTGCTGCGCATTCTGGATTCTTCGCATCCGGTTGCTCTGTTTCGCGTGGCCGCGCTGCCGCAGTTCCACGTCGATCCCGAGTGCTTTCGCAACGAACTGGCGCTGGCGGGCGAGAACTTTTCCGCCGAAGCTGCCCTGGAGAATGTTCCCGGAGGTCTGCCCGTAGTCGAGACCATTCGTGCGACACGACAGCAACTCCTCGATGCTAACAACGCCCTCGCACCTGCGCTGGAGATGGCACAACGCGCCTTCGGCCTTCCTGACTCGATGCCGCTGCGCCGCCTGTGCGACTTTGCCAGGCGCTGGCTCGAAAAGCCAAAGCAGATTGTAGGCGCGGGCACACTGAACGATTTTCTGCAGTATGTCGCGGTGTTTCGCGAAGAGGCGAAGGGCATGCTGGTGGAAGAGACGGATGAAGATGATCCGGTGGCCGCGCTTGAACCCAGCGAGCTGGCAACCGCGCCGCTGCAGGACGCGGTGCAGTTGATGACCGTGCACGCCGCCAAAGGGTTGGAGTTCCCGTGCGTCTTTGTCGTGCGCGTCGCCTCAAACTCCTTCCCGGGCGGATACAAAGAGTCGCTGGTGGAGTTTCCACAGCAGCTGCGAAACCGTGCGGCGGTGGAAAACGATCCCAAGACTCTGCACGATCAGGAAGAGCGGCGCCTGTTCTACGTCGCCATGACCCGCGCCATGGACCAGCTGTATCTCTGCGGCAAGGCCGGCAGCGAACGCAAGCAGCCCGCGCCGCCGAAGGGATACATGCGCGAACTGGTTGCTCACGCGACCGGCTCTTTGCGAGGTGCCATCGAATGGCGTCTGCTGCCACCGGATACGCACATCGCGCAGATTGCGGCCGCGGCCGACCCGCAGCTGCCGGTCTCCCAGTGGACGCAACTGCCCCCGCGGCAGGATGGCCGGCTGCTCGAGCTGAGCGCCAGCGCGTTGCAGAATTACCAGTACTGTCCGCTGAAGTACAAGCTGCACTACGATTGGCGGCTGCCTGAAGACGCGAGCGCGGCGCTGCAATTCGGCAGCGCCATGCATCTGGCGCTGAAGGCATATTTCGACGGCGTTCGCGCCGGCCGTCCTCTGCGCTCGGACGACGTCCTCAATTGTTTTCTCGACGAGTTTGGCAAAGCGAAGATCGATGACGACGTGCAGCGCGATCTTTACACGGAGCAGGGCCGCAAACAGCTGGCTGCTTTCCTGCGCTCTCCGCTGGCGCGTCCTGCCGACAAGATTCTGGAGACCGAACGCCGCTTCAAAGTCGAAATCGGCGGCGCCACGGTGAAAGGCCGATTCGACCGGCTCGATCGCCTGTCGAGCGGCGAGGTCGCCATCATCGACTTCAAGACCGGCAAGGCAAAAACCCAGGACGATGCCGACGAGAGCTTGCAGCTTTCCGTTTACGCGCTCGCGGCTAAGGCCTTGGGGCATACAGCGTCGTCGCTGGTGTTCATCAATATGGAAAACGGAGCGGCGATCGCGTCGCAGCGAACGCCAAGACAACTGCAAGAGGCTGAAGAGCAGGTGCGAGCGATTGCCGCCAGGATTGCCGCCGGAGAGTTCGATCCCAAGCCGAACAGCGGCTGCGTGCGATGTTCCTATCAGAGCATCTGCCCCACCCAGGAAGAGCCGCTTCCCCGCCCCGCGGCTAGCCAGTCAGCCAAAGTGAATTAGAAAGCGCCCAAGGCTTCTGTCAGGGGTGACTTCAGTCGTGCCGAACGTGACGTCGCCAAGAGTGGGGTTTGGCCCCTGACCATGCGATCCGCAAAAAGCAACGGGGGACGCTTACGCGTCCCCCGTTGTTACGGTCAAACCGGTTAGTGCTTCTTTTTCTTTGCAGCCTTCTTAGCCGGTTTCTTTGCAGCCTTCTTAGTTGCCATGTTTTCTATTCTCCCTTTTTCCATTTGTCATGGAATGTTGCGATAACTTTCATCGCATTTTGTTAGTTGTATAGAGTCATTGAAAAAAATAGTCAAGCAAAAAACGCATGCGATATCGCCGACGCGACGATGCACGAAGCCGGCGAATGGTGTCTTCGTCATCGTGATTTCCTGATCGCACTCGCACCGCGCTCGCATCGCTGAACTCGCACATGCGTGGAAGCCGCATAAACACTGGTTATTTCAACGCTCGCAAAACCGCGCCGCTCAGCGCATCGTGCCACGCGTGCGCCATCATTCCGGCGCGCAGGCTTTTTCGCCACCAGGCGAGTAACCCAAACATTAATCCGAAAACTGCGATTAAAATCATGCGCGCGACGCCTTCGTAGCCGTGCGACGCCCCAAACACGATGGCCGAGAGCAGCACTCCGCTGAACATCGAGTTGGTCATCGCGGCGAACTGACGCTGCAGATATCCGCGAAAGATGATCTCCTCGCAAAAGCCGGCGGTCGCGCTCACGCAGAACCACACGGTGAGCTCCAGGTTCGTCGTCGGGCTCAGAAATCCCAGCTGGCGGCGCATGCTTTCGAATTTGCCGGGATGATCGAGATGCATCAGCTTGGCGCCGATTCCCAGCACGAACATCGCGCAGCCCCAGAACGCGCCGGCGAAGACCACGTCGAGGAAGAAATCTTCCATCGTCGCCCACCGTCCGCCGATGAGATCGCGCAGGCGCATGCGTTTGCGAATGCCGAGCCAGACCATGCCCACTAGAATCCACTCCCACGTCATGGTCCAGAGATATAGCGCCAGTTTGTTGCCGCCTGACAAGGCGTGCTTGCCGCGCGTGCCGTTCAGCGAAACCATCAACAACATCGCGATCAGGATCCCGGTGTGCCACCAGGGAGCCAGAAGGCGCGTGCGGGACGCGGCAGGTTCGCGGGTTTGCGGAGGGATTTGTGCGTCCGTAGCCAACGTAGCTCCATCTTATAATGAGCAACGAGCCTTTAGCCGCGAGCCCCGAGCCGTGAGTTTCGAGCCACGAACCTGGATTTCGTGGCATGAACATTGATATCGACGTCGGACGCTCACAGATCCACGCGACACCGGGGCAATCACCCGCCTGGAGGCTCGAGGCTCGAAGCTAGAAGCTCGCGGCTTATATTTCATCTCAGGAGCTAAAACTCATGGCCTTCATCGAAGATGTTGTCATCGTCTCGGCAGTGCGCACACCCATCGGAAAATTTCAGGGCTCGCTGTCTGACCTCACTGCGCCGCAGCTGGGCGCGATCGTCGTTCGCGAAGCGGTGAAGCGCGCGGGCATCGATCCCAACTCGGTCGACGAGTGCATTATGGGCAATGTTGTGTCCGCGGGCCTGGGTCAGAATCCCGCGCGGCAGGCGGCTCTGGGCGGCGGACTTTCTTCCAGCGTGGGCGCGATGACCATCAACAAAGTTTGCGGCTCGGGACTAAAAGCGGTTGCGCTCGCGCAGCAGGCCATCCAGACGGGCAATTCGCAGATCGTAGTCGCCGGCGGCATGGAGAGCATGACCAATGCCCCCTATCTTCTGCAAAACGCGCGCAAGGGATTTCGTCTCGGTGATCAGAAGGTGGTCGACGCCATGGTTCATGACGGCCTGTGGGACGCCTACAACGACTACCACATGGGCAACACCGGCGAGAACGTCGCCGACAAGTACAAGATCACGCGCGAAGAGCAGGACGAGTATGCGCTGAACTCGCATCGCAAAGCGCTGAGCGCGATCAACGAGTGCCGCTTCAAAGAGCAGATCATCCCGGTCGAGCTGCCGGCGAAGAAGAAAGGCGCGCCGTCCGTGCTGTTCAGCAAGGACGAAGGGCCGCGCGAGGACACGACCCTTGATGTGCTGCGCGGATTGAAGCCCGCATTCAAGAAGGATGGCACGGTGACCGCCGGCAATGCGCCCGGCGTGAATGACGGAGCGTCGGCGCTGGTAGTGATGTCGGCGGCAAAGGCGAAGGAGCTGGGACTGAAGCCGATGGTGCGCATCGTGGCGCAGTCGACCAGCGGCATCGATCCGGCGTGGGTGATGATGGCGCCGGTGGATGCGGTGCGTCAGCTGTGGAAGAAGACGGGATGGAAGGACGAGGACGTCGATCTGTACGAGCTGAATGAAGCGTTCTCGGTGGCAGCGATTGGCGTCACGCGCGAGCTCGGCCTCGACCTGAACAAGGTCAACGTGAACGGCGGCGCGGTTGCGCTGGGACATCCCATCGGCGCCAGCGGCGCGCGCATCTTGACGACGCTGATCTACGAGATGATTCGCCGCGACGTGCACAAGGGAATTGCGGCGTTGTGCCTGGGCGGCGGAAATGCCGTGGGGCTGGCGGTGGAACGGTAGGATGTAATCCCGCCTTCTCGCCAGCCATCAGGCGAGAAGGGTGGGGCACCCGGCGTAAAATGACGGAAGCACCCACATGGCGATGGGTAGTGTTCGTCGTCTTGTTCGTTCTCTTTCCGATTGTGCTCCATCCCTGGTGGGTCGCTGTTCTCTCGCTGGTCGTGTTTGGAGTGCTGGTGTGGATTTTATTTCCGGGCAAGCCAGATTCCGGGTAGCCCACCGGCGTGCTCCACCTCTATCGACTGCTCGCAGACTGTAACCGTGATAGGCTAGTCTCATCCGCAGAATCGGACGACCTATGACGCGCATCGATACAGTTGATGTCCTCACCCAAGCATGCGCCTGCCGGTTCCAGCAGTGTTGTCCCTGCTGTTGTTGTCGCTAGCCGTACCTTCGCTTCCCCGACCAATCCAATCTTTTCGCCGGCCAACGTGCCAGTATCCTTTGGAGATAGACCGTGAAGATAGCCAATGACGTTACCGAATTGATCGGCAACACGCCCCTCGTGCGTTTAAACAAAGTGACCAACGGCGCGCGCGCCACCGTCGCCGCCAAGCTGGAGAGCTTCAACCCCTGCAGCAGCGTGAAGGACCGCATCGGGGTCAGCATGATCAACGAAGCCGAGCGCGCGGGAAAGATTCAGCCTGGCAAGACCGTGCTGATCGAGCCGACCAGCGGCAACACCGGCATCGGGCTGGCGTTCGTCGCCGCGGTGAAGGGTTACAAGCTGATCCTCACCATGCCGGAGACGATGAGCATGGAGCGCCGGGTTCTGCTGCGCGCCTATGGCGCGGAGATCGTCTTGACGCCGGGGCCGAAGGGTATGAAGGGTGCAATCGCCAAGGCCAACGAGATCCTCGAGGAAACTCCAAATGGCTTCATGCTGCAGCAGTTCGATAATCCGGCCAATCCGAAGATTCACCGCGAGACCACCGGTCCGGAGATCTGGAACGACACCGACGGCAAGGTCGATATTCTTGTCTCAGGCATCGGCACCGGAGGCACGCTGACCGGTGTGGCGGAGTTCATCAAGCCCAGGAAGGCGTCATTCAAGGCGATTGCGGTTGAGCCGGTGGAGAGTCCGGTGCTGTCCGGCGGACAGCCGGGGCCGCACAGGATTCAGGGTATTGGCGCCGGATTTGTTCCCAGCATTCTGCGTACCGACTTCATCGACGAAGTTGTCCAGGTGCCCAGCGAGGAAGCGATCACCATGGCGCGCCGCCTGGCGCTGGAAGAGGGCCTGCTGGTGGGCATCTCGTCCGGAGCTGCTGCGGTAGCCGCATTACGGGTGGCCAACCGTCTGGAGAATGAAGGCAAGCTGATCGTGGTGGTTCTGCCGGATTACGGCGAGCGCTACTTGAGCAGTATCCTGTTCGAGAAGCTGCGCGATGAGGCGCTGGCGCTGACGGCGGCTGAGGTTGCGGTGTGAACTTTTTCTCCTCCATGCGCGAAGACATTGCCGCGGTGCTCGACCGCGATCCCGCTGCGAAGTCTGGGCTGGAGGTGGTTTTTCTCTACTCCGGGCTGCACGCGCTTTGGGGATACCGTTTTCACCACTGGCTGTGGATTCATGGCTGGCGTTTTCTGGCGCGAGCGATGTCGCAATGGGGGCGGCTGATCACGGGAATCGAAATTCATCCCGGCGCGGAGATCGGCCGGCGCTTCTTTGTCGACCATGGAATGGGAGTTGTCATCGGCGAGACTACGATCATCGGTGACGATGTGACGCTGTTTCAAGGCGTGACGCTCGGCGGCACCGGCAAAGAGAGCGGCAAGCGGCATCCCACGCTGCACAACGGGGTGGTGGTTGGCGCGGGCGCGCGGGTGCTGGGCAACATTGTCATCGGAGAAAATTCGCGGATCGGCGCCGGATCGGTGGTGTTGCGCGACGTGCCGGACAATTCGACCGTCGTCGGCGTTCCCGGACACATTGTCCTGCGGCGCGGCAAGCGCGTGGTCATCACCGATCCCAAGCAAATCAACGATCCCTTGTCGGAGGCCTTGGCCGCGGTCGCCAATGAAGTGAAGAAGCTGAAGCAAGAGGTTCACGAACTGCAAGGACGGCAATTCATTCCTACCGACGGCGACGACAAGCTTCAGGAAATCATCGAGATCGATTACCAGATATGAGTAAAGCAGACCGCAGGGTTCTTCCGTCTGATTCGTTCGAGAAGGGTTCAGGCAAGGACAATCGCAGTGTCAGAAAGCGCTTCGTATCAGGGCACAACTTTAGTCGTGCCGAAAAAACCGAGTAAGAGAAGGGGCTTCAGCCCCTGCCGCCTCTATCGCGAGTATTGAGACCAATATCTTCCGTCTCACGAAACAATCCCGCCAAGAAACTGATCATTCGACGCAGTGCCGCCGGCTGAAGCCGGCTCCGGGTGAGAAAAGTAGGCGCTTATCGGCACGACTGAAGTCGTGCCCTGATACGAAGCAGAAGCGATGGCACGCAATACAAGCTGAAGCGCTCGCATGCGAGTACGAAGCAGGAGCAATGGGACGCAGTAAACTGCAGATCCTTCGACTGTGTTCGGTCGCTCGCGCGGCCTCACTCTGCTCAGGATGACAACAAGACATCGGCGACTGACGTGCGCAACAGAAAAGGGTTTCAGCCGCTGGAGTCACCGGTTGATGACGCGACTGAAACCCGCAGGTGAGCGCTGCTTCTAACTCCGCCATCGGCCGGCAGCCCCCAAACTGAATTCGATTCGGCTAATACGTGCGATCGTCCCAAACTTCCGCACTGCCCCACTGATGCGTGACGTCCTCGGCCTTCACCATGAAGTGATGAACCCCCATGGAGGTCGAGACCCACGCCTGAAACGACGGGGCACCCTGCAGCGTCTGCACCAGCGTTCCATCGAGATAAATCTGGTACTCGGTGATCCGTCCATTGGGGCTCGAGGCCTGCGCCTGCAGGTTGGTCGCAGGGCCTGCGTCCTGACCGTTGTATGGAGTCGTAATGGTCACCGTCGGCACTTGCCCGTTGATGGTGTACACCGCAGCGGGCGACATCTGATTCTTGATGCTCGGCTTGCCAATGGCCTGCACAAATACCTGGTAACTTCCCGGTGCGAAGTTGAACTGCGACAAATCAAGCGTATGGGTACCGACGTAGAAGTCGCCCAGCGACATCAGGTTCACGCCATCGGCGGAAATGTAGGCCGTGTAGTGATCGAGCGTGGACTCACTGGGCACGGTCCAGACCAGCGTGCTGCCGTTGACGCTGGCCGAGACGCTGAGGCAGTTGTCGATGCCGCTCTGGATCTCGGTGCCTTCTTCGTAATCGTGCCAGGTGACGGCCTGAACCGCATCGAGGCGATCGGTGTAAGCGCGCACTGCACTCCAGGAGTCGAGCCAGGTTTTCCCGCAGAGCTGCTGGATGTGACGGCCTCCAGGAGGAGCCCAATTCGCGACCTCGTCGTTGAAACCCTTCCAGGTTGACGCCCAGTTACGCTTCGACTGATGCTGGCCGGCGATCTGCAGGAAGTACTGCGTGTAGTCGAGGCCTTCGTAGCCCTGCTGCAGGGGATCCTTGGGCGAGAGCCAGCCATAGGCGCCGATGGTGTACTGATTGGTGAAGGCGCCGGCGTTCTCGAAGATCCATTCCAGGTCGGTGTTCTGATTTTCGATCGTCGTCCAGTTGATGTCGTAGGCTTCCATTCCGAACTGCAGGACGATGACTTTGCCGTCGCTGTTGTGAATCGCTGCCGGCGAGCTGAAGTAGCCGTGACCGCGCGCATAAGAGATGATGTTCAGCAGCGCCTGAGTGGCGGAGCAGTTCGGATAGCAGGAGAACCACTCGATCGCGCCCTGGTCGATCATCAAGGAAAACTTGAGGTTATTTTGCTGTTCCAGTTGAGTCTTAAGTATTTCTGTTGCGCCTTCTTCATAGCTGCCCGGGCCGTACCAGTCGACCAGCACGCCGTCAAAGCCGCGGCTGGTCAGGTCCTCAATCTCGCGTGTAACCTGGCGCGGATCCTGCGAGCTGTAACCAATATTGGGATGCGTGCCATGCACCCAGTAGGGAATGTACGTGGTGTATACCTTTGCATTCTGCTGCGATTCCGAAAGCAGCGTATGCACATTGACCTTGCTGACGTTGCTGGCGGCCAAGTCTCCGTTGTCGACGCATTGACCGTTGGTCACGGTGGTGATCTCGCATCCGGGAAAAGCGTTGGCTGCGGAGGTGTTGTTCGAGGTCTGGGCGGTGAGCGTGGTGTTGGGAATGATCTGCTGATAGTTGGTTGCGTAAACAGGGATCGACAGGCCTAGCGCAAGAGCCAGGCAGGAAGTGGCGGCAATTTTGGACATCAGAGCTCTCCGGAGTACGCGGCGCCTTGCATCGCTACGCACAAAATGGGGCCTGCACAGATTCTGGGTGGAAACAAGGGCGAGTGTAGGAGGATTAAGGCTGGTTCGTAACCCCGTCAATGCCTGATGTGGGCGGTGATTTTCTACCTAGGGCCGGGTGAGGCAAGTGACGGGAGTTCTAAGGTGATGCGGAGGCGCGCAAGCCTCAGCGAAGTAAATCTCTTCGAGACAAACGCACCTGAGATGGCAAACCGCGGCGACGGCGAGGTCATCGTACAGAACATCAGCCTCGCGCAGATCCGGCGCCCGCGAAATCACAGTCATGCCGCTACAGATTGAGGATCGTCCGTATGTAAGCACGACCGCGAAGGCTCCACCTCGCCGTCGCCGCTGGATCGGCGTTGCGGCGCTGATTGTGCTCCTGTGCCTGGTCGTGCTGGTCGCCGTAAGCGTCAAGGAGTGGCCATTTACTCGCGCTGCCGTGGTGCAGGCGCTGGAGCAGCAATCAGGCAGTTCTGTCGAGATTGGCCATTTCCGGCACATCTATTTTCCGCATCCCGGCTGTGTCGCCGCGGGTGTGGTATTTCGTCGCAGCGGCAATTCGACCCCGCTGATCACCATCCGCAAGCTGACCATCATGGGCAGCTATCACACGCTGATGCTGCACCACATCACCATCATTCGCGCGGAAGACACCCATCTTCGCATTCCGGCGCGAGCGGAGGGGGTTGGGCCCGAGTCAACGCCGATTGATCTGGGCAGCCTGCATTCGGGGCTCACGATCGGCAAGATCATCGCCGACGGAGCGCAGGTCGAATTCCTCTCCGATCAGCCCGGCAAGCAGTCGCTGGTGTTTCACATCTCCAAGCTCGGGTTGCACAACCTGGCCCAGGGCCAGCCCCTGCTCTATCACGCCAGCATTGATCTGCCTCTGCCTCCGGCCGAGCTTTATGTCCAGGGAAAATTGAGCCCGGTGCGTCACGGTCAAGTGGGAACGACCGTGATGTCGGGAACGTTCGACGTAGAGCAGATGAACCTTGGCGTCTTCGGCGGAATCGCGGGAACACTGGCTTCGAAGGGCAGCTTCGACGGCCTGCTACAGCACATCCATGTGCAGGGCGCGACCGATGCACCAGACTTCGAGGTAACTGAGAGCGGGCACAGACTTCATCTCGTCACCCATTACCAGGCGCTGGTGAACGGCATGAATGGAGACGTGGCGCTTAATTCGGTCACGGCGCAGTTTGGCCACACGGCAATCAACGTGACGGGAGAGATTACGGGCGAGGATGATGCCAAGGGCAAAACCGCGTCGCTACAGATCTCCTCCGATGGCGCGCGCATCGAAGATCTGCTGCGGCTGTTCGTCAAAGACAATACGCCGCCGATGTCCGGAGCAATCGTATTTCACGCCAAAGCGACGCTGCCGCCGGAAAATCGGCCGTTCATCGACAAGGTGCAGCTGCAGGGCGATTTCGGAATCAGTGGCGCGAAGTATCCGCATCCGGAAACGCAGAAGGATATCGATGTGCTGAGCGCGCGGGCACAGGGCAAGGCCGGCCAGGTGGAGGATGAAGACGACAAGCTCGGCAACGACAGCTACGATCCTGGGCGCGTGCTTTCAAACGTGAAGGGGCACGTCGTGCTGCGTGATGCGGTCGCGCACCTCAGCAACGTTTCATTCGATGTGCCAGGCGCGTCGGCGCAGGTAAACGGTACGTACAAGCTCAAGACCGACCAAATTGATTTCAAGGGCGACATGCATCTGGACACCGAGCTGTCGAAGGCGACAACCGGTGTGAAGTCGTTTCTGCTGAAAGTGATCCAGCCTCTGACCGCGCAGAAAAAGCACGAGGGATCGATTGTGAGTCTGAAGATCGAAGGGACGTACGACGATCCCAAGTACACCGTCCTGCCGACGACGAAGAAGCAGGACGTGACGCTTCTGCAGAAGAAATCTGCAGCGGCATCCGGGAAAGCCGCGCATTAGCGCGACGAGGACGTATCCGAGTTACAGCGGGAACGCACACGAAGCGAACGGCGATTCGTAGCGCGGTTCAGGATATTGGCTTTGAGTTGTTCGATCTCTGCGGCCTGGCGAGCTGCCATCTCTTGCACCAGGTCCAGCACCGTCTTCTGTCTGACTTCGCCAATCTGTATGAGTTGCATGCTGCTCAGAGTAGTGCAAAGCAGAATCGCAAACATCCCCTGAGGGTAGGAGCGGCGCTACAACCTCTGGGGTAGATGGGGGCGGACGGCGCTCAGCGGATCTCATTCCATTCATTGCCTTTGGTTGTATCGCGGCGTTCGCTGGCGGCGGGGACGCCGCCAGGACAGCCGGCCTGGAGGCCGGCGCTACTCATAAATCGCTTTGTATCAGGGCACGGCCTTACAGGCCGCTCCACTCAGTGAGCGCTACCTGCCGTTTAACGTCCAAATACCTGTGTTTATTGCGGTTCTGTCGATGTATTTGCCGGTGCTGAGATAGCATCGAGAGAGATGCGCGAACGCTATCGTCGTTGGATCTACAACTGGGAGTCACGCCTGACCTCGCGTGACAACAACCGCATCGTCCGGCCGTTCGACTGGGGACTGGAGTGGACGACTCGCTGGCCGGGAGTCGAGCAGCTCACTCCGCCCCGCGACCAGGATGATCGCGAAGCCATGGTCGAGTACATGGCGGCGGTGAATGATCGGCTGATCCAAAACAGCGACGAGTTCTTTGCCTACCAGACGCCGTCGGATTTTCGCATCGAGAACCGCAAGGTCGAACTCTTCCACACCGGCAGCGGGCCTCCCAAGACCAAGCTGAAAGACGAGTTGGGCAAGTTCCTGCGCTTCACCTCGGCAGTGGAATCGCCGTATCCGGAGAACAACTGCGTCAACGCGCGCTGGTTTCCGGCGCAGGGACATCGCGCAGTCGTGCTGCTGCCGCAGTGGAACGCCGACGGCGTCAGCCAGAACGCCCTCTGCCGCGTCTTCAACATGCTGGGCATTGCCGCGCTCCGACTGAGCATGCCGTATCACGACATCCGCCGGCCGGAGGGACTGACGCGCGCGGACTATACGGTGTCCGCCAATATCGGCCGAACGATTGACGCGACGCGTCAAGGCATCGCCGACATCCGCTCCTGCATGGACTGGCTGGAACAGCGCGGCTATTCGCGGCTGGGGATTGTCGGAACGAGCCTGGGCTCGTGCTATGCGTTTCTCGCGAGCGCGCATGATCCGCGCATCCGGGTTAACGTCTTCAATCACGCATCGACGGCGTTTGGCGATGTGGTTTGGACGGGACAATCCACACGGCATATCCGCGAAGGTGTGGAAGCGGTGCTGACCCAGGAGCAACTGCGGCGCGTGTGGCTGTCGATCAGCCCAATTGTTTACTTCGACAAGTTCAAGCGCTGGCCAAAGAAGTCGCTGATGATCTATGGGCGGTACGATCTGACGTTTCTGCCGGAATTTTCGGTGCAGACGGCGGGCGAATTTCTGCGGCGCGGGTTGGATACCACGATCAAGGCGCTGCCGTGCGGACATTATTCGCTGGGCGAGACGCCGTACAAATACATGGACGCGTGGCACATCTCGCGATTTTTGGCAAAGGCGTTAGCCGGGTGAAGAGGTAGCGCCGATCTCCAGATCGGCTGTTGCGGAGGCGTCCACGCCGCCACTTCTCGCTCATGAATGGCGCCTTAACAACACACGCCGCGCGGGTCTGGAGACCCGCACGACTGCCGATCTGGAGATCGGCGCTACAATCGCGTTCTAGTATTTCCGCATGTGGATTTCGGTGCCGTTCCGCTCGAACTTCACCTCATCCATGAGCTGGTTGATCAGGTAGATTCCCCGGCCGTGATTGGAATAAACATTCTCGCCGCGGCAGGGGTCGGGAATGGCGAAGGGATCGAAGCCGGAGCCGGGATCGCGAACGACGATGAGCATGCCGCGCTCTTCATCGCAGCCCACGCAGCATTGCACTTTCTTGTCGGGATCGTTCTTGCAGCCGTGAACAATGGCGTTGGCCAGGGCCTCGCGCAGCGCCGTCTCGATCTCAAATTCCTTGCCGGCAGCGCATTCAAGACCACGGGCCATCTCCATAATGCCTTCCACCACGGGACTAATGGCCGTGGGATCGGCGTTGAGCGTGACCTCAATGCGTATCATCAGTTTGGAGCGGTCGAACTCCACTGTAGGACAGCTGGACTCCACAACGGCTCCCCCACACGAGATCGTCCGGCATACTGTTACAGAAAAGGACGGCCCGGTCAAGCGGGAAAGCGAAAAGCGGGGCGAACGCAGGCCGTTTCGTGCCAGACACTTCCGGCTCTTACGCAAGAGGAAGTGGCACAGCATCCGCCTAAAATCGATGAGTTTTATCGATTTTCGTGTAAGCTGAGGGGGAATCGAGATCGGCAGCTCAGCCCAGAGCAATCGTGCCATTCGTCAAGATGAAAAAGACCCTTCTTGTCATCCTGTTTCTTAGCCTGCTTTCGCCACTGCTTGCCCAGGAAATCAACGTCGCCGCCGCCGCCGATCTCAACTACGCCATGAAGGATCTGGCGTCGCGCTACGAGCAGAAGACGGGCAATAAGGTAGCGCTATCGTTTGGTGCCTCCGGCAATTTCTATTCGCAGATTTCCAATGGCGCACCCTACGACATTTTCTTCTCCGCCGATCTGGATTACGTGAAGAAGCTTGCCGCGGCTGGAAAGATTGACAGCGCTTCCGTGCGGACCTACGCGATAGGACATCTGGTGCTGTGGGTGCCGAACAGCTCGAAGCTCGATCCGCAGAAGCTGAAGATGGACGTGCTGATCGATCCCTCGGTGAAGAAGATTGCCATCGCCAATCCTGAACACGCACCCTACGGCCGGGCGGCGATGTCGGCGCTGGAATTCTTCCAGATCAAGGGCCTGGTCCAGGACAAGCTAGTGCTGGGAGCCAACATCAGCCAGGCCGCGCAGTTCGTGCAGTCCGGCAATGCGCAGGCGGGATTGATCGCGCTGTCGCTGGCGGTGTCCCCGGCAATGAAGAACGACGGCAAGTATTGGGAAGTCCCGCAAGATGCCTATCCCGAGATCCAGCAGGGCGTCGGCATTCTGACGACGTCGAAGAACAAGCAAGCGGTGCAGGCGTTTATCGATTACATTAGTTCGCCAGAGGGCACGGCCGTGCTCGAGCAGTACGGCTTCCACGTCCCGCAAGGCAAATGATCCTTCAGGCACTCACGCTGACGTTGCGGCTGGCGCTGACCGTGTCTGCCATCCTGCTAGTCGTTGGCATTCCTCTCGCCTATTGGCTGGCGTATTCGCACAAGCGCTGGAAGTTTTTCGTCGAGGCGGTCGTCGCGCTGCCCATCGTGCTGCCACCGACGGTGCTGGGCTTCTACGTTCTGGTCGCAATCGGGCCGCTCAGTCCGGTGGGTCGGTGGTATCAGTCGATTGTCGGACATCCGCTGGCGTTCACGTTTGCGGGACTGGTAGTCGGATCGGTCTTATATAGTCTGCCGTTTGCGGTGCAGCCGATGGCGACTTCGTTTGCGGCGATTGATCGCAAACTGCTTGACGCCTCTTCCCTGCTCGGCGCCTCGCGCTGGCGCACATTTCGCCGCATCGTACTGCCGCTGGGATTGCCGGGCGTGCTCACCGGATTTGTGCTGAGCTTCGCGCACACGCTGGGCGAGTTTGGTGTCGTGCTGATGATCGGCGGCAACATTCCCGGCGCCACGCGAACCATCTCCATTCTCATTTTCGATCAGGTTGAGGCACTCGACTACGCAGCGGCGAATCGCACCGCGCTGTTGCTGCTGGTTCTGTGCTTCGCCCTGCTTGCGGCGCTGTATGGATTGCGGCGGCGCGGGGTGTGGAACGTGTGGGGATGGAAATGAGCCAGCTCGGCGTCCGCATCTGTAAGAGCTTCGGCGAACAGGGATCGTCATTTGCGCTGGATGTGGAGTTCAGCGCGGCGGCGGGATTCACGATTCTGTTTGGAGCGTCGGGAGCGGGCAAGACGACGCTGCTGGATTGCATCGCGGGATTGCAGAGGCCGGAGGCCGGCCGGATTGCGGTCGGAGCGACTGCCCTGTTCGATGAAGACGCGCGCGTGAACATTCCGCCCAATCGGCGTGCCGTGGGATATCTATTGCAGTCGCTGGGGCTGTTTCCGCACATGACGGTCGCGCAGAACGTGCAGTACGGATTGGATAGGCTGGAGATATCGGGGCGCGAAGGGCGTTGCGCACAAGTACTGGAGGCGTTTCGAATTTCATCGCTCGCTGAGCGGCGGCCGGGAGAGATTTCCGGCGGCGAGCGGCAACGAGCGGCGCTGGCAAGGACACTGGTGACGCGGCCTCGCGTGCTACTGCTGGACGAGCCGCTGACGGCGCTCGACGCGGTGACAAAGGCCCAGATCCTGGACGATCTTCGCGCGTGGAATCGCGAGCACCAGATTCCCATCCTGTATGTCACGCATCAGCGCGAGGAGGTGTTTGCGCTGGGCGAGAATGTGATTGCGCTGGACGCGGGGCGGATCGTGGCGCAGGGCTCGCCGCACGACGTGTTGCAGCGGCCGCAGTCGGAGACGGTGGCACAGCTGGCGGGATTCGAGAATATCTTCGATTGCGGGTTTGTCGCCGATCATCCCGAACAAGGGACGATGACGTGCCGTGTTGCCGGATCGACGGTCGAGCTTGAAGTGCCGTTGTCGCGGATCAATCGATCGCGGCCAGTGCGAGTTGGGATTCGCGCGGGAGACATTCTGCTGGCGTCCAGCCCACCGCAGGGATTGAGTGCAAGAAATGTTTTTTCCGGGACGATCACAGCGTTGGAACTGCGCGATGTAATGGTGGTCGCGCGCGTGAATTGCGGCGCGGAGTTCGAAGTGCACGTCACGCCCGCAGCAAGGGATGCGTTGAGGTTAGAACCGGGCGGAAAAGTCTGGATGATCGTGAAGACGTATTCGTGCCAGGTGATGCAAGGTAGCAATACGCTCGTCGCGCCGTAGGCGCAGCAGATGTTAGCCCAGCCGTTTACGGCTGGGGATCGTGGATGAGAACCTGTCGTGCCTACGGCACTCAGGTCGCGATGTGGATTCGGACCCAGCCGTGAACGGCTGGGCTAACGTCTATCGCGCCTCCGGCGCTGTCTTATCGGCTCGCAGACCGCCCTACAGAAAACATTTTCGGCAACCTCGATTTGCTGCCACCGCTATCTCGCGTTTATGTGGACATGCCATGGCTCGGATCTTTCAGCGGCCAGCAGTTGTGCCCAAATCGAACCTCTGTCATTCCTCCTTCCACCCTTCGTTGACATCGCGGAATCGTCTCTGATAGTTTCAATAGTTCCAGTTATATCTCTGCGCCCCCAGTGCATCTTCGGCAGTAGGCACTCAACGACAGAATGGACACAACTCTCCGACAAGCGGGCCAATTACTGCTCGACGCCATTCCCACAGCGGTAATGCTGCTGTTGATTTATGCCATCTATCAAAACCTTGTGCGCAAGCCGCTGGAGCGGGTGCTGGCACAGCGTCGCGAGCGCACCGAAGGCGCGGTGGCGAAGGCGCGTGCCGATGTGGCATCGGCCGAGTCGCGCACCCAGGAATACGAGCAAAAATTGCGCGATGCCAAGACCGCAGTGTTCAAGGCGCAGGACGCCCGCCGGCAACAGGCGCAGCAGTTGCGCACGCAGGCCCTGGCCGAAGTGCGTCAGAGCGCTCAGGAAGAAATTCGGCAGGCGCGGGTGGGAATTGAAGAAGATATGGCTGCGGCGCGGGCGGGTTTGCAGGCTGAGGCTCAGCAACTGGCGTCGGATATCATGCGCACTATTCTCAAGCCGGCCGGTGCGGCGCCGGCGATAGGCGGCCCGGCATGAGACGTCGATCCCTCGGTCGCTGGACCGCAAGCCTCTTTCTTGCCTGCGTCCTGGTAGGGAGTATTGCCGCGCAGAGTTCAACCCCCGAAGATCAGAACGCAAAACACCCTGAGCAGACGAATGCCACGACGGAGCAAGGCTCAGGCGGCAACGGGAATGCCGGCGTTGGCGTGATTCTGGCGCAGACCACGGAGCAGTCGGCGCACACGGCGGAGAAGTGGGGACGCAAAATCGGGCTAGGGCCCGACACATCATTCCTGATCTCCCTATTTCTGAATTTCGCTGGCGTCTTCGCCTTCTTCTACTTTCTGCTGAAATCGAAACTGCCGCAGGCCTTCCGCGAGCGCACGGCTGCCATTCAAAAAGGTATTAAAGACGCCGAGGCCGCGAGTGCCGATGCGTCGCGACGTCTGAGCGAGATTGAGACCCGGCTGGCGAAGCTGGACAGCGAGGTTGCAGGGATTCGCGCGTCGGCTGAAAGCGACGCTGCCGCCGAAGAGCAGCGCATCAAGCAGGCTGCGGAGGAAGACAAGCAGAAGGTGATTGCTGCGGCCCAGACGGAGATTGCAGCGATTGCGCGCAGCGCGCGTCGCGAGCTGAAAGGTTACGCGGCGTCGCTGGCGGTGGACCTGGCGGCGCGCGAGATTCGCGTGGATGAGCCGACCGATCAGGCGCTGGTGCGCGAGTTTGTCGACCAGCTCGGAAAGGACGGTAAGTAGCTATGGCCGCTGTTGCCAGCCGTTACGCCCGGGCGTTGGTCGAGGCGCTCATGGAGCAGAAGGCCGACACCGACATCGCGCGGCAGCAGTTGCACGCGATTGTCGACGCGGTCGAAGAGAGCAACGATCTGCGGCGGGTGTGGAAGTCGCCCGCGGTGCTGCCGGAGCAGAAGCGTGCAGTGCTCGATGGCATCGCCGCACAGATCAAGGCGCTGAAGCCGATCCGGAATTTTATCGCGGTGCTGATTGATCACCGGCGAATCGGGATGCTGAACGACATCGCGCGGCAGTTCGAAGTCGAGCTCGACAAGGAGCTGGGATTTACTGAGGTGCAAGTGTCGAGTGCGCGGCAATTGTCGCCGGGAGAAAAGCGCGCTGTGGAAACGCGCGTGGAGAACATGACCGGCAAGAAGGTGCGCGCCCGCTATGTCACCGATGCTCAACTGTTGGGCGGCGTGGTGGTGCGAGCGGGCAGCATGATTTATGACGGCTCGGTGCGCGGACAGCTGGAGAAGATGCGGCAGGATCTGAGCGCGGGATAGGAAAGCAGGTCCTTCGACTGCGCGTCCGCCGACCCGCAAAAACGCGGGTCGAAAAGCAAGCGGACGCTCCGCTCAGGATGACAAAAATATAGAAGGTGCAAAGACGGCGCGGCTAAAGCCGTGCCCCTTCAAAAATATATGGCGCAGATCAAAGCAGACGAGATCACCAAGCTCATACGCGAGCAGATCGACAACTACGAAACCAAGATCGCGGTCGACGAAGTCGGCACGGTCATGTCCATCGGTGACGGCATCGCCCGCGTTTACGGCCTCGACAAGGCCATGTCCGGCGAACTGCTCTCCTTCCCGCACGATGTCTCCGGCATCGCCATGAACCTGGAAGAAGACCAGGTGGGCGTGGTGCTGATGGGCGAATACACCGAGGTCGAAGAGGGCGACGAGGTCAAGCGCACCGGCCGCATCATGAGCGTGCCGGTGGGCGACGCGCTCATCGGACGCGTGGTCGATTCGCTGGGCAAGCCCATCGACGACAAGGGGCCGATCGCGACCAGCGAATACATCAACATTGAGCGCCTGGCACCCGGCGTCATCGATCGCCAGCCGGTGAAAGAGCCGATGGCGACCGGACTGAAGGCCATCGACTCGATGATTCCCATCGGCCGCGGACAGCGCGAGCTGATCATTGGCGACCGGCAGACAGGCAAGACCGCGGTCGCGCTGGACACCATCATCAACAGCAAGGGCCGCGACCTGATTTGTATTTACTGCGCGATCGGGCAGAAGCGCTCGTCAGTGGCGCAGGTGGTCAAGACGCTGGAGGATTACGGCGCGATGGATTACACCATCGTCGTGTCGGCGTCGGCGTCCGATCCCGCGCCGATGCAGTACATCGCGCCGTATGCGGCGTGCGCCATGGGCGAGTACTTCCGCGATAACAAGCGGCACGCGCTGTGCATCTACGACGATCTTTCCAAGCACGCGGTCGCGTATCGCGAGATCTCGCTGCTGCTGCGCCGACCGCCGGGACGCGAGGCGTATCCGGGCGATGTGTTCTATCTTCACTCGCGCCTGCTGGAGCGCGCGGCCAAGCTGAGCAACGATCTGGGTGGCGGCTCGCTGACGGCCTTGCCCATCATCGAGACGCAGGCGGGCGACGTTTCGGCGTACATTCCGACCAACGTCATCTCCATTACCGACGGCCAGATTTATCTCGAGACCGATCTGTTCAACTCCGGCGTGCGACCGGCGGTGAACGTGGGATTGTCGGTGAGCCGTGTCGGCGGCAGCGCGCAGATCAAAGCCATGCGGCAGGTTGCCGGAACGTTGCGACTTGATCTGGCACAGTATCGCGAGCTGGCGGCGTTCTCGCAGTTCGGCAGCGATCTGGATAAGGCCACGCAGGCACAGCTGGCTCGCGGCGGACGCCTGACGGAGATCCTGAAGCAGGGCCAGTACGCGCCACTTCCCTTCTCCAAGCAAATTCTCATCATTTATGCCGGCACGCAGGGATTGCTGGATGACATGGAAGTCAGCCAACTGCGCGATTTTGAGAAAGGCTTGTACGCGTACGTGGACAGCGCGAATCCCGGCGTGCTGAAGTCGATCGAGGAGAAGAAGATTCTGGACGACGACCTTCGTGCGGCGCTGACCAAGGTGATCAAGGAATACACGGAGCGCTTCGCGAGCGAGCATCAGACGGCGCAACCAGCGTTGGCGAAGGCGGGCGCGTAGTTTCTGTCGCCGGCTAAAGCCGGCCTGTTCATTGTTAATGGCGTGGACGCTGGCCTGAAGGCCAGCTCTACGGGCGAATCAAAGAGACATGGCGAACATACGCGACATCCGGCGGCGCATCCGCAGCGTGAAGAACACGCGGCAGATCACCAAGGCCATGAAGATGGTGGCAGCGGCTAAGTTGCGCCGCGCGCAGGAGCGCGCGCTGGCATCGCGGCCTTACGCGCACATGCTGACCAATATTCTTGAGTCGACGATGCTGCGCGCCGATCTCACCAATCCCAAGACCGGACAGCCGGTAAGTCCGCTGCTGGCGGTGCGGCCCGAAGAGCGCATCCTGCTGGTGCTGGTCACCGGCGATCGCGGGCTGGCAGGCGCGTTCAACTCGAATGTGCTGAAGGCCGCGACCAAGTTTCTTGAGCATTACAAGAGCAAGACGATCGACATTCTTGCCATCGGACGCAAAGGGCGCGACTTTCTGCGCCGGCGTTATCCCATGGGCAAGTATGGCGAGGAGCGCGCGGGACAGATCCAGGTGATTGGCGAGCGGCTCAACTTGCTGGCCAAGGTGGATTACGAAGAGGTCTCCGAAATCGGCGACATGATCGCCAAGGCGTACAGGAACGAAGAGATCGATTCGGTGTACCTGATCTTCAACGAGTTCAAGTCGGTGATTTCGCAGCGGCTGATCGCGCAGCGCATTCTGCCGGTGCAGGAACTGGGACGCCGTGAAGTCGCGCTGGCCGAAGAGTTCTCGTTGGAAGCACGCGAGCGCATGGGCGAGGCGGCGCGCGAAGCCGGAATCAGCTTGACGGAAGCGCAGGCGACCGAGCAGGAAGCCGAGGCAGCGAAGTTCGCTACCCAGGTGGACTACATTTACGAGCAGCCGCCGGAGGAGATCTTCGCCGACCTGTTGCCGCGTTACATTTCGTTTGAGATTTTCGAAGGCCTGCTGGAGTCGGTAGCAGCGGAAAACGCAGCACGTATGACGGCGATGGATTCGGCGAGCAACAACGCGAATGAAGTGATCGACTCGCTGACGCTGACCATGAACCGCGCGCGCCAGGCGGCGATCACGAAAGAGATTATCGAGATTGTGAGTGGAGCGGCTGCGCTTTAGCGCGGCCGCAGCCGTCAGCCGTCAGCTATCAGCCGTCGGCTAAAGCGGGCGAGGTGAAGATGGCAGCAATAAGAGCGGACGATTCATCTCAAAAAGATTTAGCTGACAGCTGAAAGCTGACAGCCGAGAGCGAAGCTTCTATGCCTGAAAATGTTGGACACGTAATTCAAGTCGCAGGTCCCGCGGTGGACGTGCAATTTTCGGAGGCGGCGCTGCCGCCCATTTACTCGGCGCTGCGCGTCACCAGCGAAGGCTTCACCATTCCCACGCCGCTGGACGTCATCCTGGAAGTCGAGCAGCAGTTGGGCGAAGGGCGCGTGCGCTGCGTCGCCATGGAACCGACCGAAGGCATGGTGCGCGGCATGAAGGCCATCGATCTGGGCGGCCCGATCACCGTTCCCGTGGGCCGCGAGACGCTGGGCCGGGTGCTGAACGTCATCGGCAATCCGGTGGACAAGCTCGGGCCGGTGAACAGCGCCAAGCGCAACCCCATTCATCGCCAGGCGCCGGCGTTCGACGAGCAATCGACCGAGATGGAGATGTTCGAGACCGGCGTGAAGGTCATCGACCTGATCCAGCCGTTCTTGAAGGGCGGCAAGATCGGCCTGTTCGGCGGCGCGGGCGTGGGCAAGACCGTCATCATCATGGAGCTGATCAACAACGTCGCGCTGAAGCACGGCGGCTTCTCCGTGTTTGCCGGCGTGGGCGAGCGCACACGCGAAGGCAACGATCTGTGGCTGGAAATGCAGGAGTCGGGCGTGGTCAACATCAAGGAGCCCTCGAAGTCGAAGGCTGCGCTGATCTATGGCCAGATGACCGAGCCGCCGGGAGCGCGTCTGCGCGTGGCGCTGACCGCGCTGACCGTCGCCGAATATTTCCGCGATGAAGAAGGTTCGGACACGCTGCTGTTCATCGACAACATCTTCCGCTTTACGCAGGCGGGATCGGAAGTATCGACGCTGCTGGGACGTATGCCTTCGGCCGTGGGATATCAGCCGAACCTCGCGACCGAGATGGGTGAGTTGCAGGAGCGCATCACCTCGACGAAGAAAGGCTCGGTAACGTCGGTGCAGGCGATTTACGTGCCCGCTGACGACTTGACCGATCCGGCTCCGGCAACGACCTTCGCTCACCTGGACGCGACGACCGTGTTGTCGCGCCAGATTTCGGAGCTGGGCATTTATCCCGCGGTGGATCCGCTGGCGTCGACGTCGCGCATTCTCGATCCGCGTTTGGTCGGCGATACGCACTACAACTGCGCCCAGGCGGTGAAGCGCGTGCTGCAGAGCTACAAAGATCTGCAGGACATCATCGCGATTCTCGGCATCGACGAGCTCAGCGAAGATCAGAAGCTAACGGTGTCGCGCGCCCGCAAGATTCAGAAATTCCTCTCGCAGCCTTTCTTCGTGGCCGAGCAGTTCACCGGCCTGCAGGGACGCTACGTGAAAATTGACGACACGGTGCGCAGCTTCCAGGAGATCGTCGACGGCAAGCACGACGACATTCCCGAGCAGGCGTTCTACATGAAGGGCGATATCAACGAAGTGCTGGAAGAAGCCGAGAAGATGAAGAAGCAGGGGTAGGAAGCAATTAGCTATTAGCTATTAGCTAAAGGCCAGGGCGTGAGCAGCCATGACCAGCGGCTCGTAACTGACAACTGACAACCGGCAACTGACAACTTTTTATGGCTGAGACGCTACATCTACAGATCATCACGCCGGACAAGCAACTGGTGCGCGAGGAAGTGGACCAGGTGCAAATTCCGGGCAAGAGCGGATACCTTGGCGTGCTGCCCGGACACGCGCCGCTGCTGACCGAACTGATGATTGGCGAGATCAGCTACAACAAAGGCGGCGAGACGCAGTACTTCGCCGTGTCGTGGGGCTTCGCCGAGGTGCTGCCGCACAAAGTCACCATCCTGGCGGACACCGCGGAGCGCGCCGAGGACATCGACGTGAAGCGCGCGCAGGAAGCCAAGACGCGCGCGGAAGAAGCGCTGCGCACGGCTGCCGCTGATCTCGATTTCGACGCCACGCTGTTCGCACTCCGCCGCGCGGAAGTTCGCCTGGAAGTCGCGGCGAAAGCGGGACACACCACCGCAGCACACTAACACTCCCGAAATATGATTCCCGGCGCTCCGCGCGAAGCTCGTTGGATTCGCTCGGCGCCGCGCCGATCTTTGCCCGCCGACGACTTGCAGCAGATGCTGGAGCGCGCGCTGGGAGAATGCACCATCCTCGACGTGCAGCCTTTGACCGAAGGCCTGCGCAATGCAAACTTCAAAGTCAGTGTTGACCGCGCGCCGGAGTGCGTAGTGCTGCGTGTGTACGAGCACGATGCCTCGCTGTGTCAGAAGGAAGTTGATCTGCTACGAATGGGCAGCGGGACCGTTCCCGTTCCGCAGGTGATTTACGCGGAGCCGGGCGGACTGGAAAATCTTCCGCCGTTTCTGTTGATGCAGTACGTGGAAGGCATCAGCTTTCGCGACCTGAAACGAAGCGGAGACCAGACCGCGATCGAGCAAGCTGCGTTCGCGATCGGAGAGACACTGGCGGCCATAGGCCGCATCAGCTTTGCGCGTGCCGGATGGATCGCTCCTGGACCAACGGTTGCTGCACCGATGCTGGAGGGTGCTGATCCTACTCCACGATTTGTGGATTTGTGCCTGGCATCTCCGAATCTGCAGCGCCGGATGTCCGTTGATCTGCGCGATCGCGCAAGCGTGATGGTCTGGTCGCGAGCACAAGACCTCGGGGAGTTGGATTCACAGTCGTGTCTGGTTCACGGCGATTTCGGCAAGCGCAACTTGTTAGTGAAATGCGATGGCGAACGATGGCGAGTGGTTGCAGTCCTGGATTGGGAGTATGCAGTGTCTGGCTCGCCGCTCATCGATATTGGACATTTTCTGCGATACGAGCGCGATTCACGTCCTTGCGCCGAGCCTCACTTCTCGCGGGGATATGTGCAAGCCGGCGGAATCCTGCCGGATAACTTCCGAAGTCTGGCGCGCGCGGTCGACTTGATCGCGCTCTGCGAAAGCCTCACTCACGATGATCTACCTGAAACCGTTGTGACGGAACTTCTCGAACTGGTTCGCGCCACGGTCGAACAGCGCGATACGATTCTGACGTAGCGGACTCACAGCAAGAGCTGGCGCAGCCGGCGACTCAGCGCACCATCCCCAAAGCCAGCGCAGCCAGGAAGAACAGGACCAGCGCCAATCGCCACATTCTGCCTTCGGGCAGCGGACCTCCGCCGGAGAGTCGCGGTGGCACCCAGAACAACGCCACCACCGCCAGAATCAGCGCCGGCACCAGCAGAAAGGCCAGCAACGCGTAGTGCGCGCCATCGAGCGCCAACAGCGTGCCTTGTCGCAATGGCCCGCCCACTGCGCCTCCCAGAAACCAGCACAAAATAGCGCTCCCCAGTCCGGCCAGCGCGCCCAGGAGTCGCAGAATTGGCGATGTCATTTCGATGGCTAGCAGTTTACCAGTCGCTCTCGCCGGTGCGGAAGCACCGCACGTCGCGGTTGAAGATGGGTGAGCTCATCTTGCCAAAAAGCTTCGCGGGTCAGGGGAGCCGGAGTTATCATCGCAACCAACAGACATTGGCGGCGCGGAGGAACAACGCTATGTTTGCCACCTGGCTCATCATCGTTGGACTTACTTTGTTGGCGGCCGGCCTGGTGTTGCGCACCATTCTCATGATGCGCGCCAGCGACGCGACGCCACGCGAGGCGCGCCCCCTGCACGGCCGCGAACTCCTGCGGCAATACCGCAAGCTGTTCCCGCACAGCTCGGCGCCGCGCCTCACGCAAGCCGTACTGATCTGCGGCCTCATGATGCTCTGCGCCGGAGTGGCCGTGCAGTTAGCGCGGTAAGGTAACGACGGCGGCTAGCGAACCGGCGTTACCGCGTTAGGGCCCACGCGGCTCAGCTTCCACGGCTTGGGCTTGGGCATTCCCGGCGGCATCGACATGGCCACCATCTTGACCTCAGCGCTGTCGGCGCCGATCAGCCGCATCAGATAGCGGTCGGTCTGTTGGGTGCCGTTTTCCTTCACCGTCAGCAGCAGCCCATCGCCGTTCAACTCCGCGCTCTGCACCGCGCCGTTCAGCTGCTCCTCGCCAACGCTCTTGATATCGCCCTGATCGGTGAACTTGACGTCATTCTGACGCTGCAGCGTGCCCGTCATCGCCGTGCCCTGCTGCGCCAGGTGAATCGTGAACCAGGCCTTGCCGTTGAAGGTCCCAATCCACGCGCCCGCGTAGCCCGCCAGCGGCGACTTGCGCGCCGGAGCATTCTGCATTCCCTGCGTCATGGAAGTCTGCGCGACCATCGCGGTTACGCCAACCACTAACATTGCAATCAATAAGAAGCGCCGCATGTGAATTCTCCTAATTGTTACTGCGTGGAAATTGTACCGCAGCCCGGGCTCGACTGGGCTCCTTATCCTGAGGCTGAGCTGCTGCATGGGGAACGGGCCCGTGTACAACGAATCAGCGCGGAATTAGGTATCAAGGCGAGCGCTCTTGCCCACCTGGCGACTTCCCGGTAGGCCGACCGCCGTACCCCCGGCACATAGATAACAACCGCTCTTCCCTGCTACCCTGTTTGCCGGAGGTTTTTGTGCGCGCCCTATTGCTGACCGCCTCGATTTGCTTGCTTGCCATCTCCTCGCTTGCCGCCGAGCCGGAACAGGTCTCGTACAAGAGCGGCGACGAGACTGTCCAGGCTCTGCTTTACACGCCCAAGGGCGATGGCCCGTTTCCCGCGCTGGTGGTGATCCATGAATGGTGGGGCTTGAACGACTGGGTCAAGCAGCAGGCCTCGAAGTTCGCCGATCAGGGATACGTCGCCCTGGCCATCGATCTCTATCGCGGCCAGGTGGCGACCACTCCCGATCAGGCGCACGAGATCATGCGCGGCGTTCCGGAAGACCGCGCGGCTCGCGATCTGCTGGCCGCGACGGCCTATCTGCGTTCCCTGGATACCGTCAATGGCAAGCGCGTGGGTGCCATCGGCTGGTGTATGGGCGGCGGTTATGCCCTCGATCTCGCTATCGCCGATCCTAAGCTCAAGGCCGTGGTCATCAATTACGGGCATCTGGCCACCGACAAGAACAACCTGCGCAAGATTCACGCCGCAATTCTCGGCATCTTTGGTGGTGAGGATCAAGGCATTCCGGTGGCCGACGTCCGCAAGTTCGAGTCGGAGTTGGAGGCGCTCGACAAGAAAGTCGAGATCCACATCTACCCCGACGCCGGACACGCCTTCGAAAATCCCAACAACAGCAAAGGCTATCGCGCCGATGACGCTGCCAAGGCGGAGAAGGTCACGCAGACCTTCCTCGCTCACGACCTGAAATAGCGAGAACAAAAAATCACCACGGAAACACTGAGATCACGGAAAATTTCATTACAAAAAGATTCCGTGACTTCCCTGCTTCCGTGGTGAAACCAGCTTCAATCCCTGTCACGCCGCCTTGCGATGCTGGCGCAAGGCGCGAATGCGGTCCAGCGTTCCTACAATTGCCTGGGCATGGTTGCGCACCACGCCGACAATGTCGTCGGGAAGCTTTCTGTCGCGGATGACTTCGTCGTACTGCTTTTGCGCGTAGGTGTCGCCAGTCTCCATCGATGAAAGAATGGCGTCGTCGCCACCGCCCAGGCTGGCCTTCAATTCCGTCCATCCCCGATGCATCGCACCCAGCGCGCTGCCCGAGCGATCAACATCCGGCTTGCCCCAACGCACCGCTTCGTTTTCCAAGTCACCGGCAAACTTGGCGCGCTCCAGGCTCACTTCGCTCAGCAGCCTCTTTAGCTGATGATCCTTCACATGCTCGGCCGCTTCCCGGTAACCCTGCTGCCCATCGCGGCAAACCTCGACTAACTTCTCCAACGTGTCGACGATATTTTTTTGATCTCGCATAAGGCCCCTGTGGTCTGTCTTCGATATTCCGCCAATGCTTGGATGGTGGGAAACCGCGCCGGTTTGCATCATCTGCCACCATTTCAGAAAAGCAGTTGACGCATGCAGGACTTGGCGCTAGCATCGAATGTAGCGAACAAAAGGCGAAACCACCCCGTGCATCCCGCGCTGTTACAAATCGAAGACCAAGCTCCGGCCCATGAATTCACGTTAGCCGAATCGAAGGGCGAACGCGATTCACCGCTGGTCGGTATCGCCAAACTCGCGGCGCAGGGCGAATCCATTCGCCAAGGGCATCTGGTCGAGTACTTCACCATGCCTGCGCGCTCACTGCTGAACCGCTGCACGTCGTCGCGCGTGCCCTTCGCCTGGACCATCAACCCTTATCGCGGCTGCGAGTTCGCCTGCAAGTACTGCTACGCACGCTACACCCACGAGTTCATGGAGATGCGCGACGGCGTCGATTTCGAACGCAAAATCTACGTCAAGCAGCAGGCCGCGTGGTTGTTGCGCCAGGACTTGAAGAAGGTCAAGCGCGGCGAGGAGATCGCCATCGGCACCGCGACCGACCCTTATCAGCCGGCCGAGCGCCGCTACGAGATCACCCGCGGCGTTCTGGAGGAGCTGGCGATTCATCACGGCTTGCAGATTGGCATCGTCACCAAGTCGGATTTGATCACGCGGGATGTGGAGTTGCTGCGCCGCATCGCCGAGAACAATTCCCTGTTCGTGAATCTCACCATCACCACGCTGGATGTGAAGCTGGCGCGCATCCTCGAGCCGCGAGCGCCGCGTCCCGATCTGCGTCTCGGCGCCGTTCGCGAGCTGTGCGCCGCCGGACTCAACGCCGGCGTGATCTGCGCGCCGGTGCTGCCGGGAATCACCGACAAGCCCGCTTCACTGGATCGGCTGGTGCGCGCAGTCAAAGAAGCCGGCGGCAAATACATCTACGCCAATGCGCTGTTCCTGAAGCCTTGCTCGGCCAGCGTGTTTCTACCGTTTCTGGAGAAGGAATTTCCTGCGCTGGTGGAGGAATACCGCAAGCGCTTCGGCCAGAAGGCATTCGTCAGCAAAGCCTACAGCCAGCGTTTGTCGGACCTCATGGCTGGATTGCGCAAGAAGCACGGCATCAGCCGCGAATTCAGCTCGCGCAGCAAGTGCGCCCATCCGCCAGTGGAGGACGAGCAGATGAGTTTGTTCGCGTGAAATGGTAGTGCTGCCCTTCAGGCCAAACCGGGCGCAGATGAGCGGATGGAAAAAATCGGCAGACCAGGCTGCATAGAGCACGCTGTGCGCCATGAGCACAGGGTCTGATTTCGACGACCGCTAGAGGTCCGACCTGTAGCCCTGGTTTTGTGCCAGCGGCCTTCCAAAAGCCGAATTCGGGAGCTAGCTAAAGTCCCAGCTCCAGACGAAAAGAGGCCTGGAACGGGGCACCCGAAACCATGAGCCGGAACAGATCAAGAGCGAACCGCGAATAGGCGGTGCCCCAGGTTGGCCTATCGGTTGGGCAACCTGGGTTGGCGCAAGGGAGCGTGTCCAAGTGCGCTAAGATAGCAGCTGCATGACACTTCCTGAAATCCAGCGCGCTATCGAAAATCTCCCTGAGAAAGAGCGGGCCAAGCTTGCCACTTGGGTCGCCCAACGTGATTCCGCAGCTTGGGATGCCGAGATCGAGCGGGACTTCCGCGCCGGCGGCGCCGGTTCTGGGCTCCTTGAAAAAGTGCGCAAGCCAGTGCGCTCGGGGAAATCTCGACCTCTTGCGAACGGTCCACACCGCGCGTGAGCTGGCGCTCGTTTGCAGTTCCAGACTTTTGGAAGTGTTACAAGAGGCTCCCGTCCATATTCAGGAACTAGCTGACAAGAAATTCGCTCTATTCACAAAAGAACCGTTTCATCCATCTCTTGGGCTTCAACGGAAGGGCGAGCTCTGGACGGTTGACATTGGCCGGTCTTATCGGGCGATCGCCTTGCGCGAAGTGATGACTTCCACTGGTTCTGGATTGGTTCGCACGAGGCCTATAACAATCTGCTGCAAAGACTGAAGTAGCTTTCCCCTGAAACGAAAATCCCCCGCCCCAGCCAAACCCAGGCTGGAACGGGGCACCCGAAGCTCGATGAACCGGGCTAGATCAAAAGCGAATGGCGAATAGCGATTAGCGAAAAGCGTCTTCTCTACGCCGTCCCTAGTCTCTTCAGCACCGTCTCTCGGAAGCCGCGGCTCAGCGTCAGCTTGGTTCCATCGCGCAGCAGAATCGCATAATCCCCATACAACGACGGCCGCAGCGTCTTGATGCGATCGACATTCACCAGCGTCGAGCGATGCACGCGCAGGAACTGCCGATGTCCCAGCCGCGACTCCAGCGAGGTAATCGTCTCGCGCAGGATGTGCGTGTTGCCGCCAACATGCAGGCAAACGTAATTGCCTGCCGACTCGGCCCAGTCGATCTCGCCCGGCTTGAGACACACAATCTCGCCGTCGGCTTTTATCACGATGCGCTGGGGCGCGTTCTGCCGCGAATCGAGCTCGGCCAGCAAATCAAGCACGCGCCGCTGAAACATCGCCTCCGACGGATGCTGCAACTGCTTGCGCGCGTTGTTCAGCGCCTCCGTGAGACGTTCCTTGCCCACCGGCTTCAGCAGGTAATCGAGCGCGTGCACCTCGAACGCCTTCATCGCATAACGATCGTAAGCAGTGACAAAGATCGTCAGCGGCATCGGATCGTTGCGCAGCGCGGAGACGACGCCGAAGCCGTCCGTCTCCGGCATCTGGATGTCGAGGAAGACCAGGTCCGGCTTCTCGCGCTTGATCGTCGAGATGGCCGACTTGCCATCGCCGCATTCGGCTACGATCTCGATGTCGGGTTCTTCTTCCAACAGGCTGCGCAGGCGCTCGCGAGCCAGGGCTTCATCATCGCTAAGCAACACTCGAATGGGCATCGCTGGTACGGACCTCCTCGAAATGAGTTCGAAATGGAATGTGGATCTTGACGACGCAGCCTCCGCCCGCCGCATCCTCCAGAGTTAAGCGGTGATCGTGGTTGTAAAGCTGTAGCAGACGCGCGCGCGTATTGCGCAAGCCAACGCCTTCGGGCGGAATCATGCCGCCAAATCGGGTCAGGCCCATGCCGTTGTCGCCGATCTCCATCCACAGCTCGTCGAAGACCTGGCGCGTGCAAATGCGAATGACGCCGGGCGCACGTCGCGGCCCAATGCCGTGACGGATCGCGTTCTCCACCAGCGGCTGCAGGATCATATTCGGCACCAGCGCCGACAAAGTGTTCCCGGCGATGTCCATCTCCACCTGCAGGCGGTCCTGGAAGCGCGTCTGCTGAATGTCGATGTATTTCTGAAGAATGGTGAGCTCGCGGCTCAGCGGCACCTCGTGCACGCCCATTGCATCCAGCGAAAAGCGCAGCAGATCGGCCAGCTGCAGCGTCATGTGCTCGGCGGCGGGGCCATCGTTGCGCGCCAGCGCCGCAATCGAGTTCAGCGTATTAAAGAGGAAGTGCGGCTCCAGCTGGATCTTCAGAACTTCCAGCTGCGCGTGTGCCAGCTGCGCCTCCAGCTGCGACGACTCCAGCTCCCGCTGGCGGTACTTGCGGTAATAGTCGATCGCCTCCGTGATCAGCAGGATGTACCAGTAGCGTTGCAGGTCCATGAACGCGCGCGAAAACATGTGCGGGAAAAATGGCACGTGCGCTTCGGGAGTCCAGGTGACGTACGGCTCCAGCCACACGATGATCGACGCAGCAATGCAGGTCAGGACAATGCTGGCGACGATGTGCAACGGCAGCACCATCTTCCAGTTGCTGCGCTCGAAGATGAAGCGCCGCGATAGCGCATAAACCGGCGGCGTCATCAACGACCACACCGCCGAGATCGCCATGTACCACGCCAGCAGCTGCGCCCAACTCTCCGGGCCGCCGACCGACGCCGTGTAGACATGCGTGCCGGCCGCGCCCAGAAACGCCAGCACCGTCCACAGCACGAAGCCGATCGCCCAGATGCGCGTCCACTCTTTAATTTTGTCGATGATGGGGCTGCGCCGGGCGGAGACACCTCGGCGTTTGCCAAACTCTGCCGAAAGCTTGGCGCTCGCGGTGGGAGCCAAATCCTGAGCCATGGTGCGCTACCTGTTTTCTGCGTTGACCCCAAACACCCCAGCCAGTTGGGAACCCGGGCTTATAAAACGAGACGAGCTGCACCTACGTTGTGATAGACGAGATTCGCGCGAAGATGTTTCCAGAAAATAAACGCCGCCGCGAGAAATCCACAAACGGGCTATGATGACTCTGGTTCTCTGGTCTCGGAATGTCCGATTGCGGACAATCCGGACACTCCAACCGAAAACCAATCACAACGGGCACCGGAGAGACCCGGCCGTCATATTCACGAATTCAGCGCCAGTTGCTTCCATGATTGTGGCGGCGTGTGCCTATTTGTCACTCGCTCCCACGACGCAGGTCACTGACAAGCGCTGAACTATGGTTTACGAAATCCTGTTGGAGCGCCCAGCCGGTGTATCCGCTCGCCGCTCTGACTGACCCATCCGGTAAGAACGAAATCCCGCAACTACTTTTGTGGAAGCTCAGAGCGCCCAATTCCAGATTCCTCAAGAGAAATCACGCAAGGGAGGAGAGCTCAATGCGCAACCAAGGCACAAGCCATAGTTTCTTCGCAGCAACCATCATCGCTACGTTCGCCGTGATAGCCATGACCGTTGCTCTGGCGGAACCGGCGCCAGCCCAAACCTATAACGTGCTTTACAACCTGACATTCGGATACGGCCCCGGTTATCCAGATCAAGGAATGATCCTGAATAACGGCAAGCTATATGGAACTCTGTACCTGAGCGGAGTAAACGGGGCGTGTTGTGGTGATGTCTTCGAACTGACCGACACCGGTTCCGGCTGGAGCTTTCTTCCGCTCTACAACTTCAACGGCAATCCCGACGGCTGGGGTCCCACGGCGATTACATTTGGTCCCGACGGCAATATCTACGGCACAACCAACGGTCCCTTCCCCGCTGCTGTAAATATCCCTGGTGATTGCGGTTGGTCGGGTTGTGGAGCTGTTTTCCGGTTGCAACCGCCGAGCCGAAAACTTCAGGGATGGACGGAGACGACACTCTTCACCTTCACGTCTTCGAACGGCGCTTATCCGGGCGGCGACATGGTGGTAGATAGCCTGGGGAACATCTATGGTGCGGCCGGTGACCTCGAGTTCAACACTGCCGGCGTCGTCTACGAATTGTCGCCCTCTGGAGGCGGCTGGACAGAAACGGTACTTAACCAATTCAGCGGTCCGAACGGTGCGGGCCCGACCGGTGTCATCATGGACCGTAATGGCAACCTCGATGGCACGACGCGATACGGTGGAGGCGGCTACGACAACTGCACTAGCGGTTGCGGAACCGTGTTTCAATTGGTTCCGTCCTCGACCGGCTGGACAGAGAATGTACTCTATCAATTCCAAAACAACGGCGATGGCGGGCAGCCTGCTTATGGCCTGACCCTGGATCGCGCCGGAAACCTCTACGGAACTACCACTGGCGCCTTCAGTGCTGCCGGCACGGTCTTCGAGCTCTCGCCGGGACAGGGCGGCTGGACCTTGACGACTCTTTACATCTTCCCGGCCGGCTGCATCCCGGTCAGCGACCTTACGATGGACCCGGCCGGAAACTTGTACGGCTACGCTTCCGGTTGTGGCGACTCGGCTTTTGAGCTGACACCAGGTAATAACAGTTGGGTGTTTACGACTCTGCACGAATTCGACTGCAATACCGGCTGCGGTCCTTCCGGAAAAATGGCCATCGACGCTAATGGCAATCTTTACGGCATCGCCACTGCAGGAGGAACACTGAATCTTGGGGTAGTCTTTGAGATCACCCCACAACAGCGGCGGCGGTGACATAAACCTTCAGCTGCGCATTGCAACGAAGGTAGCGTCGACCTTCTCAGCCGCGTCTGGCGACGTGAGTTGACTTCGAGCGATCACTGATGCGGTTTCCATTAGACTGTTGGGAAGGCCGCTTCATGCATGAGCTAGGCATCGCCGCTTCCATCCTCGAATCTGTCGAAAAGGAAGCCGTACGCCATCCCGGTGCGCACATCTCCAAGGTCGGGGTTAAGATTGGAGAGCTGTCCGGCGTCGATCGCGACGCGCTGCAATTCGGCTTCGACGTTCTGGTGAAGGACACGGCCTTCGAGCCGCTGACGCTTGAGCTCGAAGTCATTCCGCGCGTGCAGCGCTGCTCGAAGTGCGCTTACGAGTTTCGCATGCAAGACTTCGACCCGCGCTGTCCGCTCTGCGCCGAATTCGCCACCGAGTGCATCAGCGGCGAGGAGCTCGACATCGCATACATGGAGGTCGAGGAGGCCGGCGACAATAAAGACGTTGGAACAAAGAATTGAGAATAGGGGTCATTCGACTCGGGACTGCAGTTCTCGCGCAGGATGACACACTGAGGGTTTTAGCACTAAGTGCTAAATGCTAATCGCTAAATGCTAATCGCTAATCGCTTCCTATATGGATCGCATTGCCATTGAAAAGAAGGTCCTGAACGAGAACCAGCTCCTCGCCGAGCAGCTGCGCGAGCGCTATCGCCGGCACGGCATCCTCTGCGTGAACCTCATCAGCGCGCCGGGCTCCGGCAAGACCGCTCTGCTGGAGCGCACTCTTAATCGCATGGACAAGTCCGCGCGCGTCGCGGTCCTCACCGGCGATCTGCAAACCGAGAACGACGCGCGCCGTCTGGCCAAGTTCGGCTTCCCGGTGAAACAAATCACCACCGGCGGCACCTGCCATCTCGACGCCAAGATGATCGAGCGGCACATCGCTGACTGGAAGCTTGAGGATCTCGATCTCCTGATCGTGGAGAACGTCGGCAACCTTGTCTGCCCGTCGAGTTACGACCTGGGCGAAGATGCCAAGATCGTTCTGTTGAGCACAACCGAAGGCGAGGACAAGCCGCTCAAATATCCTTCCATCTTCTTCAAATCCGAGCTGATGCTGCTGACCAAGATCGATCTGCTGCCCTACGTCCCCTTCAGCGCTGATCTCGCGCGCGAGAACGCTCGCCGCGTCCATCCTGGCATGGAGATCATCGACGTCTCCAGCACCACCGGCGAAGGCCTCGACCGCTGGATGCAATGGTTAGAAGCGCGCCAGGAGCAAGCTCGCGCCAAGTTGCAAAATGCCGCGACGTAGAATGCGGGGACCGTCAGGACTTACTTTACACCGCGCCACGCGTGGCTATACCCTCACACGGGCGGCATGGATTTCCAGAATGCGAGGCCACGTCACCTATCTCGAGCATTGCGAGCTCTCGTGAAATTCGAAAGCTGAGAAGTGGGGTCCTTATGATTATTGCCGGATCGAAGAAGTTCATTTCCGCTGCCTTTGCCTCAGAAGAGGAACTAGAGCAGGTTGTGGAAGCAAATGCAGAGGAAATCTTCGGGCCAGATTCCATCTATCTGCCGAAGTCCCTGATTCACACGCCAGGCGGGTATGGGACCATTCCGGATGGCTTTGTCGTCGACTTTGCGTCTCGTAGCTGGTTCATTGTCGAAGCGGAACTTGCGGTCCACAGCGTTTTTAACCACATTGCCCCTCAAGTTGCCAAACAGATCATCGCTGCGTCCCAACCCGCAAGTCGAAAAATGCTCACCGAGGTGGTTATCAAACGCGTGAAGGAGGACGCCGAGTTGGGAGAGCGTTTGGAGGAGCTCGGCATAGCTGAAATCGATATCCGCCGGGTTCTCCTCGACATTTTCGAACGCAGGCCTATCGTTGGCATACCAATTGACGAGGTCGGAGGGGATTTGCGGGAGTGGGCGCAAACACAGACCGAGGTTAAGCTTTGGGTCATCCGCAAACTGGTCGAGTTCGGTAATCCCGATAATGTGATCTATGAGGTCCCGGAAGAATCTCGTCCCGCTCTAGATACTTCCTCGGAATCAGAGATCCAGGCCTCGGGCTACGCCACCTATGACATTAAAATTTCGGATCTCTTGGCCAAACAACTGCTAAAGGCAGGTGAGGCACTCTTCATGACTTATGGGCCCCGCGGAGGACAAAAGCGACATTACGAGGCGGCCGTCGGTCCAGAAGGCTCGATAGAAGTACTGGGAAAATCCTTTTCTGCACCAAGCTACGCTGCTTTGCTGTGCATCCAGGATGCCGGGAGTAGTCGAAACACTGTCAATGGCTGGATCGTCTGGAAGACGGCGGATGGACGAACTCTTGCGGATTTGCGCGACAGTCTCGTCAAGATGTCTGGATCAGGCGAGGAAAAGATGACTCTCAAGGCTGCGAAGGGTGACACAGCTGCGGCCGCGTCGGGCGGAAAGGACTAACCGAATGGGATCCCGAACAATGCGGCAGCGCCGATCTGCCTGACGTGCCGCTCTCGCTCGCCGTGACTTCTACAGTGAACTCACCATAACGCACGTCGCTACAACGTCCGCGATCTCCTTCCTTGAGTCCCACCCCCGCATGGCCTAACATGGGCCGCAGAAGCTGCGGTCGACCTTTCACGGGTCCGGAGGGCCTATGCTCCGCTCGGCGAGGCAACTTTCTCGCGCAGTCATTCGTGCAAGTCTGCTCCTCGCGTTGTTTCTCGCAATTCCTCTCACCGCGCAGCAGGCCGCGCCCCAGCCGAGCGAACCCCCCGTCGGCTATCCCGTCGCCGTAGAAGGCAACCAGATCTTCCTGATCTACGACGGCATAGGCAGTGTTACCGCCGAGCAGCGCGCCGCGGCGGTTTCGGAACGCATCCGCAAGCTCATCTATACCAAAGACGATCTTTCCACTATCACAGGCGCTGATTCGCCCTACGGTACAGCGGTCGTGCTGGGCAACAGCGTGCTGGCCGTCATCACCGACGACGACGCCAAGCACTACCATGCCTCGCGCCTGGTGGCGGCAAACTATCTTGCCAACAGAGTCCGCGAGGCACTCGCCGAAGCCCGGCGCGAGCGTACCCCGCGATTCCTCATTCAAGCGGGATTAAAAGCCACGGGCACCTTAGCCATCTACCTGATCTTTGCTTGGCTGGTGGTCCGCATTGGGCGTTGGCTGTTGCGGAAGCTGCAAGCTACCGCTACGCGAATGAAGGGCATTCGCATCCAGCAATCGCAAATCATGGCGGGCGAGCGCATCGCCGCCATGCTCATGACCGCGGTTCGCCTGCTGCGCATTCTCCTGCTCTTCCTGCTCACCTGGATTCTGCTGGCCACCGTGTTCAATTATTTCCCCTGGACGCGCGAACACGGCCGGCTATTGCTGGGCTACATCCTCACTCCGGTCGAGGTCGTCGGGCAGAGCTTCGTCAACTATCTGCCCAATCTCTTCTACATCATTGTCATTCTCGCGGTGATCTACTACGTGATGAAGTTCATCCGCCTGGTGGCGGGTGAAATCGAGCGCGGCAACATTCGCATTCGCGGCTTCTATCCTGAGTGGTCGCAACCCACCTACAAGATCGTCCGCTTCCTGATGATCGCCTTCACCGCCGTCATGATCTATCCCTACCTGCCCGGCAATAATACGCCGGCCTTTAAGGGGATCGGCCTCTTCATCGGCGTTCTGTTCTCGTTGGGATCGACGTCAGCGGTGGCCAACGTTGTCGCCGGCGTCATTCTCACGTACACGCGCGGCTTCCGCGTCGGCGACTGGGTGAAGATCGGCGACAACATGGGCGAGGTCACATGGCAGACCATGCTCGCCACTCACATCAAGACCATCAAGAATGAAGAAATTATCATCCCGAATTCCGTCATTCTGGGAAGCTACGTCACCAACTACAGTTTGCTGGCGCAGAAGGACGGGCTCATCCTCTACACCTCGGTCACCATTGGCTATGACATGCCGTGGCGAAAGATCCACGAGTTGCTGATCGAAGCTGCCCTGAAGACGAAGAACATTCTGCAAACTCCGGCGCCTTTCGTGCTGCAGAGCGCGCTCGACGACTCCTACGTGCAATACGAGATCAACGCCTACACCGACAAGCCGCTGCTGATGGTCTTCACCTATTCCGACTTGCGCGCCAATATTCAGGACTGCTTCTTCAACGCCGGCGTCGAAATCATGTCGCCGACGTTTCACGCCGTGCGCGACGGCAATCGCACGGCCATGCCGGCGGAGTTCTTGCCGCCGGATTATCGCCCGCGCGCATTTCGAGTGGAGAAGGATGACGCCGCGTCCGCGGCATCGAGCGGGAAGAGTTGAGGTAGTGCACGGGGAAGAAGCCGTGTCATCCTGAGCGGAGGCGACGCCGCGTCACCGCAGTCGAAGGACCCCTGTTGCCAACAGGGTGTCGTGGGATGTAGGGGTTCTTCGACTCGCGTTCGCAAAGGAAGCGAACCCTCGCTCAGAATGACAGATCGGATGAGGCCCGGGTGCCCCGTTCTAGCCATCCTTTGGCTAGGGCGGGGCAATTGCGGGATGACGAAAAGAAGAACTACATGATCGCCGTCGGCGGCGCCGGCTCATCCGGCCTGCCCGCATTGGCCAGCGGCACGCGAATCATCACGACTGCCAAGATCACCAGCATGATGAATCCCGAAATCACGTGAGGATGTTCGAAAATTACCGGGATGTGCCATTGCTTGAACTTGAAGACGGCGATCACGATGCCCATCAGCGCCTCGCCCGCAATGAATCCCGACGCCGTCAGCACTCCGGCATTTTCCACCCGCGCCTTCTGCGCGTCATTGAAGTTCTTGCTGTCGCGCATTTTGTCGGTGATCCAGCGGATCATGCCGCCGATGAAGATGGCGAACGTCGTCTCCAGCGGCAGATACATACCGACCGCGAACAGCATCGGGCTGCGCACCTCAATCATGATCAGGCCGATACCCATCAGCACGCCCACCACGATCAGCGGCCACGCCATCTCGCCGCCGACAATACCTTTGGCCAGCATGGCCATCAGCCCGGCTTGCGGCGCGGGCAGTTGACGATCCCCAAAGCCGATGCCTCCGCTGTTGAGGTTCGCCTGATTCAACAGCAACAGCACCGGAAGCAGCGCAAAGCTGGCCACGCCCACCCCCAGGAAGTCGCCAATCTGCATTTTGCTGGGCGTGCCGCCGAGAATGTGTCCCACCTTCAGATCCTGTAGCATTTCTCCTGCTACCGCCGAGGAGATGCAAACCACCGCGGCCACCCCCAGCACCGCAGCCACACCGCTCATTCCAGAGACGCCGATAATCACCATCAGCAGGGCGGCGATTACCAGCGCGGCCAGCGTTAGCCCGGAGATCGGATTGTTGGACGAGCCGATCAATCCCACCAGGTTGCCGGAAACCGCGGCGAAGAAAAATCCAATGATGATCATCACGATGGCGGCGACGATTCCGCCCTTCAGCACGCCGGCATAGCTGGTGTACAACGCGATCATGCAGAGCAGGACGACGAACAATCCTCCGAAGACGATCTTGCCGTTCAGGTCACGTTCGGTGCGAGCGGTGCTGGCATGCGCTGCTGCGGACTTCTTCAGATCGGAAACGGCGCGCGCCATGCCGCTGGACAGGTTCTTGCGCATGCGAAACAGCGTGTAGCACGCGCCCACCAGCATGCCGCCCACGGCGATGGGCTTCACAATGTATTTCCATACTGAGTCCGCCTGGCCAGCCCAGAAAGAATCGCCGGGCGTAGCTCCGGCCGGCAGAAATTGCGATACGAAGGTCGGCCCGCCCAGGAACAGAATGAGCGGAACCAGCAGCCCCCAGGCAATCACGCCGCCGGCAAAGTTCAGCGAGGCCAGCCGCGGTCCAATGATGTAGCCCACGCCCAGGTAGGCCGGGCTGACGGCCGGCGCGGACATCGTGGTCACGGCTCCGGCACTCAGCTTGGGCGAAGCCGCGTCCCGCCCGAGCCGCACAAAACTCTTGCCCAGTTCGCCGACCCTGACAATGAAATCGTGACTGGGATTGAAGAGGTTGAACTGTCCCAACAGATAAACCAGTCCGCCAAATCCCATGTTCGAAAAAAGGATCTTGGCGGCGCGGCTGCCCTGCTGTCCTGCCTTGTGAATCTCGGACGCGGCAACCGACTCGGGGAACGGCAGGTCGGGATCCTCCACCATCACGCGGCGCAGCAGCGTTACAAAAAGAATGCCGAGCGTGCCGCCCACCAGCATCAGGATCGAAGATTTGAGGTACGCATGCTGGAAATCGAAGACTGGCCACGCTCCGGAAATCACGAACGCCGGAATCGTGAAGATCGCGCCCGCGGCAACCGACTCGCCAATCGAGCCGACGGTTCGCGTGATGTTCTCCTCCAGCAGCGAACCTTTCATAAGCCGCAGCACCGCCATGCCGATGACGGCCGCGGGATACGTGGCGGCGATGGTCATGCCGGCGCGGAGGCCGAGATAGGCGTTGGCTGCGCCCAGAATTACGGTCAACACCAGGCCCAGCAGCACTGCACGGAGGGTGAACTCCGGCATGGTTGTGTTGTCGGGAACGTAGGACCGGAACTTCTTTGGTGGAGCGCTTACGGTAGTGCTCATTAAGGCAGACCTCGCGCGGGCAGACAAATTATAGCGACGGCGCAAGTTAGCACGCCAGCGGCCTTCGTTACAAGTGCGCGAACAAGTAGCGTCAGCCTCTGGCCGGCTGTCACGTGGGCCTCCGGCCCACGTCGTGCCGCCAGCGCGAACCGGCGCGCAGGAAAACCCTTCAGGGGCAACACCCTATCCCGGATACAATATGAAAATTACGGGAGCACGTATGGACTACCTTCTGAAGACCGAACCCACCGCATACTCCTTCGCCAACCTCGAACGCGACAAGCAGACGAACTGGGACGGCGTCTCCAATCCGGTCGCGCTGAAACATCTGCGCGAAATGAAGCCCGGCGATCGTCTCATCATCTACGAGACCGGCGATCACAAGAGCGCTGTCGGCACCGCGTCCGTCGTCTCTGTTGATCCCTCCGACCCGCGCAATCCCGCAGTCAAGATCAAAGTCGGCAAAGCCATCGCGAAGCCCGTCACGCTCGCCGAGATCAAAGCCAATTCCCTGTTCGCCGATTCACCTCTGGTGCGTCAGGGACGTCTGTCGGTCGTACCGCTGACCGCCGCGCAATACAAGAAGCTCGTGGGCGAATGACTTGTTCTCTCAGCCCATCATGATCGCGACGATGAAATCTCGATGAATCCGCTCCTACGTACCTCGTCCAGCATTGCACCTCAGCTAGCGAAGCACATATACTGATGAGTCACGGTGCTTCGGGACCGGCTTTTAGCGTCAACCATCGCTTTTCCGGACCCGCTGGCACCGGCGACGAGGCTTTTCTCGGGATCGCGTCCTGAGGCAAGCGGAGGGTCGTCTTCAGCAGTCGTGAGACGCTAACTCGAACGCGACGAGACTTGCGCGCCCAGCCGCGCGCCCTGTTTCTTGCGCCCTTACAACTCCTCGAAAACATTTTTTCTGTCCTTTTTCCTTCGGATTGCAGGCTCTGCCAGACGTCGCTGAACAACATCTCCAGAATCCCCGTCTGTCGGGAGTGCCTTGCCGAGATCCAGCCGACACGCGTTCCGCAGTGCGTCGTATGCGGCGATCGCCTTGCCGGCGCCATGTTGCTGATGGGTAATGGCCGTTGCTCCAACTGCCGCGACGCAGCCCCGGAGTTCGATCGTGCCCTCTCCTTCGGCGAATACGACGCCGGACTGCGTGGGCTGATCCAATTGCTGAAGTATGAGCGGGTCACACCGGTCGCCACACCTCTGGGCGCAATGCTGGCGCACGCCATCACCGAGCTCATCGCCAGTCGAGACGCGACTCCGGTCGTGATTCCGGTTCCGCTGCACAAGCGCCGCCGGCGCTCGCGCGGCTTCAATCAGTCGGAGCTGATCGCTCATGCTGCTGTCAGACATCTTCCGCTGAGGCTCGAGGTTCTGAGTGGCGCGCTGCTTCGTCAGCGTGACACCATCTCGCAGGTAGGCCTCAGCCGCGAAGAACGCATCGAAAATGTGCGTGACGCTTTTCGCGTCGCGCAGCCCAGCCGGATCAACGGCCGCGACATCGTGCTTGTCGATGACGTCATGACGACAGGTACCACATTGTCAGAGTGCGCTCGCGTGTTGAAACAGGCTGGTGCGGAACGGGTTTGGGCGGCCACTGTGGCTCGCGCCTTCGATAGCGCGTCGCAATTGACTGCCGATCCAGGCGAAGAGGAGGCGATCGAAGTGGGCGAACCCATTTCGTTCTAAACAGCTCATGTCGATGCAGGCCCAAAGCGCAGCGTCCCGATACGGCAAGTCTCTGGCCGGTTGTATGCACCACGCCCGCATGGCTGGCGACGAGCCGCCGCAGTGGGCGCCGATGCACGCGCCCGTGCTCGTGCTCAACGCCTCCTACGAGCCCATCAATGTTTGCGCCGCGCGCCGCGCCATCATTCTGGTGCTCAAAGGCGTGGCCATGATGGAAGAGGCCAACGGCAACGTCCTGCACGCCGCGCGCGTCGCCATGCGTGTGCCGTCCGTCATCCGCCTGCTGGAGTATCGCCGCATTCCCCATCAGACGCGCGCCCTGTCGCGCAAGAACATCCTGCTGCGCGATCGCAACACCTGCCAGTATTGCGGCAAGATTCTCGCCGCCGGCGAACTAACGCTGGACCACGTCATCCCCCGCTCCCGCGGAGGCGCGTCGACCTGGGAGAACCTCGTCGCCTGTTGCCACAACTGCAATCGCAGAAAAGGCAACCTGCTGCCGCACGAATCCAGCATGAAGCTGATGCGCGAACCCCGCGCCTTCAACCTGCACACCAGCCGTCACATCATGCGCATGATGGGCCGCTCCGATTCCAAGTGGCAGAAGTACCTTTTCTACTGATTTGTCGCAATTCAGCGCATTGATAAGCACAAACCGGGGATTGCTGCCGTCACCTATTTTCTAGACAGCTCCATCGGTTTTGTAGTACATTCGCGCCAACTTTTCCGATCGGTAATTCCCTGGGTAACTAGGTTTAGAATCCTGCTCCGCCGATGGAGCTTAAACGATATGCGCCCACATCCTTCGTCTTATCTGCTCAGTAGACCGTTCTTGCGGCCAGGTCTCGTCGACGACTGGCCTCCTGAGTCATGCACGCGGGAAATTGTTGAGCGCTGACAACTGAATGGCAGTAGAAGATGCGCTGTGTCCTTGCTCTTACGCTTGAAGGGACAAGCTGCTGTCGGCCCTGGAATCCGCGTTACGTTACGAGGAGAACGTCATGCAACTTCGTCAATTGGCCCGCCCGGTTACAACTGCCTTACTGGCTTTTGCATTCGCCGCTTTCTGGTTAGCGTCCGTTCCAATGGCACAAGCCCAGGACAAGAATGCTTATTGCGGTTCCGAAGAATACCTGGCAAATCTACCGGTTAAGGACCCGAAAGAGCCAACGATCAAGCGTCAGGTTCAGTTAGTGAACTGCTCGGATCAGGTGCTGCTGGGAGCGGCCAATGCGGCGCGCGCCAAAGATCAGCCGGCTTGGCCGGTCTTTCCTCAGGAGGGTACCTGGGTGATGCAGCCTTTCAATCCGAATAACCCTGCGGATTATTCCAATGTGCTCACCATCGATATTCCTCCCCAGTGGTACGGCCAGCACGTAGGCGGAAACACCGGGAACTTCTGGGCACGCACCGGCTGCCGTTATGACATCACCGCCAACCGCGCCGTGTGCGAGACGGGCGGCTGTTCCAGTCAATACGATTGCAGCTCCGGCAACATTTCGCCGCCGGCGCTGGCTACGATCGTGGAATGGACCTTCTATCAACATTTCGAGGGCACCCGAGACGACTTATTTATCGATTCTCCCGATATCAGTGCCGTTAATGGTGCGAGCCTTACCGTTGACGTCTCGCCGAAAGGCGGCGACGAATTTAACCCCACCAATGCAAAAGACCATCACTGGTTGAACTGGAACTATCCGTTGACGGTGCACGGAGCGGACTTGCGCGAGCCGGGCAATTGCCAAACCAACACAGCCGGCACTAAGTTCAAAGTCAACCGTTCGCAGATCGACACGACCATGGGCGTCCTCCCAAACTACCCGCTGTTCGGATACGTCATTGTCGACAGCAACGGCAACCCCACCATGCCGGCCGGGAATTACCAACTCTCCTGCATGAGTAATTGCGCACGATACAAGTTTCCGGTCGAAACAGGAGACAAGGGATGCAATACGAAAACCGACGCCGGATGCTACTTCTGGACGACGATTTGCGCCGGCAACGAGGACATCAAGTACAGCGACAAGTGCATGACGGGCAAGTGCAAGCTTGACGATCCCAATTGCGCCAACACAGAAAAGTATTACTGCGACACGGATAGCGATTGCCTGGCCTGTAACGGCGGAGTCGACTATCACATCGCCTGCTTCAAGAAGGCTGGTCCCAATCAGCGCGGCGTGTGTGAGCTGCGAGGGTTCACCAACAGCACCGTGGCACAATGCAACGGCCCGGCGGGCACCAAGTGCGGACCGTCCGGCAGCCAGTGCGCTTCTCCCACCAACACCATTGCCTGCACCAACACTTACGGGTCGATTAATCCTCTCGATGACAACAACATGACGAAGTTCGATTGGCCCGATCAGCCCGTTCTCGACAACTGCAGCGCCATATCTTTTCAGGGCAAGAAGGCTGATTGCGTCGGCGACGATACCCTGCACAAAATCCTGCATGGCGCTTACACTTGGCCCAACGATCCTCAGGTCTATCAAAGCGACGCGCCGGTCTATCGCATTGTCTTCTCGCCGGAAGGACGAGGCAAGGCTCCAATTACCGCGGCACAACCGGTGCCGGCGTGTGACGATCTCCCGGCCAATTACAAGCCTGCCGACAACCGCTTTCAATGCCGCATATCGATCAGCGGTCAGAACGCCAACCTTACTGTCGCCAAAGTCAGGAACCAGGGCGGTGTGGGAGAAAAATGGTATTCCACCGGGAAAGATTGGCCTTGTTTTATCGGATCCCAGCGGGCGGATAGCACGGAGGGGATCATGTGCTACTGGAGTCCTCCGCCGGAGGACTACAACTGCCTGGCTCCCAAGACCGACGATACCTACGTCACCAACAGCACCTGCGGCCGCGTTGACTTCGGCAACTCTGTGATGTCGGATTCTATGACGCCAAACAACGGCGATCCGCTCTTTGTCGAGGTCTCGATACCGAAAGTGCTCAGCCCGGTGAGTCTCCCCACGTCGGTCACGGGATGTGCCGGATCGTGGACGATGCTCGCCTCAAAGTCGATCACTAACAGCCAAGGGGTTATCGCCTGGTACCAAGGCAGGTCGAATACCAGCTCGGCCTGCAAGGTCACGGTAACCATGAACAGCTCCAATCCTGCCGAGGTCAAGGTCTATGACGTACCGAAGGCTGGCATGATGGAGACCATGAGCTCGGCCTCCGGTTCTTACTCCGCTGGCCCTCCGCCCGATGTGAGCGCCGGAACTGCGACCACTACCTCCACCAGCGATCTGCAGCTGGGCGCTCTGCTTCAGGTGAATGCAGTGCCCACGCCGGTCACGTATTGGAAGGACTGGCTGAGCAACGGCGCCAACCAATTGGACTGCCCGGGTAGCATGGGGCTGAACACGGGCTGCCCTCGGGACGACGGCACGGATTTCCTGCCGGGACACGGACCGTTCTCGGGCAATGCGCAGGCCGGCCACAACGTCGTGAAGGCCGGGGCGCAGTATTTCCACCGCAATGCGGATGCTGTCGTACCTGACCCCAAGACTAAGGCACCAGGATCCAGCTTTTCCTGGGCAGGCTTGGCCATCTATGTTCGACTGAACCCGTAGCATTGAAAGATTGAGCGGTGACGCTCCAAGGGGACGATCGGCAAGGATCGTCCCCCCTCTTTTTGCAGCGCAGCTGTTCAGAATCCCTGCCGCACACCATCGGTTGCTGAAAAAGTGGCTTGTGCGCCATGAGCACAGGGTCTAATTTCGCCGATCGGCGGAAGCTGCGGCCACAGAGACGGCACTTCGTCCCAGCGGCCTCCTGACGCCTGGTACGGCGGGGCGCCAAGGCGTGTTTCAGGACGAGGAAGCCCGGCGCAATACGGGTATTTCCTGGTTATTAGTCCGAGCGTTATTGCCCCTGCCTGTACTTGGATCTGTTCCACTTTTGTGGTTTGATATCAGGCGCAAAGGAGTTGCGGCCCATGACGTCTGCTGTTTGCCCTGTTCCATCCTATGGCAAGAAATCCAATTGTTTGCGGCAGCTGGTTTCCGCGGCATCGCTCATCATCCTTCAGGCTGGGCTGCTGTTGTCGTTCGGCAGCACGGCTCAAGCCCAGCAGGTTGTGTGTGGTTCGGACGACTATCTGGCGAATCTGCCGGTCAAGCCGCCGAAGAATCCCAAAACCACGAGACAGATCCAGCTGGTGAACTGCGCTGACCAGATCGTACTGGGAGCAGCCAACGCGGCGCGCGCGGCGGGTGCGCCACCCTGGCCAGTTTTCCCCCAGGAAAATACCTGGGTGATGCAGGCCTTCGATCCCGCGAATCCCACGGACTATTCCAACGTTCTCACCATCGACATTCCTTCCGAATGGTACGGGCAGCATCAAGGAGGGAACACGGGGAACTTCTGGGTACGAACCGGCTGCCGTTACGATCCGGTTAGCAACCGGGCGCAGTGCGAAACCGGCGGTTGTTCTGGTCAATACGATTGCAGCTCCGGCAACATATCGCCGCCGCCCGGCACCACGATTGTGGAGTGGACCTTTTACCAGCAGTTCTCCACTTTCTTCTTTGATTTTCCGGACATCAGCGCGGTCAATGGCGCGAACCTCACCGTCGACGTCTCGCCCAGAGGCGGTAGCGACCTGGATCCTCAGAATCCGAAGAATTGGCATTGGTTGAAGTGGGACTACCCACTCACCGTCCACGGAGCGGACCTGCGCGAGCCGGGCAATTGCGCTCTCTCCTCCAACAACACGTTCAAAATCTTCCGGTCGGACATCGATAAGACCATAAGTACCGGCAGCCCGGGTTATCCTTTGTTGGGATACGTCGTCGTCGATGGCAGTGGCAATCCCACCATGCCCACCGGGAACTATGCCCTCTCCTGCCTGAGCAACTGCGGGAAATACAAGTTTCCGGTGGAAGTTGCCAAGCCCGGCTGCAACCCCGTAACCGATTCCAACTGCTATTTTTGGGATACGTTTTGTGCGGGTGACCCGGGTATCCAATACGGCCAAGCCTGTAACACCGACGCAGACTGCCTGCAGTACAACAACGGCGTCGACTACCACATTGCCTGCTTCAAGAAATCCGGCCCCAACAACCCAGGCGCTTGCGAACTACGAGGCTTTTTCAACAGCACCGTGGCCCTATGCAACGGACCGGCGGGCACCAAGTGTGGACCATCCGGCAGCCAGTGCGCCGCTCCGACCTCTTCGATCGCTTGCACCAACACCTACGGCTCAATCAACCCACTGGATCCCGATAACAGCACGAAATACGATTGGGCCGATCAGCCCATCGTGGGAAAGTGCAGCGACGTGATTTTTGTGGGGACTGGCAAGCAGGGCGCCTGCATCGGCGACGACACCGTGCATAAAATCCTGCATGGCGCCTATACCTGGCCCAACGATCCGCAGGTCTACCAGGGTGACGCTCCGGTGTATCGCATCATATTTTCTCCGGAAGGACGAGGCAAAGCTCCGATTACTGCGGCCCAGGTCCTGCCGCCGTGCGACTCGCTGCCTGCCAACTACATGCCGTCGCAAAATCGTACCTCCTGCTCTGGAGTTATCAATAATCAAAACGCCGAACTGGCTATCGCGAGAGTTCGCAACCAGCCGCCGAACCAGTGGCAATCCACGGGCAGCGACTGGCCTTGTGCTGCCGGCAGTCAAAGGGATGCCGCCGATAATGGCATCCTCTGCTACTGGAACCCTCCTCCGGCCAACTATAACTGTCTGGCTCCCAAGACCGATTCGACGTACGTCACCAGCAGTGCATGTGGCCGCATCGACTCCGGCACCTCGCTGCTGTCCGGCTCCATCACTCCCAACAGCGGCGATCCGTTGATTCTGGAAGTATCTATTCCGCAGGTGCTGAACTCCGTGAGCCTTCCCTCGTCGATCAGCGGCTGTGCCGGAAGCTGGACGCCGATTGCATCGCAAGCCCTGAACACCAACCAAGGCGTCATCGCCTGGTACAAGGGAACGTCGAATACCAGTTCGCCTTGCCAGGTGACCGTGACCACGGCTAGTTCGAATCCGGCTGAACTCAAGCTCTACGATGTGCCGAAATTCAACGGCACCCTGGAAACTATGAGCACCATGTCCGGCAACTGCAATCTCTGTGGTGCACAAGCGGTGACCGCCGGAACGGCCACAACTGCCTTCGCCAGCGACCTGCAGATGGGCGCGCTGCTGATGGTGAACCAGACGCCTGCCCCGATCACGTACTGGCAGAACTGGCTGAGCAACGGCCCAGATCAGTCGTCGCCCACGTGCATTGACGGCAACACGAATTGTCCACGCGATGACGGACCTGACTACCTTCCCGGACATGGACCCTATTCGGGCAATTCCGATGTCGGGCACAATCAGGTGCCACCAGGGACACAAAACTTCCATTACAACGCGAATATCATCTCCGGCCAGTCGAAGTTTACCTGGGTAGGAATGGCGATCTACCTCGAACTCAATCAGTAACCGCCTGCGATAAATTGCGGTATTTCGGGGACGACTCCTGGCGATCGTCCCCGTTTGTTCTTTTGGCAGAACTGCGGCTGCTGACCTGCTCCCACCCAACTCCATTCCCGCCGATTACATCCAACTGCAGGTCAGGCACGACCCATTCGCGGCCTCACGCGAAACTACACTCATCAATCGGATTCGGAATGCCCATTTCGCAGAAAATCAATTCGCCCGACCTCGATGCCCTGTTGCAGCTCACGCTCGTCCCCGACGGCGCAACCGCAGCGGTCCATTACGTTGCCCAACTGGAAGATGCCGGCCGCCTGAAGTTACTCTCCCTGGCGCACTCCAACCACGTCGTGCTGCGCGCCTTCCAGTGGCTGGCGCAGGATCCGTCCAACGCCGAGTTGGCCAAGTGGGCGAATAGCGCGATTACCGAAGAACGGAAGCGCATCGACAATGCGCTGACCTTTCTGCACCACATCTGCGAGGAACTCGAACGAGGGGGCTGCGCCATCACCGTCATGAAGTCGCTCGATCATTGGCCCGACCTGGGCAGCGACCTCGATCTCTACACCACCGCTGACGAGCGGCACGTCGTGCATGTCATGCTGAATCGTCTGGGAGCTCACATCGAGCCGCGCAGTTGGGGCGATCGCCTGGCGAACAAATGGAACTTCGCGGTGCCGGGATTGCCGGAGTCGGTCGAGGTTCACGCCCAGCGGTTGGGCCAAACCGGCGAGCACATGGCGATGGCTAAGCGCTTCGTCACCCGGCGTGTTCCCAAGACCGTCAACGGGCTCACTTTTCTCGTTCCGGCCGCGGAGGAGCGTGTCATCGTTGCGACCTTGCAGCGCATGTATCGCCACTTCTACTTCCGTGTTTGCGACATCGTCAACACCGCCGGTCTGTTGGAAACCGATCAGCTCGACTTCGACGAGTTGAAGAAAGCCTCCGATCTCGGCGGCGTTTGGCCGGGAGTCGCAACCTATCTAAACATCGTCCGCGACTTCGTGCTGCAATACCGCGGTATCGCCCCTGATTTGCCGCAGCAGGTTCTTACCGCCGCGCGCTTCGGCGGCGAAGTGATCTCGGCGCGGGGGAAATTTCTGCGCGTTCCCATCCTGCCCCATGGCGCCGATCTTTACACGCGCCAGGTTACCTGCACCGCCCTGCGCGGCGATGTTCCCGCGACGTTGCGCCTGTCGCTGCTTCCCTATTTGGCCTCGGCAGCGGCTGTCGCGTTCCGGCTCACAGGAAGCGACAAGGGAATCTGGTAATCGCGCGAGATCGAAGGCTAGCCCGAACGATTTCTTTTTTCCGGCAAAATTCGCTTCGCCCCCAATATTGCTGAAGCCCGCGGCGAGCGCCGTGCATCTACTTGCGGAAAGCCGACGCACCGGAGTGAATGTGGGACTAAATGCTCGGTTCATTTAGCACTCTGGTGCCAAGTTCTCAAGTAAGCAACCGCGTTGCCAAGAATCGTCCTACGACGCTTGATGCGCTGTGGGTCGGAATTAGATAATATGCAAGTGGATGTGTGGGTGAGCCGCAATCCTGCGGTTCGTAGCTCGGTGTTGTAACAAGTTATCGGTAGATTGTTCTCTTACGCCGTGAGAGTTTTCACCCCTATTCAGCGTCTTCACAGGCCCTACACTCTTCGTCTGCCTGCGCCGCATTTCCCGAGTGCAACTAAGACAGTAAATCCAAAGCAATTCAATACAATTTCACTCGAAGAAGAGGAAGGTAAAACATGCCGGTCACTCGCATCGATTTTCCTATTGATGAACTGACTCGTCCTCGTAGCGAGGAAGAGATTCAACGCAAGCTGGCGCAGGAGCGCGCGCGGCTGGAAAGCATGATGGGACTGGACAGCCGTCCAGTACATCACTTCAAGCGTCCGGTCGAGCGGTCGTTCTCGGCTGAGGAGCGCGGCAAGGTGACCATCCTCTTCGGCGGCCTCACCTGGAAGCACGAGCGCGTCATCCAGGCCGTTTTCCAGGGCTGCGGCTATCGCTGCGAGGTCATGCCCGTTCCCAATGTCTCGGCCTTCCAGTTGGGCAAGGAGTACGGCAACAACGGTCAGTGCAATCCCACCTACTTCACCGTGGGCAACCTGGTGCAGCACCTGCAGACGATCGAGCGCGAGCGCGGCCTGACCAAGCAGGAAGTCATCGACAACTACATCTTCTTTACTGCCGGCTCATGCGGCCCCTGCCGCTTCGGCATGTACGAAGCCGAATATCGCCTGGCGCTGCAGAATGCCGGCTTCGACGGCTTCCGCGTGCTGCTCTTCCAGCAGAATGACGGCGTGAAGGCCGCCTCCGGCGAAGCGGGTCTGAAGTTCACCGTCGACTTCGGCATGGGCATGTTCAACGCCCTCAACCTCGGCGACATCATGAACGAGATGGTCTACCGCATCCGTCCCTATGAAGTCGAGAAGGGCAAGACCGATGAAGTTTGGCAGTCCTCAATGGATACGCTCTGCACCATGCTGCGCGAGCGCAAGCCGTTCGAAGATCACGAAGACCTGCCGGAGTGGATGGCCAAGAAGATCCGCGCCAACAAAGGCAAGAAGTGGGAGCTGTGGGTCAATTCGCTGCTGAAGGTTCGCGAGCAGCTTTACGGCCAGCCCTACAAAGATGCATTAGCCTCGGTTCGCGATCAGCTCAACACCATCGAAGTCGATCGCCTGAAGGTGAAGCCGGTGGTCAAGATCATCGGCGAGTTCTGGGCGCAGATCACCGAAGGCGACGGCAACTTCCACATGTTCGAGTTCCTGGAGCGCGAAGGCGCGCAGGTTCTGGTTGAGCCCATCGGCACCTGGGTCATGTACATGATGTACCAGGTGAAGGCGCGGGCCGCGGCTCGCCGCTCGCTCGACGCTCCTTACAAGAACGTGAAGTGGTACGAGCTGCAGAAGAAGTTTAAGAACGAGCTCAAGTTCAAGCAGAAGCAGTGGATGATCGGCGTCGGCGAGCGCATCTACGCGCGGCAGTATCAGCGCGCCGTCGAAGGCCTGGGCAACATTGCGCACGAGCTCGTCGACCAGAAAATGATGGCCGACATGGCCGATCCCTTCTACAACCAGTTCGCGCGCGGCGGCGAAGGACACCTCGAAGTCGGCAAGAACGTCTACTACACCAAGAACCATCTCTGCCACATGGTGCTGGCGCTCAAGCCCTTCGGCTGTATGCCGTCGTCGCAGTCGGACGGCGTGCAATCAGGCGTCGCCAATCACTTCAAGGAGATGATCTTCCTGCCCATCGAAACCTCCGGCGAAGGCGAGATCAACGCCCACAGCCGCGTGCAGATGGCCCTCGGCGAGGCCAAGGTCAAAGCTCGCATGGAATTCGAGCAGGTCGTGAAGTCGACCGGCAAGCGCTTGGAGGACATTAAGGACTACGTTGCCGAGCATGCCGAGCTGCGCAACGTGTTCTACCCGGTGCCGCATCGCCATGGGTACGCCGGCGTGGCCGCCAACTTCGTGCTGCACGTCAACGACCTGATGAACGGGACGAAGAAGCTGGCGCGCGTTCCGGCGCGGGCTCCGCGGAAGCTGGAGACGTCACCCGCGTTTGGTGACTAAAACAGGGTTCAAAGGCCGTGAGGCACTCGATGTAAACAGACGTAAGACGTCGGATAAAAACATCGGGTGCCCCGTTCTAGCCATCGTTTGGCTAGGGCGGGGCAAATGCCGCAACGGTTCAACTGCCCCGCCCAGCCAAAAGATGGCTGGAACGGGACACCCAAATCGAGTTTGTCTATGAAAGGAACTTCTAGTTAGATGCCGACCGAGGTCCAGCTACCCGAGGGGACAACCGCAGCCCCCACTCATCGACTGGATGTACAGCTGCATGAACTGCTGATGAAGCAGCCGGAGACCCCGCGTCTGCTGCCGGCGCCCAAAGACGGCCAGCTGCAGGAGCTGCCGGCGCCGGTATTCCCGCAACATCCCGAGCTCATGAACGCCCGCGACGAGGACTACTTCCCGAAGAATGGCCAGCGGCGGTCGTGGTCTGCCAAGCACATCTACCGCGCCATGCGCGGCTGGGCCTTCCCCTGGATTCGCTCGCGCGTCCAACCGGGCGACTTTCACCCGATCATCGCGTACCTGTTCAACGAGTGGAAGTGCAATCTTGACTGCCACTATTGCTGGGCCTTCGACAACAGCGTTCGCGGCATGACCGAAGATACGGCCAAGCGCTCCCTCGACTGGCTGCGCGATTCCGGCGCCGGCGTGCTGGCATTGATGGGCGGCGAACCGCTGCTGCGTCCCGACTTCGCTCACAAGATCATTTACTACGCGGCGAAGAAGGGATTCTGGGTCTATCTGCCGACCAACGGCCGCTTGATGTGGCCCAAGGTGATCGACAAGATCGCCGATGCCGGTGTCGGTGTGGTCAATCTTGCGGTCGATGCCTGGGATGACGTCCCCGGCCGCGGATTACCCAAGGCCATGGTGCCCATCCGCAGCCACTTCGATTACCTGGTGAAGAAGCAGTACAAGTATGGCTACTCGGTGTTCCTGAACATCAACATTTGCGCCAACAATATGGACGATGTGCGACAGTTGACCGAGTTGGCGCACGACAACGGCATCGCGACCGACTATCACATTTGCGAGTCGCCGATGACCGAGCAGCCCCATTTCAAGCACCTGTACACCAATCCTACGTTCATCCGCGACGAGCATCACCCGCAGGTCTGCGAGTTGATTGACTGGCTGATTGAGAAGCAGCAGTCGGGCTATCACATGGTGAACTCGGTGCACCGCCTGGCGCAGATGAAGAACTTCATCCATGGCGAATTGCACGACTGGGGCTGCCGCGCCGGACACAATTCGCTGATCGTCCGCGTCGACGGCACGCTGGCGCCGTGCTTCCCCATGTACTCGGCGGGATACGACTGGGGCACCATCGAGAACCATAAGTTTGAAACCAAGCAGCTGAAAGAGATGAAGAAAGAGTGTCAGAAGACGTGCTTCTCCACCCTGAACCACATCCTCGCCTGGTGCTACAACGACAAGCGGGTGATCGAGTGGTTGTTCCGGCAGGCGAAGCATGGGTTCAGAAGGGTTGAAGGCAACTTCGGCGACGCGTAGAACTGCGCCGCGCGGATTGGTAGAGCGGACCTTTAGGTTCGCGTCCTGCGGTTTGAAATGGGTAGAGCGGACCTTTAGGTCCGCGTATAGCGCGGCCTTATTCTTGTAGTGCGCGGGCTTTAGCCCGCAGCAACTCGCGGCGACAATCTGCGGGTGAGCATCGGAGCATGAACCGCAAGCGCCGCAGCCCGAAGGGCGACATAACTTAGCCCAGCACGGAGCGAAGCGGAGTGCTGGGTTAGCGCAGCAAAAGAAATTCGAGCCCCTTCAGGGGCGACAGTAATTAGGCCAGCGCGGAAGCGCTGGGTAGCCGATAATAAAGATAGCCCAGTCCCGTAGGGACGACATATGTGCGCGGGGGCTTCAGCCCCGAGCCAAACCAAGCGGGCACAGACCCGCACGATCACGGAGGCCTAGTGAGTCACTCTCACCAACACGGATCGGACCACGGATGCTGCGACACTGCCAATCCTAAAGTTGACGTCTCTCTAAGCGCCTTAACCGATTCTGCGCCGGTTGAGACTTCCCTGCCCGCCCGCATTCTCGCCAAATCGCGCGAGGTTGCGGGGCAATCCGGCCACAAGGCCGTCTACACCGTCGGCATGGACGTCGGCTCAACCACGGTGAAGGCCGTCGTGGTCGATACCGAAACCGACAAGATGATCTGGCAGGATTATCAGCGCCACGAGACCAAGCAGCCGGAAAAGCTGCTCGAGTTCCTCAAGCGCATGCAGGATGAAGTCGGCATCGCTCCGCACAATTGCCGCATCTTCATCACCGGCTCCGGCGGCGGCGCGCTGGCCAATCTGATCGGCGCCAAGTTCGTGCAGGAAGTCACCGCGGTTTCGCTCGCGGTCGAGAAGCTGCATCCCGAAGTAAATTCCGTCATCGAGCTCGGCGGGCAAGACGCCAAGATCATCGTCTTCAAGGAAGACGAGAACACCGGCCGCAAAAAGAAGATTCCGTCGATGAACGACAAGTGCGCCGGCGGTACGGGCGCCGTCATCGACAAGATCAACGCCAAGCTGAAGATTCCCGCCGCAGACCTCTGCGATCAGGGCTACGTCGGCATCAAGCTGCATCCCGTGGCCGGCAAGTGCGGCGTCTTCGCCGAAACCGACATCAACGGCCTGCAGAAGCAAGGCATCCCTCCCGACCAGCTGATGGCCTCGCTCTTCGACGCCATCGTGCTGCAGAACCTCACCGTGCTGACGCGCGGCCACACACTGCGTCCGCACGTACTGCTGCTCGGCGGTCCCAACAGCTTCATCCGCGGCATGAAGGAAGCGTGGCAGCAGAACATTCCCCGCACGTGGGAAGAGCGCAAGGTGGAGATCCCCGAAGGGTTGAAGCCGGAAGATTGCATCAAGGTTCCGGAGAACGCGCAGTACTTCGCGGCGCTGGGCGCGGTTGAGTTTGGCAAGGATGAAGAGCCCGAGGTCGGTATCTACATGGGCACCGAGTGCCTGGAGGACTACATCACCGTTGGCCGCCAGGTCGAGAAGGCGAAGTCCGGAGCGGCCGGCCTGAGCACCTCACCGGAAGAACTCGTCGGGTTCAAAGAGAAATATCGCGTACCGAAGTTCATTGGCGCGAAGTTCACCCCCGGCGAGACGGTTCGTGGATTCGTCGGCCTCGACGGCGGATCGACTTCGACCAAAGCTGTGCTGCTCTCCGAAGCGGGCGATGTGATGTGCAAGGCCTACCAGCTTTCCGGCGGCAATCCTATCCAGGACACTATCGACATGTTCGTCGCGCTGCGCCAGCAAGTGGAATCGCAGGGCGCAACGCTGGAGGTCATGGGCGTCGGCACCACCGGTTACGCGAAAGACGTCTTGAAAGACGTGCTGAAGGCCGACGTGGCGCTGGTCGAGACCGTCGCCCACACCGAATCGGCGATGAAGTTCTACGACAACCCGCACGTCATCGTCGACGTCGGCGGGCAGGACATCAAGCTGATTGTCCTCAAAGACGGGCGCGTCAAAGACTTCAAGCTCAACACGCAGTGCTCGGCCGGCAACGGCTACTTCCTGCAAGGCACGGCAGAATCTCTCGGCTACAAAGTCGAGGAGTACGCCGACATCGCATTTTCCGCGAACACCATGCCGGTCTTCGGCTACGGCTGCGCCGTCTTCATGCAGTCGGACATCGTGAACTTCCAGCGGCAGGGCTGGCGCGGCGAAGAAATTCTTGCCGGGCTGGCGAATGTTCTGCCGAAGAACATCTTCCTGTATGTCGCTGGAATTCCCAACCTCGCCAAGCTGGGATCGAAGTTCATCCTGCAAGGCGGGACGCAGAAGAACCTGGCGGCGGTGAAGTCGGAAGTCGACTTCATTCACTCGCACTTCCACGGCGCCGGGCACGAGCCTGAAGTCATCGTTCACGAGCACTGCGGCGAGTCGGGCGCGATCGGCGCAGGCGTCGAAGCGATCCGCATTTACAAGAACGGGCATCGCACCACTTTCATCGGCATCGAGGCCGTCGAGAAGATCGGCTACAAGACCACGCGCAGCGAAGAAACGCGCTGCTACTTCTGCAAGAACAACTGCCTGCGCACCTTCATCGACGTAAACGTCGGCGATGCCAAGAACGAGCACCTCGAACCTGCGTCACCGCTGCCGGTCTTCAAGTCCAAGGTTCCACTGGCTGCAGGCGAGCGTCGTCTGATCATCTCGACCTGCGAAAAAGGCCAGGTCGAAGATGTCGGCGCCATGCGCGGCATCAAGGCCGGACTGGACGCGATCAAGAAGCAGAATCCCAACTTCGTCGACATCGCCGCCAACGACGTGTGGCGCTCGCGCAATCCGGAAAAGATTGCCGACCCGCTGCCGACGCCCGGCCGCTGGGATTTCGGCAAGGCCAAGGCAGCCGTACAACAGCGCACCGAACTGATGAACAAGCGCAAGTCGCTGCGCGTCGGCATGCCGCGCGTCCTCAACATGTATCTCTACGCGCCGATGTTCAGCGCGTACCTTGAGAGCCTTGGACTGGAGCCGGAGAACCTCATCTACTCCGAGTTCACTGGCCAGGAGATGTATCGCCAGGGCGCGGGCCGCGGCGCCATCGATCCTTGCTTCCCATCGAAGATCGGCATCCCGCACGTCTACAACCTGATCTTCCAGAAGCACGCGAAGAAGCCGCTGGACGCCATCTTCTTCCCCATGATCGACACGCTGCATCAGCCGATGAAGAATTGCAGCGGCTCCAACGCCTGCCCAACTGTCACCGCGACACCCAACGCGGTGAAGGCCGCCTTCACCAAGGAAGGCGATGTCTTCAAGGAAAACGGCATTCAGTATCTCGATCCCATCCTGAACATCGACGACAAGCGGCTGTTTGGCTTGCAGATGTTCCAGGCGTGGCAGCCGATCCTGGGACTGAGCGAAGAAGAAAACGAGCGCGCCATCCAGGCTGCTTACAAGGCATTCGACGACTTCGATCTCAACCAGCGCCAGCGCGCGCGCGAGGTGCTCGATACGCTGGAGCGCGAGAACCGCCTCGGCATCGTTATGCTCGGCCGCGTCTATCACCACGATCCTGGCTTGAACCACGAGATCATGGAGGAGTTTCAGAAGCTCGGCTATCCGGTCTTCTCCCAGAGCTTCCTGCCCACCGACGAGGACATGATGGATCGGCTGTTCGGCGAAGAGGTTCGCTCCGGCGCGATCACCCACGCCCTCGATATTCGCGATGTGTGGAAGAACGCGTACTCGGCCAGTACCAATAGCAAGATCTGGGCGGCGAAGTTCACCGCGCGGCATCCCAACCTGGTCGCGCTGGAGATCTCGAACTTCAAGTGCGGTCACGATGCGCCGATTTACAGCGTGATCGAGGACATCATTGAGAAATCCGGCACGCCGTACTTCTCGTTCAAAGACCTGGATGAAAACAAACCGACGGGCTCGATCAAGATCCGCGTCGAGACGATTGATTACTTCCTGAAGCGCTATCGCGAGGACCTGCTGAAGAAGGCCGAGACCGGGAAGAGGATGGAAGAGCAGCTGGCCGAGTACGAGCGGCAGTTGCGCATGAGCCTGACGCACAAGTCAGTCCGTCGCGAGGCGGAGATTGTTCCCTTCCCGCAGCCGGTCGATGAGCCGCACGCGGCCACGGCGTCGGGAGACGATTAGGGTAGAGCGGACTTTTAGGTCCGCGTCGTCAGCCTTTTTCTCGACACGCGCGGGCTTTAGCCCGGTGAGCCTTATCTCGGCGGCTAAGGCCAGTCCTGTCTTTCCAAGCCCAGGCTCAATCAACCTCCGGGAGAATTCTGAAGGCGCGTTTTCTGGAACCCCGGTATACCGAAAAATCTCGCCGGTCGAGCGTGAAAATGGTTTCAATGCCGTCGCGCTGCGCCAGATGCACCAGCGTGGCATCCGCTAACTGCGGTTCCATGTCCGCATACTTGCCCATTACTTCGGCGATTGCGCTCGCGTCGGAATCTGCTAAGGGAAGCAGCACCACAAATCCTTCGCTGATGCTGCGGAGAAGTTGCTGAACGCTGCGCTTATCCCCGCGCAGCAGCCAGGCTGCTTCGGTGATAACCGGCCAGCAGGACAACAGCGGCCCGGAGATTGATTTCAGCACGTCGACACAGCGATCGTGGTGCTCGTCAGCGCGCGAAAGGATGGCGACCAATGGGCCCGTGTCCACCAGCACGTGCCTCATCTCGATTTACCAAAATCTCTGAAGTGCCGTGGATTGGTGCTTAGGTCTTTCGCCCCGCGCCGCATAACGCCGACCAGGCCTGCCCGCTTCGCCAAGTCATACGCCGAAATCTCTTCACCTGTCCCAGCGAGGTATGTCTCCAGTGCCTCGCGCACAAGTTCGGACTCCGACCGTCCTCTCGTCGCCGATTGATTCTTCAGCCGCTCGCTCAGAGGCCGTGGGATTCTGACGGAAATTCGTTGCGTTGCCATAGCTCTGTCAGACATTATACGGTGTTCGTCAGACAACGGGCAAGGGCTCAATCTGGCCTTGCTAGCAGCTCAAGTTCAGCTTCAACCGCGCCGTCGGTCGCGATATACTTGACGAGAATCGTCATGCCACTCACCACCGACACCAAGAAAGTGATGTTCGAGATCTACCGCGACGCCGACTACGGCGGCCGCTACCGCGTTGTCTACTTCACCGAACTCGGCGAGCACGACAAGGAGACCGAGATTGAGAACGCCATGCGCGGCGAGCACATCTTCGATGGGTTCCTCCTGCATCGCGAACGCAATCAGGCCAAGCAGGTGGTCGACGAGATTCTCGATCGCCTGAATCGCGGCGAAAAAGTTGGCGAGCAAGCCATCCGCGAAAGCCTCGAGCCCTATCTGGCGTGACTTCTGCCGCCGGCCGAAGATATCAACCCATTACGTCGTTGTCGGAAACCAACTCCAAGGTCCGCTCTGGCACATCTCTATCGCTGTAACGCCAGCGCTCCGCGTGGTAAAGTCGAACGTATCCACCGGATACAAGCACACCAATGCAAGGCAAAGTAATCAATTCCTGCACCACTCTTTAGGGGCCCGACCATGATCGTAGCGATGTGGGAAGATGCGAGCGAAGACCAGATCCAGGAGGTCACCAACCACCTGGTGAAGATGGGCTTCGCTGTGCACCGCACTACCGGCGCGCGCCAGAGCGTGCTGGCCGCGGTGGGCAGGCGCATCGACTTCGACACGCGCGAACTGGAAGTGCTGCCGGGCGTAGAGAAGGTGCACCGCATCAGCGCGCCTTACAAGCTGGTGGGCAGAACGTTTCGGCCCGAGGGAACGACGGTTCGCCTGGCGAACGGCGTCGAGATCGGCGGCAAGGAAGTTGTGGTGATGGCCGGCCCGTGCTCGGTGGAATCGCGCGACCAGATCATGACAGCGGCCGAGCAGGTGAGCAAAGCTGGAGCCAAGGTTCTGCGCGGCGGCGCGTTCAAACCGCGAAGCTCGCCCTACACGTTTCAGGGGCTGGGGCTGGATGCGCTGAAGCTGCTGCGCGAAGCCGGCGATCGCTACGGCCTGATGGTCATCAGCGAGGTGATGGAGATCTCCCAGATCGAGCCGATGATGCCCTACGTCGACATCTTCCAGGTGGGTGCGCGCAATATGCAGAACTTCAACCTGCTGCGCGAACTTGGCAAGGTGCGCAAGCCGGTACTACTGAAGCGTGGCATCGCCGCCACGATCGAAGAGATGCTGCTTTCAGCGGAGTACATCATGTCGGGCGGCAACTATAACGTGATCCTGTGCGAGCGCGGCATCCGCACCTTCGAGACGTACACACGCAACACGCTCGACATCTCGGCGATTCCAATCGTGCATAAGCTGTCGCACCTGCCCATTACGTCCGATCCCTCGCACGGAACTGGCTTGCGCGACAAGGTTGCGCCCATGGCCTGCGCGTCAGTCGCGGCCGGCGCGGACGCCCTGCTGATCGAGGTCCATCCGTCGCCGGATGAAGCACTGTCGGACGGCGCCCAGTCGCTCTTTCCCGAGCAGTTCGCGGAACTGATGGAGCGGCTGCGAATGATCGCGCCGGCAGTGGGACGGACGATCTGATTCAGACTTCGATGCCAGCCAATGCGGTTTCCGAGTTAGTTGGGTGGCGCACCGCTTCAGCGGTGCCTTTACGACTATTTCCGGAAGTCGGCTTTAGCCGCTGAGGTAAGGACAACCATTACCTCAGGCGCTAAAGCGCGATTCAGGACCTATGCGCCATATGCACGCTTGAAAGCGTGCTCCACCCGGCTCGCTCGGGAAGCCAACAATGTCCATCCGCCAAATCACGATCATTGGCACCGGCCTGATAGGCGGCTCAATCGGGCTCGCACTACGTCACGCCGGCTTCGATGGCCAAATCGTCGGCTGCGATAAGCGCGCGGTGCTGGAGACTGCCCAAGCTCGCGGTGCCATCGATCGCTCAGAGCCCGATCTGGAGCGCGCGATTGTCGGCAGCGATGTGATCGTCGTTGCCGCCCCGGTGGGTTGCAGTCTGATGCAACTCGAGGCAGTCGCCCCGCTGTCGGCGCCCGACACGCTGATCACCGACACTGGCAGCACCAAGCAGCAGTTCGTCGAGCGAGCGCGAATGATTCTGGGCGACAAGGCTCCGGATCGCGTGCTGCCCGGACATCCGATGGCCGGCAAAGAAGTCAGCGGAATCGAGCATGCCGATGCCAACCTGTTCCGCGATGCGGTGTGGCTGGTAACTCCGATTGATGCCGAGCGGCCCTACACACCGCGGCAGCAGGAGTATCTGGAGTTGCTGAAGGCGATTGGCGCACGCGTGATTGCGCTCGACGCCGAGCGGCATGATCGGCTGTGCTCTTGGATCAGCCATCTGCCGCAAATGATCGCCACCGCGCTCGCGTGTTCGCTACGGGAGGAATTCGGCGATGACGAAGCGGTGATGCAGATCGGCGGACGCGCTCTGCGGGAGATGACGCGCATCGCCCACAGCCCCTATTCGATGTGGCGCGACATCGCGATGACCAACACGGAAAACATCGAGGAGGCGCTGCTGCGCTTCGAGCAGCAGTTGGCCCACCTGCGCGAGAATCTGCGCGGCCCCGGACTGCGGGAGATGTTCGAGGCGGCGAATCAGTTCGGGAAGCAGTAGTCAGCCGTTGATTGCCGGTTTTGCATCATGCCGACGCTCCTCGGTACAATCTCGGTTCGGAATCAAATCCTATGCCAATGAACAAGGTAGTGGCCAACGCCGACGAAGCGGTGCACGATATTCAGGATGGCGCGACCATCATGGTCGGGGGCTTCGGGCTGTGCGGCATCCCCGAGAATCTTATCCGCGCGCTGGTGAAGAAAGGTGTGAAGAACCTGCACACCATCAGCAACAACGTAGGTGTCGACGATTTCGGCCTCGGGCTGCTGCTGGCAGCCGGACAGATCACATCGCATAAGGGCTCGTACGTCGGCGAAAACAAGCTGCTGGAAGACATGGTGCTGACGGGTCGCATCGATCTGGAACTGATTCCGCAAGGCACATTGGCCGAGCGAATCCGTGCCGGCGGAGCGGGTATTCCGGGGTTTTACACCCCAACGGGATTCGGTACCGTGGTCGCTGAAGGTAAGGAGACGCGCCAATTCGACGGCCGTCCCTATGTCCTGGAACGTGGTATGACCGCGGACTTCGCGCTCATCAAAGCGTGGAAAGGCGATCGTTGGGGTAATCTCGTGTACCGCAAGACGGCGATGAATTTCAATCCCATGATGGCGACGGCGGCGAAGGTTACAATTGCCGAAGTCGAACACCTGGTCCAGCCCGGCGAGATCGATCCCGATCACGTGCACACGCCAAGCGTGTACGTGCATAGAATTTTTCAGGGGACGGGGTACGAGAAGCGGATCGAGAGAAGAACGTTGAGGAAAGCGTAGCGCATAACATGGCCACATCTCCGAACATTGGTAAGCAGAAAGACACGGAAAAGCGCGATCGCATTGTGCGCCGCGTGGCGCGTGAGTTGCGCGACGGATACTACGTCAACCTCGGCATCGGTATGCCGACCCTGGTAGCCAACTGCGTGCCGCCGGGCATTGAGGTCGTGCTGCAGAGCGAGAACGGCATGATGGGCGTCGGTCCCTATCCGCTCGCCGGTGAGGAGGATCCCGACCTGATCAACGCCGGCAAGGAAACCGTAAGCGAGCTTCCCGGCACGGCGTACTTCTCCAGCGCCGAGTCGTTCGCCATGATTCGCGGTGGGCACATCGACCTGAGCGTACTGGGCGCGATGGAGGTTGACGAAGATGGCAACCTGGCCAACTGGATGATCCCCGGCAAAATGGTGAAAGGCATGGGCGGGGCGATGGACCTGGTGGCCAGCGCGCGACGCGTGATCGTTGCCATGGAGCACACCACGCGCGATGGTACCCCGAAGATCCTGAAGCATTGCACCCTGCCGATCACTGGCCTGCGCGTCGTGGACACCATCGTCACCGAGATGGCATATATTCGCGTGACCCAAAGCGGGCTGGTGCTGGATGAGATTGCGCCTGGGCTGACGGTAGATGATGTTCAGCGCGCCACCGAGGCGCCATTGATCGTGACCTCCGAGACGAGGACGATGGAGTTCTGAGCCTCCGCACGGCTGCGCCGCCGCCCAGGCGCACCTTGCTCGAGGCGGCTTGACGCCAGAAGCGACCCAACCTTATGTGACGCATACCCTTGTGAGGCACGGCCAGCCCGTTCATAGTTATATTCGGATCGACGGCGGTTCGCGCCTGGAAAGATAATATGCGACTCCGCATTTTTTGCCTTGCAGTACTTATCCTCATTGCAGTGACTCTCGCATTCACCGCATCACCCACCACCCAAACTTCCGCAGCCCAGCAGAGTAAGCCGCAGATCACCCGCGTGCCCGCGGGTTACACCGACCCCAGTTCCGGACAGGAGATGTTCACCGCCTATTGCGGGGCGTGTCACGGACTGAGCGGAAGGGGTAACGGGCCAGCCGCTCCGGCGCTGAAAACTGCGCCTGCGGATCTGACCCTGCTGACCTCGAAGAATGGCGGCCAGTTTCCCGAGCTACAGGTGGCGCAGGCGATCAAAGGCGACTGGGTAACAACCGCGCACGGCAGTAAAGAGATGCCGGTGTGGGGCCCGGTTTTTCTCTACCTGGCGCATCATGATCCGGCGGTAATGCAACTACGGGTACACAACCTGACCAAGTACGTGCAGTCGATCCAGCAGAAGTGAGCGCAGCCAGGCCTCGACTCCGCTCAGCTTCGGCTTCGCGTGGCTCCTGACAGGACAGGACGACAGGTTTTCGGATTTCGCATGCCAACAACAAGGGCGCATCACTGCGCCCTTTGTTCTTGCGATTGAACTTCTGCTATACCGTTACCGGCTGTTTTACCGGGACTGGCGTCAGCCAGCCGAAGCGGTCTTGTGCCTCGCCGTTGACGATCCCGTAAAACTCCTTGCGCACCGACTTGGTGACGGGGCCGCAAACCCCGCAACCGACCATGATCTTATCGACGGAGCGGATGGGCGTGATCTCGGCCGCCGTGCCGCTGAAAAACAGCTCGTCGCAGATGTAGAGCATCTCCCGCGGGATGATCTGCTCGATCACCGGAATGCCGAGCTCTTCCGCAATGTGCAGCACCGAATTGCGGGTGATACCAGGCAGCACGCTGGCGCCTAGCGGCGGCGTGTAGATACGCTCCTTGTGAACGACAAAGACGTTTTCGCCTGAGCCTTCGCTGACGTAGCCGTTCACATCGAGCGCGATGCCCTCGCTGTAGCCGTTGACAATAGCTTCCATCTTGATCAGCTGCGAGTTCATGTAATTGGCGCCGGCCTTGGCCATGGTGGGCATGGTGTTTGGCGCCAGGCGCGACCACGAAGAAATGCAGACATCGACGCCGTCGTCGCAGTCAGGGCTGCCCAGATACTTGCCCCACTCGTAATTGGCAATGTAGACCTCGGTGGGCGAATTGAAGGGATTGACGCCGACCTGCCCGTAGCCACGCAGCACGATGGGACGGATATAGCAGGGCGATACTTTGTTGGCTGCAACCAGGTCCACTGTTCCCTGCACCAGTTCATCCAGCGAATAGTCCAGGTCGATGCGATAGATTTTGCAGGACTGCAGCAGGCGCAGCGTGTGATCCCGCAGCCGGAAAATGGCGGGGCCTTTGGGTGTTTGATAGCAACGAACTCCCTCGAACACCGAGGAGCCGTAGTTCACCACATGCGACATGATGTGGATTTTGGCGTCATCCCAGGGAATCAGACGACCATTGTGCCAAACGAATTCACTTTCTTTAATGGCCATTCCGAGGCTCCTTCAAAAGCGGAGTGAATACAGAATTATTTTGCTGCCGGGCCTAAAGTTCTGCAAACCGATGGCACTCTGTGTTGGATTTGCGTTGCCCTGTTCGGTGGCATCCTCGCATCTGGCGTCCAGCTCAATCGGAGATTATATCCGACCGCCGAGGCTTCAATGCCAGCGATTTTTCGCCTGCCCCACTGCTTGGGACCAATTCCACCACAATGGATGCATGCCGCCCCGTCAAGGGTACAAAAACCGGCTGAAATAGGCCAAAACCGGGCCCCCGGGGACGATCTGTGTCCCCTAGCGTGGCATTTGTCGTAAGACACAACTTGCTGGAGCAATCGCGGCCTCTAATCCACAGAGGATCTTATGCCAGCTAAGAAGAAGAGTGGTGGCCGCAAATACGGGAAGGCCGCGGGCAAGAGCGTGAAGAGCGCGATGCATCGCGCCAAGAAGGGCACACTGAAGTTGGGCAGGAGCGGCAAAGGAGGAACGGTCAAGAGCCGCAAGCAGGCCATCGCCATTGGTCTGTCGGAAGCGCGCAAGAAGGGCGCCAAGGTTCCCAAAAAGAGCTAGCGAGAGGATTGGAGTCGGTTCTGATCTGGCGCCAGGGTCGCACTCGGCGGGTTGCTGTTTTGGGCTGACTGCTGCTCGAGATAATCGCCTATCCGCTTCGCAATCTCTTGCGAAAACGCCGCGCTATAGTGCACCGAGTCCACATACAGGTTCTCGTGCTTGTCCTGCTGGATGTCGGCCAGCCACAGGACGTCAGGGCCCAGCCTCCCCTGTACACGCAAGTCCTGCATCAGCGGGTAGCCATATTTGGCCCGGCCGTAGGCAGCGAATTCCTTGTCGGAGTGCAGAAAAAAGTGATAGCGAAGGTCGTATTTGTATACCGGGACAGGCTGCCAGACGAAGACCGTTCGCACGCCGTAGCCCTGGGCGGTTAGCTCAATCATCTTCTTATTAGCCAGCCACCGATCGACGGCAGAGTGCAGGAGCACAGGATCGTCGTATACGGGCTCTTTGTCCTGCTTCGGTTCAGCCGCTGCGGCGGTCGGCGCCCAGCGATCCTTCAGCCGCTGTGCTGCCCGAACCATAGGAATGTCGTTCAGCGGATTGGAATTCGTCTGCCCATCCATGAAGGCGCGCAGCTGGCCGGTAAACTTCGGAATTCCATCGGCCAGTATGAAGTCATTCAGGCCATCGACGAAGATGGCCACCTGCGGCACATATCCGCTGCGCAATAACTGCTGAAAGAGCACCAGCTCCTGGCTGCTGATGTAAGCCGGACGCGCGAAATTGTAGACCGCAACCGGATTGCCGGAGTGGCGCTCGGAGAGGTAAGCCTGCAAATAAGAAGGAATCGTCTCATCGTTCGGAAGGTAATACCCGAACGCCGTCGATCCACCAAAGATGAAAATATTGGTCGCCTGCGCATTCGGTGGCCACGAAGCCTGGTTCTTGGAAAAGCGAAAGCCGGCGGGATCTACGGTGACGTACTTTCCACGGTACGGCCGCTCACGGAAGCCGGTCAGCGGTTCGTATTCGAACTCATGATCCGCCCTCGGAGTCTCCCGGATCAGATTTTTGACCTCCTGCTCGCTCCAGCCCGGATAAGCCTGCTGCAGCTTGTCAGCCGCGAAGTGTCCTTCATGAAACGGAATCGCGGCAGGCTGTCGCAGACGAATGACCGCGTACAGCACGACGTTAACCAGGACGATCAACAGTATGGCGTTGAACACGCCCACGGCAACAACGATGTACCACTTCTTCAGCCTTGCCGCCCACGTCGGCGATGCGGCTGGACTCACGGCAGGATCACGATTGACGGTGGCGCCTTGCATTGATTAGGCACAGCCCTTTGGCGGCGCGGGGGTTGCGAGCCACTGGCCGAGCGTCTTTGGCTTCTAATCAAGGCCACGCAGAACCAATAGCTGGCATGTTCTGACTCAACAAAATCTACATGAATTCGTCGCGGCAGGCAAAGTGGAATTGGGTACTAACGGGAACGGAATTCGGCCTTTCACGCGAACATCCCATGAGTGACCGATGCCGCACGACGCCGTGATGTAACCTTCTCCTGTCATAATAAGAAGGAAGTCATTCATCCCAACAGAAAGAGCATTCATGGCTGAATCTCCGATTACTGCCCGCAGTCAGGATTTCGCGACCTGGTATCAGGATGTCGTCTTGCAAGGCGATATGGCCGAGCCGGCGGAAATCGTCAAGGGCTGCATGGTCATCAAGGCCAACGGCTACGCAGTGTGGGAGCTGGTACAGCGCGAGCTCGACGACCGCTTCAAAGCCACCGGCCACCAGAACATGTATTTCCCGCTGCTCATCCCGCAGAGCTTTCTGCACAAGGAGGCCGAACACGTGGAAGGCTTCTCGCCCGAGCTCGCGGTGGTAACGCTGGCCGGCGGCAAGCAACTGGAAGAGCCGTATGTCATTCGGCCGACCTCGGAGACCATCATCGGCCACTTCTTCGCCAAGTGGATCAAGAGCTGGCGCGATCTGCCGGTGCTGGTGAATCAGTGGGCGAATATTATCCGCTGGGAGCTGCGCACGCGCATGTTTTTGCGCACCACCGAGTTTCTCTGGCAGGAGGGTCACACCGCGCACTCCAACCACGACGAAGCGCGTGAGGAAGTAATCCGCATGCTCGGCGTCTACGCCGACGTTGCCGAGAACGTGATGGCGATGCCGGTGATCAAAGGCCTGAAGACGCAATCGGAGAAGTTCGCCGGCGCGCTGCAGAGCTACTCGATCGAGGCCATGATGCAGAACGGCTTCGCCCTGCAGGCCGGGACGAGCCACGACCTCGGCCAAAACTTCGGCAAGGCTTTCGATGTGCAATTCCAGAACAGCGAGGGCCAGCTCGACTACGTCTGGCAGACGAGTTGGGGCGTGAGCACGCGGCTGATTGGCGGACTGATCATGAGCCACTCCGACGACAAGGGCCTGGTGCTCCCGCCGAAGCTGGCGCCGGTGAAAACCGTGATGGTGCCGATCTATCGCAAGGATGAAGAGAAGTCCAAGGTGCTGGAGGCCGCGCATCGCATCGCAAAGGATGTTGGCGCGAAGATCGACGATCGCGAAGGCCAGTCGCCGGGTGCGAAGTTCTTTCACTGGGAGCGCCGCGGTGTGCCGCTGGTGCTGGAGCTTGGACCGCGCGATCTGGCAGCCGGCAATGTTGTCGTGAAGCGCCGTGATACTGGAACTAAAGAGCCGATGCCGCAGGCTGAGCTGGCTGCAAAGGTCCCCGCGCTATTGTGCGAGATGCAGAAATCGCTGTACGACGCGGCCAAGCAACGCATGAAGGCCAACACCGTGCTCGCAAACTCGATTGAGGAAGTCGAGTCGATCCTGAAGGACGTTACCGCGGAAAAAGGCGGCGGCAAGTTCGTCCTGGCACATGTGAAGAACGATCCCCAGTGCGACCAGCGCATGAAGGACTTTAAGGCGACGATCCGCTGCATTCCACTGGTTGACGAGTACGACGGTCCGGGCAAATGCATCGTCACCGGCGAGCAGGTAGAGCAGCGCGTAGTGATAGCAAAAGCATACTAGCCGCGAGCCGCGAGCTGCGAGCCCAAGAGCTGGCAGGTACTGGCGATGGAACAAGGACCTAAGACATGGATCGTGTGGGCGGTATTGTCGATGTGCCTGGCGGCGCTGGCAATCCTTCAGACCTTCTATAACAATCTGTGGTATGACATGTTTAGGCCGCGCATGGGGCTCGTTGATCTGGCGCATTTCCTGTTATTGCCATTGTGGACGCTCTGTACTGTAATGGCTTTCCTTCGGTTTCCTGGTGCGCGGAAGCGCCTCTGGTGGCTGCTGCTGCCTGTGCCGTTCTGCGTTCGAGAGCTTGCAGCGTTCCTGCTCACTATATTTGCCTGGTCCGTACACGGCTTTGCGCCTTGAGAAGAACTCAGTGTCCTCCGTGCCTCCGTGGTGAAATGAATTAGGGAGCAACTTCCATGGGTCTCTACGATTTTTCCGCAACCTTGAATAACGGCAAAGAGAAGAAGCTTTCGGCCTACAAAGGCAAGGTCCTGCTGATCGTCAACACGGCCAGCCGCTGTGGCAACACGCCGCAATACGCTGGGCTGCAGGAGCTTTACGGCAAATATAAAGATCGCGGCTTCGAAATTCTCGCCTTCCCTTGCAACCAGTTCGGCCATCAGGAACCCGGCTCGGATGAAGATATCAAGGAATTTTGCGAGGTGAATTATGGAGTCGAGTTTCCGCTCTTCTCCAAGATAGAAGTCAACGGCGACGGCACGCATCCGCTGTACAAATTCTTGAAGAGTGAAAAGACTGGCCTGCTGGGCGACTCCATCAAGTGGAACTTCACCAAATTTCTCGTCGATAAGCAGGGCAACGTCGTCGACCGCTACGCGCCCATGACACCGCCGAGAACTATCGCCTCCGATATCGAGAAGCAACTGGCCAAGTGATGCGGATTCGCAACTGGTTTCAGTCGGCGGTGCTGCCGGCCGACGGAGCGTCACCGGCAGCAGAGGCGTCGGAGTCAACTTCGCTCGACCGGCGTCTTTTTCTCATTCTCGCCGCGCTGGCCATCATCTACGCATTTCTAGCCGGCCTGCGAACTCTGCCCGATCCCGACCTCGGCTGGCAGATGGCCAGCGGACGCTGGATTGTTCAGCATCATCAGATTCCCTCCACCGATGTCTTCTCCTTCACCGTCCCGGGTACGGCGTGGATCTATCCCTTCGGCGCGGAGGTGCTGTTCTACGCGCTGTACCTGATCGGCGGCTACGCGCTGCTGTCCTGGTTTGGCGCGGCGGTCTGCGCCGGCACGATCGCGCTCCTGCTGCGCCGTGGTTCGGCGTTCACTGCGGCGATCGCGATCATCGTGGTGCCCTTGATCGCGCAGCGTAGCGCGCCGCGCGCCGAAGTCTTCACCATGCTGCTCTTCGCGGCGTACCTGTCGCTGCTGTGGGAGAACTATCAGACGAGCCGCGCGCGGCTGTTTTGGCTGCCCCTGCTGATGGTGGCATGGGTCAATCTGCATCTCGGATTCATTGCCGGACTGGCGCTGATCGGCGGCTTCATTGGGCTCGACCTACTGGAGATTCTGTTCGGGCAAGCTCGACGATCAGCCGCGCTGGACCGGCTGCGGCGCGCCTGGCCCTGGTACATCGCGACCGGGCTGGCGACGCTGGTCAATCCGTGGGGCTGGAATCTCTACAGTGCATTAGTACGGCAGAATCGCGCCATGGCCGCCCATGCCCGCTTCATCGCGGAGTGGGAGAGCGCGCATTGGAGCTGGCATGGCTCGATGGGGACATTTTCGCAGCACCCCATCCAATACACGCTGGCGATCGTGATGATCGTCGTTGTCATCGGCGGACTCGCGGGGCTGCTGCAAGCCCGTCCGGGAGCAACCATCCTGCTGATCGGCGCCATGTATGCCACCATGCACTACATCCGCATGGAAGCGCTGACCGCGTGCATCGTGACCGTGGTCGGTGGATCGGTGCTATCCACCGCTGCGGTGGGCGTGAGCCGCTGGATTCCGCATGCGCGAACCCGCTCGCTGCTGGCCGTCGGCTCGGTCGCTGTAATGGCGCTGGTTGCGCTTCTCTGTTCCTTCGAATTGGTCACCGACCGGCTTTACCTCGCCAGTGACGCTCGCTCGAACTTCGGCGTCGGACTGAGCTGGTGGTTTCCCGAAGCCGCCGCCGACTTCGTCATCAAAGAGAACCTGCCGCCGGAAGTCTTCAACAGCTTCAACGAAGGTGGCTTCATTGTGTGGAAGCTGGGCGAGAAATATCGCGACTACATGGATGGGCGGTCGATTCCCTTTGGCGTCGAGGCGTTCGAGCGTGAGCGCGAATTGCTGGGCTCGTCGCTCGATTCGCCGCGCTGGGAGCAGGAGGCGGAGAAGTACAACCTCAATACGATTATCGTGCAACTCGACTCGGAGGAGATCGCCTTCGACCAACTGCAGGACCTGTGCAACGCGGCGAACTGGCGTCCGGTTTATCTGGACGAGATTGCGATGGTGTTGGTGCGGCGCACTCCCAAGAACGAAGACGTGATCAATCGCCTGCAGATCAGCTGTCCTACCACGCCGATTCCCGCGACCACGCTGCCTCGCAATGCGAGAACGTTCCGCCGCTGGCTGAACTCGGCTTATATTCTGCTGGCGTTGCGGCGCACCAGCGAAGCATTGATCGCGACCGATAACGCAGCGCTGATCAACCCCGACAGTTCCAGCGTGCACTGGGTGCGCGGCAACATTCTGTATGCCAGCTCGCGCCGCGCCGAAGCTGAGCAGGAGTGGCTGACTGCTTTGTCGCTCACGCCGGGCGGAGCCGATGCTCTGACGTGGTCGCGGTTGGCGGAGTTGTATACCCAGCAGGATCGCCTCCCGGAAGCTCTACACGCCTGGCAGCAGACCATCCAATTCACCGCCGATGCCGCGCTGAAAGCAAATGCATATGTACAGCTGGCGCGGCTTTGTCTGAGAACGGGACATCCACAAGAGGCATTGCAGGCGCTGGATGAGGCAGTTCATACTGCGCCGCCGCAGCTTCTCGCACTTAACCAGGGACGCAGCTTCAGCTTCGATGTGGCACAGGGACGCGCAGCTAGTTCGCGGCGTTTAGGCAATCTGGAGCAAGCCGTTAAGTTCCAGGAGCAGGCGGTTCAGTTGGATCCCGCTGCGGCTGAAGCTTGGTCGTATCTTGCCCGCCTCTATCAGCAGCAGGGCCGCACCGCCGACCAGCAACGTGCGGAGGAACGCGCCAAGGCGCTTGGGGCTACGCCATAGGAGACGAAAAGAGGCGCCGCCCAGGTCCGCGTCGATCATGACCCGGACCTGGGGTCTTCATTACCACGAGCAACTGCTGCTCACCATCACCAGATCGGTCACGATGAGCGGTTGGCGGCTTCCATCACTACTGCTATTTGATTGATTCACGAAAGCAATCTCTACAGCCTGGCCGACATGGGCGGCGAGGTCGACGCTGTTGCTGACCAGCTCCCAGGAATTGGCGTTGCTGCCGAATAGTGCGAACTCATTGGCGCCTGCACCTTGCTGCAAACAGCCCGACAACGTGCGCACGTTGGGATTGCTCGTATCCGGAGCAGCCGCGTTATAGCTGTCGTCTGTCGGCGTGTTGTAGTCGTTCTGAGCTGAAGTTGCAGTTGAGCCTGGTTGCGTGGATGTCGAATCCTGCGCCTGAGCAACTCCGGCGACACTCAAAAATAGTCCTCCAGCCACGAGCCATGATGCAAGTAAGATCTTCATGATGTTTGGTCTCCATTTAGCGTGGCCAGTTAGCCTGAATAGCGTCGGAACCGCGGACGCTAACAGGCACGATGACGAAGGGCGAATCGTCGGAACCGCTTCAAGCGCGGTGCTACATACTAAGAGCAATGTCGCGGCTGGAACGTTGGCTATCGGGAATAGGTGATAAGTTTGAAATTTCGGCTAATGCTCATAAGTGATTGACTCTGCGCGGGCGTTGCATCGATTGCTGAAAGAGATACTCGAAAAAGAACTTGGTGAATAAGCGAGACCTGCAATTTGCCTTCGATGCAGCAGACACCGAGTCTCCACTGATGCCAACCGAGTCCGATCAGCCTCAGTCGTTCACTTCTCAAGTGATTCGCTAGTGGGTCAATTTGAAACTCAGACTGACCCACTACCAGTGACTCGCGTCAGTTGGAGGGCTACGGCAGGTATGCGATACTGGAGGTCCGGAATCGCCGAGTAGGCGAGGAAACGTCAGCCAAGGACGTGGTCGTTGGCTGATGCGGACGGTTCACTTACGATAAGCCCATCCTCAGGCCGGGATGGCGGAACTGGCAGACGCAGCGGACTCAAAATCCGCCGACCTTCGGGTCATGGGGGTTCGACCCCCCCTCCCGGCACCAGTCACTTTGGCGGCGAGCAAATGCAGCTTTGCATTCTCAGCTCTCCGCTATCTTCTGATTCGAGATTCTGTAGTGCGCTCCATTCTCGCCCTTATCTCGTCCAGAACGCTGACCAGAACCTGCGGAGGATCCGGTTTGACGTGACCGGCGAGTTTTGTACCAGGGGAAATGTCCGAGAAACTGGGCACAAAAGGAGCTGGACGCTGGCCACGACGGTGTCGTCACTTGCTCGAAGGTCGCCCCAAGGGATCATCTGTTGTGTCACCGGCACATCCTTTTCCTTGTTGGAGGGAGGGTGACTCGCTGCTGGCATACACAAAATGCTGGCCAAAGGGCTGATCATTGGGAGAACTCACTCGGATGTGCCATCCTCTTTGCTTATGCACACTGGCAGCACCCATGCGGAATCGTCCGTGATGGCGCTTCCTGCTCGCATGCAGATGCCGCTTGGCTTTCCGGCGAGAACAAAGGCGGAGGTGACCACATGCAGGGTTCGCGGCCCGTACTCAGTCATCATCTCGGATGGCATCAGGTCCACATGCTTCTGATAGACCATGAACCCGTCATCATGCGTGGCGCAACTGGATTGGTAAAGGACTCGGCCACCATGGCTCATTACTTTGACTGTATCCCCTTCCGCTCCATAGGCGGGTTTGACCACATATGCAGTGTTGTCCGATGGTGGATCGAGATAAGTTGGCAGCATGAATCGCGAAATAAGCTGAGACTCATCTTCGGCGAAATACTGGCCCGATTCGAAAAGGTTCCAAATCACCGCCTGAAGCGCCTTGTTCTCCAGCAGAAATGAGAAAGGTGGGTTGATGATGGCCAGCTGTTGTCGCTCGACAAAGCGCAACACCAATCCGCCCATCTGTGGATCCATCGGTGTTTCTCGCGGGTGGAAGATCTCATTTCGGATGAATCGCAAGGGGAACGCACGATAGAGCACATCGATGCGGTTTCCCCTGGGGTCGTAAAGACCTTCTGCATCAATGCTGAGAGATTCTATGGGGGAATACCGTGCAGGAAATGCCTCCAGAAGACGGCACAAATATTGCGCTAGCGCCACGTCCCTGATACAGCGGCCGCAGGAAGTCACCACGACATTTGCCTGGTCGGTTTCTTTTTTTCCGACGTATTTGAGTCCGGCCTGTACCGCCTTGGTCAGAGCATAGACGAGATCCCGTTCGCCGCTCTCGTTGGGGTCCTCGTTGCCTGCATCCCGACAGACCTCGCGATTGATAGAGAATGCTTCTACCAAGAGGCCTGCCACATCGGCATTGAACTCGAGCAATTTGTAGCCGTGTTCTGTGCGGGCCAGGTCGAAGCGTCCCACTACACAGTCGGTCATCCCGGGTATCGCGCATCTGACGGCGGGGAGCAAGTATCTCGGTACCCCCATTTCCAGCAGTGCCTGGTCAGAAACACGGCGGAGTAATTGCGCGGCCCGATCGTATATCCTAGCCAAGCTGGCTGTCGCATTCAGAATTTCGTCCGCTTCCGCGCGGCTCAGCGGGCAGGGCGCAAGAATATCGAATTCGTCAGCAAGGGTTCCAGGCCAGCGTGCGCCATGGCGCGCATAAAATTTTCGTCGCTCGTTGCGGTATCTGCAAAGTAGCGCATCCATCACAGTTCCTAGCCGTGATGATGGCTAAAATGTTGGTATCGATATGGGTGTTCTTGACTACCGTCCCCTGTTTGCTGGATGGCGCCTTGCGAAATCAATAGCTTCAGCGCCTGCGGAACGAGGGCTGTCCCTATTTCAGGAAACTTCTTCAGAATATCCTCTTGCGTGGGCTGCAATCGCATCCCTAGCACGACCGTTGGGGAGTACTCCGGCCCGGATAACGGAGTCCAAGCGTTCAGCCATGGGAGAATAGTATCAGCGGCTTGTCGTACCTGGGGATCGGTCCTCCAGGGCTCGTTCGGTTGAGGCTCGGTTTGATCAGAGGCAGGTACGGTCCCTGGCACAGGCGCCTTACCGCCGAACAGTGAAGAGAAAGCGGACATTAGCTTACTGGTACGCTCCATTTAATTCCTCCTTCGAGGTATTCGCGTTTCTAGTCACACTTGCATAAAATCCCTTATCGCTTACAGCCAGTAGGGACCCCTGGTTTCAAGCATGGCAGACGCCCGACACCGGAACAATATTAGTTGGGCCACTACGGTCAGATCGGACCACCGTCTGGAACTGCCCAGGCGCGACCAACCTCGATCAAAAGACTGAGGAGTAAAATCTCCGCACAACTATAGCCGACGGTGAATCCGGCGGCCCTGGTCGCCGATGCCAGCCTCAACTGCTCGTTTGCGGCTCGGTATCTGACTGATCATCGCCGCTTTGTACCGCAAGCGACATGGAGGCCCCAAGCATGTCGTTCGTGAGAGTTAAAGGCTTAGCTGACTCTAAAAGTATTCTGAGCCGGTCATTTTTTCTTGCTCTTGGCAGGCGCCTCCTCTAGCGCTCTCAGTTTTTCGCTGACCGACTGGAGCTTCGCATCAAGCTCCTTTACCGCCTCCAGCAACACCACCGTGAGCCGGCCGTAGTCGACCGCCCGGTAATTATCCTCACCCCATGTAGTGACTAGCTCGGGGAAGACTGCTTCGACTTCTTGAGCCACAACGCCGATTTCACGGCGACCGGTCGAACGACCGAGGGACTGATACAACTCGTTCCAATCGAAAGACACCCCATGGATCTGCCCGATCCCATTGAGCACATTAGTCAGCGGCTCGATATTGGTCTTAAAACGCCGATCGGAGGAGGTGGGGAAACTTGAGGCGTGCGCTATCCCGGCCACGTCCAGCTTTTGGGTGGGCGTAGTCGTGCCGATGCCGACGTTGCCATCGGGATTGACCACCAGCCGAGCGCTCTTCGCGGTGTTGTCCCAGACGGCGAAATTTCCAGCACCCACACCAGCATTGCCGCTGCCGGAGTCAATCCAGTACTCCCTGCCGTTTGCGGCGGTGTTGTTCAGGGAGATCGCAGCATCGCTTCCGGCACTGACCATGGCCATTTGCGCCACAGTCGCGTTAGGGCTGCTGACCTCCAGCAAGCAGGCGGGTGCGGTTGTCCCGATGCCGACGTTGCCAGCGGCCAGAACGGTTAAGATCTCTTTGTTCGAATCGTTCGAATTTGTATCGACGAAATGCCATCCCGTGCTGCCGCCGCCATTGAATTCGCCGAAATATGTTGAATTGCCATTGGTGCCTGTGGAGTAGATGTAGTGGTTGGGGTCTCCTGACGCCAGTTCTAATCGATAGGGGGAGCCCTGATTGTTGTTGTTGTTGCCGATTCCGATACCGCCTGCAACATCCAGCATTTGAGAGGGCGTAGCGGTCCCGATGCCGACGTTGCCAGTGGAGGTGATGCGCATGCGTTCGGTTACCTGTTCTTTGGAGGCGACAGTTCCGAATTGCAGGCTTGTTCCGTAGTTGCCCCCGCCATCTTCCTGACCTTGAATATAGGCATTGCCTGGCGAGGCCGTAGCCCCGCTGTCAAGCCCGAACGTGATGCGTGCGATATTGCCCGTGCCGCCCGATTGAATGGCCGCAGTGTTGTGAATGAAAAGTATCGGGCCCGCCGCCGCCGCAGCGGACTCGGCAAGCTCCAGCAAAGAGCCCGGCGTAGTCGTCCCGATACCGACGTTGCCGGAGGAGTTCACCACAAGCCGAGCGCTCTTCGCGGTGTTGTCCCAGACGGCGAAATTTCCAGCACCCACACCAGCATTGCCGCTGCCGGAGTCAATCCAGTACTCCCTGCCGTCTTTGGCGGTGTTGTTCAGGGCAATCGCGGCATCGCTTCCGGCACTGACCATGGCCATTTGCGCCACAGTCGCGTTAGGGCTGCTGACCTCCAGCAAGCAAGAAGGCGTCTTCGTGCCGATGCCCACATTGCCGGAGTTTTCGATAATCAGGCAGTAGTTCGTATCATTGGCGATGCTGAAACCCCCGGCAGGGGTCGACGTGCCTGTCGCACCCGCCCTGAGATACCAGTCTGCACCCCCGGCAGCTCCGTTTGAGATCCCGACGGCGGCGCCAAATCCGTCAGCGGACGTCTCATTTCCTCGCACTGAAAGCTTTTGAACAGGCGCCGTCGTGCCGATGCCGACGTTGCCAGCGGCCAGAACGGTTAAGATCTCTTTGTTCGAATCGTTCGAATTTGTATCGACGAAATGCCATCCCGTGCTGCCGCCGCCATTGTATTCGCCGAAATATGTTGAATTGCCATCGGTGCCTGTGGAGTAGATGTAGTGGTTGGGGTCTCCTGACGCCAGTTCTAATCGATAGGGGGAGCCCTGATTGTTGTTGTTGTTGCCGATTCCGATACCGCCTGCAACATCCAGCTTCTGAGAGGGCGTCGTCGTGCCGATACCGACGTTACCTGTAGATGCCTGGAAACGCATGAGTTCCTTGGAACCCGCGCTGACCCCAACACCAATGCGAAGGTCTTGGCCGCCTGTCCACAAAAATGGCTCTGCGTTAATGGCCGTCGAATCAGTGCCGACCGCCAGCAGGTTGTTGCCGCCTCCGTCGCCGAACCAAATCGTGCCTCCTCCTTTGGCGTTGTCCACTCTCATGCCGATTTGGTTGCTCGAGTCTTGGCGCAACGAAAGCAGCGCTTGAGGGGATGATGTGCCGATGCCCAAGCTGCTGTTCTCGAGGGCGGCGACGTTCGCTGCGCTGCTGACCAACGTGGGATAGGTCGCAGCATTCCCTGTGACATTAGATAGGGTCAGGCTTTGTACGGTGAGATTAGGGTCGAGAGCTACATCAGCCTCGCCGTTGGACGGCGCGCTCACGTCGAAACCAGTGTGGAAGTTGAGGCTCGTGACTCCAGTCTGCACCAGCGTCCCGTTGTCACTCGCCGACAGAAGGGGGATCTGGCCGCTCTGCTGCACCAGGCCGGAGATCAGGTAATAGAGCAGCAGATTCTCATAGACGAACTGGGTCGGCAGTGTGAGGTTCGAGACGTTGAAGCTGGGGTCGACGCTGAACGAAGCCAGCACGATCACGTCGCCCTGCGCGCAGGTGGGACAATTATTCAGCGTGGTGGCAAAGTAGTTGGCAACCAGCTGATCGCTGACCGAGCCGGCAATAACATCGATGGTAGTCGTGGGCTGGGACGGCGCCTGATTGGTTCCGCCAGATGGTGGAGGGACGGAAGCGACAGTCTGACTTCCTACCGCCTGCGCCTGCACCCAGTAAACCACGCTGGGGTTGAGATTGGTGAACGTATTCTGAAGCTGACTCCCTGCATTCAGCCCCTGAATCATCTTCAACCCGCTACTAAGCTTCTCAGTGATGGTGAGTTGCACGTTGAAACTGGCATTTTGCGACGCGGGCGTTGCCTGTAGCGTGATTGCGAACACCTGGCCGGGATTCACGTACGCGGGAGCTAAACGCTGGACCAGCACATTGCTATCCTGATATATGGTCTGTTGAGTCTTCCCGAAGGCGGCTTCGTTGGCGACGCGCGAGGTTGAAGTCGATGCCCGCAAGGAGAGTTGGTAGGTCTCCTGGATGCGGTTGTATTCGCAGGTCTCCTCACAGCTGGACGCGTTGGCCAGGGCAGTGACCGGTTCCTGCAGGCACTCGGAGTAGCTCAGGCAAAGATCGAAAGGGCTGGTGTTCGTGGGCGCTGTGTTACTCAGTAGGCTGGAGATCGTCACGGGCACCTGTTGGTCGACAATGATCTCGTGGCCGCAGCAGTCGATTGCGACACCAGGGTTGACGGTGAGGCTGCTGCCGCTCTGACCGCTGCCTCCGCCGCTCGGACCGCTGACGCTGGCGCTCTGACTGCTGACCTCCAGCCCGCAGACGATTCCCCAACCGTCCACCAGGCGGTTGATGAGTTGCCGCTTGCCATTCATGTAGACCTGTTCGGCCAGAAAATCGCGGACCATCATTAGCTTGCCGTAAAAGTAGCGATTCCTCTGAAACGGCGCGAGGGTCGCGCCGGTGCCGTTGCTGGTGCTGCTGGTGGTGCTGTTGGTGGTGGTAGTTGTCGAGTTCATATCGTCTCCTTTTGGTGCGCCCGTCGACCGCAATCAACCGAGCACAGTGTCCAGTCCTATTCGCGCGTGCACTCCCGCTTGGCCGATTGGCGTGGCGTCGTCCACCACCGAATCCAGCGGCATGGAAGCCCCGGTGTCCAGCATGGGCGAGGGCTTCACCAGCCAGGAATTCACCTCAAGATAGGAGTGCATATCGAGCAAAATTCGAGGTTGCAGCACCTGGATTCCGCCGCAGGTGTGCGCCGGCTTTTCCTGATCGAGAATTCGCTGCAAAGCGTCGCGGTTCTCCTGGCTCCAGGGCGAAACCACCATGTACGAGCCGGAATCGTTGCTCTGCAGAATGTTGGTGGACTTGACGCCCGCCGTGGTCCGCAGCTCCAGATCACGCGGCCCGATGCGCTTGGCGCGAAGCTCCAGGTAGTACGCCGGTGGCGTGCTGCCGGTTGTGGGAGCGCTGGTCTCGTCGGTGACGCCGCCCGGGCCGATCCATTGGCCGCTGCTGTCCAGCGAGTACGACGTGCGCGCCGGGCCGCTCAGTACCTCGGCCACCACGCCCACGCCCAGGCCATTGATGGCATCGCGCAAGCCGTCGAGTGTATTGCGCCCCTTCAGTGGGATTTCGTAGGTATGCGATCCCAGCACCAACTCGATACAGTTGCCGGCGATCACCGCAGCCTTGTCCGTATCCGCATAAGTCGTCGTGGTCCCTTTGGCCGCCGTGCCTAGTTGCTGATAGGGCGGCACGAGCAGACAGAAGCAAAACGCCCCGCTTCCATAAAGGTTGTCGTACAGCTGCTGGATATCGCTGCTTTGCGCGCAGGCCAACTGAAACTGTTCTATGATGAAAGGCGCGATGCCGAGGTAGATGCGAACCACCTCGGCGATCTGGGCCGGGGTTCCGCGCTCGCGGAAAAGGTCGGGCGCTTCCAGCAGCAGAGTGCGAAGCTGGTCGTCGGTCCAGGTGTTGTCGACGGAGATGGCCAGCCACTGCGCCAGCCATTGCAGAAATTCGCCCGTGACCACGCGCGGATCGAAATAGCGCACCAGGTTGGTAGTCTTGGTCTCGAGGCCGCTGAAAATCGATTCGAATATCGAGAGGAAGCGCTGCAGGAAGTCGCGCGACGTCGGATCCTGCGAATAGATCGCCGGCAGATAACGCAGATAGGAAACGCGCGGGAAGTAGATCCTGATGGAACGCACCAGCGGCGTCGCGCTCTCCGTACCGACCAGCGTCAGCATCAGCCATAGATATCGTCCGGTGACTGGACTGTTCTGGTTGCTCGTGTCGATGAGCAGCGCGTCAGTGGAGTTCAGCAGCGGCGGCAGCCATTTATTGGTTGTACTTTTGGTTGGATCGTCGCTGCTTTGATCGGAGGCATAGAAGTACACCAGCAGCTGGGTATTGGCGGGTAAGTCGGCGTCAATCACCAGGCGGTGCCAGACCGTTCCTGCCGTCCCGCTGTCAAAGGCAGTCGATGTGTAGTTGGCCTGCAGCGGCGGTGTATTCGCAGGGACCAGATACGACGACGCCGACTCCAGCAGCGACAGCGTGGGACCCGCCTGCTGAGCATAAAGATTGTCGGTGCAATCGGCTGCCAGCCGATCGGCAAAGCCGCTATAGGCTGGTAAGGATCCCAGCGAATTGCCCGATGGATCGAAGCGGCTGATGATGCCGGTATTGAGCCCAGTTGAGCCGCCGGAAGACGAGCCGGACGAGCTTGGCTCTCCGATGTAGATGGTGCCGTTGGAATCCACTGCCAGGCTGGCCGCGTTAAGACTTGTGGTGCCGGCCGCCGGCAGGAAGTCGGTGAAGGTTCCCTGCGGCACCCGCTGCAGAATTTTCTGTGTTCCTACCAGAACGTAGAGCGTGGCATCGCGCGCGCGCGCAATGGCCGTCAAGTTCGCGCCTTGTGCAGTAATACCCAGGCTCTCCAGCAGTTGACCCTGCCAGTCGAAGTGAAGAACCACCGAGTTGTTGTTATCGAGAGCGTAGAGATCGCCATGTGGGCCCGGCACCAGCGCAACCGGAGCAAACCCGCTTAGCTTCACAGTGCCGTCAGCCGAGGCCACATTTGCACCAACCGACCACCGAATCTGGCCGGTCAACAGAGCCAGAGCGAATACGCAAACGTTGCCGGTGTCAGCTACGAAAAGGGTGCCGCTCTGGTGGGCAATCGCGACTGGCGCCGTAAGCAATCCATGAATTGCCGGAACGCGATTGAACAGCGATCGATTGGAATCGTAGGTCCACACCTCATGGCAGGCCTCATCGAGCAGATACACGATGCCGCAGGCTGCCGGCGCCATGGACTTGACGGTCAGTTTGGCCGGGAACTGCGTTGCTTGCACCACTTGTGCGGTGGCGTAATCGGTTGAGACCGGCAGCGCGAGGCCGCCGGCGCCGATGCTGACGTTGCCTCCCGCTTGCGAGCCAGTCCATGCGGCCGCCGTATCGAGCACGAAGAAGTTCACTTGGCCGTTGCTGCATCCACTCATTGGCAGCCTCCCGAGGACGGGCAGACGCCGCTGTTGGTGGCAACCGTGATGGAATGGTTGCCGGAAACGACCAGGCTCTCGAGTGGGATGGTGACATCTCCGCCGGAGGTGACTGCCGCGCCCGTCCCACTAGCGGACAGCGTCAAGGTTTGCACGCAATTGACGCCGGCAACTCCATCCAGCAGCTGTTCGATGTCGGAGAAGTACACGGATCGCCCGAATGGCCAGCCCTGCTGGCTCGTGCCGCCGGTGAGCGGATTCAGGAATTGCTGCAGCGCGGTGATAGCAGCCTGTTGTACGGTGGTCGAGAGAGCGCCGGCTTGCAGCGTGATCGTCGCCGAGACGGTAACGGTGATGTATTGCGGAGCAATCGCCACGACCTTGGTCGTGATGAGGCGATGCATCATCAGATGGCGGCAGACGGTCTGCAGGAAACCTTTGCTCGGCGTCGGCTGCAGCGCGGTGCTGTACGGGACCACCACCACGGTCACGACATTGCCGCCGCTCTCGCCCGAGCTGCCATCGTAGAGGGGAATGGCGTGCGCTCGTGAAACCCGCAGCCCGGGAGTGTGGATGGCGTCGTACTCGAAGTCGCCGGTGGTCACCGCCCGGTACGGTATGTAGAGGTCGCGGCGTGCTCGCAGCTCGGCCGCGGCCAGAGTTTCCGCATCGGCTCCGCCGGCGGCAGCGGCAACGTTCTTCCACGTGACGTTCGCCGGACCCGTGAACGGCGGCGGCGTGGAACTTATACCGGTGACATTGCCCTGCGAGCCTTGCGTCAGTTGCAATGCAATCCAGCGCACATTGCGGCCACTGGCGGACGCCGTGGACGCAGCCTGGTTCACAGGAGGCACAGCTCCGTTCACGCCATCGCCGAAGACAACTACATTGTTGACCGCATCGTAGACGAATTGATGGTCCGTAGGGCCTGCAGCATCGAAGTTGTCCACTCGAACCCAGTCCTCCCAAGTCGGATTGTTGTTCGACGAGTTAACCGTGGTCTGGAGCAGCAGCGTTCCCGGTACTACGCCTGTCTGACCAAGGGCAAATTGCTGGTTCGGCAAGCCGTTGCCCTGGCCGATGAAGCGTCCCGTCTGCAGACTGGATGGGTAGGCAATGAGGCGGATGTTGCCAGTGCCCTGGGGAGGAATGTTTGCACCGTCACCAAAAGTGAGCATGTTGTTGCTGAAGACGTAGCTAAGGCTGCTGGCATCGCTAAGCGCGGACTGCGCCGACCATTGCCGCCACACTCCCGGGCTCACCTGCACCTGGACCTCTACCGCGCCCTGTTGCGACAGGTAGGTGCTGGCTGGAAAGCTCTGCGAGGCCGTACCGTCGCTGGAAAAAACATTCACTTCGCTGTAGGTATTGGTCTGCGCCGCGGCAACCGTATTCAGCAGAATCTGATTGATGCGGGGTGGCAGCTCAAAGCCGGCCGCGGCCACGCGCGCGCGAATCCAATAGCAAGTCTGAGTGTTCGAGGCGATCAGCGTCGTTGAGAACATATCGCTGGGCGCGGTAAAGAAGAATCGCCCGCTCAGCGAGAACATGTCGGTTTCATCGCGGCACAAGGCGATAAGCGACGGATCGGTCGCCAGCGCCCGCAGATCGCAGGTGGAATTCGCGTTTTGGATGGCAGCGGTGATGGCGCTCTGAGCCGCGGCAGGAAGCGGCGGTTGGAAGGGCAGCGACGCCTGCACAGACTGCAGAATCTGGCCTTGCAGGTTGTTACACAAACCGCTGGAGCCGGAGGGTAATGAAGCCAGAAGCGGCTCCAGTACCGCGGCCAGGCTCAGCGGCTGCCACGAGTTGGGGCCCTTGCAGTACTCCCACACGATCCGCGCCGATGGGACGATCGCTACCGCCTCATTGCCGTGCGAGCCGCGCGAGACCGGGTAATTCTCAGAGAGGAAGATCGTGAGAGCGACCGATGAGTCGGCCACAAATGGCTGGCCGCTTCCGGAAGAAGTAAACCCGAGATAGAGTGCGCTGCCGGCCTCGGCATTGTCGCCGAATGCCATATACGAGATGCCCGGGCTGGAATTGGCGGCGCTGTTGTCGCGCGTGCCCGAGCTGGAAATCGAAATGATCTTCTGCAAGGTCGCGGCCACGACCGGCAATGGCCCCAAGGTTTCAAAAACCACGCTGCCGTTGGAGGTGGAAAGTTTTGTCCCTTGCGGAACAATCGGAGCAGCACCGGCCGCCGCTGACGGTAGCATGAACTGAATGTCGACCCGCGCTGGGGTGGGGTCGGCCGGCCGCACACCCAGCAGTTGCAGAAAGCGCAAGTAGTTGTCGTCACGGATGCGGTTGAGGTAGTACTGCTGCATCTCCGTGAGCCAGGCGAACAGATCGATAAAGGTAATTCCGGGATCGTGCAGGTTGTAGTCGGTCCACTCCGGCGCGCGCTGTGGAATCGCACTCTGCGCGTTCGTCACCATCGTCTGGAACGTGGTGTCGTCGAGATTGGTAATCGGCAGCGGCATGGCTAGGACGAACTCCCCGAGTTAGAAAGTTGTATGGTGATCGAGTGATTGCCGCTGGCGATCAGCACATAGGGCGGCAGACTGCTGTTGAACGGATGGCTCTGGTCGATGGTCGTGCGCGGTCCGGGGTTAGACCTATCCGGATTTACCACATAAATCGTCATCGTCAGGCTCTCGATGTGATCGACACCAGGGATTGCGCCCAGCAGCCCGTAGAAATCGGAGAGGCAAGGTAGCGTACCGAAGTCCCATCCCTGCCCGTTCGGGCCTCCGGTTAACGGATGCAGGAAGCTCTGCAACGCCGTAACCGCAGCGGTTTCGAGCTGCGGAGCCTGGCTTATGGAAACCGGGTAAACATCGGCGGACACATCGACATCGACGTAGGTTGGGCCGGACACCCTAATCCCGCCCTCGCCTTGGCTGGCGGCCGTGGTTACGCATGGCGCACAGGCCAGCAGAGAGTTTTGCACGATCTGCTGCAATTCAAACGAGGGATAAGGCCGCGGATCGGAAGTGCCGGGCACGATCAGCACCGTCACCCAGTTGGTCGCAGATTCTCCCGCATCGTTGAAATCGGGCAGCACTAACACCCGCGCCACATCTCGCGATGCCGCAGAGGCGAGCCACTGATAATCCTCCGCGCTGACGGCACGGCCGCGGTTCTTGACGCCCTCGCTGCCGCGCTGCACCGCCGAGTTCAGCTGCTCGGTATCCGATCCGCCCCCCGCCGATAATGGATTGTTTACGTGATCGACCAGCGGGATGGTGGTGCGCAGCGTGGTAACGGTGGCGGCGGCAACGTTGCCGCTTGACCCGCCGCCGTACTGATACGTGGCTTGCACATTGTTGAAACCGACTGGCGGGACCATGCCAGTGACCCCGTCGCCAAACTGGATGGTGCCGAAGGTCGGGTCGATGGCGTAGACGCGATCGTTCGGACCAGCGGTGCTGAGGTCGTCAACCGGCGTCCATTCAACCCAGAACTGAGTGACATTGCCATTGGCATCCGTGACCTGCTCGGTGGTCACAGATTTGTCGGCCGCCAGGGCGGCGCGCTCACTGGCGAATAATGACCCGAATTCGTCGACCTCGATCTGCTGGCTCACAACCGGAAATTTCGTCAGCTGATATTGCTGGTTCTGCGAGGCGTCGCTGGAGCCAAGGTTCTCGCCGGTTATGGTTTCGGCTTGAATCGCCCAGGCGGTGTTCAGGTAAATGTTGTTGACCACCGGGGCCAGCGATGTGCTCGGCGTGCCACCGGCGAAGGACGCGGAAAAGCTTCCCTGCTGGCCACAGGGCGTCTCAGCGTCAATTCTCGCCAAAGCCGGATCGATGCCCGTTCCCAGCGGAAGCGGCAGCGCCTGAGCAGCGCTACGCGACGCAGCGTCAAGGGCCGGAGATGCGGCGGCAATTTGAGCAGCTGCGACCGTGGGCGTGAACGGCAGCCTTAAGATCGAACTCATTCTGGAAATCAGCGTAGGCGATTGCAAGGACGCCGTAGTGGGCTGTTGGAAGCCGTCGTTCACATCTTGTGCGCGAATCCAAAACAGGTTGTAGCCGTATCGCGACAGCTGCGCGAAGTCGCTTGGTCCGATGAACTGCACGGTGCCGGCCTGGGTCAGGCCCTGGGTACCATCGACGATGGTCAGCCGATTCCATTGTCCCTGCTGCTCCGCGGTCTGGGTGTAATACTGCCACTCCAGTCGAGGCGACGCCGACGGATAGGCCTGCGGAGCCAGATCGAAGAAAATGCTGATGGGACCGCCCACTGGGGCCTGATCGAAGCCGAGATACAATGCCTGCGAGGTGTCATCGAGCGGAATGAATGGTTGAAACGCCGTGACCTTCGTCGTGACATTGCCCGTGACGTTCCCCGTGACGTTGCCATTGGCATCCAGCGTGTAGACCTGATAGCTGCCGTTGTTGAGCGACATCACGTTGGCGGGAGCTTGTGCGGCAACGGAGTAGCTGATCGTGAGATCGGAAATCTTCGGATACTGCACACCGCTAACATCGGGAGCCTTACCCGGCGCGTAGATGACCTGACCATAGTCGCCACTGGCGATCCGCACTCGAATCCACAAAGCAGATTTGCCGCCAATCGTGGTTTGCGCAATATCGGAAGGAACGGGAAAGCTAACATCGCCGGGATTCAGCAGGCCGGACGTGTCGTCGGCCACCTGCAGCAGCGCTGTCCATCCGGTGCCATTCCAGTATTCCCATGAAAGGTTCGGCGGGGGCAGCATGATGCTGCAGTTTGCTTCGACACTCGCTCCTCTTGCATCCGTGACTCGGGCAGTGAAGTTGAACGTGCCAGGAGTGGTTGGGGTGCCCGTAATAGCACCGCTGGAGGCATCCAGGTTCAGCCCAGGAGGCAGCGACCCGCTCACGATCGAGTAGGTGTAGGGCGATACACCGCCGCTCGCCACTGCGGCGGAACTGTACGATACGCCAACCCGGGCAGAACCGGAGGCGCAGGTGAGCGTCAACGGCGGGGCAGACGCTGCCGAAGCAATCGAAGCATCTCGCGTGACCACCGCGTCCGCCGATAAGTTCGTCGGTGGGGCCGGAGCCGGTGCGGGTGAAGGCCAAGCCACCAGGGTGAACGACAAGGTTACTTTCGCGCCGGACTTGGAGAATGCATCCTGGCTTGCGATGTAGAAGGCGTCGCCTTGCCGGGGCAAGGTGGCGAACGGGAGCCACGGAGCGGTAGTCGAGGGCAGCGATGGCGATGTCGGCAGCGGCACATCGTTGGCGAAGGCGGCGTCCGGGGGGACCGACCCAGGCGGAGCTGGACTGACCTTGATACCTGTCAGCGATATCTGCGCCAGGTCGTACGTCTTAGGCGCGGAAGCCGTTGCACGGATCCAGCGGCTCTGAATGCCATTCACTGTTGCCTGCTGGATCTGGGCAGCATCATTCTTCGTTAGCGTCAATAGTTGACTGCCGGGTTCTTGCGAGGAGGACGTGGTATCCGCAACCCCCGGAGCCGCCCATGTCGTGCCGTTCCAGTATTGCCACGCGACGTGCGGCGAGACCAGAGAAGATAACGATGGTCCTTGCAGGCTGATGCTTGCGCCGTCCGCGCTCAAGTTGAACAGGTTCGAATCACCTAAATAGAGCACGTGGCTTTGCAGGTTCTCGACGGTGGGATCGGGATCGAACAGGCGTGTCGCCCCAGATTGCAAAGCAGCAACTTCATTCAGAATGAGATCGCCCTCAACGCATTCGCGTGGAATGAGACCGCCCAGAATGCCGCTGAACAGAATGGGCCCGGGCAGAAACGAAAAAACGACTTTTTCGGGAACGACGCTGAGTATCGCCGCAAGGTTTGCCGGCGTTGCCACAATGGCGGCTTGCGTCTCGAAGACGACAGGACTTCCACCCGGGGGATTGGCCGCCGTCTGAGAGCGTGCTGGAATCGTGACCGGCTGATTGGCGCCGCTGCTGAGAAAGAATGTCAGCGGCACCAGGGCAGGCTGCGCCGGCAGCAACTGCACGCCGAGCATGTTGAGGAATGCGATCAGATTATTGTTGGGGGCCTCATTCAGCCGCTGGATGATGCCGTCAACAAAATCCGCGAAGATCTCCATCAGCGCCGCGCCCGCTCCGCTGCTCTGCGTGGCATCCCACTCGGGCGTATACGTGAGGGCCAGGGCCTGAATGTTGGCCAGGATCTGGTCCTTCGTGCGGCTATCGATTAATGGCGACTGTAGGCTCATATCAACTCGGCTGCTGCAAATAGAACGGGAAGACCAAATTGAATTTGGTGTTGCTGGCCCGCACCTTGTAATCCACTCCGATCAGGAGCGTGCCGGGATCGCCGGCGCTCTGCGCAACGTTTACGTTCAGCACCTGGATCCTCTGCTCGTTGGCTACCAGCGCGGCGAAGACTGTGGCTTGAATGCGCCCCAACACGGTGACGCTCATGCTCTCGAAGACGTAGTCGTGCAATCCGCCGCCAAAAGCAGGCCGCATCACGCGCTCGCCCACGCAGGTCCCGAGGATCACTTGAATCGCCTCGCGCACGTCGACCTCGTACTCGGACAGCGCGATCTTTCGGTTGGCATCGACTCCCACGGGAAACTTCCATCCTCGTCCTAGAAAATCGTTGGCCACGTCTATCCTCCGATCATCACCGTAAACTCGCCCGCCACGATGGGCGCGCCACAGCCAGCGGTATCGCCCACGCGCGCGGCTGGCTTGCCGCCGATCAGCACGGTGCTGCTGCCTACCACAATGGGCGTTGGCGGATGCGGCGGCAGACCGGGAAACGAACAGGTGTGCAGATCACCGACCGTGGCCGCCGGCATTCCTCCGATCAACACCGTCGGCGTTCCCGGACCGGTGATGACTCCCGGATGTCCCGAGGGATCCATCAATCGCGCTGCTGGAGGCATACGTGTCCTTTCCGTTGGTCTTTAGTTGATCTTCACCAGCGTGCCCTGAATGGTCAGGTTGGCGCCCGCCTTCGCTGTCAACATCGTGTCGGCGTCGATCTCGATGGTCTGCGCCTTCAGCGTCAACTTCATTTGCGCCGTAATGCTGATGGCGTTCTGCGCCGAGTCGATCACGATGGTGTTGTTGCCTGTCTTGTCCTTGATGGTGATGTTTTCCTGGCCCGAGGTATCGTCGAGAATGAAAAGGTGACCCGCATTGGTCGTGATTTGCACGTGCGCGCTCTGGCTGTCGTCGTTGAAGACCAGCTTGTGGCCGGCACGGGAGTAAATCACGCGCTCCGTGTTCTTGCCGTCGGAGTTGCTGCTTGGCGGCGCGTCCTTGCCATTCCACAGCCCTCCCAGTACGTAGGGAAGACGCACATCGCCGTGGTCAAAGGCCACCAGCACCTCGTCACCTACTTCGGGCAGGAAATACGTACCGCGATTGTTGCCCGCCATGGGCGCGGCCACGCGCGCCCAATTGCTCTCGTCGCTCGACGACAGCCAGGGAAATGTCACCTTCACGCGGCCCATACCCTCCGGATCCTGATTGTTGGTGACCAGGCCGATCACCACTCCATGTACCTGGCCGTGGCGTACCTGACGTTGTTCCGGGGCTTCCAGCAGTTCCACCAGATTCATGTGGCGTTCCTCACTGCGGTGAATTTTGTGGTGTAACCGGTCTTGGCAATTACGTGGGTGGTCGAGGTGACGTAATACAAGCCGCTGAAGCGCGTGCCCAGGCCTTGCAACGAGATCACCGAGCCGGAGCGGATGGTGGCATCGCCCACGGCCACACCTTCGCCCTTGATGTATTCCAGCGTCATGTCATTGAACTTCCCCTTGGCGATCTGCAACGCCTCCCCGTTGGAAAACAGGGCGTGATTCACCATCAGCGTCTGGGTATCGAAGAAGGCGATCTGGGTCGCGGTCACGCCCAGGGTCGAACCGCCCATCAGGGTGGTCTCGTCGCCCTTTTGCGCGGTCGCGGTAACGATTTGCTTACTCTTCGGATCCCAGCCCTGCACCACGACCTCGCTGACCTGATTGAGGGTGTTCAAGCGGGGATAGAACGATTTCAGCGTAAGCCCGTAGGTGAGCGTGGTCACCTGGCTCTTGTCGTTAGCCGCTTTGCGGAAGTACAAGGTGCGGCCTTGCACCACCACCTCGTAGCGAATGCGGCGCGCGCGATCCAGCAGGAAATCGATGTCGGTCTGGTTGTTCTGCAGCAGGTATTCATGCACTACCTGGGTGTCGTCGGTTTGCGCGCTCAGTTGCAGAGTGCGCGCGATCTGCTCGGCAACCTGGCTGTCGGTCATATTGGTGAAGGTCCGCGTGTTGCGACCGCGACGGAAGCGCTGCAGCAAGTCGTAGCCATGAATCTTCAGCACCGGCGAACCGTCGTCGGGAAAATCGGGCTCGATCGCGGTGACCTCGCCGGCGAGCAGGCTGGTCATGGTATCGACATACCCCACGCGAATCTCTATTTGCGTGCCGACGTCGAGTTGCGTGTCCGTGCCTTTGAAGCTTTGCAGCTTGGAATCCCAGTCGTTGATGGTCAAGGTGAAAACTGACGCGCCCTCCACATAGTCGCTGGCGTTGATCGAGAGGATCGCCAGCATCGTCACCTCGGGCAGCACGTTGCCGTTGGCCAGCACTTTGAGGTTCGGCGAATCACGAACGACTTGGAAGCCAGGATCGCCCATAACTTTGTCGTCTCACTCCTTCACTGCACGGCCGGGATCACCAGCACGGTTCCCGCAGTCAGCACGCGCGGGTTGTCGATATCGTTCTGTTCGGCGATCAGTCGCCAGTTCGTGGGATCCTGCCAGGCGGCATTGGTGATCCCGGCCAGAGTGTCGCCCGCCCGCACCGTGTAGGTCTGCGCCGGCGAGGAACCGCGGCGCGGATTTTGCTGCTCGTCCTGGGCCGGCAGACTGAACTCGGTGAATTGCACGCTCAGCTTGGCCCGCACCGGCGTGCCGTCGGAGGCGAACAGTACGAATTGTTGCTTCAGGCTGGCCAGCACACAGGTAAAAGGGAATCCGCTGTCGGGATTCGCAGGTCCCCAACTCAACTGCACTACCGGAGGCCGTTTGCCATTGTTGCCGTTGTCCGTGGTGACTACCAGCAACTGCGCGAACTGGGCCGTGTACTGGCGGACGTCCTGTAGCGTTTCGTAAGTGTCAAAGAACAAATCCATCGAGAGCTTTTTCCGCTCACTTCCGGTGTATTGAAGCTCGGGCGGACGGCGATTCCCCTTTTGCTCCTCCCACTTGCTGGAGCTCTCAAAGGTGTACTCCGAGGGATTGAACAGCACCTCGAACTGCTCGCCCGAATCGGTATTGGTGATGTTGAGTTTCTCCAGCGCCATAACCATCCTCTAACTAGGAAATCCCAGCCTTTCCTTTTCCACGACCAGACGCCGCCGCAGCAGGCTCTCAACCTGGTCCGTGATGCTCGCGTAGTCATGCCGGGTGAAGTGCTGTACTACCGCACCGGATGACATCGCGTTGCGAACTTCTTTCTGCACGAGATTTACAATTTCCCGGCGGTCGCCGGCGAGACTGCTTCCCGGATCGGCGGCAACGGGGCGCGGCTGTTGCGCGTAGACGTAGCTGGTGTTGGCGGTCGCCAAAACTTGTTCCGGCCGAACGGAGAGAATCATTCCTGGGCTGGACTGAAGCTCTCGGATAGTGCGCGTGCCGGGTAATCGCAGTGCGAACGACAGAGACGGCGCGCCGTCCTGTGCGGCTGCCGCTATGGGAGTGAATCGAGTTTCTGGCGCGGCCGAGGGAACGATAGTCGCCATCGCGAACGGGACCGGAGCGCCTTCGAAGATTCGAGTGTCGACTCGGGTGCCGACGGCTGAGAAGGCTTCTGTGCCGGCAAAATAGTTGTTCAGCAAGGTGAACGGCGCGGTGACCCATGAGCTGAAGAACGACCGGGTTGAATTCGCCACGCCCGGCTGCACAGCATGGACAAACGAGTCTCGCACCGCCGCTGTCGAGCCGGGCGCTAAGCTGCCTGGCGACACCGGAGCCAGTGCGGAGACCGTGGCGAAGACCCGTTCCTGCGTACGCGTTTGCGAGCGCGTTGAGGTTGTTGGCTCAAGACCCGAATGCATTTTCGAAGGCGATACTGCTGAGACTGTCTGGGTGCGAAGCACGAGTGTGTTGCGTTCAATATCGCGACCCTGGACCATGGGGCGCTGGACTGCTCCCGGTTGCCACGTGCTTCGCGAGTCACGTGCTGCCGCGAGGAAACGCGACGCCGCGTGCGTTGTAGTTTGCACGGGCGCCGCTAGGAGCAAGCTGTGTGTTGGGTCGAATGGGCGCAGGTGCGACGGCCGAGCGGATTCCGGGCGAATCGATTCCACGCGCCAGAGACTGCCTGGGCTGCGGGAGATGGAACTTGGTACTGCCAGGACATCTCGCATGGCGGCTGGCGCGAGATGCATCCAGCGCTCGACGGTGTGGGTGACGGGAGCGTACGTGACCTGCGAGAGATTCAGCGGCGACATGACCCTGAGCGTGGAGCTTTCGCGCAGATGCCGCGCCAGGTGATAGACGAACTGATACCGCGACGTAGAGGCGGCCGGTGCCGGTCCACGATGCCGCAAGAACCACTTCGCGAACGACGACGCTCGCCCCGCGGTAAAGCGCCGACGGGAGAATGCAGTGCTTCGTGCGAAGATAGCAGGGCTGTTCATAATGCAATTCCTCGAAGCGGATCAGTTTCTATCCGCCCTCGGAAACTGCCTGCCAGCTCGACAGCCAGCAGGGCGTTAAACCTATTTGCGCCCAGGCGCTTCACCCTAATGGCAGGATTGAAGTAAAGCCGGGTGCGTCGGGTCTGGAGGACATGACTCAGCGCTAAGTTTCGGGCGATTGGAACGATGCAGAAGGCAGCAGTCATAATTATTTCCTCGCATGAACCTGCCCGAGATGAACGTCTGCTGTAAGAACGTCCAGGTCGAACTCTTCCAAAGGTCCAGTGCTTTTCTCAACTTTGCTTTGAATCTCTACGTCTAGCAGTTGCTGAACATATTCGCGGATGAGAGCTGGCCGCTCGCTCGCAGGTCGGAGACCGATCGCCTTCTCCTCAGGCTTCAGATTTGCGACATTGTTCTGAATACGGTTTGCTATGGAGGCCCGTAGGCGTCCAGCCCGAGTTTCTGGAAATGCAGGCGAACTTGCGCTAACGCCCGGTCGATGGTGAGCCTGCAACTGTGCCCCGGGCACACTGGCGATTTCCGCTTTGTAAAGGTTGTTGACAGCGCGGCAGGCGACTTGAACCGAGCGGTAAATCTCCTTCTCATTCGTCGATTGGCTTGCAGCCATCAGATTCGAGGCCACAGAGGCTTGGGCAGCCGCTTTGTCCGACTCCGTTCCGTCGCTTTTGTCGATAAGGTCGAGCAGTACCTTACTGTTCCAGCTCAAACTACTCGCGGAGATCTTGATGCCTTCACCTACTGGCACCTCGCCTGCATTGGTGCGGCTCGCAAGTTCCATCCACAAGGACTCGTCGTAGAATTCTTCTGGGTTCAGGTCGCCCGCGATCTTTTGTATGACAGCTTCTTTGCTCTTTCCTTTCGGATTTATTTCGCCTTCTACGTGAGCGGTCTCCTTCGACTCGTCTTGAGTGTCGACTACGAGTTCCAGGGACGCCATTTTGTACTTCGCCTTGATTGATAGAAGACCCTTCTTAATGCCATCGTCAGTTGCCTTGGGGGCTTGCTGTAGCGCTTCTGCCTCGGCGATCGCCTTATCGAGGTCCGCCTGCTTCTGCTCGTCCGTCCGATCGTCTTTTTCGTCTTTCTTATCCTTCCCGAACGCCTTGGCGAACAGCTTCTTCGCCATGGTGACGATCCAATTGATCACCGCGTCCAGCGCCTTATCGATGGGCTGGCGGACTTTGGTATTAATAATGTCCATCACCTTGGCCGCGATATCGCCTAGGCCGAGGAAGCCCGCGAGGAAGCTGATGGCGAGCGTAAGCAGTCCGGCCAAAGTGTTTTCGACTTTGTTGGCGGCGTTGCCGATGGCGCCGCTGGCGATCTCCATCATGGAGTCGAGGAAGGCCACGGCGACCTGAATGATCTTCTGCAGTTTCTGGAGGAAGACCTCGACGGTGTTGTAGATCGAGATGATCGCTTCGATGAAAGCGGCTCCGGGAATCAGCATCCCGACCACCTTTTCCACCGCTTTCTTCACGACAGTCTCGGTCAGGAAGGAGATGATCCCCTGCATGACCATGTCCTTCAGGTTGCTGAGCTGTTCCTTGATCTGCTCCCAGGCGGCTGCCGGGCCCTTGGTAACAAGGGTGACGACGATCTCAAAGCCCGTCTCCATCGCCTTGACGGCAGGCTCGCCGACCACCTTCACCAGCTTCTGGCGGATGTTCTGCCAGCTGATGCCCAGCACCGACAACACGAATTTCACGATCTCGCTGATGTCGAGCGACCTGGGAATGTAAACGCCCTCGAGGTTGCCGGTGAGCCACTGGATGAAGCTGTCTTTCAGGTGGGTGCCGATGTTGCTGGCGAACTGCTGGAAGCCGAGTTTGCCGGCGGCGACCAGATTGCCGACAAAGGCGATCGGGTTCTTGAGAATGGTCTTGAACGCCGCTCCGACCTTCTTGAGATAAGGAATGGCCGCCGGCGCCAGTACTTCAAAGATGATCTGCAGCAGTTGCCACAGCGCGTCGCCCGCCCACTTGATGAAACTGCCGATAAAGTTGCCGAAGACGCCCGCCACCTTGGCGAAGGCGTTGGTGATGATGACCACGTCCTCCAGGGTCAGCGACTTCAACGTATTGATGAACAGAGTAGGAATCTGAGTGACAAAGCCGAGCAGCCCGGCAAGGGCGCCTTGGAACCAGGCCCAGGCGCGCGGCAGGGCGTTCGCCTTCTTGATGTTGTTCCAGGTCTCTTCTTCCCCGATCAGCTTCATGAAGCCGCCGATCAAAGTCTCGGCGGTGCGCGGCACGGGATCGCCCGTAATGGGATTCTTGCCCAGAACGGCGATCAGCAAATCCCAACCGCGCGTGCCCTCCGCCAGCTTGGCCAGCGGCATGAGGATGGCATCTTTGATGAGGCCAAGGATGCCGGTCACCAGCCCGACTACAAAATTCTTGATCCGCACGACGGGCTCGGTGAAGATCGCCTTAGCGCGGTCCCAAAGAGCTCCGAGGTGTAACAGATCGCTTAGGCCAAGGGAACTGCCGAAGTCTTTGATGGCTTTAAGGATGGAGTCGGCTGCCAGACCGAGGGTCTGGAATTGCTGCGTCACAAAGGCGCCGACCTTGTCGATCACGCCGTAGTTATCCAGCGCCTGCGTGATCAGCGTTCCGCCGGGAGCAATCTCCACCAGGGCGCGAATGAGGTTGGCGGGACTGCGATCCACCGAGCTCATGGTGATGGGATTGACGCCAATGATCAGCGTGAACAGGCGGAAGCCGGGGATGAGACTAACTTTGTCGGAGATGAAGTTGAGGAACTTGCCGAGAATGCCGCCGGGAGCGGAATCGTCCGCGTCGTCGCGCTGCACCGACGGCATGACCGCCGGGGCGGCAGGCACAGCCTGCATCTGAGCAGCACCGCCGCCGGAGACGACCGCGCTCTGGACGGCCTCGGCCTGGACTTCGTGAGCGTCGCCGGGCTGGCTGATGCCGGGGCTCACGCTGCCCTGATTTTGCTGGACGACGTGGGTCAGCTCGTGGGCCACCAGTCCGCGCCCGGTGGTATCCGAGGGATTGTATTGGCCGGGCGCAAAATAAATGTCGTTGCCGGTGGTGAAGGCGTTGGCGCTGAGATCTTGCGCGGCCTGCCCGGCCGGCGGGTCAGTGTGAATGCGAACCTGGCCGAGATCCTGACCGACGACCGGCTCCATAAAGGCGCGGGTTCCGGAGTCGAGCGGATGGCCGGTGCTGCCCTCAAGACTTGGAGCGGCAGCAGGTGTCTGCGAACCACTCGCCTGCCGTTGCAGCGGAGGCGGAGCGCCGTTTCCATCGGCCGGAGGAGCCGCAGGCGCTGACTGCGCAAACGCGGCTGCTTGCCTCTGCATGGGAAGCTCGGCTCCATGTGCGCCATTGCCATTGCCATTGCCATTCCCCATCGCACCGGCGCTTTGGCCAGAGTTGGCAGCGTGTGCGCCATCACCATTGCCGGAAGGAGCCGCAGGCGCTGACGGCGCGAATGCGGCGACCTGCTTCTCTATCGGCGGTTCGCTGCTTTGCTTGCCATTGCCATTCGCACCGGGAGCGACAGCGCTTCCCGCAAGCTGCCGCTGCACGGGCGCGGAGCTGTGGGTATCGGCAGAGTTTCCGGCGACAGGGCCGGTACCGTGCGCCGACTGGTGCGGATCGGGCGAGTTTCCGTGCTTGGCGCTACCCGCGCTGGCAGCGCCGCCCTCCGGTTTGCCTCCGCTGCGCCCAATCGACGTGAGCATGCGCTGCACGTAGCGATTGCCATAGAGCTGCTGCATCGAGCCCAGCACGCGCTCGCGCTGCGAATCGTTGGCCGGATTGGCGTAGTCGGAAGAAGCAAAGATTGGCGAGAAGCGTTCGGGCGGCGGCTCGCGGCCGGCGGAGGACTGCGCGATGCTGCGGAAATAGGAGTATGCCCCGGTGTGTTCGCTCAGATCCGACACGGGCGCCTTATGCTCGGCGGCCGGTTCCTGGGCGCGCGCGGGCTCAGCCGTCTGTTTGGTGTCGGTCGGTGCTGTGAGCTGCTCGGGCATAGAGTTTCGCGTTTACACGTTAGCCATCACCGGCTCGGCCATGGGCAATATCTGAACCAGCGGCGCCGGCGACATTTCTTCCTGCACAGGAAATAGCTTTTCCAAGTCGGGACTGACCACCTGGTTTTCGAAGTCGGCCCAGATGCGCGCGTCTTTGCGACAGTCGTAGCCGCGGCAGACCACGGGACGCCGATCATAGATGCCGCAGCCCATGCGGGTGCGATCAAGATGGTGGCAATAGCCGTCGGCGCCGCGGCGGATCATATAGGGATATCCGAGCTCCCATTTCACGTGACCCTCCTCGACATCCTGACGGGAGAGCGCGAAACCCAGACGGCAGCAAGCGGCGCGGCACAGGGGGATTCGGCTCTCGCAATCGATTTGAACCGTGGACTGGAAGGCGTACTTATCGCCGTCGATGGTGGTGAGCGCGACGCCCATGCCCTTTTCGCTGAACTTGGCCACCAGGCGCTCATTCATTGCGGACTTGCGCGCGTCGAGCTCCTCGACGGTGATGATGCCGCGCTCCATCAGCAGCTCCATCAGGGCATAGGAGAAGGACGCGACCTCCAGCAGCTTGTTGGTATTGGCGTTGGCCCGGCTGTGCGCGTACAACAAGCCTTCTGCCAGTTCTTCGCGCAGGGTTTCGTTGGCGATTTGTTCGGTCGCGATCATGATGTTCCTCCTCCCACACTCACTTGGCCGGGGATTCGCCGGCCGGTTGAGGCGTTTCAATCTTGCCTTTGGCGCGGTCTACTTTCTTCTTGAACGGCTTGTCGGATATGGCGCGGCGTTCGATGGTGTTCACGAAATCTTTGCCCACCTGGGCCCAGAGAAAGTTTCCGAAGAGCTGCAGGAAGGCCGAGCGCTCGATGCCTTGGGGTTGCTGCTTGGCCATTTCGTCGGCAGCGGCGGGAAACAGCTGGACCAGGTTCAGCAGCAGGCGCGGACGCTCGGAATCGCCCGCCGCGTAGATTTCAATGGCGCGATCTTCGTAGTCGATAGCGCTGGAGATTATTGTGATTGCGGCAACGATGTTGGGCGTCAGATGAAACGAGGCGGCAGCCATCTCCGGCTTCATCGGAGGCTTCGGAGTTCCGACTTCCTTGTCGTCCTTCGGCTTCTCGGTTTTTTCGGCGAGGTCCTCTTTCTTGATCGGGTGCAGGGCGCTGCGATCGGCGCTCTGGCGAATGACAGCATGATTCCCCGCGGCAACAGAGCGTCCCGCCGCACGCGCTTCTGATTCCACTGAGCCAGTGTGGGAGCCTGCAGTTCCCTGCTGCGCCACGTGCGCCAGCTCGTGCGCCAGAATTTCGCGACCGCGTGGGGTGGCAGGATCGTATTCGCCGGCGGCGAAGTACACATCCTTGCCCTGAGTAACGGCGAGAGCTTGCTGCGAATCGGCGAGCTGCGCGGCCTCGTCGCCGGTGTGCAAGCGGACTTCCGAGAGATCTGTCCCGAGGGCCGGCTCCATATTGGCGCGCGATTGGTCTTCCAGCGGGAAGGTGCGATTGTCCGGCTTGTCCAGCATTCTCTGCACGTGGCGATTTCCGAAGCTTTGCTGCAGTTCGTTGAGGATGCCGGCGACGCGCGGGGCATTGACGGGATTGGCAAAGTCGGCCGCAGCCAGGTCCGTCGTGGTTGCGCTCTTGGCGTCGATGATCGAGCGCTTAGGTGATTCTTTCGCCGGCTCGACCGACCGCAGGATCGGGTCAGGTCTCTGCGCGTGCTCCTTCATGCGGTAGCCTCCTCCGGCTCGACGAATTCGAAGTAATGGTCGAAATCGGCTTTGACGCAGAGTCGCCCTAGCTTGCGCAGCTCGCGGCGAGTGGCGCGGATCACGTGATACATGCGCACCTCCTGCTGTTCCTGTGCCGCCAGGAAAGCGGCGGAGAGGGCGATGTTGCGAATGCTTCCGCCCGTGATTTTGAACTTGTGCGCCAGGAAGGCGAAGTCGATGTCGCCGGCGAGCGGGGTTTCGTGCGGGAAGACGGATTGCCAGATACGCGCGCGCTGTTTCTCGTCAGGCAGCGGAAACTCTACCAGGAAGCGCAGGCGGCGCCGGAAGGCTTCATCGATGTTCTTCTGGAAGTTGGTCGCCAGAATGACGATGCCTTCGTACTCCTCCATGCGCTGCAGCAAATAATCGATTTCGATGTTGGCGTAGCGATCGTGAGAGTCCTTCACCTCTGAACGCCGGCCAAACAGGGCGTCGGCTTCGTCGAAAAACAGGATGCCGTTACTCTGGTCGGCTTCATCGAAGACGCGGCTCAGGTTCTTCTCGGTCTCACCGATGTACTTGCTGACGACGCAGGAGAGATCGACCTTGAACAGATCGAGCCGCAGCTCCTGGGCGATCACTTCGGCAGCCATAGTCTTACCCGTACCGGGAGCTCCGACAAAGAGGGCGCTGACGCCCCTGCCCAGCGACATCTTGTGATCGAAGCGCCACTCGCCAAAGACGTGGCGGCGGTAGTTGAGGTGGGAACAGATTTCGCGCAGGTGTACCAGCCCTTCCGCGGGAAGGCAGATGTCCTCCCAGCTATACAACGGGACAACCCGCCGGGCAGAAGAAGTGAGGCGCGAGGCCGACTGGGCGCGGCACGTCTCATAGAGGTGGTCGAGCGAGAGATCGGCGGAGTTACTCAGCCGGCGAGCTTGTTCCACGGCGCTGCGAATGCGGCCGCCGGTAAATTGGAACTTGCCGGCCAGAGCGCTGGCCTCTTGCCGCTCCAGCTCAGGCGCAAAGCGCCACCACATGGCCAGGCGCAGAGTGTGATCGGGCAGCGCGAACGAGACAGCGGGGATTGGTTCGGCAAGATCACTCAGCGTCTCATTCCAATTCTGGGTGCTGCCGAGGATGGCGGGCGCCGGACTCTCTGCCAGTGCATGCAGCAACGCCTGACGCGACGGTAGCTTGTCCTCGGCAAGCAGAACTTCGGCGCCATCCAGGTAGAGCACTGCATTCCGCAGAATGGCCTCACGCGTCAGCTTGGCCGCCATCCGCGCGGTGATGGCGCCAGCAGCCAATGCCTGGGGAATATTCGCGACCAGCAGACTTCGGCCGGAAAGCGTGCACAGCGCCTCGGCTGCCAGTTTGCGCCCGGAACCGCGCGGGCCCACGAACAGGCTCAGCTTTACACCAATGTCGTGCATGCGGCGAAGGCGGCCGCGAAGCTCCTCGGTGAGGAGCAGATCTTCCAGCGCTGCAGCCGGAGCGACGCTTCGCGTGAAACCTGCAATCGCCTCGTCTAGAACGTCGTTGTCCAGCAGGTAAGCGGTTATGCGATCGTCGAGCCGCAGCGGGCGCGAGAGCAGCGATAACTGTCCATCGCTCGATTCGTTGACCGGCATCACCAGCTGATGGCGAAGCAAGGGCATGCTGGGCAACAGCCGCGCGCGGCAGGCCAGGCGTTCTTCCAGCGAATGGCAATTCAAGTCGAGCGCCAGGTCGAGGGTTGGCCACTTGCGCATCACATCGTTCTGCAAGTAGGCGTAAAGCTTTTCGTATTTGCGATCGATCTCGGGAGCCAGGCAAAGCAGCAACACGCTGAGGTCGAAATCCTCCAGCCCGAACAAACCGGCCAAAGCATGGAGCGGCTGAGAGTCCGAGCCGGCCTCAGCGGCGGCAGCACGACGCTGCTCGGCGGCTCGAGCCTCCAGCGCATCGGCTTCAGGACACTCCGGCGCTTGCGCACTCGAGCGCCCCGGCAGAATGGCATCAATCTCTTCTTCGGAAAGAAACAAGCCGCGAAACTGGTTGTAGCCGGCGGCTACAGGATCGAGCCGCAGCCGCTCGGCCAGGGCCCCCAGCAACAGGTCCAGCCGTTTCAGCTCGGAGAAGAGATGGCTTTCGCAGCAAACCGCCACTTGACTCAGCCTCCTCCCCGGGTGAACTGCGTCACCGCCTGGGTGACACGCGAAACCGGTACGCTGATGGAGGAGTCGATCAGCACGGTGCGGACCTCGTATCCCACCGAGAGGCGGTAGGGCTTGGCCAGCGCCGTCCACACTCGCGTCAGGTCTTCAATGGCGAGCTGCACCAGATCGATGCGGTATTGCTCGGCGGTGTCTTCGAGCGAACCCTGCAGTTCCGCTCCCTGCATAATGCCGGCGTCGTGGAAGATGCGCATGGCTTCGCCCAGCACGCGATGCTCGTCCAGCTTGTTCTCGGCGAAGGGAGTGAGAACGTAGAACAGATTCAGCGCCAGCGGCGGGAAGAGCAGGTTGCCGGGGCCGTCGGCGATCCAGTCCTCATTGCGGAGGAAGACGTTCTCGGTTACCCGAAAGAGAAACAGATTGATCTTGGGCGTGGTGGAGCTGGAATCGACGGTCTCGTCCGCGGGAGAAATCAACGTCACATCGAACAGACCAGTGGGACTCTGCTGATTGGTCAGCATACTCTGCAGCGTCAGGGTCACATCGCCGATGGCCGTGGAAACGCTCATCTACCCGCTTACCCTTTCTGTATCCCTTCGTGCGCCAGCTCCAGCGACTCGATGGCAATCTCGTTACCCGCGGCTTTCATATCTGGTCCAACCCACTTCACTGGAAAGGCACGAACCAGGTTCCAACGGAGCGCCGGGGCTCCGGATTCGTCGTTGAGTACGATGGCGATGTTGGGATTCGAAGTGCGCGCGTTGATGCTGAACAGTCCGTTGGCAACGTCCTGCTGCCAGTCGAACAGATCGGTGGCCTGACTGATGCCGTGCTTGAGGGTGACGTTGTTGTAAGTGGAGGTATCGGGAAACTTCAACGTGGTGGAATTGTTGCCACCCTCTTTGTATTCGAAGACCTTGTTCTCCGCCGACAGGCCGGTACACTCGGAGAATCCCGCCACCTGGATGCTGCCCAGCTCGACGACGAATCGAAAACCCGCGTAGGGATCGGTTGATCTGGCTGCCATGCCGTAGCCTTCGCTCCTATGTCTGTTCGCTTACCGCCAATGCTTCCGCCGTACGCAGAATGTTCACCACAACAAACTCCGCCGGATATGCGGGAGCGAATCCGATTCTCGTCAGCATCTGGCCGGCGGCAATGATGTCCGGCGTATTCGTCTGGTCGTCGCACTCCACGAAAAACGCGTCGGCTACGGTATTGCCGGCCAGCGCTCCCTGGCGAAACAGGCCGGTCAGAAACAAAGTCAGCGTCGCCTTCACCTGCGCCCAAAGCTTGGGAGTGTTGGGTTCGAAGATGCTCCAGCGCAGGTTGAGCAAAATGTTCATCACGATGGCGTGATAGATCCGCCGCAAGTTGAGGTAGCGCCAATTGGGATCGAGACTCAGGGTGCGCGCTCCCCAAACCATCAGTCCGCGGCCCGGCAAGGCCCGCAGACAATTGACCGAGAGCGGATTGAGCACGGCCTGCTGGGTGTCGCTGACGCAGAATTCGAGATCGATGATGCCCTGAACGATTTGATTGGCCGGCGCTTTGCCGATGCCGCGCTGCGATTCGACCGCGGCATAAATGCCGGCCAGGTGGCCGCAGGGAGGAATGAGCAGATCGTAGCCGTTGAAATCCGACGCCTGCTCGCGAATCCAGGGATAGTAAAGCGCCGCGTTCTTGGAGGAGGTGGCGAGGCGGAAGTTGGACACCCAGTCGTCAATGGGACTGGCACCGATGCCAATCTGCGCCCCGCGCGGCGAATCGAGTATGGCGAAGCGGTCCTGCAGGAACGCGCAATGCGCCAGCATGTCCGACTGGCCCTGTTTCAAACTGGTGGAAAGCACTCCGTCGGGCGGGACGGGCGTGAACACAATTCCGTCCGGCGAGACCTGAATGGCAGCGGCACTTACCGCGCTGTAGAGGTCGGGCAAACACAGATCCGGAATAGCGATCAACCCGATTTCCGGAACGTCCTCCAGTACCGCCAGCCCCCACTTGTTGAACTGCGTGGTGGAAAAATATGCACCGGAGGTGTAGCCGGTGTAGTGGGGCGTGACCAAACCGGCCGGCTGATTGGACGGCCAATCCAGACCGTTTTGCAGAGTGACGGTTCCGGACGCGGGCCGGGGCTGTCCCAACGCGGGCTTGCCCTGTTGCTGCGCCTGCACGGCAACGAAGTCGACGAGATGAATCAGAATCGACCGGCCATTGAGCCCCTTGTTGACGTAGTCGGGATCTTCCGGTATTCCGTTGACGATCCGCAGAAAATACTGCGGATTGTTGGGATCCATAGAGAGGTTGTCGAAGACCTCCTGGCGGGCGAGCACGCCGCCGCCCGGTGCGTACTGCGCGGTCAACTTGAAACCTGGTCCAACGACCTTGGTTCCGGCGAGGTAAGTCTGCCCCAGAGGCGTCTGAAAGGTAATCTGCAGGCCGGCGTTATCGACCTGCTTGACCGTGAACGTGGCCCGGGTGAGAGGATTGCTGGGGTCGATGAGGGTGAGGGAGTCGCCGGCCTGTATGCCTGCGACCGTGCTTACCGTGATGGTGTCGTCCGTTTTATCCTGCGCTGGCTGCGTCAGCTGCGCCTGCGTGAAGATGCCGCTGGAAGGGCCAACTGTCACGGTGACGTCATTGCCCCAGCTTCCGGGATTCGCAGCCGAGGCGCAGATTACAGGATCAATGTCAAACGTGGCACCACTTCCGTTACCGCCGCTGACGGTCACACCATTCGCCGCGGTGTATCCGGTTCCGATGGTTGTGACGGTGAATGTCAAAACCAGACCAGAGGAATTCACCGTAATCGTCCCGCCGCTTCCGCCTGTGATGTTGAACGTGGCGCCGGTTCCGGAACCACCGGTAACGGTTACTCCATTGGCAGTCGTATAGCCGGTTCCGTTGGTCGTGACGCTGAGGGTCAAAACCCCACCAGTCGCTGACACGGAGTTCACCGTGATCGTTGCGCCGCTTCCGCCTGTCTGGACGAGAGTCAGAACATCGCCAGCCTGATAGCCGGTACCGGTAGATACGGAATTCACCGTAATCGTCCCGCCCCTTCCGCTTGTGATGTTGAACGTGGCGCCGGTTCCGGTTCCACCGGTAACGGTTATTCCATCGGCAGTCGTATATCCGGTTCCGATGGTTGTGACGCTGAAGGTCTCAACCGCACCGGTTGCAGACACGGAGTTCACTGTGATCGTTCCGCCGCTTCCGCCTGTCTGGACGAGAGTCAGAACATCGCCAGCCTTATAGCCGGCACCGTCGGCATTCAGCGCGCAAGTCAGCTGCTGGAGGGTCAGAACGTCGCCAGCTTGATAGCCTGAACCGCCGGCATTCACAGAGTAATAGTCGAGATTCGCCGTGGCCGGCCCCGCACTCTCGTCTGCAACCCGCACCACGTGACAACGAATGCCACCGTTCTGGAAGAATCCGTAAACTGCGTAAGACAGGAAGCTGAATCCGGTAAAGCTTCCGAAAATGTCCTGAAATTGTCCCCAATTGGCAAGGGCTTGAGGATAGTTGATGGGTCCTGATGTGGCCTGGCCGACAAAGCCGGTGATGCTGAGGCTCAGCGGCAGAACAGGGGCCGGCTCCTGAATGCGGATATAGACGCCCGGCGTGCTGAGACTGGTTGCCATAGCGATGGGTTACAGCCTGCTCTGAGCGTCGTTGATCTCGGTGTTGATGCGGGAGATTTCCTTCACCCAACGAACTCGCTCCAAGTGCGACATGTCGAAAATCTCCTCCCGGGGCCAATGAAAGTGGTAAGCGACAAACGCTACCTCCCTGGCGAGCTGTTCCAGGGGGTAGCGAACTACCCCTCCAGGCCGTTTCCTCCATTCAGGACGGAGTCGGACACCTCAAATTCGTGTTCGCATGAGGGGCACAGGACCTTAGCTCGCGAATGCCCGGCGGAGTTGATGCGCCGGTACAGGTCCTGTAAATAGGCGAGGTCGGCGGAGAACAGACTCTCCACGACGCCCGGATTGATGTCGCGCAGATCGCCCAGCCGGGTGACCACGCGCGACAGTAGAATTACCGCCAGATAGGCCTGATTCCGTTGCACGCGCGGGTCCTGCAAGGGAGCAATTTCATCCCGCGCGTTGGCCAGGCGCATGACCCCGTTGCGGTGCAGGTTGCCGTCCTTGTCGACGAAGCCCATCGGCAAGGTGAAATCGAATTCGGTCTGCAGCATTATTGCCTCACCATGCCTTCATGCGCTATCTCGATCGCCTCGATGGCGATTTCATTGGCGTTGGCTTTCAGGTCGGGAGCGGTGTACTTGGAGGGCCATGCATTGAGCAGGTTGTAGCGCACCTGCTCATTGCGGCCCTCGTCGAGCACAGTGATGGAGACGTTTTGGCGGGTGATGTTCCCGTCCATCACATCCTTGTGCCAGGTGAACAGGGAGTTGTCGGTGGTCAATCCGGTTTTCAGGGTGACATTGCCAAACTTGCTCAGGCCGGGAAGCTTGCGGGTCACAATATCGTCGCCGCCTTCGCGGTACTCGATGACATTGGTCTCGGCGTTGAGGCCGGTACATTCGGAGAAACCGGCTTTGGTGATGCCCTGAATCTCCAGCAGGAAGTTTTGTGATGCATATGGATCGGTTGGCCTTCTTGCCATGTTCTTTCTCCTTAAGACGCTCTCTTGTTATTCGCTGACGCTGCCACCACCGCTGAACAACTGAATCTGGAAGATGACAAACTCGGCGGGGGTTACGGGTGCGATCCCAACTACGGTGACCACGCGACCGGCGGCGATGGATTCCGGGGGATTGGTTTCCGAGTCGCACTTGACGAAGTAGGCCTGCTCGGCCTTATCCCCGAAGAGCGCGCCGCCCAACCACTGCAGGCGCAGGAACGCGCCCACATCGCGGATGATGCGCTTCCATAGCGCCGGATCATTGGGCTCGAAAACTATTCCCTGGGTGCCCAGCAGGATGGACTGCTCGATCTCGATGACCAGGCGACGAACGGGAACGTACGTCCACTCCGAGTCGGAAGAGACGGTGCGGGCGCCCCAGATAACGATGCCGGCATCGGCGAACTTGCGGATCACGTTGACGCCTTGAGGATTGAGCAGATCCTGCTCGCCCTGCGTGGTGACGCGCTCGATATCCATCGCCGAGTTGATATAGCCATCCACCGTGCCGGCGGGCGCCTTGAACACACCGCGCGCCACATCGGTAGCCGAGTAGCGGCCCACCATCGCACCCGAGGGCGGAGCCAGTTTCAGACCGCCGGTAAGCGGATCGGTAATCTGTATCCACGGGTAATAGATCGCGGCATATTTTGAGTTGAAGGCGTTGCCGCTGTAATTGTTCTGTCCCTGCTTGTAGTCGAGTACTTGCTGTGGGAGCAGGCCGCTGGGGGAATCCGCCACGTAGAAGCAGTCGCCGCGATTGCCGCAATAGGCGATGGCGGCCAATGTCGCATCGCGAGCCTGTAATGGGTCAAATTGCTGCAGGTCCGGAATGGCGACGATGTTGACGTCGTCCACCGGATCGAAGGAATAAAGGCCGGTACCCGGGTTCAATCCCTGGGCGACCTGGCCGATCAAGTCGGTAGCGTGCATGGCCGTCGGGTCCGACACGGGACCTGGAGGCAAACCGTCGGTACCGCCGGTGAGCGTCGGCGTCTGCAGAGGCGGCGGAGCCGTGCTGGACGGTTCCGTGCTCGGATCTATGGCGGTGATGTACTTGGAGACGCCATTGACCCGTTGCTCTACGTGATTGGGGTTGGGGATGCCGTTTGAATCCGACTCGACCAGAGAGACATGGGCGTAGGTCTCCACCAACACCGGCAATGTGGAACCGGTCGGAGTTTCGAAGACCTTGAGCTGGAACTGCTGGTTCGGGTTCGCGTTGTAGTCGAAGGTGGCGCCGCTGCCGCTGCCGCCGGTGACCGTCAACGCCTTTGCGGTGGAGTAGCCGGTTCCGGGCGCAGTCAGGGTGGACTGCACGATTGCGCCGGTTGCCGATACGGAATTCACGGTAACCGTCCCGCCGCTTCCGCCGGCATTGAGGTCGAAAGTGGCGCCAGTTCCAGCGCCGCCGGTAACGCTTAGAGCCGTCGCCGTCGTGTATCCCGTTCCTGGCGTAGTAAGGGTATATTGAACCACGGCACCGGTCGGAGATACGGAGTTCACGGTAATCGTCAAGCCACTTCCGCCGGCGTTGAGGTTGAACGTAGCGCCGGTTCCAGCACCACCAGTAACGGTCAGACCGGTCGCCGTGGTGTATCCCGATCCTGGCGTAGTAAGGGTGAATTGGGTCACCGCACCGGCCGTCGATACAGAATTCACCGTAATTGTCGCGCCGCTTCCGCCTGCCTCGACTAAGGTCAGGACATCATTCGCCTTGTAGCCCGTCCCGCCAGCATCTAAAGTGACCGCCGGGGCGTACTGAATCAAGGTCAGAACGTCAGCTGCTTTGTAGCCCATCCCGATGGCATTTAAATTGACGGTCGGGGCGTACTGGACCAGAGTCAGGACATCGTTCTTTTGGTAGCCCGTCCCCGCGGCGTTCAACGCGGCAGTCGGCGTGTTGTTGGCGTCGAAGGTATCGGCCAGAATCTGAACCGAGAGCGCGTTTCCCCAAGCGCCCGGATCGAGGGCGCAAATCGTCATGAGGGTCTGGCCCGTGGAGTCGCCGGTCGAGGTCACGTTGACGGTGGCCACGTCCGGATAGGGTGTGGCCAGAGTCGGCGCCGATTTGTTCTTGAAGGCTCGCACGACATAGCAGCGCGTGCCGCCCTCGTTGAAAAAGTTCTGCACCGCATAGGCCAGAAACGCCGCAGGCAGAAAACCCCCGAAGGTGTTGGCAAACTGCGTGTAGTTGGTGATGAGCTGCGCCGAGTTGACTGGACCGCTCTGCGCCAGTCCGACAAAGGCGCCGGTGGAGGTACCCACCGCCTGAATCGGCTGGGGGCCTTCAATCTCTTCAATGTAGACTCCGGGCGATAGGTATTCAGGCATTCTTGGTTCCTTCCTTAGGTGTGGATTTGCTGGGGGCTACGGGTGGTTCCTTAACGGGTGGCGTTGGCGTGACGACGAAGATCTTGCCGGCTTGAAGAAGGCGTTGCACGCCTGGGGCTTGAAATTCGTCGTCGCTGATGGTCTGCGTTTTCCGCGGACCCAGCATAATCATTTTGCCGTTCAGCAATTCCACCGTCAGTGAACTGAACGCTGCGTTCTTGATCATCCCCATTTCCATTCTCCTTACGCCTTTGCAAGCTGAAAGTCGGCCCGGGTGCGGCCTCTTGCACTGGCGTTCACGGTTTGCGTCTGCGTCGTAAAACCGGCGAGAGCAGCCTGCACCACGGTGCTGCCCGCCGGTTGATCCAGGTCGAAGTAGAAGTGGTAATCACCGTTGCTGTTGGTAAGGCTGGTGACGTCGCGCGCTGTGCCCAGCACGATGGTCCCGCCGGCAGTCGCCAGCGTAGCAACGCTGGCGCCGGCCACGTTGGTCAAAGTCACCGGATCGCCCGCAACCGAAACCAGCGTCATCTGCACGCCGGCGAGCCCAATGCCGGAGGTGCCTGCGGTCACGCGCCCGATGATCTGTGTCACAGGATTCGGAAACGTGTAGTACGGGCTGTACTTCAACCGCAGGCCGGGATTGCGCACGATACGCACGATGGATCCGACGGCCAGGGTACCCAGGCTGGCCAGCTTCGCCTGCGACACCAGTCCCGGTTCCAGCGTGGAACTTAACGTTGTGCTTAGACCCGAAGCCACCACGGCGGCGCCGGACGAAATGCCCGAAGTCAACATTAGGGGATTGAACGAGATGCTATTGCCGCCGCCGTTCAGTGCAGTGACGATGACGATGAGGTCGTTGGCGCCGGCTTCGGAGAACGGCGGCGCAATTGCGGGAACGGTCACCGTATATTGCTGGTCCTGGAAATTGCCCCCGCCCAGCTGCAAGCTCGCCGATCCGGCGGGAACCTTGGCGAAAACGAATAATCCTCCGGGCTTGTAGTACGCAGTGGCGGTGCTGTTCACAATCTCGGCAGTATAGGAACCAGGATCGAGAGGCTCGTAGACCAGGTCTTCGACAGCCAGCCCTGCCAGCGCCGCAGGTTGCGCCCACTGCTCGATCATGGCTCGGCTCCCCTGCCTAACGCGGCTGCGATCTCTTCGGTCTTCGCGGGATTCAATCGGTAATGCACCTGGGCGTCCGCGCTCTCGCGTTCGAGCAGCCATCCGCGTTGCACCAACTCGCCGATGGCTTGCTCGACTTGTAGCATCTCCCGCCTGATACGTTGCTCCATGACCCACCAGCGCACTATGCCGTCGAGAGTATCTTTGGCCTCAGGGTGGTCCAGAAGATAGCCCACGATGTCTTCCTCCACCTGAGTCATGTTGCCGGAGATATTGCAACTGAATGGCCTTAAGGCAACAGGTTGATTCGAGGGCCTGACGGCACGGGCTGTGGACGAGAGAGTCCTTCTGTTTCATGGGTGGCACGAGGTAAAGAGTTGTGCACAAAGACATCGGTGGTAGGACAGATTTGTCCTGCCGGGGACACGCACATGTCCACGTGTGGTTCGGGTGCCTTGGTCGGAGCGATGGCGTACGAAGTTGTCTAGATGGGATGGGCTCGGAAGGTCTCGGCACGAATGCCGTATTTGCGCATCAACTGAAAGAAGGCACGACGGTTCTTCTTGGCTTCGCGGGCGGCGACGCTGATATTGCCTTGACTGGCGGCAAGCACGCCGATGATGTAATCACGCTCGAATCGCTCGACGGTGCGAGCTTTGAGGACGCGAAAGGATTCTGGCTCTTCGGTCACCGGCTCAGGCAGAATCACATCTTCGGGTTCGACGGTGGAGTGCTGCGCAAAGATAACAGCGCGCTCCACCACGTGCTCAAGCTCGCGTACATTCCCGGGCCAGGTATAACGCATGAGGCGGCTGATGACCTGGGGGGAGAATCCGCTTAGACGCTTCTGCATTTCGCTACAATAGCGAGCCAGGAAATGATGCGCCAGACGCGGAATGTCATCGCAGCGCTCACGCAATGGGGGAAGCCGAAGGGTAACTACATTCAAGCGGTAATAAAGATCAGGACGCAAGCGGCCACCGCGAACCGCGTCCGCTGGAAAGGTGTTCATCGCAGCAACGACGCGCACATCGCTGCTGCGGATCTTGGTCGAGCCTAGCCGCCGGTACTCTTTTTCTTGCAGAAAGCGCAGTAACTTAACCTGAGTCGCCAGCGGCAGCGAATCTATCTCATCGAGGAAGAGCGTTCCGCCGTCCGCCTCCTCAATGAGACCTGACTGACCGGCCGAGGCTCCAGTGAAGGCGCCGGGCTCGTGACCGAAGAGCTCATTCTCGAACAGTTCCCCGGGAATGGCGCCGCAGTTAACTGGAACAAAGGGATTGCGCGCCCTGCGGCTGAGGTAATGAATCCCTCGCGCCACCAGATCCTTGCCGACCCCCGTCTCACCGGTGATCAAAACGCTTGCTTCTGAGCGGGCGACAAAGGAAATCTTGTTGACTTCAGCGCGAAAGGCGGAGCTTGTACCGACTAACTGTTGAAGAAACAGACTCTCGCGTACCTCCTGCATCACCAAGGCCGATCCTGAGCCGCGCTCGATAACCCTCGTTACCTTCGCAAGGACTTCATCGCGTGAAAATGGGGACGCGATGAAATCCCATGCTCCCCACTCCAATAATTCAAAGATGCTCCGGCTGTTGGCGAATTCGAGCGCAACAATAACTGGTGTTGACGGCCAAGACTGGCGGAGCGAGGTGAGAACTAATTTGACTTGCCCGATGCGCGTACGTAGCGCGACCGGCAGCACCGCCTGCGGTCGTGAGTGGGCCAGGTACTCATAGAGCTGCTTATCGCCTATTGCCACATCCACAAGTAGTTCAGGTTGCAGGACAGTCGAAAGCTTGCTCGCGAGTCCAGTCTCCGGAGCGAGATCGAGCAGCAGGATTCGTGCCCTACACATAAAAGCACCACCATCACAATTGTGCTAAAACATATCCCCTTTCTCTTTCACGCTTTCTGCAACCGGATATCCTGGTTGCGTGCCGATCCTTTTTTTTGCCGGCGCGTTGAGAGAACTCGAAGCCTCGGAGGAAAATCCAGAAATTTATGTGGGAGCGGTGTGCGGTAGTTTACAGTGAGCTAGGCAGAAGTCAAGCCCATGTAAGTGGTGATTTGAGCGATTTGTAGCTAATTTCCCGGGCTCCGCTCGTTTGTCTCGGAGAGCAACAGCAGGTCGAAAAGGCGCTGGACTTCAGCGGGTGCAACTCCGCCCGGGAACTGGTTCACTCTGACCCAAAACCCAAAAGCTGTACCAGGGGAAAGTAGAGGTAAGCTAGGGCGGCATTTTCCTCGGTTACTAAGACGAGGAGGGTGCGATGCCGAAGAAGGGACACACGGAAGAGCAGATCATCGCGACGCTGAGGCAGCAGGAAGCGGGCGGGAAGACAACGGACTCGTGCCCATCGGGTGGCCATTTGAACGGCAATTCTCAAATCCCTTGGGGCTGCTCTTAGCGTTCTCTTTGTGCCAGCTTAAACGCTCGGGTGCGTAGGGTTCTCCCTGTTCGGTTGCCGCCGGGCAACGGCGACGATCAAGTTGGTCTTCCTGCGCAAGGGTGGTGGGAGCGGCCACACTAGGTGCTGCGGGAAAGGCAATCGCGCCGGATTAGCCTTGCTTACTGGTGATACGGTGTGTCGCCAGAAGCCTCACGTTTTCCGTTGTCAGCGGCCTGGGCCCTACGAAGATGTTGCGCTTGAGGCCTCCTGAGTGGCCGGCACGGGCGACGGAGTCTTCAAGGCCGTCACAATACCACTTGCCACCGCGGTGATTCCGCTGATTGTGGCAGCATCGTTCGGATCCGCCTGCTGCGCCACCGTCGATGCCTGCACCAGAGCCTGAGTCGCGAGTTGCGTCTTAGTTTCGGTGCTGGCATTAGCCTGGTCTGTTTCGACACTCTGGATCACGGTGGGCGCCGTAATGAGTAGTTCACTAATGAGTGCTTGCCAATTGAACGCCATGATGTTCTCCTTTCGGGACTACTATCCGTGAAATGGCAGCCAATGTCCGAATAAGCGCGGGATACTGATGGTTGTAGCTTTCTCCCGGTTGTTGCGTTATCTCGGACGAGCCGCGGAAAAGGGTGGCGGGAGCACTCGCGAATCCTGCAGGAACCGCGATACCACTCTGAGGCTTGCTAACTTTGGCCTGATGCGAGGCCCGTGTCAATCGCCAAGAGGTGCCATACTGCACAGATATCGGTGATTTCAGAATCCGCGAAACGCCGGTTAATTTGTTTTATTTCTTGCCTCTGCAATAGCCTGTTCCCCGCCTTTCTTGCCGGCAATCGCTTCGATCAGGAGGTCCCCGTAAGCGTCCACCGCATTCATCGCAGGAGTCGCGACACCAGCACTTCAGATAGCTCGGTGTTCGCGAAATTCAGACTTGACTTAAATTGCACATGGTCGTCGTATTCGATTTCGAAGTTGCCGATCGTAAGTCCCAGTTGGGCCGCGCTGACCGAGGACGCTCATTTACGGACGTTAGTATTCGACCAGTGCGCGACAGCGGCCGGGAGCCGTCCTTTGCAGTTCCACGAAGGAGGTGCGCGTCTCACTTGGAACGAAAGTTAGGGTATGACCTCGAACACCGTTCCGTCATTCTGACTGCCGCCGAGGGAAGTCGTGCCGTAGAGACTGCCGGCGCTATCGAAGATCAGGCCAGCGTGGGGCTGTTGCCCGTCAGTATCACTGATGCCGAAGTTATGCAGAGCGACCTCCGTCCAGCCTCCACTGCCGTTAGGCGTCATCTCGAACACGGCGCCCTCACCTTCACTACCCCCCAAGGCGGTCGTGCCGTAGAGGTTCCCCGCTGCATCGAAGATCAGGCCGGCGTAGGGGCCCATCCCGTCGGTGCCGCTGATGCCGAAGTTGTGCAGCACTCTTTCCGTCCAGCCTCCGCTGCCGTTAGACGTCATCTCGAACACGGTGCCGTCATCCGCACTGCCACCTCCGGCGGTCGTGCCGTAGAGATTCCCCGCGCTATCGAAGATCAGGCCGGCGTAGGAGTATAGGCCGTCGGCGTCACCGATGCCGAAGTTATGCAGCACTCTCTCCGTCCAGCCTCCACTGCCATTAGGCGTCATCTCGAACACGGTGCCCTCACCTTCACTACCCCCCAAGGCGGTCGTGCCGTAGAGGTTCCCCGCTGCATCGAAGATCAGGTCGGCGTAGGGGCCCATCCCGTCGGTGCCGGTGATGCCGAAGTTGTGCAGTACCATCTCCGTCCAGCCTCCGCTGCCGTTCGGCGTCATCTCAAACACTGTCCCGTGCCCCTCACTCCCCCCTTTGGAAGTAGTGCCGTAGAGATTACCGGAGCCATCGAAGATCAGGCCGGCGTAGGGGTATATCCCATCGGTGTAGGCGATACCGAAGTTATGCAGAGTGACTTCCCTCCAGCCTCCGCTGCCGTTCGGCGTCAACTCGAACACGGTGCCGTAACCTTCACTGCCGCCCGCGGAGGTGGTGCCGTAAAGATTCCCCGCACCATCGAAGATCAGGCCGGCGTAGGGCTGTTGCCCGTCCGTGCCGCTGATGCCGAAGTTATACAGCACCCTCGTCGTCCAGCCTCCGCTGCCGTTGGGGCTCGTCTCGAACACCGTGCCGCCGTTTTCACTGCCGCCCATAACGGTCGTGCCGTACAGATTACCGGAGCCATCGAAGATCAGGCCGGTGTAGGGCGATAGCCCGTTGTTGTGGCCTGTGCCGAAGTTATGCACCACTTTCTCGTTAGCCCCGCTGCTCGCCGCCAATAGCGCGACGGTAAAGGTTGCGAAAGTTATCCTTAATGCGAGGCAAGGTCGGTTGGCTTGCATGAGTTCTTCTCCCGTCTTAGACAGCCGGAACTACGTCGCGCCTGCAACACACCGGACACTATATGACCGTTGTGATAACCACGTCTGCTCGCACTCGCTGCGGAGGATCAAATGCTCACCGCAGTGCGGACCGATCTCGTGCGGACTGGAGTAGAGAGATTGTATACACTTGAAAAAGGCCACTTCAAAGTGACCCAACCACGATGATTGTAGCTTGCGCTGTCCGTTTTCTCGGGCACATGGTCAGGGACGGCGGCTTCAGTCAACGAAAAACCCTAAATCATTAGGCAAATCTGAGACGACGCGGCGCGCCGCCAGCGGATCAGCCTTCTCGGAATCTTACTTCTCCAGCTCACCGACTGTTAAGTACATTTCCGCAAACAGGCGATCGCGAACAGAGAGTGGTGAGCCTGGAAGATTAACCACCACTCGCTCTGACGCCGACGATAGGGTCCCTATGACGCAATCATGCTCTTTGCAGAGTCGCTCATAAGTCTGCTGGTGCATCCGTTTGGGTGTGGCAGGAAATGGGCATGTCAGGTCCGGTGATTCCACCCAGGCGAACGCGGATCTCGCGTGCGCGTCGCAGGCGCCGCAGACTCATTTCCTCCTTCTGGCTACGGTAGCCGAGCCCGAAACAATAGCGACACGCGATGGCATCGCCCTTCAAGTACAAGATCCTCACGCGCCGCCTACAACCCTCACTAGGGTGGTTGGAAAATATCACTCGACTAGTCGACGCGCAGGACCGGCAGAAAAACCGTCCGCTGAAGATGTCTGATTGAGATTCCCCGTTTCGGGAGAGGAGTGAGCCTTACGGGATAGGTCTACTGTGGCGTCTCAAAAGGCAGACATAGCTTCGCGGCCAGGCGAGCGAGAATCGTCCTACCTCCCCGCCCATCTCATCGGGGTCCGCCCCCTCCCGGCACCACGAACTAATCCATAGGTTCGTCAGGGTTCTTTGTCGGGCGCACAAAATACGAGTTCACCGCGGCCACCAACGCATCCCGATCCAGGCAAGGCACCGTCTCCTTATATCGCGCCCTCCAGCAGACTTGGTTTACCAGGTCGCGGGGATGGCAGGGGCGCAGCGGTTCCTTCAGCTCCCTCCTGATGACATTGATCAGTTCATTGATGGTATCGCTTTCACATTCCAGTCCGCAGGTGCTGCAAACCGCATGGAAGATCGCGTGGAACTGCTCCTCTGTAACCGTCCCTAGTTCGATCTTGGTTTGAATTCTTCGCAAGAACGCCTCGTCCACCAGCGAAGAGGGATCCAGATTGGTGGCGAACACGACACACGGATCGAAGGGAATTTCCACCTTTCTACCGCCCGACAAGGTGAGGAAATCGATTCTGCGATCCAGGGGAACAACCCAGCGATTGAGCAGCTCTTCCGGACGTATACGTTGGCGACCGAAGTCGTCGATGATCAGAATGCCGTTGTTGGCCTTCATTTGCACCGGAGCGGTATAGATCTTAGAAATCGGATGGAACTGCAGCTCCAGCATCTCACTGGTGAGTTCTCCGCCAACCATGACCGTGGGGCGCTGACAGAGGACCCAACGAGCGTCACCACTCTGCGAAACCGGATCATAGACCGGCTTGTGAGTTTGCGCGTCATAGACACTAATAATGTGGCCGTCAACCTCCACGGCATGCGGCACCCACACGCGATCGTCGGTGAGCACCTGCGCCAGCGCGGCCGCGACCGTGGTTTTTCCCATGCCACTCGGCCCGTACAAGAAAATTGACGAGCCCGAATTCAACGCAGTGCCGAGCTGTTCCAGAACGGTGGCGTCGAGAACCAGGTGGGCGAAGGCGCGCTCGACGTCGGGAGGATGCACCGCCAGATGGCGGACGCTTTGTTCGCGCACCTGCTGAATGTAATGCTCCAAAGACACCGGGGCCGGCCCGGTGTAGTGGTTCATGACGAGCAACTCCGATGCTCGCGATCTGCCTTGTGAAGTGATGGCAATCTGCGGGATATTCCCGGTCATTCCCCTGACTTCGCAGAGTTGCTCGGAACGCATGCGGCGAAGCAGTTCGTTCATCACCGCGAAGCTGAGTCGCGTGCGCTCCGCGAGTTCGCGCAAAGACAAGGGACTAGAGATGTAGAGGATCTTCAGCATCAGATCCTCGAGGATGGATTGGCGCACTCCAAGCTCGGCAACGGTGTCAGGAGTGTGCAGGGGACCCCGCCAGAGATCAGAGGCGACCGGCGCATCCTGCGCTCGAGGCACCTGCGCGGCAACGGATCCCGAGGTGTGCTGGGGGCGCCATGAATCGGGTCTTACCGGCGAATCAGGGCGTACCGGTTGCCGGGCAACCGATCCGGAACTGTACAGCGGACTACGCCTTGGGTCGGATTGGACCCCCGATGCGTCCGGCGTACGGCCTGACTGTGGGGCAACCGATCCGGAACTGTGCAGCGGGCTGCGCCACGGGTCAGCTTTGGACGTCGACTGGTCAGGCGTGCGGCCTGACTGTGAGGAAACCGATCCGGAAGTGTGCAGGGGGCTGCGCCAGGCGTCGCCTTTGCCTTTAGGAGTATCCATATGTGCTCCTGTGACCAAACTCCTTACCACCAGCAATAATCATCGAACCAATCATTATCGAATCAAACTCCGCGAGCTCCATAACCGGCAAGCTCTTTCTCACCAGCCCGCCGACGGTGGAACCAGTCCCGGAAGTCGCCGCGACTTCCGTTACCTTATCAACATGCCCACGCGCGCGCGCACTACCCCATCCGTGGCAGTTCTCTGATCGCCTCTGCCAGAGACTCCATGCTTCGCAGAAATGGCACCCAGCGCGGGTCAGAGTGAAAGGGGTCGAGCACGGGATTCACCGCTGCGGTAGCGAGGAACGCGAAACCGTAATCTCGAGCCCGCTCCAGTTCTGCAAACCCGCGGTCAAGCTCCCCTAACGCGCCGTAAATTGCAGCAGCGTAGTAGGCACCCTCCGCCACTGGTGCGGAATCCACTTGGGCCAGAACACGGCCGGCATTCTCGTACTCCCCTGCTAACGCGGCCAGATAGCCCTGCAACATCTCCCATGCAATGTTCTGGTTCCTCCGTGCGAGCTCATCCCCCTCCGTCATCGCTTCCAAGTGTCGTCCTGAGCGGGCAAGAGCAATCGCTCGAACCGCCTGCGCTATCAAGAAATCCGGATTAATCTCCAGGGTACGTTGCATCTGGGCCTCGGCTTCGTCCCATCTTCCCTGGTAATACAGCAATAGTCCGTAACAGTAATTGATTGGCGCCATCAGCGGATCGCTATCGCAACCTGCGCGGGCTTGTTCCAGGGCTTCATCGAGGCGACCACAGGCGGACAGGGTCTGCGCATAAGCGTAGCGCGCAAGGGCGGATTGCGGGTTCAGCTCCAGCGCTCGTTCTCCTTCCCACAGCGCCGCAGGGAGATTGAAATCCGCAAACGTCTCGGTGAGACTCAAGGCGGCGTGCGCTTCCGACAGCGTTTCGTCCATTTCAATGGCTTGCCGGCCGTACTCTTTGGCGCGCGCTAATGCCTCCGCCGTATCCACTCGGCCAACCACAGCCAGCATTGCATAGGCAATCGCCATGCACGCATAGGCCGGTGCACACTGCCGGTCAGCATCGATCGCTTGCTGATAAAGCTCGATGCCGGCCTGCAACCCATCCGGAGTCCACTCGATTGCGCGCTCGTTGGCACGGGCGAACAGTTCGTAAGCGTCGTTCCGCGCTTCCGTCGCCACCGCTTTGCGCGCACCCTTCTTCGCCGCTCCCGAGGATGGCGCTCTGAGTTTTTCGATCACTCGGCGGGCGATCTCCTGCTCGACCTCCTGCACCTCGTTGAGACCGCAACTAAACTGCGAACCCCACAGCTGGGTGTCCTTGGCCACGTCGATCAGTTCCGCTCGAATCGACAGCTGGTCGCCGCGTATGGTGAGGCGGCCGCTGAGCACAGCGCGGACCTCCAGCTTCTGCCCCACGGTGTGCAGGTCATCCGCCTGATCCCGGAAGCGGAAGGATTTGCTGCGCGGTACAACGCGAAGCCGGTTCACATGAGACAACGCGTCAATGGCCCCTTCGGCAATCGTCTCACCCAAATGGTCGAACTCCGGATCGCCGGTCGCATTGGAAAACGGCAGCACAGCCAACGAATCGATTATCTTCCCCGCCTTGCGTGTACTTGGCGCGTTCGTCGGAACTGACTTCGCGGAACTGGTGTCGCGCCGCACGCGTCGCAGGTCTGCCACAACGTCCGAAGCACTCTGGTATCGCAGCTTGGGATCTTTCTCCAGCAACTTGTGGACAATGTTCCCGAATGCATGCGGGACATCCGCGTTGAGGTGCGAGATAGGAACCGGTTCACGATTCAGAATCGCATCGAACATAAGCGCGGTGGTGCTGCCGGTGAAGGGCAGCGAGGTGGTCGCCATCTCGTACAGTACGATGCCCAATGAGAACAAATCGCTCCTGGCATCCAGTTGCTGACCACGCGCCTGCTCCGGAGACATATAGGCGATGGTGCCGACGGTTTGCCCCGAACTGGTCAAATGAAAATCCGTGGCGGGTGCTGCGACAATCCCGGTAGCTGTGATTCCTGCTGCCGCGGGAATCGACTGCTTCTGTGATTCCAGCTTTGCCAAACCAAAATCCAGGACCTTGGCCTCGCCGCGGATGGTCAGGAACACGTTGGCCGGCTTGATATCCCGATGAACGATGCCCTTCTTCTGCGCCGCATCAAGCGCGTCGGCCACCTGAATGCCAATGCGGACGAGCTCCGCCGTTGGGATAGGACCCTCGGCAATCCGCTCGCGAAGGGTTTGCCCCTGGAGCAACTCCATGGTGATGAAGTGATGCCCGTCAGCTTCATCAACTTCGTGGATCGTGCAGATGTTCGGATGGTTCAGCGACGACGCCGAGCGCGCTTCCCGCACCAGGCGCTCCACCATTTGCGGGTCATTTTCGACCTCCGGTGGCAACGTCTTGAGCGCGACTTCGCGACCCAGTCGCATGTCTTCGGCGCGGTACACTACGCCCATGCCACCAGACCCGAGCCGGTCGAGCACCCGGTAGTGGGAAATTGTCGTTCCGAGCATGTAATTACACGATCGCTGGGTTCTATACTACTGAAAATTCCAAAGCCAACCGTAGTTGACCGTTAAAGGGAGCGCAGCGGAGTCTTTCTGAGATATCTAGTTTTATTACACGTAAGATACATGAACTATACACCCAATCGGGCTTGCCTCAGAACGTTTTTCCTTTGCCATAAGTTGATCTTTATCAACACCAAACTTTGGAGTTGTTCTTCGCGGGCCTGAGATAAAACCACCCGGCCCCAAGTCCGGCACTAACGTGGTCTGCTGAGGTATCGAAGGGCCTTTGCTGTTGAACTGGCACCGTTCGGCACGTGCCCCTGCGCGATCTGTTGCCTAAGCCTTTTTTTGCGTTTCCTGTTCATCACAGGAAGCTTATAATTCCACGAAGAGTGGTCACGGCCCCGGCGGCAATAATTGCATCACTAGCACGAATTCTGAACCGTGCCTTGCTGCAGCGTAGGGTACGGAGCCGGCAGTGACCCGGCGCCTAGGCCGTTCGCGGGAGGATTGGGATGAAGAGGGGAATCTCACTTATTGCGGTAGCCGCAATTCTTACCGTCGGACAAGCGCTCTACGCCCAGAATTTCGGAGGGCTTTCACCTTACGGCGACATCTTACCTCCGGTAATGCCCTCTACGCCAAACATAGCCGCGGCGTCGTCTTCTGTCCCGGGCGCTGGGATACCGAGATTGTCGATACCATCATCTCCGATACCGAAAATCGCGATACCAGGAACTCCGATTCCACACACTGCGATTCCGTCAACCGCGATACCGCGCACGGCGATTCCCTCAACTGCCATACCCCGCACGGCGATTCCCTCAACTGCGATTCCCCGCACTGCGATACCGGCATTTTCGTTAGGCCAATCCTCGCAACCGGCAGCTTCCGCCGCGAACGGTTCCTCGGGCATGGGAACATCAACTGCAGATTCGGGGGCATCCTCTGGTGGAGGCGCGTCAAATAGTCCTTCCGAGGCCGCAGGTGCGGGCGCTTTCGGGAGCGCTTCGCCAACCGCCGCAGGTGTCGGCGCCGCGCGACCGCAGTAGCTTTCGCGCTTTGCATCTTGGAAGGCCCGCATCGGGCCTGATCTGTTGTGAAACCCGAGTAATAGTTCCCGGCGAAACCGCGAGCCTCGACAGCTTGAATGAGTCCTCTGCCTTGGCAGGGATAAGTCACGTCGTCGGACGGTCGAGGTTGATTTTGCTACAGCGCGTACATGTAACCCAGGAACCCGAGTTACCGGTGGAAATCGATGCCTCAGCGATCACCCAAAACCGGCCACTGATCTTCACCTGAAAACCGGCCAACGAGAGTGGCGTCCAGGAGATTGATTCCCGCGGAGGCTTGTAGCCTTCGTGGGCATGGCCAATGTCTTGAACGAAGAGAAGAAACAACAGGTCTTAGCTCTCGGACGGCTAGGATGGTCGCTGCGGCGCATCCAGCAAGCGACCAGAATCCGTCGTGAAACCGCAGGCGCGTACCTGAAAGCGGCTGGGATTGCGGTACGTCCGCCCAGTGGCTGGGGGCGGTGCGAACCAAAACGGCCAACGAAGTGATCACCGACTTGGGCGCGGCAAAAGCGGCCATTGCGGTGATTCCCGATCCCCACGACCCTAACTGCAACCCCAACCCCGAAAACCTTTCTAATAAGGGAAAAGCAAAAGCAACTTCAAAACCGGCTAACGAGAACGAGTTGATCACCGACTCTAGTGTGGTCTCGGGCTCCAGCGCCTGCGAGCCGTACCGGGAGGCCATCGACTTGGGGCTCAGCCGCGGCCGCAATGCCATGGCCATCTGGCAGGACCTGGTCTCGGAGTACGGCTTCGCCAGCAGCTACCAGAGTGTGCAGCGCTTCGTGCGCAAGCGGCGCGGAACGCAAACGCCCGAAGCCCGCGTAGTGATCGTCACCGTGGCTGGCCAGGAGGCGCAAGTCGATTACGGCACCGGCCCGATGGTGCGTGACCCCGAGAGCCGCAAGTACCGGCGCACCCGGCTGTTCGTTATGACGCTGGGCTGCAGCCGCAAGTCGGTTCGTCTTCTGACCTTCCGTTCCAGTTCGCGCATCTGGGCCGAGTTGCACGAACGAGCCTTTCGCCGGCTGGGCGGCGCCACGCGCATCGTCGTGCTCGACAATCTGCGCGAGGGCGTGCTCGTCCCCGACATTTACGATCCTGCTCTCAATCCTCTTTATCGCGATGTGCTGGCGCACTTCGGCGCGGTCGCCATGCCTTGCCGCATACAAGATCCCGATCGCAAGGGCAAAGTCGAATCCGGCGTCGGCCACGCGCAGAAAACACCGCTGAAAGGCTTGCGCTTCGAGACCCTGGACGAAGCCCAAGCCTATCTCGATCACTGGGAACAGCGCTGGGCCAACACGCGCATCCACGGCACCACCAAACGCCAGGTGGCCGCCATGTTTGCCGAAGAGAAGCCCACCTTGCTGCCCCTGCCGCTGGAGTCGTTTCGCTATTACCAGTACTGCGAGCGCATCGTGCATCTGGATGGCTGCGTCGAGGTCGAAGCCGCTTACTACGGCGCGCCACCGGGCTGGATTGGGCGCCTACTGCGCGTGCAATGGGATGAGCTGTATGTTCGCCTGCTCGATCCCAAGACCGGCCAACTGCTACGCGAACATGTGCGCCAGAAGCGCAGCTGGTATCGCATTAAAGAAGAAGACCACCCCAAGCGAACTCCACTGCGCACTTCTCAACTGTTGGGGCGCCGGTCGCGCTGGGTCGCACATCGGCGCGCTCTGCGATGCCATCCATCGCACACAGGGCGAAGTCGGGGTGCGCCGCATTCTGGGCGTTCTCTCTCTGGCCAAGAAGTACGGCGCCGCGGCGGTTGATGAAGCCTGCGCCGCCGCGCTGGACATGGGAGTGCAGGAATACCGCTTTGTCCGCCGCTATCTGGAGCGCTGCCCGCAAGCCCCACTCAGTTTGCAGCAAGTCGATCCCCTGATCCGCGAGCTGGTGCAGTACCGCGACTTCATCAACTACAGAACCAAGGAGATAGAAGAATGAATCTGATCGAACTCGATCGGGCGCTCAAACAACTTCGCCTGGGCGGCATGGCCGCCGTGCTGGAGACCCGCCTGCGCCAGGCCCAAGCCGAACCGCTTGCCCCCATCGACCTGCTGTCGTGCCTGGTCTCCGACGAACTCGCCTTGCGTGGCGAGCGCTTGCTGGAGCGGCGGAAAAAGCAGGCCCAGTTCCGCGACTCGCACAAGACTCTCGACAACTTCGACTTCGCTTTCAATAAGAAGATGAATCGCAGCCTGGTCTTCGACCTGGCCGCTGGTACCTTTATCGCCCGCCACGAAGACGCCCTGTTTCTCGGTCCGCCCGGTACCGGCAAGAGTCACCTGGCGCAAGCCATCGGCCAAGCCGCCATCCAACAGGGGTACCGCGTGCTCTATCGCGAGACCCACAGCTTGCTCGATGAGTTGGCCGAGGCCACGCTCGACGGCACCCGCAAAGAGCACATGGAGTTCTTGGTGACCGTGCCCTTGCTTATCCTCGACGACCTCGGAATGCGCAAGCTGCCCCTCACCGCTGCCGAGGAACTGCTGGAGATCATCATGCGCCGCTACGAACGTGCCAGCACGGTGCTGACCTCCAACCGTCCAGTGGAAGACTGGGGCAAACTGCTGGGCGATGCGGCCGCCGTGAGTGCCATGCTCGATCGCTTACTACACCACGGGCATGTGCTCAAGTGCGGCCCACGAAGCTGGCGCACGAAAACCGACTTGCCACCACAGGAGGCGGCGGGGTAGAACAATCTCAGTCCTGGACGGCCAATCCCGTTGGCCGGTTTTGAAGTGATAACTGTTGGCCGCTTTTGAAGTGATCACTGAGGTCGATGGAAACTAGAGCGGCATCTCAGACCGTCAGCACTTCCCTTGGGTGAGAACCGGCAAAAGCAATCTGACGTCAATGAAGTAGGCGTAGGAATAGCCGAATAGCCAACCAAGAGGAGGATCTGAAAAAACAATATGCAGGTAGTAAAGTAAGCGTCCGGTCTTGGCCGCCTGTACTGTCGACTAACGCTGCGAGATCATCATTTGAACACCGTTGGGTGCGAGGTGATGGTGGACAGTGTAGCGAGTGCGAAGGTTGAAGGGCAGAAGCGGCAGCGGCGTAGCATCGCGGAGAAGCGCAGGATAGTCGAGTTGGCGATGCAGCCAGGTGCATCGATTGCTCGTATTGCGCGTGAGCATGGCGTAAACGCCAACATGGTGCACTACTGGCGCAAGCTTTATCGCGAGGGCCGCCTGGGGCAGAACAACACCGACAGGGTGCGCCTGCTGCCGGTCGCAGTTAGCGAAGCGGCCCCGAGTTCGATGCTGGAACCGGCGATGCCGGTGTCAGTGCTTACAGCGACTGCGCCTGCGCCCACGGCGGGCGCTATCTACATCGAGTTTCCCAAGATACATTTACGAGTCGAGAGCGGCGCCGATGCCGCACTGCTGCGTGTGGTGCTGGAGACGTTGCAGCGATGATGGGGCTGCCGGCGAACACCGAGATCTGGATCGCGGCAGGAGTGACCGATCTGCGCCGCGGTTTCGACGGACTGAGTGCACTGGTGCAGACGAAGCTGGAGCAGCAGCCGTTCTCCGGACACGTGTTTGTGTTTCGCGGGCGTCGCGGCGATCTGATCAAGCTGCTGTGGTGGGATGGTGATGGTCTGTGCAATCCCTCTACAGAAAACCCACAATATCGTCTTTGAACCCAGGCAGATCTGTTATCCGTGGCATCGTTGGTATGGCCGTAGTGTCTTGACGTGCAGGGCTGGCGGCGCGCACGCCGATGTAGCG